>Ga0316204_10000037_pt1 | contig 554967 bp, 622 predicted proteins | sample 6monrhotite_MG_2_FD_205661 | JGI IMG/M metagenome (GOLD analysis project Ga0316204, IMG submission 205661) | Microbial mat bacterial communities from mineral coupon in-situ incubated in ocean water Damariscotta River, Maine, United States -... | ecosystem: Environmental > Aquatic > Marine >...
ACAACCTGTTTCCCGGGCGGCGGCCTCTTCGGCTGGAGTTCGGTCAACGTTTGCACCAAGAAGACATCCGGGTTTCTTTCTACAGGAAAATCTTTGGTACCTGGCTGTGGTGTTGGATCACCAATTTAATAAAGGAGCGCCCCGTCAAATTTTGACGGGGCTTCTTGCAATAACCCCCACTTTTAGTATGCTAGCCACACAACAGCGTTTGAGCGCTTTTATTTTTATTTAATTATTATATGGCACGACAATATCCACTAGATAAAGTCCGAAACTTCGGAATCATCGCACACATCGATGCGGGAAAGACAACGACATCAGAGCGTATTCTTTTCTATACAGGTATCTCACACAAAATTGGAGAGGTACATGATGGAGAGACTGTAACTGACTGGATGGACCAGGAGCGAGAGCGAGGAATTACTATTACCTCAGCTGCTATTTCTTGTGGTTACACAAAGACAGATGAAGATCCTAAAGATGATAGTAAGCGAACTAGCTTCAACATCATCGATACTCCAGGTCACATCGACTTTACCGCAGAGGTAAAGCGATCTATGCGCGTACTAGATGGTGCGGTTGTAGTATTTGATGGAGTAGCGGGAGTAGAGCCACAGTCAGAGACTAACTGGCGATATGCGGAGGAAGCACAAGTGCCACGTGTTTGCTTCATCAATAAGCTAGACCGAACAGGTGCTAGTTTTGAGCGCTCATACCAAAGTATTCTAAGCCGTCTTTCAAAGAAGGCTATCAGGATGCAGATTCCTATTGGAGAAGAGGGAGGACATGAAGGAGCAGTAGATCTTCTAAAGATGAAGGCGTACTACTTTGATGGACCCATGGGAGAGATCGTTCGAGAGGAAGAGATTCCTGAGAACATGGTTGAAGAGGCAACAAAGTTCCGAGCGGAGCTTGTTGAGCGAATTGCAGAGAATAATGAAGACATGCTTGATACCTTCCTTGAAGGAGGAGAGTTTACTATGGAGCAGCTTAAGGAAGGTCTTCGAAAGGCTGTTATTGCAAACGCCATCTTCCCTGTGTTTACAGGATCAGCACTTAAGAACAAAGGAGTGCAGCTTGTACTTGATGCCGTAGTTGATTACCTACCATCTCCAGCTGATCTTCCCCCAGTTACTGGACTTGATCCAAAGACAGGAGAAGATACTAGTCGAAGTCCAAAAGACGAAGAGCCATTCTCTGCTCTTGCCTTTAAGCTTCAGACTGATCCTTTTGTAGGTTCTCTTACATTCTTCCGAGTATATTCAGGAACAGTGAAGGCTGGAAGTTATGTATATAACTCAACTTCAGGACAGAAGGAGCGTCTTTCTCGAATCGTACGAATGATGGCTGATAAACGAGAGGAGGTAGATGAGGTATACGCAGGAGAGATTGCAGCTGCCGTAGGACTTAAGGAGGTGAAGACTTCACACACACTATGTGATGAGGAAAATCAGATTATTCTTGATCAGATTACATTCCCAGAGCCCGTTGTAGCTCTACGAATTGAGCCTAAAACAAAGGCTGACCAAGAGAAGCTTGGTATGGCGCTTCGAAAGCTTTCAGATGAGGATCCTACTTTTAAGGTAACTTCAGATTCTGAAACTATGGAGACTATCATCGCAGGTATGGGAGAACTTCACCTTGAAATTCTTGTAGACCGAATGAAGCGAGAGTTTAATGTAGAAGCAAACGTAGGACGTCCGCAGGTAGCGTACCGAGAGACTATTCAGTCTGAGGCAGAAGCTGAGCACAAGTATGCGAAGCAGTCTGGAGGGCGAGGACAGTACGGACACGTTAAGATCAAAATGGCACCTCTTGGGGAAATCGATCCCGAGGCAAAGGTTGCAAAGAATACAAAGCGAAGCGATGGTCTCGAGTTCATCAACAATATTAAGGGAGGAGTAATTCCACAGGAATTTATCCCTGCTGTTGAGAAGGGAATTAAGGAGGCTATGGGGCGAGGAATTGTAGCTGGGTACCCACTTGTGAATGTGTCTGTTGATCTTTACGACGGATCATTCCATGACGTGGACTCATCTGAAATTGCTTTCCGACTTGCAGCTATTAACGCCTTCCAGGAGGGAGCGCGTCGTGCAAAGCCTGTATTGCTTGAACCTATTATGAAGGTTGAGGTATATACTCCGGAGCAGTTTATGGGAGACGTAAACGGAAACCTTACTTCAAAGCGAGGTCACATTGAGACTATGGACGATATGGAGGGAGGAATTAAATTGCTACACGCAAAGGTGCCTCTATCTGAGATGTTTGGATATACAACAACGCTTCGGTCTATGACTGAGGGGCGAGCATCTATGTCTATGGAGTTTGATCACTATGACGTGGTGCCAGGAAATGTGGCTAAAGAGATTGCAGAAGCTCGAGGAGTAAAGGAGTAGACTTGACTAAAGGGTTTGAAAAGAACACTCTGTATAGAGTGTTCTTTTCATAAGGGAGGAAATAATGAAGAAGGCAGAAGATCCTTCAGGTGCTGTAGAGATGGAAGAAGGCTCTTGTGATGAAATTTGGGATTCCATTTCCCAAGTCTTAGAAAGTCTTGGGTATGAACATGGAACTGATGATGGATTCTTTCTTTCTTCTATCGAGGCACACAAGCTCATTTTTCCTATTGCCATTTATCTAACAGATGCAGGTTTTCTGGGGGTGCGGATTCGTATGGCTGGGGAAATAGAAGTGCCGCTGGAAAGAAGATATCTTCTTTCCACCTCGTATATACAAGACTATTTATATGGAGTTGCTTCTATTGATACTGACGAAGGTCTATATCTGTGGAGGTATGAGGGCATACCAGTTTCGTTGGACTCTATTGAGAGTGTCTTAGTCTCATTACTTGATGAGATTGGTGTTAGTCTTTGTGAATTCATTCCTGTTTTTCAAGCAATGGAAGAAGGAGAAGAAGACAGAAAGGTTTTGGAAATTGCCAAAACCTGCGCAACGTTCTTTCCGTACCGGAAGGGATTGCAAGCAAGGCAATAAAAACCCCGAGGCATGTGCCTCGGGGTTTTCTATAAAATTATTGCAAAGTGCTGGTGAGTAGTATACCTTCATATATGGAAATAGAATTGGAGTACAAGATGTCCAAACCGCAGAAGCATGTCACATGTTCTCTCAGAGGTCTTCATACCGGTGTGCATGGAGACTTTGATGGTGTTACCGGCGATGTCTCTGGAATCACTGGCAATGTCTCGAAAATCAGAGGTGATGCCACAGGTGTTACTGGCGACGTATCGAACATTACCGGTGATATAACTGAAGTCACTGGATCGACAGCGAGCATCCGTAGTCCGCTCGACGTTTACTAGTGCAAAAACCGCCCATGAGAGTTTAATTCTCTCTGGGCGGTTTTCTATTTGACTTTGGTATAAAAAAAGAACACTCTAAGTATAGAAGAGGAGGAAGACATGGAAAGGAAAATCTTATATTTTTCTCGTACGACTGAGTTCTTTCTCCGTATGGTTGATGCCATTGAGGAGGAGGCATGTGACCTCGGTATTAAGATATATCGAGAACGACGCTTTAGAGATAAGGTTGTGCTCGGTCTTAGTGTCGAAGGTAAGCCGTATTTTATGTCCTTTACTGTTCGTGAGCGCCCTAATGGGCAAGCAATGGACATCATTGGGAAACTAACCATTGGCGCTTTTGAAAGTGAAAATATGTATATCTTCGGAGTATATACACGAGATGGTGAATATGGGGGAAGCTTAAAAATTACCTCCGATCAAAACCTCGAATGGGAAATTCACACTGAAATCAGAAATAAAGAACACGTTCAGTCTTATTTCCTAAGAATCTTACGAACTTTTTCTTCAAAAATAGAAGAAATTCATAAAGTTTGGTCTGCGTACACGTTTTCTCTGCGCTATGCAAGAGTAGTGCGTGAGCACCCAGCAACTAAAGCCCTAGAGTAGTACTCTAGGGCTTGACCTTTATATTCTCTGAGGTAGGATACCTCTAACGCATACATGCGCCTTTTATTTACCGTATTTTGTACGGGGGCGTCGCGTGTGAGGGAGTAGTGATGTATCAGGATTTGTTCTCGTGCATACATCATTGCTTCTTCGAAAGTAATTAATAAATTTAAGTTTTACTACTATGGCAGATGCATTTGATCGTTCAAAGCCACACGTAAACGTAGGAACAATTGGTCACGTTGACCACGGAAAGACTACGCTTACAGCCGCAATCCTTAACGTTCTAAACGAGAAGGGAGAGGGGTATGGTTCAAGCATGAAGGCCGTTGATCAGATCGACAACGCGCCTGAGGAGAAGGAGCGAGGTATTACAATCGCACTTTCACACAACGAGTACACAACACCGGAGCGACACTACGCGCACATCGATGCGCCAGGTCACGCCGACTACATTAAGAACATGATTACAGGAGCTGCTCAGATGGATGGCGCAGTACTTGTAGTAGCTGCTTCAGACGGAGTGATGCCTCAGACTCGAGAGCACATTCTTCTAGCAAAGCAGGTTGGAGTACCCAAGATTATCGTTTTCCTAAACAAGGTAGATCAGGTAGAAGATGCTGATCTTATTGACCTAGTTGAGGAGGAGGTTCGAGAGCTTCTAACAAAGTACGAGTTTGATGGAGAAAATGCTCCTATCATCCGCGGATCTGGACTTAAGGCGCTTGAGGATCCTAAGGGAGAGTTTGGAGATAAGGTATTTGACCTTGTGAAAGCAATGGATGAGTACTTCCCACTTCCAGAGCGAGAGCTAGACAAGCCATTCCTTATGCCTGTTGAGGACGTGTTCTCAATCGAAGGACGAGGAACTGTAGTTACAGGGCGAGTTGAGCGAGGATCAATCAAGATCGGAGACGAGATTGAGATCATCGGAATCGACGAGAAGGCTGCAAAGACTACCGTTACTGGAGTTGAGATGTTTAACAAGCAGCTAGATTCAGCTCAGGCTGGAGACAACGCTGGAATTCTTCTACGAGGAACAAAGAAAGAAGAGATCCACCGAGGTCAGGTGCTTGCGATCCCAGGATCAGTTACACCTCACACTGAGTTCGACGCGGAGGTATACGTACTTTCAAAGGACGAGGGAGGACGACACACACCATTCTTCTCAGGATACAAGCCTCAGTTCTACATCCGTACAACTGACGTAACTGGAGACGTAACCCTAGCTGAAGGAACAGAGATGGTTATGCCTGGAGATACTGTTACCTTTAAGGTAAAGCTTAGCTCACCAGTAGCACTTGAGGACGGACAGCGATTCGCTGTACGAGAGGGAGGAAAGACTGTAGGAGCTGGAGTGGTAACAAAGGTTACTGCCTAAGCCAATTCATTAGAAATTAGAACTTTGTAAACTCATATGGCAACGGAAACGAAAACAGAGAGCAAAAAGGCCACAGTGCCAAAGCTACGCATTCGCGTACGTGCTTATGAGCACAAGGTTCTTGACCTTTCTGTGAAGCAGATTATGGACACCGCACTTCGCTTTGATGCTGAGGTAGTAGGACCCATTCCTCTTCCAACAGAAATTAAGCGCTACACAGTGAACAGAGCAAGCTTTGTATTCAAAGATGCGCGAGAACAGTTTGAGATGAGGATTCATAAGCGTCTTATCGACATTATGAACCCAAATCCAAAAGTCATTGACGCGCTTACCAATCTTTCACTCCCATCTGGAGTATCGATTGAGGTTAAAATGAGTTAAACGAAAGTTTCAAAAACACCCCCAGGAATGGGGGTGTTTTTGTACTACTTGACCTCTTTACACATAAAGTGCATCTTGGCGTATAGAATAGAACGTTAATAGAAAAAGGAGGATGCTATGCGTCCCTCAGAAACACAACTTCATGCGAACATGGTTTTTGCTGTTTTTTGGACAGCGTTCGGTGTCTTGGCATACTTTTCTTTTTGGAACAACCTTCATTCGTTTGATGCGTCGACACCTGGTCCTGTGATGGCTTCTGTCGTCATAGCTTTGATTTTTGTAGCGTGCATAATTTTTAGGGGTGCTGCACTATATGGTGCCTCACATCTATTTGTTGTATTGGCCGGACTGTATCTTCTTGATAGCAATCCATCGCCTTGGTGGACTGTTCCAATGCTACTCGTTCTTGCTACGCTCTTTTCAGGTGGACCTCTTGTGCGTCCATACAGTCGTATGGAATTGGAGCAAAAGGCCAGACGAGGCCGTGTGTCAAGAGGTGTGGTTTGGAAAAAAACAAAGAACAAGATTAAATTCGAAACTATGCATCCCGAGCACCACAATGGCTTCACCTTGGTGAAGATTCCGTTCGTGGGGATTCTCCTGTACTACATCTTGAGATAGAGAGAGCCTTAATCTCAAAGAATAAAACCGCCCAACGAGAGTCCGAAACTCTCTGGGCGGTTTTTATTTGCATAATAAAATCATTCAGGTATAGTGCTCACACGCCACGTACTCCCGAATTACTTCGGGAGGACCAATGGGTAAAAGTCCTCAAGAGGATTTCTGCGCCATTTGGCGCATTTTTTAATGAAATTTATTCTCGGAACAAAAGAAAGGATGACACAAGTATTCGACGAAAGTGGTCGAGTATTTCCTGCAACCGTTATTTCAGCGGGTCCTAATTCTGTAACACAGGTAAAAACTGTGGAAACTGACGGATACAACGCCGTTCAGGTTGGATTTAAGGATCAGAAGGAGCAGCGGATGAACAAGCCACTACTTGGACATTTCAAGAAGTCGGGTGTTACTCCAAAGTCTGAGCTTCGAGAGTTCCGAACAGAAGAAACTCCTACAGTAGCTGTAGGAGACGTAATTGACGCTTCTGCCTTTGAGGTAGGAGACGTTATTGCTGTTCGGGGAATTTCAAAAGGTAAAGGATTCCAGGGAGTTGTGAAGCGGTATGGTTTCCACGGAGGACCACGTTCACACGGACAGAAGCATACTGAGCGATCACCTGGATCTATTGGAGGAGGAGCGGGAGATGGAGGACGTGTTGCCAAGGGAAAGAAAATGCCAGGACGAATGGGTTCTGACATGACTACTGTGAAGAATCTTAAGGTTGTTGCAGTAGATGCTGCCACAAACACCATTTTGATTGGTGGAGCAGTTCCTGGGCGACAGGGAACCATCATAGAAGTAGTTTCAAAGTAATATGGCTGATACTGAAACAAAAACAAATACAAAACTATCTGCGCCTATTTTTAGTATAGACGGGAAAGAGGCTGGAAACATTGATCTTCCAGAGGCGGTATTTGGTCTTGCCTGGAATGGAGACCTTGTACACCAGGTAGTTACAGGAATGCAGTCAAATGCTCGGTTTGGTAATGCTAATACAAAAGATCGAAGTGAGGTTTCAGGAGGAGGAAAGAAGCCTTGGAAGCAGAAGGGAACAGGACGAGCTCGACACGGATCAAGCAGGTCTCCTATCTGGCGAGGTGGAGGTATTACGTTTGGACCTACAAGTGAAAAGATCTACACAAAGACTATTCCTAAGAAAATGCGTGTAAAGGCACTCTTTACAGCTCTTTCACAGAAGTTCCGAGATGGAGAGATTATCTTCGTAGACAACTTCAATATCACTGAGCCTAAGACAAAGCAGGCTGAGGCAATCCTAGCTGCACTATCTGCAAAGAATGAGAAGCTAAGCAAGCCTAAGAATGCTGCGCTTATTGCATCAGTTGAGAAAACTGAAGCAGTGAAGAAGAGCTTCGCCAACATCAAGCGTGTTGATGTGGAGGAGGTGCGAAACCTGAACCCGGTTGATGTTCTAGGGCACACATACCTTATTATCGAGAGCCCTGCTGAAGCACTTCAGCTCATTAGCGAACGTAAGAAATAGCCTATGGGAATTTTTGGAAATGAAAAAGAGGAAAAGAAAGCAGTAGCTCCCGTAAAGAGCGATGCGCCTAAGGCTGTATCTGAGACAGGTATTATTCCTGGTAACATCCTAAAGAAGCCTCATGTTACTGAGAAGGCGCTTCTTGCAGGTACAAAAAATGTATACGTGTTCGAGATTTATCCTAAAGCTACGAAGCGTGATGTTGCAAAAGCGGTTACAGAAGCATTTAATGTAGAGGTTACTGCTGTAAACATTACAAAGCTTCCAGCCAAGAATGGATCAAAGAAGACAAAGGGGAAAGCAGGAAAGAAGAGTGCTATCAAGAAAGCGTACGTAACGCTTAAAGAAGGTAGCCGACTACAGCTTATTTAAATATGAAAAAGTTTAAACCAACATCACCAGGACGACGAGGAATGACCGGGATCAACTACCGGGAGCTTCTTTCAGGTGACAAGCCAATGAAGTCTCTTATCAAGGGAGGGCGTCGTGGAAGTGGACGAAACGCAGACGGACGTATCACAACAAGGCACCGAGGTGGTGGAGTGAAGCGAAAGTTTAGGGATGTGGACTTCATGTACGACAAGAAGGATATTCCAGCTCGTATTGAGACTGTGGAGTATGATCCAAACCGGTCAGGATTCATTTCTCGTGTTGTGTTTATGGATGGAGAAAGGCGTTACATCCTTCTTCCGAAGAGTGTTGCAGTTGGAGACATGGTTGTTACTTCAGAGACTGCAAAGATTGCACCTGGAAACCGACTTCCACTTAAGAAGATTCCAACAGGTACATTTATTTACAATATTGAGCTAAAGCCAGCAGCTGGAGCAAAGATCGTACGATCAGCGGGAAGTTATGCTGAAGTACAGTCACACGATGCAGGATATGTGAACGTAAAACTTCCATCAACTGAGATTCGAAAGATTGTTGATACTGCATGGGCAACTGTTGGGTCTGTTTCAAACGAAGAGCACTCTCTTGTGCGTCTTGGAAAGGCTGGACGATCACGAAAGATGGGACGACGACCTACTGTTCGTGGATCTGCCATGGGATCACATGATCACCCTCATGGAGGAGGAGAAGGAAAGGCAGGACGAGGACACCGAAGGGCTCGAAGCAAGTGGGGAAAGCCTACTGGAAAGGGTCAGAAGACTCGAGCACCGAAGAAGTACTCAAACCAGTTTATTGTTTCTCGACGAAAGGTTGGAAAGAAACGATAAAAGAAAAAGCACCCGAGAGGGTGCTTTTTGTTGACTTTCAAACACCTTCAAAGTAGCTTGTTTAGTAGAATAATAAACACAAGGAGGTTTTGGCATGTATCGACCACTTACTGATCGCTCAACAAATATTGTTGTGTATGGAATGGATATTAACAATTTTTCAGAATGGTCTTCAGATTTGAAGCAGTCTCTGGAAGGTTTTCACATGGCATGGTCTGTTGACTCAAGGGTTTCTGAGGTTCTTGAACCTTTGGATGAAAACGTTGAAATTATATATTTTTGTAATGAAAAAGGAGCCTCTCGAGAAGTTCTTCTTACAGAAGCAGGTCTTCTTGCAAAAATACTCAAGGAACACCCTTACAAACCATGGGTTGTCATTCACTCTGATCTAGAATATCTTTTTGAAGTTTTTGCAAATGAAGATTTGATTATTGCAGAGCGAGGAATGGTTATTGCCATTAACGAGCGCTGGAATGATCAAGCTTTGCAAGAAGCTGCTTAAGCACTTGTTCTTTATAAGAAAAAGGCGTCCCTTCTGGGACGCCTTTGTACGTATTATGCATTTTCAGTTTTTCCCTGGTGATGATTTTCTGGGCCCAGAGAGATGCTTTCAACATCAGCCCGCAAGTACTCTCGCCACTCCTCGTTAAGAAGGGTGGTTGTTACACCGCAGTCTTTATCGATTTTAAAACCAAGATTTTTAAGAGTTTGTGTCGAAAGATCAAACTCTCCAGCAATGGAAGTGCGTGTTACGTAGCCGATGCTGTTAGCAAGGTCCTCTCGGCTCTCAAAGGCAAGTGCAAGGACTCCTGCATCGTTGAGCTGGTTTTTTGCACGGAAGATCGCCCTGTAGTTGCGAATACCATACATGTTTCTCCTCCACAGTAGTGGAGCGTTTTCATCAAGCCAGGCAACGCCTGCACGAATGCGGTTTTGCGTAAGTTCACGCACTGCGTCAGTGACATATGCCATTTACAGTATCCTTTTTTTACTTCTGACAACACCATATCCCATTATGTGTACAAAAAGCAAGAAAAAAGGCGCTCCTTGCGGAACGCCTTCTGCTTTAAGCTGGAAGCCCAAGCCATCGAAGAATATCTCTTCGAGGCTCTCTAAAGGTTGCGGCACGGAGTTTTACTCGGTGACGGACAGGAATTGTGATTCCGCCTTCACGAAGTATTTCTTCCCATGCTCGATCAAGAAGTTTTGAGTCTTCCATAGAGTATGAGCTAAAACCAAACAGTTTACAGATTCGATCAGGTAAATCCATGGCGTTGGAAACAGTCGCATATGTCACATATCCAAATTCATTTGCGAGGTTGGACTCGTATTCGAACGCAAGTGCCAAAACACATCCATTGTTGTAGCGGTCTTTGGCTCTGAAATAAGCTTCGTCTCCCAAAACATCAAACATGTTGCGTGACCAGCCTGGTTTGGCATGGTTAAGCAGTTTAATACCACGCTGAACCCTGCGTTTGCAGAGTTCATACGGGTCATTTGTTATGAGCTGCATAACCCATCTCCTTCTTTATGTGCTTCTAGATCTACCATATACCAACTTACTCCCCAAAAGCAAGAAAACCCTTATGTAAAGGTTTGACATTACTCAGTTTATCAAGTAGCATAGCCCCACGCTCGTGATTCGAGCTTTTATTTTATGGCACGATCAATCAAGAAAGGACCATACATCGTCGCAAAACTTTTGAAGAAAGTTGACGGTAAGAAACCAGAAGATACTGGGGTTATTAAGACGTGGGCGCGAGCCTCTCAAATTGCTCCAGAAATGGTTGGGTTTACTTTTGGTGTTTACAATGGTCGTGAGCACATCGAGGTACTAGTGACTGACGATATGGTTGGTCACCGACTTGGTGAGTTCTCGCCTACAAAGAAATTCGTTCGTCATGGAGGAAAGATGGCGAAGGAGCTCGATCAGAAAAAGAAAGAAGCTGAGATTGTAGCTGCAAAGGCTGCAAAGGCTAAATAATATTATGGGAATGCACGCAACACTAAAGAACCATAACCAGGCGCCTCGAAAGGTTCGTCTTGTTACTGACCTTGTAAAAGGGAAGAGTGTTGCGAAGGCTCTCGCAATGCTTCCATTTGTGAAGAAGAAGGGAGCAAATGAAGTTAAGAAGCTTATTGCTTCTGCTGTTGCAAACTCAGGAGAGCAGGCTGATAGCCTCGTTATCGAGAACATCACTGCTGACAAGGGAATGACAATTAAGCGATGGCTTCCACGCGCTCGTGGAAGGGCAACGCCTTTACGTAAAGAAAAGAGTCACATCACAGTAACTCTAAAGAAAAAGTAATATGACACACGTAGTACATCCATACGCACAACGACTTGGTATTATCCGTGGCTGGAAGAGCCGTTGGTTTGCTAACGACAAGAACAAGTATCGTGAGAACGTGCGTGTTGATGCTGCTATTCGAACATTTTTGAATAAAGAGCTACGAGGAATGTATGTAGCTGATATTGAGATCGAGCGAGGAGAGAAGGATGTTCGTGTACTTGTACACACATCACGACCAGGTCTTATCATTGGGCGTTCAGGAGAGAACGTAACAAAGCTTAAGAAGAAGCTTGAGAAAGTGGTACGAGCTGCAAAGCCAGACACAATGCCAGAGCTTAAGTTTGATGTTGTAGAGGTTAAATCTCCTGAGAGCAATGCTGCTGTTGTGGGATACATGATTGCAGAAGGTCTCGAGAAGCGACTTCCTTTCCGTCGAGTTATGAAGCAGACAGTTGAGAAGGTAATGGCTAATCGAGATGTGAAGGGAGTTCGAATCGTAATGAGCGGAAGGCTCGGTGGGGCTGAGATGGCTCGAAAGGAGCAGCTGAAGAAGGGACGGATTCCTCTTCAGACATTCCGTGCAGATATTGATTTTGCATACGAGCGAGCAAACCTTCCATACGGTGTAATTGGAATTAAAGTATGGATCTATCGAGGAGATATCTTCGAGGATACTAAAAAATAAATTATGTTGTTTCCTAAGAAAGTAAAATTCCGAAAATGGCACACAGGGCGTAAGAGCCCTGAGCAGATGCTGCGTCCTGATACGCGTGGTATTACTATTGCCTTCGGAGCTTACGGTCTTAAGGCTACAAGCCCAGGACGACTTTCTTCAAACCAGATTGAGGCTGCTCGAAAGGTGATCAGTAGGTCAACTGGAAAGATTGGAAAGAGCTGGATCCGTGTATTCCCAGACAAGCCTCAGACGCAGAAGGCTGCTGAGGTAGGTATGGGAAAAGGAAAAGGAGATCCTCAGCGATTTATCTTTGAGGTACGACCAGGTCGAATTATTTTCGAGCTAGATGGAGTATCAGAGGAGATGGCTCGGGAGTCTTTCCGAAAGGCTGGGTCAAAGCTTCCATTTAAGTCAACGTTCGTAAAACGAGAAGCATAAGCTTATGAATGATTTTGCAAAAAAAAGTGATAAGGATTTGAACAAGACTCTTCGCGAGAAGCGAGAAGCTCTTCGAAAGATTCGTTTTGGAGTATCAGAGAAGCGAGACCCCAAGGCACTACGGAACATCAAGAAGGATGTTGCGCGAATACTTACTGAGCTTACTAGCCGAACCAAATAGTATGGATAAAAACGATAATACAGAGAAGAAGGGAGGAAAAGTACTAAAAGGTACGGTTGTTAAGAGTGCTATGACTGACACAATCACTGTGGCAGTAACACGACTCGTAAAGCATCCTAAGTACCAGAAGTTCCAGAAGCGAACAAAGAAGTTCTTGGTACACAACCCAGGTAACACTGTAGAGGTGGGGGACAAGGTTTCAATCAAGGAGACAAAGCCTATTTCAAAGAATAAGCACTTCGTGCTATTAGAAAAGTAATATGTTGCAACCACAATCAATTGTAAAAGTAGCTGATAACTCAGGAGCAAAGATTGCTAGAGTATTCAAAGTGCTTGGAGGATCAAAGCGACGATACGCTCGTATCGGAGACAAGGTTGTTATTTCAGTACAGACTGCAGAGCCTCGAAAGGCTGTGAAGAAGAAAGAGGTGCACCACGCTATCGTAGTACGGCAGCGAGCGCCATTCCGTCGAAAGGATGGAAGTTACCTACGGTTCGATGAGAACGCAGTAGTAATCGTAGATAAGGAGAAGACAGAGCCACTTGCAAACCGAATCTTTGGACCAGTTCCACGAGAGCTCGGAGAGCTTGGATACCAAAAGATTGTATCTTCTGCACCAGAAGTTGTATAACGCTTATGAAAATCAAGAAAAACGACACAGTAGTAGTAATCGCAGGAAAGGACAAAGGTAAGACCGGAAAGGTTTTGCAGGCTCTTCCTAATGATGACAAAGTTCTTATTGAGGGCGTTAACGTTCTTAAGAAGGTTATAAAACGAACAAAGACTGAGAAGGGAGGGTTCAAGGACGTAACACGACCTATTCATGTTTCAAACGTAATGCTTATGGATCCTAAGGACAATAAGCCAACACGAGTTGGAATAGTTCGAAAGGAGGATGGTACACGTGTACGAGTAACTAAGAAAAGTGGAACTGAGCTTTCATAAAAATTACTATGACTATTTCACAAGATAAAATTCAGAACTCATTCAAGGCTCTTAAAGAGGCTTTTGGATACAAGAATGTAATGTCAGCTCCTAAAGTAGAGAAGATTGTGATTTCTACTGGAACAGGAAAGATCAAGGATAAGAATAAGATCAAGGTTATTGAAGATCGTCTTGCTCGTATTACAGGACAGAAGGCTGCACCTCGTGCTGCAAAGAAATCTATCGCTTCATTTAAGCTTCGAGAGGGAGATACTGTTGGATACCAGGTAACACTACGAGGACAGCAGATGTACAACTTTATGGATAAGCTTATCCATGTTGCACTTCCTCGAACTCGAGATTTCCGTGGTCTTAACACTACTGCTATCGATGAGATGGGGAACCTTACTATCGGTATTAAAGAGCACACAATCTTCCCTGAGACTTCTGATGAGGACCTAAAGGACGTATTCGGACTTGCGATCACTGTCGTAACTACCGCAAATAATAAAGAAGAAGCAAGAGCTTTCCTCACACACTTAGGAATGCCGTTTAAGAAAGACGAAGAGAAGAAATAAGTAAAAAGCCCCGAGAGGGGCTTTTCTTCTATAGAGGTTTAGTGTACCTTTGCATTCAGCAAAAGGAGGCAGTGATGTCTAAACCAGTTCTTTTTTATGAGAGACGATTCTATTGTTTCTCAAACTTTTCTTCATTCCAGGTAGATATTTGGAGTAAAACCTGGATGACATCTGAACATGCGTACCAGGCGCAGAAGTTTATTACACGTGAAGATATACAAGAAAAGATACAGTGCGCACGTTCGGCACACGATGCAAAGGTAATTGCACGTGAGCATGCGTTTGAGGTGCATGGTGGTTGGGAGAAGGAAAAAATCGTAGTTATGATGGATATTTGCCAAGCAAAGCTTGAGCAGCATCCATTTATTCAAAAACGTCTCCTGGAAACGGGGGATCGGGAAATTATTGAGGATTCATCAAAAGATTCTTTCTGGGGTTGGGGTCCTGACAAAAAGGGCGAGAATAATCTTGGGAAGATTTGGATGACCCTTCGTGCTGAGATGGAATAAAAATAGGGCGGCAAGTATTACTTGCCGCCCTTTAACAATGGTTCCTCCGTATAAATGTTGGAATTTCAAGTTCATCTGCATCAGGAGACTCAAGCTCCAATTCAGGTTGCTCAGTCTCTATAGCTTTTTGAGCAAGCAGTTCCTCGATTTTCCTTTCTGCTTTGTTGCAGAAAATATTCAAGTTTTCTTGAAGGAAACCCTTCAGTTCTATCAACTGTCCTTCCGAGAGTCCGTTAAGAAGCTCAGAAAGCCGCATAGCATAGCCCTTTTTGGGGTCTTGCACATCCATGCGGAGTATAAGGTTTAGAGTGTCGCTGCCTGCGACAATTTCTCCAATTGGTCGCGTTTTCATGGCGAGCCCTTTCTCTGTTAGAGGTACTTCTGGAAGTAAAGTATACGCTTTAACACAAGGCTCTACAAGGTTTGACATTGCAACTCTGCCCTGATAGTATGCCTGCACGCAATTTTGGCGTGTCTTTTATTTTATGGCGAAAAAGTCACAACTAGCGCGCAACGACAAGCGCATGAAACTGGTCGCTAAGTACGCAGACAAGCGTGCCGCTCTTAAAGCTGCAGGGGACTCAGAAGGGCTTCAAGCTCTTCCAAAGAATAGTTCTCCCAGCCGACTTAAGAGTAGGTGTGCTGTATCTGGACGTCCTCGCGGCTACATGCGTGACTTCGGTCTTTCTCGAATTGTATTTCGAGAGCTTGCACGTGAAGGCAAAATTCCAGGCGTAAAAAAGGCATCATGGTAAACGACCCCATTGGAGATCTAATAGTTCAAATCAAGAACGCCGGACTTATCGGTAAGGATATTGTGGAACTTCCACATTCTCGCCACAAGCACGACGTTGCAGCTAAGCTTAAGGAGCTTGGGTTTGTTACTGATGTTGAAAAGGTTGGAAAAGAAAAGCCAACTCTAAAGATCGCTGTTGCTTACAATACTGACGGATCTGCAAAGATTACTGACGTAAAGCGTGTAAGCAAGCCTGGACGACGTCTCTACACTAGTTCACGGGATGCGCATCCTGTGAAGTACGGAACTGGAATGCTTCTCATTTCAACACCAAAAGGAATTCTTTCAGATGCCGAGGCTCGACGGGATCGTGTAGGAGGAGAAATGCTGTTTAAGATTTGGTAATTATATTATGAGTCGTCTTGGAAAAAAACCAGTAGCAATCCCAACAGGAACCGATGTAAAGATCGAGTCTGGTGTTCTTTCTGTAAAAGGGCCTAAGGGAGAACTACAGAAGCCTGTGCACTCTCTTGTAGAGCTCAATGTTGTTGATGGTGAGGTAACTGTTGCCCCAAAGAACAACAGCCGACTTGCTCGTTCTCTATGGGGAACATTCTCATCACACGTAACAAACATGGTTACGGGAGTAAATGAGAACTTCAAGAAGACACTTATCCTTGAGGGGGTGGGGTACCGAGTTGAGCTTGCAGGGAAAACTCTTAAGCTTATGGTTGGATACTCTCACCCTGTTGAGATGGAGGTTCCTGAGGGACTTGAGGTTGAGGTAGTAAAGAATACTATCGCTATCTCAGGAGCAGACAAGGAGAAGGTTGGTCAATTTGCAGCGGTTGTTCGGGCAAAGAAGAAGCCTGAGCCGTACAAAGGGAAGGGACTTCGATATGATGATGAGATTATTCGTCGAAAGCAAGGTAAAAAGGCCGTATAAACTGTATGAGTACTACTATTTCAAAAAGGGACGGACGAGTACGACGACACAACCGTGTGCGGGCTATTATCCGTGGAACAGCAGACAGGCCACGTCTTGCTGTCTTTCGTTCAAATAAGTTCATCAACGCACAGCTTATCGATGATAAAGCAGGTGTTACACTTGCTCAGGCTCATGGAAAGGAGTTTGGTGGATCTCTTATGGTCCAGGCTGAGGCTGTAGGGAAGGCAGTTGCAGAGCGAGGAAAGGAGAAGGGTGTAAAGACTGCGGTCTTTGACCGAGGGGGATTTAATTATATTGGTCGAGTAGCAAAGCTAGCAGATTCTGCTCGTGAGGCAGGACTAACCATTTAAGTATTATGGCTGACGCAACAACAACAGAAACAAAAGCACCAGAGGCAGTAGCACCAAAAGCTACTGAGGCTCCTTCTCGTGCTCCACGAACAACGCGGCCAAGCAGGCCTAAGCGAGGGCCAAAGGCTCCACGTGAGCGTCAGGAGTTTGAACAGCGGATCATTGAGATTCGTCGAGTAGTTCGAGTGGTATCAGGAGGACGACGATTCTCATTCTCAGTTGCCATGGTTATTGGAGATCAGAAAGGACGTGTTGGAGTTGGTCTTGGAAAGGCAACAGATACTGCTCTTGCTATCGAGAAGGCTATCCGAAATGCAAAAAAGAACATGATCACTATCAAGCGAACTGAGTCAGGAAGTATTCCGTTTGACGTGCAGTCTCGAATGGACTCATCAGAGATCTCGCTTATTCCATCTAAGGGACGTGGACTTGTGGCAGGATCTGCAGTGCGAACTGTGCTTGAGTTTGGAGGAGTGACAGATATCGTTGCAAAGATCCTTACTCGAAGTAAGAGTAAGCTTTCAATTGCACGAGCAACAGTAGATGCCCTAAAGAAACTTTCATAATATGCAGTTACATAATCTACAAAGGGAAAATAAGAACAAAGTATCAAAGCGTGTAGGACGTGGTGGTAAGCGTGGAACTACATCAGGACGAGGAACAAAGGGGCAGCTAGCTCACGGAGGAACTCCACGACCTGAGATTCGAGACTTTATTAAGAAGTTCCCGAAGAAGCGAGGATACAATTTCAACAGTGTTGCACCAAAGCATGAGAGCGTTAACGTATCTCAGATTGAGGACCGGTTCGAGAAGGGGGCAATTATTACTCCAAAAACTCTGCTTGATGCAGATCTTGTAAAGCGAATCACAGGACGAGTTCCTAACGTTAAGGTGCTTGGAAATGGAGACTTAACAAAGGCGTTTACGTTCGAGAAGCTTACATTCTCAGCGTCAGCAAAGGAGAAGATCACAAAGGCAGGTGGTACTATCAAGTAATATGTTTTCTACATTCGGAAAAAAACTCTCACGTGCACTTAAAGATGGTACGCTTCGAAATCGTATTATCTTTGTACTTGTTGCGCTTGTAGCGTACCGAGCACTCGCAACCATTCCTATTCCTGGAGTAAATGTGTTTGCGCTTGAGAATTTCTTTGCGAACAATGAATTCCTTGGGCTTCTAAACATTCTTTCAGGAGGAGGTTTGGCCAATCTTTCTATTGTATTGCTCGGAGTAGGGCCATACATTACGTCTTCAATCATTATGCAGCTTATGACTGTGGTATTCCCACAGATTAAAGCTATGCAAACTGAAGATGGAGAAGCCGGAAGGGCAAAGTTTACGCAGTGGAGTCGAATGCTTACAGTACCGTTTGCAGTACTTCAAGGAATTGCCTTCATTTTCCTATTACAAAGCCAAGGTATTCTTGAGGCTCTTACACCAGTACTACTTGTTGCGAATATCGCAGTAGTGGCAGCAGGATCAATCTTCCTTATGTGGGTTGGAGAGCTTATGACTGAGTATGGTATTGGAAATGGTATCTCACTCATTATCTTCGCAGGTATTGTGGCTTCACTTCCAACTGCAATTTCACAAGCAGTCTTTTCATTCACACCTGAGCAGATTCCAGCGTATCTGGGGCTTGGATTTGTTGCACTTGCAGTTGTGTTCGCTGTAGTACTTGTTACTGAAGCAGAGCGACCAATTCCAATTACACATGCAAAGCAACTTCGAGGGAAGGCAGCACAGGTTGGATCACAGACATACCTTCCTATTCGAATTAATCAGGCAGGAGTTATCCCTATTATCTTCGCCCTTTCACTTCTATTGGTGCCACAGACTGTTGCAAACATTACTATTGCACTTGGAGGTCCAGGAGTAAGTATTATGGAGTTTATCGTAAATGGGCTAGCTAATCAGTGGGTTTATGGAGGACTCTACTTCTTCTTCGTTGTTGTATTTACATACTTCTACACAGCTATTATCTTCGAGCCAACACGAGTTGCAGAGAATCTTCAAAAGTCAGGAGCATTTATTCCTGGAGTACGACCTGGAGCACAAACTGAAGAGTTCCTAGGAAAGGTTGCGACACGAATCACACTTCCTGGTGCTGTCTTCCTTGGTCTTATCGCTATTGTGCCGATTATCGTACAAGGGCTTACAGGTATCTCAACACTTGTTATTGGAGGAACAGCGCTTCTTATTGCGGTGTCTGTGATTCTTGATGTTGTTCGAAAGATCGACGCGCAGGTTTCTCTTAACGAGTACTAAATTCTAAATATATAAAAGTTGAAACCCTCGCTATATTAGCGAGGGTTTTAGTTTAAAATTAAAGATGACGCCCCTTGCTGATTGTAGGTCTTCGGGCCGCACGAGGACTTTTCGTACTGCTGTAACAGCTTTGGTTGAAATAAGCTCCCTCTCACATTTGCTTCCAGAAAGAACAAAGTTTTTTCTTTCAAGGATGTATATGTATCCTTGTTGAAAAGAAACTCCGTACCCATCAAGAATTATTTCTGAGAAATCATTACTCCAGTTCCAGGCAAAGCAGCCACTAATTGCAGCTGGTCGAGCTGTTGCTTTGAAAAGCGACGCTCGATAATCAGTGCTCGCATAAACAGCATAGTGTCGTTCATGTGGTTGCGCACCGTATGCTTGGTGAGGTTTAATGAACCCCCCAATACTCTCAGGGGATCCATGGAAACAAAGCTCTTTTCGCTTTGTTGCTGCCTCAAGTATCTCAAGTGCATCACTCATTGCTTTTTCCTTTCTGCATTTACCTTACATTAATTGCCACCAGTACGCCAATACAGTACACTGCCGACATGGATAACACCTTTATTTTTACCGGTCGCCCTGGTGCTGGGAAAGGCACACAGGCAAAGATATTGGCTGAGAAACTAAATGCACGTTTCGTAAGTGCAGGTGCATCATTGCGTTCATTTGCAGAGGGAGACTCTCTCCCTGCAAAGAAGGTGAAGGCAGACATTGATAGTGGGTTATTGGTACCGTATGGGGTTATGGTCTATATCTTCTATTCAATCTTTCTCACTCTAGAGAAAGAAGAAACAGTAGTGCTTGATGGGTTTGCGCGAAGACTTATTGAGGCAGAGATGATAACCAAGGCGTTTACGTGGGGGGAGCGACCGTTTACGGTTATTAACCTCACTATTCCTGATGAGGTAGTCCAGGAGCGTATTGATACTCGAAAAGGAGATGAGCAACGAGGAGATGAAGAAAGTGTAGAAAACAGGCTTTCTGAGTATGAGGAGCATACTGCAAATGCTATTAAGTACTTCTGTCAGAACACTACCGTTATAGACATCGATGGAACACAAACTATTGAGGCTATAGCAGAAGAGATTTGGAATAAAATTCAATAATAATGATTACGATAAAAACACCAGAAGAAATTGAGAATCTTAAGATCTCAGGGAAATTCCTTGCGGAGGTTCTTTCATATGCTGCAGCACATGTGAAGCCGGGAGTTTCAACTGACACTCTTAACGATCTTGCAGAACAAAAGATTGAAGAGCTTGGAGGAGAGGCTTCATTTTTAGGATACAAGCCAGATTGGACTGATATGAAGTATCCAGCTAGTCTCTGTGTTTCAGTTAATGATGTGGTGGTACACGGTATTCCAAATGTAGAACCTATTATCCTTCAGGAAGGAGATACGGTTGGACTTGATGCTGGATTTATATATAAAGGAATGTTTACCGATTCTGCTCTTACGCTTGTGGTAGGAGAAGGGGACAAAGAGACGAGAGCACTCGTTCAGAGCACTAAGGAGGCTCTCTACAAGGCTATTAAGGTCGCTCGCGCTGGAAATACCATTGGAGACATCGGACACGCTGTAGAGGAGTATACGAAGAGTAAGGGATATGGGCTTGTGAAGGAGCTTGCAGGTCACGGAGTAGGATATGCGGTCCACGAGGAGCCAAATATTCCAAACTATGGAAAGCCAGGAGAAGGAGTAAAGCTTGAAGCTGGAATGGTTATTGCGCTTGAACCTATGCTCAATATGGGAACAGGAGATGTAGATTTTCATGAGGATGGATTTACTGTTACAACCGCAGATGGGGAGAAGAGTGCACACTTTGAACACACACTTGTGATTACCGATGGGGATCCAATTGTTGTTACGAGGCGTGACAATGAGTAAGTAAGTTGGTAGAGTAAGTGTGGAAGTAGAAGCTGACAAACCAAGGGAGGTTGTCATGGACGGTGACGTTCAACATGAAGGCATGCACATCGAGAAGCATTCGATGGCACTTGTCTCAATTCAGAAAGACATCTAGGTCCCAGTCCGGGACCAAATCGCCCCGCAGCTTATGTTGCGGGGCTTTTATATATAGAAAAAACCCGTATACTGCCCCCATATGCAACGGAATTTTAAAGAAGAAAAGACATACGTAATGGTGAAGCCTGATGGAGTTCAGAAAGGACTTATTGGGGAAATTATTAAGCGATTCGAGCAGCGAGATCTTAAGATCGTAGCTATTGAAATGTTCCAGCCAACAAAGGAGCAGATTGATGAGCACTATCCAAAAGATGAGAAGTGGATCACAGGGCTTGGAGAAAAGACTCTAAAGACATACGCAAAGTATGACCTTGATCCAAACATTGATTATGGAACTGATAATCCTGCAGAGATTGGACCTGAAGTACGAAAGTGGGTAGTGGACTATATGGTTTCAACTCCTCTTGTGCGAATGGTGGTGCAAGGTGTGCACGCTATTGATATGGTTCGAAAGATTTGTGGACCAACACTTCCGTTTATGGCTGACATGGGAACAATCCGAGGAGACTTCTCAAATGACTCTCCAGCTTTAGCTAACGCCGAGAAGCGAGCAGTTATGAATCTTGTGCACGCATCTGAAACTCCAGAGGAGGCAGCACACGAAATAGAGTACTGGTTTGGAGACAAGGAAATCTTCGAATACAAGCGATTTGGAGTAGATTCGTAGTAATACACAGATGGTATTAGGAAGATCTCATTTTCCTGGTGCTATACTAAATGAAGAGGTTGTTTAAAAATGCAACTGAGCAACGCTAGGGAAGCTCGAATCGTTGTGTCGATCGTAGACATGACTGAGGGCACCCACTTTACTTAAAGAGTTGCGTACTAGATAACCTCTACGAAAGTATCCGCCTCCTGGCGGATTTTTTCGTGCTAAAGTTTTACGTATGCGTATTAGATTATTACTGGGTACTCTTGTTTTGGCTGCGGTAATAGCACTGCTTCAAAAAATAGCTCTCGCAGAATTCCTCTACTGGAAATGGTGGTGGTTTGATGTGCTTATGCACTTCCTAGGGGGAGTGTTAGTTGGAGGTATTGGTCTTATCACCTCTGACTTTCTAAAAACTCCACGAGTACTAACACTTGTAATTGCACTTCTTGGTATTGGAATAGGGTGGGAAGTGTTTGAGTGGATGTTTGGACTTTATGATGGTGCGTGGGATCCTGTAGATACGTTTACTGATTTAATAATGGATACGCTCGGCGTATTAGTGGTATATAGTGGAATAAAGATATGGAAATAACACTAGGATTTTACGGAGGGGCAGGAACGGTAACAGGAGCAAACTTCTTACTTTCAGATGGCACAACAAACATCCTTGTTGATTGTGGGCTTACACAAGGAAAAGAGTTTTGCGAGAACTGTAACTATGATGATTTTCAATACGATCCAAAAGAAATTACTGCACTCATTCTTACGCATGCACACTTAGATCACATTGGTAGAGCTCCAAAGCTTATTAAAGATGGGTTTAATGGAGGTGTATTTTGTACTCCTCCAACAGAAGATCTTTTGGCGGTAATGCTTGCAGATAGCGAAGGAATTTTGCGAAGAGAGGCAGAGAAGAAAAACCTATTTCCAATGTATGAGAAAGATCATGTTGCTGGTCTCTTGGGGAAGGTAGAGGCAAAGGAGTATCACCAAAAGTTTAATATTGGAGATTTTACGTGTGAGTTCTTCAATGCGGGACACATTCTTGGATCTGCTATTACACGCATTACGCACAAGCACACAGATAAGGTGTATGTGTTTACAGGAGACCTTGGAAACAGTCCGTCTCCACTACTCCCTGATACTGAGTTTGTTGCAGATGCAGATTATCTCATTATGGAGAGTGTGTATGGAGACAGGCTGCATGAAGATATTGAGCACCGAGAGGACAGGCTTCGAGAGATAATTACTCAATCAGTAGAGCGAGGAGGAGCACTTATGATCCCTGCTTTTTCTATGGAGCGTACGCAGATACTTCTCTACAATCTCTCAAACATGATGGAGGCAGGAGAGATCCCTAAGGTGCCAGTATTCCTAGATTCACCACTTGCTATTAAGGTTACAAATATTTATAAGAAATACAGTAAAGAACTCAAAGAGTCTTTGCATGGAGAGATTAAAAAAGAAGGAGACATCTTTGATTTCTCATTCTTGGAGAAGACAGAATCAAAGGATGCGTCAAAAGCAATTATGCATGCACCGAATCCAAAGATCATTATTGCTGGAGCTGGTATGAGTCACGGAGGACGGATTCAGCACCATGAGATGCAATACCTCAGTGACCCTGCAAGTACGCTTATGATTGTGGGGTACCAGTCTGCTGGAAGTATGGGGCGAGTACTTCAAGACGGAGGGAAGAAGGTAAATATTTTCAAACGAGAGGTAAAGGTAAGGGCTACAATAGAAACCCTTTCAGGATACTCAGCACACGCTGACAGAGATAATCTTGTAGAGTTTGTCTCTCATACAAGTACAAAACTAAAAACAGCATTTATTGCCATGGGAGAGCCAGGGCCATCTAGTTTCCTAGCACAACGCCTTCATGACTTCTTGGATGTTAAAGCTGTCGTTCCTGAGAAAGGGAAGGTGTATACGTTGGAGTAAATAAAAAGCCCCTCTCGGGGCTTTTTATTATGAGACTTCTTTGATGACTCTTTCGAAAACTTCTGGTTTCTCTTGAGCAAGAGTTGAAAGTACCTTTCGGTCTAGTTCAACATTTTTCTTATTGAGTGTATCTATAAGCTTGCTATATGATCCAAATCCTAGAGCTCGTACTGCAGCATTGATTCGTACAACCCAAAGTCGTCGGAAATCGTTCTTCTTCTCCTTTCGGTGCGCAAAAGCAAACTCTCCTGCCTTATATAGGGCAGTCTTAGCCTGACGCTCTTTATTCTTGCGTCCCCATTGGAATCCCTTCGCTCGCTTCAGGATTTCCTTTCGGTGCTTATTTCTTGCTACTGCTGATGTTGCTCGTGACATAGTAAATACTAAAAATTATGTGCGGGGTAGAAACCGTCGCTTGCTTTTATTGGTCATAGGTACTGATACGGTACGACGCTTTGTGGTTTTGGTCTTTCGATCCTCGCCAGCGTTGTAGTGGTTCTGGCCTTTAGCCCTTCCCACTATCTTTCCCGTCTTCGTTACCTTGAGCCTCTTTGTGAATGACTTGTTTGTCTTCATGATTTTTCTTTGATACTTCTCGTTCGATTACAGTTACCAGTCCTTTTGGTGCTTTCCGAACGGGGTCAGCGATTTTAAATGCGTGGGGGATAATCTTTAGGAATTCATCGAGCTTTCCACGAAGGAGTGCCTGATCCATATATTTATACCGCCCTTTAAGGAAGAGTTCCACTTTTACGCGGTGTCCTTCAGCTAACCATTCTGCGGCACGTTTCGCTTTAAGCGTCTTGTCGTGGTCGCCCGTACCCATTTTTACCTGGACACTCTTGGTCTCTGTTGGCTTACTCTTCGCGCGCATAGCGCTGTCCTTCTTCTTCTGCTCGTACTGGAATTTACCATAATCCATCACCTTGGCAACAGGGGGCTTCGCTTTTGGCGAGATCTCAATGAGATCAACCCCTGCATCCTGTGCTGCCTTGAGTGCTTCCTCCAAAGAAATAACGCCTAAATTAGCGCCGTCAGCGCCAACCACGCGAAGTTCTCTTGCGCGGATCTCGTTATTTATTCTAATTCGGTCGTTTTTCAAAGCGTTGGATTGTGGCTAGGACTATACCATGTAGGGTATGCAAAAGCAACGAAATATAGCTCTATATAAAAGGAAAACCACCGACAAGGTGTCGGTGGTGTCCAAAGATCAATTTCCAGCCATTTCAGCAATTTGGTGAGTACCAAATGGCGCTTTGAACCGAAGATCATGGGCTTTCCCGTTGAAATTTTCAATTTCAAGTTGAGTGCCGTTTTCTTTATCACTCACAGACCAGATGTGTGAGAAGGGAACTTCATCGCAAGCATCTTTATATCCGTGGTAAGTGAAGCGAATGCTTGCTGTTTCGCGATCTTCATCAACAAAAGCAACGGTGCCTATTTCAAGAAATTCTTTTTTCTCAATACCACTTGCAAGCGGCACAAGGAAAAGTACTTCTTTTCCAACTATAAAATCCGGAGTAATTTCCATCACGTCCTCCAAAGCTTGTGTGTTAAATCTAATAACAATATACGTATCTTTTTAATGTTTGTCAATTAGATGTATAATGGGTTTTATATGAACAAAGCAACAATAAGCATAGCGGTATTTATCATAGTGGTTGTAGGAGGTCTTTTAGTGTGGCGGGTAGGGAATCTTGAGGCTCCAGCACCACAAGATGAGACAGCTGTAGAGGAGGAAACAAATGGAAATCAAGAACCTCCAACAGGGCTTGTTCCCATGATTTCAGAGGAAGCACTAGCTACTCACAACTCAAAGGATGATTGTTGGGTCTCATATGCAGGGTCTGTGTATGACATTACTGATTGGGTAGGAAAGCACCCTGGGGGGATGGAAGCTATTATCTCCGTATGTGGAGAATCAGATAAGTTTGAGGAGACTCTTAACGCACAGCATGGAGAGGATAGAGCTAATATGCTTCCGAAGGTTGGAAGCTTTATTGGAACACTTGGTGTAATTGAGGGAGCGCAGTCATGAAAATAACTCCATCATGTGTGCTGCGAGTTGGGCTCGCAATTGTTCTCTTTTGGTTTGGAATAAATCAAATACTTGATCCATCTAAGTGGGTATTCTTTATTCCAGAATGGGTGGTGTCAGCATCGGCAATATCTCCGGAGCTTATTGTATTGCTTAACGGTGGGATAGAGATAGTGCTTGGTGCCTTTATACTTCTTGGAATCTTTCTTAGAGTAAGTGCGCTTATTGTCGCACTCCACTTATTTGGAATTGCGCTGTCTCTTGGGAATAGCCCTTCTGCTATTCGGGATGTTGGGTTGGCGTTTATGGCGCTTGCGTTGGTGTTTAAAAAATAAAAGAAAGCCACTTCATATGAAGTGGTTTTCTTTTATTTGTGGAGGTCATGTATGAAAGTTGGAATCAATTAGAAAACTGGATATTTGGTGTTTGTAAGGAAATGGCTTGACAAGAACTGTATAATAAAGAGATGCATAAACACTCTGATAAAAAAGAAACGCCAAGTGTATATAATCTTAGTCACTTTATTCCTCTTATAGTTGTGCTTTCTATAGTCTGTCTTCTTACTGTAGGAACACTTGTTCTTAGTGAGGGGACGTACATCGATGGAATGAGGTTCTTTATGGGGTATTTCTTCCTCGCATTTGGTGGATTTAAGGTAATTAAGCTTAAGGGGTTTGCTGAAGCGTATGGGACATATGATCTAATTGCCATGCGAAGTAGTGGATACGCATATGCGTATCCATTTATTGAACTGCTTTTAGCATTTCTATTTCTTACAGGAAATTACCTAATCGCTGCAAATGTCATTACATTAACCATAATGCTTGTGGGTGCTCTTGGTGTGTATAAAAAACTCCTACAAAAAGAAGAAATTCCCTGCGCTTGCCTTGGTGTAGTATTTAAGATTCCAATGACATACGTAACTCTTTTTGAGGACCTTTTAATGGCAGGGATGGCAGCCGGGATGTTGCTTCTTATGTAAGAAAGTCTTCTTGGGTATACTGTACACATGAAATGCAAAGGCATGAGTAAGTCTTTTTCTATTTTGGGAGCAGCACTTCTTACAGCAGCTGTATTCCTTTGCTTTAGTAACGTGTTCGTTACAAACACTATTGCTGCAGAGAGTCACGGTGGTGTGCATACAGCTTCTTGTTCTGAAGGAGAGAACACCCATTTTGATTGCTGGAGTAGTCACTTTTCAATAATTATTGTTTCAGTTCTCTTTTCAATCGCTGGGGCAGTTTTTTATTTGGCACCATCCATCTTTCTTAAGAAGAGGTTTGACTACAAGGCACCTCTTACATCTCAAATACAAAAACAGAACGAACATATTTCATACTTAGTACAAGCTTTTAGGAGAGGCATACTTAATCCAAAAACTTTTTAACAACAACATTCTAGAAGTTGTTATTAATTAAAGAGTAAAAACATGGAACAAAGATTAACTTTGTCACAATTCAGCATTCCTATTGCAGTTATTGTGGCAGGTGCACTAATTGCTGGTGCTGTTATGTACAGCACAACAAATCAAAACAATGAAGTTGTTGCAGAAGGACCTTCGCTTGAAGAGATGAGAGAGGTTACAAGTGAAGATCATATTGTTGGAAATCCAAATGCAGAGATAGTAATTGTGGAGTATTCAGATTTTGAGTGCCCATTTTGTAAGAATTTCCACGAGACCATGAACAGAATAATGGATGAATATGGTCCTGATGGAACTGTTGCGTGGGTGTATCGGCACTTTCCTCTAGATTCAATTCACTCAAAAGCGCGAACAGAGGCAGTTGCCTCAGAGTGTGCAGCAGAGCTTGGAGGAAATGAAGCATTCTGGAAATTCACAAACAGGTTCTTTGAGGTGACACCTTCAAATGACCAAACAGATATTGCAAATGTCATCCCTGCTATTGGGAAAGAAATTGGACTTGATGCAGAAGAGTTTATCGAGTGCCTTAATAGTGGAAGATATGATACGCATATTCAAGAAGATCTTGACAATGCCATTGCAACAGGAGGGAGAGGAACTCCATGGAGTATTGTTATTCTTCCAAATGGAGAGAAGGTGCAAATTGGTGGGGCGCAGCCCTATGAGGCGGTGAAGCAGCTTATTGAACAATCACGAAAGTAATATGAAAAATCTAGGAATAACTATTGTAGGAATTATTGCACTGGGAGGATTGCTTTGGTGGGCAGGAGGTATTGGGTCAGGTGGCGAGGATGTGGTTGCCAAACGTGGTCTGCACTGGCATCCAACACTTACTATTTACTCAGATGAGATAAAACAAGATATTCCTGCAAACGTTGGTCTTGTGGGAGGGCACTATCCAATGCATACACATGTAGAGGATGTTGCAGACGGTGTACTTCATCTTGAGTTTGGAGAAGCTGTACGAACAGAAGATCTTCTTCTCACAAATTTCTTTGATATTTGGGAGAAGGACATAGCAACAGCTTTTGGAACGCTGATTGAAATGCGTGTAAATGGAGAAGTTATAAGCGAATATGCTTCCTACATTATTGCAGAAAATGATGCTATAGAACTTTTCTATAGTTCTGAAGAATAGCTTCAAATAATAAAAGACCCTCCAAACGGAGGGTCTTTTATTATTTGTGGAGATGGTGGGAATTGAACCCACGTCCATAAGTGCTCTCAATAATACTTCTACGACATGTAGTCTTCCTCAAGATTTAAATGTGGTGGTAAGAGGTAGACAAAACCCAGTCACATCGAGCCAATGATTTAAGAACCGCTCCTAGGCAGGGAGCTTATCCGATCTTGCTTTATGACCTTAGATATATCTCTCACAAGAAAAGAGAAGTATCCAAGCCGCTCGGGATTAAACGCGAGCGAATGCGAAGTCACCCATTTGAAGAGGTGACAGTACACGTGCAAATGTATTTTTTGCATCTATATTGTGCTCACAGTTTTACGTATCAGTGAGCGTTTACGATGTCGCGTATTATCAAGGTACAAGAATGTCGAAGCCGATCATCCCCGGGGAACACAGTATATATACTGTACTTTCCGCGAATGACTAACGTGTGCGAGCTTTCAGGTCTCTTCCTAAGTCTCGAGCAGTATCACGAGCTTTAATCTTTTGCCGCTTATCTGCCTTCTTTTTACCACGTGCAATCCCAATTGAAAGCTTTACCAACCTTCCTTTATTATACCATGATATAGGGATTGTAGTCAAACCATCACTTTCTTCTGCTCGTTGTACTTCAAGCACCTGTTTTTTAGATAAAAGAAGTCTTCTTGTACGTTCAGGATCGTATCCATCAGGAGTATTGTTTGGTTGGTATGAAGGAATAGTAGCTCCAACAAGAAGTGCTTCTCCGCCACGAATAACCACTCGTGCTCCCACGAGAGACCCTTGGTTCGCTTTTAAGGACTTAACCTCATAGCCTAAAAGCTCTGCTCCTGCTTCGATCTCCTCAATGATCTCGAAATCGAAATGTGCCTTCTTGTTTGTAACTAATGTTCCCATAGGAAGATATGTGTCGTTGTGTATAATAGCACCCTATGAGTACCCCTAAGAAAAAGCAAGTAAAACGTAAGAAAAAAGGTCCAAAAATTCCATCTTTTAGTTCTAATGCACTGACAGGAATAGCGGCAATATTCTTTTTAATGGCCCTCTTTACTGTCTTTATTGGAGACGGGAAGCAGGCTGAAGATGTGGCACTCTCTCAAGTGGCACAAGACGTAAACGCAGGACTTGTAGAAGGTATTGTTGTCGAAGGAGACACGCTTACTATTTCGTATGTAGAAGCAGAGGAGAAGAAGTCTAAGAAGGAGGTAAATACTGCTATTACAGACACGCTTGTAAATTATGGAGTATCACGGGAGAAACTAACTGCCGTAACTATTGAAATTAAGAACGAGAGTGGATTTGGGTACTGGCTTATGACACTTGGGCCGTTCCTTATTCCTATCGTATTCCTTGGATTTCTCTTTTGGATGATCACGCGACAGATTAAGGGGTCTGGAATGCAAGCGATGACATTTGGACAAAGTAAAGCCCGCATTATTGATCCAGCTGACAAAAACCAACGGGTAACATTTAAAGATGTTGCAGGAGCAAAGGAAGCAAAGGAAGAGCTTATTGAGGTTGTAGATTTTCTTAAGAGTCCAAAGAAGTTTCTAGACATTGGCGCACGTATTCCAAAAGGAATTCTTCTAATGGGAGCGCCAGGTACTGGAAAGACACTTTTGGCGCGAGCTGTTGCGGGGGAAGCAGGTGTGCCGTTCTTCACAATCTCAGGATCTGAGTTCGTTGAGATGTTTGTAGGAGTAGGAGCTTCTCGTGTACGTGATCTCTTCAAGATGGCAAAGCAGATGGCACCCGCTATTATCTTTATTGATGAGATTGATGCGGTAGGACGCTCACGTGGTGCTGGTATGGGAGGAGGAAATGATGAACGGGAGCAGACACTCAATCAAATCCTTGTAGAGATGGACGGGTTTGAGCCCAATGACAAGGTGATCATCATGGCTGCAACAAACAGGCCAGATGTTCTTGATCCTGCTCTTCTTCGTCCGGGTAGATTTGACCGACGCGTAACAATTGACGTGCCTGATCGAAAAGATCGTGAAGATATTCTAAAGATTCACGCACGGAAGAAACCCTTCCATGCTGATGTAGATCTTTCTGTCATTGCAGAGCGAACTCCAGGATTCTCAGGAGCTGAGCTTCAGTCTCTTATGAATGAGGGAGCAATCTTAGCAGCACGAGAGAGCCGAAAAACTATTACGCAGTATGATCTTATCCGATCTATTGAAAAGGTAATGCTTGGGCCAGAGCGAAAGAGTCACATTCTCTCTCCTAAAGAGAAAGAGATAACGGCATATCATGAGGCAGGACACGCACTTGTTGCATCAGTACTTCCATATGCTGATCCCGTGCACAAGATCTCAATTATTTCTAGAGGACGGGCAGCTGGGTATACACTCAATCTTCCACTTGAAGATAAGAAAATGCACTCAAAGAAAGAGTTCCTTGATGACATTGCAGTAACCCTTGGAGGGTACGTTGCAGAGCGGATGACATTTGGAGACTTAACAACAGGACCTTCAAACGATATTCAGGTACTTACAAATCTTGCTCGCAACATGGTTACGAAATGGGGTATGAGCGACAAGCTCGGACCTATCGCACTTGCAACAGAAGCAGGAAAGCCAATCTTTGGAATGGCTGGAGATCAGAAAGGATATTCAGAAGAAGTGTCAGCAATGATTGATGCAGAAGTTTCAAAGATTATCACCAACGCACACAAGGAAGCAGAAAAGATTCTTACAAAACACAAAGATATATTGCAAATTATTGCAGAACGTCTCGTAGAGGTAGAAACACTTGAGCGAAAAGAATTTGAAGACCTTCTTATTGCAAATGGTATTACTCCAAAAAGAAAATTAGATATAGAACATGCGCCTCTTGTAGAGGGGGAGTAATAAGAAAAGGTCCGGGCAGAAATGCTCGGGCCTTTTTAGACTGTTATATCAACGTGGGTTAAGACCTCCACAGTCTCGAACTCAGCATCAATAATTTTTGGTTTTTGAGGACGTATTGGCGCCCTCATTGCTCTCAGGAGATATGGCATCACCAGAAGAGCAAAAAGAATGACAGCCCAGATGGGCCAGGTCATCTTTATGATCTCCAAGATCATTACAGAGTCTCCTTTACTTACCTATATATATTATACCACTAAAACTATATCGTGTCCATCCGCCAGGATTCGAACCTGGGACCACCAAGGTATAAGCTTGGCGCTCTAACCACTGAGCTACGGATGGAGTTCCTCTACTATACTCAAAAAGAAAGAGGTCCGCTATGTGCGGACCTCTTCTATTTCAATTAAGGAACAAGTTCAAAAGTGGTTTCTTGGCGATGCCACTTGATTGTTTCGTCCTCGAGTACTTCGGGGACGGTTATTGTTCGTACCAGGTTGCGAACCGCAAGGTCTTCCAAACGTTTCAACTGCCGGTCATTTAGACGGCGACCAAGGCGTTGTGCTCGAGTTAACCTCCAAGCAAGCCAACGATCTTTTCTGATTCCGCGCGGGCTTCGAAAGAATACCCACGTAGCCAGCATTGGTGCGAAAACAAAAAAACGAATGAGTGCGGTGAAAAAATCAATGATCTCCCAAATGAGGCCAGTGATTGCCCACACAATTCCATTAATGTTCATGTCGTTATACCTCCTGTAGGAAACCCTACCAAACAACTATTCAAAATGTAAGTCCTCAGCTTTTGTTTCAATGCGAGCTTGTACTATAGGGTGCTTTGCAAGGGTTGGGTCCTTTTTAATTAAAGCTTTTGCTTCTTTACGCGCAGCTTCTACCATTTTCAAATTCTTAATGGCTTCCATAGCAACATCAGACACACCCCACTGACGCCTACCGTAAAGCTCTCCACCACCTCTAATACCAAGATCATACTCTGCTAGCTCAAATCCATTCTTTGCAGTGGTGAGAGCCTCAAGACGTTTCTCTGTTGTTGGACCAAAGCTCTCAGGATAGACGTAGCAATACGCTTGGTGGTTTGAGCGAATAACACGTCCTCTGAGCTGATGAAGTTGAGCGAGTCCGAATCTTTCAGCGCCTTCAATAATAATTACTGTGGCATTAGCAACATTCACTCCAACCTCAACTACAGATGTGGCAACAAGAATATCAATTTCTTTTTTCTCAAACCTGGTCATCACCTCTTCTTTTTCAACAGGAGTCATCTTGCTGTGCAAAATATCTATATTGTATTCAGGGAATACTTCCTTTGAGAGGCGAGCACACTCTGCTTTAACAGACTTCGCCTGAAGTGCTGTTTCTTTGCTTGGGTCTGGTTCGTTAATGCGCGGGCAAATAACATATGCCTGTCTTCCTTCTTGTAGCTGTGTTCGTACTGCTTCATACATTTTGTTTCTTCCATCTTTTTTTATTACCTCTGTAATGATTGGCTTTCGTCCTAAGGGCATTTGATCAATGAGTGTAAGGTCTAGATCGCCATAGATAGTAAGGGCTAGAGTTCTTGGGATAGGTGTTGCTGTCATTGAAAGTAGGTGAGGAGCAATTTTGTCCTTTCTTGTTATCTTCTGCCTTTGTACTTTTCCAAAGCGATGTTGCTCATCGATAATGGCGTATGCAAGATTTTTAAACTCCACTTTCTTTTGAATAAGCGCATGCGTTCCAATAACAATAGGAATCTCTCCATTTGCTATCCATTTAGAAAGCTGCGGTTTTGAAATCCGTGTTGCTACTTCTCCATTAACTTTAGAAGGGAATTTAAAACATTCCTTTCCTGTTATTAGAGCAATCTTAATAGGGTGGTCTTTAAAGAATTCAATAAAAGATTTGAAATGCTGCTTTGCGAGTATTTCAGTTGGCACCATGTAGGCAACCTGTAGGTTTCCAAAGTCTTGTCCTTTAGGACGTGAGGTTGCAACCATGTAGGTTGTTGCAGCAGCAACTGCTGTCTTTCCAGACCCTACATCTCCCTCAACAAGTCTCATCATGGGATGATTCTTTTCAAAATCATTTACAATGTCATCAATAGCATTTGTTTGTGAGTCCGTTGGCTTAAAAGGGAAGGAGTCTATAAAGGACTGTAAAGCCTCTCTGTCTATGGATACAGGCAATGCCTCTTGCTCTTCTGCCTCTCTCTTATTCTTCTGCATGAGAGTTTGTATAAGAAACACTTCTTCAAACGCCAATCTTTTTCTTGCAGATTGAGCTTGCTCTATTTTTTGCGGCATGTGCATCCAGATAAGTGCACTCTCAAGCTTTGGCAGATTGTATTTCTTTAAGAGTGCTGCAGGTATTGGGTCGGGGAGGTTTTTGAATACTCCTCCTGCAAGAATCTTTTTAACACTATGAAAAATCCAAAGAGACGTAACACCTTTGCTCTCGGGATATACAGGGTAGAGGATCTCTTCTTCACGCTCTCCTTTAAAGAGTGATTCGTGTGCGTCAGCAGGAAGAGTTTCAATAGGTTCTATCTTTGGATTAGCAAGATAATACTTTCCTTCGCTTCCTGTTACTTTCCCAACCACTTTTACATTCATGCCGGGGTGAAGCATCTTTGCAATGTATGGCTGACTAAACCACCGAGCTTTTATGACTCCGGTACCGTCTTCAATAACAGCTTCTGCAATTGGTTTTCTTGTTTTAAATGTCTTTCCTGTCTTTGCAGATTTAACACGTCCATACACTGTTGCAGTTTCTCCCACGTTAATACTTTTAATAGTTGCGAGTTCTCCTGTGTTTTCATACCGATTAGGAAAATGATAGAGAAGGTCTTGCAGCGTCTCAATCCCTAAACGCTTTAGCGCCTTCTTCTTCACCTCAGTCATTCGAGGAGAAATGCTCTCAATTGGGTCGTTTGGATTCATAGGTTACACTAGTGTCTATTCAATTATACCTGTATGAAAGATATATCCGAAAAGGCACTAAAGGCGCACAAGAAAGCAAAGGGAAAGATAGAAATACAGGGTAAGGTAACTCTCTCAAAACAATCTGATTTCTCGGTGCATTACACACCAGGAGTAGCAGCAGTTTCAAGCTTGCTTGCAAAGAAACCAAAGGAAGCAAAGAACTACACTATTAAAAATAATATGGTGGCTGTTATTTCAGATGGGTCTGCAGTTTTAGGTCTTGGAAATATTGGGCCATATGGTGCGCTTCCTGTTATGGAAGGGAAGGCACTTATCTTTAAAGAGCTTGCAGGAGTGGATGCATTTCCTATTGTTCTTGATACGCAGGACCCAGATGAAATTGTTGAGACAATAAAAAATATTGCTCCTGTCTTTGGAGGAATAAATCTAGAAGATATAAAAGCTCCACAATGTTTTGATATTGAGAAGCGTGTGAACAAGATGTTGGATATACCCGTGATGCATGACGATCAGCACGGTACTGCAATTGTAGTGCTCGCTGGTCTTATAAATGCAGCAAAGGTGGTAAAGAAGAAGTTAGAGAATCTAAATATTGTAATTGTGGGAGCGGGAGCTGCAGGTGCCGCTATTGCAGAACTCCTTATATATAAGGGTGTGGGAGATGTTGTGGTACTTGATAGTGTTGGTGCTATATATAAAGGAAGAGAGAAACTACATTCATATAAAGAAAAGCTCGCAAAGATAACAAACAAAGGTAAAAAGGAAGGGGTATTGAGTGATGTAATAGAAGGAGCTGATGTTGTAATTGGTGTTGCAGGAAAAGGGGGAAAGTTTGGCAAAAGAGATATTAAAAAGATGGCAGATAAACCAATTGTCTTTGCGCTAGCTAATCCTTCTCCTGAGATCTTGCCTGTTGATGCTCATGCAGCTGGTGCTGCAGTTGTTGCAACTGGAAGGTCTGATTTTCCTAATCAGGTAAACAATGCACTTGTGTTTCCAGGAGTATTTCGTGGAGCACTTGATGGAGGAATAACTGACATTACACAAGATATAAAACTAAAAGCAGCAGAGGCTCTGGCCAAGCTAATCAAGAGTCCAAAGAAAGATAAAATACTGCCAGAATTGCTTGATAAACGGGTGGTTAAGGCTGTGGCGAAAGCGGTACAGAAATGATAAGGTGTCGGTACTGGAGAGTTGGCAGAGTGGTCGAATGCGCATCTTTGCTAAAGATGTAAGGGCTTACCCCCTTCATGGGTTCGAATCCCATACTCTCCGCACGTATATGGAAGTAAAAGACAGCAACGGAAACACACTTGAAAACGGCGATGCCGTATTTGTTATTAAAGACCTAAAGGTGAAAGGTGGTTCAGGTGTAGTTAAGAAAGGTACAAAGATGAAAAACATCAGACTTACAGATAAGTCTGATGAGATAGAGGGAAGTATCAAAGGGTTGGTACTTCGTACCGAGTTTGTTAAGAAAGCCTAAGTTTTAATAAAGAAATGCGATCGCCTAAGCGATCGCATTTTGCTTTTCTAACCACCTGGCGAACTGAAGACCATAGTGGTCAATTTCACGAGAATGCCTCCAGGCACCTCGTTCATTATCAGTCATCTCGGCGATAGTTTTGTATTGTCCTGTTGGGACAAATACGTTCCACAGATTACTTGTTGCGTTCTTTTTTATTGGACCTCGCAACTCTTCTGTAAGCTCTCCAGTAATGAATGTTTGAAAAACTTTTATCTGAGTTCCGTCAGAGTACGCGAGACATTCATGGAAAACACCACTTCGTCTCTTGTCTCCAACTGCTTTCAAAATACCTTCAACACCCATTGTTTCAAGAACATATTTTGTATAAGGTCCTGGAAAGCCCTTAAGGCTTGGGATAAGAAACCCTGTGTCTTGTACAAGAACAGGCTTTCTTGTTTTCCCATGCGCTTGGCGAACTTTATCCTTTGCAATTTCGTCAACTGAATTAAGTTGAAGTTCAGACAGTTCAAGATCCACATGACTTATTTGCAGATCAGGGAATTCTCTAAGCACCGCTTGTAAAGAATCCACCTTACCTGGATTTCCTGTGGCATATAGAATCGTTTTCATTGGAGCACTCCTTCCTTCAGCAAGCTATCAAAATACAGTGTGCAACACAACTACGTAGTTAATTACGTAATTAACTACGTAGTTGGCTAATGAGCAAGTGCAATAGGCACCACGTGCTGTGCTCCCGCTTTCTTCAAAGCTTCAATTGCAGCTGCCATAGTAGCTCCTGTTGTTACTACATCGTCTACAACTATATAGGTAGTGTTGGGAAGTACTTTTTCTGCAACAAAGGCGCCTTGTTGGTTACGCAGTCTATCTTTTTTATTTAAATCAACTTGAGATTTCGTATCCCGTATTTTTGCCAATATTTTCATACAAGGTACAGAACACTTTTTACTTACACGCTCTGTTATATTCGCCACCTGATTATATCCACGCTTCTTATACCTCAAGAGTGAAAGGGGTATGGGAGTAATAACTATATTTACTCCTGCAAGCTCAATGCGCTCAAGCATGTACTCAGTTATAAATGCAGAAAGGGTGTGAGCGAGTAGTTTTACGGAGTGTTTATTGTTATGGAATTTACACTCATGTATTAAAGCCCGCACATGCGGGCTTTGGTAGGGAAGGAGGGCGATGGTTGCGGGGGCTGTGCTTTCAACAAGTGCGGGAGATAGAAGTTTGTTGAGGTCTTCTGGCACTACTGAACGAACCAGAACATCATCTTTTCTGGGAGGGAATATCAAATCTAATATCGTATTCCACATACATATATTGTCTCACACACATGCTATTATGTGCCAGTAATGGCATCAATTTTCTCTAGGTTTTTAACAAAACCAACACCAAGTGTTTTGGGTATAGATATTGGCGGATCTTCCGTTAAAATCGTGCAGCTTAAACAAGAAAACGGCGTTGCAGTACTTGAGACATACGGACAATTAGCCCTTGGGCCCTATGCAGATAAAGAGGTGGGACAGGCTGTTAGTTTGCCTGCTGAAACTATTGCAGAAAACCTTAAAGATTTGATGCGAGAGGCAAATGTAACGACAACATCCGCAGGTGTTGCGATCTCTTTTAACAAAACACTTCTAACTACAGTAGAGCTTCCACGAAAAGAAGGGCCTGAGTTACAGACAATGATCAATCTAGAGGCACGGAAATACATTCCAGTGCCTGTGTCTGAGGTGCAGCTTGATTGGTTTGTAATCCCTGATGTGTCAGGAGAGGAAACAAGTCCAAAAATGAAAGTGTTGCTTGTTGCGGTACACAATGAAGCACTGACGCATTTGGAGCGCATCATGCAGCGTGCAGAACTCACAACAAGTTTCTATGAAATTGAAATCTTCTCTTCTATTCGTGCTGTTGTAGATGAGCCAACAAATCCCGTGATGGTAATAGATGTGGGGGCAGCAGCTACAAAGGTGTACATTGTAGAGCGTGGACTCGTTGCTCGCTCACACAATATTTCTCGAGGAGGGCAGAACGTTACGAAGGCACTTACTCAAGCAAGCTCACTTACTTTTGCAAAAGCAGAGCAACTTAAGCGTGAAGAAGGTATTTCAGATAATGCACCAAAACCATACAACAAAGACTCAGTAACCCTTACATACTCAAGTGTATTTGCAGAAGCTAGAAGGGTGCTCCGGGAGTTTGAAACAAAAGAAAAGAAAACTGTTAAGAAAGTTGTCCTTACTGGAGGAGGGGGAGTAACAAAAGGTTTGAAGGAATATGCAGACAGCTTCTTTGAAGTGAATGTGATTCTCGCAGACCCATTCCAGAAAACTGATGCACCTGCATTCATGCGTCCAGTGCTTGCAGAAATCGGTCCAGAGTTCGCAGTTGCTGTTGGTGTAGCACTTCGAAAGCTAGAAGAAGTTTCGTAATCCCCGTAAGAAACATACGGATTTAAAAGTAATCGTCTATACTTATAATATATGCCGCAAAAGGTTCCGACATCGTTCGTACCTAAGCAACCGGTGCGTACAGTACGCCGACCGCAAGCGCGAGGTCCACTAAGTATTTTTGCTGTTGCAGCAATGGTGCTTCTTGGTGCATCCATCGTACTTGCAGGGTTGGTGTTCGGGTACGAGTTTTACCTTAAGCAAAATAAAGAAGAGAAGACACAAGATCTCAAAGTGCTTCAAAGTTCAGTGGAGCCACAGTCAGTAGAAGATCTTGCACGACTTTCACAACGTCTTGTTATTTCACGAGAGTTGCTCAATAGTCACGTGGCAGTATCTGCGGTCTTCTCAATGCTTGAGCGAGACACTGTACAAGATGTAAGTTTTGATGATTTTGAATTAAACACTGCGCCCTCAGGAGATGTGGAAATAACCATGGAAGGAACAGCTGCAACATTTAATGCTCTCGCGTTCCAGTCAGTGGTATTCCGAGACAACCCTTTTCTTCGAAACCAGATTTTTGGAGACATAACAGTAACGGACAAGGGAGATGTGAGCTTCTCTTTTGAGGGAATTATCTCAAGCAATCTTGTACGGGCACAAGGAGGGCAGATTGAAGTGGTGGCAAATGAAGCGCTCGAAGCTCTTTTTGAGGGAGGTGAGCTTCCTCTAGCAGATGAGGTTCTGGAAGAAGATTTGGCTGATCCTGTGCTTGAAGGAGGAGAAAGTAACCCAGAGGATATTCCTCTTGAAACATTATGAACAGACTCGTATCAATTATTTTAGTACTTGGAGCCGTTGGGGTGTTCTTTGGGTATATCAACCCAACATATACTGGTCCAGTAAAAGTGTTGAAGTCAGAGATGAAAGATCTTGATTCTGCACTTGCTACTGCTGCTAAATTTAAAGAAGAACAGGCGCGTCTTACACAGGAGCGAGAGCTTATTGATGTAACCAACCTCGAGCGGGTAAAGAAACTTCTTCCTGACAATGTAGACAATGTGCAACTTATTCTTGATGTGGACGGTGTCGCAACTGCTAATGGAGTTCGTATTAGCGACATTGGTATTGATGAGAGTCAGAAAAGTGGAAGCGATGGAGGAGATGCTATTGGACAAGGAGTGCTTATTCAAGAAGAAAAAGCGTATGAGTCACTTCTTCTTTCTTTCACTGCAACAGCAACGTATCCACAATTTAAAAACTTCTTGGCTGATATTGAGCAAAGTCTCCGGACGCTTGATGTTGTCGAGATTAGCTTCTCAGAATCAGAGACCGGGGTGTACAAATTTGATGTGCGCGTTCGGGTATACTGGTTAAAGTAATATGGATTTTTTCAAAAAAAATAAAACAACACTCATTGCGATTGGAATCATCGTTGCAGGTTTTCTTGCATATGTATTCTTTTTCCAAAATGGAAGTAGTGAGGGAGCGCTTGTTACGTCACAAAGTGATCCACGGGTAGTTGCTGCCAATCAAGAATTTATTACGCTCTTCAGTGAGCTTCGTCGTATCGACCTTGATACAAGTATTTTTGATGACGAATACTACAACAGTCTTGTAGACTTCAGTCGGCCAATATCTGTGGAACCTGTAGGACGCGACAATCCGTTCGCGTCAGTACAGTAGTCCCACATGAAATTACTTGAATTACTTGTAAAAAAAGGCGTACTAAAAGAAGCAGATGCTTTGGAGGTACAAAAAGAGGCACGTGAGAAAAACATGTCGTTTTCTTCGATACTCGCTCGTAGGGGTATTTCAAAAGAAGATATTCTCCAGGCAGAAGGGGAGCACTACAACATGCCTACTCGTGACATCTCTTCACTCACTGTAGCTAACAGTGTTCTTTCATACATTCCAGAGGAAAGCGCAAGACACTATAAGCTTATCCCTCTTGCTGTTGCTGATGATGTTCTTGAGGTTGGAATTGTTGATCCAGACAATATTGAAGCACTTGATGCTCTTAACTTTATTTCTACTCGGATCAAGATGCCGTACAAGCTCTTCCTTATTGGAAGTCCTGATTTTGATAAAGCAATTGAACAGTACCAAAGTCTTACTGGAGAAGTGGGAGCAGCGCTTACTGAGCTCGAAACTGCACTTGTAACAGATACAGATGCGCCTCAAAAGAAAGGAGAAACAGCAGAAGACGTTCAAACAATTATTAAAGAAGACGCTCCCGTTACAAAGATTGTAGCTACAGTACTTCGTTATGCTGTTGAGGGAGGAGCGTCCGATATTCATATTGAGCCTACACGAGAGAAGGTGCGTATTCGTTTTCGAATGGATGGAGACCTTCATACCTCATTGGAGCTTCCAACAAAGGTGCACAGGGCGGTAGTGGCACGTATTAAAATTCTTGCGTCTATTAAGCTTGATGAAAAGCGAAAGCCGCAAGACGGACGATTCTCTGCAAAAGTAGAAGATCGAAACATCGACTTCCGTGTATCAACATTCCCTACCTTTTATGGAGAGAAGGTGGTAATGCGTATTTTGGACCGATCAGCAGGACAGCTAACACTTGAGGATCTTGGGTTTGCGAAACGAAATCTTGAAACTGTTCGTAAGATTACGCAGCAACCATACGGAATCATCCTTATCTCAGGACCTACAGGATCTGGAAAATCTACAACACTCTACTCAATGCTTCGAGAGATTGATCGAGAGAAACACAACGTAGTGTCTCTTGAAGACCCTGTTGAATATGACATTACAGGAGTATCGCAATCTCAAATGCGACCTGAAATTGGATACACTTTTGCTTCAGGGTTGCGGTCAATTCTGCGACAAGACCCCGACATTATTATGGTGGGAGAGATCCGAGACAAGGAGACCGCACAGCTTGCTATACAGGCTGCTCTTACTGGTCACTTGGTATTCTCTACAATTCACACCAATACGGCTGTAGGTGCTATCCCGCGGCTTGTGAACATGGGAATTGATCCATACCTTATTGCACCAACACTCGTGTCTGTTATTGGGCAGCGACTTGTTCGAAAGATGTGTCCAGGAGCCGGGCGAAAAATTCCTATTGAGGGAGGACTTAAGATTATGCTGGATAAACAGTTTGAGGATCTTCCAGAAGAATATAAAAAGAAGTACATACCAGACAAACCTCACATGTATGGAGTAGCAGCAGCGCCAGATTGTCCAAACGGAACACGTGGACGTCTTGGGGTATTTGAAATGCTTGAGGTAGATGATGAGATTGAGCGTATTATTCTTGAAGATCCAACAGAGGAAAAGATCTTTAATGCTGCCCGTGCAAAAGGAATGCTCACTATGAAGGAGGATGCTATTATTAAGGCACTAGAGGGATCTGTTCCTTTTGAAGAGGTGAACACACTAGGTGGAGATTCCCTTGTTGAAAAATAATATGGCTGAACCAGCAAAAAAATACAAAATCTACCTTGTTGATGATGATCGATTTCTTCTCGACATGTATTCAATGAAGTTTAAGAGTGCTGGAATGGATGTGACGGCATGCCAAGGAGGGAATTTTGTACTAGAGAAGCTACGGGAAGGGAATCCACCAGATGCAATTCTTTTGGATGTGGTAATGCCGGAGGTTGATGGGTTTGCAGTTCTTGAGACAATCAATCGAGAAAATCTCGCACCAAAGACAAAGGTGATCATCCTTTCAAATCAAGGGCAAGATAGTGATGTAGATCGAGCGACAAAGCTTGGAGCTGCAGGATACATTATCAAAGCGAGTGCGATTCCGTCTGAAGTTCTTGAAAGGACGGGAAAGATTTTAAGAGGAGAAAAGTAATATGGCAACGGTACAAGATTTAAAACAACTACTACAGACTGTCGTTGACGAAGGAGGATCAGACCTTCATCTTTCTGTTGGAAACCACCCAACGATTCGTGTTTCTGGATCTCTCATTCCTCTTTTCCAAAAGGATAAGTTAGTAAAGGAAGATACAGAACTTTTCTTACAAGAGCTTGTGGGAGAACAAAGGTTCCCTCGTTTTAAAGAGGAGCAGTCAATTGATTTTTCATACAGCTTTGGAGAAATTGGACGTTTTCGAGGAAATGGATTCTATCAGCACGGAACAATTGCTATTGCACTTCGATTGATTCCAAAACAAATTCAATCAGTACAAAGTCTTGGGCTCCCTCCAATTCTTGAAACATTTGCACAAAAGAAGCAGGGGTTCTTCCTTGTGGTGGGGCCTGTAGGACAAGGTAAGTCGACAACACTTGCGGCGATGATTGAGATGATCAATCTTACTCGTGCAGAACATATTGTGACTATTGAGGATCCTGTTGAGTATATCTTCCAACCAAAGAAATCTCTTATTGAGCAACGTGAGGTAGGAATTGATGCCCCTTCTTTCTCAGAAGCGCTAAGAGCTGCCTTCCGTCAGGATGTAGACGTAATCATGGTGGGAGAGATGCGAGCGTATGAGACCATTTCTTCTGCGGTAACCGCAGCTGAAACAGGTCACCTCGTACTCTCAACGCTTCATACTAATAACGCAGCACAGACTATTGATCGAATCATCGACTCATTCCCAGCTAATCAGCAAGACCAGGTACGCATTCAGCTTGCAGGATCACTAGCAGGAATCCTTTCACAAAGACTCGTTCCTCGTATTTCAGGAGGACGTATTCCAGCATATGAGGTATTGATTAATAACGCTGCGGTATCAAACCTTATTCGAGAAGGTCGTACACATGAGATCAATACAATTATTCAAACAGGAACTCAGGACGGAATGATCGATATGGACAGGTCTTTGGCTGAGCTTGTGCAGAAGGGAGAGATCACGGTAGAGCATGCATACGAGCGAGCTCTCGACCCACGAGTATTTGAACGATACCTCTAATATGTTGTTTGTATATAAAGCACTAGACCAAGAAGGAAATGAGCGCGATGGGACAATCGATGCTCTTTCAATGGATGTTGCGGTAACAGCACTGCAAAGGCGAAACCTTATTATCTCTTCAATTCAACCTGCTGAGCAGGGAGGTCTTCTTTCTTTTGAGATTGAAATATTTAGCGGAGTTTCAAATAGAGATATTGTTATCATGTCTCGACAGATCTCAACACTCTTTGAGGCTCAAGTATCTGCGCTTCGAGTGTTCCGTCTTCTTGCAACAGTTGTAGAGAATAAAAAACTCATAAAAATTCTTGGGGCGGTAGCAGATGATATTCAAGGAGGAAACCCAATCTCAAAGGCGATGTCTAAGTACCCAAAGGTATTTAGCAAGTTCTACGCAAACATGGTGAAGGCAGGAGAGGAGTCAGGGCGTTTATCTGAGACATTTACATTTCTTGCCGATTATCTTGACCGAACGTATGAGGTGCAGAACAAAGCGCAGAACGCCTTGATTTATCCCGCCTTTGTTATTAGTACATTTGTGGTGGTAATGATCCTGATGCTTACGATGGTGATTCCACGTATTAGTGCCATCTTGATTGATTCAGGACAGGAGATTCCTTTATATACAAAACTTGTTATCGGCCTTTCAGACTTCTTCATTAACTACGGGTTCTTCTTGCTTATTGGTCTTGCAATTGGAGGGTTCTTCTTCTACAAGTATATGGATACTAAGCAGGGGTCATTTGTACTCGACACAATAAAACTTAATACTCCATATATTGGAAACCTGTATCAAAAACTTTACCTTTCACGTATTGCTGACAACCTTTCTACAATGCTTCTCTCAGGAGTTGCGGTAGTTGAGGCGGTGGAGATAACAGCAACAGTAGTAGATAACAAAGTGTACGAGAAAATTCTTCGAGATGCTGGAGAAGAAATTAGAGGAGGACTTTCAATTGCTGATTCACTTGGGAAGCATCCTCAGATTCCAGCAATTATGATTGCTATGGTGCGCGTAGGAGAGGAGACAGGAGAGCTTGGAAATATCCTAACAACACTTTCTAAGTTCTATCGTCGAGAGGTAAGTAATGCGGTAGATACACTTGTGGACCTTATTGAGCCTGCCATGATCGTAACTTTGGCGCTTGGTGTAGGAGTACTTTTGGGAGCCGTACTTATCCCGATTTACAATATTTCATCAGGAGCCGTATAGGCTTATCCACAGAATCCTCAAGAGATAAGGGGTTTGGGCCGTACAATAGAGAGGTCCGGACCCTTTATTTTCATATAGGGAATTATCGTTAACGAATAAAAGATATGACAATGAATACAAAACGAGGATTTACCTTGATTGAGTTGCTTGTGGTGATCGCGATCATCGGAATTCTCTCATCAGTGGTACTTGCTTCACTGAACACAGCACGAAGCCGAGGGGCTGACGCTAACGTGAAAGCAAACCTTGCTACAGTTGCAGTGCAGGCAGAACTCTACTATGACAGCAATAGCAGTACATATGGATCTGCGTTCACTACAGCAACTTGTCCTACAAGTGGAACAACAATGTTCTTCGCTGATACAACAATTGCAAACGCAGTTGCAGAAGTTGAGAGTCGAAACTCAACAGCAAACGCAGTTTGTGGTTCAACAGCAAGTGCATACGCTGTTTCTTCACAACTACCAAGTACAATTAGTGGAACAGCAGTCTACTACTGTATCGACAGTACTGGATTCCGAGGAGAGCGAACAGCTACTCTTACCGGTACAGCATGTCCGGCTTCATAGGCTGAATACATAAGCTGTTCAAAAGCGCTCCGGAAGGAGCGCTTTTGTTATTGTATGATAGAGAGAACATGCGAGGATTTACACTTATGGAACTTCTGGTGGTATTGGCGGCAGTAGGCCTGCTTTCTTCTATTGCACTTACGTCACTTGTGAATGCTCGAATAGAGGCACGAGACAGTAAACGAATTATTGAAGTGGCTGATGTGACGCGAGCACTCAATCGCTATGCAAGTGATCATTCCATTTATCCTGCAACACTTGAGACATTGGTAGCGCAAGCATATCTATCTGATGTTCCAGAGGACCCGCGACTAGGTGAGCCTTTTGTATATAAAATTACTCGAGATGGAAGTAGGTACTACTTAGGGGTAAATCTTGAATCAAGCACCGCAGCTGCATTACTTGCAGACACCGATGCTGTTCGTACCGGTATTCATGGAATAGACACAAGTGGGTGTGCACGAGAGTTTAGATATCACTGCTACGACATTTCTCAACTCATTCCATGATGCTTACGTACTACATAGCAATTATTGTCCTCGGCGCAATTGTTGGGAGTTTTGCAAATGTTGTTGCATATCGTTTAAATAGTGGGCGGCCTATTTTGGTTGGGAGGTCAAAGTGTGATTCTTGTGCAGAAGAACTCTCACCAATTACTCTTGTTCCAATAATTTCTTTTATTGTGCTACGAGGGCGGTGCTCTATGTGTGGAAGCAAGATCGGGGCAGGGCATGTGCTCGCAGAAGTAACTCTCGCTGCACTTTTTGGAGCGGCTCTATACATACACGGTCCAAGTATTGAACTACTCCTTTCTCTTGTGTTCTTAACTCTACTTACCAGTATTGTTATTTATGATCTCCGACATACGATCATTCCAAATATATTAGTGTATCCACTTATTGTTGTTGGGGGGCTTATGGCATACGTATCAGCTGATGTATATGCTGCAATTGCAGCCGTATCTATGGCAACATTCTTTGGTCTTATATGGCTTCTTTCAAGAGGGCGCGCAATGGGATTTGGAGATGCAAAATTAGTATTAGCGCTCGCTTTATTTGTGGGGTATCCGCTCGCCATCAGTGGCTTTATGCTCTCATTTTGGATCGGTGCAGTTATTTCAGTAGCTCTGTTGGTGATTTATAGAAAGCGCCGTACAATGAGTAATGAGGTGCCTTTTGCGCCATATCTCGCTATTGGTTTTTTATGCGCATATCTACTACAACTAAACCTTCTACCGTCAGTCTTCTTTTAAAGAGGGGGTTTACACTTATTGAGCTTCTTGTCTCAATGGGAATTATGATTGTTATTACAAGTGTTGCATTGGTGCAGCATAATCAATTTAACGAGACCTTAGCCCTTACGAACTTGGCCTATGAGGTTGGTCTTTCAGTTCGTCAGGCCCAAGTATTTGGTATTTCAGTACGAGAGTTTGAAGGGTCCGCTCGTGTTGGGGCAGCAGAAAACTTTTTATACGGAGTACACTTTGAATATGATCCACAAAATAGAACAGAATATGTTTTGTATGCAGACTTAAATGATGATGAGCAGTTTACAAATGATACAGAAATAGTAGAGACAACTTCTATCACAAGAGGGAACTTCATTGATCAGTTCTGTGGAATACGAGCGGGGGCTGCAACTTGTAGTCAGGGAGTTTCAGCTCTTGGGTCTTTGCAATCTCTTTCTATTCAGTTTAGACGACCGAATCCGGATGCTGTTATTGTGGGAGACACGGGGTCGGGGCCAAGTCTGTATGAGTCGGCTCTTGTTGTCTTGAGGTCACAAGAATCTAATGCAACTCGTTGTGTTCGCATCAGGCCAACAGGGCAGGTATCTATTGAAACAACATGCTCAATTCCGTAAGAGGATTCACATTAATTGAAATGATGGTATCAGTAGCACTCTTTAGTGTGGTTATGTTGGTTGGAATGAGTGCACTTTTTACACTTGTGTCAGAGAACAAAAGGGCGCAAGCACTCAACAGTGTGATTACCGATCTCAACTTCTCTCTCGAGAGCATGTCGAGAACAATACGAACAGGATATGCATATGGGTGTAACTTTAGTGTAGGGTCAGATTGTCCCAGTGGGAGTAATCGTTTGCAGCTCACTACAATAATAAACAACGCGGAGTATCGGGTGAGGTATCGTTTCCGGGAGAGTGGAGGTAGAGGATTTATCGAGAGACAGCTTGTGCCACTTGCAGGAGGGTCATCACTTGGGTGGATTGAAATCACATCAACAAATGTAGACATTGAAGAATTCAATTTCTTCGTGTTTGGTGCAAATGGTTCTGATGCATATCAGCCTCGAATTATGATCGCCCTTTCAGGGAAGGCGGAGAGTAATGAAGAGATTTCTGATTTCTCAATTCAAACAACTGTAACGCAGCGTGTTATCGATTTGTAATATGAAGTATCAAAATCAACAAGGATTTACATTAGTTGAAACGCTCGTAGCGATCTTCATTTTGGTAATGTCTATTACAGGACCACTTTTTATTGCACAGCAAAGCTTTACCTCAGCAGCAACGGCACGAGATAGAACAACAGCGTCATTTTTGGCGCAAGAAGGTGTTGAGTATATTCGAAGTGTGCGTGATCATAACTATCTTGCAAATAACGCAAATTGGTTAGACAGTCTTACTTCGTGTGTGTCAGGAACCTGCACCATTGATACAAGTGTTCCAACATACCCCTCAATAGAGTCTTGTTCAGGAGTATGTCCTGTTCTTCAGCAAACTACAGCCGGACTGTTTGGATACCAGAGTGGACCAGAGACACGATTTACTCGCATTGTTTCAATGACGCAGGTGCAGGCACATGAGGTGCTTGTGGAGGTGGAGGTACGCTGGACACACAAAGACACTGTGCGAAATGTAAAAGTAGAAGAACGTTTATTTAATTGGCTATGATGAAAAATACTCAAAAAGGATTTACACTTTTCATTGCTGTTCTAGTAGGAAGCCTTATGCTTGCTATCGGTTTTTCAATATTCAACCTTACGTTTAAAGAACTGCTTCTCTCTGCTTCTGCAAGAGATTCACAAATTGCTTTTTATGCAGCAGACACAGGTCTTGAATGTGCTCTTTACTATGATCAAGATCAAGCATCGTTTGAAACAACAGGTCCAGGAGGATCAATAAGTATTACGTGTGCCGGACAAACAGTTTCAACAACGAGAACTCTTGGGTCAGGGGTATACGCATGGGAGTGGTGGCTTGATACCCCCTCAGGACTATGTACAAAAGTTGAAGTTAATAAATACACAAGTTCAAACAGAACGGTCATACGGTCTTTTGGTTACAACACTTGTACAGGTACTGATCCGCGGAGAACAGAGCGAGGTCTACGAGTCATCTATAGCGGTCTATGATTCCAAACGATGTACAAGAACGTGTGACAAAGCTTCGAGAAACTATAACGAAGTATCGAAATCTCTATCATGAGGAAGATGAGTCCCCGATAACTCCAGAAGCATTAGATTCTCTAAAGCATGAGCTTGCTCAACTAGAAGAACAGTATCCAGAGCTAAAGACTGGAGATTCTCCAATGCAGCATGTTGCGGGGAAGGTTTTGGATTCATTTAAAAAAGTTGATCATGTTATCCCGCAGTGGTCTTTTAATGATGCATTTACTGAAGGAGAGATAAAAGCATTTGATGAGAAAGTTAAGCGAGGGCTTGAGGAAATTCCCACATATACATGTGAGCTTAAAATAGATGGACTAAAAATTGTACTTACATACAAGAAAGGAATTCTTACAACTGCTGCCACACGAGGAGACGGAAATGTTGGAGAGGATGTAACTCACAATATAAAAACTATTAAAACAATTCCTCAAAAACTAAAGCGCCCGGTGGACTGTATTGTTGAGGGTGAGATTTGGATGGGTAAAAAAGGGTTTAATATTTTAAACAAGAAGCGAGAGAAGAATGAAGAGCAGGTATTTGCAAACCCTCGTAATGCAGCAGCGGGGTCTATTAGACAGCTTGATTCAAATATCGCAGCAGAACGTCCTCTTGATATTTTCGTATATGATCTCGCACAGAGTGAAGAAGGTGTGCCAGAAAACCAAGAGAAAGAAATTGTATATCTTAAAGAACTTGGATTTAAAACAAATCCACACCTGCAAAAGGTAAAAGATATTAATGGGGTTATTGCGTATTGGGAAAAGTGGCAAAAAAAATCAGAAAAAGAAGATTATCTTATTGATGGTGTTGTAGTGAAGGTAAATGAGCGGAACCTTCAAGAAATACTTGGATACACAGGGAAAGGTCCTCGTTACGCTATTGCGTTTAAATTTCCAGCAGAGCAGGTAACAACAGTAATAAGAGACGTTACACTTCAAGTAGGGCGCACAGGTGTACTTACCCCCGTGGCCCACATGGATCCAGTTGCAGTTGCGGGGACAACTGTTGCAAGAGCAACACTACATAATGAGGATTTCATAAAAGAAAAAGATATCCGTATTGGAGACACAGTAATCATTCAAAAGGCGGGAGATATTATTCCTGAAATTATTTCTGTACTTACTGAGTTCCGTACAGGAAGTGAGAAGAAGTATTCTTTCCCCAAGAAAACACCACTTTGTGGTGGAGATGGAAGTATTGAGCGTGTCGCAGGGGAAGCTGCCTACAAGTGTGTTGAGCTTGGTTCTTTTGAGCAACAGGCACGACGACTCGCGCATTTCACAAGCAAGCACGCAGTAGATATAGATGGGCTTGGGCAAAAAAAGATAGAGCTTTTAATGCGACATGAACTCGTTTCAGATCCTGCAGATATTTATGAACTTACTGTTGGTGAGGTTGAAGGACTTCCGGGTATGAAAGAGAAGTCAGCACAAAATCTTGTCGATGCCATTCAAGAACGAAAAACTATTCCACTCGAACGTTTGTTAGTAGGACTTTCTATTCCTCATGTCGGGGAAGAAACAGCAATAGTTCTTGCACGGCACTTCGAAACCATCAGTGATCTACTAAGGGCAGAAGACCTCTCTTCAATTTATGGACTAGGAGATGTGGTTGGAGAAGAGATCATCTCTTTCTTTAAGAGTCCTGAAGAGTTACATCAGGTGAAGCGACTACTTTCGCACGTAACACTTACCAATACTCACTATGGGGGAGGTGAAGGAACGCTTACGGGGAAAACCTTTGTGCTTACAGGAACACTTTCATTCTCTCGGGACGAAGCAAAGCAAGAAATACGAGCCCGTGGAGGAAGTATTGGAAGTTCAGTGTCTCAAAAAACTGATTTTGTAGTTGCAGGAGAAAACCCGGGAAGTAAGAAGGGTGAAGCAGAATCCCTTGGTGTAGCCATATTATCGGAGAAGGAATTTAAAGAAATGCTTTAACGTGCTAGCATAGCGCCATGGTAGATAAAGAAGATGTACAGCGACTGGCGGAATTAGCCCGCATTAATGTCACAGAGGAAGAAAAGGAGACTTTGGCAGGCGAAATGTCTGACATTGTTGATTTTGTTTCCCAAGTACAAGAAATCTCAGGAGATGCAGAGCCTGTTCTTGAGCATAAAAACGTTATGCGAGAAGATGGTGAGCCACATGAAGGTGGTATCTATACTGAGGACCTCCTAAAGACGGCAGCAACAGCAAAAGGAAAAAATATTGTTGTTCCTAAAATTGTTTCAAATGATTAATGTAGACGACATACGAGCAAAGCTTCTCTCGAAAGAACTCTCTGTTGAAGAGGTTGTTGCTGCAGCGTCCGTAAATGCAAAAGCAAAAGAATCGTACGGTGCATTTCTTGAACTATATGATGGTCTTGAAGATCAAATCACATATGCTCAAAAACTTATAGATGAGAAAGGTGAGGACGCTCCAATGCTTTGCGGAATACCAATTGCACTCAAGGATAATCTTTTAGTAAAAGGAGAAACTGCAACCGCAGGGTCACAAATTCTTAAGGGGTATACATGCCCATATGACGCAACAGTTGTAGCGAAGTTACGAGAGCAAGGTGCTATTTTCCTTGGGCGAACAAACATGGATGAGTTTGCCATGGGTTCTTCAACAGAACATTCTTCATGGCAGAAGACCCTTAACCCAGTTGATGACACTCGTGTGCCAGGAGGATCCTCAGGAGGGTCAGCCGCAGCTGTTGGTCTTGATATCGTGCCAATTGCACTTGGTTCTGATACAGGGGGTTCTATTAGGCAGCCTGCAAGTTTCTGTGGAATTGTAGGGTTGAAGCCAACATATGGAACAGTGTCTCGATATGGACTTATGGCGCTTGGGTCATCTCTTGATCAGATTGGGCCGCTAACAACAAACGTGCGTGACGCGAAGTATCTTTTTGATGCGGTGAAGGGGGTGGATATAAAAGATGCAACAACACGAGAAGGAAATGAAGTTTCAGTATCAAAGAAGATGAAAATTGGTGTTCCTCGAGACCTTATGAAAGAGGGGGTGGATCCTGATGTGCTTGAGCACTTCGAAGCTTCTCTTGAGAAGCTAAAGTCAGAAGGGCATGAAATTGTTGATGTTAAATTTGAGACCGCTAAGTATGGTATTCCTGTGTATTACATTGTTATGCCAGCAGAAGCATCAGCAAACCTTGCTCGGTATGATGGAGTGCGATTTGGTCCTCGAGTAGACGCAAAAGATTTTAATGACTCATTTAGTAAAACAAGAACTGAAGGATTTGGGGAAGAAACACGGAGACGAATTCTTCTTGGAACATATGTGCTCTCATCTGGATATATTGATGCGTACTACAACTCAGCTGAAAAGGCCCGTGGCGTAATGCGAAAAGAACTTTCAGAAATATTTGAAGATGTTGATGTGCTTGCAACGCCAAGTACTGCAGGACCTGCGTTTAAATTTGGAGCAAAGAGTGATCCGCTTGCTATGTATGCTCAAGATATCTTTACGGTGCCTGCAAACCTTACAGGGAACCCTGGAATCTCAGTTCCTATGGGAGAGGTGGAGCGAGATGGGGTACAACTCCCTGTAGGTATTCAGTTTATTGCTCCACACTTTGGAGAAGAGCGATTGTTTACAATTGCCAGCGAGGTAACAGGAGAAGAGTATACTAAGTAGGTAATGCAAAACTACTTAAATGTAGAGTATATATTTTATTTGATCTATAGCTTCCTTTTAAATGGAGGCAACCTTGGGGGTAGAGATGATTTTTTTGCGAGTGAGTTTTATGCTCAACTTGTAGCCATTTGGAATACGCTTACTTTTGTAGCAACTCTTGTTACTCTCGTACTCCTTACAATATTTTTATATTCAGCATTTAGACTTCGTGCGATTCGCGCAGCAGATGCAAAGTTTTATGAAGACGCAGTCATTGTTTCTGATGATTCAGGAGCAGCACAAGAATTAACACGTTGGCAAAAGATTGAATCACTCTATGACAGAGGAGGAGAATCAAATTGGAGGCAGGCAATACTCGAAGCTGACATCATGCTTGATGACATGCTTACTGCACAGGGATATGATGGAGATACTGTAGGAGAGAAGCTAAAGTCAGTTGAACCTTCCGACTTCACAACGCTTCAGTATGCCTGGGCTGCACATAAAGTACGAAATGATATTGCCCACAAAGGGCAGGAGCTTGTTCTAACAGAGCGAGAAGCTCGTCAAGCAATGAGGTGGTTTGAACAGGTATTTGCTGAGTTTCATTACGACTAGCATTGAAAAGCAGAGCTTTTCTGGTATAGTGTTTGCCACACCCGCGGGATGGAGGAGTGGTACCTCGGGAGGCTCATAACCTCCAGACTCCGGTTCGAATCCGGATCCCGCAACACGTTATAGATAAAAGCACCCGAGAGGGTGCTTTTATAGTGTCTGCACACCAAATTTTAGTTAAAAGAAGCATTAAATCTATAATATATTCGTAGACAGTTAGGATAAAATCAGCATATTTATATGGCATAAGACAAAGATAAGCACTTTTAAGTGGGTGTATATATGCAAAAAATATGATAGTATCGCCACACTTGTCGGGGTAGCTCAGTTGGTTAGAGCGCAGCACTCATAAAGCTGAGGTCGTGGGTTCAATTCCCACCTTCGACACCCGTAATAAACTTGCCATTTTTCTAAAAAACGGTACTGTTTGCGGTATTGCAGACGTAGCTCAATTGGTTAGAGCATCCGCCTGTCACGCGGAAGGTTGCGAGTTCGAGTCTCGTCGTTTGCGCAGGAAAAAAGAACCCCGAGAGGGGTTCTTTTGCATTATGTCTAGGTATCTGCTTTGATTAGTCGATGACACGTGTTGTTACTATCGGAGGAGGAACAGGAAGCTTCAATCTTTTATCTGGATTGAAGCATTATGACCTTGAACTTACTTCTATAGTTACAACTTTTGACTCAGGAGGAAGCACGGGAGTACTTCGGGATGAATTCGGGACCTTGCCGGGAGGAGATGTGCGTCGTGCTCTCGTTGCGCTTGCTCCCGAGCGAGAAGATCAGTTTTTGCGTGAACTTTTCCAAGTCCGTTTTGAAGCTCCAGGTTCAAGCCTCCACAACCATAGTTTTGGAAATCTATTCTTACTTGCAGCAGAGCGGGTAACAAAAAGTAAGGAGGAAGGTATAAAAGAAATTGCAAAACTCTTTTCTTTAAAAGGTCAGGTACTTCCTGTTTCGGTAGATGATGCTCATCTCTGTGTTGAGCTTGAAGATGGGACAAAAATAAAAGAAGAGGCAAATATTGATAAGCCAGAACACGACGGAAGTGTAAAAATTGCAAAAGCCTGGCTTGAGCCTGAAGCAAAACTAAATAAAGAAGCAGAAGAGGCAATCATTAAGGCTGAGTATATTATCTTTGGACCAGGAGATCTTTATACTTCAATTATTGCCAACACTCTCGTTGAAGGTTTTAAAGAAGCTCTCGCAAAGAGTTCTGCAAAACTCATTTTTGTTACAAATATTATGAGTAAGTGGGGAGAGACACATGGGATGGAAGCTCATGAGTATGCAAAGACACTTCTTTCGTATATTGGGAAGGATGTGTTTGATGTGGTATTTGTAAATGAAGGAGATCTGGAAGGGGACATGCTTGCGCGATATAAGGCGCAAGACAAAGAGCTTATGGTACTTGTCTCAGATGAGATGGGGAAATATGCAAAAGAAGTTGTTGCGAAGGACTTCATGAGTCACTCTGATGTTGCCAGGCACAATTCAGAAAAGACAGCACAGGCAATAGTTGAATATATAAAAAAATGAAACTTTGGGTAACAGATTTAGATAATACACTTTGTAATACGGATGTGCTCGAAGGAGACGAGAATCGTATTGGAGAGCTCGCGCTTTTTCCCGATGTATTAAAGGTATTCAAAGCACTCATTGCACAAGGTATTCCTATTATTGTTTTAACAAAAGGAGATTTTGTATACCAAAGATCTAAGATTCATCAGCTCGGTTTAACCGAAGTAATAGAAGAACTATTTGTTGCAGAGAGTGACGCGCAAAAACCAATTCTTTTTAAGAAAATACTAGAGCAATACGATACTCTTGTTGAAGAAGTTGTGATGATTGGAGATCGAAGAGATAGCGAAGTTGCGGTAGGTGTAGAATTTGGTGCACAAACTATTTGGTTTAAACATGGGAAATATAATGAAGAAGGAGGTGCGCCAGAGAATGTTCATGTTGTAGAAAATTATGAAGAGGTGCTAGAGCTGATCCCAGAACTTTGATAATATCTTTTGTGCTCGCCACCGTAGCTCAGTTGGTAGAGCGCATCCATGGTAAGGATGAGGTCTGCGGTTCAATCCCGCACGGTGGCTCAAATTTGGTATACTCATCACAATGAGTGACCGCCTACAAGAAATAGAGAAGGCAATGCTTGAGCCTTCTTTTTGGAATGATAGTGCTAAGGCGCAAGCAATGATAAAAGAACTTCAGGAACTGAAAGATCAGTCTGAGGGTGTTGGGAAGTATGACCGTGGTGGTGCGGTGCTTTCAGTGCTCGCAGGAGCTGGAGGAGATGATGCTGAGGATTTTACAGGAATGCTTTTCCGCATGTATCAAGCATATGCTGCAAATAAAGGGTGGACTACTTTTACGCTCGACACTTCTCCAAACGAGCTAGATGGATATCGAAACGCAACAATTGAGATTTCTGGAAAGAATGTGTACGGAACACTAAAGTATGAAGTTGGGGTGCATCGTTTGGTGCGACTTTCTCCTTTTAATTCTGCTGGGAAGCGGCAGACATCTTTTGCGCTAGTTGAAGTGCTTCCTGTTATTAAAGAAAATACTGATTTAAATATTCCACCTGATGATATTGAACTTTCGTTTGCTCGAAGTGGAGGAGCTGGAGGACAGAATGTAAATAAAAGAGAAACTGCAGTTCGCATTACACATACGCCAACAGGCATCTCAGTGCATGCATCAAGCGAAAGATCTCAGCAAGCCAACAGAGACAAGGGGATGATTTTACTGCGAGGAAAACTTGCAAAGAAAATGGAAGAAGAACATAAAGGAGAGCTGCGAGATCTCTCAACCGCAAAAGATACTGCTATTGAGTGGGGAAGCCAGATACGTTCATATGTACTTCACCCATATAAGCTGGTAAAAGATCACCGAACAAACCTTGAAATACGTGACCCTGAGGCCGTTCTTGCAGGAGACCTGGATAGGTTCATAGACGCAATGAAGGAGACACAGTAGAATAGGGGAAACGCCATGATCTATTTCGATAAGGTAACCAAAAAATACGGGAAAGGTTCAACTGCCGTAGAAGACATTACACTTTCAATTGGGCCGAAAGAGTTTGTTTCTATTGTGGGACAATCAGGTGCTGGGAAAACAACACTTCTACGAATGCTTCTTGGAGAAGAGGTTCCAACAGAAGGTAGTGTATTTTTTGAATCAACATGCGTAAATGAACTTCCACAAGGAGAGTTGCACAGCTATCGAAAACGAATGGGTACAGTATCTCAAGATTTCAGACTTATAGATAACAAAACAGCATATGAGAACATAGCCTTCGCTATGGAGGCCGCAGGGAGAACAGACGCAGAGATTGCATCAGATGTTCCATACATTCTTGATCTTGTGGGGCTTGGGGATAAGGGAGACCATTTTCCAAATGAGCTTTCAGGTGGAGAGCGACAAAGGGCTGCCATTGGGCGAGCAATCATTAATCAACCAGATGTTATTATTGCTGATGAGCCAACAGGGAATCTTGATCCTATCAATACAAATGAGATCATGCAGATTCTTGAGAAGATTAATGAACTCGGGACAACAGTTATCCTTACGACACACAACAAAGGGGTGGTAGATGCAGTGGGTCGTCGTGTAATCACAATGGAGAAGGGGAGAGTTGTTCGAGATGATAAGCAGGGTAGATATATTCTTTAGACATGTTTTTCACAAGCTTAAAACGAATTTTTAAATCAGGTATCACAAGCTTTTTCCGTAACAGCTTTATTTCATTTGCGACAGTTTTGATAATGACAGTGACACTTTTGATCATTGGGTCAGTTATGTTTATGTCTGCCATGCTCACAAGTGTGCTAGACCAGGTACGAGACAAGGTGGATGTAAATGTATATTTTGTAGTTGACGCACCAGAGATTGAAATCCTTGAATTTAAGGATCAGGTAGAAGATTTGCCAGAAGTGTCGTACGTAACTTACACAAATAGAGAAGATGCACTCGTACAATTTAGAGAGAGGCATAAAGATGATCAGCTAACACTTCAGGCGCTTGATGAGCTCGGGGAAAATCCTCTAGGAGCTAGTCTTGCTATCAAGGCAGTAGAGCCATCTCAGTACGAGAGCATTGCATCATTTTTAGATACAGACCCTGTTCTTGGAGCAGAAGGAACAACAATTATCGATGACGTAAACTATCTCCAAAATAAGATTGTTATTGAAAGACTGAACACTATTACCGATGCAGTGGAGCGCATTGGAGTTTTGCTGGCGCTTGTATTTGTTATTGCTTCAATCATTATCGCCTTTAATACTATCCGCCTTGCTATCTATACTGCACGGGAAGAAATTAAAGTAATGCGCCTTGTGGGAGCCTCAAACATGTACGTACGAGGACCATTTATCGTGGAAGGAATACTCTATGGAATATCTGCAACATTAATAACTCTCATCTTCTTCTATCCTGTTACATTTTATTTCGCGGAGTATACAGAAGCATGGCTAGGTGGAGTTAATCTCTTTGAGTATTACACGACTCACTTTGGACTCATCTTCATAAGTCTATTGGCAACAGGAGTGTTCCTCGGTGTTGTTTCAAGTTTCTTAGCTGTACAAAAATACTTGAAGTCATAAGTGGTCCACAGTTTTTATTTAAAATAAATAAAAGAAAGTAGTTTTACTATATTATGTGAAGATGAGCACACTCTCTAAGCTATCTTCTTTTGTAAAAAATAACCTACTATCGGCTTTCATTCTTGTTGTTGCTCTTGCAATTACAGGAGGAGTGTCTCTTGGTGCAAGGCAGGTCGTTGTTCTTGAGAGAGAGGAAAATTTTAAAGAAATTGTTACTGAAAATTATACTTTTATTGAAAGCAGTTTAAATCAATACTCAGGTACTCTCTTCGGTTTACGTGGTCTTTTTGCAGCTAGTAGTTTTGTAGACAGGAAAGAGTTTTCAACATATGTAGATTCTTTGGAGATTAAAAAGCATCTCCCTGGAATTCAAGCTGTTGAGTATGTAAGCAGAGTTACAGGCTCTGAAAAAGGATCTTTTGTTAAAAACGTTCGCGAGGACTCACTTTTGCAAGATGGTGGTTATCCAAATTTCTCCATAAAGCCTTCTGGAGAAAGAGATGAGTACTATGTTGTGAACTACGTTTACCCCTTTGAAGAAAATATCGCAGCATTTGGTTTTGATCTATTTTCAAATACAGAAAGAATGATTGCGTTAGAGAATTCTGTTGAAGAAAATGAAATTGTTGCAACCGCGCCCATTACTCTGATGGAAGATGGCGAACAGCAGCCTGGTTTTTTAGTTTTTCTTCCTATATTTGAAAATGGAACATCTGACAATACGTTAGCTCAGCGTAAAAAAAATCTTGAAGGTTTTGTTATTTTTGTATTTCGTTCAGAAGATTTAATTAACAATCTACTCTCAGTATTTCCAGAATCTGAAAATATTAACCTTGTAGTAAGTGATATTACTGAAAAAGAAAATGAGCAACTCATATATTCTTCTGTAGTAGAAAATGTTAATTTTTCAAGTAAATTTAATGCCAAACAAGTTATTGAGTTTGGTGGCCGTGAGTGGGAGCTAACATTTTCAAACGCATTAGATACTGACATTGGATCAAATAAGTACGCTCCACTATTTACATTGCTCGCAGGGTTAGTGTTTAGCGGTTTGGTATTTTACATAACACTAAATGCTTCACGTTTAAGAATTAAGGTTAATGAGAGAACAGCAGATCTTAAAAAAAGTGCTGGTAGACTTGATTCCATTATAAAAGGGACAAATTTAGGAACATGGGAATGGAATGTACAGACAGGAAGCACTGTATTTAATAATAGATGGGCGGAAATTATTGGATACTCACTGCCAGAACTTGAACCAGTTTCTATAAAAACATGGCAGAATTTTACACATCCAGAGGATCTAAAGAAAAGTGAAGATTTATTTGAGAAACATTTTCAAAAGAAAACAGATTTTTACGTGTGTGAATCACGAATGAAGCATAAGGATGGTCATTGGGTCTGGGTTCTCGTTCAGGGAAAGGTTGCGACATGGACTGATGATGGTAAACCTCTTGTTATATACGGTACTCATCAAGAGATAACAGAGGAAAAAGAGGCTGTAGAGAACTTAAGGGTAAGAGCAGAAGAGTTAGAAAGAGTAAATGAACTCATGGTAGATCGAGAGCTTGTAATGGTTGATTTAAAAAAACGTATAGACGAGCTAGAAAAAAAGAATAATGGGTAATTTTTTAAAAAATATAACACTTAGTTTTAAAATTGTTGCTGTTGCTTCAATTTTGGCTGGAGTATTTCTAGGTTCTTCTGTTGGGTATATTGTAATGCAGACTAGGGGTGCACTTATAGATTCTCAACTCTCAGTGTTAAAGACAAGTGTTGAAAGTGAGCGCGCTAGAATAGGAGGACGTATAGATGAGGTTTCAAATATTTTACTTGCCATTACTGGAACACCTCCAATACAAGGAATTATTAGAGCAAATAAAAATAATGGAGTCGATTCTTTTGAGAATTCTACATTAGAGCAGTGGAGGAAACGTCTAGGCGCTATTTTTAGTGTAGAGGCATCGTCTGTTAATTTATTTGCTCAAATACGACTTATTGATTCTGAGGGAAATGAAGTTGTTCGAGTTAACTATGACTATGACAACGCAGAAATTGTGCAGAAAGATCTCTTGCAGAATAAAAGAACTACAGAGTATTTTATTAAAACAAGCTCTTTAAAAGAAGGTGAGATATATGTTTCGAATGCAGAACTTAACAGAGAGGGTGCGCCATCAAAAATTTCAGAGCCGTATACTCCAGTTGTTAGGTATGCAACACCAATTTTTGATGAAGAAACAGGAAGTTTTGCAGGAATCATAGTGCTTAACGTTCTTGTGGATAAGTTGGTTAAGAATGCAAGTGTTCCAATTGGTGAAAAATATATTATAGACAAGGAAGGTTTCTTTATTTCACACCCAGACAAAAATAAGGAGTGGGGAGGTCCTGTAAATCTAGACACTGGGTATTCCATGCAAACAGAGTTTCCGAGTTTTTCAGTTCTGAATTCTGAAGTTTCAGAAGACGCTTTTACAAAGGACGGAAATATAGTTGTGTACGCGCAGATTGTAGATCATGCCAGTGGTGACGAAGAAGTTCTTTGGAGCGTGGTGGAAATTCTTCCGCTTTCGGTTGTAATGGGACCAATCAATAAAAATATACAAAGAACAGCGCTAATTGGGTCTGGTACATTCGTACTTCTTTTCATTGCGTTCCTTTTTTCTATTAGGTTTTTATTGAGACCCCTTAAAACTTTGGTGTATGGCGCTGAGTCAGTTGGGTCTGGAGATTTTGATACAAAAATACCAGTTACAACAAATGATGAAATTGGAAAGGTGGGACAGGCATTTAACAGTATGGTGCTTCAAATTAAATCTTCATACTCTATTCTTGAAGAGAAGGTAAGCGAAAAAACAAAGGATCTGCGCAATAATCTTGAGAGTTTGGAGAAGGCAAAACTTGCAACAGTGAATGTTTTAGAGGATATGGCTGAGGAGAAAAAGAAGTTAGAAGCTGTTTCAGACCGTTTATCTCTTGCGACACAAGCTGCGCATATAGGAATCTGGGATTGGGACACGGTAAATAATGTATTGGTTTGGGATGATCAAATGTATGTCCTTTACGGCATAAATAAGGATTCCTTCAGCGGAGCTTATGAAGCTTGGCAGGAGGGTGTTCATCCAGAAGATTTAAAAGCTAGTGATTTAGATATACAAGCGGCTCTAAAAGGAACTAAAGAATTCAATACAGATTTCAGGGTTATTTGGCCAAACAAGTCAGTTCATGAAATACGTGCGTTTGCTATTGTTAAGCGAAATGATGCTGGAGAACCAATTAGAATGATCGGTGTTAATTGGGATATCACTCACGAGAAAGAGGTTGATCGAGCGAAGTCAGAATTTGTGTCTCTTGCTTCACACCAGCTTCGTACACCGCTATCAACGATTAATTGGTACAGCGAGATGCTGCTTGATGGTGATGCTGGAAAGTTAAATAAGCAGCAGACAGACTACCTAAGTGAAATATACAAAGGAAACAAGAGAATGGTTGAGCTTGTAAACTCACTGCTCAATGTGTCTCGTATTGAACTGGGAACGTTTGCTGTCGATCCAGAAGAAGTTGATGTAATATCACTTGTTCAGGAGACCGTAAAAGAAACAGGAACAAAAGCAATAGAGCGAGATCAAAAAATATCAGTTGAGTGCGATAAGGAAATACCCATAATAAATGCTGATCCAAAGTTGTTGCGAATGATTTTCACAAATTTTATTACAAATGCTATTAAGTACACTCCAGAAAAAGGATCAATAAAAATTGTATTAAAAAATATTCCTAAAGGTGAGAAGGTTAATGAGAAAGCTTCAAAAGAAGATGGTTTCCTATATTCAGTTTCTGATACAGGATATGGTATTCCTAAAAGTGAGCAGTCTCACATTTTTGAAAAATTATTCCGTGCAGACAATATACAAAAGATGGATACAGAAGGTACTGGTTTGGGATTGTATATTGTTAAGGCGATTATTCAAAAAATACATGGAAGCGTATGGTTTGAATCAAAAGAAGGAGAGGGAACAACTTTTTCTGTATGGATTCCACTTTCTGGAATGGGTAAAGCTAAAGGAGACAAAAAACTTACGTAATTTATTGGTATACTAATATTATATGAACAGTGATCACACAATTCTTGTTGCTGAAGATGAACGACCTCTTTTAGAAGCAATTGTAAAAAAACTTGGAGACAAGGGATTTGCAACAGTAGCTGCTAGAACAGGTGCACAAGTTATAGATTACCTTAATGAAATTGAAAACATATCTGCAATTTGGCTAGACCATTATCTTATTGGAGAGGCAAACGGCCTTGATCTCCTTGCCCGAATTAAAGAGAGTGAGAAGTGGAGCAGTATTCCAGTATTTGTAGTTTCAAACACTGCAACACAAGACAAGGTGGCAACGTATATGAAGCTTGGAATAAACAAATATTTTGTAAAGTCAGAGAACAAAATATCAGAAATTGTAGACGAGGTTACTCAAACAGTGTTAGGAGAAAAATAATGAAATCAAAAAAAATACTTATTATTGAAGATGAAAAACCAACAGCAAAGGCGTTGTGTGAAAAATTTTTAGGACTTGGCCATGAGGTGTTTCTTGCTGAGGATGGAGTTCGCGGGTTAGATAAAGCACTTGAACTTCACCCAGATATAATTATTCTTGATTTAGAAATGCCTGCAAAGGGAGGAATTGAAATGTTGGGGGATCTTCGAAAAGATGATTGGGGGAAAAACGCAAACGTAGTTGTTCTTACAAATTACAGTGACCCATCTATGGTTGCTGATGTTCTTGCTGCAGGAACAACAGAGTATCTTGTTAAAACAGACTGGAAACTTACAGATTTACTAGACCATATTGTATCTAAAGTTTCTTTGGATAAGGATTAAAAATATTATTCGACAAGGTATACTAACTCTATGGCTGAAATGAAGCGAATTCTTGTTGCGGAAGATGAAAAGCCGCTTGCGCAGGCAGTAACTGCAAAGCTTGAGAATGAAGGTTTTGAAGTTACTGTTGCGCACAATGGGGCTGAGGCAATAGAAGCATTAAAAAAAGAGTCTTTTGACTTGGCAATTCTTGATCTTGTAATGCCAGATATGGATGGTTTTGAAGTGCTGGAATCCTTACAAAAGGATGGAAATAAAACACCGGCAGTTGTTGTTTCAAACCTTGCTCAAGGAGTAGACCAGGAAAAGGCTGAAAAGTATGGAATTAAGAAATACTTTATTAAATCAAACACGTCTCTATCTGAGATCGTTGTGGAAATAAAAAAAATACTCACATAAATGAAGACAACTTTTTCGTATACGCCTGATGAACTCCACGCAATATTTGTTGATGGAGGATATGTTTCAGAAGAGAATTTTAAAGAGTGTGCAGAAAGCACTGACATAATCAGCACGCTTCTAAAAAAGAAAATTCTAACACCAGACCTTGTTGGGCAAGCAATTGCTGAGCATCTGGGAATTTCATATGCTGACTTAAATTCAAACGGTGCATTCAAGGGATGGACAAAGAAAATAGATGAAAATACTGCAAGAAAACTAAGAGTAATTTTATACACTGTAGATGCTAAGGAAAAGCTTGCTGTGTTTGCTACTGACACTCTTGCAAATAAGCCAGACGTTACTATTGCAGCAAAAAAGATTTTTCCAGGATTTAAGATTGAGGTAGCGTATGGACTTACAAAAGATGTTGATGACTTGTTGCGTGCGTACAACAAGCCGCTAAAGGAGCGGCTGGTGGAGATTTTAAAAAGTGAAAATAAAAAAGTTTCATCATCTCTCAACGAGATCTTTAATGAGGCTCTTGGTAGGAATGTTTCAGATATTCACTTCGAACCACATGCTGAAAAGGTCTCAATACGTTTTCGAGTTGATGGAGTACTAACTCCGGTTGGGGAGGTTACTCCAGAGTATTATCAAAGCGTTGTAAATCGAGTAAAGATTCTCGCAGGACTACGTATTGACGAGCATTTAAAAACACAGGATGGCTCAATAAGATTGGAAGATAAGGCTGACCTTCGTGTTTCTGTAGTACCTACAATAAATGGAGAAAAGATTGTTATTAGGGTTCTTTCAAAATATGCTGAAAGATCAGGATTGGAAGACTTAGGATTCACGGAAAAACAAGCAGCACTTCTTTTGTCAGCAGGAAACAGCCCTCTGGGCTTCATTGTTGTTGCAGGTCCCACAGGTTCTGGAAAAACAACATCATTGCACACTCTTCTTACTGAGATTGAGTCTCCAGATATAAATATTACTACTATTGAAGATCCTGTAGAGTACAGACTTGATGAAGCAAATCAAATTCAAGTAAACGAAGACCAGGGCATTACATTTTCTACTGGACTGCGTTCAATTGTGCGTCAGGATCCAGATGTAATTTTGGTTGGAGAAATTCGAGATGCAGAGACTGCAGAGATAGGAATCAACGCGGCTCTTACGGGGCACAGAGTTCTGACAACTTTCCACGCAAGTAGCGCTGCAGTTACAATTCCAAGAATTTTAGATATGGGAATAGAACCATTTCTACTGTCTTCAACTTTAAGTATGGTTGTAGGGCAACGTTTAGTGCGAAAACTTTGTACAGAGTGTAGATATAGTTATAGTCCAAAACCAGCAGAGCTTGCTAAGTTAATGCCAAAAGCAAAAACTTTTCTTGGTGCATCTCCAACTTTGTATGCAACAAAAGGGTGTGATGCTTGCGGAGGTATTGGGTACAGTGGCCGTACATCGGTTATTGAGATTTTAAATCTAACTCCGTCTCTCCGTGAGCACATAATGAAGCACGCAGATTCAGACACTATTCAAGCAACGGCTATTAAGGAGGGGATGGATACAATGTTTGTTGCTGGCATAATGAAGGTCAAGAATGGAATTACTAGCCTCGAGGAGCTTCTTCGAGTGGTTACTCCACCACAAGCATGATTCTTAAAAAGTTTTTAAATTCTCCAGAAGTAGAACGTGTTTTCTATAGTATTAAAAACATTGGAATGCGAGATTCCGTGTACCTGTTTTTCAGTGAACTAACCCCGCTAATGAAGGCTGGTGTTCCAGTAATTGAAGCAGTAGAAAGTATACAAGAAGGTACAAGCTCAAAAAGGTTAAAGAAATCACTTACAAAAGTTAGCCAATCAATAGCGGAAGGAGTAACTCTTTCAAAGGCGCTTGAAGAAGAGCAGTTACTTAACCCGCGAATTGCAACTCTTTTAGATATTGGAGAAAAATCTGGAAATCTAATAGAAAACCTGGAAACAATTGTGCTTCAGAATGAAAAAGAAACATCTTTTCGTTCAGCAATACGATCCTCTCTACTCTATGTTGTTATTGTATTAACGCTTGCTCTTGGGGTTGGAATCGCAACTCCGTGGATTATCCTTCCGCAACTAGCTACTTTTTTTAATACCTTTCAGGCAGATTTGCCACTAGTTACTAGAATATTGATTGGTGTTGGAGAGTTCCTTTCAAACTATGGGATATTTGTATTTCCTATCTTTGCAGTAATGCTTATCATTATTGTGTATTTCTTGTTTAGTTTTCCAAAAACAAGGTTTATTGGACACTCTATTCTTTTCCATCTTCCTATTTCTAGCAAATTGATTAAGGAGGCAGAGTTGGCACGTTTTACGTATTTGCTTGGGACTCAACTGCAATCAGGCATATCTATTTTAGAAGCATTGCGGGTTATGCCAACAACTACCACATACAAAAATTATGAAATATTTTATTCTGAACTCGAGAATAGAATCTCAGAAGGGTTTAGTTTTTCAGAGGCGATTATTAATATAAAAGGTTCAAAATCATTTCTCCCTTCAAGTGTTATTCAACTTATACGGGCAGGGGAACGTTCAGGTACATTATCTGAAATGCTTATAAAGATTGGAGAAAAATACGAAGAAAGGGTACAGCAGACTGCAAAGACCATTCCAACAATACTAGAGCCAATCCTGCTAGTTCTTGTTGGTGGACTAGTAGCAACTATTGCACTTGGAGTTGTTCTTCCGATTTATAACCTCTCAGAGATAATCCAATAGTATGAAAAAAGATACCACAAGGGGATTTCTTCTCATTGAGGGTCTTATTGTTGCTGCAATAACTGCACTTGTTACAACCGCAATAGCAGGTATTTATTTTAGTGTTGGCAGTGTTCATGAGCATGAGGTACGAGATGCACAAATGCGATTCTTGGCACAAGAAGGCCTTGATGCAATTCGCAGTGTTCGTGATGAAAATCCATCTTCATTTGGTGCTGGCACATTTGGTATTGCAACAACCACATCGGCGTGGACTACGAGTGGTTCTAGTGATGTGTTTGCTTCATACACTAGATCAGTAGAGGTTATAGAAAACAGTGCAGATGTATATCTTGTTACTGCAAATGTTGGCAATGGTGTCGCAACAAAAACCACGCAGACACTTCTTACAAATTGGCAGATTGCACCACCCGCTCCAGCATCTCTCGTTTTGGACACTTCGGTTGTGGCGATATCTGGTGGCTCTAAGCGTATTTCAGGCCTTAATATTGAAAACACTGGAGGAGATGACTTTGACATTACAAGTGTGGACGTATCTTGGAGCGGCGTTGCTTCAAACATAAAACTAAATCAAATACGTATTGATGGAACGAAAGTATGGGATGTTAAGGAGACCTCTCCAGTTTCAGCCAATATTACAGATACAATAATAGCAGCAGGATCAACTGAAGATTTGGAATTAAGATTTTCTAAAAACATTACAGGTATTACGGTTACAATAACGTTGTACGCGAGTAATGGTGAGAGTATAACTGAAACATTTACCCCATAATTTATGCAACGAGGATTTACATTAATTGAACTTCTTGTGTACATCGTGATTCTCACGATTGTATTTTCAGCACTGGCAAGTCTCACGGTTGTTGGTATTCGAATGGAGAGAAACAGGAGTGCTCTAGATGATATACGACATAATGGGGTGTCTGTTCTAAATCGACTTGAAGAAGATGTTCGTCTCGGAAACAGCATAAGTTCTCCAAGCACAGGCTCTTCAGGGCAAACACTTTCTATAATTACTGACTCTGGGTCTATAACTTATACGGTATCTGGAGGCTTTATGTACAGAAATTCTGGTTCTGGTGCAGTTCCAATTTCATCCTCAGATGTAGAGGTGATAGAGCATTCTTTTTCAAATCGTGGGGCAGGTGCAGTCCCAGATATTGTCACTGTCTCTATTACATTGTCAGGAACTAAAACTGACTTGTATGAAGAGGTTTTTACAACATCAATAAATGTTTATGAATAAAGGTTTTGTATCAACATTCTTGCTCGCATTTGTTTTTGCTTTTTCACTTGCTGGAGCAATAGGAGTCGCAATGAGAGCAACAAGTAGTGTTAGAGAGGACAGGGTATATACAAATAGATCTCAGGCAATCTACTCTGCGAACGCATGTGCCGAGTATGCTCTAGAGCTGATTAATGACGGATCAACAAGTGGAAGCGGGAGTCTCTCTATAGGCACAATTTCTTGCACGTATTCAATATCTGACACAGGCAGCGGATCCTTCGCAGTTTCTTCAGCTGGCACATACAATTCAATCACTAGGCATACTTCCGTATTGGTTGGATCAATAAACCCGGTTAGTATATCTGATTGGAATATTTCTGATTCATAAATAACATGGTTGTACAAAAGGTCATTTTCGACTATCCTACGGGAACTTGCCTGATCGTCTAACGGTAGGACGTTGGTTTCTGGTACCAAAAATCGGGGTTCGATTCCCTGTCGGGCAGCTAGTAATTAATTTTTAAAATATATGGCCAAAGGAGAAAACAAAAGAAAAGAAAAGAAAAAGGAAAAGAAAGTAAAAGTTAAGGTTTAAGTGAGAAAGTTTCAATATTGTCTCAGACAGTTAGTAAATAAGAAGTTTAATTCATGACGTATACTACGTGCATGTTATCAACAAAAAGAAGTCTCACTCGCTTTCTAAAGTACGCGAGTATCGGTGTATCAACATTCCTTTTTGATCTAGGATTGCTCTATGTATTCATAGAGTTCCTTCAAATTAATTATCTAATTGCAGCAGGAGCAGCTTTTGTTATCGCAGTCTCTATCAACTTCCTTTTTTCAAGACATTTTGTTTTCCAAGGGTCGCACCGCTCAATGGAGGCAGGGTATGTAATATTCCTTACAATTGCTGGCACAGGGCTATTGTTTGTGGTTGGTCTCATGCATGTTGCTGTTGGTCTATTAGGCTTCCCAATACTTATAAGTCGTGTCGGTGTGGCTGGGGTTGTTGGTATGTGGAACTACCTAATGAATCTTTTTGTAAACTTTAAGGTCGCAGGCAAAGAGAATGTAAAAGCAGAAGGATATTGATATACTGGAAGTGATGAACATTTCTAAAAAAGTACTAACAGAATTCGCTCAAAAAGCAGATATTCAATTTAATGGAAACAGGCCGTGGGATGTGCAGGTTCATGACGAACGATTCTATGGGCGTGTTTTTAAAGGTGGTTCACTTGCTCTAGGTGAATCGTACATGGATGGTTGGTGGGATGTTGAAAATTTAGATCAGTTCGCAGAAAAAATAACTCAAAGCAATATTCACGCAGGGCTTATAAAAACACCTTTTGTTCATAAGGTACTCTCAGCTTTTACAAATCTTCAATCAAAGGCGCGTGCTTTTGAGGTTGGAGAAAAACATTACGATATTGGAAACGATCTATATAAAGAGATGCTTGATAAGCGAATGGTCTACACCTGCGCTCTTTGGGAAGGGGTGGATAATTTGGATGATGCTCAAGAGCAGAAGTTGGACCTTATTTGTAAGAAGATTGGATTAAAAGAGGGAGACCACGTGCTTGATATTGGTTGTGGTTTTGGTGGTTTTGCAAAACATGCAGCAGAGAAGTACGGAGCAAAGGTAACAGGAATTACCGTTTCAAAAGAGCAAAAGAAAATAGTAGAGAATGTAACAAAAGGGTTGCCCGTTGAAGTTATCCTTTCAGACTATAGAGACTTTAAAGGAAGGTTTGATCACGTAGTTTCAATTGAGATGTTTGAAGCTGTTGGGGTTAAAAACTTCAGAGTATTCATGGAAAAGGTACACTCATTCTTAAAAGATGACGGCCTTTTCTTGCTTCAAACAATTGGAAGTAATACGAGTCACATTGCAGGGGACGCATGGATAGATAGATATATTTTTCCAAATGGGATACTCCCATCACTTAAGCAGGTTGGAGAGTCTGTGGAGAATCTTTTTGTAACTGAAGATGTATATAACTTTGGGGCTGACTATGACCCAACACTCATGGCCTGGTTTAAGAATTTTGATTCATCATGGGACAAGTTAAAGGGTAAATATGGAGAGCGGTTCTATCGTATGTGGAAATATTATCTCCTTATGTGTGCTGGAGCCTTTAGGTCTCGAAATTTGCAAGATTGGCAGTTTGTTTTCTCAAAAAACGGTGTCCCAGGTGGATATAAGAGAATGTGATCTACGTAATTAACTACGTAGTTAATTACGTAGATTTGTGATAAAATCCAGGCATATGGCACGAAGAGAACTAGAAAAGCGCCACGTACGTGCGCTTACAAAAATAGCAGGAGGAGCAAGTTACAGCGTCACACTTCCTATTGATGTTGTCCGAAAATTTAAGTGGCGAGGGCGACAAAAACTTGTGGTTGAGGTTGATGAGAAGCGGAGCCGTCTTATTATTCGAGACTGGAAGAAATAATATGGGCCAACTTGAATTCTCAGAAGCTGCTAAAAACCTACCTCTAGGTAACTACACACACTATAAAGGTGGAGAGTATGAAGTGCTTTCAGTAGGAAGGCATTCAGAAAATCTTGAAGAGCTCGTTATTTATCAAGACAGAAACAATAGGGAGCTTATCTGGGCGAGACCACTCTCTATGTTTATTGAAAATGAAGGGGATGTTCCTCGATTTGCGAAAAGTGATTAATTTCTATACGATTAGCTAATATGAAAAAGTACGTAGGACTTGTATGGGCGGGAGTTATTCTATCTTTTGTTGGACTTACCAACACTTTTTATCTTGTGCAAACACATGTTGCAGGGGAGCCTCTCAATTGTAGTTTCCTTGAGGGATGTAATGCGGTGGCTGCGAGTCCGTATTCAACAGTGCTTGGAGTACCTCTTGCCTCATGGGGAGTTCTTTTCTACTTCGGAATCTTTGTTGTCGTTGCAACCATGCTTATGGTTCGAGTTCGAACACTTTCTCACATTTTTGTCTTTGGAACAGCTGTTGGCTTTCTTTTCTCTCTTTACTTCACATACTTACAGTTCTTCGTAATAAAAGCAGTGTGTATGTACTGTATGCTCTCAGCTATACTCGCGACGCTACTTCTTATTGTTGCGCTTTATATAATTCGTATCCCAAAATCATCTCCTGGATATACTGATCTTATTCCACCACTTATGCGAAAAGAGGAGGGGTAGGAATGATATAGTGAACGTATATGGTTTTTAACTTCATTGCGCACCTGCGCACAATTAACGATTCAGACAAAACAAAAGCGGTCGATCTTTTGATTCGAGAGAGTACAGGAGATTTTGACTTCTTCTTTTTTATTGTTCTCTCGGTGCTTATGGCAACGCTTGGACTTATTGCAAATAATCCAGCGATTGTAATTGGATCAATGCTTTTGGCCCCAATCCTTTTCCCAATCCTTTCTATATCCCTTTCTATAATTATGTCAGACGGGCCAATTATTGCTCGGTCAGTAATGACTTTTTTGAAAGCATCTGCGGTGGCTATATTTACGGCAGCGGCAGCAACACTCATCTTTGCACCCTTTGCACCAGTTACGAGTGAAATCTTGCTTCGAACAGAACCATCTCTTATCTATGTTGGGGTAGCGATTGTTGCGGGTCTTGCTGTCTCATACTCTTTGGCGCAGCCTGCGCTCTCAGCAACACTCCCTGGTATTGCAGTATCTGTGGCTCTTATCCCACCGCTTGCAACGATCGGTATTGGAGTAGCAAATCTTGATATGGCTGTTATCTCAGGTGCTTTTACGCTATACCTTGTAAACGTATTAGGAATTGTATTTGCTAGCATGCTTATTTTTGCGCTCATGAATCTTTATGCAAAACGAAAGATTGCAGAAAAGGTTGTAAAAAAAGAAGAGAAGCGCCTAGAAGAGGCAAAAGAAGTACAGAAAAAAAATGGAGCCTAGTATTCTTGCTGAACGGAAGAAGCGAGCACGTACACTTGTTACAAAACTGAAGAAACTTTTTCCGAAAGCTGAAATGATGCTCAATTATTCAAATAATTGGGAACTTGTTGTTGCTGTAGCACTCTCAGCACAATGCACGGACAAGATGGTAAACAAAGTAACAGAAAAGCTTTTTAAAAAGTACAAAAAACTTGATGATTATGTGAATGCTGATATTAGAGAGTTTGAGCAGGATATTAAATCAACAGGGTTTTATAAAATGAAGGCAAAAAATGTCTTGGCAGGAGCAAAGGTTGTAAAAGAAGTTTTCAAAGGAAGGATACCAAAAACAATAGCCGAGATGATAATCATTCCAGGAGTTGGGAGGAAGACGGCAAATGTTGTTTTGGGGAACGCATATGGAATTATAGAAGGGGTTGCAGTTGATACGCACGTGAAGAGGTTTGCAATACGATTTGATCTAACAGGCAATAAAACTCCAGAGAAGATAGAGCAGGATTTAATGCAGATTGTTCCGAAGAAAGATTGGTTTAATTTTACATATCTTGCCATTGAATATGGGAGGAACATTGCTCCCGCTAGAAAATACAACACGACGGAAGACCCTCTAATAAAAATTTACCCAAAAGCAGCAGAAGGGTGGCATAAAGGTTGACGAAGAAGATTCTTTGGAGTATCTTTGCTCTTGGTCCTGGCCTTCGATACCTGTTTGGCAACAGCTTCATCGGAGGATGTAAAAGACACGCTATTGAGACCTTCACGGGTTTTACGAGTGTTGTTGGTAGATTTTCCCTTGAGAACTCTCCGGTTCCTTACGGAAAGTCTCCGCATCGGAGTGATTGTGCTTTCTGCACCCAGCTTGAACTTTTTGAAAAGGTCAGGACCACCTTGTTCTTCGCCGTCACATTTTGTGGCGGCTTTTTTATTTGGTATACTCACGGCAATGAAAAAACTACTTACACGAAGCAAAAAGAACAAGGTATTTGCAGGAGTATTTGGAGGGATTGGAGAATATCTAGACATGGATCCTGTTATCTTCCGATTTGGTTATATGATGGTAACCATCTTCACCGGAATTTTCCCAGGACTTATCGCATACTTCCTCGGACTGTTTATTGTTCCTGTAGCACATGACTCAAAAGAAGTTTAAGGAACTTGTTTGGAGTTTCTATAAAAAAGAAGGAAGAGACTTGCCTTGGAGAAATACATCCAATCCATATCGTATTTGGGTTTCGGAAGTAATGCTGCAGCAAACACAAGTTGCACGGGTTCTTCCAAAATACAAAGCCTTCCTTAAAAAATTTAAAACAATTAAAGACCTTGCAAGCGCTCCGCTTAGCGAGGTTTTATTGTATTGGCAAGGTCTTGGATATAACAGGAGGGCAAAACTTTTACACACTGGAGCCAAATATATAATAAAAGAACACAAGGGTGTTTTTCCGAAAGAGAATATTGAATCTATCCCAGGCATAGGTGCATACACAGAAGGTGCAATACAGGCATTCGCATTTAATGTTCCCGTTGCCTGCATCGAGACAAATATAAGAACGGTATACACACACCATTTTTTTAAAGATGGGTCTGGTATCTCAGATAAAGAAATACTTCCTCTAATTAAAAAGACTTTAGATAAAGAAAATCCTCGAGAATGGTATTGGGCGCTTATGGACTATGGTGCATATTTAAAATCTTCAGGAGTGCAAATAAATAAAAAAAGTAAGCATTATACAAAACAGAGCACTTTTAAAGGATCAGACAGAGAAGTACGTGGAGCTATTATTCGCACCCTCACACAAAAGAAGTCTATACAAACAGTTTTCCCAGAGAGAAAAGAACAGGTGCAAAAACAAATAAAAAATCTCCTTGCTGAGGGATTTATACAGAAGAAGGGGGGAGGATATGTGCTTGCAGCTTAACGGGTGTCCTTAATAAAGAAGGCTAAAGGAATACCAAGTAAGCAGAGACCCCCAAGAACAATAAAGAGGCTTTGCAGAGATAAGAATACTAGTCCCAAACTTCCAATGAGAGGGCCGATAAGGGCTCCTGTAGGACGTAGCATGCGGAATAGGCTGATGCTATTAAGATCATTTCCATCCACATGTTTAAAGAAGTAAGTCTCAGTCGTGATTTCAGCCATAGCTCCTCCCACACGTGTAAGAACAAGAATGGAAATAAGGAAGAGTGTAATCGCAGGAATGGTGACAAAACTAATCATTGCCATTGAGAGTCCCATAATCGCAAACCCTCCCATCATGATCTCGCGCTCTCCAAACCATCTGTCTGCCATTATTCCAATTGGATATTCAAGAAATACGTATGGTAAAAGCATAATACTAAACACCCATCCAAGATCACCCCATACTATTCCTAATTCAGTGTGAAGATAAAGTGGAATATAAATTGCTACCCACGAAAAGAAAAGAAGCATCACGAAGTGTGCTCCTGCTCCTAGTATTACGTCCTTTGAATGCAGCAGACATTTCAAACTACCTCTTAGTGAAAGAGTTTCTGTTTCTTTGTGGGAGACATCTTTAATAAGGGTGGATAGGAGAAGCATGAATGGAACAAGGGTTGCGGCTGCAAGTGCGAATATTTTTATGTATGCGTCTCCATTTCCCAAAATGTATCCAATAGCCAAAGGAGAGATAACAAGAGCTATATTTGAAATAGTAATAAAGAATCCGCGAATATTTCCAGTGTCTCCTTCACTTTTTGTTGCTTGCTCCAGAAAGATATCAAAGGTGTACCCAATAAGTGCAGGAAGTGCGGCAAGTAATACAACAAGTCCAACAAGTACCTCTGTAGACGGAGACTGCATAAGTGCAATAAGTACGGCAAATTGTACAATGCTTAGTATTTGAGCAAAGCGTTTTAGAGAAACAAGTTTTAGTACTTTTGGAAGGATTATAAATCCAAAGAAAGAAAGAAGAGCCGCGGCTGAGAATACAAGCCCAACTTCAGACTCACTCATAAACTGAGCAAGGTAAGGGGCAAGAATAAACACTGTAAGGAAATAGTGCAGTGCCCCTAAGAAATTAGTAATAGTAATACCTCGTGCTTGTTTCAACATTTAGGCACATAATAGCACGCGCCTTTAAACAAAAACCCCAGCAGATGCTGGGGTTTTTGACTATCTACACTCCGATTAATACGGGTATTACGATAGGGGTTTTGTTTGTTTTTTGGAAGAGGTAACTTTCAAGTGTTTCAGCAAGTTCTTTCTTAACAATATCTAGGTCAAGAGGGTTCATTCCTTGTGTTGTATCCTCAACAGTTTTCTTGATAAGAATACGTGCGTGCTGGAAGAGTTCCTGATTTTCTCGAATATATACAAATCCTCGAGAAATAATATCAGGAGACTTTCGAAGTTTTCCTGTCTTTAATTGCACTGTTGCGATAATAACGAAGATCCCATCCTTTGAAAGCATTTGGCGATCTCGGATAACAACTTCCTGCATATCTCCGATTCCGATTCCATCCACAAGAAGTGGGGAAGCAGGAACCTTTTGCTTGTGAATATGAAGCTTTGTTCCTTCGATAATATCAATCACAGTTCCATTATCTGGAATGATAATGTTCTCCTTAGGGAAACCAGACTGCTCAACTGCACGCGCGTGAAGTCTAAGCATTGTGTGGTATCCGTATCCAGGCATGAAGAATGTGGGGTGCACTTGTTTGTTGATCCATACAAGCTCTCCTGTATTCCCGTGTCCTGTTGAGTGAACGTCACTCGTTCTGTAATGAAGAAGATTAATGTCGTGTCGATAAAGATTGTCCTTCAGCTTCTGAACAGAAACCTCGTTTCCAGGAATAACAGAAGATGAGAATACAATGGTGTCTCGTGGAGTTAGCTTCACAAATTTATGCTTTCCAGTTGCGATGCGCATAAGAGCAGCAAACTTCTCTCCCTGAGCTCCTGTTGCGATGATAATGATTTTATCTGGTGGGTACTTGTCGATATCTCCAGATGGGATGATCACATTCTTCGCAATCTTAAGAAGACCTACTTGGTTTCCAATTTCAACGTTTGTTTTAATACTTCGTCCTTCAAGTACAACTTTCTTTCCAAGTTTTTCTGAGATCTCAAGAATCTTCACAAGTCGTTCAAACTGAGAAGCAAAAGTTCCAATAATAAGACGACCTTTTACAGTTTTAATAATGTCCTCGATAGTCTCGTGTACCCGAGTCTCAGGCATTGAGAATCCATCACGCTCAGCATTTGTTGAGTCTCCCATGAAGAAGATGTTCTTATCTTTCCCAAGGTCACCCCAAGTTTTAACCTCAATGTCTGTGGGTTTCCCATCAATATGATCAAGTTTAAGGTCTCCTGAGATAACTAGGTTTCCGTGTGGAGATTCAATTGATACTCCCATTGAGTCGGGAATAGAGTGAGTCACAGGGAAGAACTTAACAAAAGTGTTTCCAATTTTGATTCGGTCTCCAACTTTCACCTCTTGAATATCAAGCTTTGGTGCATCAGGGTATTCTTCCTGCCGCTTCTTGATCATTACTGATGTAAGAAGTTGAGTATAGATTGTTGGGTTTCCAATACGTCCCATCATGAAGGGAACTCCTCCAATGTGGTCGAGGTGACCGTGGGTAATAAGCGCACCTTTAATTCGGTGCATGTTTTTCTCAAGATACTTTGTGTTTGGAAGTACGTAGTCAATTCCAGGAGCATGTTCTTCTGATACGAACTGGAATCCAACATCAAGAATAAAGATGTCTCCATTTACATCAATAGCAGTACAGTTTCGTCCTACCTCCTCTACTCCTCCAAGAGGAACAATACGAGCGGTATCTTTGTTTGGTGCCTCAGGGTAGTACTCGGCTTCACGTCGAGCAATAGTCGGTGCGTCACGACGCATGTCCATACGGGCATTTCGTTTACTTCGTACTGTTCGGTTGCCTCCTGGTGCAACTGATGGTCCTCCATGCACTCGTGCATGTGGCCGTGGCTTCCGCGGTCCTGTTGGGCGCGGTTTGTATGGTCCTCGAGGGCCTTTGTTCCCCTCGCTAGGTGATTTGTTTTCCATGTCTTTTTCTAAATTTTATTAATTAATTCCGTACTAAAAATGGCCAAACTTTTTCAGTCTCTCGATACCATGTATGTACATTGCTAAAGCGGTCACTTGCTGTAGTTAGCGGCGGTAGTGATACACCGTTTAGGTTTTGAGGAATGAGATATGTCATTTGAGGTGCATGCGTAAAGATTGCAGGAATATCTGCCTCTATTTCAGCAACAAACTCCTCAAGAAGCTCTGCTCGTTCTTCTTCTCCGTGTGTCTCACGCAAACGTTCTACTGCATCATCTGCATCTACGTTTGCATATAGTGCCACGTTAAGACCCGGATCATTACGCTGGCTTGAGTGCCAAAATGCGTAAAGATCTGGAACCCGACCTAGCACCATACCAAAGAGCAATCCTTGGTAGTTTCGTGGGCGAATAACTCCTTGGCTCAATTCTCCTGTGTCGTATAGCTCGAGACTTGTTGGAACTCCAATAGCCTCAAAGCTTTGCTTTACGATTTGTGCTGTCTGTGCGAGCTCAGGGACATTGCTTGTTCGAAGAGTGATCCGAATAACATCATTCTTATTTTCCCACACTCGGTTCTCAACACTAAACTCCCAACCGTTTCTCTCCAGCAGAGCAACAGCTTCCTCGATAGGATTTTCAACTTCTTTTGCTGCAGTACCTGGAAGTGGAGAGGTAAGAGGTGTTCCGTATCCAGAAAGTACCGTATCAACAATCCTTTGTCTATCAAGTGATGTTGAAAGTGCCTTTCGTACCACAAGACTTGAAAGTACCTCGTTCTCATTTTGGTTAAGGAATACTCCAAACACTCGTAAGTATGCCCCTGTTGCAACCTTCAGGTCTTTTGGAAGGTTCTCAGGGATAAGTGAGTGTGCGCTTTCTATTTCTCCTCGAGCAAGTGCTTTTTGTTGAGAACTTTCATTCCCATAAAACTTAAGAGAAATATTGTTGATGTATGGTTTCCCAAGAATGTATTCATCAAATGACCGGAGATTGTATTCTTTTAAAATACCCGAACTGTCTCTTTGCACACTTACCACCTTATAAGGACCTGCTCCAATTGGCTCAACTGCAAATTGTGAGAAAGGGAATTCCTCACTAGGCACATCCTTCCAAATATGTTTTGGAATAATTCCAAGTGTGGCATTTTCAAGAAATGGAGCGTATGGCTCAGTTAGTGTGAAAGAAATAGATCGAATATCCAGTACCTCAGTTTGCACTCCTAGCCAGTTTGCAAGCTTGGGGCTTTTAATAAGGGGGTCCTGAAGTTTTGATACTGTGAAAGCAACATCTTCTGCCTGTACGGGCTTTCCATCATGGAAGACAGCATTTTCTCGAATAATAAAAGTGTAGGTTTTCCCATCTTCTGAAAGAGTGTAGTTTTCTGCAAGCTCAGGAATAAGTTTCCCTTCTGCGTCTACCCCCATAAGTCCTGAGAAGGTTAGCTCTACAAGGTCACGGTCTGTATCTGAAAGTGCGAGAAGGGGATTAACGAATCGAGGAGACCCTACTACTCCCTCAGTAAGTGAACCTCCATGTGCTGGCACCACCTCTACAATCTGGTCTCTAAGCTCACCTAGTGCAAAAATAGCTCCTAATCCCATAAATGCAGCAAGTATCCAAAAAATAACCTTGTCTCCGTGTGAAAGAGAGTGAAGGACTTGTGTTGCTTTTTGAGTGAGAGGAAGCGAGTGCTGCCTCGTCAATGTTTCGCGAAGACGTCGCGGATCCATAAGGGTTTTACTTTATAAGGAGTGCAAGAAGCGTTGATAATACAAAAAGAATTGCGAGAATGATGGTCGCCCGAAACAGTACTTTTTCAGCTCCTCGTCGCTTATAGAATGTTGATGAGAAATTATCTCCACCAAAAGCCCCTCCAATACTTGCGCCACGTTGCTGAAGCAAAATGCTCACAATAAGGAGGATAGAGAGAGTTATCTGCGCGTAAGGCAGGATGTTAGTTACCGCTTCCATCGTTAGCACAAAGATACCACGAGATTGTATGTTTGCAAGAGTTTAAATAAGCCCTGCAATCATTTTGATTGCAGGGCTTTAAATTATTCGTATTTTCATGTCAAAACGACCAGTGTTGCTATGAGACCAAGGGCGGCAAACCCAATAATTGTCCAGACAGCAATTTTTGCCAAAGTCCAGGCAACTTGTTGGGCAAGAAGTTCCACGTGCATGACATTTCTCCAAAAGAACTACGGTGCATACATTGGACCATATTTTTATGCGCAAAGTCAATGTATGGAATATATATAAGTTTGGTATTATACCGGGATATGACACCACTTTATATCGTACTAGGAATCGCAGTAGTTATTATTCTTTGGGTAATTGGGACATTTAACAAACTTGTTGCTCTCGTAAATAGAGGAAAGGAGGCGTGGGCTGATATTGATGTGCAGCTTAAAAGGCGCTATGACCTTATCCCTAATCTTGTAGAGACAGTAAAGGGGTATGCAGCACATGAGAAATCTGTGTTTGAGGAGGTAACAAAAGCACGATCTGCTGCTATGCAGGCAGATGGAGCGCAAGAGCAGGGGAAGGCAGAGAACATGCTAAGTGGAGCACTTAAGTCTCTATTTGCTGTGTCTGAGGCGTATCCAGACCTTAAGGCAAATGAGAATTTTCTTAATCTACAAAACGAGCTAACTGATACTGAGAACAAGATTCAGGCAGCACGTCGTTTCTACAACTCTGTAGTACGAGACCTAAACACAGCTCTTGAAGTATTTCCAACAAACATGATTGCTGGAATGTTCAGCTTCGCAAAGCGAGAGTTCTTTGAGCTTGAGGAAGAGGCAGCAAAGGATCCAGTTAAGGTTTCTATTTAAACAAAGAAGGGATGTACGTAGTAGTACATCCCTTTAGTAGTGGCGGTCATCTCTTGGCCAGAATACACAAATGAGTACGGCAAGTACCACAAGACTCATTGCAACAATAAAACCGTTGTCAAACATGTAAGCCTCCCTTAAAGAACTTCTTAATCACCCTACACCTAAATGGCATCACTTTACTCACAGCAAAGTAAAAATGTGTATAAGACTTGGTTCCTTATGATCACGTTTGCTTTGGTGGTGATTGGTATTGGTTGGTTCTTCTCTTACTACTACGATGCTCAAGGAATCCTATTTGTGGCGATTGCTTTTGCACTTGTTATGAATGTAGGAAGCTTCTGGTTCTCAGATAAAGTAGCGCTTTCTATGAATGGTGCAAAGAAAGCAACTCGAGAAGAGTACTTTGATCTCTGGAATATAACTGAGAACCTTTCAATTGCGGCAGGGCTTCCAATGCCTAAGCTGTATGTAATTTCAGATCCTGCTCCTAATGCCTTTGCTACAGGACGAGATGAAAAGCATGCGGTGGTGGCGGTAAGTACGGGGCTCCTTGAAATACTTGAGAAAAGTGAGCTCGAGGGTGTGATAGCACATGAGCTTTCTCATATTAAAAACAAGGACATGCTCGTAATGACAGTAACAGTGGTGTTGCTTGGGTTCATTACCATCCTCTCAGATATCTTTATACGAATGACTTTCTATGGAGGAATGAAGGGAAATGATAAAGGTGGAAATGCAGGAGCGTTCATTGCTATTGCAGGAATCGTTTTTGCTATCCTTGCACCCATTACGGCGCAACTCATTCATCTTGCGGTATCTCGAAAGCGGGAGTTCCTAGCTGATGCATCAGCTGGTCTTATGACTCGTTACCCTGAAGGGTTAGCCTCTGCTCTTGAGAAGATTGGAGGACACAAGACTCCTATGAAGCGGGCAAACAATGCAACAGCGCACCTTTTCATTAGCAATCCATTTGGAGCTGCAAAAGCAGGGAAGCATATGGCGAAACTTTTCTCTACACATCCACCAATGGAGGAACGTATCAAAGCATTAAGGGGATAAGTCTCAAGATCTAAATTTTCATAGGGTAGAGTAGAAGTAGGTTCAACGTAGGAGGTGAAATACAGATCATGACAACTTTTAAGGTGTCAACGCTAACTACGAAAGAGAGGTGGTCCAGTCGCAGGAAGCTTTAGGGTTTCCATGTATCAGGGGGCGGAGGTCTCTGGGTAAAAAAGCCCAGTTCAACCTTCGTCCCCGCCTTAGTTTATTTCATACGATATACTAAAGAAATGAAAGGAATTGTTTTAAATATAGAAGAGGAGACGCTCAAAAATACTGATTACAGGCGGGTGCTCTACACTACAAAGAATAGTCAGTTGGTTTTAATGAATATTCATCCAGGGGATGAGATTGGGGAAGAGGTTCACGAGCTTGATCAATTTATCCGTCTTGAACAAGGGAGTGGCCTTTTGATTATGGATGGGGTGGAGTATCAAGTGAAAGATGACTGGGCCTTTGTGATTCCTGGAGGAGCTTCTCATAATGTAATTAATACAGGAAAGGACGAAATGAAACTCTATTCAATTTACTCTCCACCAGAACATAAAGACGGGACAATACACACTACAAAGGCAGAAGAAAAAGAAGAACATTTCGATGGAGTGGTTAGTGAATAGGTTATACTAAATCTGTTATTTATAGATATTTATAGTATGGAATTTATTTTACCTGCAGTACTTGGAGCAATTGCAGCAATGGCAATTGGAATGTTTTGGTACTCACCAAAAGGATTCGGGAAAAGTTGGATGCTTCTTACAGGAATGACTCCTGAGAAGATGAAAAACCCAACAAATGGCGTGTCTATGCCAGTTGGAACACTTCTGGGGTTTGCTTCATCAATGATTAAGGTGGCTATTTTGGCTGGAATTATTTCAGTGTTGGCACCAGCAGCACTCTCAGGGGCGCTATTTATTGGAGGTATGGTGTGGTTTGGTTTCTTTATGACAAACGACATCGGAGCAGTGCTTTGGGAAATGAAAAGTTGGAAGCTGTTTTTTATTAACACTTCGTACAACCTTGTAATGTTGTTGGTGTCATCAGCAATTATCTTCTATATATAGATGAAAACTATTCTCTACGCAGTATTAATTGCAGCATTCGGTGGATTCTTCTTATACGCAGGATCCACAATGTTTAATTCGCAACTCGATAGTACGCGTATTTACTATGCATATGTGAACAATTCTCCACTAAAGGTGGCAATTGCAAATACTGAAGAGACAAGGTCAAAAGGACTCTCGGGCCTTACAAGTCTTCCTCAGAATCATGGACTCCTTTTTGTATTTCCAGAGAACGAGAAGTATGGAATATGGATGAAAGGAATGAAGTTTTCAATCGATATAATGTGGCTTGATGAGAATATGCGTGTGGTGTACTGGAAGGATGATGTGCATCCAGATACATATCCAAAGATCTTCTATCCGCCAATAGACGCGCGGTATGTTCTTGAGACAAATGTGGGCTTCATTGAGTCTCAGGGGATAAAAAACACAACGAAACTAAAGCTTATTTCATACCGTCCTGCGATATTCAATTTCGGTGGACTCTTTGACTAAAAGATTGTATAATCCTTCAATCGTGGCGGACAGTTGCGCTTCGGTGAGGAAAGTCCGGACACGCACAGAACTTGTTCTGTAGAAGGGTAGCGGGTAACGCCCGTCGGGAGTAATCCTAGGGATGCGAGCAGTGACGCCAGCGCAGAGATGCAATGGATCCCCTCGGGGATAATCATATGGAAACATATGGGTGAAACGGCAAAATTCCTACTTGCGTGCAAGGCCGTACTCTATTTATAGAGAGTGCCGCAGAGATCTTCATGGCAACATGGAGGCAAGGTAAATAACTGTCGATAAGAGTGTAAACTTTTATTACAGAATCCGGCTTATAGCCACGATATAAAAATGAAAACGTCTGGGATAAAACCCAGACGTTTTCTATTTGGGAGCACGGCTGTGCACCCATACAAGGAGGGGGTTGTCTACGTAGGAGAAAGTGTTTCGGAGTCTTCTTTTTGGAGGATATCCACAGTACCGAAACCATTTTGGTCTGTATAATTCTTGAGTGAGTTGTGTGCAGTTCTGTAGATGGTCACCTGCACAAAATTAGTAATTTTCGATAATAATTTTCTTATTCTATGGACAAACTGCCGACTATGACTACTGCTGGAACAGCCCCAAGTAGTACCGAAGGACCTCGTGTTAGTGCGCAAGACCCTGTTCTTGCGAATATTGAGAAGCGAGATGGACGAGTAGTACCTTTCAACCGTCTACGTATTGAGGAGGCTATAGAAAAAGCGTGTACAGCAGTTTCTGTAGATGACACAGCCTTTATTCCCGGGCTTGTAGATGAACTTTTGCTCACACTTGAGCGGCAGGCACACGCAGATGGTGTAAAACTTCTAACTGTTGAGCAGGTGCAGGACGGTGTAGAGGAGACTTTGATGAGATCAAAGCAATTTAATATTGCAAAGCACTACATTCTCTATCGAGATGACAGGACGCAGGCACGAAAGAACAAGCATTACGATCTTTTAGCACAGCTTGAAGAGAAGAAGCTTGCGGTAACAAAATCAAGCGGGGAACAGCAAACTTTTGAAGTTCACAAGATTCGTCGAGTGTTTAACCGTGCTTGTCGTGGGTATGAAAATAAATGCCACTTCGAAGATTTCCTTGAGGCATTTAAGCGGAACTTAGCAAATGATATTCAAACAAAGGATATCAATAAGTTCATGATCAAAACTGCCATTGATATGGTAACTATTGAAAATAGTTGGTGGCAGCACATTGCCGCACGTATCTTGCTTGAAAACGTGTACAAGCATGCAACAAAGAACCGAGGAATTGAGATTAAAGATCTTTACTCAGAAGATTCATACCTCTCTTTGTTTGAGGAGTATGTGAATAGTGATTTGTACTACAAAGATTTCTTCAAGTACTACACAAAGGAAGATATCAAGAAAGCAGGGCGCTACCTGAAGCAGGAGTACGATGATAGTTACCAGTACACTACTGTTCTCTCTCTTACAAAGCGGTATCTTCTAAATCCAAATGGTGTGGTGAAGGAAACACCACAAGAAATGTACATGTCTGTCGCGCTATTCCTCGCTATCCCGGAAGCTAGTGAGAATAGGCTTGCCTACGCATTTAAACTCTACGACGCATGTGCAAATCAGTTGATTTCTCTTCCAACACCAACGCTACTTAACTCACGAACAAACTATCACCAGCTCTCAAGTTGTTTTAAATTGAATGTAGATGATGATTTGCGTGCTATTTATCATGCTATTGAGAATGTGGCACAAATTTCGAAGTATGGAGGAGGAGTTGGTATGTACTGGGGAAATATTCGCTCACGAGAGGCGTCTATTCGTGGTGTAGAGAAAGCTTCAGGAGGAGTTAATCCTTGGATCAAGGTTATTAACGACACAGGAGTAGCTGTAAATCAACTTGGTGCTCGTATGGGGGCAATTTCTGTAACGCTCGATATGTGGCATCGAGACATTTACGATTTCCTTGATCTGCAAACTGAGACAGGAGATATTCGAAGCAAGGCCTTTGATATTTTCCCTGCAATTTCTGTTCCAGATATCTTTATGCGACGAATGCGTGAAGGGGAGAATTGGACGCTCTTTGATCCACATGAGATTGAGAAGATTTATGGGAAGCGACTTCAGAATTCTTTTGGGAAAGAGTTTGATGAATTCTATGAAGAGTGTGAAAAAGATGATCGCCTAAAGCTAAAGAAGACAGTATCTGCAAAAGACCTCTTCAAGAAGCATTTGAAGACAGTGGTAGAGACAGGAATGCCTTATGTTTTCTTCCGCGATACGGTAAATCGTCTTAATCCAAACCAGCATGCTGGAAATGTGTATTCAACACAGTTGTGTACTGAGATTTGTCAGAACACGTCTCCTTCAAAGTTTGAAGAGGAAACACATGAAGATGGAAACATTACTTTGAAGTACAAGGCAGGAGATACTGTGGTGTGTAACTTGGCTTCAATTAATGTAGCAAAAGTAAATGATGAGAAAACAGTGGCACGAGTATATCCAACACTTATGCGCGCACTCGATAATGTAATTACACTTAACTACTATCCTATTAAGGAAGCAGAACGAACAGCAAAGCGTTACCGCCCTGTTGGAGTTGGATATCTTGGTCTTGCAGAGTACTTGGCGGTAAATCACATTGCCTATGACTCAGAAGAAGCAAAGACAGAGGTAAACAAACTCTTCGAGCGGTACTCATACCATATGTACAGGGCCAGTGCTGATCTTGCAAAGGAGCGAGGACACTACGAGCTATACCCTGGAAGTCAGTTTAGTAAGGGAATTCTACTTGGGCGAGAAAAGCAGTGGTACGTTGAAAACACTGGACGAGCTCAAGGTTGGGAGGATGTATTTGCGGATATGACCGCAACTGGATTCCGGTTTGGATATCACACAGGTCCTGCACCAAACACATCAACTGCTGGAGTAGTGGGCACAACTGCAGCCTTGCTGCCAATTTACAAAAGGTTCTTTGTAGAGAACAACCTTTCATCTCCAACTATTCGTGTTGCTCCACAGCTCGATAAAGATAACTTCCCGTACTACAAGGAGTACATCAGTCTCGACATGAAGGATGTTATTGATCTTATTGCAGAGGTCTACCAGTGGATCGACCAGTCAATTAGCTTTGAGTGGATGATTAATCCAGAGAAGGTGAGTCCACAGCAGCTATACGAATATTATGTATATGCATGGGAGAAGGGAATTAAGACCGTATATTACGTTCGAAGTCTCTCAGCAAAGGTGGACGGAATTAATAAAGACGATGTTGTAGAGAAGGTTGCTCCTGTGGTTGCATCTAGTGCACCAGAGAAGCCTGAATACAATGTGTGTGAAAGCTGTAGTGGTTAAGAAATAAATTTATGGTAAAGAAAAGCAAGATCTTCAATCCAGCAGGAGACGATACGGTAGCAAACAGAACGATTATAAAAGGAAGCGTAACGGGACTCTTTCAGCTAAATGCAACCAAGTATTCTTGGGCAAAGAAGTTGTATCCAATTATGATTGGGAACTTCTGGATTCCAGAGAAAGTTATGGGGTTGAAGGAGGATGCGATTGCATTTCATAGCGATCTTACACCATCAGAGCAAAGGGCTTATAAGGGAATTCTTTCTTTCCTTATTTTCCTTGATTCAATTCAAACCGTAAACCTGCCAAATATTTCAGACTACATTACAGCACCTGAAGTAAACCTCCTTCTTGCTATTCAGGCATATCAGGAAGCTATTCACTCACAAAGTTACGCAACCATTCTTGAGACAGTGGTAGAGAGTAAGGAGCGGGATGAAATTTACTACTTCTGGAAGAATGATGAAGTTCTTCTCGAGCGAAATAAATATATTGGAGATATCTACCAGAAGTTTATTGATGATGCATCAGATGTGAACTTCTTTAGAACACTTGTAGCAAACTACTTGCTTGAGAGTCTGTACTTCTATAATGGATTCGCATTCTTCGATACGCTTGTAGATAATGGAAAAATGTCTGCGACAGGGCGAATGATTGCATATATCCGTCGTGATGAACTTACGCATGTGGTTATGTTTGCAAACATAATGAATGAAATTAAGAAGGAGTTCCCAGAAATGTTTGATGAAGAAATGATTGTTGAAATGACAAAGACTGCGGTAGAGCAGGAAATTGCATGGACGAATCACATTCTTGGAGACGACATGCCGGGAATTAGTAGTGACTCTACAGAGAAGTACACTCATTGGCTTGCTAATGAACGCATGTCACGAATTGGTGTTGCGCCAATCTATCCAGATGCACCAGAAGAGAATCCGTACATTCACTTGGAGCGTCTACAAGATCAGGACAATGATAGGAGCAACTTCTTTGAGACAACAGTAGTAAATTACACTCAGTCAACAGGCCTTAAGGGTGATTGGGAGTTTTAGGCCCTGGAAAACGTAATAGCACCTTTTTCAAAGGTGCTATTATAGTAGGTATTAACCGCGTGTGAGACGTTAGAAATAATATTATATATGGAACAAAAATCATCACTTACTCTTGAATCTGGAACAGTGTGGGCAGTTGGAATTGCTCTCGCTATAGTCCCAGTTCTCTTTATTCCTATGGCTGTAGTGCCATTTGGCTTTACAAAAACAATGGCTGTAGTGCTTGCTGCTGTGGTGGGTCTTGCACTCTACATTCTTACAAGGCTTCGACGGGGAAGTATTATTATGCCGCCACTAACTCTACTAGGAACGCTTTGGCTTCTTCCTATTGCTTATTTCCTCTCAGCGTTATTTTCAGGGAATAACCTTGGGTTTTCAATATTTGGGAATCAAATTGAAGCAAACACTGTAGGATTTATTCTTGCAGGAACGGTAGTCGCAACAGTACTTTCATTTACTCTCCGAAAGACTGAGCAGTTCTCACACATTGCGAAAGCCGCTTTCATTGGTCTTGGTCTTGTGCTTGTGGCACAAATCATCTTCTTCATTCTAGGAACAGGACTTCTTTCAGGATTGGGTATTAATTCTGGTGCAGCAGCAAATGCACTCGGAAACATTAATGATCTTGGAGTATTCCTTGGGGCTGGAGTTGTAGCAACACTCGTTGCTCTTCTTATGGGGAATGTTCAAAAAAGGACAAAAAACTGGCTATACGCTTTCCTTGCAGTGTCTCTTCTATTCCTTGCAGGAATTAACTTCACACTCATTTGGATTGTTATTGGTCTCTTTGCACTCGCAGTCTTTATTCAAGGGATGCTAAAGCAAAGTGGAGGAACACACGATGATGTTGAGGGCGTTACTGCACTTTATGCAGGAGAAACAAATGGAGAAGCACCATCAATGAACGAGAATATGGGAATGCAAAAGAGTGGTGGGGCAAACAATCTTGTACTCTCACTCTCTGTTCTTGCTCTCTCAATCATAATGATTATTGGATCAGGTTCTCTAGGAAACATTCTTTCAGGAGCATTTGGGTTTGATCAGACAGCTGTACGGCCTTCATGGCAGGCAACACTAGATGTTGGACAAAGTACATTTGCAAAGAATCCTATCTTTGGAACAGGACCAACAACATTTGGAAGCGAATGGCTTCTTGCAAAGACTGCAGATCTAAATAACACCATTTTCTGGAATGTTGATTTCTCTGCTGGTATTGGGTACGTACCTTCAATAATTGCTGTTACAGGACTTGTAGGAGCTCTTGCGTGGATTATCTTCTTTGGATTCTTCATTTATATTGGATTTAGAGCCCTCATCCTTTCTCGCGCGCAGCATCAAGGAATGTTTGTAATCTCACTTGGGAGTTACTTGCTTGCGATGTACTTCTGGCTTATTAGCATCTTGCATGTACCAGGTCCAGTTATTCTATTCATGGCTTTTGCAATGACAGGAATATTTATTGCAACATTGAGATTCTCTGGAAATCAGAAGCGAGAGTGGGGAATCTTCTTCTCACGAAGTCCACGTATTGGATTCATGCTCGTATTTGTTCTTACACTAGTACTCCTTTCAAGCATTGTAACAATCTTCTTCGCAGGAGAGCGATACCTTGCTGGACTCTTCTACAACCAGTCAGTGCTTGCTGCACAATCAGGAGATCGTGAAGCTGCAGGAGTTGCGCTTCAGCAGTCTCTGACTCTTGATAGAAGTGATAGGCAGTATCGACTTGCCGCTGCACTTGGGCAAAATGACCTTAACCGAATTGCAAATGATGAAGCTCTTTCACAAGAGGAAAGAGCTGAAGCCTTCCAAGCTGCACTTGCAGGTTCTGTAGAGAGTGCGATTCTTGCGACACAGGCTAAATCTGATAATTATCAGAACTGGCTTGCACTCGGAAATGTATACCAACTCGTAGTGCCTCTTAAGGTCGAGGGTGCATATGACAATGCAAAGGCAGCGTATGCAGAAGCACTTAAGCTCAATCCTCTGAATCCTGAGATTTCACTAATCTTGGCTCAGCTTGAGATTGCAAACGAAGATACTGATGCAGCACGAGTACTGCTAGAAGAGGCAATTAGTCTAAAGCAGGACTATGTAGATGCAATCTTCCTTCTTTCGCAACTTGAAGTACAAGCAGGAAATACTGACGAAGCATTGCAAAGTGCTGAAGCAGCTGCATTCTTCCAACCAAACAACTCAAACATTCTTTTCCAGCTTGCTGTGCTTCGAGAAGCTACAGATGATACCGCTGGAGCAATTGCTGCTCTTACTCGAGCAACAAGTGTAAACCCAAGTTTTGCAAACGGATACTACGTTCTTGCAACACTCTTGGCACAAGAAGGGGAATTTGAAAATGCTCTTGCAGCACTTCAGGCTGTAGCAAGTCTTTCTGCAGAAAACGCAGAAGCACTGGTAGAGCAAATCGCAGCTCTTGAGGCTGGGGAAAATCCATTCGATCAAGTAGGAGGTCTCCAATAGCATATGGTTAACTCCTTCTTTCGCATTATTCGCAAAGAAGTAGCGAATCTACACGCTGCGGCGTATACAGTAGCAATATTCACGTTTCTAGCGCAATTACTTGCGCTATTGCGTGATAGGGTGCTAGCTCACAGCTATGGAACAAGCCAAGTGCTTGATATCTACTATGCAGCCTTCAAGGTGCCTGATCTTCTGTTTGCATTAATTGCATCACTTGTATCTGCATATATTTTGATACCTCTTATTGCAAAAGCGGGAGAGGAATCAAAAAGAAAAGCACGGGAGCTTCTCTCTGACGCAGTTATCTTTCTGACAGTTATTCTAGGAGGAGCAGCAGCAATTGCTGCAGTGTTTACTCCTCAGTTACTCACTCTTCTTTATCCAAGTTTTACAGGTTCAGAATTATTCTCTGAATTTATTCTGCTTACACGAATACTACTCTTGCAACCAGTTCTTCTTGGGCTTTCAAGTGTAATTAGTAGTGTGACGCAGTTAGAGAGAAGATTCCTTCTCTATGCCCTTTCTGGAGTGTTCTATAACGTTGGAATTATCTTTGGAATCCTCGTGCTGGAACCAATCTTTGGAATTGCAGGACTTGGATATGGAGTAATTATAGGAGCACTTCTTCACATGGGTCTTCATGTTCCTGTTGTTGTGGCGTCTGGCTTGACCCCGTTCTTACGGCTTCCAGATATAGAGAGGCTTAGGTATCTTGTATTGCATTCTTTCCCGCGAGCCCTAGCTCTTTCGTCACACATTGTTATTGCTGTTGCCGTTACGATTATGGCAGCAAACTTAAAAGAAGGTTCAATTACCATCTTTAGTTTTGCATATAACCTTGAAGGGGTTCCACTAGCTCTAATTGGAGCTTCATATGCTGTTGTTGCGTTTCCAACGCTAGCAACGCTATACGCAGCAAGTGACATGGTTACGTATGTAAAACGAGTGTCAGATGCTGCTCGGCATCTTGTCTTATGGTCAATGTTCGCACTCGTTATATTTATTGTATTGCGAGCACATTTGGTACGTGTGATTTTGGGGACAGGAGAATTTACATGGGATGACACTCGTCTCACAGCTGCGGTGTTGGCACTATTAATGATTTCACTTGTGGGGCAGGCACTAGTGCTTCTCATTGCTCGTGCATATTACGCTGCAGGGAAAACCTTCATGCCACTTGTTATTCAAGGTGGAGGAGCAGTTGTTTCGATTATTGCTGCCATGGGTCTTCTCTATGCTCATGAAAACCTACCTTTGTACACGTATTTTATGGAATCAATCTTACGTATCTCATTTGTTCCTGGTACAGAAATTGCGTCTATTGCGCTTGGAGTTTCTCTAGGGCAAATATTTGCAGGGTTCTTAGCTTTTGCTCTCTTTACTGTTCGTCACAAAGAGTTTGGCACTACTGTAGTACCTGTTTTCTTCCAAAGTTTTGCGGCTGCAGTAATTGGAGGTGCAGCAGCGTATGCAACACTCACTCTTTTGGGAGGAATATTTGCACTTACCTCACTCACGTCAGTACTTGCACAAGGCGTACTTGCAGGTACCATGGGGCTACTGGTGTTCCTCTTTGTTCTCTGGGGGCTCTCAAATAGGGAGTTTCAAGAGATTAGAGCTGGAATAGATGGCTTTTTCGCAAAGAAAAAGCTTGATCCACGTTCAGAATTTTAATGCAACACATACGAAATTTCTCAATTATTGCCCATATTGATCATGGGAAGTCGACTCTTGCAGATCGGCTTCTTGAGTATACAAAAACTATTACGGCACGAGAGATGAAGGACCAGGTGCTAGATCAAATGGATTTAGAGCGAGAGCGAGGGATCACAATTAAAATGCAGCCGGTGCGAATGAAGCATGAGGAGGGTGGAAAAGAATACATCATTAACTTAATTGATACCCCAGGACACATTGATTTTGCATACGAGGTATCACGAGCACTCAATGCTGTAGAAGGAGTTGTATTGCTTGTAGATAGTACGCAGGGAGTACAAGCTCAAACTCTTTCAACACTTGCTATGGCACGGGAGCAGGGGTGTGTAATTATTCCTGTGCTTTCAAAGATTGATTCTCCTTATGCTCGAATTGAGGAAGTGTCTGATGAAATTGTGAATCTTATTGGATGTTCAAAAGAAGAGATTATTCATACTTCAGGAAAAACAGGTGAGGGGGCAGACAAGTTGATCACCACTCTTATTGAGCGAGTGCCTGCGCCAGAGGACAATGAGATAAATGAACCACGTGCCCTTATTTTTGATTTTGATTACAGTAACCACCGAGGGATTATTGTGTTTTGTAGACTTTTTGATGGATCAATTAAAAAAGGAGATCAGTTACATTTTAAAGAAGCGGGAAAGAGTTTTATTGCACAAGAGGTAGGGGTATTTATGCCAAAAGAAGTTGCGGCTGATGCTCTTTCATATGGAGAGATTGGGTACATTGTTACAGGTATTAAAGAGCCTGGCGTTGTGTCTGTTGGAGATACCGTGGGGAAGAAGGATGGGAAACTCTCAAGTCTTCCAGGATACAAAGCTGTGCGACCCGTTGTGTGGGCTTCTGTATACCCTGAAGGACAAGATGATCTACCAATGTTGCGACAAGCGCTTGAGAAGCTTCAGCTAACTGACTCATCCCTCTCGTTTGAAGAGGAGGCTTCAGGAGTATTGGGGAGAGGATTTAGGTGTGGATTCTTGGGGATGCTTCATCTTGAAATTATCACAGAGAGACTGCGTCGAGAGTTCGACCTTGATCTTGTAGTTACGATGCCAACTATTACCTACGAGGTAACGGATAAGAGGGGGGAGAAGATTGTGGTGTACACGCCATCAAAGTTTCCAGACCATGGAGACATTGAAAGTGTGCGAGAGCCTTGGGTGCTTGTAACACTCATTACAACTCCAGATACATTAAATGGAATTCTGAAATTGCTACACGAGCATGAGGCAGAGATTGGGGACACAATGACATTTGGAGATGGGCGAATTCAGATTACCTCTGAGATGCCTCTTCGTGAGCTTATGCGAGGGTTCTTCGATCGTATTAAAAGTGTATCAAGTGGGTACGCTTCTCTTAGCTATGAAATCCTAGAGATGCGAAGTGCTGATGTAGTTCGTTTGGACATGTTTGTTGCAGAAGAAGCTGTACCTGCATTTACAAGAATTGTATCTAGGCGCAGGGCTCAAGAAGATGCAGAGAAGCTTGTAGAGAAACTCCACGGAGTCCTTCCAAGGCAGCAGTTCGTTACAAAAATCCAAGCCTATGCAATGGGTCGCATTCTGTCTTCAAAGACGCTCTCGGCCTTCAAGAAGGACGTGACGGGACATCTATATGGAGGAGACATAACTCGAAAGATGAAACTTATTGAAAAGCAGAAGAAAGGAAAGAAAAAGGCTCTTGCAAACGCAAAAGTAAACATCCCGCAGGAAGTATTTATGAATATGATCAAGGGAGATCAGTCCTAAAAGAAGGGAGTGAACGCGAATGTCATTGAGAGAATAAGCAGAACTGCAAAGACAATAAACACGTAACGGAGAGCTTTTTGTACCTTCGGGTCAAATAACATGGTGCTATACTAGCATATATGGCACTTCGAGCGAAAAAAGGAATCTCTCTATTTTATAATCGCATCACTCTCTTTTTTCTCATTCTCGCAGTTGGGTTTTTGGGAATAATCGTATTTGATTTATATGGGAAAGAACAAGAAGCTGCTGTGCACCGGGCAAATGCAGTAAGGGAGTTCGAAGATATAGAAGAACGAGAGAAAATTTTAAATACAGACCTTGCAGTGCTTAATACCGAAAGAGGGAAGGAAGCTCTTATTCGAAACACTTTTGATGTGGCAGAAGAAGGTGAAGAGGTGATTATTGTGCTTGATGCACTTCCTGCAACTACAACAGAGGTTGTGGTAAAGAAGGGTCTCATCTTCTGGTTTTTGAGTTTATTTGAGTAATGGTATACTGGCATCTAATTACGAATAGTATTGATATACATGGATAAAGAAGTAGTAATCTACAGCACACCAACTTGTCATTTTTGTCAGACAACAAAAGAGTTTTTCAAAGAAAATAATGTTGAGTATACAGAGCACGATGTGTCAGTTGACCAGGAGAAGCGAGCAGAGATGATTGAGAAGAGCGGACAAATGGGAGTTCCTGTAGTGTTTGTCGGAGAAGAGATGATCATTGGATACAATGAAGACAAACTAAAGGAAGAGTTGGGACTTTAAATAAAAAACCGCCTTTGAGGCGGTTTTTTGATACCTGTGGTATCTTTTTCACATTGTCCCCGTAGTTTAATGGATAAAACGGCTCCCTCCTAAGGAGCAGATCTAGGTTCGATTCCTGGTGGGGACACTAGTATTTTTATAAGGACGTGGTACGTTTTGGTTAGCTTGTACAAATGGGAGATCAAAATGAGCTTTTTGAGGAAAGTTATTGCCAGAATCTCTTTCGGAGAAATGGTTGAATATGGAATCGTGGCGGGTCTTGTTGCTATTGTTGCAATTGGCTTCGTAGTGGCTCTTAGTGATGTTGCCACGCCTCTTTGATAAGACTTAAGCGTCGTGCACATGTACGGCGCTTAAATTCTTTCAAAATCTAGTATTTTTGCTATATTAAGGTCCATCGTATGGATGATGATCAGAGATTAGAAAGAATGGTAAAAGAAAGCCTAAGGATCTCGAAAGAGAACAATAGGCGGATTCGAGGTATTCAGCGTGGAATGTTTATGAGTGGGATCATCCGTCTCATTATTTGGGGAGTTATTCTCGGACTGCCAATCTTTATTTACTTTTCTCTACTCAAGCCGTATGTTGATGGTGCGTCAAATACTATTGAAGACATTAAGTCAGGTGACACTAGTATTTTCCAGCAGTTCATAAAAATTCCTGGATTAGACACCTTCCAGAACGCAATAGAAGAGAATAAGGTGTCAGAATAATGCTGAGGTAGCTCAGTTGGTTAGAGCACTTGTTTGAAGCACAAGGGGTCGGCAGTTCGAATCTGCCTCTCAGCACAAAGTAAAAAACGGCCATGAGGCCGTTTTTTCTTTACCCAACCTTTACCTTCAATTTCGTTTGTCGTGATTTGTCCAACTTTGGAAGGATAAGAGTAAGTAGTCCATCTTTTGCAGAAGCAGAAGACCCGTCTACATCAACTTCTTGTGGAAGGAGAATGGTTCGTGAGAATGCACCCCAGAAAAGTTCTTTATGGAAATAGTCAGCGGCATCTACTTCTTCACGTGCCTCACGAGCTCCAGAGATAGTAACCATGTCTCGAGTAATAGAGAGATCAAGCATGTCTGCTCTCACACCTGCCACAAAGGCTCGTATAACGATTTCATTAGGGCTTTGGTATACATCTACAGGAAGCTGTCCCCCAACCTCGTCCTCGGGTTCTTCCATCTCTTCAAGCTCAGGAGGAAGAGGCTCATCATGCTCCGATACTGAAATCTTTTTTACAGGAGCTGCATGTACCTCAGGCTTAAAATCATCTTCAAAGGCATCATAGTCTTCATTAAGACTTACGCTTCCAGTAAGCTTTTCAAATAGTGATTGTTTTTTCTTTTTTCCAAACATAGTTAGCAGTTACGACCTTTTTTCTTGGGCTGATGTTTAAAACGGATTACGCGAGCAATCTCAAACAGCACCAAGATGACAACAACCCCAATCCAAACAAAGAAGAAGGCAGTGAGTGTGTTGTACCCTTCACCTGAAATTATAAGTAGGTTGAAGATTGTATGCAATGCAATCGCAAGGATAAGTCCGATGCTTGTGTAGATCGGCATGAGTTTTTTGTGCGCATAAAAAGATGCTGCCATGGCAAAACCAACAACAGCAGATGCCAAAATATGTAAAAGTGTTGCTCCAAGGAAGCGAAGATTTCCTGTAATAAAACTATCTATAAGATTTCCATCTGCAATAGGAGCAAGAAGGAAGAGGGTGTTTTCAAGTGCTGCAAATCCAAGCGCTGCAGTAACCATGTACATCATTGCGTCAATTGGCTCATTTACTTCACGCCTCCATAAAATAACTGCTGCAACAACTCCGTACTTCATAAGTTCTTCAACAGCGGCCCACACAAAGATGACAGAGAAACTTATTTCTCCATAGTATGCGATAGCCCACTTTTGGAAGGGAAGTACAAGTGGTACTGCAATCATTCCCAATACAAAAGCAAGGAAAATAAGGTGCCTTGGTTCAGGACACCTGGCATCTTCTTTAAGCCAGAAGTATAGCCAAACTAGAGCGGGTAAGAGTCCGCCTAGAAAAGCATATATAAGAGTTGGTAGTTCAGGCATTTAAGCTTGTGGCCATTTTGTCACGAGGAGATATGGAGTTTCCTTTTCAGGAAGTGATTGCCAAATTTCTTCAGTAACAAACGGCATGAATGGATGAAGAGTTTTTAATGTCGTTGTAAGAATGTGATACAGCTTCCACTGAACAACACTTCGTCGATCACCTTCAAGTTCTTCTTTACTCTTCTCAATTATAATATCAGCGAATGTGTGCCAGAAGTAATGGTATGCACGGTCTGCGGCAAGATCGAATCGATAGTCTTCCAAATGCTTTGTAACTTCCTTTGTCATCAACTCAAGATCAGCAATGTCTTTTTCATCATCTTCAAAGAGATCAGGCTTCTTTGAAAGGTCTGCCCCTTCTGTGTGTGTAAGAACAAAACGTGCAACATTCCAGATTTTATTTGTGAATCGTTTGTATCCTTTTACTTGTTGTATATCAAGCGGTACGTCATTCCCAGGAGCAGCGCCTGTAAGAAGCGCGAAGCGTGTAGCGTCTGCCCCATACTCATTAACAAGATCAAGAGGGTCAACTCCGTTTCCTTTACTCTTGCTCATCTTTTGTCCTTTGGCATCTCGAATCATTCCGTGAAGGAATACTTTCTTAAATGGAACTTCACCTGTAAGGAAGGTGGTCATGAGAATCATTCGTGCTACCCAAAAGAAAATAATATCGTACCCAGTTTCAAGTACTGCAGTAGGGTGGTAGATTTTCAAATCCTCTTTATTGTTTGGCCACCCAAGTGTTGAAAGAGTCCAGAGTCCTGAAGAGAACCATGTGTCTAGTGTGTCAGATTCTTGTTCCCAACCATCTCCAGGAGATTCAACCTGCGCTTTTGCTTCTCCATCCTTGTACCACATAGGGATACGGTGTCCGTACCAAATCTGTCGACTAATACACCATGGCCGAAGGTTGTTTACCCAACTAAAGTAAGTTTTATTAAATCGTTCTGGAAGAATATCAATGTCTCCATTTTCAACTGCAGCGATCATAATTTCTCGCAAAGTAATTTCTTCACCAGCTTTGATTCCAGTTATGTTTGAGTGAGGAAGAGTTATTTTTTTATTTACATCAATAAACCATTGTTCCTTTGGAAGTGGTTCAACAATCCCGTTAGTACGTTCTGCGCGAGAAAGACTAATATCGATTTCCTCTTCAGAGGCAAGAAGTCCCTCAGATTTAATCCACTCAACTATCTTTTCTCGAGCCTCTAGAGTTTTCAGGCCATCAAGTTCAGGTGTGGTGTTTTGCATTTTTGCATACTCATCGATCACTTGCTTAAGAGGGAGGTCATGACGTTGTGCAATATCAAAGTCTACTTGTGAGTGTGCGGGCGTAACACCAACAGCTCCTGTCCCTAGTTCAGGATTTGCTTCTTTGTCTCCAACAACTTTGATTGAAAGAGGAACTCCTGCAAATGTGACATCAAATGTTTGTCCAATATATTGTTTATACCGTTCATCGTCTGGGTGTACCGCAACAGCAACGTCTCCAACCTTAGTCTCTGGTCGTGTTGTTGCAATGGGGATTGGAAAATCCTTACTGTATGTAAATGTGTAGAACATTCCTTTCGTGTCCTCATGTTTTACTTCATCATCTGAAATAGTTGTTTGCCCCTTTGGATCCCAGTTAATTACCCGATTTCCACGAACCACGAGTCCTGCCTCATACATACGAAGGAATGCTTCATTTACGGCTGCAGTTCGAGGTTCGTCCATTGTAAAAGCGTACCTGTCCCAATCAAGAGACGACCCAAGTGCTTTAATTTGAGAAATGATTGTGTTCTTACTAACTTCAACAAAGTCAGCGATACGATTTAGAAGTTCTTCACGCCCAAGATCATGCCTGCTTTTCTTTTCTTCTTTTAGTATTTTCTTCTCAACAACACTTTGTGTGGCAATAGAAGCAGAGTCAGTTCCTGGGATCCACAAAGCTCGCTTTCCTTTCATTCGGTTGTATCGGATAAGGAGGTCTTCAATCGCAAGCATTGCAGCGTGACCCATGTGGAGCACTCCCGTTACGTTCGGTGGAGGAAGAACGATGGTATATGCCTCAGCGTCCTTATCAGTATGACCAGCTTCAATAGACTTTTCTGGGCTAAAAAGTTCTGATTTCTCCCATAGCTCATAGATACGAGATTCCGTCTCTTTCGGGTCATATGGCTTTTCGAATTTCTCGTGCATAGTCTATAGAGCGTACCAGAAAAATACCCGCTTTTAAAGCGGGTATTTTAATGAACTTTTAGATTGCTGTCTGCTTTAATATCATCTGAGAACTCTTCTCTCAGTGCTCTGTAGAATCCTGCGACACCAATCATAATGGCGTTGTCAGTTGTGAGCTTTGGTTCTGGAAGATAAAGATCAACCTCAGGGTGTTTTATAGAAATTGTTTCTTCAAAAACTCTACGTATGTGATGGTTTGCAGATACTCCACCACCTAATACAAGTGATTGCACACCGTGCTCTTCAATTGCAGTAAGTGTTTTTGCTTTTAACACATCAGCTACTGCGTTTTCAAATTCATGTGCAATATTCTTTTTATTTTCACCAGTTAAATTCGGGAGTTCTTTAATAGTGTAGAGAACAGAAGTCTTAAGCCCTGCAAAAGAGAAGTCACAATCTTTTGAATCAATCATTGGGCGAGGAAGCTTAAATACTTCTTCAAGACCTTCTTCTCGTGCAAGTTCTGCAAGTTTACTCACCTCAGGCCCTCCAGGATAAGGAAGATCCATCATGCGGGCCACCTTATCAAATGCCTCTCCAACGGCATCATCTCGGGTTTGCCCTATAAGTTCATATGAAAGCCATTCACGCATCAGTACAAGCTCTGTGTGGCCTCCTGAGATGAGTAAAGCAAGCAATGGAAGCTTCACATTTTCAATTTTATTCTCTTTAAGTAAAGAAGAAACAATATGGCCTTCCATGTGGTTCACAGGGATAAGAGGTTTGTCCCATGCAAGAGAGAGTGCTTGTGCAAAATTAACACCAACCCAAAGAGCTGGAGCGAGTCCCGGGCCAACAGTTATTGCAATTGCATCAATGTCAGGAGTCTCAACTTCTTCAACAAATTCAAGAATGGCAGCTGTCATCTCAGGCTCCCGGTGTAGCAATTCCTCGATTTGAGCCTGCGCACCTTCTTTAAGGTCACATCTATTACTTACGAGCATGGATGCCTCAGTTAAAGCCGCTCGAGTTACTGGTACCAAGTTCTTTGCATGCTCACGTTTTGCAAGAGATGGGTGCACACCACCGTGTTCTCTGTGTAGTTCTATTTGAGAGAGAAGTGTATTTCCAAGCACTTTAAATTCTGCAGATTTTGAGTCTCCAGAAGCTTCAATAACAGCAACAGCTGTCTCGTCACATGAGGTTTCAATCGCTAGGATTTTCATAGGTGAACACTATCGTATTTATTGGTACTATTCAATGAAATGAAAGTTTCCGAGAATATAGATCTAAAGGATAAAACGACACTGCGCGTAGGGGGTACAGCAAGGTATTTTATAGAAACAAACGATCTCCAAGCGGTATCAGTCTTTGCAAAAGAAAAAAATCTTCCAATATTTGTATTGGGAGGAGGGAGTAATATTGTGCTCCCAGATGCAGATCTAAATAGAGTCGTGGTTAAGTTACAAGTAAAAGGGTATGAAATAATTCACGAAGATGATGAGTCACTCACCATTTCAGTTGGAGCTGCTGAAACCCTAGACTCGTTTATAGAAAAGATGGTAGAGAAAGGGTATTGGGGGCTTGAAAACCTTTCACTTATACCAGGGACAGTCGCAGGTCTTGCAGTACAAAATGTAGGAGCATATGGTGTAGAAGCATCAAGCCTCATTAAAAGCGTGAATGCTTTTAATATGGAGTCTGGAATGTATGAGTACCTTACCTGTGAGAAATGTAACTTTGGATATAGAAGCAGTATTTTTAATACAGATAAAAAAGGAACATATATCATTCATTCACTTACACTCGTGCTGTCAAAAACTCCAAAGCCTGTTTTAAAATATAGAGGACTAAAAGATTTCAAAGAGAATCCAACACAGAAAGAAATTAGAGAGAAGGTGATAGAGGTTCGGAAAGGGAAAGATCTTGATCCAGAAAGTGTGTGGAGTGTTGGTTCATTTTTCAAAAACGTAGAAGTGCAAGATCTTGAAAAGTACACTCTTACAGATAATGTGAAGGGAACAGTATTTAAAACAGAAGATGGATACAAAATACCTGGTGCAGCGCTTATTGAAAGCTGTGGTCTCAAAGGGTTTTGTGTGGGCGATGCATGCATTTCAGAGACGCAGGCAAATATGATTGTAAATAAAGGAGAGGCAACTACAGCACAAGTACACGAACTATTTAAAGTTGTGCAAGAGAAGGTTGAAACTCAAACTGGTGTGAGACTCGAAAGTGAGCCTGAAATTTTGTAAAAATAGTAATTCTTGTGATTTTTCTCAGTTGAGGTATGTTGATTGTTAGAAAGGGGTATTACTCATGGCAAAGTGGAAATATGCTTGGGAGTCTCCAGATCCCAAACGTTGGAAATCAACATCTTCCTTTGATTCATTTAAGGCTGCTCGAGATAATGCTGTTTATTGTGCTCGGATGGCCCGAAGGAAAAAGCATTACATCAACGCTCCTTTAGACAAAGGAGTCCTTGAGAAGCTTTGGAGATCAATGAAATCTTCCGGATGGAGAATACGTAAGAAAGAGTCTAAAACAGTCGACCCGTAAAGGTTGGCTGTTTTTTATTTTAATCTACTCGTGTGACCCTACGGAGAATTGAACTCCGGTTTCCAGGATGAAAACCTGGCGTCCTAACCATTAGACGATAGGGCCATAATGTAGCCGCGATTGTAGCATTTTGGGGAGAAAATGCCAGAATTCTGCAATACATATATACTAATACTATATGGCAAAAATACTTGAAATGTTTCGTTTTACGAAAGAAAATCCGCTAATGATGAAAGATAAGGTATGGAAAAGACATGTAAACCCATGGAGTGTTTGGACGAGGTACATTGTATTGCCACTTCTCACCGTTGCCCTCTGGAGCAGAATCTTTATAGGTTGGTATGCACTAATTCCTGTTGGACTTCTGATCCTTTGGTCTTTTGTAAATCCAAATGCATTTCCTATCCCAAAGAGTACAAAGTACTGGGCATCAAAAGCTGTGCTTGGTGAGCGCGTATGGCTTAATCGGAAAGAGATTCCAATTCCATCAGAATTTTTACGAATGATAAATATAATCAACAGTCTTGGTGCAACAGGTGCTGTAGCGTGGGTATATGGAATCTGGGCACTCGATCCACTTACTACCGTTCTTGGACTAGTGTTGGTTGTTATTTCAAAGTCCTGGTTCTTAGATAGGATGGTGTGGTTATATGAAGAGATGAAAGGAGAGAATGAAGAGTACGCTTCTTGGGAATATTAATTATTGATTTATATGGATAGACGACACGAAGAGTTAGTAACAAAATTAAAAGACCCAGAGTTTAGAAAGGGGTATGAAGGATCTTGTAATGAATACAAGGTCGGTTTTGTACCAAAGGTTTTGGGTGGTCTTTTAGTATTGGCAGGAAACACTGTATATGGACGAAATCCATCTTATGCAAAGTTTAAAGCCGTGGAAGTTATTGCACGTATTCCATACCAGTCTTGGGAGTGGGTTTCGTATATGTTTTTAACTGCCATGTATGGAGATGAGCAGAAAGCTATTAACCTTACGCACACATCTCGCTTTAGTCGTGTAGCGCAAGATAACGAAACAATGCACGTGGTTGTAATGACGCAAATTTGTAAGAGAGAAAAACTCGGTGGTTTTTTTAGGCACTATTTCATCCCTCTTCTCTTTTCCTTCTTTTATTACATCGTGAGTGCAATTCTTTATATGGTGCATCGAAAATCAGCACTAGAACTTAACTACATGTTTGAGTCGCATGCGTATGAGCAATACTCAGAGTTTGTTGAAGAGTGTGGTGAAGAACTTAAGAAGCGTCACGTAGAAAGTAAGTTCTTGGAGTTTTATGGACGAGAGTGTGAAAATGAACTTGAACTCTTTTGTTCAATTCGAGATGATGAGTTAATTCACCGAAACGAATCTATTCGTAGGATTTCTATTCCGAGGGCATAAAAGAAAAACCACCAAGCAAAGCTTGGTGGTTTAGTTTCTCAGCTCGTATGGCTGAGGTTTGGAGTGGTCAACGATCATTTGGTTGAAGCGTCGAAGTTCAATTATTTGTTTGTAACTTCTTCCATCATAGAAATCAGATTCGCTTTGCAAACTTTCTTCGTAGATGGCAATGAGTGGTCTAACATCACTTTTGACAATGATGTTAAGGACGGACCACGAAGCATTCACAAATAAATCATCATATTTTCCAGATCTAAACTGTTGTACAACATGATCTGCATGAGCAATCCAGCTTGAATCATGAACAATATCGAACTCTCTTCCAGGATAAATTTCCTCAAGGAGAGCTCTGTGTTTTTTCGTTGGCGGATGTTTGGACCGCCAAAGGATTTTGACAGGTTCCATTTTCATCTCCGTATAAAGATCTTCTGTTTGAGATCACGAAATAAGTTCATGAGCTCAAAAGAAGGGAGGACAGACAATGTCTGTCCTCCGATGACTCGTCTCTCTGAGTCGTATTCTATGCAAACGCGCGGTGGCCTTGTCCACGGAAGCTGTCGCTTGAAGCGGCTTCCCGTACAGCTTTTGCTGTATTGTCTGCGAAATGCAGATTGCCGTACCGGTCTGCGACGCATGGGCGGAGTGCAACAACGTTGCTTTGGTTGTTGTTGCGCTCGTTTAAGACGTCTGTAAGATTTTTAGCCATAATAGTGGCTCCTGTAAAGAACATGACATGCCGTGTCATACGGTCCCAACGAATGTGGGGAATAGAACATATATACCATATATACTCGATTCCACACACTATAAATAGTATACCATATAGGCAGGTTATGTCAAGTAATCTCAGAAACCATTGCCCTAAGCTCTTTTTCTCTATCGACGGTATTGGTACTCTCCATATGTGTAAGAGAATGGTCCTCAGGCGTCATTTCATAGTGTCCACGAACCTCTCCGTCACAAAATATACGCACATGGTACTGCCAGTCAGGTTTCTCAGGATCAAGTTTTCGCATACTGAGAACCTGTCCTTGAAGAATAAGTGCAATTCTATTGCTAAAGAAGCCTTGTTCTTTTAAATACTGCTTTGCTTCCTCAAGCGGCACGATAAGTTTCCCAAGAAGAAATTTTTCACGAGGGAAGCATCTGTAAACTCCAAAAGATACAACAATAAATTGGAGGAGAGGAAAGATGGGCCGTATAACAATGCGAACAAATAGTTGTCGAAATGTTCGTATGTTTTTCATTATTTAGTCTTTAGATGTACGTAGATATCCTCGAGGGCCTTTACTGCATCTCCTGCAGCAATATTGTTTTGGTGGTATAGCTCATCAGTACAATCTCCAGCCGCCCATACACCAGGCATTTCTGTTTGCTGAGATTTTCCATCTACTTTAATTCTCTTGTAATCATCCATGGGAACAAGTCCTTCTGCAAAGTCTGTTGAAGGCACCATTCCAATCTCTACAAAGATTCCAGAAGTTGCCATTTCTTTTTCTTCTCCATTAATTTCATACTTCATTCCTGTTACAAACTTGTCTCCGAGCACTTCAGAAATATTTGCATTGGTAATAGCAGTCATCTTTGGATCTGCGAGAACTTTCTCAACAGTAATGGGATCTGCTTTAAAATCAGCTCCACGGTGTAGAAGTGTCACACTCTTTGTGTATGCAAGAAGTTGCGCCGCAGTTTCAAATCCAGCATTTCCTCCACCAATAACTACAACATCCATATCAGTAAACATTGGTCCATCACACGATGCACAATAGGTAAGTCCTTTGTGTTCAAACTCATCAGCTCCCTTGGCAGGAAGTCGGCGTCGGTTCGCACCCGATGCAACAAGTACTGCGCGAGATTCAAATGATTCTCCTTTGTCTGTGGTCGTAACAAATGATCCGTCCTCTTTCTTTTCTAGTTTAGAAACAGTTTGTCCTTCATGTAGCTCAACAATATCTGCTTTGTACGCATCAAGATGTGCTTTAAAACTTTTTACTAAATCCATTCCTGAAATAGAAGGAGTTCCAATCCAGTTTTGAATATCTTCTGATACAACACTTTGCCCTCCAAGCTCTGTGGCAATGATGGCTGTCTTTAGTTTTTTTCGAGCAGCATACACTCCGCCTGCTACTGCTGCGGGTCCTCCTCCAATAATTACAAGATCATACTGCATAAAATGAAAACTGAGCTGTTATTACAGCCCAGTATACATCAAACAAAGAGTGTTTGCTTTTTACTTATTTCGTCGCAGGAAAGATGGAATTGCTCCTCCCAGTGATTCTTTCTCTTCTTCTTCCTCTATAATCGGTTCAGCTTCAACGATAGGTGCTTCTTCCTCATGTTTCTCTTCTGCTTTTTCAACCTCCTTACTTTTTGGAATTACTGAATTGTAAATTCGGTCACGTTCATCCTCTTGTTCTTTTCGTGGAAGTGAGAAAAGGGAAGTATTTCGCTCAGGAGCAACACTTGAAGCTTTCTCTGGGAATCCTGTTGCGATTACAATCACACGGATATGACCCTTCTTAAGCTTCTCGTCCTTCATGATTCCGAAGATAATCTTCGCGTCACTATCAACTGCCTCAGTTACAACCTTCGCAGCCTCCTGAACTTCAAGAATTCCAAGATCATCGCTTCCAGCAACAGCAAGAAGTACTCCCTTAGCTCCTGAGATAGATACATCAAGAAGAGGGGAATTGATGGCAATTTCTGCAGCATCCCGTGCTCGTGTATCACCGTCTGCGATTCCGATTCCCATAAGGGCAGGTCCTGCAGCTTCCATAACAGATTTAATGTCGTTGAAGTCGGTATTAATATCTCCAGCTGTTGTAATAATATCTGAGACTCCCTCAACAGCCTGTCGAAGGATATCGTCACACATAGCAAACGCTGATTTGCTTGTAGTATTTTGGTCAACGATAGTTAGAAGCTTATCGTTTGGAATAGCAATGTGTGCATCTACAGCATCCTTCAGGGTGGCAAGTCCGTGTTCTGCTGTTCGTGTACGTTGCTGACCTTCAAATGAGAATGGCTTTGTAACAACAGCAACAGTAAGAGCACCTAGCTCCTGTGCTATTCGTGCAATAACGGGTGCAGCACCTGTTCCAGTACCTCCTCCCATTCCACATGTCACAAATACCATGTCTGATCCCTTGAGCGCTTCCTGAATCTCTTCACGAGTTTCCTCGGCTGCTCTCTGTCCTGTCTCAGGATGTCCTCCTGCACCTAGACCTCGGGTTACATTCTTTCCAATATGAATCTTTCTCTTTGCGAGTGAACGATGAAGATCCTGCGCGTCAGTATTGATCGCAATAAACTCCACACCCTTCACTTTTGAGTTAATCATGTGATTAACAGCGTTTCCTCCTGACCCTCCAACTCCCACAACTCGAATTCGTGCAAATGATTCTACGTCGGGCTGTACTTTTCTTGCCATATCTTTCGCGGTTATTAGTTGCTCCCTATCATACAGAAATCAAACACCGCTTGCAAAGCGTTGACACTACGGGCTTGTTTGTGTCCTACGGAAGGAACTGCTTAAAGAATTTTGTAAAAGAATTTCCTGCACCCCGTATCATTGTTCCTGTTGGAGTATCTTGAGAGCTTGTGAGACCCCAAATAGTAAGTCCGTACGCAACTGCCCATGAAGAATCTTTGATTTGAGTATTTTCTGGTACCTGAAGTTGTGCGGTACGAGATGGAAGTTTCAAACAAGAACGTGCGATGTCTCGAATTTCTCCAATTCCTGCTCCACCACCTGCAAGTACGATTCCCGCGGGGAGCATTTGGCTTTTTCCGATCTCTTTTAAGTGTGATTCAACTAATGCAAAGATAGCCTTGAGTCTTTGTTGGATAATAGACTGTACACGCTTCTCTGGATATCCTTCTCCAGCTAACTTATTAAGTTTTAGTTTTTCTGCATCCTCAGGAGGGATACGAAGTGCGAGTGCTAGGTCATCTGTAATGTTGGCGCTTCCAATATCAAATACTTTTACTGATACAGGGATGTTGTGATCATAAATAACAATAGACACGGTCTCTGCTCCAATGTTTGCAAGTACTACACCTTTCATCTTTTGTTCTTTTGAAAGTGTTACGAAACTTCCTGCAAGAGGGGATGCCATTTCATCTAGCACTTCAATACCTGTCTCCTCTACGGCAAGTACAAGATCATCATGATGCTGTTTAAGTGTAGTTATAAAAAGAACCTCAACTTCAAGCTTCGTTCCATTCATTCCTTGTGGTCGGTTCCCATGTATTGCGTGTCCATCAAGTTTGTATGAAAGGGGAATTTGATGGAGTACACGACGGTTAGTTAAGTTTGGTTCTGCAAGTGTTCTGGCTGCTTCAATTACTTTCTCAACATCAAGGTCTGTTACTTCAGAATCAGCCCGTTGGATAATTGTTTCTCCTGTTGTTTTAATCTCATCAATACCAATACCTCCAACAGAAAGAAAAGCTTTCTTTGTTTGTACTCCTGCAGCTTGTTCTGCTTGTGTGTGAGCCTCGAGTACGCTGCGAGATACATCAGCAGTGTTTACAATATACCCATGCCTGAGTCCTTTGCTCTCAGAAATTCCTGTACCTAGTATTTTGGGGTGTGTTCCTCCTCCTTTGATCTGCACTACCTCAGCAATAACCACCTTTACTTGGTGGGTTCCAATATCTATACCTGTTGCTATTCGGCGTGCCATGAAAAATACATAGGCGCAGTGCTTATGAATATTTTTTCACAAGTCGTTGCTCCTTTGTTTCCATTGTAGCGCCATGATCCATACCCTCCAAGTGTAGTAAACCGTGGATAAACAATTGCAGTGTCCACTTTGTATATGAAATGCCGTATTTCTTTGCTTCACGCTTTGCTTGTCGGAGATTTATAAACATTTCTCCAGAAGTTTCGCTAAGAGGGAAGGTGAGAACATTTGGTGTGTACCCCTTTCCTCGACGTTCAACATTTAAACGAGTAGAAAGCATGTCTCCAACAAAAACAAGAGACAAATCAAAATCTTTTCCGAGTATGTCGGTCTTGATCTCTTTATATAAAATTCGCGGAGGAACACCCCGCGAAGTTTTGCGCATTGAAAAGTTGGTGTCCATTTACTTTCGACGACCTCGTGTTCTTCGAGCCGTAGGATCAATCTTACCAAGCTTTACGTCTTCGTTGTACTTTGCTCGCTTCTCTAGTGAGTGAAGCTTGTTCTTCTGCTGTACATTCTTTGAAATAGGCCGGTCGAAGAAACGACGGTTTCGCATTGTTCGCACAATAGCCGCGCTCATAGCACGACGTGAAAAACGACGAATTAGCGATGTGCTATTTTCGCTTCCTTTCTTTGATACTTCTACACGAACTGCGTTTTGCATAGTGGGAAGAATGTAACATATGACCTCAAAAAAGGGAAGTCTTTATGCCAGTTTCTGCAACTCTTCCACAAGAGACTCAATAGGTACTACAGTCTGAGAGTTTGTAGCCCGGTCTCGAATTATCACACTTTTATCAAGAGCCTCCTTGTGTCCCATAATCATAAGATAGGGAGACTTAATAGTGTCTGCTACTGCCATTTGATCAATAAGTGACTCAATTCCAACAGTTTGCATAAGTTTTACATTTGCGTCCCTAAGGTCCTCAAGAAGAGAAAGGCTCAAACGCTTTGCTTCTGGCCCAACCTGTACAAACACAACAGGGGTTGCGAGACGTTTCTTTGGCATGCTTTTACACTCTATTTCGTTTTGTGCGTTTGCTCGCAACACTCCTCCTACAACATGTCCTCCTTCTTCATAAAACTTGCTTGCAAGAGTGTTGTATCTTCCTCCTCGTACAATAGGTCCTTCACTTGTAACAAGTTCAAAGTTTGTCTCTGACATGTTTCCTTTCCTATCAAAAAGATGTGGAGTTAGTTCGTATTGAGTTTTGGTTGCCTCAAGGTATTCCAGAAGACCCTCAAGCTGCACTCGAGAGCTCTCAGAGAGATAGTCCATAGGAGATGGCGCTCGGTGCCCTAGACCGTCTTCATATCGAAGGAGGTGATCAAGTGCCTCCAGAGGGTCATTGCGAAGGTGTGCTTGGCACTGTGGAGAAAGCTCACTCGAGTTTCGCTTGAAGAAGTTTCCTAGCTCTCGAGAGTATCGCACCAAGGTATCTGCGTCTCCCATAGAATTAACACGAACAATAGGGTCTTCTTTTGTAAGATCTTTCACAAGAGCTTTAAAGGTACGCACCATAAGTGCATCGGCAATAGACTTCTCAACACCAACAATATGTAGATGAATTGAAATTTGCTTTGGTGACTTTCGTCCTGGAGTTGCATTGGTGTGCCAGAAGAAACGAGCACGACCCTTAGGGTCTACATCGTACTCTTTCATTGTTCGCAAGAATTGCGCAAAGGTTCCAGCGATAGGGTCCATGTTTTTTGGGTCTACACCCTCAGGGTATGTCGCCTTTACCTTTCGATCCTTTCTACTATTTAAAAAGTTTGGAAGATATTCAAATCCATAATATGAGGCAATAGCGTGCGTTCGCTTTAGAAGCACATCGGGATCAATTGAAAAGAAAATGTCGTTTTGTCCCATATTATATTCCTGGAAGATAATCGATATTAGTAATTGGTAGTAGCCGCAAGAATGCTCGTCCCATAATGTTTTCTTTTGGAAGAGCTCCCCATACTCTTGAGTCCGCACTTCGAGGTCTATTGTCTCCAAGTACGTAATACTCATCATCTTCAAGCGTGAGACTTTGACGGCCAAAGAGTGGGCCATCAAATTTTGCATATGGCTCCACTAATTGGATAGTCTCTACGCCTGGAATGGTTACCGTTACGATTTCGTCGTCCACAACAACTGTTTCTCCTGGAAGTCCTACAATTCGTTTAATAAAAAACACAGAAGGATCCTCTGGATATCGGAATGTAATAACATCACCACGCTTTGGTTCGTTAAATCGGTAGGTTATTTGGTCAATAATAAGGTATTCACCATTTACATATGTGGGCTCCATTGATGCGCCTTGCACAACGAATGGTTGAGCAACAAAGAGACGGAAAGGGATAACAATAAGAATGGCCAAGAGGAGAAAAACAAATACTTCTCGTAGAACAAACTTTAGAAAGGTCATAAGTAGAGACTATTGTACTTACACAAGAGGAGCAGCGCAACTTTTTATTTGATACACTCTAATCAATGGCATATACAATCGTTGGACTCGGAAATCCGGGAGGGGAATATACAAACACAAAACACAATGTTGGACGCATGGTGATTGATTTACTTTCCGATGAATACGGGATTGAAATGAAAGAACACAAGGCAAGCACTTCAGAGAAAGGGGCAGGTGTAATAGAGGGAGAGAAGGTGACACTTCTTTCTCCAAACACATTTATGAATAAGTCTGGGTCCTCAGTATCAAAAGTGGTGAAGAGTGTGAAGGCAGCAGAGAAAATGATTGTTATCTACGATGAACTCGACATGCCTCTTGGGAAAATAAAAATATCCTTTGGCGGAGGGTCTGGAGGACATAAGGGAGTTGATTCAATAATGAGAGGATTAAAGACAAAAGATTTCATTCGTCTTCGTGTTGGAATTTCAGCTGCAACTCCAGGAGGGAAGTTAAAGAAACCAAAAGGAGAAGACAAAGTTATAAAACATCTAATGAGTGATTTTGGGAAAGACAAAACTGTTTGGAACAAAACAAAGAAAAAGGCGAGGCAAGCTATAGAGCTTATCCTCGCCGATGGGCGCATGAAGGCACAGGGTGAAGTGAATAGTTGGAAATAGGTCTAGGGTTGCATTCCCAACTGGGTCAAAATCATTGGTGTAAATTTGATGATGGCGACTATACCTACGGCACCAAAAGCCATCAGAGTTAAAATACCCCAATTCCACCGTCCTTTTTTTCTGGGCGGAAAATCATCAGGATGAATCATTTTCTCTCCTCCTTCCGTAATTTAGTATAGCAATAGAAACGGCTCACATATGTGAGCCGTTTAATTTTTAGGCCAGAACTGACTGTTCTTGGAGTATTCAAAAGAATGAAAGTCCAAACAGTGCGGCAAGACCAACCGTGCCCAAAAGCAAGAAGCGAAGACGTTCCCAGATTGATTCGTTGGAATCGTCGCTGCTATATCCGTGCAGGTCCATGTCTGGATCTATGTCTGGTGGTGGCGGTATTGCTCCCACGATTTTTTTTGGCATGTCTCCCTCCCGTTGATTTAGTTAAACAAGTTCATGAGGAAATCTATGGCAGTTGTGACACCCCATAAAAGACCAAAGAAAAAGAATAGTATGACTATCGCTGCAATTACTGCAAGAAACAGATGGATTATTTGTTGAAAAAATCCAGGACCCTTTGCGGGAACAAAATTTCCTGCAGCATCAATGCTGCCAGCTTCGCCGGCACTTTCTGTAGCCATAATTACCTCCCAGGCTGATTTAAGTTTCTATTCCAATATTGAAGGTACTCCTTAGAGAAATAAAAGTCAAAACAAAAACACTCCCATTCGGGAGTGTTTTTGTTTAGGAACATATTTATTTATCCCTTGTATGAGAGCGTCATGCGCTGCTCCTTTGCTTCAAAGAGAGTGATTGTGAATGGATATGTCTTTCCAAGTTCAAGCTTCTCTCGAAGATCTGTCATGCTTTCAAACTCTGAAACATGTACAAGACCTGCAACTCCTTCCTCAATAGAGGCAAGAGCTCCATGCTTGTTGTACTTGATAACAACTCCAGTAACCTCCACGTCCTTCTTGTACTTCTTTGCTGCTGCATCCCAAGGGTTTTCCTTAAGTGCTTTGATTGAAAGAGAAACCTTTCCGTCTTTCACATCAATAACCTTAACTGAAACCTTTGTTCCAACAGGGTAGAGAGCTGAAGGGTCTTCAACAAGTGCCCAGTCGATCTCTGAAATGTGAACAAGTCCTTCAAGTCCTTGTTCAATCTCAACGAAGAGACCAAATTCAACACCTCCTGTTACGGTTCCTTCTACAACATCTCCTACGGTGTACTTATCAACAGCATCTGTCTTTGCCTCCTCTTCCTCTGGAGACTTCTCAGTAAAGATAAGTTTTCCTTCCTTTGGATCAGCTGTGATGATTCGAACAGCAAGTGGTGTACCAATAAGCTTCTTAAGCTCTCCAAGGATTGCTTCCTTGTCACCATCTTGTACTCGAGGGTAGTGCTCGCTTCGCAGTTGTGAAGCTGGAAGGAATCCATCGATACCTTGCCACTTGATAATAAGTCCTCCCTTATTAGCATCTTCAACATTAAGGTTGTAGGTAGTTCCTCCTGCAATAGCAATTTCCGCTTCTCCCCAGATAGCAGCCTGACGAGCTTCTTTAAGTGATAGCTCGATGTATCCATCAAGTCCTGATGTATCTACAATTTTTGCAGAGATAGCATCTCCGATATTACTCTTTCGAAGAATATCAGCGGCACTAAGGTACTCACGTCCATAAATAATACCTGTCCCAAATGGGGGAAGGTCTACGTACACTCGACCTCGGTCGATTGCTACGATTTCTCCATCGATTGTCTCACCAACTTGTGGTGGCTCTGGTGCTTCTTCAATCAAAGAATGAAGAGGATGTTCAATCTCTTTTGTTCCAAACATATGTAATTTTCTTGCTCGGGAGTTTCGCAACCAGTACTGCGTTAAAGAGTGCAGTGTTAGCTAGTGTGCGTGTAATAAAAAACTCCGTACTGAAGTACAGAGAATATAGCTATTTTTATACGAAAAGTAAAGTAAAACCGCCTCAAAAGAGACGGTCAGAGCCCGGCCTGGAAAGAGGCGTGTTAACGCAAGTCTTTCCAGGCCTGAGACTATAGAGATCATTGGGATGCTTCCCATAAGTAGATGTGTTCAGTGAAGCAGTGACTAGTACACAGTACGTAGTATGCAATCTCTTCATCTCTTTATCGATCTCAAGTGATCCTATAACCTAGATCAAGGTTTTTGCCCGAAATTTTTGAGGGCTATGTTACCCGCACGCCGTGGCGTACGGGACCATAAGTCGCAATCTAAACATGAAATGCCCTCCCCAGGACTATCGGTTACCGCGGCCGCCGAATCAGCGGGCCAGGTCGATCGAGATCAGGTTTTTCGGGTTCCTAAGCGCGCAGAGCACTCGGAGATCCTCGGATAGATCGGGACATGTGTCCTCCTCGGTGTGAACGATCACGTCAATGTGGGACGAAAGGCGCAAACTATGTTTTGCGTAAGATCCTAGCTCCCTCGACCCAAGAACTCTACCACATGACTAAAACTTGTCAATACCTATAAAAGGAGTTCTTGTCAAATAGTAGATATATGGCTTAACTACAACCTATATTGTCTATTTTGTACAAAGTGATATACTAGTTGCAAATGGTTATCACGCATCACGGCGGACAGTGTTTCAAAGTATCTTTTGGTGACACTACACTTCTTTTTGACCCTCCCGCAAAGGAGTCAAAACTTTCTCCTGTGCGATTTGGTGCAGACATTACACTTGTATCTAAACTACATCCTGACTTCAATGGGTCAAAGGATGATTCTTTTGTGGTTAATGGGCCAGGAGCATATGAGAAGAATGGAGTTGCTATAAGGGGGTATCTAACAAAGAGTGAGCATGGAGGACCTGAAGGTATCAATACTATGTATGTGGTTGAGCTTGAGGGAATGACACTTGTATTCCTTGGAGCATTAAGTGATGACAACATCCCAGCTGATGCACGAGAAGCACTTGATGAGATTGATATTCTTTTTGTACCAATCGGAGGAGCTGGAGTTCTTGATGCAGATAAGGCACATAAGCTTGCAGTTAAACTTGAGGCTTCAATTATCATTCCTATGCACTATGAAGGAATGGGAGACAAAGATGCACTCAAGACATTTAAGAAAGAGGAGGGAGATGTAAAGCCAGTTGAGAAACTTACTATCAAAAAGAAGGACCTTGCTGACAAAAAGGGTGATATTATTGTATTAAGCGTATGAAGCAGCAATTACACAACCTAAGGCAGAAGCCAGAGCATATTCGAAAGCAATATGCGTACACTTCAGCTGCTGCTGTCTCACTTTCTATTTTCATGATCTGGGGAGTAACTATGGTAGTTACAAAACCACTTGCATATAAAGGTACGAATGAACCAACAGAAAGCAGGCCTCATCCTATTGCTGATCTAGCATCTACATTTAAAACAGGTCTTGCAGGAGCCGCAGCTTCTATCGAAGACGTTTCAAAAGAAATTGAAGCTCCAGGACAATATGAGGGAGAAGCTCGTCTTGAGATTGTTGAGACGGGACGAAGCTCTACTATAGATGAAGAGAAGGAGCGAGATACTGTACTAACATTCTAATATGGCTAAGAAGGACGAAACACCAAAAGAAGAGAAAGTTATTGCTGCCAATGTAATTGAGCAGAATATTGTTGATGAGATGCGAACTGCATACATCGACTATGCGATGACTGTAATTACTTCTCGTGCACTTCCTGATGTGCGTGATGGCCTTAAGCCTGTGCACCGTAGGATTCTTTTTGCAATGAAAGATATGGGGCTTACGCCAAGTGCCAGGTTTCGAAAGTCTGCTGCTGTAGTTGGAGATGTGCTTGGAAAGTATCACCCTCATGGAGATACCTCTGTATATGACGCCATGGCAAAGCTTGCTCAAGACTTTGCAACAAGGTACCCGCTTGTATTAGGGCAAGGAAACTTTGGGTCAGTAGACGGAGATTCTCCAGCTGCTATGAGGTACACAGAGGCAAAGATGAACAAGATCTCAGAAGATATTCTTAAAGATATTGAAAAAGACACTGTTGAGTGGCGACCAAACTACGACGCAACTCGAAAGGAGCCTGTGGTTCTTCCAACAATTGCGCCGAATCTTCTTTTAAATGGAACACTTGGTATTGCGGTTGGAATGGCAACAAATATTCCTCCACACAACCTTAATGAGGTTGTGGATGCCATTGTGTATCTCATTGATAACCCAGATGCCACAACAGAAGACCTTCTACAGTTTGTGAAAGGTCCTGACTTCCCATTGGGAGGAATTGCCTTTAATCAGAAAGATATTGCACACGCATACGCTAATGGGCGTGGAGGAGTAACAGTACGTGGAGAAGCTGAGATTATTGAAGATAAGAAAGGGTTCTCTATTATCGTTACTTCAATTCCTTTCCGTGTAAATAAATCAGACCTCATCATGAAGATGGCTGATCTTGCTCGAGACAAGAAGATCGAAGGTATTCGTGATATTCGAGACGAGTCTACAAGTGATATCCGAGTCGTAATCGAACTAAAAGGAACAGCACAGCCTCAAACTGTTTTAAATAGTCTCTATAAGTACACACAGCTTGAGGATGCATTCCACTACAACATGGTTGCACTTGTGGATGGTGTGCCGCAGACGCTTTCACTTAAGGAAATGCTCGAGTCATTTATTGGGCACCGAAAGGAAGTGGTGAAGCGACGTACACAATTTGAATTAAATAAAGCAGAGGAGCGAGAGCACATCCTGCTTGGTCTTAAGAAGGCTCTTGATCATATTGATGAGATCATCAAGATTATTCGAGCTGCAAAGGACGTGCCAACAGCGCACGCTGGGTTGATGAAGAAGTTTAAATTCTCAGATAGGCAGGCTACTGCAATTCTTGAGATGCGACTGCAGAAGCTTGCGGGACTTGAGCGACAGAAGATTGAGGATGAGCTTGCTGAGATTCAAAAGCTCATTGCAGACCTTAAGGCAATTCTTGCAAGCGCAAAGCGAATGCTTACTGTTATTAAAAAAGAACTCGCAGAGCTTCAGGAGAAGCATGGAGATGAAAGGCGAACAAAGATCGTAAAGGGAGGAGTAAAGAATATTTCAGTAGAAGATCTTGTTCCTGAAGAGGATAGTGTTTTGGTACTTACAAAAGGAGGGTACGTAAAGCGAACAAATCCAAATGAATACAAGAAACAGAAGCGTGGAGGTGTTGGTGTAGTTGATCTCTCAACAAAGGAGGAAGATGTAGTAGATACCTTTATTACTGCTTCAACACACTGTGACCTACTCTTCTTTACTGATGCTGGAAAGGCATACCAAGTAAAGATGTATGACATCCCAGAAGGTAGAAGGGCTACAAAAGGAAAGAGTATTGCAAACTTCCTAGCACTTACCGGAGAAGAAAATGTAAACGGTGTACTTTCTGTGCCAAAAGGAGCAGAGCTTGAGGCAAAGAGTCTTATCTTTGTAACAAAGGACGGAACGGTAAAGAAGGTTGCGGCAAAGAGTTTCTCAGACGTTCGTCGAAGTGGAATCATCGCAATCAATCTAAAAGATAGTGATACGCTTATCTCTGCACACTTTGTATCTGAGGGAGATGACGTAATGATCGTAACCGCAAAAGGGCAGGCAATCAGGTTTGTAGAAGCAGATGCACGAGAGATGGGGCGAACAGCAGCTGGAGTACGAGGGATAAAGCTTGGAAAGGATGATTATGTTGTGTCAGCACACATTATTCCTGCTGGAATGGAGAAAGAGGCTGAGCTTTTGGTTGTTTCTGAGACAGGGTATGGAAAGCACACAAAGATTAATGAGTACAAGCAGCAGAAGCGAGCAGGGTCTGGAATCAAGACTGCAAGTGTTACGTCAAAGACAGGGCTTATTGTAGGAGGACGAATGCTCTTGGGAGATCTTGCAAAGTATGAGTTGGTAGCTGTCTCAAAGAAGGGGCAGGTAATCAGGACAGGTGTTCCAGAGATTCCGTCTCAAGGACGAAGCACGCAAGGAGTTCGAATTATGAAGTTACGGGCAGGGGATGCAGTTGCATCGATTGTACTCTTAACTGTTGAGGAAGAATAATTTATACCGAACCTCTTGGTATACTTGTAGGTAATGGATTTTTCTAAACCACAGGAAATAGTTTTACAAATGGGATTACGCGAAGGTATGCGTGTGATCGATGTTGGTAGTGGTGTTGGGCACTACGCACTTGCTGCAGCTCCTATTGTTGGAGATTCAGGACGCATCTACGCTATAGATGTACAAGAAGAAGTACTTAAGAGTTTACGACGCGAAGTAGTTGAGCGTGGATTTTCTAATGTAAGTACTATTTGGGGAGACATCGAACAATCCTTTGGTACAAAGCTTAAGGCTGAGGTTGTGGATGCTGCAATTATTGCAAATGCATTATTTCAATTTGAAGAAAAGAAAGCAGCTATTGCAGAGGTAAAAAGAGTTCTAAAGCCTGGAGGAATTGTTTTGGTTGTTGATTGGGCTGGTTGCTACAACAGCATTGGTCCTGCAGAAGAGTGTGTTGTAGAGGAACATACTGCAGAGCGTCTTTTTATTGACGCAGGGTTCCACAAAGAGAAAGCGTTTCGAGCAGGTCCGCACCATTACGCATTAGTATTTAAAAAGCCATCATGAAGCCATTCCAATTAATTCTCACTGCCGCATTTGTTATCTTCGCCATTATTGGTCTTTTGGTATTTGCAGGAGCAAATCCTGGGGGAGGGAAAAATGATATTGGAAAGGTTGTTATTTGGGGGACACTTCCAAGTTCTCAGGTACGAGAAGCTCTTGATTCTATTCGTACTATTCGTACAGATTTTGAAAGTGTGACATACACAGAGGTTGCGTATGACGATTTCCATACACTATATACAGAAGCACTCGCAGTAGATCGTGGGCCTGACATGATTTTGGTACCACATACACTGCTTCTGGCAGAAGCAGGGACACTATCACCAATCTCTTTTGAAACCTTTAGTTTGAGGGACTTTGAGGATACGTTCATTGATGGAGCAAATATTGTTATAGATGATGGGTACTTGGGAGTGCCAGCAAGTATTGATCCTCTCGTGATGTATTACAACAAGACAATGCTTAATAGTGAGCGGGTAAGCGAAGCGCCTAAGTTCTGGGAGCAGTTTATTGGTCTTACACCTCGTTTTGTAGAAACTTCGGGAGGATTCTCAATTGAGAAAAGTTTTGTGGCGCTTGGAGCGTACACAAATATCCGACACGCAGAAAAGATTCTTTCAAGTTTCTTCTTCCAAGTGGGGTCTCCAATAAAAGATGTGCAAGGACGTCTTGTGTTAAGTGACACAGAAGATACGGAAAGTGCACTGAGGTTTTATTCTGAGTTCGCTAATCCAAATACAAGTGCATACTCTTGGAATAAAAGTCTAAAAGAAGATAGGCAGGCGTTTCTTTCAAACGATCTTGCTATCTACTTTGCTCCTGCAAGTGAGGGGGCAGGTCTTGTACTCGCAAATCCAAACATTTCAATTGGTACCGCAGCGTTTCCACAACTTGAAGGAGGGATACCAGTGGTGTATGGAGACACATACGTGTTTGCAGTACCAAGGGACTCTCGAAGTGTAGTTGGAGCAAAGACAGCAGCATTAGCATTCGTAAATGGGAATGTTGCTGAAATATTTGCATACTTCACAAACACAGCGCCTGTGCGAAGGAATCTTCTTGGACAGAAGCAAGATGATCCACTAAAAGACCTTGCGTACGAGGAGGCGTTTATTGCAAAAGGGTGGCTCTCTCCACAACCATCGAAAGTAGATGCTGCGTTCTCTGCTATGGTTGATGATGTAGTTAGTGGCCGGAGTGATGCAAAAGATGCAATCGTAAAGGCCGAACGTTCACTAAAATAATATATGCGTACATTACTCTCAATTCTATTTGGACTCTCACTTATTTTGACTCCGGCTGTTGCGCTTGCGCAGGTTGATATTGGAGGTAATGGGGGAGGAAACAGTGGGCCAGGAGATATTGGAGGTAATGGAGGGGGAAACAGCACTGTTGGATTCACTCTTCAAAACCCACTTCAAGCAGACTCTTTAGAAGAATTTCTAAGTGATATTCTTAAATTTATTGTTCGTCTTGGAACAATTATCGTTATTGTGATGCTTGTCGTAGTTGGATTTATGTTCGTAAATGCACGAGGAAATCCAGAAGAGATTAAGAAGGCGAGAGAGGCGCTGCTCTGGACGCTTGTGGGAGGGGTGATACTTATTGGTGCATCTATTATCGCGGAAGCTATTAAGGCTACTGTTGAGGCAATTGGCTCATGACGTTTTTAGACGTAGTTACAGCACTCATGGGGTTCTTTAATGATTCAGTAATCCCACTACTGTTTGCGTTAATGTTTTTTATTTTCCTTTGGGGTGTATTTCAATATTTCTTTATTAAAAGGGAAGATCCGGCAGCTCGTGCAGAGGGTGGTCAGTTTATGCTTTGGGGAGTTATTGGTTTTGCGGTAGTTATATCCATGTGGGGATTTGTAGGACTTCTCTTACGAAGTTTTGGTTTTTAGTATTTATCCCCACCAAGAGACTTATTTAGTAATACCGGCTTATAAAGCCGGTATTATGTAGGGTATGAAAAAGAACACACAAATTTTAGGTATTAGTTCAATCAGCGGATTCGCTGCGTACTTATTTGCAGTTATGCCAATGCTTGCGTATGCGCAGTTTGCTGGAGACAGTGTAGAAGGGCTTGTAGAAAGTGTTATTAGTTTTATTAACGATACTCTTGTACCGCTTGTGTTCGCACTTGCGCTCATCGTATTTATTTGGGGACTATTCTCAAGCTTTATTCTTGGAGGAACAGATCCAGAGAAGCGAAAGCAAGGTCAGGACCTTATGCTTTGGGGAATCATCGCATTCTTCGTAATGGTATCTGTATGGGGACTCGTAAACATTCTTACTGGAGCATTCGCTCTTGATGGAACAGTAGAGCTTCCTACAGTGCAGGAATAATAATCGTAATGAATTTAGACGGATTACTTGACGGCTTTGTCCGGGAATTGGTAAACCCGTTTATATGGTTACTTACAGGAGTTGCAACAGTTATCTTCATATATGGAGTCCTTGAGTTCATGGGAACGTTTGGGCAAAGTGAAGATTCACGTGCAAAAGGTAAGAGTCATATGATCTGGGGAATTGTCGGACTCACAATTATGTTTGGTGTGTTCGGAATATTGCGAATCGTATTAAATACATTCGGTATAGATCCTCCATCCGATCTAGGGTTATAAAAAAGAAAACGGCGTGCCATAAAGGCGCGCCGTTCTTAGTTTGTGTCAGGTTAACAAAAACAGAGAGGTCAATTACACGTAGCGCGTACTTGACCTACTGGAGGTTGTTCCTGCCACGTGCTGAACCAAATTGGTCCACTTGAAGTGTTTTCAATGCGATAGCCATCAAAGGCTCGTTCTCCATTTACACGACGTTCGTTGATGAACGTAACATAAGGGAGAATTTCCACATGTGGGGTAAGGCATACACGCCAAGACCCGTTTTGACTAAGCATGAAGTCTGGTGATTTCTCACCGGGCTCCAGCGTCATCTCATATGGTGCATATGGTGCAGACATGGTGTTGTTGTGGTTTTCAACCGCGTTTGTGGTCAATGTGACAACAATGTACACAATGTATGCAAATGCAAGAAAGAGAGCTATCTTCCACCAGTTTCTGAAGAGAAACGTGAAGAAGGTAAGTATTCCTGCAAAGATAGCACCAAAAATATTTGGTATTGGGGTGCGTTTCTTAGTGCTCTTTTGCTGTGTCTTTTCAAAGTCTCCAGTCATTGCTGGCTGACCCCTCTTCACGATGATAACCGTGAACAACACTGCTGTAAGCAGAATCAGGGTGATTGGGAAAATCCAACTCATGTTGTTTCCTCCTTCTCATCAGTTTCTGTTGCTTTAGGTTTTGCGTACGCTGCTGTAACAACTTTCGCTGCTGCAAAAACATCCTTAAGACCATCAGCGCCACCAAGTACAACCTGGTCTGATTCACCAAACATGTTGTCGGCAACTTCTGAACCAAGCACTTCGCCGCCGCAAACACCAGCATCTTTAGCAAAACGCTTGATACCTTTTCCTTTGGCGACAAGGCGAAGTCTTTCAGCCTCAGCTGCACCAGCACCTTCAAGGATTTGGCGTTTTTTATCAGCTTCTGCTGTTGCAATAGTTGCAATAGCTTCTTTTTCTGCTGTTTGGATAGCAGCGTCGCCGCTAGCCTTGGCTTCAGCAATTGCTGCAAGCTTGAGATTAACCTCGCGAGAGAGGTCGGGCTCTTTGATTGCAGCAGACTTTACTTCAACACCCCAACTCTCAACAAGTTCATGAAGTTTTTCTTCTAAACTAGTGTTAATTTTTTTGGTGTTGCGAACCATGTATCCCATAGTTCCTTTCCCTGCAATTTCAACCAAAGCTCCTTCTGAGGTGTCACGCAATTGCTTAATTGCATTTTCAATAGTTTGAACATTTCTTCTGAATTCGAAGTATGCTCCTACTTTTATTCTCCAACGGAGAATAATTGCAATTTCTGCAGTCATTTGAACCTCGAGCGGTCCATCAAAAGGTTTCCCATCATTGAGATCTTCTGAATTACTTACAGATCCGGTTGTTATGCGGATTGGACGAACAAGGTTGCTTGCATGATCGAAATCAACATCAAGACCCTTAAAAACATTTTCAGGTTCTCCAGGGAATTCATGTTGAAGCACGTATGCTGGAAACTTTCCGAAGCGAAAAAGTAAGTATGGTACAAAATGTGGTCCATCCTTAGCTTCTTTTACAGGCGCTCCAAAAAATTCAATACCGGCAATTTCATCAACTTGAACTTGCCGAACTGAAAGTAAAATCCATGCAAGGGTTAAAAGAATCCCAGACATGAGCCATGCACCGTATGCTCCGAATTTAAGCTCGAGGTAAATGCTTCCTATAAGAATGATGGAAATAGCAACAGCCATAATTATCAATCCGGTGATATAGAAAGTATCTCCTCTTTTTTTATCAATGTTGGCCATTTTGGCCTCCTATTTGTTATTAACCTGACGAAGATCCGTCAGCGTATATTATACCACAAACAACCTCTTTGTCAAAAAGAAAGACCGCTATGTAAAGCGGTCTTTCTTTTGTTATTGGTGGGGATGGGGAGACTTGAACTCCCACAGATTACTCTACTAGTTCCTAAGACTAGCGCGTCTACCAATTCCGCCACATCCCCATGTGACTCGGTTCGCAGTATATCAAAAACTTGCGAGTCCGCCCACTAGGACTCGAACCTAGGACCCACTGCTTAAGAGGCAGTTGCTCTACCAACTGAGCTATAGGCGGATATGCAAGAGATAGTAACGAACTATCAGGATTTTGCAATGTTTGTGCCGAGAGCGGGAATTGAACCCGCACGATCATAATTGATCAAGGGAGTTTAAGTCCCTCGTGTCTACCAATTCCACCATCTCGGCAAGAGTGAGGCCTGGGCGGGAATCGAACCCGCGCATGGAGGTTTTGCAAACCCCAGCGTTACCACTTCGCCACCAGGCCTTATTCCTCTTCGCGTAAGATCTCTTCTATACGCTGCCTGTTTTTTTCACCTTCGTCAATTTTAAAATCAACGAATGGTAATACTTTAAACGATATTCGCTGCTTTACAAAGCTTCTGAAATCGTTTCGGTGCCGCTTAAGAAAGGCAAGCGCACCTTGTTCATTATCATTGGGGAATACACTAATGTAAATTGTTGACTGCTTAAGGTCTGGAGAAATAGAAGCATCAGTTACTGTAATCAAGTTATTCCTATTTGCCTCACGTGAGATAAAGTCTCCCGCAATCTTTATCATCTCCTCACGAATTTTTGATTGTCGTTCAGTCATTATGATTCAACAATGTGGTATGCCTCAATGTAGTCTCCCTCTGCAGTTTCAACTTTTGAATCAAGTTGTCCTCCAAACTCAGTGTCTACAGGAACAGAATCAACATCAACACGCATGCTTTGAAGATTAATTAGTTTTCCTTCTCCAAGAAGTATGTCACGACGCAAGATACGCACTGTGCTATTAAGTCGTACTTCTCCTTCTTTAACTTTTGCTCCAAACACTTGTTTTGTTCCAACCTTGTTAAAGAGTCGGATAATCTTTGCTCGTCCAAGTACTTCTTCTTTTTGTACTTTAGGTGCTCGAGCATTAAGAAGCTCCTCTATGTACTCAGCTAGTTCGTAGATGATATCAAATCGCTTTACTGCAATGTCTGAGCGATCTGCCATATCTGCAGCTGCTTTATCAATACCAGTGTGGAATGCCACACAGACTCCCTGAGGAGCCGCCAGTGCTGTTTTGATGTCTCCTTCATTGATTGCTCCGATTCCGGTATCAAGCACCTTTATAGCGATGTTTTCGTGGTTTAGCTTCGCAAGCTCGTGTTCGATTGCGGGGATACTTCCAACCACATCAGCTTTGATGATAAGAGGGAGGATAGCTCCAGTTGAACTCTTCTTTCGTTCTGTCTCAACCTTCTCAATCTTTACTCCTGCTTTTGCTAACTTCTCAGCATCTTTCTTCTTTGCAACGGTAGTGAAGAGGTCTCCAACAGTAGGGAGCTCACTAAATCCAACAATACGTACAGGAGAAGAGAATGAGGCAGACTCAATACGGTCTCCTTTGAAATCCTCAATAAATCGAATAGGTGCTACGGTATTTCCTGCAACAACAAATGATCCAGTATTTAAAGTTCCGTTTTTTATAATAAGCGTAGCGGAGTCTCCTCGCTGCTTATCTTTTGTTGCTTCAAGCACAATACCCTCGGCTGGAAGTGAGGCATCTCCCGTGAGTTCTTCTAGGTCTGCAGTAAGGAGGATGAGATCAAGAAGCTCAGGTACACCCTCTCCCGTCTTTGAAGAAATAGGGGCGAAAGGAACTTCTCCTCCAAGACCTTCAAGGTAGATCTGATTCTCAAGAAGAGAATTCTTTACCTTCTCAAGGTCAGCCCCATTGGTATCCATTTTTGTAATGGCAACAACAAAAGGAATCTCAGCATCCTTAATTGCCTGCCATGCCTCAATAGTTTGAGGTTTTACTCCGTCATCTCCTGCAACAATTAAAATAGCGATATCAGCGATAACTGCTCCACTTGCACGCATTGCTTGAAAAGCCTCATGCCCTGGGGTATCAAGGAAGGTAATTTTCTTTTCTCCATCGTCGGTTTTGTGATTAACCTCGTATGCAGATACGTGCTGTGTGATTCCTCCAGCTTCTCCGTCAACAATGTTTGTCTTTCGAACATAGTCGAGCAATGAAGATTTACCGTGATCGATGTGTCCCATCACGGCTACTACTGGAGGTCGTATTGTTGTTTTGTTGCTCATATTATTTTTTTGCGCGCCTTAGCACTTCTTGTTCCTCATCAGTAAGTTCAAATGATGAAGTGTATTTTTGTACTGGCTTTGCGTAGATGCGCATCTTGTCGCGCATATAAAGGCTTGAAAGCACCATACCATCCCCATCCTCACTTACAAGGGCTGTAGCAAAACTCTGCTTTCCACCTTCTCCTGTGCCGTTAAAGGCATCAAACCTAAGAACCTCTGGAGCATGTGCTCCTTTTCTGATTCGAGCATCATATGCGATGAAGGTTTCTGCTACTTCTTTGTGGAATTGCTCTGCTTCTTCCTTGTGTCCTACAAGTACGGATACAACTTCTTCCAAACTTTTACCTGTTTTTCCTTTAAAAATCTTGCCCAAACGAACAAAGAGCACAATTACAAGTATAAAAAGGATGAGATTCAAAAGAAAAACACCACCGAGTGTGATGGTAAGTGCATTTAGCTCAAAAGGTACGCTAAGAATCTCGTTCATGAGAGCATGGTAGATCCTCTCTTGCAGTTTTGCAAACAAGAGCGTACAACAGTAAGTAATGAGTAAGCGAGTATATCTAGATTATGCCAGCGCAATGCCAACTGACCCGTCGGTATTTTCTGCCATGAAGCCACACATTCTCAAGTTCTTTGGGAATCCTGGTGCAAACCACACAGAGGGAAGAGAGGCAAAAGAAGCACTCGAGCTAGCACGAGCTGATGTTGCTGATGTGGTAAAGGTAAAGAAAGAAGAGGTTTTCTTTACGTCAGGCGCAACAGAATCTAATACACTTGCAATTGTAGGGCATGTTGAAGGGTTACGTAAGCAGGGGCGTACCTATAAAGATATGCATGTCGTAACGTCCGCAATTGAGCACACGAATGTCTTAAGAAGTGTAGAGGCACTTAAAGAGAAAGGTGTGCTTGTAAGTATTGTCTTTCCAAATGAAAAAGGAATCGTAACTCCTGAGAGTGTAAAAAAGGTTCTTACAAACAAAACCGTGCTCGTATCTATTCAGTATGTGAATAGTGAAATAGGAACGATCATGCCACTACGTAAGATAAAACAGAAGGTATCTGAATTTAATAAAGACATTGCGGTCCACACAGACGCAGCACAAGCTGCACTATTTCTTCCTGTACTGCTTGAGCAGGTTGGGGTAGATATGATGACACTCGACGGGCAGAAGTTTGGAGGACCTCGAGGTATTGGTGTTTTGATAAAGAGACGCGCTGTTGCACTTGCTCCCATTTTCTTTGGAGGGGGACAAGAAGGAGGTATGCGTCCAGGCACAGAGAATGTCGCACTTGCTGTTGGTTTTGCACACGCACTTTCAAATACGCAGAAAATTTGGGAGAAGCGAGCAGATGAAATAACCCTACTTCGAAACTGGACCATAAATGAAATAGAAAAGGATATTGAAAAGGTTGTACTAAATGGAGATAAAGAGAAGCGAGTAGCAAACAATATTAATATTTCTTTCCCAGGGAGGGATAGTGAGTACCTTGCAGCCTTTCTTGATAAGAAAGGGTATGCAGTGTCTACAAAGGTAACGTGTGACAGTAAGACGGGAATAGGATCTGATGTTGTTCGTGTGATATCAGGAGATGAGGCAAGAGCACTTTCGACACTTCGAATTACACTGGGTCCTACTACTTCAAAAGTGGAGATGAGAGGGTTTGTAAAAGCACTTGTTGAGGGTGTCGAGTTTCTTGACTCGCACACTATCTAAACGTATATTTTAAGCAGTGCACGCGTAATGATTTGTCATTCTGACGCATGCTTCGTATACTGCTCTTATGGATATAGAAAAACTCTCAAAATCACAACTACTACTTCTAACTTTGCTCGTATCTTTTGTTACGTCTACTGCAACAGGAGTGCTCACCGTGTCACTTTTGGAAGAGACTCCACAGACAGTAACGCAAACCGTAAATCGGGTTGTAGAACGAACTATTGAAAGGGTAGAGCAGGGGGAGCAAGGAGCCGCAGTTGTAACTCGAGAGACTACTGTTGTTGTAAAGGAAGAGGATGTGCTTGGAGATTCTGTGCAAGCACACTCAAGTCGAGTTGTTGCACTTCACGTAGGCACAACAACTACGGCATCTATAGCTAAAGGACTTTTCCTTCCTAATCACGGTCTTGTTGCATCTGCAACAGATGGGGTAAGTGGGTCTGATGTATTGATCAAGTTCCCTAATGGATTAGTTGTTGAGGGAGAGATCGTAGACAAGAGTAGCAGTGTTGCACTTATTGCACCGGTTCTGGAAGAGGGACAGACACTGCCTATTATTTCAGGATATGAGTTTGCGACACTTGAAGGAGTGCGTCGAGGACAGAGTGTCTTTGCACTCGGGGCAGGAAACGCGCTTGAGACAGGAATCGTTTCTGTAGTAGAGGGTTCTGACGTTGGTACAAATCTTACGCAATCACGGCTTCCTTACGGAGCAACACTTATTTCAACACTCGGAGATATTATAGGAATGCATGTAGCTGTAACCGAAAATTCTGGTGCACAGTTCATTAGTGCCGAAGAAATCTTAGGAGCAGTTGACGCATATCTATCTTCGCAGGTAGCAGAAGAAGAAAATGCAGCCATTTAAAAATTTCACTACTAAAGCAAAAGAGGCAGTACGAAAGGCACATGAGCTTGCGATCGAGAGAGGGCAAAATCATGTGAACCCCGTGCATCTTCTTGCTGCACTTGTATTGCAAGAAGAGAGTCTCGTATTTTCAGTATTAGATCGGATGAATGTCGATGCAATTTTACTTGCCGACTCATTGCTTGAGACTCTTGAATCTCCAGAGAGTTCAACAACACTTTCACCAAGTTATCAGTTGTATTTAACTCCAGACTTAGCCCAAGCTCTTGAGAGCGCGGGTACTATTGCAGCAGATATCGGGGATTCATTTATTGGGACAGAGCACCTCTTTATTGCTCTTATTGAAAACCCAGGGCCAGCACTTGAGTTACTGCAGCGATTTACTATTGATCAAGAAACAGCACTATCAGTACTTGCAGAAGTTAAGCAAAACAATGATGGGGAAATTGTAGAGCCGAAGAAGTTCCGAGCACTTACGAAATACACTCGTAACCTTACGCAGATGGCACAAGACAATAAGCTTGATCCTGTTATTGGGCGTGATGAAGAAATTAATCGTGTGATTCAAATTCTTTCTCGTCGTACAAAAAATAACCCCGTACTTATCGGAGAGGCTGGAGTAGGAAAGACTGCTATTGCAGAAGGTCTCGCACAACGCATTGCAAGTAATGACGTGCCAGATTCGCTTAAAGAGAAGGAGCTTCTTTCACTTGACCTTGGACTTATGATTGCAGGTACAAAGTACCGAGGAGAGTTTGAAGAGCGAATGAAGAATATTATGAAAGAGGTAGAGAAGTCCGAAGGGAAGGTGCTTCTCTTTATTGACGAGCTTCATACTCTTGTGGGAGCAGGATCTGCAGAAGGGTCAATGAATGCAGGTGAGATGCTAAAGCCTGCACTTGCTCGTGGTGAGATTCGAACTATCGGAGCAACAACAACAAAGGAGTATCAAAAGCATATCGAAAAAGACGCTGCACTTACACGGCGCTTCCAACCAATTTACGTAAATGAACCAAGTACTGAAGATGCAATTGCAATTCTTCGAGGACTTCGAGACAAGTATGAGCTTTTCCATGGGGTACGAATAACAGACGACGCTCTTGTTGCTGCAGTTGAGCTTTCGTCTCGGTATCTAACAGAGCGACATCTTCCAGATAAAGCCGTTGACCTTATTGATGAGTCAGCCTCAATGCTTCGAATTGCACTTGAGAATAAGCCTGCAGAGCTTGAAGAAACAGATCGTATGATTCGGCGTCTTGAAATTGAAAAAGCGGCACTTGAAAAAGATCTTGGGGATGAGGAAATTGAAAAAGAAATCAAATCTCGTATTCGGAAGGTGGAGAAAGACATTGCTGATCTTAGAGAAAAAACAGGAGAGCTTGAAATTAAGTGGAAGAATGAAAAAGAAGTGCTCGAGTCTATTCGAAGCATGAAGACTCAAATGGGAGAACTAAAGCAACAGGCAGAGGCAGCTGAGATTGCAGCAGATCTTGGAACTGCAGCTGAGATTCGATATGGAAATATCCCAGAGCTACAAAAAGAACTTGAGACAAAAATGAAGCGAATGAAGACACTTCAAAAGTCTCGACGTATTTTAAAGGAAGAGGTAACAGAATCAGACATCGCGAAGGTGGTTTCAAGGTGGACTGGTATCCCTGTGTCACGAATGCTTGAAGAAGAAGCACAAAAGCTTGGGCGAATGGAGGATGCGCTTAAGGAAAGTCTTGTAGGACAAAATGAGGCAATCCAATCTGTTTCAGATGCCGTGAAGCGCTCACGCGTAGGTATTGCAGACCCAAACCGTCCAATTGGATCGTTTATGTTTTTGGGACCAACAGGAGTTGGAAAGACAGAGCTTGCACGACGTCTTGCTGAATTCATGTTTAACGACAAGGAAAGTCTCATTCGTGTAGATATGAGTGAGTTTATGGAAAAGCATTCCGTAGCAAAGCTTGTAGGAGCACCTCCAGGGTATGTGGGACACGAAGAGAGCGGAACACTAACCGAGCGAGTACGGCACCGACCATACTCAGTAATTCTTTTTGATGAGATTGAGAAGGCACATCCTGAGGTGTTTAATATCCTTCTTCAGGTTCTTGATAGTGGGCACCTTACAGATGGAAAGGGAAGGAAGGTTAATTTCAAAAATACTATCGTTATTCTTACCTCAAACGTGGGAGCTGAATTTATTGGCAAGATGAGTTCAATTGGATTTGCTACACATGAGAGTGAGGCACACGAAAAAGAGAATCAAGTTGACCAGTCTCGAGAGAAGGTAATGGCACAATTGCGAGAGCAGTTCCGTCCAGAGTTCCTAAACCGACTTGATGACATTATCTTCTTCAAAACCCTTTCACAAGAAGTGCTTCGAGAAATCGTGGATATGCAGATCGCGGAGGTTGTTGAACGTTTGTCACAAAAGAAGATTGCGCTTTCAATTGCACCAAAGGTGAAGGATTGGTTGGCAGAAAAGGGTCACAGTCCTCAATATGGGGCACGACCATTGCGCCGCGTGATTCAAACAAAGCTTCTTACACCTATTGCATCTCTTATGGTAGACAAGGGGCTTATGGCAGGAGGATCAGTTACTGTTGATCTTAAACTTGGAGAACCAACCTTTACGGCACGTAAAAAGGCGGTCGTTACGCGTAAAAAGGCAAAAACAGTTGCGTAAACTGTAGTATTTGGTAAAGTAGCCGCACTATGAGTCAAGACCATTTAATAAAAATGAAATCAAGCGAGTCCACTCACATGTATTGGACACGTAAGAATAAGAAGGGCGTAGAGCGAAAGCTTGAGTTTAAAAAGTACGATCCAATCGTACGAAAGCACGTTATCTTCAACGAGGTAAAGAAGTAGACCACTTTCTTCTTTATGCTACACTCTGCGCACGGCATCTGCCGTGCGTTTGTGTACTGGGCGATTAGTTAAATGGCATAATGAAGGTTTCCAAAACCTTAGTTGGGGGTTCGATTCCCTCATCGCCCGCAATTAACAGAAAGGACTCTCTTAGAGAGTCCTTTCGCGGTATGATGGACACATGTTTGAACAACTTGTTCCTGCTTGTCGGGATTCTCTATGTGGATGTGATTTTGTTGATGTGATGCAATTGGTGCAGAACATCATGAATTTCCTTGTGTATCTAGGAACATTTGTTCTTGTTCTCCTTTTGGCATACGTGGGATATTTGTATGTTACAACAGCTACAAATCCTGCAAATATTTCAAAAGCAAAAAGCGTAGCAACATCTGCCATTATTGGTTTTGTTGTAATGATGGGAGGGTTCTTGATTGTGAATACGGTAATGAATACATTTGCAGATAAGAATGAGTATGGAGATTGGACAAGTTTCTTTGGAATACAAAAACAAGTTTGTGAAGAAGCTTTCATATTACCTCCAGATCCTGATAGAGACATTCGTGTTGGAGGAACAAGTTCAATTACAGAAGAGTTTGCAGGGTACGTCGCCGCGTTTGTGAATACTGCACAAGCAAATGGATTGAGCGCAATTTATGAGGTTTCTACAGCAGCACAAAGACAAGCCCTAATAAATTATGGCGTGCCTTCAGGAAACGTACTGCAAGTGCGTCGAATCACTGCTCCGCACTTCTCTGTGTATAGTTCATTTGGTCCTGGAGGAGTTGGTGGAACAGAGTGCCACGATTGTGTGGATTTAAATGATTACGGACTGTCAACAAAAGATGGTGACATGGCAACACGTATACTCGCTGAAGCTCTAGGGAGAGTTAATTTAAATGAAAATATTCCAAACTTTAGGGTGACGGAAGCATACCCACGAACTGTGTCTCACGCATCGCAGTGCCATAACGATGGAACATGTGTAGACGTTAACTTCTAAGATGGTTTTCAGCTACTTCTAGCAATTCTTTTCTTTCTCCCCAAATAATATCTTTGTTTTTCTTGAACCACGTCATCTGACGTTTTGCATACCCCATAAGTTCTGAAATCAGTTTTTCTTGGAGGTCTTCTTTTTTTATAATTTCATCAAGGTATTCTCGAATAACTCGATACTCAAGTCCAAATTCATCAAGTCGTTTGTCGTCAACTTTTTCTCGAAGTTCTTTCACTTCATCAATAAGACCTTTCTCTAGAGTTTCTGAAAGTCGTGCAGTTATTTTCTCGCGTATCTCATCTCGCGATACAGTAATTCCTAAATAAAGAGTGTTATACAGAAGTTCTCCTTTTGTTTGTTCAGGAACCTTCCCAAGAACTTCAATTATTTCAAGAGCCCGAATAAGTCTTCGTTTGTTATTTGGATCTATTGTTTCAGCCCGAGCGGGATCTTGTGTTTGTAATATCTTAAATAAAGCAGTGGCTGGAACATCTTCAAGATCTTCTCGAAGTTGTTCATTTGCTGGTACAACAGGGAATTGAGAATCATATAAGACAGCATCCATGTATTGCCCTGACCCACCAGCAAGTATTGGAAGTTTATTTCGAGACAAAATATCTTTAATTGTATCTTGCGCCATTGTTTGAAATTCCTGTACAGAAAAAGAATCTTCAGGATTCACAATATCAATCATGTGGTGAGCAACTCCATCCATTTCTTCTTCAGTTACTTTTTCAGTTCCAATATCGAGTGTTTTATATATCTGGCGTGAATCCACAGAAATAACCTCACCGTTATATTTCTTGGCGAGTTCTATAGCCAGAGATGTCTTTCCTGAAGCAGTTGGACCAACAAGCGCTATTATTTTTGCGTCTTTCATTAGCTTCGTTATACTACGTGTACATAATTAGTAAACTAAAAGAAAATGGTATGGATAGTTCAGCGCTAGAAGGAAAGAAGGTTCCGCAGATGACTTTCAAGGTTAGGGCAAAGAATAGTGAAGGAGAGTACGCCTGGCGAGACATCACAACAGATGATGTATTTAAAGGAAAGAAGATTGTAATGTTCGCGCTCCCTGGAGCATTTACACCAACATGTTCATCAACACATCTTCCAGGATACGAAGAGAAGTTTGATGAGTTCACAGAGCTTGGTGTTGATTGGACGTACTGTCTTTCGGTAAATGATACTTTTGTAATGAATGCGTGGGGTAAAGATCTTGGAGTTGAGAAGGTTAGGCTTCTTCCTGATGGGTCAGGAGACTTTACTCGAGGTATGGGGATGATGGTAAAGAAAGAAGATCTTGGATTTGGAGAGAGGTCTTGGCGCTACTCTATACTTGTAGAAGATGGGGTCGTAACAAAAGCATTTGTAGAGGAAGGATTTGAAGATAACCATTCGGAAGATCCGTTTGAAGTATCTGGAGCAGATAACATGCTCAAGTATCTGAAAGAGAACTCATAGTAAAAAAGCGCCTCCGGGCGCTTTTTTTACTGTGCTTCTTTCCAATGCTTCCTGCATACAGAAACATAGGATTCGTTTCCACCAACCTGGTTTTGTGGGCCCTCCTTTAAAACTTTCCCATCTTCACCAAGTCTTAATACCATTGTGGCTTTTTTGCTGCAGTGGCAGATGGTACGTATTTCACGAAGCTCGTCAGCAAGAGCAAGGAGATTTTGAGAGCCTGGGAAAAGTTCTCCTTTAAAATCAGTGCGAAGCCCATAGCAAAGCACAGGTACATTTAATGTGTCAGCAACTTCTGTAAGCTGATGCACATGATCAGGACTCAGCCATTGTGCCTCATCAATAAGCACACATGCTAACGGTGTTGCTTTTTGTTTCTCATTTACTTTCTCAAATAAATTACTCTCTTTCGTATAGATATCGCACTCGTGCTGTATTCCAATTCGAGATGAAATAATATTTTCTCCAGACCGTTTGTCTATTTCAGCGGTGAGCATGTAAACGTTCATTCCTCGCTCTTCATAGTTGTGAGCAACTTGTAGGAGCTGCGTTGATTTTCCAGCATTCATAGCTGAGTAAGAAAAATATAGTTTTGCCATTCGGAGTATTGTAGCAAAGAAAAGATCCGCATGAAGCGGATCTTTTCTTTGTTTGTGCCGAGGGAGGGACTTGAACCCTCAAGCCTTGCGGCAATAGGTTTTGAATCTATCGCGTATACCAATTCCGCCACCCCGGCAATACACGTTATCCTACGTAAAGTTAGTAAAAGGTGCAAATGAGATATGCTACAATCGCTTATATATGGACGCGAAACTAGCTGAAGCAAATCGGTATGATTCGGTATTTTGGATTGAAGTAGAGAAGATTCAACCAAATCCGTACCAACCCAGAAAGGATTTTGATGAATCAAACCTAAAAACTCTTGCAGAGAGCATTCGGCAATACGGTGTACTACAACCTCTTGTTGTTACTCGTACTGAAAGAGAGAAAGAAGATGGGGGAATGCAGACAAACTATGAGCTCATCGCGGGAGAGCGACGTCTTAGGGCTTCAAAGCTTGTGGGTCTTCGAGAGGTACCTGCGGTTATTCGTACAGGAGATGAAGATAGCCAAATGAAGTTGGAGCTTGCGATTATTGAAAACTTGCAGCGAGAAGATCTCAATGCTGTCGATCGAGCAAAAGCATTCGAATTACTTGCAAAGAAATTTAGCCTTACGCACGCAGAGATTGGAAAGAAGATGGGGAAGAGTCGTGAGTACGTAAGTAATACAATTAGGCTCTTGGCACTGCCTGAGGAGATGCAGGAAGCAATCAGGGCAAAGAATCTAACAGAAGGGCATTCACGGCCTCTGCTGATGCTTTCTGATCGTCCTGAGGAGCAGATGACTCTCTACAAAGAAATCATTACACGAAAGATTTCAGTGCGAGACAGTGAGCAGCTTGCCAGGCGTATTGCAGTTGAGAAGACGCGAAAGAATGATCTTTCACCAGAGCTTCAGCGATTTGAAAAAGAATTATCAGATGCATTAGGAACGCGGGTACATATTGAAAGGGCAGCAAAAGGAGGAAAGGTTGTTATTGATTTCTTTTCAGAAGATGACCTTAGTGCAATTCGAGCGCACATTGCAGAGCAGCAAAGAAGTGAAGGAGAAGTATCAGAAGAAGAAATTATTGAAGACGTAGAACATGCACTTGAAGGAGTGGTTGAAGAAACTCAACAAGAAGAAGTTGCCGAGGAAAAGAAAAAAGAAGAGGACGATCTCTACAATATCTCAAGCTTTACGGTGTAGGTTTCTTTCCTGTTTTTTGTCGGATAGCACGTCGCGCAAGGGATGTTTTTACCATATCAAGCCACTTCTCTGTTGGGGCAGAGTTTTTTCGAGTCATGATATCTACACGGTCTCCATTCTTTAGTTTTGTATCAAGTGAGACAAGTTTCCCATTTACCTTTGCACCTGCAACGTGGTCTCCAATATCACTGTGAATTGCATATGCAAAATCAATAGGGCTTGAGTCCACAGGAAGATCAATAACATCTCCTTGAGGAGTAAACACAAACACTCGATAGCTTGTCATATCTTCCTTCACTCCTTGAAGGAATTCGTCACTTTCAGATAGTGCTGCTTGTGTATTTACAAGGTCTGCAATCCAAGAAGGGGTTTTTGTGCTGGCACCTTTTTCAGAAGCGGGTACTTTAGGAACAAGTTCATTCATCCAAGACTTTGCAAGAGACTCAAACATTTTCTTGTTGCTGTTCCCAAGTTGTTTGTATGAAATATGAGAAGCGATTCCGTATTTTGCACTTCGATGCATTTCTTCTGTCCGAATCTGTACCTCAACAATCCCAGCGTTTCCAGTCATAACAGTTGTATGAAGACTCTGGTATCCATTTGGTTTAGGGAAAGCAATATAGTCTTTAATTTTTCCTGGAAGAGGTTTGTAGAGATTGTGAACGATACCAAGTACTGCGTAGCAGTCATTTATATCTTTTACAATCACGCGGATAGCAGCCACATCAAATATCTTTGTAATATCTTTTTCTTTTCGCTCTAGCTTTTGATACAAACTATAGAGTCCTTTAATACGTAGTTCAGTATGAAAATCTACAACAGATCCCTTTGCGAGTTCTTTTCGGAGTGTTCGTTGGATTTTTTTAAGACCATCTTCATTCTCCTTGCTCTTCTGCTTCATCACCTCAAGAGTATGAGTGTATGCATCAGGGTCAACATGGGGGAATGAAAGATCCTCAAGATCTCTCTTCATAAGTCCCATTCCAAGACGGTCTGCAATGGGTGCATAAATCTCAAGTGTCTCAATAGCAATTCGCTTTCGCTTTCGCTCAGGGACGTGATCAATCGTTGTCATGTTGTGATAACGATCTACAAGTTTAATAAGCAATACCCGAATGTCTGCAGAGGTTGCTACTAGAAGTTTCCGCAAACTTTCAGCGTGCCGTGCCATTCCTCGGTACTTGTGTTTTCCAAGTTTTGTTACTCCACGCACAAGGAAGAGAACATCTTTTCCAAAAAGCTTTTCAATCTCTTCTTCTTCAACTCCAACGTCTTCTACTGTGTCGTGTAGGAGGCCTGCTGCAACAACGGCACTATCTGCTCCAAATTCTGCAAGCTTTTGCGCAACAGCAGCGGGGTGTATGAAATAAGGTTCTCCAGAATAGCGAGTGTGTCCGTCATGAGCCTTCTTTGCAAAGGCATATGCATCTTTCACAAGTGTGAGTTCTTTCTCACTTGCTCCTTGCATTTCTTTTTGTATTTCCTTGACGGATACCATATTGTCTAGCATACTATCTATTAGTAAATTGGCAAGGGGAGGTATCCATGTCAGAAAGAGCGCCAGAAGGCAGATTTGTTTGTGCAGGGTGTCTCATTGAGTTTAAAGACTCAAGACGCCGGGAGTGTTGCTTGAATTGTGACTCTTCTGGAACTTCTCTCCCTCAGGACGAGATTGATGAGGCACAGAGTGTTTGTCCTCGTAGGATAAAATATCTTGCCGCACAGCAAAAGAATGCTGCATAAATACTTAAAAAGACCGACCCCTTGGGGTCGGCATTTTTTTATTTCTTTTTCTTTGCTCCTCGTTTCTTCTTTTCTTCGGCGAGAATCTCAAGTGCTCTTGGTAATTCAATTGAGTACACATCATCTGTTTTGAGAGATCTAAAGTCACTCTCATGCACGATGTACGGACCAAAGCGTCCGATGCTCGCGCTAATAGGTTCTCCAGTAGTTGGGTGATCTCCCAGCACACGAGGAAGTGAGAGGTACTTCACAGCATCCTCAATTGTTACCTCCTTGGGCTCTTTGTCTTTTGGAACACTTGCTCGACGTGGTTTCTTATTCTTTTCATTTTTTTCACCAAGTTGCACATAAGGACCAAAACGTCCGTTTAGTACAAAAATTTCTTCTCCTGATTCAGGATGAGTTCCAATTGGTTTGTCTTCTCCAATCTCTTCACCTTCTTGTGTTCGCATACCATCACAGTCTGGATAGGTATCACAACTCATGAAGACCCCCCCACGTCCAAGTTTGAAGTCCATGGTGCTTTTACACTTTGGGCATTTAAATTCCTTAGGAGCTTTTCCAAGTGTAGTTAGTTTTGGAATGTCTTCTTTTGAAGCAACTGCTTTTTGGAAAGGTCCATAGAAATCCTTAAGTGTTTTTATATATTTTCCTTTTCCGTTCGCAATATCATCAAGCTTGTCTTCCATCTCTGCTGTAAAGTCATCTCCTACATAGTGTGTGAAGTGCTCTTCAAGGAAGCTAGATACAACATCTCCTGTTGCTGTAGGGAAGAGTGTTCTTCCAACTTTTTCTACGTACTCACGATCCACGATTGTTCGGATGGTAGAAGCGTATGTAGAAGGTCGTCCGATACCTCGTTTCTCAAGTTCTTTAATAAGACCAGCTTCAGTGTATCTGTTTGGTGGTTCTGTTTGCTTCTCAGTAGACGTAATGTCCATAAGATCAAGATTGTCTCCTTCTTTTACTGCAGGAAGTTCTTTATCTTCTCCTCGAGCCTCGGTATCGCAAGCTAGCCATCCTGGATTCATTACTCGTGATCCTGTTGCTGCAAATGTTGGAATCTCTTTGTCACATGCTGCAACAATTTTTGTTCGCATAACCTCAGCCGAAATCATTTGAGATGCAAGTGTTCGTGTGCGAATGAGTTGATACAGTCGCTTCTCATCATCAGTGCGCCCTGCAACACCTCGTCCAGCATCTGTTGGGCGAATCGCTTCATGAGCTTCTTGGGCATTTTTTGAAGTTGTTTTAAATGCTTTAACTTCAAGATTTTCTTTCCCGTATTCTTTTTCAATTGCTTTTGAAACTTGCGCAATGGCTTCTTTTGAAAGAGTGGTGCTATCTGTTCGCATGTAGGTAATGCGTCCGGCTTCATAAAGTTTCTGTGCTGCGCGCATAGTTCTGCTTGGAGAGAAACCAAGTCGAGTAGATGCAACCTGCTGAATGGTTGAAGTTGTGAAGGGTGGTTTTGGCTGTCTATTTTGTTTGCTCTCAGTAACGCTCTCTACTTTCCAAGTTCCTTCCTTTGCTTCTTTTAATATTCGATCAGCTTCTTTAGCTTCTTTGGGTTCTTCAGTTCCTGTAGTTTGAAATTCTCCAGCAATAGCCTTAAAGAGTGCCTCAAGTACGAAGTATGTTTCAGGAATAAACTTTCGGATCTCACGCTCTCGCTCCATAAGGATACGTAGGGCAGGAGATTGTACTCGCCCAGCTGAAAGTCCGTACCGTACTTTTTTCCAGATAAGACCAGAAAGATCGTATCCTACAAGTCGATCAAGAACACGACGTGCTTCCTGTGCATGTAAAAGATTCTCATCAATCTTGCGAGGATGCTTCATTGCTTCAAGCACAGCCTCTTTTGTAATTTCATGGAAAACAACACGTACAGCATTTTTAATACCAGCTGCTTCTTGCACGTGCCATGCGATAGCTTCTCCTTCTCGGTCGGGGTCAGGCGCAAGGAAAACTTTTGTTGCTTTCTTCGCAGCTTTTTTAATATCAGCAATAACGTCCTCCTTTTTTGGAGAGTTTACATATCGAGGAATAAATCCCCCTTCAATATCAACAGCATCCTTATTGCTCTTGGGTAAATCACGAACGTGTCCCACAGATGGAAGGACTACGAAATCGTCTCCAAGATACTTTTGGATTGTCTTGGCTTTTGCTGGTGACTCAACAATTACTAACTTACTCATGCACACTGCATACCGCACTTATATATGTATGGTCAAGTCTTTGGATTGCGTAAACGAACGTATGCGCCTCCATGACTTGTAATAATTCCTTTTAATTCAAGACCAGAAAGCAAAGAGAGAAGGTCTTCTCTGGATAGTCCTAAAAGAAGAATAAGTTGTTCTAAACTTTGCGCCTCCTCCAGAGCTTCGTAGAGTTTTTTCTCGAGTGGGCGCATGAGTACTGAAAGTTCTGGTTGCTCATGATCAAGTCCAAGCACTTCTAAAATATGTTCTGCTTCCGTCACGATAGTCGCGCCAAGTCTGAGAAATTGATGAGGACCTTTTCCGTGTTCGCTAAAAAGTGGGTGAGGAATAGTAAGAAGTTCTTTGTTGTATTCAGAACTCATGCGTGCGGTTATGAGTGTCCCGCTTTTTTCTCCTGCCTCAAGCATAAACACTGCATCACTCATTCCTGCCATTATTCTGTTTCGTTTTGGAAAAGACCACATCTGCGCTCTAAACTCTGGAGGAAATTCAGAAAGCAATGCTCCACCTGCATCAAGAATGTTTTGTGCTAAGTAGGCATGTGTCTTTGGGTACAGTGCTGCGTCACTAATACCAGACCCGGGGACTGCAATAGTGTGAAGACCGTGCTGAAGTGCGAGTGTGTGTGCTAATCCGTCAGTTCCAAGTGCAAGACCAGAGACAATAGATATAGGATAACCTTTGAGTTTGCTAAAAAAGTGTGTCAAAACACGCTTTCCGTAATCGCTTAAGGCACGAGAACCAACAACACAGAGCAGCTTATGACCTTTGGGAGGAAGTGTTCCTCGAACATATAGTTTTTCTGGAGGATCAGGAATATGGGAAAGCGTCCCGGGGAAGTCTTTTTTCAACACTTGGTACACATCGTATGCCATAGTACAGTAGTATTTACTGTATCAGATTATGTTGGATATAAATTTCATTCGAGAGCACAGCGACATCGTGAAAGCCGGTGCGAAAAAGAAACACATCGAAGTAGACATCGATGCGCTATTAAAAGTGGATGATGAGCGGAGGGAGCTACAACAGAAAGTAGACGGTCTACGAGCAGAGCAGAATGTTATAAGTGATTCAATTCCTAAACTTGAAGGAGGGGAGCGAGAGGTGAAGATTGCAGAATCAAAACTTCTTAAAGAAAAACTTCAAGAAGAAGAGAAGAAGCTTAAAGATATTCTTGTAAAATGGCGTGCACTTATGGTGCAGGTGCCTAACGTGCCAGACATGTCGGTTCCCGAAGGAAAGGAAGACACAGACAATGAAGAGATTCGAACATGGGGAGAAAAACCAACATTTTCATTTACTCCAAAAAATCACGTTGAGCTTATGGAGAAGCTTGGGATGATTGATCTTGAACGAGGAGCCAAAGTGTCTGGGTTCCGTGGGTATTACCTAAAGGGAGATGGCGCGCGTTTAAACTTCGCGCTCTGGCAGTTTGCGCTCGATTTCTTTTCTAAGAAAGATTTCACACCCCTTATTGCACCATCTCTTGTGCGAGGGGAGTCATTCTTTGGAACGGGGTATCTTCCACAAAGTGAAGAAGATTTGTATAAGACACAAGATGAAGAATATCTTGCTGGAACTTCAGAGGTTGCAGCGATGGGAATGCATGCAAACGAAATATTCGATGCAAAAGATCTTCCAAAGAAGTACTTCGCATTTTCTCCTTGTTTCAGGCGAGAGGCAGGAAGCCATGGGAAAGATACGAAAGGGCTTGTACGTGTACACGAATTTTATAAATTTGAGCAAATTGTTTTGTGCGAAGCATCTCATGCTACGAGTGTAGAATTCCATGAAGAGCTAACTGCAAATGCAGAAGACATGCTTAAAGCTCTCAAGCTCCCATACCATGCAGTTATTAACTGTGGAGGAGATCTTGGATTAGGACAAGTAAAGAAGTATGACCTTGAGGCATGGGTGCCAACAGAAGATGCATACCGAGAAACTCATTCAGCTTCATACTTCCACGATTTCCAAACACGAAGGCTTGGCATTCGGTACCGTGATGAAAATGGAGAGACAAAATTTGCCCACTCCCTAAACAACACATTTATGGCAACACCTCGATTGCTTGTTCCTCTTATCGAGAACTACCAGAATGAAGACGGAAGCATTACGGTTCCTGAAGTACTTGTGCCGTACATGGGCAAAGACGTAATTAAATAGTATGGCAAACCGCCGTCTAAAAGACCGCCGTACAATAATTGTTAGGTTCTATTCTCTCCTTGTTATTTTGGGGCTCTCTGTTTTGTTTGGAGGGGCAGCATATGGATTGTACCGACCTGAGGTACGAGTAGACTCTATTTCAGTATCAGGAGCAGATATTGTTTTCCCGCATGCTGTTGGAGAAATGGTGGAAGAAGTATTGGCTGGTTCGTATCTTTATATATTTCCCAAAGACAGCATATTTTTAATTTCTGAAGAAGATGTTCGAGAGAAGCTGTTGGCAGAGTTTCCTCGTGTAAAAACAGTTTCTGTAGAAAAAACAGGTCTCAATAGTATTGAGGTTGTTATCTCTGAGAGAGAGCCGGTATTTATGTGGTGTTCTGCTGCTACGAGTACTCCGTGTGTATTAAGTGACAATAATGGATTTTTATTTGCACAATCAAATAAAGACCTTACTCCTATATATGGAGAGCTTGCGCACGATGCTCCAGAGATTGGAAATACAATCTTCAAAGAAGGCGCGGTAACAAAGGTGGAAGCACTTACAAAAGCACTATCTAAAATAGGGCAAGAGGTTGAGAGTATTTCTTTTCGAGATGCAGACGAGGTGGTCTTAGTGCTTGCCTCAGGGCCACAGCTTGAATATGTTCTTGGAGAAGAAGATCAGATTGCAGAAGCGTTTCCTTCAGTTTTGGAAGGGATAAGTAATCTTGCAGAGGTTCAATACATTGACATGAGGTTTGGGAAACGGGTATACATTAAGCGTAATGAATAACTTTTGGGAGAGTTTAAAGAAGCCACTTATAGTTTTGGCGCCCATGGCGGACGTAACAGACGTTGCTTTTCGACGTGTTATCGCAAAGTACGGAAAGCCTGATGTTATGTGGACTGAGTTTGTGGCGTGTGATGGGCTCTACGCTACTCGTGAGAAGGTAGGAATGAAAGACGAAGAAAATCCTCTCATGCAGTCACTTCTTTTTGATAAAGGTGAACATCCAATTGTGGCGCAGCTTTTTACAAGCAATCCAGAAACTATGGAGTACTCAGCCAAGCTTTGCGCGGAGCTCGGGTTTGATGGGATTGATATCAATATGGGATGTCCTGATAGATCTATTGAGAAGCAGGGGGCAGGAGCCGCACACATAAAAGATGCCGATACTGCAAAGGAAGTAATACAGGCTGCGAAGAAGTCTGGCCTTCCTGTCTCTGTGAAGACTCGTATTGGATACAACAAAGAAGAGATTGATACGTGGATTCCAGAATTGCTCTCACAGGATCTTGCAGTACTTACTGTGCACATGCGGACGCGTAAGGAGATGAGTAAGGTTGCTGCTCACTGGGAGCTTATGCCGCGTATAGTTGCTCTTCGAGATGCTCTTGCACCGAATACTCTTATTCTTGGGAATGGAGATGTAGAGAGTCTTGAGGATGCAGATACAAAGATAAAAGAAAGTGGAGCTGACGGAGTTATGGTTGGAAGAGGTATTTTTGGTAATCCTTGGTTTTTTAATAGGGAAGTAAATGAGATTTTAACAGAAGAGAAGATGAGGGTTATGTTTGAGCACACAAAGCTGTACACCGAATTACTCCCGAATAAAAATTTTTCAATAATGAGGAAGCATTATAAGGCGTATGTAAATGGGTTTGAAGGAGCTGCAGAGCTACGAGCAAAACTTTTTGAAACAAAGAACGTAGATCAAGTTGAAAAAATATTAATTGACGAAGGCTATTTGGGGGAGTAAGTTGAACAGTAGAAAATTCAATGGAGGAATACAAATGTTTAACACCGCTCCTGTTGTGCTCACCTCTGATGAGAAGGAGGCACAGAAACGTTGGCTTACGCTTGTTGGAAATACTATAGGCCACCCACTTCCAGAATTAGTCTCAAGGCGAGATCTTGCTCATGGAGTAAGTTCTTTGCGTGGGATGGGAGAGCATGGCGTTGCCCGCGCACTTCTTCAGTACAAAACTTCTTGCGCAGGTAAGTAGCTTGACTGGGTTGTGAAAAAAACGTACTTTTTATCTATAGCAACCAATGGAGGAGGCTGTGACATTTGCTGAAATGAGGAAAGTCATTCGTCAAGCAAAAGAGCTTGCAAAAAGAGAGTGGGAAACTCTCTGGAAAGAATGTGCAGACTCTAGCGTTGTCCACAAAAGGGACGTGAAGAGCTTGGCAAGTACACTTCGTGAAAAAGGTCGCAAAGACAACACTGAAGAAGGTCTTGTGAAGCGTTTCGCAGCACGAATTTGCGAGCGTCGATATGTTCATTCCGCATTTTAACCACTGTTAGCGTCGCCCGGGTTTTATACCCAGGCGGCGCTTTTTGTTTAATGATATAATCGATGAATATGGCAGAGGCACTCTATAGGAAATATCGACCACAGAAATTCTCAGAAGTGGTTGGACAGGATCATATAACGAAAGTTTTAGAAGGCGCTATAGCTCAAGACAATGTGGGACACGCATATCTCTTTGCAGGTTCACGTGGGCTTGGGAAGACAACTATTGCTCGTATCTTTGCAAAAGCTATCGGGTGTACGGAGAATGATCTCTATGAGATTGATGCTGCAAGTAATACAGGAGTAGATAATATCCGAGAGCTCTCAGAGAATGTATATACACTTCCTTTCAATTCTCCTTATAAGGTGTACATCATCGATGAGGTGCACATGCTCTCAAAGAGTGCTTTTAATGCATTCCTTAAAACATTAGAAGAACCACCAAAGCACGTTGTCTTTATCCTTGCTACTACAGAGACTGAGAAACTTCCAGAAACTATTATTTCTCGATGTCAGACCTTCACCTTTAAAAAACCATCTCGCAAGGTACTTACGAGTGTTGTTTCAAAAGTGTCTAAAAAAGAAGGGTTTGAGCTTGAAGCCTCTGCTGCAGAACTTATAGCGCTTCTTGCAGATGGATCATTCCGAGATGCACTCTCAGTACTTCAAAAGATCCACGCATCTTCTAAAGACAAGAAAGTATCAGTAGCTGAGGTGGAGGAAGTAACAGGTGCTCCAAAGCGTACACTTATAAGTGATTATGCAGATGGAATATTAGGGGGAGATAAAGAAAAAGCACTAGGAGCTATTAAAGCAGCTGAGGATGGGGGAGTTGAGATGCGTACTTTCCTTACACTTGTACTAGATTACCTTCGTTCCGTTTTGCTTCTAAAGCATGTGGCAAGTATGGAGAAAGAGTTTGTAGCGCAGTATGGAGATGATGAGGTTGCTCATATGAAGACACTCACTTCTTCGATTACACCAGAAGTATTGGCTGCACATCTAGAAGCAAGTAGAGATATGCGGTATGCTCCTATTCCCTCACTGCCACTAGAGCTTGCAGTTATTGCACTTGTTAGGCAAGATAGTGAGTAAGGTTAGTACCTGATCGTCTAACGGTAGGACGCGTGGTTTTGGTCCACGAAATCGGGGTTCGATTCCCTGTCGGGTAGCAAATTTAAATTGTGTTAGGCTAGATATATTATGTCATTACAAACAAACAGAGGAGTGCTGGGAACTATAGTTTTAATCGTACTGGGTTTTGCAGTAGTTGCTGGAGCAGCCATTTTTGTTAGTAACAATGATTCAGAAGTTGCAAATGAAGATGAGAAAGCTGTTGAGGTGAAGGATGAGGGTGATAAGACTATGCCGATAAAAGAGGCTGAAAAAGAAAAGGTCGTAGGACTTCAGTTTTGTCCTGATGAATGGATTGATAATCAAATGCCAACAACAATTGAGCTTGGGTCTGAAATGCCCACACGTCGTGACTACTATCGCGCCGATGGTGTGCGGAGGGAAATTAGTGAATTTGATGAAAACTGGGTAAAGGAGAATTGTGATCTGGAGCGACAAATTGTCTATTAAATAAAAAACCACCTTATAAAAGGTGGTTGGGTGAATGCCTGAACAGTTGGACCTTGGACCGTTATAGTTACGGCCGACGTTTTCTGGAAAACTGTACCAGAACCAGTCATGGTATTCGGAGCAACGTGCTGATCTGTCCCTACTAGCCACTGATAGCCACTGAGCTGCCCAGGCATTCAAGGGCACTATACAGTAATTTGGTAAACTTTAATACATGAGCACCTCAAAAGAATTTACTGAATACATTCTCGATCTACTCTCTCCTTTAGGAGATATAGAGGTAAAGAGAATGTTTGGTGGTGCTTTACTAAAAGTTGGAAACAAACAACTTGGAATAATCATTGATGATTCCCTGTATTTCAAAGTTATAAACTCAGAAGTACAAAAGCGATACGAAAGTGAGGGGGCAAAACAATTTTCATATACACGTAAAGACAAGAAAGATCCTGTTGTTATTAAAAACTGGTGGAGTGTACCGGAGGATGTTTTAGAAAATCAAGAAGAATTGGTAGTGCTTGCAGAGGAGGTATTACGGTATCAAGATTGATACTAAGGACTACGTAGTGTAGTGTTCACGCTTATGTCAGGTAATGGCGCACTTATAAACTTCAATGAAGTCTCATACGAGCACACTGCTAATAAGCCGATTCTAATCGAGTCGTCTTTTTCTATACGAAGAGGGGCAAAGCTAACGCTTATGGGGCAAAACGGTGCAGGTAAAAGTACACTCTTTGGTCTAATAACAGGAGAGTACACTCCGGAAGAAGGAAGGATAAATATCGTGCACGGTACGAGTATTGCGGTATCAAGGCAAGTTATTCCTCGTGGAGATCTTGAAATAAGTGTTCGAGACTTCTTTTCAAAGTGTTTTTCTGAGAAAGTGTACGACATTGATCCTAAGATTGATGCCATTTTGGAGGTTGTTAATCTTGCTCCTAAGGACAAAGAGGTGAAGGAGACATTTAAGGATCGTCTTGTTGGGAGTTTCTCAGGAGGGCAGCAGGCGAGACTGCTTCTAGCTTCTGCACTTATTCAGAATCCTGATGTGCTTCTACTTGATGAGCCAACAAACAATTTAGATACTGAAGGTATTGATCACCTTACTGATTTCCTTAAGGAATATAAAAAGACCGTTATTGTTATTTCTCATGATGCAGACTTCCTCAATGCCTTTACGCAGGGAGTTCTTTATTTAAATACACAGACACGAGGTATCGAGCAGTACACAGGAAACTATAACGATGTAGTAGAAGAGATAACCGTACGAGTAGAGAAGGAGAAGCGAAAGAACGCACAGCTTTCAAAGGAGATTCAGGCAAATAAAGATAAAGCGAACTTCTTTGCAAACAAGGGAGGGCAGATGCGTATGGTTGCAAAGCGAATGCGAGAAAAGGTAGATCTTGCTGAAGAGAATAAAGTAGATGTGCGAAAGGAGGATAAAACTATTCGAGATTTTACTATTCCTACACAACAGGATATTCCTCTTAATGTGCTCGAGCTAACTTCATACAAAGTAATTAAGGATCACAAACCAAAGGATGTTAAGTGTGAGCTAACTCTAAAGCGAGGAAGTCATCTTCAGATTATTGGTCCCAATGGTATTGGAAAGACAACACTGCTCGAATCTCTTGCTTCAGGAAATGCTACAGGAGAGGAGGTGGCAAAGGGAGTAAAGATTGGATACTACCGGCAAGACTTCTCAAACCTAGATTTTGATCAGACGGTGTTTGATTGTCTTATGGAAGCAATGGATGAAAAACTTCAGGAGAAAATGCGCGCACTTGCCGCAGGATTCTTGCTTGATGGGGAGATAATGAAAACAAAGATCGGACTTCTATCAGAAGGGCAAAAGGGACTTGTTGCATTTGCTCGTCTAAAAATTATGGAACCAGGGCTTCTTATTCTTGATGAGCCAACAAACCACATTAACTTCCGACATATTCCAGTAATTGCAAAAGCGCTAGATGAATTTAAGGGAGCAATGATTCTCGTATCTCACGTAGATGAGTTTGTAGAACAAATCCATATGGATGATGTACTTGATTTGGGGAAGAAAAAATAAGGTATTCTATAGGGATGGAACCAGAAACTCAAAATAAATTAGAAGAAATGGATCAGAAGCTAAATGCTATTTACGCTTCAGTAGAAAAGACTCGAAAATATTTCCTTATGGTTATGTGGATCACTATCGCTATGGTGGTATTACCGCTTCTTGGTCTTATCTTTGTAATTCCTTCATTTATAAGTTCATACACAGAAACCCTTAACGGACTTCTTTAAACATGGAGCACACGGTCTACATACTTAAGTGTGCTGATAACACACTCTATACCGGATACACTATAGATATAGAGAGGAGAGTATCTGAGCATAATTCTGAAAAGATTGGCGCAAAGTATACAAAAGCACGTAGACCAGTAGAGCTTGTCTACAAGGAATCTTTTGAAGATAAGGGAGATGCACTGCGCAGAGAAATTGAAATTAAAAAGCTCACGCGCTCTGAAAAACTTTCACTTATAAAAATTTAGTAGTAGTGTGCCTTTGTGGGATTACCTAAAAACACATACGACGTCATTGTTGTCGGAGGAGGAGCCTCAGGCATGATGGCAGCAATAACTGCAGCAAAGCGCGGAAAGCGTGTGCTTTTGATTGAGAAGAACAAACATCTCGGGGAGAAACTTCGAATATCTGGAGGAGGGCGCTGCAACATTTTAAATGCTGAAGAAGACACCAGGAAACTCCTTTCAAACTTTGGGGAGGCAGACAAGTTCCTTTTCTCTCCTTTTTCACAGTTTGGCATGAAAGAGTCGCGAGAGTTTTTTGAATCAAATGGACTCCCTATTATGGTTGAGGAGAATAACCGAGCATTTCCAGTATCTGAGAAGGCAGAGGACGTGTGTGCATTTTTTGAAGAACAACTTCGAATACATAAAGTAGAGGTGCGAAAGAAGCTTGAGGTAATTGAGCTTGTGAAGCGGAGTGGGCGCATTACACGTGTGAGGGCAGGAGACCAGGAGTTTGCAGCTGAATCAATCATCCTTGCTACAGGAGGGATCTCACATCCAGAGACAGGCTCAACAGGAGAAGGGTTCAAATGGCTTGAAGATTTAGGGCACGAAGTATATGAGCCAAAGCCAACCATTGTGCCTCTTAAGGTATTGGAGAAGTGGATTAGGAATCTTTCAGGAAATTCATTGCCCGATGCAAAAATAACGTTTGCACTTGGAAAAGAAAATAAATTCTCAAAGCGAGGACGAATTCTATTTACACACTTCGGGCTTTCAGGACCAACTATCCTTAATAGTGCAGGAGCAGTACAAGATCTTCTTCACGAAGGAATTGTAAATGCATACATTGATTTGTTCCCAGATTTGAACCTAGGAGAGGTTGATGAGCTTGTACAGAAAGTTTTTGAAGAGAATAAGAATAAAAACGTACGTAACGTATTTAAAGGAATACTTCCTCCGGGTACTGCAGACGTGCTTGCAACAAGGTTTCCAAAGATAGATGAAGAAATGAAGGTGCATTCGGTTACAAAAGAGCAGAGGAAGGGAATTGTAGAATTCCTGAAGAAAGTACCTCTAGTTATCTCAGGCCTTATGGACGCAGAGCGTGCGGTTGTTGCAGATGGTGGAGTACCTCTTACTGAGGTTGATATGAAGACAATGCGATCAACGGTAATTAAAAACCTCTTTATTACAGGAGACCTATTTAATATTACTCGACCAACAGGAGGATACTCACTACAACTTTGTTGGACTACAGGATACGTTGCAGGGATGAATGCATAGTCTATTGCCAATAACACATTTCTAACGTACTCTGCATGCAATCAGGCCAACAGGCCCTATTTTTTATGGAAATTCGAAATATCGCAATCATCGCCCATGTGGACCACGGAAAGACTACTCTTACTGATGCTCTTATGCAGCAGACAGGGGCAGTAAAGGTTGGTTCTTCAATGGATTCAAACTCTCTTGAGCAAGAGCGTGGTATTACCATTTACTCAAAGAACGCGTCGGTGATGTACAACGATACAAAGATCAACATTGTGGACACTCCTGGCCACGCTGACTTTGGATCAGAGGTAGAGCGAGTACTTCGGTCTATCGATACTGTGCTTCTCGTAGTTGATGCGCAGGAAGGACCAATGCCTCAGACTCGTTTCGTACTAAAGAAGTCACTTGAGCTTGGACTTAATCCAATTGTTGTTATCAACAAGATTGATAAACCAGCAGCAGATCCAGACCGGGCAGAGGAGCAGGTACTCGAGCTTTTCTATGAGCTAGGAGCAACAGAGGAGCAAGCCAACTTCCCAGTAGTGTATGCAATTGGACGAGATGGGATTGCAAAGAAGAAGATGGAGGATGAGTCAAAAGACCTTACTCCACTTCTGGATACTATTTTGGAGCACCTACCAAATGTTTCAACTGATGAACTTGTTGCAAAGACATTAAAGTTTCAGTCATTTAACTTGGCATACGACAACTTCCTTGGACGTATGGCAGTTGGGCGAGTATACGAAGGAGTGCTTAAGCTTGGAGATCCACTTTTCATTAAAAAGCCTAATGGAGAAACACGGCCCGGAAAAACAACAAAAATTTTCTCATTTACAGGACTTGAGCGTGTAGAGGTACAAGAAGCAAAAGCAGGAGACATTGTGCTTGTGGCCGGACTCGACAATATTGATATTGGAGAAACAGTAGTTACAGATACAACTGTTGAGCCGCTAGATGCTATTGCTGTTGATGAGCCAACAATCTCACTAGCCTTCATGGCGAACTCTTCTCCTTTCCGAGGAAAAGAAGGTTCACTTATTACGTCTCGACAGATTGCAGATTATCTTGAGCGAGAGTTGGAGGTAAACGTAGGGCTGAAGGTAGATTTTGGTGCAGGAGATCACTTTAAAGTATATGGACGAGGAGAGCTTCACATCGCGATTCTTCTTGAGAACATGCGCCGGGCAGGGTATGAGATTCAGGTATCACAGCCACAGGTAATTATCCGAGAGGAAGAAGGGAAGAAGGTAGAGCCATTTGAGGAAGTGATTGTTGATATCCCACAGGAATTCCAGGGAACAATTATCGAGAAACTTTCAGCTCGAGGATTTATCATGAACAACCTTGAGAATATTGATCCTATTCTCCGACTTACATTTGAAGGTCCTACACGAGGACTTCTTGGATACCGAAACCAATTTGTTGTAGATACGCGAGGAGAAGGACTTATTTCATCTCGAGTAATTGGCTTCAAGCCATATGCAGGAGAGATCCAACGAAAGAGCGTTGGTTCTATGGTTTCAATTGTGCAGGGAAAAACTCCAGCATTCTCACTATGGGGACTACAAGATCGTGGGCAGCTATACATTGGAGCTGGTACTGAGGTGTACGAAGGTATGGTTATCGGAAATACTTCAAAGGGAGAGGAGATGACAGTAAATCCAACAAAAGGGAAGCAGCTTACCAACATGCGTTCATCAAGTTCTGACGAATCAGTTGACCTTGTGCCGCCACTTACGCTTTCTATCGAGCGAGGACTCGAGATCATGAACAGTGATGAGTACCTTGAGGTTACTCCAGAGAGTGTACGTCTGCGAAAGCAACTTCTAACTGAAGCAGAGCGGACAAAGGTAAAGCGGTCAAAGTAGATTGACAGGGTACAAAAAGTACTATATAGTGCCTGCAACTCAATTCTCGATTCAAAGGCTTTTTTAGTTCTCACAATCTCGAGACTTAGAGCCGAAAAGTTAAATAAATTATGTATAAAAGAAACTCAGGTTCGCGACCTGTTCGGTCTTCACGTGGTGGAGGTTTCCGAGGGGGCGCAAAACGACCACAACGAGGTAACTATATTGACCCTACTAAATTTGTTAGTAAGGCTGTAGGACCTACAAAAGAAGTAGTATTCAAGCCCGAACATAAGTTCGCTGATTTTGCATTGAACGATGCTCTTAAAGCAAACGTTACGGCTAAGGGGTATGAAAACCCTACACCCATTCAAGATAAGGCTATTCCGGTAGTGCTTGAAGGAAAGGATGTGGTGGGAATCGCAAACACAGGTACAGGTAAAACTGCAGCCTTCTTGCTCCCTCTTATTACAAAAGTTCTTGGCAACCCTCATGAGAAGGTTTTGATTATGGCTCCAACACGAGAGCTTGCGATTCAGATTGATCAGGAGATGCGTGGATTTACAAAAGGAATGGGAATTTCTTCTGTATGTACGGTTGGAGGAACTCCAATGCGACCACAGCTAAAGCAGCTTAAGAACAGCAACAATTTTATTATTGGAACACCAGGACGTATTAAAGACCTGGTAGAGCGACGAGCTATTCGACTTGGATCATTCCAGACACTTGTACTGGATGAGGCTGACCGAATGCTTGATATGGGATTCATTGGTGATATGCGACATATCGTTAAGGGGATGCCAGAGAAGCGACACACTCTATTCTTCTCAGCCACTCTTTCACCAGAGATTGAAAAACTCATTTCTGAATTCCTTACAGCACCTGTTCGTATTTCAGTAACTACTGGAGCAACGGCAAAGAATGTAAACCAGGATGTTGTGAAGGTTGGATCAAGTGAGGTAAAGATTGAAAAACTACACGACCTACTTAATGAGCGTGATTGTGAAAAGGCTATTGTCTTTGGAGCAACAAAACACGGAGTAGAGCGTCTTTCAAAAGATCTTATTACACGTGGGTTTAAAAGTGAGGCTCTTCATGGAGACAAGAGTCACTCTCAGCGACAGCGTGCACTAAAGCGGTTCAAGGAAGATATTTCAAATGTTCTTGTTGCAACAGACGTTGCGGCACGAGGACTTGATATTCCTAACGTATCTCATGTGATTAACTATGATCTTCCAATGACATACGAGGATTATGTTCACCGAATTGGACGAACAGGACGTGGTACCAAGAGCGGAAAGGCTTTCACCTTTATTGGGGGAGCAACTGCACCGCAAAAAGCGCCACGGTCTTCTTCACGACCTTCTCGACCATATAGGTCATCATCACGGCCTTCACGACCAAGTACAGGAGCACGACCGCAACGAGCGTATAGCGCTCAGCGAGGACGTCGCTACTAAATAGAAAAACAAAAACACCCACGACATTCTCGTGGGTGTTTTTGTAGTACACTAACTTCAAATGGTAAAAGAGTTCATTAAAAAGCACGAACGATTAATTTCAGCAGGAGCTCTCCTTGTTGGATTCTCGTGGGATGCATTTACTCTTACACGTATCGACTACTTCTTTGAGGTGCTTGTACTAGGAACTCACACCTCACTCATTGTTCTTTGGATTCTTCTTATAAACATAATAGAAGGGAAAAACCTCAAAGGCTGGTTCTTTGATAATCTCCGCAATATCACACCAATCCTCATGCAAGTGTCCTTTGGTGCGCTCTTTAGCGCTCTTACCATCTTCTATATAAAAAGTGCCTCTATAACAACAACATTAATCTTCGTACTTATCCTTGCAGGACTACTTGTTGGAAATGAGTTCTTTAGGAAAAAATATCAAAAGTTTGTATTCCAGTTTTCAGTTTTGTTTGTAGCACTTGCGTCATTCTTCGCACTCTACATTCCTGTACTTGTAGGTACTGTTGGCGCCTGGGTGTTTATGCTTGCGAATATTGTTGCAGGATTTACGATCTTCTTGTTGGTCGAGTTCTTAAAGCTGTTTGTGCCAGACCGGGTGAATTGTTCACGAAATGGTCTGCGCATAAGTATAGGAAGTATCATTGTCATTCTTCAGCTTCTTTATTTTTCAAATATTATCCCTCCCGTACCATTGGCTCTTAAAGACAAAGGTGTGTATCACAATGTCGTGCGAAGCGGGGAAGTGTACGTAGGAACTACAGAAGAGGAGAGTCTTCTAGAAAAGATTTTCCCAGGAACAACTATTCACTACACAGAAGGAGAGTCAATTTCTATGTACAGTGCAATCTTTGCACCAACAGGACTTTCAACAAACATTGCCCATTCATGGGAATACTTTGATGTAAAAACAAATACATGGATTCCTCAAGGGAGGATTAGCTTCTCAATAGCTGGAGGAAGAGATAGTGGGTTCAGAGGATATACTGAAAAAAGTGCTCTATTTGAAGGAAAATGGAGAGTGCAGGTTGTTACAAAAAGGAATCAAGTACTTGGAAGGGTGGTATTTACCTTGGAAAAAGCAGAAAAAACCCCAATTTTCATAGAAAAAGCCTTATAAGAAGCCACAATTTGTAGTTTTCCACAGGTTATACATGGTAATAAACAATTGTTTGTGATTGACAGTGTGCTAGGGTTTCTATGTGTCGCCGTGTGTGAATATTCAGGGAGAATCACACACACTCTAAGCGTGACGCAACAAAAGGCTCGGCAGGCCAAATAACAAAAAGAGACTCACTCAGTGAGTCTCTTTTTGTTGAGATGTCCCGCAGGTTTTTAATGTCCGTAGAATATTGAGACCAAGAGCATTAAAAGAAGTCCTGTGAAAAGGAAAATAAAGTGTGGGGCAGGATGGCACTCATATCGTACTGATCGAACAATGCTCGGTATAAAGTCTCGGAGAATAATATGGAGGAACCCTCCAGCGGTGAACGCAAGAAGGAGAACAGCAACACCTTCTATGTTTGATACAAAAAGTCCTATACCTATTCCGATAAAGATAGTAAGTGCAGTAGCAAGGTTTAGAAGGAGTGCTTTTTTAGTTGAGTACCCAGCCTCTTTTAGGATAAAGAACTCAGCAAGCTCCTGTACTATTTCATGGATAAGAATTCCAATAATAGCTGCTCCTCCAACAAATGCATTTGCCATAAAAAGAGGAACAAGCAACAGTCCGTCTCCAATGTTGTGAAGTGCGTCTCCTAGAAGCATTTTCCGCGCATCAATTTTGGTATGGGAATGTGCGTTAGTTTGTCCGTGGTGATGGTGTGCCTCCTTTAAAATAGAAGTAAGGCCCTCAAAGAAAAGAAATCCTGCAGCAAGGGTAATGAGTATGTGGGTGGTTATTCCATCATGAAAGAGTTCTCTAATAAGGGAATACACTAGTACTGCAAATATCCCTGTAGCAAAACTCACAAGGTATCGAGAGTACTTTGTGAAGAATCCCTTTAAGAATACTTGGCTTGCAAGGATTCCGGTAAGGGAGGCGAGAGAGATAATTCCTCCTGCAATGAATATCTGAAACTCCATTACCAATGACTATAACCCATAATTCACTCCTTGGTAGTGCAGGAGATTAGTTTTGGCGTATACTGCCTATATATGAGTAAAAGCAGAAATCACGGGATCGCAATGTTAGTTGCAGTAATTGCATTCGTAACATTTTTTTCAATCATAGGGTTTGGTCGAGGACTTACTGAGCCTTTTGTTTCAACAATAGAATCACCCGAAGAGCTTGCAAATGCCAACACGGCGTTTAATACTGCTCAGGTGAATCCAGAAACAGGACTTATAAGCGAAGACGTTGTTCTCGGAGATGGCGCAGAAGCTGTCACTGGGAAGACTGTTGTTGTGAATTACACTGGAGCATTTGAAGATGGATCTGTATTTGATAGTTCTGTTGGACGAGCGCCATTTGAATTCGCACTTGGAGCAGGGCAGGTTATCGCAGGTTGGGATCAGGGAGTTGTTGGAATGAAAGTAGGAGGACAGCGTGTTCTCGTTATTCCTTCAGATCTTGGATACGGAGACCAGGGATACGGACCAATACCAGGAAAGGCAACACTTGTCTTCGAAATCGAGCTACTCGAAGTAAAGTAGACAAATTCTTATCATAATTCAGAGAACTGCACCCACATGGGTGCTTTTTTCTATCTACGTAGTTAATTACGTAATTAACTACGTAGTTGCGCTTTTATCCCTAAACAACTAGTGTGCAGGTATGAAATTCAAGGTGACAAAAAAGGATGGCGCTGCACGAGCAGGTGTTATCGAAACTGAGCACGGAGTTATTGAAACTCCTGCTTTTATTCCTGTGGGGACTAAAGCAACAGTAAAAGGTATTCACCCACACGAAGTGAAGCAGATTGGAGCACAAGTAGTGCTTGCAAACACATACCACCTTTTCTTGCAGCCAGGAGATGGTCTTGTAAAGAAGCATGGGGGACTTCATAAGTTTATGAACTGGAGCGGTCCTATTGTTACCGACTCAGGAGGTTTCCAAGTATTCTCACTTGGAGCAGGGTTTGATAAAAGCATCTCAAAGATGGGGGAGGTAAAAGAAGATAGAGGTCGTACCCCTGCGGTATTTGATGAATCAGTACTTAGTAAGCACGGGAAGCTGGCTATTATTGATGAGGAAGGAGTTTCTTTTACATCCCACATAGATGGGGCTCTCTACCGCTTTACGCCAGAGCGTTCAGTTGAGATTCAGCACAATCTAGGGGCTGATATTTTCTTTGCATTTGATGAATGTACTTCTCCTGATGCTGAGTATGAGTATCAGAAGGAAGCAATGAATAGAACACACAAATGGGCGGAGCGGTCTTTAACTGCACACAGGCAAAATCTAGAAACAAAGCAAGCTATCTTTGGAATCGTACAAGGAGGAAGGCATACAGACCTTCGAGAGGAAAGTTCAAAAACTCTAGGAGAGATGAATTTTGATGGGTATGGGATTGGAGGAAGTTTTAGTAAAGAAGACTTGGGAGTGGCACTTGAAGCAGGACTGAAGTATTTACCAGAAGAGAAGCCTCGACACTTGCTTGGTATAGGGGAGCCTGCAGATATGTTTGAAGGTGTGGCGCGAGGTATTGATACATTTGACTGTGTCGCCGCAACACGGCTTGCTCGCAACGGGACAGCATACACGCTTGATGGTCCGATTGATCTCTCAAAGAATCCATTTAAAGAAGATATGAATGTTATTGAGAAGGATTTGCCAAATTCTCCTGCAGCACCATATACACGCGCATACCTTGCACACCTTTTCCGTGCAAAAGAAATGCTTGGAGCAATGATTGTTTCGCAACATAACCTCTATTTTATTTTGAAGTTGGTTGATGACATGCGTGAAGCTATAAAAGAGGGAAGGTTTGAGGAGTTTCGAAAAGAATTCTGTGATCGTTATTACGCTTGACTAAAGTATTGATAAGTTGTACTTTGTTCTCAGGTTAAACGAAAAGGGGAATATCATGGATAAAGATAAAGAGGTTGTTATTCCAACATTGAAATCCGAACGTCTTCGGCGTCGAAAGGAAAGTGTCGCGAGAGGAGCCTGTATGGGCACCCCTACTGTGCATCAGTCGCCTGTTATTGGGGATGAAGACGGATGTCTTCAGAATCCAGCAGGGTGGCGGGATCCACAGACGGCAGGGTAGTAAACAGGGGCAATCACAAATATGTGATTGCCCCTTGACATATATTCTGATACTGGTACCTTACTGATTCCTGAGATGTCTCAGGTACTCGGCTCCGGTCGAGTTTTCATTTTCTACGAAAGCTCAAAAAATGAAAAGTGTTCTTTCCACTTCTGTTGCTATGATGATTGCTCTCGCCGCCAGCACGGTCACGCGTACTGGCGATGGCTCGCCTCTGGTCGATTCCGAAAACATCGACGCCACGGCGAAGCTTCTGCAGATTCAGTCGACCGGTTCCACGCATGTGGCCACTCATGACGAGAATCTCGCAAGCGAGTTGAAGAAACTCGATGCCGAGGTCACGAACTTCACCTATGACGGTCAGGTCGTCGGCAGTGTTGCAGACACCCTGGCTCGCTCGAAGTTCAATGTCAGCCGCATTGCTGAAATTGCCGAGCGGAATCGGGAGTCGATCTTCACCAACTACCGCAAGATCATGGCAACCGCTTCGACCACTGGTGTCACGGACATCAACTCTGGCACGCCGACCACTACTGTCGACGCCGGCCAATCGGACGCAGCGCAGAAGGCTGCCTAGTCATCTAGGCACAACAATTAATGGAGGCGGGATACTTTTGTATCCCGCCTTTTCTTTTTGTTATATACAGGTACTCTACTTACATGAAGTTTAAGCTACATGCTCCATATAAACCTGCAGGAGATCAGCCGCAAGCAATTAAGGCTCTTGTAGATGGAATTAAGTCTGGGAAAGAACACCAGACTCTTTTAGGTGTTACCGGATCTGGAAAAACATACACAATTGCCAATGTTATTGAGCAAACACAAAAACCAACAATTGTATTGGCACACAACAAAACTCTTGCAGCACAGCTAACGCAAGAATATCGAGAATTCTTTCCAGATAATGCGGTGCATTATTTTGTTTCGTACTACGACTACTACCAGCCAGAAGCATATCTTCCAGGAAGTGATACATATATTGAGAAGGAAGCTCAGATTAATGCTGAGGTAAACAGGTTGCGACATGCAACAACACAAGCGCTCCTTACTAGAGATGATGTAATTATTGTTGCGTCAGTATCTGCTATTTATGGATTGGGGTCTCCAGAAGAGTATAAGAAGGTGTTTCTTCCTATACAGGTTGGGAAACCGCTTTCTCGAAGTGTGTTGGTTAGGAAGCTTGTAAATATTTACTTTGAGCGAACAAATGCAGATCTTGAGCCTGCAAAGTTCCGTGCAGTTGGAAACAGTGTGGAATTGATGCCTGTTAATGAGAAGACTATTTATCGTATTGAATTTGAAGGAGAGAATGTAAGTGCTATTACACAGGTAGATCCTATCTCTCGTACTGTTATAAAAAAAGTAGATTCGTATTTTGTATTTCCTGCAAAGCACTTTATTACGCCAGAGGATGAGCGAGATCGAGCAATACATGACATTGAGGTAGAGCTTGAGGAACAGTTAAAGAAGATGGAGCGAGAAGGAAAGCCTCTTGAGCATGAAAGACTTAAGCGTCGTACACAAAACGACATAGCTCTTATTAAGGAGATTGGGTATACCAATGGTATTGAGAACTACTCAAGACACTTTGATGGAAGAAAGGAAGGCGCGCCACCACATACACTTCTTTCATATTTCCCACGAACAAAAGATGGAAAGGCAGACTTTCTTACCGTTATAGATGAATCACACGTTGCGGTGCCACAAATTGGTGGAATGTATGCAGGAGATCAGGCACGAAAGAAAAATCTTATTGATTTTGGATTTAGACTTCCAAGTGCAAAAGATAACAGACCTCTTACCTTTGATGAGTTTGCTAAGTTTGTGGGGCAAGTTATCTATACGTCTGCCACACCTGGGAAATATGAGATTGAGAAATCAGACAAGCCTATAGAGCAGGTTATTCGCCCTACCGGACTTCTTGATCCTGAGATTATTATTCGAGGTGTAAATGAGACTGATTCATATATAGGGCAAGTCCAAGACTTTATTCAAGAAACAGAGAAGGTTGTAAAAGGCGGGGGGCGTGTACTTGTGACAACTCTTACAAAGAAGATGGCAGAAGATCTTTCCGAGTATTTAAATGAGAAAGGTGTAAAGGCAGAATGGATTCACTCTGATGTAAAAACACTTGATCGTATTACGCTTCTTTCGGAATTTCGAAAGGGAGTATTTGATTGCCTTGTGGGAGTAAACCTTCTCCGAGAAGGACTTGATCTGCCAGAGGTAGAGCTTGTGGGTATTCTTGATGCAGATAAGGAAGGGTTCCTTCGAAGTGAGACATCCCTCATTCAAACTATTGGGCGAGCAGCTCGAAACGTTCTGGGACGTGTAATTCTCTATGCAGACAATATGACCGGTTCTTTGGATCGAGCTATTGGAGAGACAAACAGAAGGCGAGAGAAGCAGTTTGAGTACAATAAGAAGCACGGTATTACACCAAAGACCATCAAGAAGGAGATCAAAGATATTGCAGAGCAATTGAGATCTGACCATGAAGAGACCGTATCTGAAATTCTAAAAATTGAAGCAGATCTTTATGCAAAGAGCCCCAAGAAGTTTATAAAGGAAAAGAGGAAGAATATGGAAGCCGCTGTTGAGCGCCTTGATTTTGAAACAGCTGCGCTTATAAGGGATCAGATTGCAATACTTGAAGAAAAGGAGTAGGTTGGAAGAGGGTAAAAGGAGAGGTTCTTAAAATGGCCAAGATTGATAATCCCAGTAACTTTTCTTGTGGCTGTGGAGGCACCACTTTTTTGGAAGCAGATCCAAGTGATGGCACCAAGTGTGCTTCTTGTGGAAAAGCATACGGCGTAGGTGAAGTGTTCGTACTTGATCTCTCGTATCAACTTTTTGCAGTTGAAGAAGAGTTAGACAGGAAATTTACGAAGGCGGGTCTTTGACTCGCCTTTTTGTATAACTTCATTTTGCTTTTAAAATGAGTGATAAAGTAAAAAGTATGAAGAACATCTCGCTTCGAATGCTTTCGATACTTTTGGCAGTGCTTGCACTTATTATTGCAGGTGTTTCTGTTTATTTTGGTTCAGAGCTTCTTCGAGAAAATATCTTAGGCTTCCTCGGGACAAATACTCTTCCTCCACAGTTTGAGCAGCAGCTTACCGATATTGTCGTTGGGCAGGGGATTATAACCATCGCCACGTTTCTTGTAGTGGCTATTTTTATTGTAATTCTTCTAGAGAATATGGTTATTAAGCCGCTTAAACTTCTCTCTACTACTATCCAGCAGTTTGGAAGTGGGCTACACGCTGTAGATATTCCAGACTCCAAGGGTGCTCCACATGAAATTGATCATATTTTTGAGACGTTTGCCACAATGGCAAAACATGTAGAAGAAGCTCGTTCTCGAGATGAAGAAATGTCTCGGATTAAATCTGATTTTATTTCAACTGCAGCACACCAACTTCGTACTCCACTTACAGGAATTCGGTGGGCACTTGAGGCAATGGCAAAAGAACCAATGGATGAAGGAAAGAAAGCTGTGGTTGCTGATGCGCTTGAGAAAAACAAACAACTCATTCAAATCGTGCGAACACTTCTTGATGTTTCTGCTATTGAATCAGGACGATACAACTATAAGTTTGAACCAACATCGCTTCCGGATCTTGTTACAAAGACAATAGAGCAGCTTCAAGAGCACGCAACACGTCAGCAAGTTACTGTCCGCTACACACCTCCAAAATATTCACCTGATGTAAAAGCAGATAAAGAGCGACTACGGTGGGTGCTTATTAACCTTATTGAGAATGCTATTCGATACACACCTCCAAAGGGTTCTGTAACAATTTCACTTGAGCCAACACGAGACCGTGTATTCATTTCAGTGCATGATACCGGAATTGGAATTCCAGATCACGAACGACACAATATTTTTGAACGATTCTATCGAGGAAAGGAAGCTGCAAAGATGCAAAACGGAGGAAATGGTCTGGGGCTCTATATTGCACGTAACGTAGTGCGAGATCATGGGGGAGATCTTGATTTTAAATCAAATGAAGCAGGAATTGGAACAACATTCTTCTTCTCAGTGCCCGTTGCCACATAGGTATATAAATATGATAAGATAAGCGCATTATGGCTGAAGAAACAGAACGAACAGTATTGGTGGTAGAGGATGACCCAATTTTGAAGAACCTTCTTGGAAATACATTTTCAGGACGATATAAGGCTATGTACGCAGGTACAGGGGTTGAAGCAATTCAGTATCTTGAGGAGTACAAGCCAGACATTATTCTTCTTGACCTTATGCTTCCAGAGATGGGAGGGTTTGAGGTACTTGAGCAGATTAGGGCTCGAGAGGATGAACTAAAAAATGTTCCTGTTATTGTGATATCGAATCTCTCACAGGAGAGTGATCAGGAGAAAGCAAAAGCTCTTGGAGCAAACGATTATATGGTAAAGGCAGAGGTAGCAATCGAAGAGATTACTTCAAAGATTGATACATTCTTCCAAGAAGCGTAAATCTTCTTTACACTGTTGACAACTAAGGTTCCCGAAAGGGAACCTTTTGTGTATAGTGCTCTTATATAAACCCTATGAGCAACTCGTAGGGGCAATACGTATGGCAAGCCACAAAAAACACGAACCAGCAGATGAGATTGTTGTTAAAGGTGCAAAAACACACAATCTAAAAAACGTAACCGTTTCAATGCCTCGCGGCAAAATGGTGGTTATTTCAGGACTCTCAGGTTCTGGAAAGTCTTCTCTTGCATTTGATACGATTTTTGCAGAAGGGCAAAGGCGATACGTAGAGTCTCTCTCAGCATATGCCAGGCAATTTTTGCATCAGATGCAGAAGCCAGAGGTAGATGAAATAACAGGACTTTCTCCTGCTATTTCAATTGATCAGAAAAGTAGGTCAAACAATCCACGATCAACCGTAGCTACTATCACAGAGATCTATGACTACCTTCGAGTACTTTATGCTCGTATTGGTCAGCCATACTGTTTGGATGATGATGTAAAGATTGAGAAACTTTCAAAGGATGAAATGATTTCTTTGGTTACAAAGAAAATTATTCCAGATCCAAAGAAAGCGGAAGAAGTTATGGGAGTGCCCTTGAATCGTCAAAAGATTCAAATCTTTGCTCCTGTTGTAGTTGGGCGAAAGGGAGAGTACTACCAGCTTCTTTATGACTTACTAGGGAAAGGATTTGAACGCGTGATGATTGATGGAAAAATTCAATCTCTACGAGAGAAAATTGTACTAACAAAAACAAAGCGGCACGATATTGATGGATTGGTCGATGAGATTTTTGTATCTGAATTCCAGAATGATCCATCAGCTGCAAAAGAGCGACTGTCTGAAGCTTTGGAACTCGCGCTTCGAGAGACTGATGGACTTGTAAAGATTGGTCATGCAAATGGTGAGCATGAGACACTTTCTGCAAGGTTCATTTGTCCTGTTGATGGAGCAGGGTTTCCAGATGTTGAGCCTCGCCTTTTCTCTTTCAACTCTCCATACGGAGCGTGTCCTGAGTGTAATGGTCTTGGAACCATTGCTTTATTTAATGATGAGGCTTGTACTGTCTGTGAAGGGAAGCGACTTCGTCCTGAAGCGCTCAGGGTTTACCTGGGAGGAAAAGGAAAGAGTCTTGGGAAAAATATTGTAGAGACTGCGAATCTTTCTATTACCGATGCCGCAGAGTTTTTTGATAATCTTAATTTAACAAAGAAACAGGAGGAGATCGCAGAACCAATCTTGCGAGAAGTGCGTGCACGACTACAGTTCCTACTTAATGTTGGTCTTGATTACCTCACGCTTGATAGGAAAGCCAATACACTTTCAGGAGGAGAAGCACAGCGTATCAGGCTAGCATCACAGCTTGGTTCAGGTCTTGTAGGAGCATTATATGTTCTTGATGAGCCGACTATTGGACTACACCAAAGAGACAATGATCGTTTGATTAAAACTCTTACGCAACTGAGAGATCTTGGGAACACTATTATTGTTGTAGAGCATGATGAAGACACTATTTATGCAGCTGACTATCTTATCGATGTAGGGCCTGGAGCTGGAGTGCATGGTGGAGAGATTGTGGTTGCCGGATATCTAGATGAGTTGCTAACTGCAAAGAAAAACACTAGTGGATCACGAACACTCGCATACCTTCGTGAGGAGAAAATGATTCCTGTTCCTGAAAAGCGCCGAACTTCAGAGAAGGGAAGTTTGCAGATCGTGGGAGCAAGCAAACACAACATGGTGAATCAAAATGTAGACATACCTCTTAGTAAGCTTGTTTGTATTACAGGTGTATCTGGATCTGGTAAATCTACATTTCTATATGACGTAGTGCACAAAAATCTAGTAAGCAGGTTTGATCGTCGAACAAAGCAAGCTGCACATCACAACTGTGCAAAGTTCTTGGGGAGCGAGTATGTAAATCGTGCGGTGCTTATTGATCAATCTCCAATTGGGCGAACACCTCGTTCTAACCCCGCAACATACACTGGGGCATTTACACACATACGAGATCTCTTTGCTGCAACAAGTGAAGCCCGAGCTCGTGGATGGAAGCCAGGAAGGTTCTCTTTCAATGTGAAGGGTGGTAGGTGCGAGGCGTGTCAGGGAAATGGAACAGTAGCGGTAGAGATGCACTTTCTTCCAACAGTATACGTTCAGTGTGATGTGTGTGATGGAAAGCGGTTTATGAAAGAAACGCTGGATGTGACTTATAGAGGAAAGAATATATATGAAGTACTACAAATGACAGTAGAGGAGGGGTACGAGTTTTATAAAGACATTCCAGCAATCAATGATCGCTTTAAGGCACTTCTTGATGTAGGTCTTGGGTACTTGAGGCTTGGGCAGTCAGCAACAACACTTTCAGGTGGAGAGGCACAGCGTGTGAAGATTGCGTCTGAGCTCTTCCGTCCACTTCAAACAAAGACGGTGTATCTTCTTGATGAACCAACAGTAGGACTCCATTATGATGATGTTGCAAAGCTTATTACTATCCTTCAAGAGTTAGTTGAGCGAGGAAACTCAGTTATTGTTATCGAGCACAACCTCGATGTAGTTAAATCAGCTGATCATATTGTAGACTTTGGGCCTGAGGGAGGAGAAAATGGTGGAGTGGTGGTAGCTAAAGGAACTCCAGAGGAAGTTGCTGAGGTCACGAGCTCATTCACAGGACAGTATCTAGCAAAGACGCTAAAGAAACATGCAAAGAAAGGAACTAAATAAATTTGATCTGCCTGATAAACCTGGTGTATACACATTTCTAGAAAAGAAGAAGATTCTCTACATTGGTAAGGCCACTTCGCTTAAGGATAGGACGCGAAGTTATTTCAATGATGATCTTATTGTTTCTCGAGGACCTCGTGTTGTAGATATGGTTACGAAAGCAGATGAGGTTGTGTGGGAGGAAACAGATTCTGTACTCGAGGCACTCATTCTTGAGTCTCTTAAAATAAAAAAGCATCAACCTTTTTATAATGCAAAAGATAAAGATGACAAAAGTTATCTTTATGCGGTTGTAACAAATGAGGAGTGGCCAAGAGTTCTTGCTGTTCGAGGAAAAGATCTTGGAACTACATTCTCTATGGATATTGTGAAGAGAAAGTATGGACCATTTACGAGTGGACCTTCGCTACGGAAAGCACTTGATATTATTCGAAAGATTTTCCCCTTCTACGATACAAAATCTCCAGTATTGCGCGAGAGTAAGCATCAGGGCGCCAACCTTGAATTTAATAGACAGATTGGGCGTTACCCAAGGGATATTTCTCATACTGAGTATATTCGCAATATAAAACATATAGAACTCTTTCTTTCGGGAAAAAAGAAGCTTATTTTGAAAGAGCTGGAGAAAGAAATGAAGAAGGCTGCAAAAGAAGAGCGGTTTGAGGATGCGGAGCGTAATAAGCGACAAATGTTTTCTCTTACACACATACAAGATGTTTCTCTTATTAAAGATGACTTACGTCGAATTCACGGCGTGCGGGTTGAAGGGTATGACGTTGCGCATACAAGTGGGCAGGAAACTGTTGGTGTTATGACTGTTGTTGTAGATGGGGAGTTAGAAAAATCTAATTACCGAAAGTTTATTATTCGTGAACACACAAATAATGATGTTGGTTCATTACAAGAGCTTCTCGAGCGTCGTTTTGGGCATCCTGAATGGGAGTATCCCAAAGTGATTGTGATTGATGGAGGTGTGGCACAGAAAAACGCAGCACTTAAAGTTTTAGATAAATTAGGACTTCAAATTGCAGTTGTTGCTGTTACAAAAGACGAGCATCATCGACCAAAGAAAATACTTGGACTCCCAGGAGTGTCAGTTCCAGAGGGAGATATTATTTTGGCAAATGCAGAAGCGCACAGATATTCACTTTCTTTCCACAGAAGCAGGCGGGATACTACCAAGTAACTGGTAGTATAAGCGTATGGATACGCAAGAAAATATGGTTCCAAATGAACCTGTTGTAAAAGAGGGTGACACAATGGGTGCGCGACTAGTTGCAGGACTTGTTATCGTTATTCTTGCGGCAGTGTTAATAATTGCAATTGTTCCTGGATGGAAGGAAGTTGTTCTCGATGCTCTTACTGTAAGTAAAGAAGAAAGACTTCTTAATGCAGTAAATAAGCTGGGGGCAAAAATCCCTGAAGGAGAACGTCTTTCAGAAGAAGAATTAATTGAAGAGGTAAACCGTCTTGGAACACAAACACTTTCTCCAGGGGAGGCAGAAGCTCTTCTAGAGGGTATTAGAGATATAAATAATTAATATGAAAGCATTACTAAAATCAGTTGTTACAGAGGTGAGTCTTGTTGCGAAAGTTGCACTTATCGCAGTACTTATCATGGGAGGAGCAGCATTCGCAGCTAACTTTACAGATCCAACACAATCTCCACCAAACGGAAATGTAGAAGCTCCCATAAACGTAGGATCAACCGCACAAGCAAAAGCTGGAAACTTTGGAGCAAACGCTATTGCAGGGCAGTGGGTGCAGGGAGTAACAGGCCTTTGTATTGGGTCAGATTGTCGAAGTGCGTGGCCTGAAGGAGGTGGTGGTGGTGGGACAGATCTCGGAACCTGCACATTAGACACAAAGATTGTGCACTCACAGAGCGAGGGGACAGTAAGGTTTACAGACAACCATACTGGAAGTACTCCGGGAGCAGAGCTTGGAAGCTTTTGTTACAACTATCTAACAACTGAAGAGACAAATGAAAACTGGACACTTATTGGTTTTGACAACTGTCCTGGAGTTCAAGGAAAAGACTGTGCAGGAACAGCGTACTGTTCATTCATTCGACTCTCTTGTAGTGATGGTGTAGAGGTGCAAAAAGGTGAGACAACACGACAAGTACAGCCTGTAATTACTGGTGGAGGAGGAGGTGGAGGAGGTGGAGGGAGCAATCCAAACCCAGAATTATAGAAAATTCTCTAAAATTATATGAAAAGAACCTTCAGAATACTTAGTGCCACAGTGCTACTTGCCCTTATTGTTTTTGGAGGTGCTGTTCATGCGCAAACACCAGAATTTACTATCTCAGGATCCCAAGATGAGATTACAGGATTGTATTCGCTATATGCTCCAAGTTTGCTAGATGTAAACACAATGCTTATAGGAGGATGGAAGAGTAGCGCAGACAGGACAAACTTTGCAGCTTGGCGTAATCCATTTCGAATATGGCTTTCTCCTATTGTTGAAGCAGGTGAGTCTGTGGATCTAACCAAAGATTGGCCTTGGGACACAAGTAGGTCATCATATATATCTCAAGAAGGAAACCCTCCAGCTGCAGTAGTTGGTCCTGATAAAGTATTCAGAACTACAAAGTCTGGGACATGGAGCAATAACCCAAGCCTGGTCTTTGAAAGAGTCGGAGACCACGTAAATGATGGAGACGTAGTGCGAGTAGGAAGTAAGACGTACATGTTCTACACCTCTCTTTCAAATGAAGCTGTTGCAATTTCAGTTTCGTTAAGTAATTTCCAACACTCATTCACAAAGCACGAGGTTGGTGTTGCAGAAAGTACAAACAATGGAGCTTCCTGGACTGACAGGGGAATTGTAATCGCTCGTGCTGATTCTGGCGACGGGCAAGGTGCATGGGCACCTTCAGCCCTCGTTGTTGGGAGTGAAATCTGGGTGTATTACCATACGGGGACAACAAACTTCAACTCCCCAATTGTTTTTAGGCAAAAATTTAATAAAAATAGCTTGGCAAAAATAGGGTCGCCACAAAGATTGGCGTTCTCTGATGATTCAGGACTTCTTGCCAATGTTGATGTTGAAAAGGTTGGGTCAAAATATATCTTGACCGCTAACCTGCTTGGTAGGTCAACTCTAGATACTCTGAGTATCTATTATTCAGATGATGGTATGACTTTCCTAAAGTTGCCAGACGCAGATGACGGAACAAACATTCTTGTTCAAAGAAGTTCTGGTGTTGCGGTAACTCCTGAGATTGTTCCATCTGGAGCAAATGCAAAAATTTACTATGGACAAGGGTCAGGTGCTGCAGACGGGTTTAATGTAATTAGAAGTCTAGATATAACAATCGCAAATGCCGTACAAGAGGCTACGCCAGGAAACTGTACAGTACGTTCTCTGGGTAGTTTAGAAAAAAATGTAACAGGATACGCCTGGTCTTCAACTATTGGTTGGCTTTCAACTAATTGTGAAAATGAAGGTACTTGTGGTACTTCAGATTATGGTTTGGCAGTAGATTCCAATGGTGATATCGATGGATACGCATGGTCTCCAAATGTTGGATGGGTCTCATTCTTCGGAGCAGACACTGCAGGATGTCCTTCTGGAAGCTGTCAGGCAAGTTTAAATAGAGATACTGGTGAAGTAACAGGATGGGCAAGAGCACTTGCTCCTGTTTGTGGTGGTTATGCTCCTCAATCTGGCGGTTGGGATGGATGGGTGCACCTTGGACAAAGTAGTCGTGTTGGAGTTGATGTAAACAGTTGTTCTTGGGAAGGGTACGCATGGGGTGGAGGAGAAGATATTAATTCGGGAATTATCGGATGGCTCTCATTTAAAGGTCCTGGTTACGGCGTAACTGGTTCAGGGAATGCGTGTGCAGTTGTTCTGGGAGAGGCTGACCTTACTGCAGGTACAGTAACAGCAACGGGAGAAAATGATGATACGCAAATGCGTTTTGATGTACCAATTTCAAACATTGGGGGAGAGAATATTGTTGGAGGAATCGATATGCGTGTACAGATTGCACTTCACTCTGATAGTAGTTCAACATTTGATCTAAACTTCGATGTGGACAGTGCGGTTGTGGATCTAAATGGAGGAGCATTTAAAAACGGTACGTATACGTGGGATAACCCTGTAAGTGGAAGGCATCAAGTTCGTGTATGTGCAGATCTTCCAAACAATGAGATTGCAGAGGCTAATGAAGGAAATAACTGTGGCCCGGTAACTACATTCCAAGTAGATAATGGTGGAAATGGAGGAGGTCTTACAATAAGTTGTGTAGCGAGCCCTAGCAGCATAAGTGCAGGAGAAAGTGTAACGTGGTCATCATCTGTAAGTGGAAATGTTGGTGTTACAACATACTCATGGGCAGGAGATGGTGGTCTTTCAGGGTCTGGTCCTCAGGTTACGAAGACTTACAGTTCAACAGGAACATATGAAGGAAGACTTACTGTTGCTGCAGAGAATGCATCAGAGACAGTTGTTTGTGGAGCAGGAGTTGGAAATGGAGGTGGTGGTGGAGGATGTACAAGTAATTGTGGGGTAGTTGTTGGATCAAGCCCAACAGCAACACTAACTGCTTCACCGAATAAGATTCTTGTTGGAGAAAGCGCTTCTCTTTCATGGAGTTCAACAGGAGCTGGTTCGTGTACTGGAACTGGATTTAGTACAGGAGGTGCTGCAAGTGGATCTGTTACGGTTTCTCCAACAAATGATGCTATCTATCAGGTTAGTTGTGGAAGCGCAATTGCAAACGAAACAGTTGAGGTTCTTCAGCCGAACATAACAATTGAAGTAAATGGTGAATCAGGAGCAACTCGTGTCTCAAGCGGAGAAGTTGTAACTGTTGTGTGGCATGCAGAAGATATCGATAGCTGTGACATTGTTGGTCCTGGAATTCTTGTAAACAATGCAACAGACGATCCTCTTGATGGTTCTGCTGACGCTACTATTACGGCGCGAAGCGTGTACACTATTGAGTGTGATGCTTCAGGCGAAACCTTCACTGAATCAGTAACTGTTAATATTCCTCCAGACTTCGAAGAGTTTTAGGAAAGTGATACACTAAGCATATGAGTAGTGTTATTGCAGTCCTTCGTGGTGGTCCATCTCTGGATCACAAAACATCTCTTAAGAGTGGTCAGTTAGTTTTAGATTATCTCTATGAATCCCCAGGGACTCATAGAGATATCTATATAGATAAGGAAGGTACGTGGTTTGATCGTGGGCGAGTAGCTGATCCACACAAAGTACTCAACATGGTTGATCTTGTGTTTAATGCACTACACGGTCCCTATGGAGAAGATGGGACAGTTCAGAAAATATTAGCGCAACACAAAGTTCCATACACGGGCTCAGCTGCACTCCCTGCTTTTACTTGCTCACACAAAGTACTTTCAAAAGAAACTGTAAAGAACCAAGGGGTTTCTGTGCCTCGATATGTGCTTTGTGAAAAAGATGAAGATCTAGAAATGCAGGGAGCTGTTGCTGTCCGGAACTTAGGATTGCCTCTGGTTGTTAAATCAGTGTTCGGGGAGGGTAGTCACTGGGTTCGTATTGCTACTACCCCTGAGGAGCTCTACAGGGCTTCTGCGGAACTTATAGAACACGGTCCAATCCTTTTTGAGGAGTTTATTAAAGGAAAGGAAGCAAGCGTGTATCTTGTTGAAGGTTTTAGAGATACACCTCTTTATATGACCCCTCCTATGGAGCTTCAAAAGATAAATGATGAGTGGACTGAACGATGCCCTGGAAGCTTTACAAGGACTCAACAAGAAGAGATTGAGGCTTCAAGTAAAGAAATATTCAAAACACTTGGTATGAGGCATTATGGAAAAATTGATTTTCTTATTACGCCGCACACTGTGTACTTCCTAGAGGCAAATGCATTGCCAAAATTCCATGAAGGATCTCTTTTTTCAAAGGCTTTAGGATCTGTTGGTGCTACACCAAAGGAGTTCGTTGCACATATAAAAGACCTTGCACTAAAGGGATAAACCTTGTATTCTCTCATTTACGGGCCCGTAGCTCAGTTGGCTAGAGCGCCTCACTTGCACTGAGGAGGTCGCAGGTTCAATTCCTGTCGGGTCCACCAGGTTTGGATATATCCAAAAGAGAAAATTCCAGCACATGCTGGTTTTTCTTTTGGTGCGTGTATTGACATTAACTAATATTTATGTAATAGTACTGCTCATATTATTATGACACATTTAATTCATTTTATGAAGAAATTACTAACTGTTATGGCGGTGTTTTCATTTGTACTTGTTACAAACACTGCCATTGCTCAAGAAGAGGTTGGTAGAGCAGATTCAAACATGTTCTTTTACTCTGGTTTATACAGTAATTTTGGCACTGCAGAGAAGCTTGGTGCTGAAATAGCAAAACATAATGTAGCTGTATTGACTCATGTTTATGATGCGCAGTTTGGTGCAGAGAATTGGATAAATGGAAACTGTGTTGATTACTTTGATGAGATGTTACCAGGAGCAATACAGATTGCTCGTGCTATTAATCCAGATTTAGAGATATATGGGTATGTTTCTGCCACTGCAGATCATACAGAATGTTACGACCCTTATGGCGAAACTTACATGAGTTGTCCAGATGGTGTCTGTACAGATGTGATTAGCTGGGTTGATCGATGGCTTGAAATAGAAAAAGAAACAGGAGAGCATATTGATGGAATCTACGTAGATCTTATTGGGCAGCAATTTGTTGGAGAATTGGTTCGTGACAACGTACTTAGTTACATTCATTATGTAGGAAAGAAATCCATGCTCAATGTAATGTTTGGTGGTTTTGAGATTTTCTTTGCTACTACTTCATCATACTTTGATCCTGCGAAAGACAGTCTTCTTTTTGAAGGGTTTTATGTTGCCGATGGCGGGTATTGGGGTCCCAATGCCGTTAATAATGGAATGCTTGCGGAGAAATACTTAAATCCAAAAGGTATTCGTTGGACAGCGTTGAGTACTGAAAAAGGGGGTGCAGAATATTGGTGTGGTTCTCAGAACGCAATAGCGGCATATAATCTATTTGAAAAGTATGGTGGCTGGGCGTTCAGTTACCAGAGTTCAGATTTAGGGTTGGTAAACAAAGATGTAACTCAATCCTGTTCACGGTAGGTTTGGGCATAAAAAAACAACGTTCTCAAAACGTTGTTTTTTATTTTTATATTTTGCTACACTTTGTATATGAAAAAACGCTGTCCCTGGGTACCACTTGAGAAAGATTTCTATGTTGAGTATCACGATACAGAGTGGGGAGTGCCTCTGCACGATGATCATAAGATATTCGAGTTTCTAACACTTGAAAGTGCTCAAGCAGGTCTTTCGTGGGAGACAATTCTTAAAAAACGAGAAGGGTATAGGAAAAACTTTAAAAATTTTGACCCAATAAAGGTTTCTAAACTAAAAGAGAAGGATGTAGAACGTATGCTGCAAGACTCTTCTATTATAAGAAACAGAGCAAAAATTGAGTCTGCAATTAATAACGCAAAGAAGTTTTTGGAAATTCGGGAGGAATTCGGGACCTTTGATGCATATATGTGGAGTTTTGTAGGAGGGAAGCCGATACAGAACAAAATAAAAACAATAAAAGATTATCCTGCAATAACAAAAGAGTCAGAAGCTTTTGCAAAAGATCTTAAGAAGCGAGGATTTAAGTTCTTGGGACCAACTACTGTTTATGCACACATGCAGGCTTCAGGCATGGTGAATGATCACTCTGTTGATTGTTTTAGACGTAAAGAAGTTTAAGGCTATACTTTACACATGATAAAACAAACTATTGTTCTCATTGGGTTTATTCTTCTCGCACAGTCTGCAGGAATTTTGGGAAGTCTTGCAACAGTATCAAATATAGATTCTTGGTATGAGTTTTTAGTAAAGCCAGCATTAAGCCCTCCCAATTGGGTATTTGGCCCTGTGTGGACACTTCTGTACACATTGATGGGTATTGCAGCCTTTCTTGTTTGGAGAAGTAAGAAAGCAGGGTACGTGCGTGCACTTATCTTTTTTGGCGCACATTTGATAGTAAATACTGCGTGGACTCTTATATTCTTTGGTGAACAGAATATCGGAATGGGGCTTGCAGTGATTATTCTTCTTGATCTTTGGATCGCTGCGCTTATTTGGAGGTTTTGGAGGTTTTCAAAGACTGCAGCATACCTACTTATCCCATATCTTCTGTGGGCACTATTCGCAACATATTTAAACTTTGGCTACTACTGGCTCAATGTGTAGTTATACACTCTAAATTCTAGACAAAAATAGAAGAAGATGCCTGCGTGATAAAATATAGAAGGTCGTATTATCGGAAATTCACATAAACGCATATGCGAATGAACGCACTCGATTGGATTGCATACATCCTTGTCTTCGCTGGAGGACTTAACTGGGGACTTATAGGAGCTGCAAACCTAAACCTCGTAGAAAGTATTTTTGGAGCAGGAAACATCACAAATATTGTATATATTCTTGTGGGACTATCTGCACTTTACATGCTCTTCAACATGTTCATGAAGAAGTAGCATCTCAACTTCGATTTTAGAAAAATCTTCGTAATCAACGGGGATTTTTCGTTTTTTGTCCACTTCTCATACTTTTCATACATGCTACACTGGTCGGAAAATGGCAAAGGAAATAGCGATTCATCTTGAACCAACGGTGCTCACGCACCTTTTTGGTTTACCAATAACAAACACTCTTTTCACCACGCTTGTTGTAAGTGCGTTATTGATAATCTCTGCATATTTCTTGGGTAGAAACCTAAAGTTAGTGCCAGGGAAGGCACAAGCCGCAGTTGAAGGAATAATTGAATTTCCATACTCATTTGTACGAGAAACACTTGATTACGATAAGAAATTAGTTGCATGGGTATTCCCACTTGTGATGACTATTTTTATATTTGTGCTTGCCGCAAACTGGTTTGGGCTCCTTCCGATTATCGGGGCAATTGGTTTTGATGATCATGGTCACTTCCTCCCATTGTTCTATCCTGTAAACACAGACTTAAACGTAACGCTTGCTCTTTCAATTGTTGCGCTCCTTGCTATTGAAACTGCTGGAATTATCACCCTAGGTGCTTTGAGGTATGGGGGAAAGTTTGTTACCTTTAAGTCGCCGCTAGCATTTGCTGTCGGTATCATCGAGCTTTTCAGTGAGATAGCACGACTCGTATCATTTTCCTTCCGTCTTTTTGGAAACATCTTTGCCGGAAAGGTTTTGATTCTTGTTGTGTTTTCATTTGTTCCACTTTTCGTACCTGTCCCGCTTCTGGCATTTGAGCTCTTCGTGGGGTTCATACAAGCAGCAATCTTTGCGCTACTGACACTCTTCTTTATAAAGATTGCAGTAGCCGAGCCTCATTAATTTGAATTCACACATCGGATCATACTGTGATTCGATGCGTGGCTTTAAATTAGCCATCATTACAAGGTTTAGTACATATTTATGGATATTGAAGCAGCAAAAGCATTCGCTATGGCTATCGCCGTAGGAATAGGAGTATTGGGGCCGGGAATCGGAATCGGAATGATTGTATCAAAAGCACTTGAGGCTATTGGACGAAACCCAGAGGCATCAGGAAAGGTTGTTACCAACATGTTTATTGGTATTGCCTTTACTGAAGCTTTGGCGATCTTCGCACTTGTAGTTGGATTTATCATTAAGTTCACTTAAAACATGTCCGAACTCTTCAACGCATTCGGAATTGATTGGCGTCTGCTTATATTGCAGATGATTAACTTTGGCATCCTTGTAGGAGCGCTTTGGTTTTTCTTGTATAAGCCAGTGCTAGGAATGCTCAAGAAGCGTGAAGAGATGATTGCAAAAGGTGTTTCAGATGCAGAGTCTGCAGAGAAGACTCGCTTGCAAGTTGAGGAGAGTAAGGGAGCAATTCTAAAGGATGCAGAGATAGAGGCTCAAGAAGTAGTTTCTGTTGCAAAGCAGCACGGAAGTGATGAGAGAAGTAAAATCCTTAAGGAAGCAGAGGAACGAGCTGCGAAAGTTGCAGATGACGCTGCTCTTCGAGCAAAAGAGACTGTTACCAAGGCTCGTAAAGAAGCCGATAAGGAAATTACAAAACTTTCTATCCTTGCAGCAGAGAAAGTTCTTGAAAAGAAATAATCATGAATGCACGGCACTACGCAACAGCGCTTAGAGAAGCACTAAAAGATAAAACCACTGCGCAGCAAGGGAAAGTAGTGACGCAGTTTATTTCTGAAATAAAGAAACGAAAGCATCAAGGACTTCTTCCGGGAGTCATTGCACACCTTAAGCGAGGAACTTCAAAAAAAGGAGAAGAAACACTTATTGTTGGGCGTAAGAAAGATGTTGTGCATGCGCGAAAGGAAGCGGGTACAAAAGTTGGTGCAATTATTAATCCGAATTTAATTGGAGGGTGGCAGCACTACAAAGATGGAATGCTTACCGATACCAGTTACAAGCGCTCACTTATAGAGCTCTATCGAAATATCACAAAGTAGTATGGATGCAATTATTAAAAGAATTCAAAAAGAGATCGAGACATTTACTCCGGTAAAACATCAGGAGGAAGTTGGGCACATTCGTGCTACCGGTGATGGTATTGTTGAAATCGAAGGACTCCAAAACGCCATGATGATGGAGATGGTGCTTTTCGATAAGACACATGACAGGTCACTTGAAGCTGCACTTAAAGACGATTCTCTAACTTATGGTCTTGTACTAAACCTTGAGGAGGATGGCGTAAAAGCAGCTATTTTGGGAGAGGCTAAGAGTGCACACGAAGGAATGCTTGTACGTAGGACAGGGCGGCTTCTGTCGCTTCCTGTGGGAGATGAGCTACTAGGACGTGTTCTTAACCCGCTTGCAGAACCTGTAGATGGAAAGGGAAAGACTGGAGCAAAAACTTTTGTGCCCATTGAGCGAGACGCATACTCTGTGATTGAGCGATCTCCTGTGAACGTACCTCTACATACAGGAATTAAAGCTGTAGATGCCATGATTCCAATTGGGCGTGGGCAGCGCGAACTTATTATTGGAGACCGGTTTACCGGAAAGACTACTATTGCAATCGATACTATTCTTAACCAAAAGAACGAGCCAAAAAGTAGTAGGCCAATTTGTATCTATGTTGCTATTGGGCAGAAGGAGTCAAAGACAGCTCGTATCGTAGCTGAGCTTGAGGAGAAGGGGGCAATGGAGTACACAATTGTAGTTACTGCATCAGCTGCTGAGCCTGCTGCTATTCAGTATCTGGCACCATACGCTGGAGCTGCTATTGGAGAGTACTTCATGGATCGAGGGCAGGACGCTCTTGTTATCTACGATGATCTTTCGAAGCAAGCGGTAGCATACCGACAGCTTTCACTTTTGCTTCGTCGTCCACCAGGACGAGAGGCGTACCCTGGAGATATTTTCTATCTTCACTCACGATTGCTTGAGCGAGCCGCAAAGCTCTCAAAAGATAAAGGGGGAGGATCTCTTACTGCACTTCCTATTATCGAGACACAGGAAAATGACGTATCTGCGTACATTCCTACAAACGTAATTTCAATTACAGACGGACAGATTTATCTTGAATCTGATCTCTTCAACAAAGGACTGCGACCAGCTATTAACGTAGGACTCTCAGTATCTCGAGTGGGATCAGCAGCACAAACAAAGGCTGTGAAGAAAGTATCTGGAACAGTACGACTTGAACTTGCTCAGTTTAGGGAGCTTGAGGCATTTGCACAGTTTGCATCTGACTTGGACAAAGATACAAAAGAGCGAATTGATTCAGGGCGTCGTATGACTGAGCTTATGAACCAGGCAAAGGGAAGTCCTATGCCATTTGAAGAGATTGCTGCAATCTTGTTTGCTGCAGGAGATGAGCTTCTAACAGATGTGGAGCCAAGTGATGTGCGAGAACTTGAGGGTAATTTCCGTGCATACCTTGCTCGAGATGGAGCGGTAGTCCTTGAAGCAATTCGAAAAGAGAAAGAGATTAGTGACGCGAGTGGAGAAAAGCTCTCTGAGCTTGTAAAGAAGTTTCGGGCAAATTCATAAACTATGTCATTAAAAGATATTAAAAGTAAGATAAAGGCTACTGAGCGCATCAATAAGGTGACGAAGGCCATGGAGGCTGTGTCAGCTGTAAAGATGCGCAAGAGTCAGGAAACTGCACTTAAGGGTCGGTCGTACGCTACTGCAGCCGTATCAATTCTTTCTCGTCTTACTGGAAATTCTTTTGTGAAGGATCACCCAATGTTTGTGAAGCGGACTGGGAAAAAGCTTCTCGTTCTCCTTATTACAAGTGATAAGGGATTGGCAGGAAGTCTTAACGCTGGAGTACTAAAAGCAACAGAAGCTTTGATTAATCTTAAGTCTCCTGACTCATCTCTTGTGGATGTATACGCAATTGGAAAGAAGGGGCGTGATTACTTTAGAAATCGTGGGCCAGAGATAATTGGATATACAGAGAATAAAAATGATGATGTTGAGCTTGATCTCATTGCTGATGTTGCAGATACATTAACAACAAAATTCGTAGGAGGTGATTATCATGAGTGTGTTGTAGCGTACAGTAGGTTCAACTCAACATTTGAACAGATACCAACTGCACGAACACTTCTTCCACTTTCAACTGAATCACTCTCAAAGATCGTGGAGGACATTGCTCCAAAGACAGGAAGATGGAGTGACATAGAAAACAAAGAGGTTCCTGTGTACACCGTGGAGCCATCACCCGAGGAGGTGCTTGAGGTGCTGATTCCAAAATTACTTTCAATCGGAATCTACCACCTCTTGCTTGAAGGAAAAGCCTCCGAGCACTCGGCCCGAATGGTAGCGATGAAGAGTGCGTCAGATAAGAGTAAGGAGGTGAAGCAAGAGTTAAATCTTAAATTCAACAGAGCTAGACAGTCAGTTATTACAAGAGAAGTTTCAGAGATTATTGGTGGTATAGAGGCAATGGCAAATTAGTATGAAAAAAGGAATTATTACACAAGTTATTGGACCCGTTGTAGACGCTCATTTTGAGGGTGACCTTCCTGAAATTCAGGAGGCACTTGTTATTAAGAAAACAAAAACACACGAGGAGATTACGCTTGAGGTAGCACAGCACCTAGGACTTAATCGTGTACGAGGTATTGCCATGAGTGATACCGGAGGGCTTACACGTGATGAGGAGGTTACTGCCACAGGTGCTCCCATTTCAGTACCAGTTGGAGAGATTGCTCTTGGACGTTTGATGAACGTGCTAGGAGAGACAGTGGATGGAGGGAAGCCAATTCCAGCATCATCAAAACGAGCGCCAATTCATGCAAAGCCACCTACATTTGATCAGCAAACCACCAAAGCTGAAGTATTTGAAACAGGAATTAAAGCGGTAGACCTTATGGTCCCTTTCTTGAAGGGAGGAAAAGTTGGGCTTTTCGGAGGAGCGGGAGTAGGAAAGACCGTTCTTATTCAGGAGCTTATCCGAAACGTAGCAACTGAGCATGGAGGGTACTCAGTATTCGCAGGAGTGGGAGAGCGCGTACGAGAGGGAAACGACCTCTATCATGAAATGAAAGATTCAGGAGTGCTTCCAAAGACAGCGCTTGTATTTGGACAGATGAATGAGGTGCCGGGAGCAAGGGCACGAGTAGCGCTTACTGGTCTTGCACTAGCTGAGAACTTCCGAGATGAGGGAGGAAAGGATGTTCTATTCTTTATGGATAACGTGTTCCGATTTATTCAGGCTGGGTCAGAGGTGTCATCTCTATTGGGGCGAGTGCCATCTGCTGTGGGATATCAGCCAACACTTGCTGAGGAGATGGGATCTCTTCAAGAGCGTATTACTTCAACCAATAAAGGGTCTATTACATCAGTACAGGCTGTGTACGTGCCAGCTGATGACCTTACAGACCCAGCACCAGCAACAACCTTCGCACACCTTGATGGAACAGTGGTACTAAGTAGGCAGTTAGCAGCACTTGGTATTTATCCTGCTATTGATCCTCTAGACTCTAGTTCAGCAGCGCTTGATCCAGACGTAGTAGGGCAAGAGCACTATGAGGTGGCAAACCAAGTAAAGCAGGTATTGCAGCGATACAAAGACCTGCAAGACATCATTGCCATTCTTGGTATTGAAGAACTTTCAGATGAAGACCGACTTGTAGTAAGTAGGGCTCGAAAGCTTCAGAAGTTCCTATCACAACCTTTCCACGTTGCCGAAGTGTTTACCGGAGCGAAAGGTTCGTATGTATCTCGAGAAGATACTGTTCGAGGGTTTAAGGAAATTGTAGAAGGAAAGCACGATGATAAAGACGAGCAGGCTTTCTACATGAAGGGTTCAATCGACGAAGTAAAATAATATGAAGTCATTTCACCTTACTATTTCAAAAGTAGGAGAAAGCCTCTACGAAGGAGAGGCTGATTCCATTACCTTGAAGTGTGTAGACGGTGAGATCACTGTGCTTGCAGATCATGAGCCGTATGTGGCTCCTGTAGTGCCTTGTACTGCTGTTATTTATGATGAGAAAGAGCATCGGCATGATATTGCTTTTGAGCATGCTGGAGTTATCGAGATTTCAAAAAATCAGGTGACAATAATCCTTTAATTGCCACCAAGCACTCTTTGTAGTAACTTGCTATAAGAAAAGGAAGGAGATCCAATGACAGTTCGTACTGCCTGGGCCTTCTTCATAGATGTGCCCAATATTGGAGCTGAAAAGCTTCATTGGAATGCTTTGGTAAGGAGACTAATGGAATTCCCCCAAAGCACGGATACAATTATCCATCAGAGGGCATATTTTCAAGGGAAGGAAAAACCAACCAGAGGCTTTAAAGAGGCGTACGGAATTCTAAAAAGTAAAAATTTTGATCCGTACGTAACAAGAGCTGTGCATGGCAGGTATCCAGATGTAGATGGGAAAATAATTCTCGACATGACTGAGGTGCGAAACCTTATTAGTGGAGGAGTATATGTTTTCCCAATAGTGAATATTGTTCTTCTGAGTAGCGATGGAGATTTCGCGGAAACTCTTAGATCTTTTGATAAAGAGAAAACCAATATCTATACGTTTGGTAAAACACGTTTAAGCAACAAGCTCAGGTCTGTTGCAAACGTTAGCGACATACTATTTCGTTTAGCACCACATGTGCTTGCGAATAAAAGAAGAAAAGGGAGAAAACAAAAATGGCCCCGCGTTGCGTAGGGCCATTTCTTTTTATATTACTGCTGTACCGACTGTTCCTCTGCAAGACGCTTCGCTTCTTTTTCTTCAGGAAGCAATCCCGGCCAACGCCTGTAGATTGTTGGGATGAGGATAAGGGTTAGAACTACCGAGAAGGTAAGTCCAAACATAATTGCCCATGCAAGAGGTGCCCACAGTGCTGATGCAAAGATAAGCGGCATTACTCCAATTACTGTTGTAAGGGTAGTAAGAAGAATGGGTCGTAGTCGTGATGTTGCCCCTTCAAGTACAACTTCATCAATAGATTTCTCAGGATTACTTCTACGAAGGTTGTTCATAACATCAATAAGGATAATTGAGTTATTTACAACAATTCCCGTAAGCGCAATGAATCCCATAATAGAAGGGAAGGATAGTGGAAGTCCTGAGATCATAAGACCAAAGAAGATTCCAATGAGCGAGAACGGCACTACTGAAAGTACATATAGTGCGTACCTGAATGAATTAAACTGCAATACAAGGATTGCGAGCATTGCAATAAGTCCAACTATAAGAGAGAGAAGCATTTCAACAAACGCTTGGTTTGATTCATCACTTTCTCCTGCAATATTCAGGCTTACACTTGCTGGAAGCTCAAGCACATCTCGTCCTTTGGCAATTTCTCCGAGAATTTCATACGTATTTCCATCTGCTGCAAGACCCGCAGAGATTGTAAGGACACGCTTTCCATCTTTGTGTCTAATTACCGCATTACTAATTTGGTAACTTTCACGCACTAGAGACCCAAGTAGCACTGGTCCTTTAGGGCCTTGCACTACAAGCTGTCGTACTTCATCAAGTGTTGCTCTATTTGTCTCATGAGGATCTGTGTAGTCTGAGGCAAGGTTTGTCTTTACAACAACATCAATGTCTTCTTCGTTTTGTGGAATTGAAGTTGCGTCTACTCCAGAGATAGAAGTTCGCAGTACCTCAGCTACTGCAAATGGTGAGAGTCCAAGTTCTACCGTCTTTGCTCGATCAATTGTGAGTACAAACTGAGACACATTATCTCGAGAGCTTGCGAGCACATTTGTCGTACCAGGAATTCCTTCAAGGAATCGCTGCACCTGAGCTCCTGCAGCAGCAAGTTCCTCAGGATTATTTCCCGAAAGCTCTAGAGAGATAGCTTCTCCTGTTGGAGGCCCATCACTTGGTTCATCTACACGAATATCGGATGTTGTAATGTGTGCAACGGCCGCACGAACACTTTCAAGAATCTCAGTACTTGTCTCTTTTCGATTCTCTACAAGAGTAATCTGCATGTTGGCAAACTTTGAGTCTGCAGTACCTCCTCCGTTAAACGGACTAGCCTGTCCTACGGTAGTAGTAAAATCTGCAATGCGAGTGTCTTGCAGAAGGATTGCTTCTACTTTCTGTGCTTCAAGATTGCTTCGCGCAAGTGTTGTTCCTTGTGGAAGCTCAATATCAACAAAGATGTTGTCTACATCTCCTTGGTCAAAGAAAGTAACTTTTACAAGACCAAAGGCAGGTAGTGTGAATGAGAGGATAAGGAGTCCTACAATAGACCAAATAAAGATGGTCTCTCGTTTTTTATTACCCACAATTCTCTGTACATTCTTTGTGTACCAGTCTCGAAGCTCCTGAGTCTTTTCTTCCTGAAGTTTTCCAAACTTTGAAGTAGTTCGTCGCTTCAAGAATGTTGATGCAATAAGAGGAATGATTCCAAGTGCCACAAAGAGTGACGCTAAGAGTACAAAGATGATGGTGAAGGGGATTGATGCAATAAACTGTCCTGTGATTCCTGATACTAAGAAGAGAGGAGCAAATACTGCGATGGTAGTAAGTGTCCCTGCTGTAATAGGATAGTTGTACTCACGTAATGTTTCCCGAGCACTTTGTAGTTTTCCATGCCACTTCTTCATTCGCTCATTAATTCCTTCAACAACCACAATGGCGGAGTCCACCAAAATTCCAACCGCAAGGATAAGGGAGAAGAGGGAAACAAAGTTTAGAGTATTTCCTGAAGAGTAGAGTCCAATAAATCCAATAAAGAATGAAAGAGGAATAGCTAACCCTGCAATAAGAGCCTCACGCCATCCAATGGCAAGTAGAAGGATGATCGTTACGAGCGTAACTGTTTGGAATCCTGTCCGTGTAAGGTTTACAAGGTCTTCCTCTACAAGTTCTCCCAGGTCATAGGTAATAAGAGTATCAAGGCCTGCAAGGTCTTTCGTTTCTTTAAGTTCGTCTACTTTGTCTCGTACTGCGCGAGCAATAGAGGTAATGTCTCCTCCACTTCTTTTATATACAAAGAATGAGATAGCGTTTTGTGGCTGTGACCCCTCAATTGATACACGAGCAATAGAGCTTGTCTCTTCAAGTCCCACACGCACGTCTGCAATGTCTCGTACGTATACGGGCTCTCCACCAACAGAAAGGATTGGAAGGTTTGCAACGTCCTCAGGTGCTTCAATGTCTCCTTCAAATTTAATTGCATACTTTGCATTTCCAATTGAAATACTTCCAACAGGAACTGACGTGTTTGCCTGTCGTAATCCATTTACTACATCTGAAATACTTAGTCCGTATGTCTTAAGAGACTCTTGAGACACAATCACCTGTACTTCTTTATCTCGTACTCCTCCAGTGTTTACCTTAGATACACCAGGAACCTTCTCAAGCTCTGTCTCAATATTGTTTGCAATTCGTGTGAGCTCTTCGATAGGGATTGCTCCTAAAACAGCGATAGTAAGAATTGGTTCATCTGAAAGACTAACTTCAGAAACGATAGGGTCGATAGCGTCTGCCGGAAGTTCACTCCGGACATTGTCAGCTGCGTCTCGAAGTTTTCGCAGTGATGTGTCTAGATCGGCACTAGCTTCAAACTCAACAACAACACCAACCCCACCTTCACGTGTTGTTGAGGTTATTTGCTTTACACCTTCAAGAGAAGATCGAAGTTCCTGCTCGATTTTGTTTGTGATAAGAGTCTCTACATCTTCAGCACTCGCATTAGGAAGTCCTGAACTAACAACCCCAATAGGGATGATTACCTCAGGTGAAGATTCTTTCGGAATAGAAAGAATAGAAATAAGCCCAAAGAAAAGAAGGGCGATTATAAGAAGAGAGTTAAACGACCTCTTGCTTAGAAAGAAATTCCAGAAATGAAACATATTATTTAATTTCTACCTTATCTCCTACAAGGAATCCTCGAGCATCTACTACAACCCTGGTATCCAGATCAATTCCCTCGATCTCTACTTGGTCTCCAAGAATTACTCCAAGTGTAATGGGGAGTGCAATAAGAATCCCTTCCTGATCAACAGTAAGGACGTGAGGATCGTTTCCAATAAATGAAATTGCAGTAAGTGGAACAACAGGTGTTGTTACGTCCACACTTTCGTTTGTTCGCTCGATAAGAAGTCGAACAGATTGTCCGTTTGTAATTTCCTTTGATCCATTAAGTGCAATTCGTACCTCGATACGCTTTGTTACAGGATCAAGTGCGGGTGCAACAGAAGTAATAACTCCAGTGATACCTTCTTTTGAAGTAACCTCAAGCCCTGGGATTACATACTCTTTATCACGTTCTGTTACGTGTGCTCGAATCTCAAGGAGATTGTTATTGGCAACAGTTGCAGCTGGTTCAAATGCTCCAACAAATTGTCCAAGCTCAATGTTGAGTGCATTAAGCGTTCCTGCAAAAGGAGCTCGCACGATCTTCTTTTCAAGAATTGCTCGTGCCGCGGCAACGTTTGCTTCTGCAACAAGAACATCCTGTCGCTTTACGCCAGCTGTGCTGTTTTCAAGATTGTTCTCTGCAACCTCGTTTGCAGCTCGTTTTGCGGCAAGTGCTTCAATACTTGAAGCAAGAGCTGTAATAGATGTGGTTACGCTCGTACGTGCTGCGCTAATACTTGTTTTAAATCCAGAGATATCAGAGGAACTGTAGTTATTGTCTGGAATCGCTTTAGTAAGAGAGTCCACAACAAGGTCAAGATATGAACGCACATCCTTAAGTTCATCTATTGTTATTGCAAGCTCAGCATCAAGATCACTTTCAGTACTTAGGATTGCTCCTGAGTTCTGGTGTCGTGAAAGAACAGATTGAATAATGATTCGCTCTCGTTGAATTGTATTTGCAAGAGCACTATCGTTTGTAAGAAGTACATAGTTGGCAGAACTCGTTGTTGGATTTGTGAAAGTTTGGTCAGCCTCCTGTCGGATAGCGTTTTGTGTAGTAGCAAATGCTGAAAGAAGAGTAGTTAGAGAACTCTCCTTTGCGCTTTGTAGTCCTGCAGCGGCAGACTCAATTTGCTCATCTTCTGAAGACTCAAGAACACGAGCTAGATTTGCTTCAGCTTGAAGTACCTGTGCTCGCTCTGAACTGTTTTCTACTTCTGCAATAACAGATCCTCGAGACACATACTGTCCAAGTGATCGATATACTCCAATAACACGCCCGCTAGCCTCAGTAAGGATAGTTGCTTCAGTTGCAGAACGCACCGTTCCTACAAGTGGTAGGGGATCAAGTGATGTTGCAATCTCTCGTGCTGACTTTAATTCAACAGCAGGAGTTGCATCAACAAGATCAACTCCTTCTTTTGCATTAGGGAAGAGAACACTTGCTCCAACGCCAATTACTATAAAAGCTCCTATTGCTAGGATAATAATTTTTGTACGTCGCCTAGCACTCTTAAACTTTCGGAATAAAGAGGGAAAGACTGACAGGATATTTCGTATGTACTTCATGTGTTTCTAACTAGAAATTAATGGCAGAATAATACAATGTTTTTAGTATCAGGTCAATGATTTAGCCATATATTCTCCATGCTATAATCCCGTTATGTTAAAGAATTTTTTCACACGTCAGCTGATGAAGCATCAGATGAAAGACGTGCCAAAAGAGCAGCAAGAGAAGATGATCGAAATGGTTCAGAAGAACCCGGATTTATTTAAAAAGATTGGAGAGGAGATTGATCATAGAGTAAAGAAAGGAGGAGAAGATCAAATGAAGGCAAGCATAGAGGTAATGAAAAAGTACCAAAAAGAATTGCAAGAACTGCAAGGATAGCGTACAACTCTCCCATGTCACTTCAAATCGGAATCGTTGGACTTCCAAACGTAGGAAAATCTACGCTTTTTTGTGCACTCACAAAACATGAGGTAGCGGTAGAGAACTATCCTTTCTGTACTATTGATCCATCAGTAGGTGTTGTTCCTGTACCTGATGCTCGTTTGGACAACCTTGCAGAGTTTTCTAATACCGAAAAGAAGGTGCCTGCAATTGTAGAGTTTGTAGATATTGCAGGACTTGTGAAAGGTGCTTCAGAAGGAGAAGGGCTCGGAAACAAGTTTCTTTCAAATATTCGAGAGGTGGATGCAATTCTACATACCGTACGGTTTTTTGATGATGCCGATGTAATTCATGTATCGGGAGACATTGATCCAATTAAAGATATGGAGGTTATTAACCTTGAGCTTATGCTCTCAGACCTTGAGCGGGTAAACTCTCGTATTGAAAAACTTGAGAGAGATGTAAAGCGGGGGGATAAAGAGGCTGTTGCCGAAGAGATTGTAATGAAGAAAGCTCTGCATGCACTTCGTGATAGCGTTCCAGTTCGAGCCGTTGATTTTACAGAAGATGAGATTCCATTTGTAAAACAGATGGCCTTCCTTACATATAAGCCAATGCTTTACGCACTTAATACAAAAACAGGAGGACATAACCTGCAAGAGCTCAATGATGGAAGGGCAGAGAAGGCTTTTGAATATATAAAAGAGCAGGGAGGGCAGTATGTTCTTATGGATGCTCAAACAGAGCGTGATTTAAATGATGTTGCAGAAGACGATAAAGAATCATTTCGTCAGGAGCTAGGAGCACAGGGCGAAGGGCTTGTGGATCTTATTCGAAAGAGTTATGAGATTTTAGGACTGATGACATTCTTTACTACAGGAGAGAAAGAAACTCGTGCATGGACAATAAAGCAGGGGGGTACAGCACCAATTGCAGGTTCCGCAATTCACAATGACTTTAAAGATAAATTTATTCGAGCTGAGGTAATTGGAACAGAAGACTTGTTGGAGGCAGGGAGTTACGCAAAAGCTCGTGATTTAGGTAAAGTTCGTACTGAGGGGAAGGAATATATTGTAAAAGATGGAGATGTGATGGTTTTCCTGCATTCTTGACAAGAAGTGTGGGAATGGTATAATAAAATCTGTTGTAACGTTGCCTAGGGAGGGCAAAATGAACTTTCAATTTAAAAGACTGACCTTGAAGAATTTCCTCATGGCTATTCTTGCCGCTGGGGTTTTCCTGATTATCATTTTTTCGCCGAAACTCGCTCCGCATGCGTGGGGTGGTGAAGTTTCTTCTGAGCCGGCACATGTCTGTTTGGAAACAAACAGTGCCGCGATTCGAGAAGAGATGGCGAGAATCTTGCAAGACTCCGAAGCTTATCTTGTAAGCTGTGGAGACTGGCACGACTTTCGTGTTGTCGCCAACAAGCAAGAGTATCGTCATGGAGATTCCATGACAGAGGTCGAAATTTCTTTCGATGTCTACAATACTCGTGGCAACAATGTCACTTGGCTTCCAAGCATGTCTTCTGGTCCGTATTATCGGGAAGAGGCTGCGGGTCGCCGAATCTACAACGTCAGTCTTCAAATCCAGAGTGTGATTCGTCAGAACCGCACAAGTTATCTGGAACTGATCAACAGTCTTTAAGTCGCGCAAAAGCGCGCAAAACAGTCCACCAACTGCAGAATGCAGACGGTGGGCTTTTCATTTTACATATAGCTTGTACTATAAGAGGATATGGAAAACCAACCACCAAAATTTGTTCGATGGGCAGTGCTTATAGGTATTGTCGTTCTTTTGAACGTATTCTCATTTATTAGCGTCTCATACGTATTTCCCGAGCCTGAGTTTGACACTTTTTGTGAGCGTCAAAATGTAGGACTTATTGAAACAGAATCTCAGTGTGTAGAAAATGAAGGGAAGTGGAATGCATACCAAGGAACAGTTCCTAAGGAAGGATCTCTTGGATATTGTGATCTAAATTACGAATGCGGAATGGCATTTGATGAGGCTCAAACAAATCACGCACAAACAGCCTTCCTCATTCTCCTTGCTGTAGGTGCTGCTGCAATCATTCTTGGAATGTTCTTGAAGGGATCAAGTATTGTTGCCGCCGGACTCTCATATGGTGGAGTAGTACTCCTTATCACATCTGGAATGCGATACCTTGGGGATCTTGATGAACTTATGCAGATCCTTGCAGTAGGTGCAGCGCTTGTACTTGTGTTGGCTATTGCGTATCGAAAGTTCAGAGACTAATGGAGCATTACAACCATAACGAAATAGAAAAGAAATGGCAGAAGGCTTGGAATGATGCCAAGCTGTATGCTGTTGATATGAAAACCGCTAAAGATAAAGCGTATCTTTTGGTTGAGTTTCCATACCCATCAGGAGACCTTCACATAGGACATTGGTTTGCTTTTGCAGTACCAGACATCTATGCCAGGTACTTACGAATGAATAGGAAAGACGTCCTGTTTCCTATTGGGTTTGATGCTTTTGGACTTCCTGCGGAAAATGCAGCTATTAAACATGGGCTAGATCCAAAAGAGTGGACGTTCAAAAATATAGAAACAATGAAAGAACAATTCAATCAAATGGGAAACTCATTTGATTGGGACAAGGAAGTAATAACTGCAGATCCTAGGTACTACAAGTGGACGCAATGGATCTTTGCGCAACTATTTGAGAAGGGGTTGGCTTATAAAAAAGAAGCAACGGTCAACTGGGACCCTGTAGATAAAACAGTGCTCGCAAATGAACAAGTGCAGCCAGATGGAACAGCAGAGCGCTCAGGTGCAATTGTTGAGCAGAAACTCATGAAGCAGTGGTTCTTTAAGATTACTGATTACGCAGATCGTTTAGTTGATGACCTTGATGACCTTGATTGGCCAGAGGAAATTAAGGATGCACAGCGTAATTGGATTGGAAGGTCACATGGAGCAGAAATTCCATTCACACTCTCACATGGCGGAAAGAATTGGAGCACAAGTGTTTTCACTACGCGAGCAGATACTTTAATGGGGGTGTCATTTATCACTATCGCGCCAGAGCGAGCAAAAGAACTTATTGCAGATGGATGGGATCTTGGTTCTGATGTAGAAGAGTACGCAACAAAAGCAGTAAACAAACCCGCTCGAGATCGAGAAGTAAATAAAGAAAAGACTGGAGTGCAAACTCCACTTACAGCAATTCACCCAATTTCTAAAAAAGAGATTCCTGTGTACGTAGCAGATTATGTTCTTGGAAATTATGGAACAGGAGTTGTTATGGGAGTACCAGCACACGATGAGCGAGACCATGAGTTTGCAGTAAAGTACGGTCTTGAAATTATTCCCGTGGTAGACACAAAAAAAGAAGAGGAAATTCCATATTCAGGAGAAGGGGTTTTGATGAATTCAGTAGAATTTGATAACGAAACAACACATAACGCTCGGGAGAAGGTTGCGAAAGCTGCAGGAGGTGAAATGAAGACAACATACCGTCTACGAGACTGGTCTATTGGACGTCAGAGATACTGGGGTTGTCCTATTCCTGTTGTATATGATCCAGAAGGCAATGCTCATGCGGTACCTGAGAAGCATTTGCCCTGGACACTCCCTACAGATGTAGATTTCACACCAACAGGAGTTGCACCCCTTGCAAAGAGTGAGGAGTTGAAAGAACGAACAGAAAAAATATTTGGGAAAGGTTGGAAACCAGAAGTAGAGACACTCGATACCTTCATGGATTCTTCATGGTATTTCTATCGATATATTGATCCTACAAATGAAAACGCTTTAGCTGATAAAAAACTTCTAAAGAAATGGATGCCAATTGATCGCTACTCTGGAGGAAGTGAGCACACAACACTTCATGTTTTGTATTCGCGATTTATTAACAAAGCGCTTTTTGATATTGGAGCAGTTCCAGCTGACGAACCATTTAGAGTTCGAATGAACCGAGGACTTATTTTGGGTCCTGATGGAAACAAAATGAGTAAGAGTGTCGGAAATGTCATCAACCCTGATGATCTTGTAGAGAAGTACGGGGCAGACACTGTTAAGAGTTATCTCGCATTTATTGGTCCGTACAATGAGACAGGATTTTATCCATGGGATCCAAAATCAATTGCTGGTATTCGAAGATTTCTTGATCGAATTTATTCACTCTCTAGCAAAATTGGAGGAGAAGCATCTGACGAAGTAAATCTTGAACTTCAAAAAACTGTAGAGAAAGTAAGTCGTGATTTGCCAGAAGCAAAATTCCACACATCCCTAGCTGCTCTCATGAGTTTTATAAATATTCTTGAAAAAGAAGAGGCTGTTGCTAAAGAAGTATACAAAACATTACTGCTTCTTTTGGCTCCATTTGCACCACACGTAACTCAGGAATTATGGGAAAAGATCGGAAATGAAGGGTTCATTGATAAAGAGGGGTGGCCAGTAGCAGATATGGAGGTTTTGAGTGCTGCAACCGTATCATTGGCGGTTCAAATAAACGGAAAAAGTAGAGGAGTGATAGAAGTTTCGCAGGATATAAGTGAAGAAGAAGCTCTTGAATTGGTGAAGAATAACGAGAAAATGAGCGCCCATATGGCTGAAACAGAGATAAAAAAGGTGATTTTTGTACCAGGGAGAATTATCAACATCCTGACTACTTGACAGAAAGTCAAGAATCCTGTACAAATAGGAGCATATGACAAGCAAGATACAACTTGCGCACGACCCTAAGAAGGTGGTTCGCCACCTTCTGTCTGCACTACCAGAGCGATCAAAAGAGGTTTTGACGCTTCGTTTCGGACTTGGGAAAAGCACAAAGCAATCAACACTTGAAGCTATCGGACAGGAGTACGGTATTACCCGTGAACGTGTTCGACAGATTGAAAACCATAGCCTAGACGCTATTAGGAAGTCCGATCAGATGAAATCTGAAGAGGCTGTTTTCGTAGAGCTTCAGGGAGTGATTAAAGATATGGGTTGTATTGTTGCTGAGAATGATCTCCTTGATGCTGTTGGTTCTACTGCAAGCATCCAAAACCACACACACCTTCTACTTGTGCTTGGAGAGTTTTTCGTACAAGCAAAGGAAACTCCAGAGTTTGCTGCTCGGTGGAATGTAGATGAGGGTGTTGCCGCAACTATTGAAGGAGCACTTCAGAATCTATATAAAACTATTCCTGGTGATGAAATCCTAAGTGAAGCTGATCTTATTGATCGATTCCTCGAGAACCTCCAGGATCTTAATGAAGAGTATAAGAAGGAAGAAATGCTTAAGCGATGGCTTTCAATGTTTAAGAACCTTGATCGAAACCCTCTAGGAGAGTGGGGACGAGTAAGTTCTTCAGCTATCAGGGCTAAGGGAATTCGAGACTTTGCGTACCTTGCAATGAAGCGACACGGATCACCTATGCACTTTAGTGAAGTAGCAAAAGCAATTGCTGAACTATTTGATCGACAAGCGCACGTTGCGACATGTCACAACGAACTTATTAAAGATTCACGTTTTGTTCTTGTTGGACGAGGACTCTATGCTCTAAAAGAGTGGGGGTATAAAACAGGAGTAGTACGTGACGTACTTAAGGAGCTTATCGAGAGGGAAGGTCCACTTACTCGAGAAGAAATTATCGACCGAGTAAAGAAGGAGCGGTATGTGAAAGATAATACTATCCTTGTGAACCTAAACGATCGAAAGGTTTTCAAACGAGGATCAGACGGAACCTATTCACTGGTCTAAGAAATACACAATTAAAAACGCCCACGTAAGTGCTATCATAAGCCCAACGTGGGTGTTTTTAGTTCAGTAAAAGAACCAGTGTTTTCAGTTGTCGGCATTCCGATTCCTTTTTATGCTGCTCCAGTAATACTCTTTGCTCTTGTGTTTACTCTTTGGTCACTTGCTCCTGCAAGTACCTTAAAGGGTGTTTTGGTGGCGGGGCATTTGTGGCCGCTTTGGGTACCGCCTCTTCTAGGAATTATTACCTGGGGAGTGTGGATGAAGTTCCGTCAGGCGCAGTGGTGGGCAGGACAAGACACAAAACTCTTTGAGCTCAAGATTCCTCGAGAAATTCAAAAGTCTCCTTTAGCGATGGAAACAGTATTGGCTGGTATGCATCGAGCAGGAGGAGAAGCTACCTTTTGGGATAGAAGTATTTTAGGAAAGTTTCGACCAGCATATTCTCTGGAGCTTGTTTCTTTCGAGGGGCAGATTAGATTTTTCGTATGGGCAAGAAAGGGAATGCAAAATGCAGTAGAGACAAGTTTTTATGGACAGTATCCAGAAATTCAAATTATCGAAGTAGATGACTACGCACTTAGGTTCCCTATTGATTTAGATAAGTATGGAGTATGGGGAATGCAGTTCGCACTTACAAAGGATGATGTGTATCCAATTAAGACGTATGTAGATTATGGATTGGACCGAGATCCTAAAGAAGAGTTAAAAGTAGATCCTTTTGGAAACGTACTAGAGTTCTTGGGATCAATTGGAAAAGGGCAGCAGGTTTGGATTCAGATGGTTATTCAAGTTGGTTCAAAAGACTGGAGAGCAAAAGGGGAAGCTGAAATAAAAAGAATACGACAAGAAGCACACAAGGAATCTGGAGAAGAAGGTCCAGTACCTCCACTTACTGAAGATCAAAAACGAGCCATTGATGCTGTAGATAGGAATACAGGCAAATTGGCATATGAGGTTGGTATGCGAGGGCTCTATATTGCAGAAGAAGATAAATTTGAAGGATCGATGATTCCAGGACTTATCTCCATCTTCCGACAGTTCAGTTCAGAAAGTCTCAATGGGTTTAAGCCAAAAGGAGGAATGGTTCAGTATAGTGACTTCCCATGGGAGAGTGATCGCATGAAGGATGAGACTCGAAAACTACTGCTTTCACGATATAAGAGAAGAGGATTCTTCCGTGCGCCAGATGTAGACCATACCTTCACACTCTCAGTTGAGGAGCTTGCAACAATCTTCCGAATTCCTTCACGAGTTATTGAGGTACCAACACTTGCTCGAATCCAATCTTCAACAGGAGAGCCGCCTTCAAACTTGCCGACATGATTCAAAAGACGCTCTCACTTCTATTGCGTATTCGACGCGTATATATAATGGCAGGTCTTTTGGCGGTTACGTTTCTTGTGCTTTTCTGGGGAGCGTTTTTTGATGCACCAAGAAACTTTCCTGTTGGAGAGACAATCACTATTCCACAAGGAGTAACAGCAGAGGAGATAGCTGATCTCTTGCATGACGCTGATGTTATTGAATCTAAGAGTTTATATGTTGGAGCAACACGGCTTTTCTTTAATGCAACAAAAGTAAAGGCGGGAGAGTACTTTTTCTCAAATAAAGTAGGTCCACTTATTGTTGCGTACCGTATAGCGTCAGGAATTCATGGTGTAGAACCAATTTCAATTACTTTAGCTGAAGGACTTACCATTCGTGAAATGGCAGAGCTTATTGAAAATAAATTCCCACATATACAAGCAGAGGATTTTAAAAAGAAAGCTGATGGATTAGAAGGGTACCTTTTCCCTGACACTTATAATTTTGTACCAAAGGTATCAGCACAAACTATTGTAAATACTATGTATGCAGAGTTTGAAAGACAAATTGATCAGTTACGTGAAGAAATAGATTTTGATAAACCATTATCCGATGTTGTTATTATGGCTTCAATTCTTGAGCGAGAAGCACGACAATTTGAGACAAAGCAAAAAGTTTCAGGAATACTCTGGGAGCGTATCAATATTGGAATGGCACTCCAGGTAGACGCAGTATTTGGATATATTTTTGACAGAAGCACCTTTCATCCAAGTTTGGCAGATTTAGAAACTGACTCTCCATACAATACATATAAAAATAGAGGTCTTCCTCCAGGACCAATTAGTAATCCGGGTATTGATTCTTTACGTGCCGCAGTAGATCCAATCGAAACAGAATATCTCTTCTACCTCACAGGACTCGACGGTGCAATGTACTACGCGCAAACTTTTGATGGGCACAGGAGAAATAGAGCCCTGTACCTCGATTAAAGAAAAAGGCTATACATTCATGAAGAAATATATAGCCTAAGGAATTGTTCCAGTTCTTGTTTTTCGATGAAGCCATCTTTGCCTCCAGCTTGGAAGTCAATTTTTGCATCATCATACTCTTTCCAAACTTTGGGGAGTATCAAACCAAATTCGCGATCTTCTTCGGTTGGGAATAAGAGCCAGAGCACAGTTCCAAGATCAGTCTTAGATTCTTTTACCGTACAATTTTGCCAACCTCGTGTGGCTTCTTTTTTTGGAGTGTTAGCAGGGCATCTAAATCCATTTAGAAGGACTGTGTCTGCGACAAGTACAGGAATTTGTATTGGCAAAGAGCGCATGGGTACCTCCACTGCTTACCTATGTAAAGCATACCAAAAATGTACAAAGGGGGCGACAAATGCTATTTTCTCGCTATGAAAGTATTTGTTGGAATGAGCGGAGGAGTAGATTCCTCAGTAACTGCAGCACAGCTGCATAAGGACGGCCACGAGGTGGCAGGTGTCTTTTTGCAGGGTTGGTATCCAGAAGGTATTGCTTGTACTTGGAAGGAGGATAGGCAAGATGCCATGCGCGTTGCAGCCCATATTGGGATTCCATTTACTACACTAGATCTCTCTAAAAACTATAAGGAATCAGTAATTGATTATCTTATTAGTGAGTATAAGGAAGGGCGCACTCCAAACCCTGACGTGCTTTGTAACAAGGATATTAAATTTGGAGCTTTTCTAGATTGGGCAAAGGAAAAAAATATCGATAAGGTTGCAACAGGGCACTACGCACAAGTAAAAGAAGATGGAGGCATATACAGACTTCTTCGGGGAGTGGATGCGAAAAAAGATCAGAGTTATTTTCTGTACACGCTCACACAAAAAGAACTTCCATATATTTTGTTCCCTGTAGGAGCTGTAGAAGAAAAAGCACAAACACGAAAGAAGGCTCGAGCATACGATCTTCCTGTTGCAGAAAAACGAGACAGCCAAGGACTTTGTTTTATTGGTCACGTAGATATGGAGGAGTTTTTAAGTACTCACATCAAAACCTCTCCAGGAGAAGTTTTAAACGAATCTGGAAAAGTAATTGGAACGCACCAAGGAGCTGTTGTTTACACTCTAGGGCAACGACAAGGTTTTGAAGCAATAAACAAAAGTGATGAACCTCTCTATGTGGTAGCAAAGGATATTCATGAAAATACTATTACTGTTGGGTCAAAGAAAAATCAAACTAAGTTAGCTCCAGATACTGTCTCTCTTACAAATATGTCGTGGACGCATGTGTTTCCAACAGGAAAGGGTATAACAGCACAGTATAGGTATCATGGTCCTGAAGTTGCGGTTAAGAGTATTTCAACAGACGGAGTTGTTGTATTTGAAGAAAGTCTTCCAGAAATTCCTGCAGCAGGCCAGGCGCTTGTGTTATATCGTGGAGAAGAATGTTTGGGTGGAGGAACTATCGTATACTAGAGATATGTACACACGAGCAGTATTAGGAATTGTGGTTGTAGCAGGAATTATTCTCGCAGTATTTTTCTTTTGGCCAGGCGCAGAAAATGAACCAAAAGATATTGTAGAAGACACGTCTGCTGCCATTGTTGATGTTAAGGATGATGTAGTTATAGAACACCTTTTTGATGACGGTGTGCACACTATTTCAGGAGTGGTGACACTTCCAACACCTTGTCATGAGCTACAAGAGAATATTCGTATCGCAGAAAGCTTCCCTGAGCAGGTATCAATTGATCTTGCGATTGTGGACACCGGCGGTGTTTGTATTCAGGTTATAGATGATCGAGAATTTTCTATTGATGTAGAAGTAGACGAAGCTGCAAGCTTCACACTTTCAATTGATGGCGTAACAATTCCTGTACCGACTCTTGTTATTGAGTAGTACTCATGCAAGATTTTTACGTAACAAAAGCTGACGGAACAAGCGAACTCTTTCGTGAGGAAAAGCTTATACACTCTCTTGTAAATGCAGGTGCAGATGATGATATTGCAAAAGATATTGTAGATACAGTTCTTGCAGGGTCAGTGTCAGGAATTACAACGTCTGAAATTTATAAAACAGCATTTCGAGAGCTTCGAAGGAAAAATAGGCCAACAGCTGCTCGTTACTCACTACGCCGAGCGCTTTTTGATTTAGGACCAACAGGATTTCCTTTTGAAGATTTTGTTGCGGCGCTGTACAAGAAGATGGGGTATAAGGTGAAATTACGCCAAGTTGTTCCTGGAAAGTGCGTGCATCACGAACTTGATGTGGTCGCCACAAATGACGAGGAGTGTATTGCAATAGAAGCAAAATTTCATAACAGTATTGGGTTTAAAACAAATGTGCGCACTGCACTATATGTGCGAGCTCGTATGGATGATATTTTCGCAAAACGTGTTGAGGATCGTGCAAACTGTCCTGTAAACAAACCTCTTCTTCTAACAAATACAAAATTTACAACGAATGCTATTGAGTATGCAGAGTGTGCAAAGCTCAATATTATTGGGTGGACATATCCTGAGGGCGGTTCGCTTCTAGAACTTATTACAAAGTATGAGGTATTTCCTATTACAGCTCTTACAACTCTCTCGGGATCTCAGAAGCAATCTCTTATTTCAAAAGGAATAATTCTCTGCGAGGATCTGGAGAAAAACAAAGAGGCAATTCTTTCTCTTGGGCTTTCAAAAACTCATATAGCCGAAGTTTTGCAAGAGGCTACACACTTAGGTAAAATGCCTTATAACAAAGAAACTCAGAAATAACATGGCATATAAAATACGAAATAAGAATTGGAACTACACGCCAGGACAAAAGAAACGACATCGAGTAAGTAGAACAAAAATTGATTTCTTCGGAGAGTGTCCTCGTTGTTTTTATATTGATCAGCGACACGGAATAGCAAAGCCTTCTATGGCAAGTTTTACACTTAACCTTGCAGTAGACGCACTCTTAAAGAAAGAGTTTGATACGTATCGAGAAAAAGGAGAGCCACACCCTCTTATGAAAGAGTATGGTATTGATGCCGTACCATTTGTACATAAAGACCTTGAGACGTGGAGAGAAAACTTTACAGGAGTAACACACATACATGAGGGCACAGACTTTGAGATTTTTGGAGCGGTTGATGATGTTTGGGTAAACAAAGAAGGGGAGCTCATCGTTGTAGATTACAAAGCAACTTCAAAAGAAGAGAAGCCAACACTTGAAGGGAGGTGGGGTGAGCAGTATCAGAGGCAAATGGATGTATACCAGTGGCTCCTTCGACAAAATGGATTCAAGGTTTCAAATACAGGGTACTTCGTATACGCAAATGGAAAGAAGGATGGGGATGTATTTGATTCAAAACTTGAGTTTGAAATGGATGTAATTCCATATGAAGGAAACACTGATTGGATTGAAGAGCGACTCATGGCCATTAAAGAGACTCTCAATAGTGATGAAGTACCAGAGTCAGGGGAGTTATGTGATTATTGCCCGTATAGAAGTGCCGCAGGAAAACTTCTTTTACAGAAACATAAGGATGGAAAAATCAAAAAATAATTTTACCGAACGCGTTCGTGCAATTGTACGCAGCATTCCTAAAGGAGAAACACTTTCATACGGCCAGGTTGCAGCTGCGGCTGGGGCTGCAGGCGCTGCTCGTGCTGTAGGTTCTATTATGAAAAATAATTACGACAAGACGGTTCCTTGTCACAGAGTTATAAAAGCAGATGGTTCGGTGGGGGAATACAACAGAGGAGGGCCTGAAATGAAGAAAAAATTGCTTGAAGCTGAACTACGTAGTTAATTACGTAATTAACTACGTAGTTGACTAATTTTTAATAAAGTTGTACTTTCGTTTATAGAAACAAGGGAGGAAGCAATGCTTCAGAAAATTGATCATTGGATCATCGATCATTTCTTTCAGGTCATCGTTGACTGGGGGAATAAACATCTTGATGTGACCAAATCTTTTTTTCTGGTTGCATCTTTTTGCCTTTTTGGCGCAGGACTGTTATTTGATACTTATGTTGAAATAACTACTGGACGCATCTCAGTCATTTCGTTGATAATGATGGTCCTTTTTGTTTTCTTTGGGCCAAATTTCATTGCTTATGTTCTGCGAAAAGTTGAAAGGGAGGAAAAGGGAGGTTTTGCGCCAAGAAGCAGAACAAACTCTTTTGATACAACTTTTCGAATTGTTTATCCTGTTCTTACGATCATGGAAATTGTTGAGGTATTTTCCCTCGAAGAAATAGACATACGTGAAAGTGCAGATCCATTTGCTTTCATTGCCATTTGGCTTTTCTGTGGCTTTCTTGCCTGCAGAAATAACCCGCCAATGTTTAAGAAAAAGGTTCCTTCACCAGCCTAGCTGGGATTAAAAGCTCTCTTCGGAGAGCTTTTCTTTTTGCTATACTCATCGTATGAATCTCGAGCAAAAGAAGGAAAAGTTAGAAGAGATACGAAAAGAGCTCCTAAAAGCCAAGAAAGCTCCTCTATATTCATACAGAACAGAAAATAACTATCTCCCAGTACCTGGTGAAGGAAAAGCTAATGCAAAGATAGTCGTAGTGGGGGAAGCTCCTGGAAAGAATGAGGCGGTTACAGGACTGCCATTTTGTGGGCAAACAGGGAAAATACTCGATGATTTGTTTGAAGGCATAGCTCTTGATAGGAAAAGTGTGTTTGTAACAAGTATTGTTAAGGACAGGCCACAGAAAAATAGGGACCCAACAAAAGAGGAGATCGCGTGGTATGCTCCATACCTTGATAGGCAGATAGAGATCATTGCTCCTAAAGTAGTGGTCGCTCTGGGGAGATTCTCAATGGAGTATTTATTTGACCGCTATGGCGTAGAGACAGAAGGAAAGACGATTTCTCAATTACATGGTTCGGTACATGAGGGTAAGGTTGGAGATCAAAAGATTAAAATTGTTGCGCTCTATCACCCGTCTGCATCTATATATAATCAAAAACTTAAGAGTGTCATCAAAGAAGACTTCAGTGTACTTAAGCAATTTATATGATTTATACACCACGTTTAGAAAATGCGATTCGCATCGCAAGTCAGTACCATCATGGGCAATTCCGAAAGGAACATGATGAGCTTCCATATGTCTCACACCCATTCTCTGTAGCTTCTTTAGTCTCTAATTACACAGACGATGAGGATATTGTTATTGCAGCACTCCTACACGACACAGTAGAGGATACACATATGGAGCATGATGAGCTCATTAAACTCTTCGGAGAGCGCGTGAGTGAGCTTGTAGATGGTGTAAGTGAACCAAAGGGAGACATGCCTTGGAAAGAGCGAAAGGATATTTATTTAGAGAAGCTACAAACAGGATCACTCGATGCACTTCTTATTGCTGCAGCAGATAAGATTCACAATATGCAGTCAAAGCATCGTATTTATAATGATCAAGGCAAGATATTTGTCCAAAGTACAGGATTGCTTGATAAAAAGTACGTCTGGTATCACGGGACAGTATGCGATATTGTGAAGGAAAGGTTAAAAGGGAGTCCAATCGTGGAGCTTTACGAAGAGACGTTTGAGAAAGAAAAAACATTATATGAAAACTAAATGGAATTTAGAGGAGCTGTACTACACATCACTTACGGATCCTCAGATCGAGAAAGATGTAAAAGAGTATGAAGAGACTCAAGATGCTTTCGCAAAGAAGTATATGGAGGATAAAAGTTTTCTTTCAAATCCCAAAGCTTTGAAAGAGGCGTTGGTTGCAATAGAAGAAGAGGCCAAAAAAGCTTTTGCTAAACCCTTGTACTATCTTTTCTTTGTACGAGACCTAGATGCCGCAAATACTGATGCACTTGCACTTGAATCTAAGTTTGGAGAGCGATACACAAAAGCGGGGAATAAAACTCTCTTCTTTGGTGTAGAGCTTGGTGCTGTCTCAAAAGAACAGCAGGATATTTTCTTAAACGCCCCAGAGCTTGAGCACTACAAATACTATCTAGAGCAACTTTTTGAAAATGCTCAATTTACTCTTTCAGAAAAAGAGGAAAAAATAATGTCATTAAAGAGTGACGTGTCGAGTGGGCGCTGGGTAAACATGGTTTCAACTATTGAAGCAAAGACGATGGTTCCATTCGGTGATGGAGAGCTCCCGCTACCTGAAGCACTCGAGCAAGTATCTACACTTCCAAGAGAAAAACGGCATGAACTTTGGGCAAGTATTATTGAAGTCCTTAAGGATATGGGAGAAATGTCAGCGCACGAGATGAATGCTGTTGTTACAAACCATAAAATTAATGGAGAGCTAAGAGGATACAAAACTCCAGAAGAACCAACTATTCGTGGAAATGAGAATAGGCAGGAGGTTATAGATAGTCTTATTGAGACGGTAACAAAAGCGTATTCACTCTCACACAGATTTTATGCAGCCAAGGCAAAGTATTTGGGAGAAGAGTTAAAGTATGAAGATAAGGGTGCTGATATTGGAGAATTTAAGACAGAGTTTTCTTTTGAAAAAAGTGCAGAGCTTGTAAAGAAGGCTTTTGGAGATATAAATCCTCTATATGCAGATCTTTTCCAAAGCTTTCTGGATAAAGGGCAGATTGATGTATATCCAAAGAAAGGTAAGAGCGGCGGAGCTTTTTGTGCGCACAGTACAGGAATGCCAACGATGCTTCTGCTTAATCATGTAGATAAGCTAAGGTCTTTTGAGACACTGGCACACGAAATGGGGCATGCTATTCATTCAGAGAGAAGCAAGACACAATCTCCAATGTATGAAGGGTACTCAACCGCTGTGGCAGAAACAGCCAGCACATTCTTTGAGGCGGTAGTTCGTGATGTATTGATTAAAGAGCTCCCAGAGAAAGAGCAGCTCCTTCTTCTTCATAATTCAATTCAAGGAGACGTTTCTACAATCTTTAGGCAAACTGCTGCATACAATTTTGAAAAAGATCTTCATGCTGCAGTTCGTACTGATGGATTTGTGGCAAAGGAGGACATGGCAAAAATGTTGGCCCAGAATCTTAGGGATCAGTTGGGAGATGCGGTTTCTGTTTCAGATGATGATGGATATTCATTTGTATACTGGAGTCACTTCAGGAACTTCTTCTATGTGTATACATATGTATACGGGCAACTTGTAAGTCGTGCTCTCTTTGCTCGATATAAAAAAGATAAGGAATATGCAAAGCAGATTGATATATTCCTAACACGAGGGGGAAGTATGAGAGCAGAAGAAATCTTTGAGAATATTGGTCTTTCGTTTGAAGATGGCGCGGTATTTAAAGAAGGGCTTAGGGCACTAGAGGAGGATATTGAAGCATTTGAAAAAGCTGTAAAGTAACGTACTCTATGGATATGTTAGAGAATTTTATTTTCTGGGGAATGACTCTTACCGTTGCTGGGAAAGCAGTTGTTATCCTTGCAGCCCTTGCTATTCACGGGGCTATTAGCAAAGCACACAAGATAAGTGACTCAGTAGTGGTTGAGTACCACAAAGAGCGAAACTTTATTCTTTTTGGACTAGCACTTATTATTATCGGATATGCTCTTGAAGTGTACGGTCTTGGGTTATTCCCATTCTAAATATGAAAGTAAGCGAAGTACGAGAAAAATACCTTAATTTCTTTAAAGCGCAGGAGCACGTGGTAATTCCCTCTGCTCCTATTGTCCCTGAGAATGATCCGACAACACTTTTCACAAGCTCAGGAATGCAGCCTCTTGTTCCGTATCTTTTGGGAGAGGAGCATCCTGCAGGAACAAAGCTTGTAGACTCACAGAAATGTTTCCGTGCTGATGATATTGAAGAGGTTGGAGACAATAGGCACACAACATTCTTTGAAATGCTTGGGAACTGGTCTCTTGGAGAATATTTTAAAAAAGAACAACTTCCATGGTTCTTCTCATTTCTTGTAGATGAGCTTGGTTTAGATCCAAATAGAATTTACGTAACAGTATACGAAGGAGGAGAAGGAATTGAAAAAGACACAGAATCTGTAGAGATTTGGAAAGAACTTTTTGCATCAAAGGGTGTTGAAGCAAAGGAAGTACATATTGGATCTGAAGAAGAGGGGTATATAAAAGGAATGCAGGGAGGGCGTATCTTTTTCTATAATGCAAAGAAGAATTGGTGGAGCAGGTCAGGGACACCAGATAAAATGCCGGCAGGAGAGCCAGGAGGGCCAGACTCAGAAGTTTTCTATGACTTTGGAGAAGAGTTCGCAGACCCTAGCTATGCGGATAAAGAACTTCATCCAAACAGTGACTCAGGACAGTTTATTGAAATTGGAAACTCTGTATTCATGGAGTTCCTTAAACAAGAGGATGGAAGCTTCAAAACACTTCCAAGAAGGAACGTAGACTTTGGAGGAGGGCTTGAGCGAATTACTGCCGCAACTCTCGGAAATCCTGACGTATTCCTTATTGACGTATTTACACCAACACGAGAAAAGATTGAGGAGATTTCAGGAAAGAAGTATGAAGGAAACGAAAATTCATTCCGCGTAATACTTGATCACCTACGTGGTGCAACCTTCATGATTGGAGATGGTGTTATGCCAAGTAATACAGAGGCGGGGTATATTCTTCGACGCCTTGTTCGACGAGCAGTGCGGCACGCTGATTTGCTTGGAATAAAAGAAGGTCAGTTAAGTGAATTAACTCGTCCATATATTTCTGTATATAAAGATCACTTTACAAATCTTGGAGAAAAGGAAGATTTTATTGTTTCTGCAATTGCAGATGAGGAAGAGAAGTTTAGGAAGACATTGAAAGGAGGACTAAAACAGTTTGAGAAGATTGAAGGAAACATCTCAGGAGAAGATGCCTTCACACTCTTTACGTCATACGGATTTCCACTTGAGCTAACACTTGAGTTGGCAGAGGAGAAGGGCGTGAAAGTAGATGTAGAAGCATATAAAAAAGCATTTGAAGAGCACCAGGCAACATCTCGAGCAGGAGCAGAACAAAAGTTTAAAGGAGGGTTGGCAGACACAAGTGAGATGAGTGTGAAATATCACACAACAACACATCTTCTAAATCGTGCGCTTAAAGATGTACTTGGAGAAAGTGTTATGCAAAAAGGGAGTAATATTACACCTGAGAGACTTCGTTTCGATTTCTCATTTGATCGAAAAATGACAGATGAAGAGAAGGAAGAGGTAACAAAGATTGTAAACGAGCAGATTGCAAAAGAACTCCCCGTAACCTTTGAAGACATTCCTCTTGAAGAGGCAAAGAAGCGAGGGGCAATCGGACTCTTTGAGGAGAAGTATGGAGACACAGTTCGTGTGTACGCAATCGGAGATTATTCTCTTGAGTTTTGTGGTGGACCACACGTAGAAAACACAAAAGATCTTGGAATATTTCGTATTAAAAAAGAAGAAGCGAGTAGCGCTGGAGTTCGTCGGATTAAAGCTGTGCTTGAATAAAAGCAGAAAAAGTTTTCAAGCTGTACTACAATAAAGAAACTATGCCGTTTGGGCGCACAAAAACAAAAACGGTTGCGTTAATAGATATTGGATCGCTTTCATTAGGAGGGGCGTATGCCGTACTTGATGAGAAGAGTGCCCCACATATTTGTTACAGCACAAGAATCCCATTGCCTATAACTGATGACGCAAGTCCTCGGAAGCTTCTTCGAACTCTTGAAGAAGGATTGCAGAAACTTACACACAAGCTAGAGACTGAAGGGTCTACAGCGCTTGCTCGCTCTTGTGGTGTTCGGCACGTGGATGATGTGATCGTCTCTGTGGGGTCTCCATGGCAGAGGACAATGCTCCGCTCTCATACTGAGAAGTATCCACAAGGGAAGCGTATTAACGCAGGTGATATTGAACTAGCAAAAGAAAAGATTGAAGGAGCACTTGGTATTGATCCTGCAACCTCAATGCTTGTAGACCACTCTATTATTGAAGTGCTTGTTAACGGATACCAAACTGCAAAGCCGTTCGGGAAACGAGCACGGCGCATGAGTGTACTTGGTCTTGCTAGTGTCATTCCTATTTCAGTACATGACAAAATAACAAACCACCTTTCAAAAACTTTCCATGTGGAGCCTATTAAAATGCAGTCTGCTCCAGCTCTTAGTTATGTTGTTATGCGAGACCTCTTTGCACATGAGCCAGACTTCCTAGCAGCAATCGTAACAGGAGAGGCAACAGATCTTCTTTTGGTTAAGAAAGGGATACTCACTGGTGTAGCAACAGCACTTGAGGGGGTTCACTCTGTTACCCGTGCTATTGGAAGGGCTTGTCCATCAGTCCCTGCTAAGGAGATACCACAGTTGGTAAAAACAAATATGCTGCACCCAGCAACTGTTGATGCCGTGAAGGGGGCGGAGCGAGAAGCGAAAGATGAGTGGGCGAGTGCTGTTATTGGGTCTCTTGCTGATCTTGCGCGAAAGTACGCACTTCCTCAGACATTTTTCATACTTTCAGATTTCTCATGTAGGGAAACTTTCACTGATATTTTAAAACGACAAGACGTGCACGCGCTTCGCCTTGGGGATCATCCATTTACTGTTATTGGAATGAAGGCACAAAACATAACAGACCACGTAGTATTTACAGGAGAATCAGAGAAAGATCTTTTCCATGGTCTGATTGCACTTTTCTATAGTAGGTCGGTGAAGTGGTAGATACTTTGTGTATAATTAAAAGATATGAACTATTACCTTGATGCATTAAAGAAGTACGCAGTATTTGACGGACGGGCAACACGATCTGAGTATTGGTACTTTATTCTTTTCCATATCCTTATTAGTGTCGGAATAAATATTGTTGCCGTTAGTTTGAATGAAGCGCTCTCATTCTTGGGAACCATCTATGCTTTGGGAGTATTTCTTCCATCTCTTGGGGTTGGGTTTAGGCGACTACACGATACAGGGCATTCAGCATGGTGGATGCTAATTGGAATTATTCCTATTGTTGGAACAATTATTCTTATTGTCTTCTTGGCAGGAGATAGTGAAGAAGGATCAAACAAGTATGGATCTAATCCAAAAGTTGCAGAAGAGCCAAAGATGTCCAACGTTTAGTATTCCCGCATAAATCACAGTCTATTAAAAACACGTGATACAATGACCGGTATATGGCCACAAAACGCGTAGAAGATATAATCCCACCGTCTCGACGTCGAGCGGCACAGAGTGAATCAGTACCAGTTGCTGATACATACGAACCAAGGAAAGGTAGTGGGCGACCAATTATTACTCTAGTTCTAATTTTATTAGTAGCTCTAATTATAGGAGGTGGTGTTGCAATGCTCTTTGCGGGAGCAAAGGTTGTTGTACATCCTCTTGAGCGAGAAGTTCCAGTAAACACAACACTGTCTGCTTCTGAAATTGAAACAGCATTACTTCCATTTGAGGTAGTGCGTATTGAGAAAGTTGCAACGCAACCTGTCCCAGCTGATGGGTCTGAGACTGTTGAGGATCGAGCGAGTGGAACTGTAACGGTGTACAACGAATTTAGTAGCAGCGCACAGCGTTGGGTTACTAATACTCGCTTCGAGTCACCAAATGGCTTGATCTATAGAGTTAAAGAGCCTGTTACTATCCCAGGAATGAAAGATGGGAAGCCAGGAACAGTAGAAGTAACTATCTATGCTGATGAAGCAGGAGACGTATACAATACTGGTCTTGTAGACTTCGTAATTCCAGGACTCGCAGGATCTCCACAATTTGAAAGTCTTTACGCAAAAGGAAAGACACCTCTCTCAGGTGGATTTATTGGAGAGCGACCAGTGGTAAGTGAAAGTAAGGCAGAAGAAGTTCGAGTGCTTGCACGCGAAGCCTTGAGTAAAGATCTCAACGACACAATTGCAGATCAAATTCCAAGTGGGTTTACACTTCTTGGAAATTCCGTTGCAATAACATTTGAATCTCTTTCAAACGGAGAAGGTGATGGAGCAGGTCAGGCATCTATTCGAGAGAAGGGAACAGCAAGTGCTTTGGTCTTCCCAACAGATGCTTTAGCCGCTTCTTTGGCTGAAAAAACCATTGCCTCATACAATGAAGACGCTGTAACTATTGGATCTACCAATACACTCACAGTATCAAACCTACCTTCAGCATCTGAGCTAAATGGCGCAACAGAGCTCTCTGTAGCGATATCAGGTACTGTAGATATTGTATGGAAAGTGTCAGCAGATCAGATAAAAACAGGTATTTCAGGGAAAACTCGAGAAGCAGCGGAAACAGTACTTTCAAACATCCCAGGCATTGATCGGGCAGAGTTAATTCTTCGTCCATTCTGGCGAAACTCTTTCCCAACTGATAGTGAAAAAATCACAGTTTCTATTAACGCATCTTAGCGCTTCGTTAAGCGCAAAGAGGTGTTGACGGAATAAGTGCACCCTGTTAGTATGGGCGCTGTTCAATGGCAAAAAAAGAAGAAGAAACCATCCGCGGGACGGTGGAGGAGGCATTGCCTAACCTCCTATTTCGTATCCGGTATGAGAACGACGAGTTAGGTCTCGCGTACCTCGCTGGAAAAATGCGAATCCACCGCATTCGTGTGTTGGTTGGAGATACCGTTGAGGTTGTAGTAGACCCATACGGAGGGAAAGCGCGTATTGTGCGTCGGGGATAGACAATATGAAGGTTAAAGCATCACTAAAAGTACAGCAGGCAGGAGATAAACTCGTACGACGACGAGGACGACTTTACCGTATTAATAAGCTGAATCCACGGCGGAAAGCACGACAAGGTTAGTATATGCGTATTTCAGGTATTACAATTCAGGACGAAAAGGATCTTAGTATTGCTCTAACAGCCGTATACGGTATTGGGCGTTCAAAAGCTGAGACTATTCTTGATGATCTAAAGATTCCTCATACTGAGAAGGCAAAGAACCTTTCTCAGGATGATGAGGCAAAGATCCGAACGATCATCGAGGGAGGAACTATCGAGGGAGACCTAAAGCGAGAAGTATCACAAAACATCAAGCGACTGAAGGATATTCGAGCGTACCGAGGTGTACGACATGAGCGACGACTTCCTGCGCGTGGTCAGCGTACGAAAACAAATTCTCGAACCGTTCGAGGAAACGTACGAAAGACTATGGGAAGTGGACGACGTAAAGTAGAAAAGACGTAAAACTAGTATGGGAAAGAAACGAATAGTAAAGAAAAGTGGACGAGGAGTTGATCAGGGTCGTAAGAGCCGATCACTTTCTAAAGTTCCAAGGAAGCGTCTAGAAAACGGTGTACTTAACGTTGAAGCAACTTTTAATAACACAAAGCTTACACTAACTGATACTGAGGGAAACACAGTAATGTGGTCAACTTCAGGGTCGCTAGGATTTGGAGGAGCTCGAAAGAGTACTCCATATGCTGCTGCGAAGGTTGGGGAGCTTGTGGGAGAGAAGGCAGCCCTTATGGGAATGAAAGAGGCAAGTGTTGTAGTGCGTGGAGTAGGAGCGGGACGAGAAAGCGCATTGCGAGGATTTGCTGGAAAAGGGATCAATATTGTAAACATTAAAGATGCGACACCGGTTCCGCACAACGGACCGCGTCCGCCTAAGCCACGACGTGTATAGCCTATGATTATTGGACCAAAATATAAGATCGCTAAGCGACTAGGTGCATCAGTGTTTGAGAAGACTCAGACACAGAAATTTGCATTGTCTGAAGCTCGAAAGAGTAAGATTCGGCGAACAGGTAGGCGAAAGAATGTTTCAGACTTCGGAAAGCAGCTTCTTGAAAAGCAGAAGGTTCGATTTACGTATGGAATTACAGAGAAGCAGTTCCGAAACTACATCAACGGAGTTCTTGAGATGCATGGTGTAAATCCAGGAGAGGAGCTACACAAAGCACTTGAGCGACGACTTGATAATGTTGTAGCGCGCACAACACTTGCAACCACACGTCGTGGGGCACGTCAGATGGTGAGTCACGGTCACATTACTGTGAACGGAAAGAAGATTACGGTTCCTAGCCACAAAGTGAAGGTTGGAGATGTGATTGGTGTTCGTGAGGGAAGTAAAAAGGCTCCTCTGTTTGAGTCTGCTTCTGATCGAATGGCAAACGCAACCATCCAGGGATGGCTAAAGCCAAATGCAAAAGAGCTTTCAGCTGAAGTAACTGATCTGCCAACCTACGTAGCAACAGAGGCTGCGGGAGACCTAACATCAGTTATTTCCTTTTATAGTCGTTAATCAGCTTCGAATATGGAATATCAAATTACATTGCCAAGTAAGCCACGTGTCGTTTCTGAAGAAAAGAATTCAGGAGTATATGAGATTGATAACCTGTACCCAGGGTACGGTCACACTCTTGGAAACTCACTCCGACGAATCATCCTTTCAAGTCTACCTGGAGCAGCTATTACATCAGTTAAGATTGATGGTGTTCCTCATGAGTTCGCAACAATCGAAGGTGTAAAAGAGGACGTTCTAGGAATCCTTCTTAACCTTAAGAAGGTTCACTTCGATATTGCATCTGATGAGCCTATGGTTGTGTCACTTTCAGCATCTGGAGATATCACAGCCAAGGATCTTGTCCTTCCAGGACAGGTAACTATTGTTAACCCAGAGCAGCACATCGCATCAACAGGAAAGACAAAACTTGAGCTTGAACTCACTCTTGAGAAGGGGCTTGGGTATATTCCAAAAGAGGCACTTATGAAGGAGAAGGTAGATATTGGAGTTATTGCACTTGATGCAACATTTACACCAATTCGACGTGTGAACTACGAGGTGGAAAACATGCGAGTAGGAGATCGAACTGATTTTAATCGACTTCGAATGTTTATCGAGACAAATGGAACTACTTCACCTCGAGAGGCAATTGAGCGATCAATCGAGACTATGATCCACCAGCTTAAGGCTGTTATTGGATTCCAGGAGGAAGAGCTTGAAATGCCAACTCCAGTTGAGGAGGCACCATCTGAGGAAGATGCTGATGCACCTGAGGATCTAAACAAGACTCGAATCGAGACACTTGATCTTGGAGGACGCGTAACAAACGCACTTGATGAGGCAGGTATCCGAACAGTTGGGGGACTTGTAAAGAAGAGCGCAAAGGAGCTTAAGGCACTTGATGGTCTTGGAGCAAAGGGAGTAGATGAAATTGAGACCGCTCTAAAGGGTCTTGGTGGAGCTCTTAAGGAAGATAAGTAAATCGTATGAAAAAGCAAACATCAACAGCAGCAGGGCGTACCTTTGGAAGGGTAAGGAAAGTGCGCGCAGGACTTATGCGATCTCTTGCTCGTGGTCTTATTCTTGAGGAGAGCATTGAGACTACAGAAGCAAAGGCAAAGAGTCTTCGTCCTTATGTTGAGAAGCTTGTAACACGAGCAAAAGAAGACACTGTTGCAAACAGACGTCTAGTTGCAGCACACCTTGGAAACGATATGGATACTACAAACAAGCTCTTTTCTGATCTTGGTCCTAAGTACAAGGATCGAGCAGGAGGGTACACACGAATCGTAAAGAGTCCTCGTGTACTTGAAGACGGACGAAAGGTAGCGTACATTAGCTTTATTTAATATGGAACACACAGCACACACAATTGATGCAACAGATCGACCTATTGGGCGAGTAGCTACTGAAGCTGCAGTTATTCTTCTTGGAAAGAACACTCCACACTTTGCAAAGAATATTGTTGCTCCTGTTACTCTAACAATCGAAAACGCAGACAAACTGAAGATCTCAGAGAAGAAGCGATCTCAGAAAGAATACCAGCGGTATTCTGGATACCCAGGAGGACTAAAGATTGCATCACTTCAGGATCTTATTGATAAGAAGGGATACGACGAGGTTCTTCGAAAGGCTATCTATGGTATGCTCCCTTCAAACAAGCTTCGAGCACAGAGAATGAAGCTTCTAGAATTCACGAAATAATATGGCAGAATCACGATACATTGAAGGAATTGGACGACGAAAGAGCGCAAACGCACGCGTGCGTATTACACCTGCTGACAAGGTAAGTATTATCGTAAATGATAAGCCAGTAGAGGAGTACTTTAGCTCAAAGGAGTACGTTGCTATTACCGAGGAGGCATTTAAGCCAGAGGAGGTAACAGAAGATTTTGCAGTAACCGTAAAGGTACAAGGGGGAGGACAACGGGCACAGGCTGATGCTGTACGGCATGGTATTGCTCGAGCCTTGGTAAAGAATAAAGAAGAACTACGAGGACCACTTAAGGCAGGAGGACTTCTCACTCGAGACCCTCGAGTGAAGGAGCGAAAGAAGCCGGGACTGAAGAAGGCTCGAAAGGCAGCACAGTGGAGTAAGCGATAAGCAAAAGGACCCTAGTAGGGTCCTTTTGAGTCCTTGACACAGAGCAAAAAATTCCCATACTAGTACCAAATGGATAAGCAAGAAGACGACATCGAATTTGTAGAGGAGGCATCTGCCGAGTCTAGTATCAAAGCTACCGATATCAAGAAAGTTCAAGCTCAATTAAAAGCTTGCAAGTCTGAGAGACAGGAGTATCTTGATGGGTGGCAGAGGGCAAAAGCAGACTTTATAAACACAAAAAAACGGCTCGAGGAGGAAGGAAACATGAAGTTTGAGTATGGAGTACGAGCCTGTGTTGAAAAGCTTTTACCAGCGCTAGATAGTATGGATATCGCCTTAGGACAAGCAGAAGATGAAGGAATGGAAATGGTCCAAAAACAAATGCTTACAGGACTAGGTGTAGAAGTGCTTAATCCGATAGGAGAAACCTTTGATCCAAATCTACATGAACCAATGGGAATGGTAGAAGCAGAGGAAGAAAAGGAAGACACCATAGTGAACGTTTTACAAAAGGGATACAAATTAGGAGAGACAATTATTCGCCCCGCAAAAGTACAAGTAGCAACATATAACAAATAAATATCATGAGTAAAATTTTAGGAATCGATCTAGGAACAACTAATTCAGCAATGGCTATTGTTGAAGGAGGAGAGCCAACTATTATAGAAAACTGCGATGGTGCACGAACAACACCGTCTGTTGTTGCTATTGCAAAGAACGGAGATCGACTTGTAGGAAATGTTGCACGTCGTCAGGCGGTAACAAACCCAACAAATACTGTGTACGGAATCAAGCGATTCATGGGGCACCGATTTGAAGATGCGTCAGTACAGAAGGATAAGGAGTTTGTACCGTACGGACTAAAGAAAGGAGATGATGATGGAGTACTTGTAACTCTAGGAGACAAGGACTACCGACCTGAGGAAGTTTCAGCAATGATTCTCTCAAAGATGAAGGCAGATGCTGAGGCAAAGACAGGAGAGAAAATAACGGAGGCAATTGTAACTGTGCCTGCGTACTTTGATGATGCACAACGAAACGCTACAAAAGCAGCAGGAAAGATTGCAGGACTTGATGTGAAGCGAATCATCAACGAGCCAACTGCAGCTGCTCTTGCATACGGATTTAATAGGAAGAAGGATGAGAAGATTGCGGTATATGACTTCGGAGGAGGAACCTTTGACGTTTCTATTCTAGAGGTTGGAGACGATGTTATTGAGGTACGTTCAACTGATGGAGATGCACACATGGGAGGACGTGATATTGATCAGGCAATCGTGAAGTTTATTGCAGATGAGTATAAGAAGGAGAGTGGTATTGATGTAAGTAAAGATCCTCTCGCACTTCAGCGACTTGATGAGGCAGCAGAGAAGGCAAAGCATGAGCTTTCAAATAACTCAGAGACTGAGATCAATATTCCATTCATCACATCAGATGCAGATGGTCCTAAGCATCTTCTTCTAACTATGACTCGAGCAAAGCTTGAAGAGCTTGCTGGTGAATATGTACAGAAGTCTATTGATATAACAAAACGTGCTATTGAGGCAGCTGGAATGAAGGCATCAGATATTGATGAGATTATTCTTGTAGGAGGACAGACTCGAATGCCTAAAGTACAGGAACTTGTAAAAGAACTCTTTGGAAAAGAACCAAACAGGTCTATTAACCCTGATGAGGTTGTAGCGCTTGGTGCAGGTATCCAGGCTGGAATTATGCAGGGAGATGTAAAAGACATTCTTCTTGTTGATGTTATTCCTCTTTCTCTTGGAATCGAAACTATGGGAAATGTTTCAACAAAGCTTATTGAGAAGAACACAACAATCCCTACACAGAAGACACAGGTCTTCTCAACTGCAGCGGACAATCAGCCATCTGTTGAGATCCACGTAACACAGGGAGAGCGAGCTATGGCAGCAGACAACAAGTCTCTTGGACGATTTGTGCTTGATGGTATTGCACCTGCTCCTCGCGGTCTTCCTCAGATTGAAGTTATCTTTGATGTAGATACAAATGGAATCCTAAACGTAACTGCAAAGGACAAGGCAACAAACAAAGAGCAGTCTATTAAGATTGAGGCAGGAACAGGACTTTCAGAGGAAGATATCGAGAAGATGACAAAGGATGCAGAGATGCACGCCGATGAGGATAAGAAGAAGAAAGAACTTGTTGACGCAAAGAATGGAGCAGATCAAATGATTCACTTTGCAGAGAAGTCACTCAAAGATGCAGGAGACAAAGTACCTGAGGATGTGAAGACTGACATTGAAGAGAAAATAAAAGCTCTTACTGAGGTGAAAGACAAGGATGAGCTCGAGCCAATTACAAAGGCATCAGAAGAACTTTCAACAAGCATGCAGAAGATTGGAGAAATATTGCAGAAGCAGGCTGCTGAAGCTGAGGCTGCTGGAGCAAAGGAAGGAGAGGATGTGAAGGATGCAGAGGTAAAAGAAGATGAAGCAACAGAAGAGAAGAAGGAAGAGGGAGAGGAAAAGACTAATGAATAAAGACTACTATCAGATTCTAGAAGTAGAGAAATCTGCATCACAAGATGATGTGAAGAAAGCTTTTCGCAAGCTAGCGCAAAAGTATCATCCAGACCGAAAGTCAGGAGATGAAGCAAAGTTTAAGGAAGTATCTGAAGCGTACAGCATTCTTGGGAATGAGCAGAAGCGTAAAGAATACGATTCATATGGTCGTACTTTTACAGGAGGTGGACAACAAGGAGGCGGTTTTGATTTCTCTGGATTCCAACAGGGAGGCTTTTCGGCTGACGGTATTGATCTTGATGAGATCCTTAGAGGATTTGGTGGAGGTTTTGGAGGTCAGCAGCAAGCACGAGCTCGAAAGGGTCGAGACATCTCAATGGATGCGCAGATCACGTTTAAAGAGTCTATCTTTGGGGTAGAGAAGAAAATTCTAATTGCAAAGGTATCTAAGTGTAATGAGTGTGATGGATCTGGAGGAAAGAAGGGAACAGCAATGGATAGTTGTGGCGCATGTAATGGGCAAGGGAAAGTGCACGAAACTCGAAACTCTCTCTTTGGTTCATTCCAAACAGTTGTTGAGTGTTCTCAGTGTGATGGTGTAGGAAAAGTTCCAAAAGAAAAATGTGAACACTGTCTTGGAGCTGGAGTGCGAAAACAAGAGGAGGAAATTAGCATTGGAATTCCTGCAGGAATTAATCCAGGAGAGATGATCCGCATGACTGGTCTTGGAGAGGCTATTAAAAATGGTCAGGCAGGAGATTTATATATAAAGGTCCACGTAACGCCGCATGAGGTGTTTAAGAGAAGTGGGGTCAACTTGGTGGTGGAAGTGCCTCTGAAGCTAACTGACGCACTCTCAGGGACTGTCTACAATCTAACAACATTGGAAGGAAAGGAGCTTGAGGTGAAAATAACACCAATGAAAAAGACTGAGGAAACACTAAGGGTAAAAGGGTATGGGGTACCACAAGGATCAACTCGAGGAGATATATATCTAAAACTTTCAGTTTCCCTTCCACAGAAGCTTTCTTCTAAAGCGAAGGCTCTCGTGGGACAATTAAAGGAGCATGGACTCTAACCTTAGTATTGAAGCAGCGACGGAGCTGATACAGACAACTACTGCAAATGCAGGTACGTTCATAAACGATTTTCTTTTGATCATCATCCTTGTTGGGTTGATGCTTTTCTTTATGTTTATGAGTGGGAGGAGGGGAGTAGTATCTCTTACTATGGCAGTTTATATTGGAGTATCTTTGTACGGACTCTTCCCGTTTAAAGATGTGGTGCTTGAAGCAACTGTTGGCTCACCACTTGCGAGTCTTGCACTTACAGCGGTGATGCTTATCTCATTCACTACTGTTCCGTATATTGTTTTGAATCGTGTGGTTGTTACAGATTTCTTAGGGCGCTTAGGTATTCTCTTTCTTTTAATAGTTTCTTTCCTCCTTACTGCCATGCTTTTGGCAAGTGCATACCACATTCTTCCTATACGAGACTTCTATTCATTTACGCCAGCTCTTGATGCATTATTTGCACCAACTGAATTCTTCTTCTGGTGGTTTATATCTCCACTAGTTGCTTTATTTGCCATGGCGAAGTAGTTATGTCAGATTTCCATTCAAAATACTCTGACAGAACACCTAATCCTCTGCGATTCCCCAACACGCCTGGGGATGTGCTCCCGCTCCATTTAAACGAAAGCTACAATCTTGCGCCAGATTCTTTCATAAGGTCTTTCAGAGACGCAATTTCAAATACAATTGTTGGCCGTTATCCAACTCATAAAAAATTAGAAGAGAAGATTGCTGAGTATGTTGGAGTTGGTGAAAATGAATTGTTGCTAACAGCAGGATCAGATCAAGGCATAGAGTTAGTAATAAGAGGGTTTTTAGAAGGGAAGAAGCTTGCTCTACCAATTCCTTCTTTTATTGCATACGAATATCTTGCAAAAATTTATAATGTTGAAATTTGTTCAATAGAATATTCTGAAAACACTCTTTTAGAAGAAGATTTACTTTCAGCACTCGAAACTTCAGATGCAATTGCAATTTCAAACCCTGGAAATCCAATTGGAACAACTCTATCTAGAGAGGTTCTTATAAAAATAATAGAAAAAGGAAAAGAACAGGGAAAGATTGTAATTGTTGATGAGGCGTACTTTGAATTTTTTGGAGAGACAGTTGTAGATCTTGTACAGAAGTGCCCTAATTTAATTGTACTCAGAACTTTTTCAAAGGCCTTTGGCCTTGCGGGTGCTCGCGTAGGAGTTCTTGCAGCGAATTCAAGTTTTGTAGATCAGATTGCAAAACTACAACTTCCTTGTCCGATTAGTTCATTGAGTTTACTTGCTGTGTCTGTTGCATTAGACCACAAAAAAGACTTTGAAGAATCAAGAAAAGAATACATACAAGTAAGAGAAAGTTTAGAGAAAAAGTTAGAAGATGTTGGATACAAAGTAGTTTATACAAAAACAAACTTTCTTTTGCTAGAAACTGGAGAGAATACAGAGAAGATGATGGAAACATTTCTAAACAAGTACAAAATAGCTGTATTTGGAAACGTTTCTAGCAATTTTGTTCGAATTGCTGTGCCTGATAAAAAGGAAGCAAAAACCTTATTAAAAGCCCTAACTGAAGTACACAGGTATTTACAAATATAGATATTTGTTGTAAGATATAATCAATGGTTCAACGTGTAATAACACGACTAAATACGAAAAAAGAGAATAAGTCTCAACTTTCAATAATTCTAGAGCGCAGCGGAGCTGCGTGGTCTCGTGGTGCTCGAACGCACCTGCTTTCCTTGTTTACGAAAGCGGCTGTAAAGTTGCCGGCGTACAAGGAATTTCTTAAAAAGAACGCTATAAAGGTAAAGAATATAAAAACCTATAAGGATATTTTAAATGTGCCAGCGGTTACAAAGATGAATTATCTTCGGAACTTTAAATTTGAAAAATTGTTCTGGAATGGAACTATTGCAAGAAATCACGTTCTTACTTCAACATCAGGATCAACAGGAAAGCCTGTATATTTTGCAAGATCTCCTGAAGTAGATGACAACTCTTCACTTATTCACGAACTAATATTTAGAACAAGTTCACTTTCTTTAAATAAATCTACATTAGTTGTTGTTTGTTTCGGTATGGGTGTTTGGATCGGAGGTCTTATCACGTATCAAGCATTTGAAAAAATGGGACGACGAGGATATCCAATTTCTGTAATTACTCCAGGTATTAATCAGCAAGAAATTCTTAGAATACTACGGGATCTTTCTCCCAACTTTGATCAAGTTGTTTTGGCAGGGTATCCTCCATTCCTTAAAGATATTATCGATACAGCAAATGAGCAGGGGATTATGCCGCTTAAAGCAAAAACAACACTTCTTTTTGCTGCGGAGATGTTTACAGAAAAATTCCGAGATTATGTTGGGAAGAAGGCTGGTGTAAAAAATGTACACACAGATACGGCAAATATTTACGGAAGTGCTGATTTGGGAACAATGGCATTCGAAACTCCCCTAAGTATTCTAATTAGAAGGGTTGCCGCAAAAAATCCAGAACTATTCAAAGAACTCTTTAATGGAACCTCAAAAACACCAACGCTTTGTCAATACATTCCAACCCTTACTCACTTTGATGAGAAGGATGGAGAGCTTTACGTCTCAGGTGACAGTGCAATGCCTCTTGTTCGTTATCGAATTGGTGACAATGGTGGTTTGTATACTTTTGCAGAAATGGAAAAGCAATTCAAAAAGCACGGACTTTCACTTAAGGCCGAGGCAAAAAAGGAAGGGCTAGGAAAACACCTTGCTGAAATGCCATTTGTCTATGTGTACGAGCGAACAGATTTCTCAACAACTCTTTATGGGCTTCAAATTTATCCAGAAACTATTAAAGAAACACTACTAACGCCTCGATTCCAAAAGTACTGTACGGGGAAACTGACACTTATTACGAAGTTTGATACGAATCAAGATCAGTATCTCGAGGTTAATATTGAGTGTAAATCAGATCGAACAGTAAGTGATGTGTTGCGATCGGAGCTTCAAGCTGAAATTGTGCGGTCGCTTCGTCTTCAAAACTCAGAGTTTAGAGAACTTTCAGACTTTCTTGGAGAACGTGCTTTCCCAAAGCTTGTATTTTGGAACTACAATGATCCAACATATTTCAAAAGTGGCGTGAAGCAATCTTGGGTAAAGAAGGAGTCATAGTATACTGGGGTCATATGGAAAAACCTGAAGGAAGGCTAAAAGATCAAATAGAATTTCTTGTAGGCCTAGCTACTAGGGCTCCCTCTACGCACAATAGCCAGCCTTGGAAATTTTCTATTTTAGATAATACGCTTTCAGTATTTATTGATGAAGGTGTGCAGATGCCCGAGTCTGATTCAGAGAAACGATACCTCCACATAAGTATTGGATACCTCCTACACCACTTAATTGTCGTAGGAGAATATTTTTCAATGTTAGATTCGTACTCAATTGCTGTTGAAGGAAATAAGGTTGCTGAATTCAAATTTTCAGATTTTAATCAAGAAGTAAATGAGAAGTATCTTCATTTAGTACAGGCAATTTTTGAAAGACAAAATCTCAGGGGTCCATTTAAACCAGAATCTGTTTCAACTGAAATAATTGAAGAGATCAAAGATCTAAAGGGAAGTGTTGAGTATATTGATAATACAGAACTTAGTTTGATAGAGGAAGGTGGTGATATTGAGAAAATTGCAGAGCTTACTGCAGAATCTATGCGTCGAGTATATAAAGATAGTTCGTTCCGAGCAGAGATGTCTAAGTGGATTAAGCCAAACAATTCAAAAGACAAAGACGGTATCCACGGATACTCATTGAACCAAAGCATGTTTGGTTCAATTTTATTGCCGCACATAATTAGACTCTTGAATGTTGGAAAAGTATTGGCGAAGCTAAATTACAAAGCAATTGCTTCAGCTCCTTTAGGTTTAATTTTCTCTAGCAAGGATGATTCTCCAAAATCCTGGATTAAGATTGGAATGCACGCTTCATTGGTTACTCTGACATTGCTTTCAAAGGGAATAAATGCTTCTGTGTTTGTGGCTGCGCTTGAGCACAAAGACACGAAGGAGAGTCTGCAAAATCTTGCAAAAATAGAGGGTGTTCCACAATTCTTGCTTGTTGCAGGTGAGATTCTTGTTACCGCCCCACGCACTCCACGATACTCAGTTTCAGAGAAAACCATCTAAGGTAAGTGTAGTACTATAAGTTCATGAACAAGCCAGTAATTTTACGGGAGGGTACTTATAATGAGAGTGATATTGATAAACTGAAACAAGATGCAGTTAAATTTAGTGATATTTATGACCAAGAACTTGCAGAGCTTTTTGAAATAAATAATCCAACACTTATTTTTGAAGAGGACTTTAAGTCACAGCAAGAAAATTTTATAAAGAATGAAAGCGGGGATGAGATGAAAGGAGATTGGATATTCTTACCTTGGTCAAAAACTTTAATACACTCTGTTGTAGAGGCAGACTTCCACAAACTACGAACAAATAGGAATAAGCACATTATTAGTGAAGAAGAGCAGCAAAAGCTTGCTGGACTTACTGTAGGGCTCTTAGGTATGTCTGTGGGAAGTAATGTGGGAATGAACCTTATATATTCAGGTGTTGGTGCTTTTAAGCTTGCTGATTTCGATCAACTTGATGTTACGAATCTTAATCGAGTACGTGCTCGCCTTGATCAAGTTGGGGAAGACAAGATTGATATTGTTTCAACAAGGATGTACGAAGCAAATCCTTATGTATCAATTGAAGAATACAGAACAGGTCTTACAGAAGAAAACCTAGATGAGTTTCTGAGTAGTGTGGATTTAGTTTTTGAAATTATTGATGATTTTAAAATGAAAATTCGTGTAAGAATGGAAGCTAAGAAGCACGAGGTGCCAATTATAATGCTTACAAATCTTGGAGATAATATTCTTGTAGACGTCGAGCGGTATGATCTAGATAATACAATTGAAGTATTTAATGGAAAGATTGGAGATGCAGGAGAAAAAATTCTTGCAGGGGAGGTTACAAAAGAAGACGAGAAGAAGTACGCGATAAGTTTGGTTGGTATGGAGAATATTCCAGAGCGTGTACTAAAAACTGTAAAGGAAATAGGGAATACTGTTGTTGGTAGACCACAGTTAATGTCTACAGCATCAGTATCTTCAGGTATCGGTGCATATGTGACCCGCAAAATTGCACTTGGAGAGAAGCTTGAGAGTGGAAGGTATTGTATTTCTTTAGACACTTTATTTGAGAGCGCAAAACAATGATTCAAGAATTTTTACCAAATCTAGATCTATTATCTGTAGGAGTTGTCATTGCGGCAACAGTTCTTCTTGGTTTCCTTGCATTCTTTTCAAACCCAAAAGGAAGTACCAATAGAGCTTTTCTTACTTTCGCGATAATCACAGCTCTTTGGAGTGCTGCAAATTTTGGAAGCTATCGTTTTGACGAGCCAGAACAAATTCTATGGATTATTAGAATTGTTTTGTTCTTGGCCATATTCCATGCCACGAGTTTCTTTGCTCTTGCATATGTTTTCCCACATGAGGACAAGAAGTTGCCTAAGTGGTTTTATTTTGGACTTTTGCCTTGGGCTGTATTTATTTCAGCGCTTACTCTTTCGCCATTTATTTACGAAAACATATTGGCGATAAGTCCAGTTATTGAAACAACAGTAGGGCCTGCAATAGGTCTGTTTGGAGTTACGGCTGTTGGGTATAACCTGTTTGGTATATATCTTCTTGGGAAGAAAGCTTTTGTAGGAGAGAAAAAGATAAGAAGTCAGTCTGCAGGGGTATTTTGGGGAATGCTTATTACTTTTGGGTTAGTTCTCTTCTTTAATTTCGCAATGCCTGCATTTGCTAATGACGCACGCTTTATTCCGTATGGTGCGGTATTTATGTTCCCATTTGTAATTGCTGTGGCATATACAACAATGAGACATGAATTATTTAATATTAAGGTCGCCACAATTGGAGCTCTTACATTCTTCCTGGCAATTATTAGCATCTCAGAGGTTATATTTGCTGAATCACTAGAGCAGCTCATCTTTAATGCGAGCCAGTTTGTTCTCGTTCTTATTTTTGGTGCTTGGTTAATAAAAAGTGTTACTAGAGAAGTAAAGCAAAGAGAAGAGATTGAGCTCCTTGCAAAAGATTTAAAAGTTGCAAACAGTAGGCTAAAAGAACTTGATCGGCAAAAGTCTGAGTTTGTTTCAATTGCTTCGCATCAGCTTCGAAGTCCTATTACAGCAATTCGTGGATATATTTCTCTTATTATTGAGAAAGAGTTTGGTGATTTTCCAGAAACACTACGGGAACCACTTAGTCGTATCTCTGAATCAAGTCGACTCATGGTTAAATCTATTGAAGACTACTTAAACATTTCGCGTATTGAGCAAGGGAGGATGAAGTACGAAATGAGTGACTTTGATATTACAGAATTAGCAAAGACTGTTGTAGATGAATATAAACCCATTGCAGATAAGAAGGGTCTGCACCTTACCTTCAGTGGCACAGCAAAGAATATGGTTTCAGCTGATATTGGAAAAATAAAACAGGTAATTGCAAACCTTGTAGACAATTCAATAAAATATACTCCGAACGGAAGCGTTACAGTAAAGGCAACTTCATTTGAAGGTAAGGCAAGAGTAACTGTTGCAGATACAGGGGTAGGAATCTCACAAGAAGATATTGATGATCTGTTTAATAAGTTTGTGCGAGCACGTGGTGCAAATAAAATAAACACCTCAGGAACTGGTCTTGGGCTGTATGTTGCGAAGCAGATGGTTGAAGCTCACAAGGGGAAAATATGGGTAGAATCTGATGGAAAAGGAAAGGGGTCTCGATTTATTATCGAACTTAATCAAAAGGCTTAGTTTCTGTGTATAAACCCACCTTTTAGATTTTTATAGATGGTACAATCCTCTCTCCTGACAAAGAAATTTTGTCGGGATTTGTGTTTGTCAGTAGTCTAAAAAGAGCGTTATGCAACGAAGAGTACTTTTAGTTAATCGTTCAGAACGTTCAATTTCAAAACAAGAGCGCGCACTTATTGAGGAGAGATTCAGAACTGTAGAGATTGAGTATGTCTCAACCATGCCTGCAGATATTGAAGAACATCTTCTCAACTGTGCTCGACTAGAACCTGACATTGTTCTTTATCCTGTAGAACCGCACAACGTTCTGTTAGATGCAGTACGTGCTGGATATCTACACGTAGCAGTTCACCCAGGCACAAATAAGCTTGCGAGAATTGCTTCACCATACCCACAATTCGAAGAATTGTATTAAGGAAGGCAGGCCACGGATATCCGTGGTTTTCTGCTATTCAAACGTAAAGTGTTCGCCAATTTGCTTTGCCCCTTTCCAAGAGAGATCGAAACTGTCTTTTAAGAGTTCTGCGACTTCTTTGCTTTCAATAATAATTCCAAACTTATCCTTTGGAGAAGCAAAGGCAACACGATCACCGTAAATAGCCATATCTATATTAAATCCAAACTGATCCTTTGGAATCGCAACAAACTCGTCTTTAGATGGTCTTGGGTAGTGCTTCATCATTGTCCCGGTAAGAACTCCTTTAGGATTAATGGCCTTCATTACCATTCCTTTTTCAATACGTTTTGCATTTTGCTCTTTAAAATCGGGGAGGATCTTGAACATATTTTCTGGGCGAGTATATGTACGAAGTTCTTTTGCGTCGGTTTCCATCATTTCATAGTAGGTTTCTCGAAGTCCATTTATTCCTTCAAATACCCTCACTTTAGGTTTCTTCTTGGTATCTTTGTGTAGAGCTTTAAGTTCTGGAAGAATTTTTGCAAGAGATTCTTTTATAGAATTTTTCTCTTGAATAACTTCTTCAATTTCTCGCAAAAAGATTTCAGGATTAGTGGCAACATACTGCTTTACTGTCTTATCTCCAGAAATACTCACAAGACCTTTGTTAAGTAGGGAATCAAGCACTACATATGTAGAGCTTCGGTTTACCTCAGCTCGCTCTGCTACTTCATTAGCTGTAGCTACTTCAAGTTCAATAAGGGCAACATATACTTTTGCCTCCTTTTCACTTAGTCCAAATTTCTCTAATTGCTTAGTTAACATATGTAATTACTTGTTGGTTATATACAACATAAAAGCAGACTATTTGACATAATGCAAATATTGTTGTTGGAGGCTAACAACAGAATAGGTAAAATCCCTTTGTTTAAGCTGTTAAGAATTGTTGTTGTTTATAAACGTGTTTTGACAGACCAAATACTCTCATTGTGTTGTTTTTGTTAAATATTTACGACATTTCTATTTAAGTAAAAATACTCTCAGAGCACATTAGGGCCAACGACGGTCTTGTTGGGAGCTCTGTTAGCCATGACAAAAGGAGATGTCTCATGTCAGGTAACGGTGGAAATCATAACGGTGGTGGCCAAGGCGGCGGAGGCGGCGGAGGCGATAAGGGCGGCAAAGGTAAGTAAATTTTTGCCAAACTTACCACCAAGGAGAGGTGGAAACACCTCTCCTTTATTTTTTGTATAATAATTAACATGTTAAAAATTCCCTACATAAAACAAGAAAACGACTGGACTTGTGGACCTGCTGTTTTAGCAATGCTACTGCTCTACTTTAAAAAGAAAGAAATTAGTCAGGTGGAGATGTTTGAGCGTTATAAGGAGAAAGATCCAAGCGGTACTGAAGATTTTCGAATAAAAACAACAGATTTGGTTCAGGAGTTAAGAAAAGAGAACTTTAATACAGGCACCAGCAAAGTATTTTTGGACCAAGAAAATGTAAGATCTCTTTTAGATTTTTATATAAACAAAGTAAAGATACCAATAGTTGTATGTCAGCAACTTTCGAAAGAAAAATCCCTCCTAGGCCACTTTAAGGTAGTTGTTGGTTTTTCAAATGATAAAGTTTATGTAAATGATCCACATCAACGAAAGGGTGGAGAGAAAAAAGAGTTGAGTTTAGAAGAATTTATCTCTCTTTGGGAAGAGACGGGCCCTAATGTTACAGGTGGAATTTACTTTTGGTGTAGTAAATAAGTGTTTGTTGTCACTAACAACAAAATTTAAATTTTGAAAATTTATAAATACTCGTGTTGTTGAAGTGTGTCGATACCCATATTAAGGCTTTTGTTGTTAGAGGGTTTTCTGTTAAGACATATAAACACCTTTTGACACTTTTTTTATTAGTTATTTAATATTTGTTAAATATTTACGACATTTCTACAGATTATATTGTTGCTTGTGGACGTTGTGTCCATTGAACCTTGAACAAGAGAAGAGGAAAAACATTATGACTTTTGTTCCTTCGAACCAATTTCCATCGCATCTTCCGTTAATGTCTGCTGGACCCGAAGATGGTCCCGACCATGATGATTATGGTGAAGAATCAAATCCTTAACCAGATCTATAAATAAGAGGGTTTAGTTTTTCTAAACCCTCTTTATTTTTTAGAAGGTATAATTAGAAAACTGTTTATGAAAATGCCACGTGTACAAATAAAATACAATCAATTTCTTGATCCAATTTTTTTAACGTATTTTCAACAACGTTTCAAACTTAGTTTGCTTGAAGAAATTGAACAAAAAGAAGTAGATTTTATTGTAAGTGAATATAAAAAAGCTTGGAGTGCAGTTGAGAAAAAGGTTCTAGAATCAATTCAAGATATTACAAAACTTTCATTTAAAAATGCTTTGATTGACGTTCATGTTGTTCGAAGAACAAACAGGTCTTTTAGTAGGCCTCCAGTTTTTGACATAAGAAAAAATCCTTCAGACTTTTGTGACGAATTAATTCATGAGCTAATACATATAATTCTTCAACAAAATAATAGTATAGTTTCCTGGGGAGTTTTAGAGTGGTTAAACGAAAAATTCTCAGAAGAAACAGATTGCACCAGGAACCATTTATACGTACATGCCATTCTAAAAATATTGTACCTAGACGTTCTTGAGGAACCAAAGAGGCTGGAAAGAAACCTTGCAAGATCAAAGAAACACTCTACAAATGAATACACTAGAGCTTGGGATATTGTTGATTCTGTTGGAGAAAAAGAAATCATCATGATGATAAAGAAGAATTATGAAAATTAATTTAATTATAAAAAATTTGCTGATTTTGAGAATGTTCTCAAAGGAGATTGGATTGGTACAGATGGAAATGAAAAAATATATGCGCCAAAAGATGGTGTCATCATATTTGCTCGTGGAAGAGAAAGTGCTAGAGAAGAAGCCTTTATTGTGGGAGAGGTAAAGCAGAAGTAAAAGAATTTGCTACACTGTATCCATGAAGTTAAAGCAAGAGCTTAAAAACCGAGGGTTCATCCATCAGGTAGCAGGTGGAGAAATAGATGAAGTTCTCAAAGAGAAAAGAACCTTCTATCTTGGTATTGATCCTAGTGCTGATTCTTTCCAAATTGGAAACCTGGCACCACTCATGCTTGCAAAGAGACTCGCAGACAATGGACACAGGGCAATAATCCTCATTGGAGGAGCAACTGGTGCAATCGGAGACCCGGGAGGGAAGCAGAGTGAGCGAGTGCTACAGGATGTAAAAGTTATTGAAAGCAATGCAAAAGCTCAAATCAAACAAATCCAAAAACTATTTGGTACTAAAGACTTTGCGGTAGTAAACAACGCAAACTGGCTAAACTCTCTACACCTTATCGATTTCCTTCGAGATGTTGGAAAGCACTTCACAGTAAACGCTCTTATTAAGCGTGACCTTATAAAAGACCGCCTTCAAGGAGATGAAAATAGTATTTCGTATACAGAATTTTCATACGCACTCCTTCAAGCATATGATTTTCTGCACCTGCATGAAAAATACAATTGTGATCTTCAGATAGGAGCATCAGATCAATGGGGAAATATTGTTTCTGGGATGGAACTTGTTCGAAAAAAGACAGGGAAACCTATCTATGGTCTTACCATGCCTCTTGTAACAGACGCAGCAGGGAAGAAGTTTGGAAAGACTGAAGGAAATGCAGTATGGCTTGATAAGGAGAAGACGTCAGTATTTAAATTCTACCAATTCTGGATGAATACCAATGATCATGAGGTAGAAAAGCTTCTTAATATCTATACTGAACTTACACACGAGCAGATACGAGATTTAATGGATTCAAACCCTCAGGCTCGAAAGGCACAAAAGACGCTAGCGCACGAAGTAACAAAGCTTGTACACGGAGAATCTAATGCTGAAGCTGCACAGAAAGCTTCAGAAGTGCTCTTCTCAGGGGACTTGAGTGGAATTACAAGTAATACCAAGAAAATGCTTCTGGAGGGCGCACCAAGCCTGCGAGTGTCTGGAAATGCTGCAATTATAGACATATTGCTCGAGACTGGACTCGCACAATCAAAAGGAGAGGCAAAGCGACTTATTGAAGGAGGAGGTATTGGAATAGGGAATAAGAAGGTGGCAAGTATTGGAGAAATAATAAACCCACTTGATTTTAAAAACGGTCTTGCACTCCTAAAGAAAGGGAAGAGGGATGTGGTGATTTTGAACTTGAAATAGACTTGGTCTAGGGTATAGTGCTTGAATTGCGTCGGTGGCAGAGTGGTCAAATGCAGGAGACTGTAAATCTCCCGACTTTAGTCTACGCAGGTTCGAATCCTGCCCGGCGCACAACATAAAGAAAAAAGGTCGGTAAATACCGACCTTTTTTCTTGCATAACGACCAAACTCTATTTAAGAGGCAGGCTTGAACCTTGTCCTGCAAACTTTGTCTCCATATAACCCATAAATAGTCCTATGGTTACACCATCAATAAGTGCCCAAAATGGTGAGCTGAGCCCCGTCCACGACACAACGTTTGACTGCATAACCACTTCTAGTGAGTCATGACTTAACAGTATGTACATTAGTGTGAATAGAAAACCTGCAACAGCTCCTCGTATCCACCACTGCATCTTAAAGCCAAAGATTGGATGATGATCAAACATTCCCATGAGTCCAAGAGTAATCCCCATCAACACAAATGTGATGAGTGTACCGAAGCCAAACATGCTGAATAGTGGAAATCCGAAGATTGGTGAGAGGGTAATAACCAAAGCACCTATAATCAAACCTGTCATAACTCCAATAAACATTCGGCCTGTTACTGATTGAATTTTAAACATGTTTTTAAGTAAAGAATAATATTTCTAAATTATACCATCACTCCTAAACGCTTTTAGTTTTTTCTTTCTAATTATTTGCTATAGTTCTCTCTATATGGGAAAACCAATTCTACTTTCAGGTGTAAAGCCAACAGGAGCACTCCATGTTGGTAATTATCTAGGAGCTATTAAGCAATTTGTTGATCTGCAAAAAGACCATGAAATGTATGTGATGCTTGCGGACTATCACGCATTAAACACAATGCAGAACAAAGAAGAGATGCAGCGCCTTATAAAGGAGCTTGTGGCTGGATATGTGGCAGTGGGACTTGATCCAAATAAAGTAACTATTTTTAAACAGTCGGATATTTCAGAACACACTGAGCTCACATGGATTTTCAATACAATAACAACAATGCCTTATTTAATGCGTGCACATGCATTTAAGGATGCAGAAGCAAAGAACAAAGACATCTCTGTTGGAACCTTTGATTATCCAATGCTAATGGCAGCAGATATTCTTTTATATTCTCCAGATGTAGTGCCTGTTGGGAAAGACCAAAAGCAACACATTGAATTTGCACGTGATACTGCAAGTAAGTTTAATAATACGTACGGAGAGACATTTAAACTTCCAAAAGAAATCATCCCCGAGGAAGTTGCTGTTATTCCTGGAGTAGATGGGCAGAAGATGAGCAAGAGCTACAACAATGTAATTCCACTCTTTGGAACTGATGAAGAGATAGATAAGGCTGTAATGGGCATTACATCAGACTCAACACCCAAAGGTGAGCCACTTGATCCTGCAACTGATATAACTTTCAAACTCCACGAGCACTTTAGTAAAGATCAGCTAGAAGAAATAAAAGAGAGATACCTAAAGGGAGATATTGGATACAAGGAGTCAAAAGAGATTCTTGCAACAAATATCAAAACTTTAATTGCTCCAATGAGAGAGAAATACAATGCGCTTCTAAATAATCCAGGGAAAATAAAGAAGATACTGGAAAAGGGAGGAAAGAGAGCAAAGAAGGTAGCAGAAAAGAAAATGGCGGAGGTTAAAAATGCAGTAGGAGTAACACTATAAATATGGAACGAACACTAATTGGAGACTTGAAAGACCATGTAGGAAAGGATGTAAAGATATCTGGATGGGTAACTGGTGTACGAGACCATGGAAAGGTGGCTTTTTTGGTGCTTACAGATAGAAGTGCATCAGTACAGGCTGTTGCATCAAGTGACTATAACGAAACAGCACTTCCTGCTGCTCAAGAACTTGGGGAGCAATGTGCGGTAGAGGTTCTAGGAGAAGTAAAAGAACGTCCTGAAAAGATGCGACGTGATGAAGTAAACGGAGATGTTGAATTTGGTATTAAAGAAATAACTGTTTTGAGTAAAGCTCAAGAACTCCCATTTGATATGAGCGCAGAGCTTAATCTTGATACGCATCTTGATAATCTTCCTCTTACGCTTCGTACAGACAAGACAAAGGCTATTTTTAAAGTACAGAGTGAGATCCTAAAAGCATATCGCTCATACCTAAGTGATAATGGATTTACTGAATTTCAATCTCCTAAAATTGTAGGAGATGATGCAGAAGGAGGGGCAAATACATTCTCATTTGATTACTTTGGAGATAAGAAAGCACACCTTGCAACAAGCCCTCAGCTATACAAGCAGATAATGGTTGGTGTATATGAACGAGTATTCTCTACTGGAAATGTATTTAGAGCAGAAAAGCACAGCACATCAAGACATTTAAATGAGTACACCTCAATGGATCTTGAGATGGGATTCATAAAAGACTACAGGGACGTAGCAAACCTTGTATCAGACCTAATGCGAAATATTGTAGAGCACTTAAAGGCGACATGTGAGGCAGAGTTTAAACTTTTGGAAGCAGAACTTCCTCTAGCTCCTAAAGAATTCCCAATGATGAAGCTTGTGGAAGCACAAGAACTTATTAAGAAAGAGACGGGTGAAGATAATGTGGGTGAACCAGATCTAGAACCAGAACATGAGCGATGGCTTTGCGAGTATGCAAAAGAAAATCTTGGATCAGATTTTGTGTATGTCACACACTATCCAACTTCAAAGCGACCTATGTATACATTTGAAGACCCAGAAACTCCAGGATTTACCGGAAGCTTCGATCTTCTCTTTAAGGGAGTTGAGATTATCTCAGGAGGACAGCGCCGACACGACTATGACAACCTTATTGAAGGAATTAAGGCAAAAGGACTTGATCCTGAGAAGTTTAGCTACTACCTACAAGCATTTAAGTATGGAATGCCACCTCATGGAGGAATTGGAATGGGACTTGAGCGACTAACTGCAAAGTTCTTAAACATTGCGAATGTAAAAGAAGCGACACTATTCCCACGAGACATGAATCGAATCGACACACTACTTCATGACAACAATACCGATCAATAGTTTTCAGGTTAAAACAGAATCATTTGAGGGACCTTTTGATCTCCTTGTTTCTCTTATCGAAAAAAGAAAACTACACGTAAGTGATGTGTCTTTAGCTCAAGTTGCTGATGACTATATTAAATATGTAAATGGAAAAGAGAATTTTCCTGTAGAAGAGACCGCAAACTTTATCCTTATCGCTGCGACACTTCTTTTAATTAAATCGAAGAATCTTCTGCCAACACTTGATCTAACAACCGAAGAGGAGAGTGACGTTGTTGAATTGGAGAATAGACTGAAGCTATATAAGAAGTTTAGACGCATTGCACTTCTTTTGTTGCCACACTGGGGGAAGAATAGACTCTTTGAGAGATCTTTTGTACCAGAACAAAAACCAATGTTTGTGCCAGATCCTGCAGTTACGCCTGACGTACTTCAAACTTCACTAGAGACCTTTCTGGTAAGGGCACGGAAGCAATTCAAAGCAATTCCAAAAGCAAAGATTAAAGAGGTTGTCTCGCTTGAAGAAATGATGGAGAGCCTCTCTACTCGTATTCAAAAATCTCTTTCCATGTCATTTAAAGAATTCTCTGGAATGGGGAAGGTGGAAAAAGTAAATGTAGTTATTTCATTCCTTGCGATGCTTGAGCTTGTAAAGCAGGGAGCGGTTAGTGTGGTGCAGCAAGGAACTTTCCAAGATATTGAGCTCTCTACAACCAATCTTGCGTCACCAAAGTACGATTAAAGCCACACATCAGATTATGTGTGGCTTTTTTGCGGTTCTCTTCCTTCCGTTTTGCTTTTTCATTTTCAGATACGTGCCGTATCGTATGTAAACAAGTTCAAGAAGAACAGGTATTCCAACAAGAACAATCAAAACAATCCATGCAGGATGCATCACTCCCTCCCAGATCTACTTTCTGAATAATAACCGATTTCCTCAATTTTTCTAAATGCTATACTCATATTCATGGAAATGAGCTCCCGTATTGAAGCCGTGCTCTTTGCCCGAGGTGAACCAGTTACTATAAAAGAACTGGGGAAACTATTTGAAGTACCTGAAGCAGAGATAAAGCGAAACCTTACCATTCTTGCAGAAGAGCTCTCTTCTGGAGGACTTACTGTTTTACGTACTGATACACATGTAGAGCTTCGCACAGCACCTGGTGCAAGTGAGATTCTTGAGAAAATGCAGAAAGAAGAACTCTCAGGAGGTATTGGGAAAGCAGGTATTGAAACACTCTCTATACTTTTCTATAAAGGGGCTTCTACACGAGCAGAAATTGAGTATATTCGAGGGGTAAATGCAGGGGCAGCACTGCGAACACTCCTTATGCGAGGATTAGTATCCCGTATTGTTAACCCAAAGGATTCAAGGAGTTATCTATACAAACCAACAACAGAAGCTTTGGCACATCTTGGGGTATCATCAAGGGAAGAGCTTCCAAACTATGCTGAGCTTTCACAAGAACTCGCAGCATTAGAGGAAACACTAAAAGAAAAAGATGATGAGCGAGAATAATCTACAAAATAATAAAGTCCTTACTATTGGAGGAATTCTACTTCTCTCAATCGGACTTCTTATTGGTATCTCATACTTAGCCCCTACAAAAGATACTTCAGTTGCTATTGCTCCTGTTATTTCGCTACCGGACACCTTTGAGGGAGTAAAGCTTGGGGCGCAAGCTGCATTCGTATATGACATCAATACGGATGAAGCACTTTATGCAGTACATGAGGAAGTACAGCTTCCGCTTGCTTCTATTACAAAGCTTTTAACTGCATACCTTGCAACAAAGGAGTTGGGGGAAAACAAATACATTCGTATTACGTCTGAGGATCTTCGCACAGAGGGAGATAGCGGTCTTTTAGTAGATGAGACATGGAAAGTAGGGGATTTGGCACGCTTTTCACTTGTTGGTTCATCAAATGATGGTGCACACGCACTTACTCGTGCATTAAGTTCATACTCAGGAAAAACTCCTGCACTACTCCTCTCACAAGGTGCTGCGGTTATTGGATTGCCACAAACCTTTGCGCTCAATGGAACAGGGCTTGATACCAATACTCAAATGTCTGGAGCATATGGGTCTGCAAAAGATGTAGCCATTCTTCTTGGAACTATCTACAAAGAAAATAGAGGACTTCTTCTAGATAGTTCAGGAGCTTCTGCCACATTCTTCTCAGCTGAAGGATTCGCACACGGTGCAACAAGCACCAATCACCTTGCATCTACACTCCCACAATTAGTTGGAGCAAAGACTGGGTACACAGATCTTGCAGGAGGAAACCTTGCAGTACTTATTGAAGTTGCTCCAGGAAGACCTGTTGCAGTTGTTGTGCTTGGCTCTAGTGTAGACGGACGGTTTGTTGATGTTGCTGATCTTGTAGAGAGAGCACTTGAGCACTTTACCTATAGTTTATAATATTTATATATGATTGAAGCTGAGATTTTAAAACTATTCATCCCTGCCATTGTGGCTTTCCTTGTGGGTATTGGAGGAGCACCCATCCTTACGCACTTTTTGTACAAACATAAAGCATGGAAGAAGAAGGCTGGAAAGGGAAATGGTATGGGAGGAGGAGCAACACCTTTATTTGATGAGCTTCATAAAGAGAGAGAGGTAAATACTCCTCGTATGGGAGGAATACTTATCTGGGGATCAGTAGCTATTACACTCTTTGGTATTTTCTTAGTTGCTGCTCTTGCGCCAAACACTATTGCTCCTGAGTTTGACTTCCTTACTCGAAGCCAGACATGGGTACCAGCGGCACTATTTTTCCTAGGTGCATTTGTTGGACTTATTGATGATCTTCTTGAGGTAACAAAAGGAGGAAATGGACTAAAGCTTCCAATTAGACTTCTTGTTGTTGGATCAGCTGCAACACTTGCTGCTGTTTGGTTCTATTCAAAGCTAGAAGTTACTTCAATTGGTATTCCATTCATGCAGCCTCTTGAGCTTGGTTTCTGGATTGTTCCTTTCTTTGTTATTGGAACTCTAATCATCTACGCCAGTGGTGTTATTGATGGAATAGACGGGCTCTCAGGTGGAGTCTTTTCTATTATCTTTGGTGCATATGCTGTTGTTGCATTTATGCAGGGACAGTTTGATGTTGCTGCTTTCTCAGCAACTATCGCTGGTGCTACGCTTGCATTCCTTTGGTTTAACATTCCTCCTGCACGTTTTTATATGACAGAGACAGGCTCTATGGCGCTCACACTAGCGCTCGCCACCATTGCCATAATGACAGACACCTTAGGAGGGGGAATTGGTATTGCTGTACTTCCTATTATTGCTCTTCCTCTTGTTGGTACAGTTGGTGCAAATGTACTACAAGTACTTTCAAAGAAGTTCTTAGGAAAGAAAATATTTAAAATTGCTCCAATTCATCATCACTTTGAAGCGATTGGATGGCCAGCGCATAAAGTTACGATGCGGTATTGGATTGTTACCCTCATCTTTGCCATCTTAGGGGTTACGTTAGCTATTGTTGGGTAGCAAAAACCCCCGCATGATTGCGGGGGTTTAAAATTACGAATCCTTCTTTTCCTTGGGAATCCAATCATCAAGAAAGAAAAGAAGAAGAAGTGCCCAGAGTGGGCCAGCTGACTGAGTAACAAAGACGGCTATAGCTACTCCTCCGCCAATTGCAAGAATAGCTGCACAAAGAGGTATATATCTCATCGAAAATCCTTTCACGATTTTTGCTTCTGACAGCACTATCAGATATAAAACTTATAAAGTCAATATAAAAGGGCCGACATTTGTCGGCCCTACCTCTTTCTACATTGGAGCAATTTCCAGGTTCCACCCGTCTTTGTTGGAGATTTTTTCTTCAACAACTGCTTCAAAATCGAGAGCATAACGAGTCCCAAAGAACCAGTATTTACGCACGCTTTTGATAGGGAGGGAGAGATTGTCCGAAAGTCGAACATATTCTCCCGATTTTGGAATTCCTGCAAGGAATGCCGATTTGGTAAAACGCACAGACGCGTCCTGCCAGATAATAAAACGGACTTTAATGCCCGTTGGTTGTACGAACCAATCAGCCATAACATGACCCTCCTCTGGAAGTAATATGCCATTGAAATCTATTAAAGTCAACGTTTACTGAATATAATTCAAAAGAATCCTTTGATACTGGTATCATACCCACATGCAGCTTGCTGGAGTTCTCAAAAAAGTAGATAAGACGTTCCTTGTGATTGTAGGAATGCTTGTTGCCATAGGATTTATTACATTCGCCTCTGCGAGTCTTGGACTTCTTCCGCGTGAAAGTGTCTCGGTTTCTAAGTTATTTGCCACACAGCTCATTCTAGGGCTTTTCCTTGGAAGTTTGGCACTGGTTGTAACACTCTTTATCCCTCATAAGTTCTATAAGAGGGTAGCCCTATACGGATATATACTTGCAGTTGTCGCTACCGCTCTTGTATTTGTCCCAGGACTAGGAGTGACAGCAAATGGTGCTACACGCTGGCTTGATCTTGGAGGGTTTTCAATACAGCCTGCAGAGCTTTTAAAGATTGGGTTGGTGTTGTACTTAGCAACGTACTTATCTGCTGCAAAACATAAGATAAAGAAGATGGCGACAGGTCTTATACCTTTTTCCGTTATCTTGGGTATTCCTGTACTTATTCTCTTATTACAGCCAGACACAGGTACATCCCTAGTACTTATTGCAACTGCAATAACAATGTACTTTGCAGCAGGTGCTCCTTGGAGAGATATTGGATTCCTTTCTTTGGGAGGAATAGCAGGGCTAGGAGTACTTGCTGCCTTTAGGCCATACGTACTTGAGCGCTTCCTTACATTCTTACAGCCTGGGAGTGATCCACTAGGTGCCAGCTATCAGATACAGCAGTCTCTTATTGCCATAGGGTCTGGAGGAATCTTTGGGAGGGGAATAGGGCAGAGTGTACAGAAGTTTAGTTATCTTCCTGAGCCTGTTGGAGACTCCGTATTTGCAGTATATGCAGAGGAGGTTGGCTTTATAGGTGCAATTGTTCTTCTTGCATTGTTTGTTGCTCTCTTTACGAGAGGAATGAATATAGCAACACGTGCACCTGATCATTTTGCTGCATTGGTTGTTGTTGGAATTGTCTCTTCTATTACATTCCAGTCTGTATTAAACATTGGAGCTATGCTTGGTGTATTTCCTCTAACAGGTCTTCCGCTTATCTTTGTGAGTCATGGAGGTACCGCCTTGTTGGTTGCATTAGCTTCTGTTGGTATAATTTTGCATATATCAGCGCATAGCAAGAAGGGGTAGGGGGTTTAAATGTTTTCTATTAACCTCTCCTTAACTTTCTGCAACACATCCTCTGGAGTTACGAAATCATTATCTGTTCTAAAGTTGTTTCCCCATAGCTTGTCTGTGAACGTAACACCTTCAAACTCTCTGTCTTCTGCATACCGTGGAACAAAATGAGCATGTAAGTGTCGTGTGCCATTCCCTAAGAATGAGTAGTTAAACCAATCAGGCTTAAATGCTTTTGTTGTTGCTTCTCTAAGTTCTTTAAGAATAATAAAAAGTTCTTCTTGTTCTTCTTTTGTAGCATCAGCAAGGTCTAGTGCGTCTTCTCGATTACACCAAACAACACAGCGTCCCAAGTAACTTTGATTTTGATTTACTGACACTCTCCAGTGCTTGTATTCTTTTACGTAAAAGTTTGAGTAGTCTTGCATGTGTTTAGTATATCAAACGGTTCGGTGTGCAAACTTTCTGCTTTGCTATACTACATAAATGATAAAAGCTATTGTTTTTGATGTAGATGGTGTTCTTGTAAATGCTGAAAGGTTTAGTGCTCAGCTAGAAAAAGAATATGGTATTCCAGCTGAAAAGTTACTTCCGTTTTTTAAAGGTCCATTTCAAGATTGTCTCCTTGGAAAAGCTCAACTCAAAGATGTTATTGAACCATATTTGACTGAGTGGGGATGGAAAGGAACTGTTGATGAGTTTTTAGATTTTTGGTTTAAATCAGAACACAAGATTGATAAAGAAATTTTTGATGTTATCGCACACCTTAAGGAAAACACTCTTGTTTTTGTGGCAACTAATCAAGAAGAGAGAAGGACCAGCTACCTTTCAAATGAAATGGGATTCGGAAAGATCTTTAAGAAGGTTTATTCTTCTGCACAGATTGGATACTTGAAAGAAAATCCAAATTTCTTTAATTCAATGCTAAAGGATATACAGAAACACTTTTTGCCAGACATTAAAGCAAGTGAAGTCCTATTTTTTGATGACACTGAGAAAAACGTAAAAGCTGCCCAAGAATATGGGGTAAATGCTCACTTGTATACTGATATAGAAACCTTCAAAAAAGAATTGGCAAACTATAATCTTTTATGATTTAAATAAATATATGAACATAGAATCAACACTCACAAATAGATCTGGACAAGTTTTGAAAGTTTCCTACAAAGAGGAAGATCCACTTATTGATTTAGAAAGTAAATCTCTTCAAGGGGTACACGGATTCTGCTTTTGTGGAGATAAACTGGTAATTGTATATGCAGAAAGCAAAAAATACTGGACCCCACCAGGAGGAGGGATTGAAGAGGGAGAAACATTTGAGGAAGCTCTCGTGAGAGAGGTTGCTGAAGAAACTAATATGAAAGTTCTGCACCATGAACTCATTGGGTACCAAGACATATGGGAGCCAGGGAAAATAGTGCGTCAAACACGTTCCTTTTGTGTTGTTGAACCTTTTGGGGAATTTGTGTCTGACCCCGATGGAGAAGTTACTGAAATTAAACTCATTGATCCAAGTGAGTACAAAAAATACTTTAATTGGGGAATTGTTGGGGATCGTATATTTAAAGAAGCTATAAGGAAAAAGTTAAAATTTGACGCTCAAAAGTAATAGTGGATGATGTTCCTAATCAACCTTCTCCAAAACCTCCAATATCTTAACCATAGCCAGCGTATCTAACTCACAATACTTAATAAGATCAGACATTATCTTCTCTTTTACTTCATCTGAGTGTTTTCCTTCGAGCGCTGCTTCAGTCCAGAGTCTAAGTGCCATCTCTCCATTTTGAATATCTAGTTCTTTATATGAAAGCTCCGGCACAAGTACAGGAAGTACATTTTTGATAGAAGCACTTCCAAAGAAGTCTTTGTGTACATACTCTCCCTTCTTGAAAGGAAGCATGAGATCAACAACTCTTTCATTCACATCTTCAAGGAAGTCTTTGTATTCAGGAACAAACTCTGCCATTTCTTTATTCCTTCCTTTTTCAAACACTTCGTACCACACAAGCACTGATCCTTTTCCTTCCATATCGTTCTTAAGGTTCTCAAGCAAAGAGGGGATAGGGTTTGAGTTTTCAGTGTGAAGGTATTCTTTATGTATTAATTCTCCTCCTGGTTCATTTTGTATATGAAGTGAGTACTGGAAGGGAACTTGCTGGTATGGCTTTAGTCCATCAAATGGAGGAATAATGCTTGAGAACGTCTCATAGTCTAGGAAGTGAAGAGGGTATTCTAAGTTTTCTACAAAATCTTTAATAGCATCAGTATCAATTGAAACCTCGTCTGCCTGCACTGCATCTACATAGCGCTGCTGAGGATCAGTTAATTCAAAATTCTCAGGTATATCCTTTATGTCCAAAACACCAAGCTCTTCAAAGAGTGCAACTCTCTTTGCATTTATAAGGGGAAGGGAATAAATACTATGTGCTGCAGGTGCTCCATTTAAAATAGAATATATTTCCATCCATTCTTTAAATGCACTAAGACGCACATGTTTTGGAGAGGGATCTGGCATAGAGGGAAGTGCAATAGTCTTTAGTGCCTTTTCTATGTTTTCTTTTGTAACTTCAATCTTCTCTCGTACTTCTTCAGTTATGTCTGAAACTCCAGTTAATTCCTTAATATCTATCTCTCCATCTCGTACATACTCATTATTTACATGCACAACAGCTATATTCCGTATAGAAAGCCCAGAACCTTCAAGCACAATGGTCTGAAAGGCTAAATCATGAAAATGCTCCTCTTTTGCTTTTGTGCTCGCTTTAATTTCAAATAGATCATAGGTATCTCCCTCTACTCTCTGCAGGACATCGATAATACACGTAAGGTTGTCTGCCTCGAATCTTCCTTGAAAGATGGTCCCAGTGCCATTTTGAAGCTCCTGAAGCGTTCTCTCGGGAAGAGAAAGGTATTCATTGTAGTTAGAAAAGCCAAGGCGTACGCCATCTGGAAATAGCTGCTCTGCGTATGTTTCAAAGAGATTTCCCTCATCAAAACGCCTTTGAAGCTCAGGAGGAGTTTCAGGGAGTATCTTTTTATTGTGCTTTTTAAGCCAAGCCCACGCTGGGTGCTTTAAAAACATCATGTACTCTGATTTTGAGAGTTGCATTGGGTTTAGGGTATCACAAACGGCTCAGTGGGGTGAGCCGTTTAGATTTTCTCGTAATATACAGATTTTCCTGTTGTTCCAACTTGTTTTATTTTTCCTTCGTTTTCTAACTCTTGAAGATACCTTGTTGCTGTTGCATCTGATACACCAAGAAGTTCTTCAATGTCATTGTTTCGTATTTTTTGAACAGTTTGAAGTTGCTCAAGAATTTCTTCTTTCCTTTTAGATTTTTGAGAGAAGGGGAGTGAGGTTTGTTTTCGTGCGAGATAAGAGCCGAGGGCGATTCCTGCAAAACCTACAAGTAGCAAGATAAATATATTCATGTGATTTATTATACCCTCAACCAGAAGTAAATTTATGCTAAAATTGCTATAACTATGGCGTCAAATTTAGAAAATAGCTTTAAGCGAATAGATGGCGAGCTCTGGACAGATGGGGGAGCCAATAATCCTGGTGACTACATTACTCAAATATCATGGGTGTTATTCCTTAAATATCTTGAGGATTTGGAAAGTCGAAGAAAGACTGATGCTGAGCTAAACAATAAGAAATATACTCCTATCATCAAAAAGGAGTTCCGCTGGGATTCTTGGGCAGTGCCAAAAACTAAAGATGACAAAAAAGATATTACAGCATCACTTACAGGAAAAGACTTACTTGATAAAGTTAACAATGAGCTTTTCCCGTATTTAAGAGCTTTCAAAAATACAACTGAAGATACCAGTACAATTACATACAAGATTGGAGAAATATTTAGTGAAATAGATTGTAAAATCCAAAACGGAAACACACTCCGCTCAATGATTGATACTATCGACGAGTTAGAGTTTAAGACTCAGGAGCAACTCGACGATCTCTCACACTTATTTGAGGATAGATTGAAATTACTCGGAGGAGCTGGTAGGAGCGGTGAGTACTATACGCCAAGACCTCTTATTAAAACAATGATCAAAGCACTTGATTTAGTGCCTGGGAAAACTATATATGATGGCGCAGCAGGTACAGCAGGTTTTCTTACAGAATCATTTGATTTTCTAAAAGCAAAAGACCTTTCGGTTAAGGAGCTAAAGTTTCTAAAGGAAAAAACATTTACGGGGAAGAATAAGATGGCACAGCCATATCTTCTAGGAACTATGAACATGATTCTTCATGGTATTGAAGCTCCAAATATGATCCATACGAACACTCTTACGGAGGATACTGCAGATATTCAAGAGAAGGACCGATTTGATTATGTTCTAGCAAATCCGCCATTCGGAGGAAAAGAGAAAAGTGAGGTTCAAGTTAATTTCCCCGTAAAGACTGGATTTACTGAACTCTTGTTTCTCCAACATTTTATGAAAAGACTAAGGGCTGGTGGGAAGGCAGCTATTGTTATTAAAAATACTTTCCTATCAAATACAGACAAAGCGACAGTGTCTGTGCGTAAAGAACTGCTGGAAACGTGTGATCTTCAAGCTGTGCTCGATCTCCCTGGTGGAGCATTTAGCGCGAATTCTTCAACAGGCGTAAAGACAGTGGTGCTCTTCTTTGAAAAAGGAAAACCGACAAAAAAGATTTGGTTTTACCAGCTAGATGCTGGACGTAATTTAGGGAAAACAGATCCACTTAATGAGAAAGACTTTGCAGAATTTCTAAAATTGTACAAAAAGAAAGAAGATAGTCTGTTGAGTTGGTCTATAGATATTCCAGATGTTGATACTAAAACATTTGATCTGTCGGTTAAAAATCCAAATATCTTAGAAGAAGCACCTCTCCGTACGCCAAAAGAAATTATCAAATCTTTAGAAAATCTTGGTAAAGAAGCTTCCTTAATTTTGAATAAATTAAAATGAAAAAAAATTGGGAGGTAAAAAAACTGGGTGAAATTAGTAAAATTATTGCAGGACAATCACCTAAAGGAGTATATTATAATACCAATGGAGATGGGTTGGCTTTTTATCAAGGAAAGAAAGAATTTGGAGCCAAGTTTGTTAAAGATCCAAAAGTTTGGACTACAAAGTCTACAAAGATTGCAAAGAAAGGTGATATTTTAATGTCAGTAAGAGCACCTGTTGGTCCAACAAATATTGCAACAGAGGAAATGTGTATCGGTAGAGGTTTAGCAGCAATAAGGCCAGGGGAAGAAGTAAAAAGAGACTATCTATATTACTTCTTTAAATATTTTGAAGATTCGATTAAAGGAAGCGAGGGTTCAGTTTTTAATTCTATAAGCAAAAGTCAAATTGAAAGTATTAAAATATTAATTCCAAACCTCTTAGAACAAGAAAAAATTGTAAAAACATTAAGTGAGAAGTTTGAAGTAATTGAAAATTTAAAAACTATTGTTCAAGAACAGTTGGTGAGTGCAAAAGAGCTTTTTGAAAGTCGACTAAACGAAGTGCTTCTAGAATCTGAAAAAAAATATAAAAAAGAAAGACTGGAAGATGTCTGTGAAGATTTGTTTGCAGGAGGCGATGTACCAAAAGGCAATCTTTCAAAGAGTAAAACTAAAGAATTTAACATCCCAATTTTTTCTAATGGTGAAAAAAATAGAGGTTTATATGGTTATACAAATAAAGCTCGTGTAAGTAAGCCGAGTCTAACTATTGCAGCAAGAGGAACAATTGGATATGTAGAAATTAGAGAAGAGCCGTTTTTCCCAGTAGTACGTTTAATAGTGCTAACTCCTAGTAAAGATACGATCGACATTAGATATTTAAGGTATGTGGTCAGAAACATGGATTTTGTTCATAGTGGCTCAGCAATTCCTCAACTGACAATTCCTATGATTAAAAATTATTTTGTTCCGTTGCCACCAATCAGTTTACAAGTAGAGCTTGTAAAAGAACTTGATGAACTTTCTCAAAAAACAAAGAAGCTCGAAGCAATTTTTAAACAAAAAATAGCTGATTTAGAAGAACTCAAAAAATCATACCTAAACGAAGCTTTTTCTGGAAAGCTCTGACATTTAGTGTACTATTTTAATATCTATGAAAACCGAGGCTGATACACGAAAGGAATATATTGATCCAGCGCTCGATGCTGCTAAATGGAGGCATAACCTAACTGAGGGTTCTCAGGTTAGTTGTGAATTTAAGATTACGGATGGAAGGATGCTTGCCAGCGGTGCTCGCGCAAAGCAAAAATTTGCTGACTATGTACTTTCTTACAAGAATCAGAAGTTGGCAATTATTGAAGCCAAGAAAGAAGATGAAGAACCCACAGAAGGGCTTGAGCAAGTAAAAGACTACGCAAGGCTACTTAACTTGCGTATTGTTTACGCAACCAATGGAAAGCAAATATATTGTTTTGATATGGAAGAGGGACGAGGCGATTTTGTAGAAAGTTATCCAACTCCTGATGAACTCTATAGAACAGTAAACGGAGTTCAGTCAGATATTCATGAGCGAGTGTTTGCAGAGCCTTTTCATAAAACTAAATATGACCCTCGCTACTATCAAGAGAATGCGATTAACGCAGCGCTTTCAGCAATAACAGATGGTGATCAGCGAGTACTCCTTACTCTTGCCACTGGTACAGGAAAGACATTCATTGCTTTCCAGATTGTTTGGAAACTTTTTAACGCACGATGGAATAACCGTGGAGACGAACGTCGTCCTCGAGTCTTGTTCTTGGCAGACAGAAACGTATTGATTGACCAGGCTTTGGGAGACTTTAATCCACTTGAGAGTGAGATCATTCGTGTAAACGGAGAAGAAATACGGAGGCGAGGAGGGAAAATTCCTGTTAATGCCAATATTTTCTTCTCTATCTATCAAGCGATGACTGGGGGAGGTGAAAATCCTTATTACATGGATTACCCAGCTGACTTCTTTGACCTCATTATTATTGATGAATGTCACAGAGGAGGTGCTTCTAATGATGGAAACTGGCGAGCGGTATTAAATCACTTCTCATCAGCTACACACCTAGGACTCACTGCAACACCAAAGCGAGATGCAAACGTAGATACATATGACTATTTTGGTGACCCACGGTACACATACTCACTTCGAGATGGTATTGAGGATGGTTTCCTAACTCCTTTTAAAGTAAAGAGAGTGAGTACCACTATTGATACATGGAAGCCAGGTCCTGGAGACATTGTTCTAGAAGGGGAGGTTGATCAAGAAGAATACGGAAAAGAGGATATGAACCGTAAGGTTGTTATTGCTGCACGAGAAGAAGCGCTTGCAAAAATAATGCTCCAAGAGATGGACGAGTCACAAAAAGCAATAGTCTTTTGTATGAGTGAAAGACATGCGCTCATGATTCGTGACTTTATCAATAAGCATAAAAAAAGCAGTGATCCTGATTATTGTGTTCGTGTTACTGCTTCTGAAGGTGCGGTTGGCGATCAATGGTTAAAGATTTTCCGAGATAACGAGAAGACGATTCCAACAATACTAACTTCGTCACAAAAACTCTCAACTGGTGTTGATGCACGAAATCTTCGTTACGTGGTTCTCATGAGGCCCGTTGGTTCAATGGTGGAATTTAAACAGATCGTAGGACGAGGTACTCGTGTATATGAGGGGAAGGATCATTTCACCATTATCGATTTCTATGACAACCATACTAAATTCTCCGACCCAGAATGGGACGGTCCACCTGAAGAGATTGAGGAAAAAGAAATCTCGGAAGGAGATGGGGGCACAGAAGGTGTAAAGAAGGACCCTGAAGATATTATTATTGATGTAGAGCCACCGACACCACCAAAGAAAACACTAAAGGTGCAGTTTGCTCCACATAGAACCGCCTTTATGGACTCTATGGTTGAAACTCTCTATTTTGATGGCGAGGGAAAGCCTGTGTCCCCAGAACAATTCTTAAAAGATTTGTTCAGTAAGCTTCCAGACTTTTTTGCTGATGAAGAAGCATTGCGAAAAATTTGGTCAAATCAAGATACTCGCAATAAATTAATTGATGATTTAGCTGAAAGAGGTTTTGATATCGGAAAACTATTAAGCCTTAGAGATGCATTTAATGCAGAAGACTCAGATGTATACGATGTACTAAGGTTTGTTGCTTTTGACAAGGAAATAATCTCTCGCAAAGAGCGTCTTTCTTGTGTGAATACAGATTTCAAAAATAACCTTGATAAAAAGAATCGAGAGTTTGTAGATTTTATTATGGTGCAATATGAAAAGAACGGGTTTGAATCATTAAACGATCTCACAAACCTTATTAATCTAAAGTATGGAAATAGTTCAGTTGTAGAGGGTATGGGAGGAGTGTCTGCTGTTAAGAGTAGCTTTGAAACTCTTCAAGAGAGGTTGTATGCGAACTAGATTGTTGCAACCAAACAGCTCAGTGCTATGAGCCGTTTGGTTGCTTTGACTCATGTTGGTATTATTCTTTATATATCGGCGTATAGTAAGAAGGGGTAGGGTATGTAATGCTTGTTTTCTAATATCATTTAAATCATAAATGTACAATATTTTGTTTAAATACACTTGTAAATACCTAAAATTAGTATACTATTTAAGATATTCACAAATAATTGTTAAAGTAGTGCAAAAATAAACTGTAAAATGGTTGTAGAAACGAGTTTTTACCTTTAAAAAAATATGATTCATAAAATCTCATTTAAAAATTTCTTTTCTTTCAAAGAAGAGGTGTCTATAAATTTCTTGGTAGACGGCAATGCTCCTGATACCGATTCTTATTCCACAGACAAGCTTGGAAATAAGATTAGTAAGATAATGACAGTTGTTGGAGCAAACGCTTCGGGTAAAACAAGTCTTCTAAGAAGTGTTGAGTTTCTTAAATGGTTTGTGACTGATTCTTTCTCTGATCTTGCGCCAGAAGAAAAAATTATAAACCATGAAAATTTTGATCAGTTCATTTTCTGCAAAGATCATAACCCAAGTAATTTTGACCTTACCTTTGGCTTGTCTGATGAAGTTTATCGTTACAAACTAGAACTTCTACCAGAAAGAGTGTTGAACGAAATACTAGAAGTAAAAGGAAAAACAAATCGATGGAATTTAATATTCTCAAGAAAATATAATAATGAAAGCAATAGTTATGAAAATGATTTTTCAAAATTAGATTTGCCTTCTGATTTTAACAAGCTTGTAAGAGTAAACTCTTCGGTTCTTTCTGCTGCTAAACAAATCAATAATCCTGACGCTGTTAAAATCACCGAATACTTCAGTAAAATTCAAACAAGCTTTGACAATATTGATGCATCAAATGGAAATTGTTTTAGAGCGCTATTTGATGTTTCAAAATTTTACTATGAAAACCCAGTTATTCTCAAAAAAGTGGAAAAAATGCTGTGCCGTTTCGACTTGGGAATATCAAAGCTTTCAATTGAGGAATACGAACCCACAGATAGTAAAAAAATCTATGTCCCCAACGCTTATCATAAAGTAGCTAATTCTGACATAGAGAAACCATTAATAATGCACAATGAATCTGGAGGGACTCGCAACCTCTTTATTTTGCTAAAGGATATTTTCACTGCACTAGAGACAGGAAATACTGTTATTTTTGACGAACTAGATAACAACCTTCATCCATTAATGGTCCCTGAAATTGTAAGTTTATTTAACTCAAAAAAGCATAACCCTAATAATGCACAGCTGTTTTTTAGTACGCACAACGTACAAATACTTAGCGAACTAGATAAACAGCAAATTATAATTACTGAAAAAGAAGGAAATACGAGTCAGGCTTGGAGACTAGATGACATTGAAGGTGTTAGAGTAGACGAAAACTACTATGCAAAATATCTAGCAGGAGCATATGGTGGTATTCCCAGGTTTTAGATCTAAAATATAATGCGACAAAAAAGATTTACTATATTTGCTTACGGAGAAGGTGAAGATGAAAAAATCTTTTTAAGGCATTTGCATGATTGTTACTGCCGAACACAATTAATTTCTGTTCAAACGGGCTCAGCAGGTGGTGGAAGTCCAAAATCTATCCTTGCAAAAGCTCTTGCGGCTAGGAGATCGGAAAAGAGAGACATTGAGTTTATTCTTCTTGACACTATTCCTGTTTGGCCAGACGAAGTTGTGCAAAAAGCAATAAAAGAAGAAATACAACTGATTGGAAATTCTCCATGCTTTGAGGCACTGCTTCTTGACATAGTTGACCCAACCTTTGACACTTCAACTATTTCCTCAAGAAACTGTAAAGGTGCGTTTGAACGTCTACATTGTTCCGGTAACAACTTTAACGAAGATAACTGTGCAGACTTATTTCCAAAGACTATTTTAAATGAGGCACGAAAACGCGTTAGTGTCCTAGACTACATGATTGGAGCTATGGAGGGGACTGAACGAAACTCTTACAAATAAAATTTGTTATCTATTTTATATTTAACTTTTTACTTTCTATTACATATCTAGTGATACAATTCACATAAACAAAATGAAAATCGCACTAACAGGAGGAGGATCAGGAGGTCATTTCTATCCGCTAATAGCAGTAGCGGAGGAAATTAGAGCTATTGAACGAGAAAAGCATTTGGTACCTCCAAAGCTCTTCTATCTTGCACCTACTCCATACAACAAGCAGGCACTCTTTCAAAATGGTATTGAGTTTAGGAAGATACCAGCAGGGAAGATACACAGATACTTTTCAATAAAGAACTTTACGGGTCTCTTCGTAACAGGGTGGGGAGTACTTGTTGCCCTGTGGACTCTCTTTCGTATATATCCTGATGTTATTTTCTCTAAAGGAAGCTTTGCCAGTGTTCCTGTAGCAATAGCAGCGAGTATATTGCGTATTCCTCTAATCATTCATGATTCAGATGCAAAGCCAGGAAGAGCAAACCTTTTGGCAAGTAAGTGGGCATTTCGTATTGCTGTTTCTTTCCCAGAGACTGCTAAGTACTGGCCAGAGAAGGTACGAGGAAAGATTGCATACACCGGTACTCCTGTACGAAGAGCACTACACACCCTAAATGGAGAAGGAGCACGAGAGTATTTAAAGATTAAAGATGACCTACCAGTTATTTTGGTTGTAACAGGGTCTTTGGGGTCTCAGTATGTAAATCAGGTGGTTGTAGATGCACTAACAACAATGCTTCCACACTCACATGTAATACATCAGACAGGAAAGAACCTCTTTGACGGGGTAAAAGCACGCACAAGCGTAATACTCCACGAGAAAGAATATGCAGACAGATATCATGCGCAGCCATACCTCTCAGCTGAAGCACTGCAACAAGCTGCAAGTATTGCAGACGTTATAGTCTCTCGCTCAGGAGCAACAGCACTAGCTGAATTTGCTCTATGGGGGAAGCCTTCTATCCTTATCCCTATTCCAGAGAAGATAAGCCATGATCAGAGGACTAATGCATATGCATACTCTAAGAGTGGAGCAGCTGTTGTACTTGAGCAGCAAAACATGAGCCCAGGGATACTAGCTTCTCAAGCGCTTTCTATAGTTGCAGATGAAAACAAGAAGGCTGTTATGGGTGGAGCTGCAAAACACTTTGCACGTCCTGATGCAGGAAAAGTTATTGCGGAGGAGTTGATACGTATTGGGCTTGAACATAAATCTAAAGAATAAATTATGAAAAACTTAATTATCACAGCTGTTGTTATTGCCATCATCGGAGGACTCTATTATGGAATCTCTCCACTCTTTAACGTCCAAGAAGTAGATGACGTACTCCCTGAGGTATCAAGTGGTCTTGAGAACTTAACTCCTGAAGAACAAAAAGAAATGGGGGAGCTTATGGCAGAGGTAAATAAAGAGCCGGCCGAAGACATGATTGAGGACATGCCTGAGATGCTTACTATCTCAGATTCTTTCCCTGTAATGGGCACGTTTGGACACCCTGCATCTGGAAGTGTGAAAGTTATTGAGAATCTAGAAGAAACTATTATCCGATACGAAGACTTTGAAACTATTAATGGGCCAAACCTTCACGTGTACTTGAGTAAAGATATAGAAGGGAAGGACTTTATTGATCTTGGAGAGATACGTGGCACAAAAGGAAATATTAACTATACTGTTCCTGAAGGAGTGGATCTAAATGAGTACAGGTATGTAATGTACTGGTGTGTACCATTTGCCGTCCTCTTTAATTACGCAGACCTTAATGGATAAAATACGAACACGAATAGCACCATCTCCAACAGGAGTACTGCACATGGGTACCGCTCGTACCGCACTCATAAACTACCTCGTAGCAAAACAAGCTGGGGGTGAGTTTATTGTTCGTATTGAAGACACAGATAAAGAGAGATCTACAAAAGAATTTGAAACTAATATTCTGGGAGGATTGAAAGGTCTCGGGTTAAAGCATGATGAGCTGTACAGACAGAGTGAAGATCTTCAATTTCATATCGATGCAATAGCAGAGCTCCTTGAAAGCGGAGCAGCGTATGAGAGCGAAGAGGAGAGTAAGAAAGAGGAAGGAAAGAAAGTAACCGTAGTACGTCTAAAGAACCCTGGAAAGGAAATAACGTTTAATGACATGGTTCGGGGAGACGTGACCTTTGATACAACTGATCTAGGAGACTTTGTAATTGCACGAAGTAAAACAGACCCCCTATACCACCTTGCTGTTGTTGTAGATGATGAGCGAATGAAGATAAGTCACGTAATACGTGGAGAAGATCATATTTCAAACACACCAAGACAAATACTCATCCAAGAAGCATTGGGATATGACAGGCCAATCTACGCACACCTTCCACTTATCCTTGGACCCGACAAAGCAAAACTTTCAAAGAGACATGGTGCTACGTCAGTAGACGAGTATCTTTCTCTTGGATATACAAAAGAAGCATTTGTAAACTATCTTGCACTCCTTGGATGGCATCCAGTAGATGAACAAGAAATCTTTACACTTGAAGAGCTTGTAAAAGAGTTTGAGCTTGAGCGCGTACAAAAGGGTGGTGCTATTTTCTCAACAGAAAAACTAGATTGGGTAAATAAAGAGCATTTGAATGTACTTCCAGATAAAGAGTACTTGGAAGGATTAGACACAAGTGAGCTCGTAGATCTCCCACAATACTCAGAAGAAAAACTATGGAAAGCACTCCCAATCGTACGAGAAAGACTCCATAAATATAGTGATTTTGATAAGGATGAAATAGCCTTCTTTTTCGATGCTCCAGAGTATGAAACAGAGAGTTTGTTGTTTAAAGGAAAGGGAGAACTGAAAGACACTAAAAAGCACCTGGAATACGTTAAAAACACCCTTTCAGAGCTCCAAAATGACGCCTGGAACGACTCTGAGGCCATTAAGGCATCAGTATGGGATTATGCGTCTGAAGTAGGTAGGGGAGACGTTTTGTGGCCTCTTCGATATTGTCTCTCAGGAAGAGAAAAATCAGCTGATCCATTTACCATTCTTCCTATTCTCGGGAAAGAAGAATCTCTTAAAAGAATTGATGTAGCGCTTGAAAAGATCTCTTAAGGAGCGTATAACGATACACAGAAAACAAAGGAGGCGGCTATGCCCGCAACAGTTGAAGAAGAGTGGGAGATTCAATCAAACGATTTCCTAAAGGGTGATCACAGCCCTGAACAAGTTAGTGTTGAACTGATCAACATAGAGTGCCAGAAAGATGGCAGATGGTGTGACGGACACAGAATTCTTGAAAACTTGAAGAAGGCAAAACTTACGCCTATTGGACTATCTTTTTCTGTGGAAGAATTCTCATCTGAATGGCACGGAAAAGAAATTGCTGTTTTGGGTACTCGATACCTACAGAAAAGTGATTGCTCAACAATTCTTGCTGTCAGGCTTTATTACTGGAGTTTCGCAAAAAAAACCTGGCAGTATCGCATGAAGCGCATGGATTCTGAATTCGGCATTCGCGTACAACGCAATGAAAATCTCAGAGTTCCTGTGTTCAAGATCCTTACTTAACTAAAACCCTCGCACACTTGTGCGGGGGTTTTCTACGCCATAGTAGTTGACATATAACTTGAATATATTGTGTAGTTAGTGTATACATATAGTACTGATTTTCACAAAAAAGGGGAGATACAATGGAAAGTCATGTTCTTTCAGCATGGAGCACACCGAGTGCCTTACCAGGGTTTCGTGTCATAGAACACACGTCTCAAGCAAAAATCGATATTGCAGCAATCGAATTGTTGGATGTTGCAATTGATTTGAGTGAGACACCCACCATGGAAGCTGTTGCCAAGAAGTACAACAAGGACTTCGTGAACGGATACGTTGCGCAGTACCTTGCTACTCATCAAAATCACATTCCAAAATCTTGGAATGGGCTTGAGATCAGCTTCCTGGAAACACGATTGCGTCCGGATACAAAAAGGTACGAAGATATTCGACACGTTTACTACATCAAGCAGGAAAGTACCGGCTTCTGGAAACTGTACTCTGCGCCGCTCATGTCTGTCTTAACGGCAGTTGCACGAGGGGAAACGCAAGTTCGTCTTGCTGTTATTCCTCGCACCATACATTAAGACGTTGGTCCGCATCACACATTTCGTGGTGCGGGCTTTTTGTTATACTAAACACAATGAAATACCTGCTTGCCGTCAGTATATTCTTTTCCTTTGCAATCCCTGCGTTTGCGGTAAGTATTGATGATCTAAAAAACCAAATCTCAAGTAGAAATAATCAAATTGCAGAGATCGAAAGACAGATCGCAGAATACCAACAGCAACTACAAGTGGTTGGATCTGAAAAGAAAAGTCTCCAAAGTGCTATTGCCACACTCGACCTTTCTCGAAATAAACTTTCAGCTGATATTCGCGTAACAGAAAATAGAATTTCAAATGCGAATCTAACACTCCAAGAACTTTCATACGAAATACGAAAGAACGAAGATGTAATGGAGGGGCACCAAAAGGCTATTGCCAAATCTATTAGAGAAATACATAAAGCGAGTGCACAAACCTTAATGGAACAAGTGCTCTCAGAGAAAGACGTATCTGACGTATGGGAAGACACTGGAATTCTTCTGCAATTCCAAGGGGCACTCCAAGCAAGCGTTGCATCAATTGCGCAGGTACAAGTTGCACTAGCAGGGGACAAAGACTCTGCAGAGCGAAAGAGAAAAGAGCTCGCAGCTCTTAAGAGTGACCTCTCATCTGAGAAGTATGGTCTTGATGTAGCAAAGAGGGAAAAGGACCACCTTCTTGATCAAACAGAAAATAAAGAAAGTACATACCAAAAACTTATTCGAGAAAAAGAAGAGGCAAGGGAAGAGTTTGAGCGAGATTTGGCAGCACTTGAAACAGAGCTTCAAATTGCTATTGATCCTTCTACTATTCCAAAGGTAGGGTCAGGAACACTTAAGTGGCCTTTCTCTGCAGATTTTATGCGTCGTTGTGGAGATAGAGAAAGTTGGTATGGAAACATTTTCTGTATCACGCAGTATTTTGGAAATACTCCATTTGCCACCGCAAACGCGCAAGTATATAGCGGGCGAGGGCACAATGGAATTGATTTCGGTGCATCAACCGGAACACCTCTTGAATCAGCACTTGCAGGAGTTATTAAAGGAACAGGAAATACTGATCAATACTCAGGGTGTTATTCATATGGAAAGTGGGTACTGGTAGAGCATGCAAATGGACTCTCTACTCTTTATGCGCACATGTCTGATGTCTCAGTATCTTCAGGACAAAGAGTGAGCACTGGAGAGGTGATTGGGTACTCAGGAAATACAGGGTACTCTACAGGACCACATCTACACTTTGCGGTGTTCGCGAGTCAGGGAGTTCAGATCGTTCGGTTCGGAGATATTAAGGCTTCAACAAACTGTCCAGACGCTCATATCCCCATCGCTCCTCGCGAAGCGTACCTAAATCCGTTATCATACTTATAATATGTCACACATCATCAAATTAATTCTTTTAATAATCGTTGGTCTTCTTGTCCTTAGTTTCTTCGGAATCTCTCTACAAGGAATTATTGAGTCTCCAGCAGGGCAAGCAAATATTGGATTCGTATGGAACTACGTACTTATCGCATGGGAATGGCTTGCAGACTTCTTGCTTGATCTTGCTGACGTTCTAATCTTCTGGAACTAATATGGAAGAGAAAAAACAAGTTAATATCGCAGTCTCAGCTGATGCAAAGCCGTCATTTTCTAATGCAACACAGATTACTGTTAACGATGATGCAGTAACTCTCCAGTTTGCATATGTAAGACCTAATACTGAAGCAGGGCAGTTGATGAGTGAAGTTATCCTTACACCAAAGCATGCTATCGATTTCCAAAAGGCACTTGATGTGACTCTTAAGAAGCACTTCACCAAACATCTAGAAGAGTAATATGAATCATCCGCGTATTGGGGTTGGAGTTTTTATACGCAAAGATGGGAAATTTTTAATTGGAAAAAGAAAAGGACTAAAAGACCATGGAGATGGAGAGTGGCATTTGGCAGGAGGCCATCTTGAGTTTGGAGAATCTCCTGAGGAATGTGCTGTTCGTGAAGCAGAGGAGGAAACAGGTGTTCAAATAACAAATGTAAAATTCCTTGCAACAACTAATGATGTTTTTAGTAAAGATAAGCATTACGTAACTCTCTTTATGGTTGGAGATTATGAGAGTGGGGAAGTTACGTGTTGTGAACCTGACAAATGTGAGGGGTGGAGTTGGGTTAGCTGGGAAGAGATACCGAGACCTCTCTTTCTTCCGATCGAAAATCTTATCAAGCAAGGCGCATCACCGTTTAATGTTTGAGGTTATTTAAAATAATCATGGACTACTCAAAACCTTTGCCGCGAAGTGCATACCCCAAGAGACTAGAAGAACTTGATGGGGAATGTGTCTTTTGTTCTGATATTCCAAAAGGTTTACTTATAGAAGATTTTTCATACTGGACCTGGCAGTACGCTCTTTTTCCATATCACAAACAACACACACTTTTAATCTTAAAACGCCACTGCACTGAATTTGGAGACTTAACTGACGCAGAAGCTGTTGAGTTTAAAAATATTATAAAAGAAGCAGAGGGGCGTTATAGAAAGAATGGAATTATTGATAAAGACCTTCCCAAAAGAAATCAGCTTTTTATTGGATGGAGATCTCGGGCAGATAATAAATCGAAACCAAAAGTGGCACATCTACACTTACATATGTATCCAGATTTTGAAGGTTCAATAAAAGAAACTCTCGACCCTGAAGCTCATCTTGAAGATATAAATAAGTTACGAAAAGGTTCTTAAATAAGAGTGTCAACAGTGTAAAGAAGTTTTCCACAGTAGGGGAGGTGACACTGTTTACAGGTGGTATACTCTTTGTATATGCACGTAACACAAGCACAATTATTGACACTTATCAGAGGGAAAGCAAAGCTAGGAAGTCTTAGTTTGCGACAAATTGCCAAATTAATAGAACAAGAAGGAAAACCACAGGTTGTTAAGTATCACCTACAGCAACTTGAAAAAGCTGGTCTTATTCAGATTGATCTCGCGAAAGGAGTTATCAAGCCTGTAAAGCGAGGATTCGCTACTGGAGTTAAAAGTTTGTTCTATTCAATACCTATTGTAGGAGCTGCTAACTGTGGACCTGCCACAATCTTCGCTGAGGAGCGCACAGAAGGGTATGTGAAGGTATCTTCGAATCTCCTTCCAAAGCGTCGCCAGGACCTCTATGCGCTTGTTACGAACGGTCCTTCTATGAACAAGGCTGTTATTAGGGGATCTCTTACTATTGAGGATGGAGACTTCGTTATCGTAGATAAGTCTCAGGTTATACCTAAAGATGGAGATGTGATTGTGGCTGTGATTGATGGTATGGCTACCATCAAGCGATACAAGCTAGATAAAGAGAACGAACGAATCATGCTTGAGGCTGACTCTACAGAGGAATATTCTCCAATACTTATTCACCCTGATGATGACTTCCAGATTAGTGGGAAGGTTATAGACATCATTAAGAAGTCTTAACGGCTTTCACAGTCTTGTCGCAAAAGATATATTGTGCGACACATATAGAGTTAAAGCCACCAATACATTAAATGCTACTGTTTATTACTTTACCTCTTCCCCTCTCCTGTATACTTAGAAGAGATTACCGTTTAGTAATTTATTTATAATTAATTAATTAATATTATGTTGAAGCTTTATACAAATCGTGGCTATGAACTTTGGGCTCCAGTTCTTGGACGAGTTTTAATTGCCTCTCTCTTCATTATGGGTGGTATTGGAAAGCTCATGGACTTTTCAGGCTCTGTAGCGTACGCCACAGCCTTTAATGTTCCTTTCCCTGAGGTTGCCATCGTGATTGCGATCATGGTAGAGCTTGGAGGTGGACTGATGCTCCTATTTGGATTTTGGTCACGTCTTGCGTCATTTAAGATTGCTGGATTCCTTGTTGTAGTGTCACTTATCTTCCACAGTGACTTCAGTGACCCTACACAGATGATTCAGTTCTTAAAGAACATGGCAATTATTGGAGGACTTCTGTACATAAGTGTTCATGGAGCACGTAAGGCAGCAGTAAAGAAGTGTGACCTACCACACGATGTGCATGGAGCACATTAAGAGTTAGTGTCGCAAAACAAAAAAGCCCCTTCAAGGGGCTTTTTTGTTAACACTTAACGTTCTCTATAATGTATTCGTATGCCTCATCAATTGAGTCAAAGAGTTTGTAGAGATCCATATCCTCTTTACTAATAGTTTTGAACTTGTCTGCAAATTGATTCTCAATAAGATCTAGAATTGGTTGCCAGTATTCTTTTCCAATTAAAACAATAGGAAGTGGATTGATTTTCTTTGTCTGAACAAGTGTGAGAATTTCAAAAAACTCATCCATGGTTCCAAATCCTCCCGGGTAGTAGATGTATACCTCAGAGGCAAATGTAAGCATCACTTTTCGAGAGAAAAAGTGATCGAACTCAACAAAATCTGTAAGATACGGATTTGAGGTCTGCTCATTAGGAAGAGCAATATTCATCCCCACAGACTGCCCTCCTGCCTCGTACGCCCCTTTATTAGCAGCTTCCATGATTCCATGGCTTCCTCCACTAATAATAGTGAATCCACGAGTTGCGAGCTTTCCTGCAAGATCCTCAGCGCTCTGATAAATATCGTCCCCCATAGAGCAACGTGCACTTCCAAAGAAAGTAGCTGCGAGCCCATACTTCTGCAAAGCTTCAAACCCATCAGCAAACTCGCTCATAATTTGGAATACTCGCCATGGCTCAATATTCTCTGGCTTACATACAAGAGGAGCAGCCTCTTTGGGCACTTCAATATTATTCTCTTCTTTTACTTTCTTAATGAATTCACGCATATATGCACTAATCTAACACACCCCTACCCTTCTGTTTTCCACGGAATGTCGAACTGTTCAAACTCTGAGAGTAATTTCTTGTCACAAAGAAGTCTTGCAATAACTTCTGCATGACTCATGGCACCAGTGAGTGCATTGTGCGGCTCTGGTTCATCAGGAATCCCACAATAATTAAGAATTGCATCTAGATTAAGTGCTGAGCGATGATTTGCATACGGAGGAGTAATACCCGCTTTAACCATGTGCATGTGCGCGAGTGTATGTGTATCAATACTTCGAACAGCAAAAGGATAATCTAACCCTCCACGCTCTGCAGCATGTTTTACAAAGTCTCTATCAAAAGAAACATTTTGTCCTGCAAGTGTTCTATCCCCTTCTATTGCTGTTGCCCATGCAATAAATGCTTTAGTTATTTCAGCCTCTGTTTTTTTGGAAGGGTCTGTTATTTCTGCTTCGGTAAACCCATTCACCTCAAGCGCCTGAGGATCTATGTGTGCCCCATCCCAAACCTTACATTCATCATAAAATTGGTTCGCAGGATTATTTAATTCAATTGCTCCAATAGAAACAATTGAATGTTTTTCTGCGTTTACTCCTGATGCCTCAATATCTAGTACTATCATTCCCCTATTTTCTCATATATTGGAAGGTTTCCAAATTAAAGACCTTTGCAATTCCCCGCCGGAGTATATCCTGCAAGCTCTGCATCCTCTTTTGTATTAAACCAAACCTTATTTTCTTCCTTTATTGTACGAGCACTGGAGCAGGTTGGTAGATGATATTTTGTACCTGATATTGAAGCTACAAAATTCTTCTCTCCCTCCCCTATTTCAGCGCTGTATACAGCAGCACTAGTATCTATAAAAATCTCTTGTTTTGAGCCATCTTTCCCTGCCAAATACCCAAAAGTGAAGCTTATGCTCGAACTTAGTATTAAAACCAATAGAATAAAGAGATCTGGGCTTAATAACCCCTTGAACTTTCCCACACTCTCTGTTATATTCATGCAACTAAGTATATAGCATATGGCACATAGAAAAGCAGGAGGATCAACAAGAAACCTACGAGACAGTAATCCCAAGTATTTGGGAACTAAGCTCGGAGATGGGCAAACCGCGAAAGTGGGGTCTGTTATCGTGCGTCAGCGTGGAACTAAGATTGAGGCTGGTGAGAACGTAAAAGTGGGACGAGATCACACTCTTTACTCAGTAGCTGAAGGTACCGTTTCTTTCCGAGATCGTCGAAAGACTCGATTTGACGGAAAAGTAGTAATCAAGAAGGTTGCCGACGTTGTTTAAATACACTCTCCATAAATAAAAACCCACACGATTGTGTGGGTTTTTATTTATCTACGTAGTTAATTACGTAATTAACTACGTAGTTTCAGCTTCAATAGAAATTGTTACTGTAGCGCTTGCCTCAGCGTTAGAAATGCCTACCTGGTGCTCTCCAGCGGCATCAAGTGGTGCTTCAAGTGCAATAGCGTCGTCAGGTAGATCCACCTTCTTAAGCTCTGCAATCTTTGCGACAATTTCTTTCACTCCAACCTTGTCGTAAAGTCCCCCTTGCTCATTTACTTTCTTTATAAATGAAAGTGTTTCCCCATCAAGAGAAGTTACAACATCATTAAAAAGTTCGTGCTGCATCTCTTTTCGATCTGCTGCCTCTCCCTGCTTCTGGATTGTTGTCTTTGCAATATAACTCTTTTCTGACACAGCAAATCCTTGAGGAATAAGGTAGTTGAGTGCATACCCATCTTTCTGCTCAACTGTCTCTCCCCTGCTTCCAAGTCCTTTCACATCCTTTGTTAGTACAACTTTCATATCTGTCTACTTTAGTAATAAATCGACTGCAGCCTCAAGCTGTTCGTCTTCATCAGTCTCAGGATCATACGCTATTTCTACGTCTGGAATCAAGCCCTCATGTGAAATTGAAATACCGTTAGGAGTTAACCACCTAGCAACAGTTACTTTGAGTGCTGTGTCACTTGTAATATCAACAAGTTCTTGTACCGATCCTTTTCCAAATGATGTTGTTCCTACAATAGTTGCAGCACCATGGTCTTTAAGAGCTCCTGCAAGAATCTCAGAAGCTGAGGCGCTTCCTCCATCTATAAGCACCGCGAGCTTAAGCTGCTCATTAAATGCATCGTACCCACGAGATCGCTGCACCTTCTCTTTCTTTCCTGTTCCTTGATCCTCTCGGACTACGATAGCTCCGTCTGGAAGGAACCAACTTGCCATATCAACAGCAGCCTCCAAGAACCCTCCCGGATTACCTCGTAAATCAATAACAAGGTTTGGCGTCCCTGCATCTATAAATTCTTGAAGCGCTTCTCGGAAAAGCTCTGGTGAGGTTGCACCGAAGTTATAGAGCGCAATAACAAAGACACCATCTGGGCGGTTTGTTGTTTCAATTGTTGGAATCTCAATTGTTGCGCGCACTACAGGAATTTCAAGGATCTCATCATCTCCTCGTAAAATAGTAAAAGTAACTGTTGTTCCTGACTCTCCTCGAATAAAGGTAACGGCAACATCACTTCCCTGCCCATCTGTACTCTTTCCATCAATCGCAATGATCTTGTCACCACTTAGGAGTCCTGCAGCTTCAGCTGGTGTTCCTTTTAGAGGCGCTACTACAGTAAGGATTCCATCTCGCATTCCAATCTCCATTCCTACACCTGAGAAGTTTCCACTTATGTCCTCTGCAAAGATACCTGCTTCAGTTGGTGGTAAAAAGATAGTATAAGGATCTCCGTATGCTGCTGCTATTCCTTTTGCTGCTCCATAAATAAGTTGCTCTGATGTTAGAGGGGTCGTACTAGCATTTCGTACAAACTTTTGCTCAAGAGTATTCCACACCTTCCAAAAGACTTCGAGATCTACATCCTCTTGAGGAGTTGCATCAGGACCAAAAAATGGAAGTGAGAACGCTTGGAGATTTTGCCCACCTTTTATAAAGACTCCTGAACCAAATCCTATGGCAAAAATAAATGCACCAACGATTGCAAATCGAAGAAGCGGCGTTTGTTTTTGTGGAGTGTCATCCATTACTAAGAAGTATCGCAGGAGAGTACTTTTACGTCAAAGTGACATGGTATAATTTCGCCATGATTACGCGCCAAGAGCTTGATGGAGTTGTCTGGATTGACCTTGAAACTCCAACAACAGAAGAACTTGAAGATATTGCGAAGGAGTTTTCTATCGACCCCTTTATTGTGGAAGAGCTTCAAGGGCCAACTCTTAAACCTTCTGTCATTGCAGGTGATGACTACCTCTATCTTATTCTCCACTTCCCCGCTGAGCGTCACTCACACACAAGAAGCACAGCCCAAGAGGTAGATTTTATTCTTGGAGAAAAATACATCATTACCGTACGCTACGACGTTGTAGACCCTGTGCACAAACTTCATAAAGTTCTTGAGACAGAAAAGATTGTAGATAACGAACCAAAACTGAAACACGCTGGTGAACTTCTGTACCAGATCATCATGAAGCTCTATGCGGGAGTCTTCCATGAGTTGGATTATCAAAAAGATGTGATCCGACGAATTGAAGATCAGATGTTTAAGGGGAAAGAAAAAGAAATGGTATTTGAAATTTCAAAAGTAAGTACCATTCTTCGCAACTTCAATATTACTCTAGAAACGCACGCATCCGTTGTTGATTCATTTGATCGAAAAGCTGAGAGTGTTTTTGGGAAATCTTTCACAATGTACACCAAAGCACTTATTGGAGAACACGCTCGTACACAAACAACTACAAACTCATACCTGCAGGTTGCAGCCGGACTTCGTGAGACAAACAACTCACTTCTTACAACAAAGCAGAATGAGGTAATGAAGGTACTTACCATCATGGCCTTTGTTACCTTCCCTCTTTCTCTTATCGCTGGAATCTTTGGAATGAACACCGCTTACATTCCGATTGTGGGACAGCCAAATGATTTCTGGATCGTGATAGGAATAATGGTTACCTTCACCACCTTGTTCTTTGGGTACTTTATGTACAAGAAGTGGCTATAATTATGTTTTTAAATTGGAGATTCTTACAACCTAAAGCTCGTGGAGTACATTTGTACAATACGAAGACAAAGAAAAAGGAGTTGCTGAAACCCCTTAAGGCTCCTTTAGTATCTATATATAGTTGTGGGCCAACGGTATATCAACCAATACATATTGGGAACCTTCGCTCATACGTATTTGCTGACACTCTGCACCGCGCTCTTACCAATGCGGGATATAAACCAAAGCACGTAATCAACATTACTGACGTAGGTCACTTAACTGATGACGCAGACCAAGGGGCAGATAAGGTTGAAGAAGCTGCAAAGAAAGAGCACCGTTCAGCCGAAAGTATTACGCACGCATACACACAGGCCTTCATGGAGGATCTTGATGCAATGAACATAGTGAAAGGAAGATACCATTTCCCCAAAGCAACAGATCACATACCTGAGCAGATTGAAATAATTGAAGTACTTGAAGAGAAGGGCCACACATACAAAACAAAAGACGGAGTCTATTTTGATACTGAAACCTTCCCTACATATGGAGTGCTTGGAGGAATCAATCTTGTAGAGCAACAAGCAGGTGCACGCGTAGACATGGGAGATAAAAAGAATCCAAAAGACTTTGCTCTTTGGAAGTTCTCTGGTGATGAAAAAAGACTACAGGAATGGGATTCGCCATGGGGAGTTGGATTCCCAGGATGGCACCTGGAGTGTTCTGCTATGGCAATAAGTCATTTGGGTGAGCAGATTGATATTCATACTGGAGGAGAAGATCACATCTATACACATCACAACAATGAAATTGCACAGAGTGAAGCTGCAACAGGGAAAAACTTCGCTTCTATCTGGATGCACAATGCATTTCTTAATCTTGGGGGCGACAAGATTTCAAAATCTGATGGGAACTCAGTGTATTTAAAAGACCTTATTAAAGAAGGTTTCTCCCCCCTATCTCTTCGATACCTTTTCCTAGAAGCGCATTACCGAACCCCACAATCATTTACCAAAGAAGCTCTCAAAGCATCTGAAACTGCACTACACCGTCTTTACCTATTTACTGATTCAATTGCAAAAGAAAAAGAAACATACGTAGACAATGTGTATTTAAATAAATTTAAAACAGCAATCTATGACGATCTTAATACTTCAAAAGCATTAGCACTTTTGTGGGAGCTTGTACGAGACGAAGATGTGCCAAAGGGTGCAAAAAAGAAAACATTATCGCGAATGGATCGAGTTCTTGGTCTTGAGTTATTTGGACATCGTTTGAAAACAAAAGTCCCTCATGAGATACAAGCACTTGCTGAAAAGCGTGAAGAGTATCGAAAGAATAAAGACTTTAAAAAATCAGATGAAATTCGAGACCGTATTAAAGAAAAAGGCTATGTGGTTAAGGATGGAGATGAGGGATTTAAGATTGAAAAGCTTGGCTAAATAACTATCCCCACCCTGTCCCCCATGTCCACATAGATCTCTCAAAGCGGCGCATACACAATTTTGCTACAATACCTTCAATGACAGGAAACGACTTAAGTAGAATCCCCCCTCAAAGTCTTGAGAGCGAACAGGCTCTTTTGGGTTCTGTAATGGTTCGCCCTGAATCTCTCCACGATGTAACCGACACAATTAAAGCTGATTGTTTTTATGCTGAGAAGCATCGAGTTATTTTTGCGGCAATGATCGAACTTCTTGAAAAGAGTGAGCCAATCGATCTTCTTACCCTTACGCAAAAACTTAAAGACAAAGGACACCTAGAACAGACTGGTGGACGAGCATATCTTGCAGACCTTATTGAAAAAACTCCTTCTGCTGGAAACATAGCTCACTATGCACAAATTGTTTCTCAAAAGTACGTAATGCGTTCTCTTATCTCTGCTGCATACGACATTACAGAGAAAGCGCACGATGAATCAAAAGATACTGCAGAGATGCTTGATAGTGCTGAGAAGAATATTATGCGTATTGGAAACGCATTTGCCTCTCATAAATTTATTGCTATTAAAGAAACTCTTATAGCAGCGTGGGATCACATCGAAAAACTTTCAAAATCTAAAGATAATATTCGTGGAGTAAAAAGCGGGTTCAAAGGACTCGACAACCTTCTTTCAGGCTTCCAACCTTCAGACCTTGTTATCCTTGCTGCCCGACCTTCTATGGGAAAGACATCTCTAGCGCTTGATATCGCCCGCAATGCAGCAGTTAAACACAATGTGCCTGTAGGTATTTTCTCTCTTGAGATGAGCTCACAGCAGCTTGTAGAGCGTATGCTTGCGTCTGAGAGTTACGTTAACTCATGGAAGCTTCGTACAGGAACCATTAGTAGTGAGGATGACTTCTCAAAGGTACGAGACGCGCTTGAAACTCTTTCAAATGCTCCTATCTTTATTGATGACAAGCCTGGAAACAATATCCTTTCCATGCGCGCAACCGCACGACGCCTAAAGCGAGAGCATGGTATTGGTCTTATTGTTGTGGACTACCTTCAGCTTATGGCGCCCACAAGTACAAAAGCCAGTGATTCAATGGTGCAGCAAGTAACTGAGATCTCTCGATCTCTCAAGAGTCTTGCTCGAGAGCTTGATGTCCCTGTTATTGCACTGTCTCAGCTTTCTCGTGCTGTTGAGCAGCGAGGAGGACGCCCAAGGCTTTCAGACCTTCGAGACTCAGGATCTATTGAGCAGGATGCCGATGTTGTTATGTTTATCCACCGAGAAGACAAGATGAACCAGGCAGCAGACAAAAACAATATTGCTGAGATTCTTGTAGAGAAGCATCGAAACGGACCAGTTGGTTCAGCTGAGTTATACTTTGATGAAAAGCGAGTTACCTTTATGGATCTCGAGACAAGTGAATTTGATGCACTCGCCGGTGCACCCGTAGAAGATCATGCAGAATAGTTTAGAAAAGCTTGTATATCATTTTGAGCAATTATCAGGTATTGGACCGCGTCAGGCGCGGCGTCTTGTGTACAGCCTCCTTAAAAGATCAGGTAGTGATCTAAAAGAGTTTGGAAATCTTGTAGCCACCGTTAAAAGCACAGTGCACACCTGCCCTACCTGCGGCCTCTTTCATACCGATACCACTCCTGAGTGTATTTATTGTTCTGATCATGGAAGAGACAGTTCTTCTCTTATGATTGTAGAAAAGGATGCAGACCTTCTTGCTGTTGAAAAAAGTGGACTCTTTAATGGCTACTATGTGATCCTTGGAGGAACCGTTCCTATTACCGGACGAAATCCAGTGCGAGACGATCTTCTAAAGAAAGTTGTTGGATTTCGCGCAGACCAAGACCTTTCTGAGATTATCCTTGGACTCTCAGCAACAGCAGAAGGAGAACAAACAAAAGATCATGTGCTTGAAGTTATTGAACCTCTTATGACTCCTGATATTAAAATCTCTGTACTTGGGAGAGGATTGGCAACTGGTACCGAGCTAGAGTACTCAGATGATGAGACGTTGCGGAATGCATTGAGTAATAGAAAATAAAAAAACCGAAGTAAGTACTTCGGTTTTTAGATTAAGGTTTTTTACCAGAGTCCTTTTTGGGACTTCTTGGAATAAATAACAAAGGATTTCCACGACGTGTATAGTGTCGACCACTCACGCCGTACTGCCTATTCTGTTCTTCTGCTTTCAAAAAATGTTTCAATGTGAGCATTTTCTCACCCCTTTCTTTCTATAACGTAACAAAAAACGAGCATTTCTGCTCGTTTTTCTTTACCCTACTTTTTCTACCTTAACCTTAAGGAAAGGTTGTCGGTGTCCATTCTTCTTATGATACCTAGTCTTATTCTTAAATCGCTCTACGATAACTTTCTTTGCTCGTCCTGCTTCTACAACAGTTCCAGAAACTGTTGCTTTTACTGTTGGAGTTCCAAGCTGTACTTTAGATCCATCATCAAGAAGAAGAACCTCCTCAAATGAGATTGCGTCTCCATCGTTGTATTCCTTCTGGGAATCCTTCTCGATGTTAATAACACTGCCCTCCTGGACAATGTATTGCTTACCACCGGTCTTAATTACAGCCGTATTCATAGTCCGGGTACTATAGCGAAATTACGCCAAAAAGCAAGTATTTACTCCTCTAATAAAGGTTTCTGCTGCTCATCTACCTCTATCCCAGTATCAAACTCTGAAATACGGTATATATCCTTATCTACCTTCTTTAGTTCCTTATATCCATTATTGAAATGAGAAACGGTAGTTCCTAGCGAATTACCAAGCTTTTTATAGTAATCGTCATACTTGTTGAGATGCTTCCCAAGCTCTTCAACACGCTTTTGGATCTCTACCGCCTTCTGCTCTATCTGAAGCGCGTTAAGCCCTTGCAGTACAGTCTGAAGGTATGCCAGGAATGAAGTTGGCGAAACAATAATCACCTTATGTTTTGTTGCAGCAACATGGATAAGATTTTCGTTATCTCTTCCTCCAACGGTATTTACTAGGAGATCATAATAGATTCCTTCAGATGGAATAAACATAAATGCAAAGTCCATTGTCCCCTCCTCCGGGCGAATATATTTTGCCGTCTCTGCGATACGAAGCTTTAAATCATTTACGAAAGCTTTCTCATGAGTTGGCTTATCCTGCTCTGCTGCATTTACCAAACGGTTGTAGTTTTCAAGTGAGAACTTTGAATCAATAGGTACAATCTTGTCTTTTATGAAAACAACAGCATCAACTATTTCTTTATCTTTAAATGCGTATTGCATCTGGTACATTCCTGGAGCCAACACATTCTTTAATACAGTTTCAAGATAATACTCGCCAAGCACTCCTCGTTGCTTTGGATTTTTTAAAACATCTTGAAGAGACTTCAATTGCTCTGCAAATCCAGCTGTCTGTCTTCCAAGCTCTTTAACTGAGGTTATCTCTTCGGTTATGTCTTTAATTAGTTTTTGAGAATCAGAAGACTGTTTGTGCATCGTGTCGTTCATGTCCTTCCCCATCTTGTGCACTTTGTCATCTACCATTCGTCCTAACTCATTAAGCTGCTGTTGAAGCAGTACAAAAGAATCCTGATTCCCTTTGCCAGAAAACATACGGAACATCATTACTCCCTGAATAAGGATGACTGCTCCAAGTAAAACTATAAGAAGTATTTCCATTTCAACTATTCTATCACGACGTCTTTTCAGTCCTAAACAGCACCCATTTTGAGAATTCTATAGCAAGCATGTTAAGGAGCCCAAGTACTGCGAGAAGACCAATCTCAAGCCCTGTGAGAGGCACCACAGAGAGAAGGAACGCAACAGGTGGAATCCATAGTGCTGCAAAGAGTACTGCAACAGAGACAAAGAATGCGCCTATGAGATACATGTTTGAAAAGAGTGAGATCTTCCAAATTGGCTTACTTAGACTCTTCATTGCAAATGCGAAGAAGAAAGCATCAAATGATATCCCAACAAACATTACTGTTCGTATTTCTTCTATTGGAGCTCCAATAGATAGTAGGTAGAAATACAAAACAAGAAGTAAGCTGGCTGTGATTAGTCCTGCAAGGAAAATAAATCGCAACACACTCTTAGACAGAATCTTTTTAATCTCTGGGTCACGAGGATTTCGTTCCATTGTCTTCTCATCTGCGGGTTCAAATGCAAATGCAAAATTTAGAAGACCTCCTCCCACAATATTCGCCCACAAAATTTGAGTTGGAAGTATAGGTAGAGGAAGCGCTATTAACAACGCTGCTCCAACCAATAGAATCTCACTGAAGTTTGTTGAGAGAAGGAAGGTCACCACTTTTTTAATATTATCCCTAAGGCGCCTTCCCTCTTCAATCGTTTTTACAATAATTGAAAAGCTGTCATTTAAAAGAACGAGATCCGCAGCTTCTTTTGCAACATCAGTTCCACTTCCAACTGCAATACCAATTGATGCCGCTTGAAGTGCTGGCGCGTCATTAATTCCATCTCCTGTCATAGCAACAACTTCCCCTGCGCCACGCAGCACCCTGGCAATACGAAGTTTTTGATTTGGCAACACACGTGCAAATACTCGGTGCTCATTAAGTGCGTGAACAATTTCCCTATCATCCATTTGCTCTATATCAGCACCAGTAATTACCTTTTCATCTGCACCACATAAACCAACCTCGTGCGCAACATATAAAGCAGTGTTTGGATTGTCTCCTGTTACAACCACCACACGAGCACCGGCGCGAGCAATACGCTCAAGAGACTCCTCAACATCCTCACGAATCTGATCTGCAAAAACAAGAAGTCCCATAAAGGTTGTGTCGATCGCGACTTTATCTACGTCGTCTCGAACACGTGAAATTCCATCCTTTCCCAAAACCTTTTTTGCAACACCAATTACTCGAAGACCTTGCTTTGTATACTCTTGTAAATAACGACTAAAGACTGCTTCATCTGCAGCCGTCATATTTCTTTCTGTTATTCCATCAAAAATCTGAGTGCTTTTTGAAAGAAGAGTCTCAGGGGCTCCTGACATAAAGAAGACGTGTTCTCCTTCTACATCAACCACAGCCCCTCCAAAGCGCCTGTCTGAACTAAAAGGTATTGAAACAAGCTGCCCTTCTCCCACTGGGGCAATACCAGCATGAACAGCAGAAAGAAGGATAGATCGCTCAATAGGTCTTCCATGCACTGCATTTCCATCAGTTCCCTGCTCCTCATCAAGCACTGCGTCTGATGCGTATGAACCGGCTGTAAGGAGTGCTTTTGTATGCGCTGCATCTACTTCTTTTGTACGCTCTCCCAAAAGAGCATACTCAACAAGTGCCATACGCCCCTTCGTTAGAGTTCCTGTTTTGTCAGTAAGAATAAATGTAGTGGTACCAAGGATCTCAGCTGCTAAAAGATTCTTTACCAAACCGCCAAACTTCAATATGCGCTCCATTCCAATAGCAAGAGATGCCGTAACTGCAGCTGGAAGACCTTCTGGAATTGCAGACACGGCAATAGCAATAGCGATGAGCACCATGTCACTTAAAGGCTCCCCCCGAAGTACTCCAAACATAGTAATGGCTGCGGCAAAAACAATAACAATAAAGAGAATGATGTGAGCAATCCCTTCCATGTTTTTCTCAAGCGGAGTTTTACTTCTAACGTCATTTTGTAACTCTTGAGCAAGCTCTCCCACCTGAGTGTCATCTCCTGTAGTTACCACAACCCCAATACCTTTACCTGACACAATAGTAGTCCCTCGGAATCCCATGTTTCTCCTTTGAGCAAGTGACAAATCTTCTGTGAGTACATCGGTATGCTTTGGTACTGGAACCCATTCTCCAGTAAGAGAAGCTTCATTTATTGAAAGGTCTGAAGCTCGCACAATACGAACATCAGCAGGAACCTGCCTTCCTGCATTCAAAAGAACCATATCTCCCACAACCAACTCTTCCGCAAGCACATCAAACCGCTTACCATCTCGGACAACAAGCGCATGAGTTTCTTCTCCTTGAGCAAGAGCTTCAAAAGCATTCCCTGCTCTACCTTCCTGAATAAAGCCAATAATTATATTTACCAAAAGTGCTACAGCAATAACTGTCGTATCAATAAACTCCCCCAGAAGAAATGCTGCAAGTCCCGCAAAAACCAAAACGAGCACAATAGGAGTTTTTACCTGTCGCCACACTCTCTCACTAAAAGATTCTCCACCCTGTCTTGTAAGGGTGTTGAGACCGTCTTCTCTAAGACGTAAGCTTGCAGCAGAACTTTCCAGCCCTCGCTCTACGCTTGTATTAAAATGTCGCACCACTTCTGGTATTGAAAGAGAGTGCCACGGGTAAGATCGCATAGATGCAGTATAACGCTTTTATGATAAGATTTTTATATGACAATCCACGAAACACTGAAGAAAGAATTACCGGATGCAATGAAAGCAAAGGATGAAGTAAAGCTTCGAACACTTCGAGCACTCCTAACCTCATTTACAAATGAACTCGTATCAATGAAAGAAAAGCCAGATGGTTTTCTCTCTGACGAGAAAGCTCTTGCTGTTATTAAACGATCAGCAAACCAGCGGAAAGATTCTATTGAACAATTTGAACGAGGAAATCGACCAGATCTTGCCCGACATGAGCGAGAAGAACTTACAATTCTTGAAACACACCTTCCTGAGATGATGAGCAAAGAAGATATTCTTGTAGTAGCGAAAGCAAAGAAAGAAGAGCTTGCTGTTACTGACAAAGCAAAGATGGGACTCCTTATGGGAGCAGTGATGAAAGAACTTAATGGGAAAGCTGATGGGAATGATGTAAAAGAAGTTCTCAACAGCCTTTTTGCTGAGTAGTTGACCTTCCTACCATTTAGGTGGTATAATATATATAGATGTTCGATACAGATCGGACGATTTACAGGAGGCCAAAATGGCTAATATTGATTCTCTTGCCTCTTCCGCAATCAGGCGTAAGGAAAAGGCAGCAAGTCATGTTGGTTGGCCACTTGTGGTCATCCAAGCAATTGAAGGTGTTGGTATAAGGCACAAACCTGATATCAACAGACTTAAACCTCAAGTACTCGCGAAACTTCGTGAAAAAGGAGCAATTCGCTCCAAACAGCGCACTAAGTAGTGCGCTGTTCTACACCATGGAGGTAAACATGGCACGTACACTGCAAAATTTTGTGGATGCTGCCATTGAAAAAGGCAACTTCCCAGAAGATTCTGCTCTACTCCGTTTGTACGTTCAAAAACTTGTTTTGGACATGCACGTGTATGGAACAGAAAACATCCAAAGACTTGCTGACGACATTGTTGTTGAGCTTGAATACTTTGGACATATTTCTAAGCAGCCGAAGAGAAAGAGCAAGCGCTACTTCTCTACCCCAATACGTCTAGACACATCTCGAGAGAAATATATTTTTGACCTTGCAACAAAATGTAATGCAAAGTATGGAAAAACAATTTCTTTTCGAATGAAAGTTGAAAGCGAAAAAAGTTCGCACAAGCGACCACGAGGTGGTGACCAAGATGACTTCGCAAGTGATTTTCTTACGGAAAGGAGAGAGAACGGAAAACTTTTGCACAATGTATCGCAAAAAGAATTCCTCTCTATGATCCGTTCCATCAATGCTCAGAAGGCAACTCCTACACGGAGAAAAAAAGAAGCCGCTGCGCAACGAATCGCCAACTTACAGAGAGGACCTGTTCAAGGAACTCTCTTCTAGCCGTAGATTATTTTAATCTGCGGCTATTTTCTTTGCGTCTTCTACACTGTACTCCCCTATTATTGTCCTTCTAAGTGCAGCTGTTGTTGCAGGATACCCAAGTATTCTTCCAAACTCTTCAGCCAAAGTTCTGATGTACGCACCGCTTGTAACAGCAAGTTCTAAATTAACTGTTGTAAACTCTTCATCCTTTTCAATATTTAAAAGCTTCACTCCTGTCACCTCCATCTCTCGAATAGGAACTTCTACTTCAACATTATTTCGCGCATACCAGTACAAAGGTTTACCTTCTACTTTAATTGCAGAGTACAAAGGAGCCTGCAGTGTGTGCACTTTTGCAAAGTTGCTTAATACTTCTTGTATCTGCTCTTCTGTTACCTCCCCCACCTCAGAAGATTCAACAACTTCTCCATCTAAATCTCCCGTGCTTCGTTTTTCTCCTAGACGCACAGCAACCTCATATGTTTTTGGAAGTTTTAAAAATTGTTCTAACTTTTTTGTATCTTCTTCTGTTGCAACAATAAGCAACCCACTTGCAAGCGGGTCGAGTGTTCCAGCATGTCCCATTTTTCGAATACCTAATTCCCTTCTAAGTTTTCGAATAACATCAAAAGAAGTAATGCCAATTGGTTTATCTATGAGCAGGATCATGTTTCTTGAGCGCTGAGTTTACCAAAACCATAGTAAGAGATGCAAATGCTGCAAGAATAAACGCCACCTTTATACCAAAAACAAGTGCCATAAACCCACCAAAGAGAAGCATTATTATCCGCCCAAGATTAAGCGCCATCTCTTTAAACGCAGTGTACTCATCCACGTAGTGCCCGTTGTCTGCTAAATGGGTATAGCTTCCTGCATCAAAGGTAACCCTGTTTACTGCCTTTCCTGCACTGTGATATGCGTCAAAGAGGAAAATATGAAGTGCGGTTGTTGCAAACGATTTTAAAAACCATCCCGTAGTGTAAATAACTGTACTCACAATCATTAGTTGTGTTTTGCTCATGCGATCAACAAGCTCTCCTGCGAAAGTTCCAAGGACAATGGTTGCAAGCACAACAACAGAAGAAACCGCTCCAACAGCTGCAAAGTTTCCATCGAGTATTAAGTAAATAAAGATTGGCCAAAATACGAGTGCCACAACAGTCTGTGCTCCATCTCCTCCATATGCATATAAAAGATTTCTGTTCTTCTTCGCAAATAGATTTTTAATACTCTCCCAATACCCAAATGTGTATTCTTCATGTGTCTCTTCCATAAAGAAAAGCGGAACAGCTGAGAACAATATAAGAACAAATCCAATAATGAAGACCCATTGGAATCCAAAGTACTGGATAACAAATCCTCCAATAAGAGGAGTTACAACTGCGGAGACTGCCACAAGATTTGTAAAGAAAGATACCTGACGCCCTCTATGGCCTTCTTCAAGGAAACTTGTTACCTCTACATGATACGGAACCCAATACAGTGCTCTGTATGCTGCCCATGCAACCATATAGAGAATAAGCATATATGTTGGGGCGAAGTTCCAGAACGTAAGAGCCGCAAGAGCTATAAGCATGAACGGCACGAGCGCTATAATCATAAGCTTCTTCATCCCAACAGGCTTTAGCAAACGTGCCGCAAGAGGAATAAGTAGCGCATGCAATAAAAATCCAAGTACAAAGGCATACACAACCACCTGCAAAGACCCTCCATAATGGAGATAAATAAATGTTGGGAGGAATACCCCCATGATATTGAGTGCTGCATGGGTAATCAGTCGACTACCAAAAAGTGTCCAGAGATTCTTAGAGAAAATGTGCATTTCTTTTAGAGTACCACACTAAAAACCAATAACTTTTATTACAAAGAACGCATAGTAGACAAGGAACATGAGCCCTTCCCACCTATAAATACGATGTGCGATTCCCGTTATTACAAAAATAAATGAAGCTACTGCAAGGATTGGAATTCCAATACTTAATGTCTTTGGATCAAGTGGAAGTGTTGAGAAAAGCCCCGGTATTCCAACTGCAAACAAAAGGTTGAAGGCGTTTGATCCAAAAATGTTTCCTATGGCAACTTCAGTGCTTCCTCCACGAAGTGCGGCAAGAGACACAAAAAGTTCAGGGAGTGATGTACCAAGCGCAACAATAGTAATAGCAATAACTCCTGTGCCAATACCCAAAATATCTGATATAGATACTACTGATTCAATCAGAAACTTTGCTCCAAGGAGTACTCCGCCAAGTCCGAGCACAAAAGAAACAATAGTAGCTCGTGTCACTTTCCCTTTTGGAAGGTCTGCTTTGTATTTTGCTGTTGCAGGTGCTTCCGCACTATTTCCAAAAATAATATAGAAAAGATAAATAATGAACCCAATAGCAAGTAAGGCTGATTCAAGTTGTGTAATTACTCCATCAAACGCTACTCCAATAAACAATGATGTTGATACTACGAAAAGAGAAAGTTCTGATGCAAGGAGATCTTGCTTGATGATAAATTTCTTTGCGAGGATGGCTAGAATTCCAACGATAAGAAGGATGTTGGTTATGTTTGATCCAACAGCATTGGCTGTAATGATTTCTACATTACCAGAAAGGAGAGCCGCTACACTACTGGCAAACTCTGGGAGTGATGTCCCAATACCTACAAGAAGTACTCCAATAACAAAAGGAGAAAGCTTGAAAGCTTTTCCTATCTTTTCCGAAGCTCCGATGAAAGAGTCGGCTCCTTTTACCAATATTACGAGTGAGATTACAAGTATTAGTCCCCAAAAACCAAGTGCTGTGATCATATGAGGAGATTGTAGCAGAATAACTTTGTATTTTCCTGTTAACGGGTATAAACTCAAACAAGAAAGAAACGGTAATGAGAGGAATTCCAAAATGGCTGACCCTTTATACGTACAAAAACTTTTAGAACTTAGTGCCGCACTTGAAGAATTTGCTAAAAATAAGAGTTTTGAGTCCAGGCCACACATCGATATTGACTGCTTTTTGTGTGATCAACCAGCATTCAGAATAATTGTACACGGTGTTCATCGTCACACAGAATGCTCTGTCGGAACGTTATTTGCTCAAACTCCAACCATTGAAGAATCAGTGGATAAACTCTTGGAGAGCATTCTTGAAGGTACCCACATACATGAATATAGTCTTTGTGGCAGGACTTGTCCCTTACACACAAACGATTTCTATTGATCAGTAACGGCACATGGTTTAAAACTATGTGTCGTTATTTTTTTGTAAATACATTATAAATTATTGCCTGTTTTCAATCCCTGTTCTCTTTGTGACCCTACGGGGAATCGAACCCCGGTTTCCGCCGTGAGAGGGCGATGTCCTAGCCGCTAGACGATAGGGCCTTGCTTTGTGGTTTGGAATATACCATGGAAATTTCTATTTGAAAACGCCGTGCCACAAAATGTGACACGACGTTTGAAACTGACAGCATAAAGCAATCAGACTCGAGCAACAGTTCGGTTTACTGTTGAGCCTTGTGCCGTCCCAAATTCAGGACGACCTTTTGGTACGAGCACACCGCCTTTCTTGACGCGTGTGTCTGACTCTTCTGAAACCACAGGCTTGGGATTTATTCCAAACCTTGCCATTTGCTGCTCTTTTGTTTCCCTTCGCGGCATTAATGCCTCCCCAAAGTACAAAGCCGCCCCAATTGACGACTTAAAACACTATATCGATCTTCTAATTAGACGTCAACGTTTCTTCCACTCTGTGTCTTGTCGTACCAGGAGTTCTTCTGCTCGATCTTTGTCTCTCAGCAGAGTTTCTGTAATACGCTCCATACGCACACCTTGAGACCCTTTCACAAGCACAAGGTCTCCATCTTGAACTTTGTCTTTCAAAAAGACTGCAGCTTCTTCTGATGTATTAAAATGCACCATCCTCTTTTTTGCCATCCGTGCTTTATTTGCACCTTCTGCTATCCCCTTTGCTCGTAGCCCTACAGTTATAAGGAAATCTGCTTTCTTTGCCGCATAACGTCCGATATGAACATGTTCATCTATTGAAAATGTTCCGAGCTCCAACATATCTCCTAATACCACTATCTTTTCCCCCACAACATCAATCTCAGAAATTGTATCAAGTGCTGCAATCATGGCCACGGGCGATGCGTTATAAGAATCATCAATTAATAGAGTGTTTTTAATTCCCTCATGCAATCTCATGCGCCCTTGCGGAGGGTTGTATTTCTTTATTGCGTCACAAATAACTCCTGGCAAGATATCAAACACTAGTCCAACCGCATACGCCCCGAGTGCTGGATAAAGCTGATGTTTTCCGGCTGCACCAACCACTGTCACGCACTCTTTCTGTTCTCCTCGCATAATATCTGCCGTAAATCCCTTAGGAGCATTCCCTTCATATACAAGACCCTTATACTCTCCCCTAACTTCTGCCTGATCTGAGAAACCATAAGTGACAACATTGGTACTCACACCTTTTGCTAGCTTGTCTGCAAAAGCGTCATCTTTACTGTAGATCAATGTTCCTTCACTTGTTAGTGCATGTGCTGGAGAAAACTCTTCCTCCCGTGTTGCGTCTGGAGAAGCATAGGCTTCAACGTGCACGGGGATACTTGGAAGCTTTGTAACTACAACAACATCGGGTGTAATCCAATCCATCATCCCTTTCACGTCTCCTGGCTTATCTGCTCCAACTTCTAATACTAAAATATTTGGGTAGTGGTTCTTTGTAAAAATAAGAAGAAATCCTTCAACAATTACTTTCATCCAGAGAACATGACTGTTCCACGGATTGTCGCAACCAAGCACAGTAAGCGGCACCCCTGTCTCGCTGTTGTAACTTTTTATACTCTTGCGAATAAAAAACTGTCGCGACAATACATCTGCGACAGCATCCTTCATAGAGGTCTTCCCTACACTTCCCGTAACAACCACAATAGTGGGTTTATATTTCTTTAAAACAATCTTGGCTTCAAGAGTGATGATGGCAACAATGATTGATTTAAGGAATGTTTTCATAAATTCGGTCTGGCTCTACATCGTAATAATTTGTGAGGAAACTTACAAGGTCTATAAAAGGATGAGTGAGAGTTTGAGAAGCATAACGAACTTCTTTTGGCTCTACTGTGTAGAGGAATATTAGGTACTCAGGATCATAGGCTGGGAAATATCCGAAGAATGAGTGCAGGTACCTATCGTCATAGTACCCGCCGTTTGGTGACGCAATCTGAGCAGTACCTGTTTTTGCAGCAACACTCATTGAAGGTATTGCTACTGTCCCTCCAAGCAGTGCCTCATCTACCACTTGAGTCAACATGCGAGACACAATTTCTGACGACTCTTTTTTAAATACTCGCTCATCAAGCCCCCATCCGAGTTTAGTAATAAGTCCTGACGGGTGTCGTATTTCTTTCCCTACGTGTGGCTGTATGAGCACTCCACCATTTGCAACAGCAGAAAGCGCTCGCACCATTCCTATTGGAGTAAGTGCAATTCCCTGCCCAAAAGATGCCGTCACAAACTCCAACTCTCTTGGTGAGTCTAGATTAGAAGTTAGTCCGCGAACCTCATTAGGCAGGTCGACCCCAGTCTCTTCTCCTACATGAAGATTCTTTAGGTACGTTCTGAACCGATCAGTTCCCATTTCTTGAACAATAAATGCCACACCTGTATTAAGTGACTGGCTCAAGATTTCTTGAATAGGAACCTCCCCCCTTCCTTTTCCATCAAAGTTTGAAATGGTTGCTCCATCAATAGTTAATTTTCCTCGATCGTTATAGGTTGTCTCCTCAACAATAGCTCCGCTATCAATCCCTGCTGTTACAGTGATGGGTTTAAAAATTGACCCGAACTCATACACGCGCGCCACAAGCGGGTTCTGATAGTAAGAAGTATTCGCTTCCTCAAATTTGTTGGGATCAAAGGTTGGATACGCTGCCATTGCATAAATCGCACCTGTTTTTGGATTTATGATAATTCCTGCAGTCTCCTTACTATTCCACTCATCATGCAACCCTGTAATTACATCTTCTAATTGCCCCTGCACTGTTGGTTCAATTGTTGTAACCAAATGCCCTTCTCGTGTTGAGTCTCTGTCAAAAATAATACTTCCAAGGTTTGCGAATACTTCTGCAAAGAAGTTCACGTACAGAGACTTACTGTCTCGATTTAGTACATCTTCATAATAACGTTCGAGCCCATATCGCCCCACGAGCTTATCTTCATCGTACGCAGTAAATCCAATAGTGTGTGCAGCGCGCTCTTCCCCTGGATAATATCGCCACCTGTCGCGCACTAGAATAACTCCCGGAATATCTTCAGCAACTATTGCCTTCCCAATCTCTCCCGGTACTTCTTGTAAGATCTCTTCGTATGGATCATCGATTTTATTTGCTCGATATAAAAATGCATCCTCTGTTATATCTACAAATTCTGAAAGTTTTGCGTAGGCAATAGCGGGGTCTCCAATTTCTCGAGGATTAATTGCAAGTGTAAATCCACTCTCAAGTGTTGCCGCACTAATGAGTGAATTATCTTTTCGTGTATAGAAAATACTTCCTCTATCAAAGGGTGCCACGAGTGCACTTACATACTGACGCTCAGCACGTACTCGAAACTCGTCTCCATATACAATTTGTACTACGTATAGTCGTACTAAAAAAACTGCAACTATGAGAAATATAAAACCGCTTACAATCCGTAGTCGCCCACGCAACTTAGCTCTCGTCATATAGTGTAAGTGTACGTCCTGGGGCGATTCTTACAAAGTGCTTTTTCTTTACCTGTGAAAGACTCGTGTTGTTTTTTGAGGCCCTGGCAATAGACGTGCTCTCTTTAAGGAAAATTGCCTCAAGGTCGGCAACATGTGCTGCTTGCACCTGTGCTTGATATTGAATATTTTTACGAGCAGTAACGTGAAATACAGTTGCAGCAATAAGGTATGTGTATGCAATTACTAATACGAAAAATGCTACTGCAAGTGTTGCGAGAATTTTTTTCTCAGTCGGATGTGTTACTGCTAGAATTTTTTTCATGATTTTACAAAGACTCTAAGTTTTGCACTTCGTGCGCGAGGATTCTCTTCAAGCTCTTTCTCTCCAGGTGCAATAGGTTTTTTAGTAAGTGGTGTTCCTACTCCCTCTCGCTGCAACCCTTCGAACAAACGCTTTATGATTCGGTCTTCAATACTGTGAAATGTAAGTACTGCCACCCTTCCTCCTGGAGCCAAAAGTTTTACTGCTCCTTCAAGACCTTCCCTTAGTGCATCGAGCTCATCATTTACTGCAATACGCAGTGCTTGGAAGGTCTTTGTTGCGGGGTGTGCCTTTCGGTGCCTATACCAAGCTGGGACTGAACGCTTTATGATTGCTGCAAGCTCTAGTGTTGTTTCAATCTTCTTTTCAGACCGGGTTTCAACAATTGATTTTGCAATTCTTCGTGCGAACCGTTCTTCTCCGTACGCAAAGATAATGTCTGCTATCTTGTCTTCATCAAGATCATTTACAAGATCTTTTGCTGTAAGTGTATTTTCTCCAGGAACACAGTAGGTCATAAGGAGTGGCTCATCTACTAAGAAAGAAAACCCTCTTCCTGCAGTAAGTTGGAATCCACTCCACCCAAGATCAAATAGTGCGTGAGTGATCTGTGGAATCTCTCGACCCTCGAGATGGTCTCGAATGTCTCGGAAGTTTCCAGGTACAAGTACCAGAGTTGGGTCTACATCAACAAGTGCCTCCTCTGCCCTCTTTAGCGCTGCAGGATCAGCATCTATACCAATGAGCACTCCTTTCTTTGAAAGTAATTTTGAGAACTCCTTCAAGTGACCAGCTCCTCCAACAGTTGCATCTACAACGATTGAATCGCTTTGTACTTGTAGTCCATCAAGAACTTCTTCCAAAAGTACTGAGGTATGGTGCTCAGAGGACGCCAATTTCTCCGAGCTTCTCTGCGAGTTGATCTGCATTTTGTTCAATACTTGCTTTATAAGTTTTCCATTCACTTTCATTCCATACTTCCACTCGATCATTTACTCCAGCGAGCACTACCTTTCCTTCTAGTTTCGCAAAACCCTTCAAGAAATCCGGGATCAAGATACGGCCTTGTGAATCTGGTTCTACATCTACAGCACCTGAGAGCATAAATCTGTTAAACCCTCGCGTGCCAGCCTGACCGATAGACAGATCACTCATGCGAGCGACTATCTTCTCCCAAGCCTTGGGAGTGTAGATGAATAAACATCGATCGAGTCCTTTTGTCACAATTACTTTTGATCCAAACTCCTTGCGAAATTTTGCCGGTAAGGCTACACGGTTTTTGGTATCAAACGTATGTGTATATTCTCCGATTAACATAATTCACCACTTTCCCCCACTAGTATTGAATTATACGCCACTTTCCCCCACTTGCTCCTACATGTCGTGTGGATAGTCTAAATTTGACTTTGGCACTAAAAATAAGCATTATGTTGATAGAAAACGGAGGCACACATGTCTAAGAAAAAAGTTGCTGTTATTTTTCCTACATATAAGGAAAATAATCAAAAATACATTGCTCTTGGACACGTCACTACGTTCAAGGGTCCTTTTAAACACCTAGACCCCTCACTGTATCCGAATGGATTCCTAAATGGAATTGGCGGACACGTTGAAAGCGGAGAAACTGTAGCACAGGCTGCAAAACGAGAGTTTGGTGAGGAAGTTGAAATTCACACAACCTCTTTGCCTACCAACAAACTTGTAAAAATTGGAGTAGTAGATGTAACTTTCTTACCAGAAGAGAAAGAAATACAACTGCATGTCTTCAGAATATATTTCCCCGAAAGAGTAATTATCACTCCTAGAGGGAAACGCGAGTTTGACTCTTTTGACTGGTACCCATTGCGTAACATTAGTTTTCCGAAACTTGGTCCCAATGGAGCAGCATTGTTGCCATCAGACAAATTCTGGCTCCCTCACTTCCTTACAGGGAAAGGCCAGTACCAAGCTGAAATTGAAATAACTAATCAATTCCGTATCTATGAGACGGGAGAAGGAGACGACTACAAATCTGGAAAGATGCATCTCCGCAAACTTAAAGCCCCTACAGATTAGGGGCTTTTTTATTTACTCGCTTCTTCTAAACGTTTTAACACAAAATCTTGATCGAGCACCGATAAGAACCACCCTCCTTTGGGCCCACTATCTTTATTTAAGAAAATCCCATAAATAGCAGTGAACAGGTCTCGTGGCTCAATCCCAACCTCTTCTTTAATTGCATGTAGTCTCTCGTGCATCATCTGCCCTGTAATATCTTTTGTTTCTTTAACAAAATCAGCAAGTACGCCAAGCGCTTTCTTTTGTGTGTCTGAAAGCTCTATCTCGGGCATAGTTTCTTGTATCTCAAATTTATATCGTTCTGGAGCGTATGTAGAAAGCCAATGCTTCACATATTCCAATCGATCTTCTATAACCTTTTTATCCAAGTCTGTTAGGTTGCTCTCTTTCATTTCCCTGACTTGCTCTTCTAGATCTACGTGTGGCATCTGTGAAATATATGCGAGCTGACTAAATCGAGGAAGAAATGGTTTTGGAATATCCTTCCGAACTTCAGGAAGCTGGCAGTACTCATACAGACGTGTGAAATCATCTTTCTCACCACTTTCAAATTGTTCAGCAATTTTGTCATACTGATCATAAAGTGTTGGGACTGTCTCTCCATCAGGAGCAAAGTTAATCTGTTTGTTAATATCTTTTCCAATAAGAGCTAGACGAAACACTTCCTGAGAGAAGAGTTCAGAAATCTCTTTTGATGAAGACCCAGCACCTTTACTTGAACTCATTTTCTTTCCCCCAACAAGGAAGAACTCGTACGGTACATCGAATGGAGGTTTAATATTAAACACTTCTTTTGCAATACGGTTTGCAACATCTCGAGACCCACCTTGTGTAGAGTGGTCCTTTCCCGCTCCCTCAACTGACACATTCATTGCTCCCCATTTCGCAGCCCACTCAGGCTTCCACGGAAGCTTTGCATTCCCACCAAAGGGAGAAACTTTTCCTGAGTGCCCACATCCTTGTGCCCAATCGACCATGTCTTCTTGGCATGTGTATTCAACTTTCTCTCCATCAAAACTTGTTACCTTTGTTGTTCCAATCTTTCCACACTCCTCACACACCACATTAAGCGGCAACCAATCTCCTGATTTATCTGATCCAGAAACTTCTTTATAGATGGCCTTAATCTTATCTGCCCCCTCAAGAGCCATCTTGATATATGGATCCATCTTTCCAGACTGGTAAAGTTCGGATGCTCTATAAAACTTTGGTGTATATCCAGATTTTTTAACTACTTCAAGAAATTCAGCAGCAAAGTACTCAGCATAATTTTTAGCCTTCCCATCGGGAGCGGGCACATCTTTTAATTGCTTCCCCATGTGAGGCTCATATTCTTTCGCATCAAGATATGAAGGAAGCCCGTCCATAGGGTCAAAGTCATTAATCTCATAGTGATACTCGTTTTCTACACCATGGTCAGTAAGCGCTTCTCCTACGGCTCCATGAATAGCAACACCCCGCATAGACCCAATATGTACCCTCCCGCTCATTGTTTTCTCATCTCGAATGATCAGCGGACCATTTCCACGTTTTTCCTTTATTTCTTCAGCTATTTTGTCTGCCCAAAACATTATTCATTATCTTACGGGAAGTTTGTATAAAAACAAACACTCTGATACCTTCTAGAAAGATAACTAGGGAGTAACTCTTATGAATACTTTTCTCATGCTTGCACTCCTTTTGGTGTTTGCACTTTTACTGTGGCGGTTTGTTTACAAACTTCGTTACCGATATATCGGTTATGGCTGGGTATTTGACTGGAAGGATGGAGAGGTTTTTGTACTTACAAGACTCCTCAAAAGTCCCTCTGGAAGAGCTGAGGTTCAACTTGGAGCACGAATACTTGAATACAACGGGGAGCCAATGGTATTTGACTCCAGAGAAGATTTTCTTGCCATTTACAAAACATTACGCGCTAAGAAAGTTGGCCAAAAGGTTTCTGTAAAAATTCGTGAAAGTTTTTCTCGAGGAGAATTCCAAGAACGAACAATAACAATGGAAGCAGAAGTGATCTGGGGGCCAATCCCGTATTATGGGAACTGGAGCTCAGAAGAAATGAGCAGCATGCAAACTCAAGGACATTTTGTCCCAAGGGAATGCAACAAGACTGGTGCTTATTACACTGTGTTCTTCCACAACCGATACTAAAAAAGCCCCGAGGACTTCCTCGGGGCTTTTCCTTATTTTACTGCAACAATTTTGTACTGTTGTTTTCCGCTTGGTGTTTTAAAATCAAATTCATCGCCCTTCTTCTTCCCCATCATAGCTGCTCCAAGTGGAGATACATGAGAGATCTTTCGAGCACGCATATCAGCCTCCTCACTTCCTACAATAATGTAGTCATGCTTTTCTTTATCTCCAACCTTTGTGATTGTTACTTCTGATCCAAAATCAACAACATCGCCCTTCTTGTGAGAAATAATCTTGGCACGCTTAATGATATCTTCTAGACGTCGAATTCGCTCTTCAGTAGCAGCTTGAAGCTCTCGAGCTTCTTGATACTCTGCATTCTCTGAGAGATCCCCTAGAGAACGAGCATATTCCAAACTTTCCGCAATTTCTGTGCGGCGTGTTGTTTTTAGGTGATCAAGCTCTTTTACAAGCTCATCAAACTTTTCTCTTGTTAGTACTGTGTCTTCGTCTGACATAGGAATTCACACCATTCTACGCATGTTTGAATACTAGTCAACTGTGAAATACTCTGGAGAACTTACAGCCATGTCCTCAATAACGTTCCGCATCACAGAAACGGCTCCAATTAAGTTCGAACTGGGGCCTCGCTCCATAACAACAGCAAAGGCATACTTGGGATCCTCTGCTGGAAAAAATCCTTCCACCCAAGCATTGTGGTATTTATTCCCAGACCCAACCTGAGCTGTTCCTGTCTTTCCGGCAACAGAGACGTGTTGATTTTTAACCCCACGTGCTGATCCAGTCTCTATGTTATTTACTGCTTCTCTCATTCCGGCAACAACAATATCTCGTGTTTTTTTACTAAACTCTACTTTTGTTTCTGGCCCACGCTCTCCCGCAACAATCGTTGGCGTTAGAAGCCTCCCTCCGTTTGCTATTGCCGCAACAGCTCGTACCATTTGCAAAGGAGTTACCTGTACCGCGTACTGCCCAATAGCAGTGTAGTACGTGTCTCCTATCCTCCAATCTTCTCCATATGCATCCTCTTTCCAAGCTGGTGTTGGAATAAACCCTGCAGCTTCTGTAGCGAAGTTAATACCTGTGACAGACCCAAGTCCGAAATCTCTAAGCCACCCAGCAAGCTTATCGATGCCCAACCCTTCCTGCCCTTGGTACCCTCCTCCGACAATATAAAAATACACGTTTGAAGATACTGCTAATGCCCGCACCACATTCACATACCCATGTGCCTTCCAGTCTCTGAAAATAGTTGGTTGATCTGGGAAGTAAATATTTGGAATACTAATCTGTCCCGTACTTAAGAAAGTACTGTTTACATCTACAATCTTTTCTTCCAGTGCAGCAGTTGCAACCAAAGGCTTCACAACAGACCCTGGAGAGTACAGACCCGCCACAGCACGACTTAGGTACGGCTTACCCTCATCTCTTTGATATGAGGTAATGGTCGCACGATCTTCCCCATCAGCGAGTACGTTAGGATCGTATTCCGGATAACTTGTAATAGCCAAGATTTCTCCTGTCTCCACATCCATGATTACACCTGCTCCTCCCACAAAAGGAATTTGATCAGCAAGTGCTTTAATGTGCTTTTGCAAGCTTTGCTGCACAACATGATCAATTGAAAGTGTGATGTCTTCTCCAGCAAAAGGTTTAAGCACTGCCTCACTTGAACTTTCTTCTCCGTGCGCATTTGTCTCAATCAACACAAGACCATTTTCTCCCCTCAGTCGATCATCAAAAAATGTTTCAAGCCCTGCTACCCCTTCAATTTCTGTGCTGTACCAATATCCAGAGCTATCCTTACTTGGATACGACACATACCCCAAGAGATGTGCGAACCCAGGAGTTTTATATGTTCGTTTTGCAAATGACTCATCCCCCTCAACAGCATTCCCAACAAGCACTTCCCCTTTCCTATCTAAAATCACACCCCTTTGTGCAAACAAAATAGATTGTTCGAGCCTGTTGTTTTCACTACGAGCTTGCAGTTCTGCTCCTGTACTTACTTGCAAATGAAAAGCTTCCCCTACAAGTGCAAGCATTACAATTATTACCCCAAGACCAAATATAGTAAGAGAACGTTTTTCAATTGGAGCAATGATTCTTCCTTGAAACTGATCAGTATCAAAGCTTGGAAGGTTTGATGCATCTAAGAGCACCTCATCTGGCTCAATTTCAAAATCAGCTCGTCTTGTTATCCTCCCACGGCGCATATAACGCTATTCTACACCATCGAACATTCGGTCCTTAATTATGTGTGCTGCCAGCATAAGAATAAGAAAAATACCTGACACATATGGAAATTCTTGCGGAAGTGCATAGAAATCTAAAAGGATCATAAAAATAAGCGGGACGTACCCAGGCACGTATACTAAAAACATAACCCCGAGTATAAATACTCCCCACCACGGCAAAAAGACGAAACTTGCCGCCATAATACTAAATGCAATTAAATATTTCATATTCCTGGATATGGAACCACACTCACCCACGTGTACGCATAAAAATGTTTTGGAAAGACAATCCAAAGACGTTTTGTTGAAGAACTTGGGTTTGTTTCAACTGCTCCAATACGCCCCAAGAATGTATTCCCATTGTATGGGAAAAATATTTCATCTCCTCGATCAACAGCAGTATCTTTAGGTGCAACAATGAACGCGCTCCCCCCTCCACGACCAGTTAACTCAAGTGGGATTCTGCTTGCTCCTGCGCGTACTTGTGTTTGTGAGTTTCCTTGAGAGAAGAGCGTCACGTACGCATAACGCCCCTCCACGCGATCTATACGTCCGATTGGAGCAATACCTCTTCCGAGTACTAAATCTCCCACAGAGACTGGTTCTCCAACCTCGATAAGTAGTGTGTCGTATGCAGTTTTTGGAGGCCAAGCAATAACACTCCCAAGTGCACCACTTTGAGGAATAAAGTTAATCAATTCTCGTAAATCTCGATTCTCCTCGAGAGTAAACGAATTGATTTGTAATTGGAGTTGAAGAGCAAGCTCACTATCTTCCAACCTTTTTACTTTTGCTACTAAATCACTCTTGTCTTTAAATATAGAAAAGAAACTTTGTGATGCTGAAGCTGTTGCTGAGTTTACCCCTGCAGATTGCGCAAACACACCTTCCAGCACACCGGGAGCCATGTGTGATACAGCAGAGACAAGTGCCCATCCTGTGAAAAATACCCCTACTGAAATAAGCAGGAATGGCGGTATTGAAATAATGCTACGTTTTCGGCGCCAAGTCTTCTTCATGAGCAAGTATTACGTCCTTATAATCTTTTACGTTCTCGGTAATGATGCCGGTACCCCGCACAACAGCAGTGAGAGGCTCTTCGACCACGTGCACAGGAACTCCTAATATATTCTTAAGCATCACAGAAAGTCCCTTCATACACGCTCCTCCTCCAAAGATATATGCTCCTCGCTGCATAATGTCTCCCAACACTTCCGGGGGTGTTACCTCCACAACTTCTTGAATGACATCCATGAGAGCTTCAATAGAAGATGCGAGTGCTGAGCGTATATGTGCATCAGTTATTACAACTTCACGAGGAAGTCCCGTTAAGATGTCCCTCCCACGCACTGTCATATGTAGCTGCTCTACCGCAGGCACAAGACTTGTTACCTTCATTTTGAGATCTTCTGCAGTCTTCTCTCCTACAATCATTTTAAATTCATCACGGATGTAATCAATGATGTCTCGGTTAAATGCATCTCCTGCAATAGTACTTTGTTTTGAAGCAACAATTCCACCAAGAGAAATCATTGCGATATCTGTGGTTCCCCCTCCAATATCAATAACCATAGTTCCTACTGGCTCTCGGATTGGAAGCTTTGCCCCAATAGCTCCTGCCATTGGTTCCTCCACAACATACACTTCTCGTGCCCCTGCATTAATTGCAGCGTCTCGCACAGCCCTACTTTCTACATTGGTAATACCAGATGGAATTCCAATAACTACACGTGGACCAAAAAGACGTCTTTCGTCTCCTTGTACCTTGTCTATAAAATACGCAAGCATTTCTTCTGCCACTTCAAAGTCTGAAATAACCCCATCTTGCAGTGGGCGAATAGCAGTAATGTGCGCTGGAGTACGCCCAATCATTTCTCGTGCTTCAGTACCCACAGCAACCACCTGCCCTGTTTTAGTATTAACAGCAACAACAGAAGGCTCGTTGATAAGCACCCCTTTCCCTCGAACATAAACAAGTGTATTGGCTGTTCCTAAGTCTATACCGATGTCGTGTCCAAAAAGTCCTCTAAATATTTTTTTTATATCTGGCATACTTCCTCCTCTTTCATGTCGGCAGTTTCTCCCGTATTCCTATCCGTAACTTCATACGTTCCATTCTCAACCCCTCGTTTCCCTACAACAACTCGCTTGCTGATCCCAATAAGATCAGAGTCGGCAAACTTCTCACCCGCACTCTTGTCCCTATCATCAAGTAGTACGCTGTACCCCTTTTCAGTTAGTTTTGTATACAAACTCTCGGCAGCATCCTTCACCTCATCCTGAAGTTGGATAAGGTGAACATCATACGGAGAGATAGCTTCAGGCCATACAAGCCCCTTATCATCTGCAAGTGCTTCTGCAATTGCGCCAATAAGTCGTGATGATCCAATACCGTATGAACCCATAACTACAGGAAGCGACTTCCCCTCTTCATCTTTATATACAAGCTTTAGTGGGTCTGAGAAACGTGTTCCTAACGAGAAAATGTTTCCAACTTCTGTTGCTTTAACTTCTTTGAGATTTTCTTTCTTTAAACCAAGCTTTTCAAGCACTTCATCGTTGTACACCTCTTCATTTACCGCAACACCGCTCTCTTCATCAATATAAATAGTATCTTCTCCTGCGTCAGTTACCATCTGGAACTCGTGAGAGAACTCTGCAAAAGATCCACCTGATGCAAAAGTTAGATATGTCCGCTCTCCTATACCAAGTCGGTTAAATACGTTTTTATATGCTTGCTTTGCAAGTTCATAAAATACTTCATGCTCTTCTTCTGTCTTTGAGAAAGAATAGAGGTCCTTCATTCGAAACTCTCGTCCTCGCAGTAGACCGCTTTTCGCTCGAAGTTCATTCCTGAACTTTGTTTGGATTTGATACGCATACTTTGGAAGATCGCGGTGTGAAGCAATGTGGTCTGTTAGAAGATCTGTTAGAGGTTCTTCGTGTGTTGTTGCAAGACCCACATCTCCCCCTGCCTTTAGCTGTGTCTTAAACCACACATCGAGCACTTCATCACTCCACCTTCCACTTGTCTCCCATGAAGCTTTATTTTGAAGTGCTGTTAGATGAAGTTCTTGTCCTCCAATAGCATTCATCTCTTCTTTGATGATTTGTTCAATCTTTTTTATTACATTCCATCCGAGTGGAAGAAATGTATAAGCACCTGCCATTTCTTTGTGTACAAAACCTGCACGAATGAGAAGCTGAGCATTTCGTGCTTCTTCATCTTTTGGCGCATCTTTACGCGTCTTTCCAATTAGGTCACTTTGTCGCATTGAGATCCATTATAGGCGACAGGATATATAAGAGCAAACTACCCCAACAGCTTCCCAATATCACTCACTGTTACAACAATCATAAGAAGAATAAGAAGTAGGAATCCAATAGTGTTTGCAGTCTGTGCAAATACTGGAGGCAAAGGACGTCTTACGAGTGCTTCAATAGCAACAAAGACAAGTCGTCCTCCATCAAGTGCTGGAACTGGGAGTAAATTAATAACAGCAAGGTTAAGAGAAATAAGTGCGGTGAGTGAAAGAAGAGGAATAATTCCGTTCTCTCCTGCATCAGCTACAACTCCTGCAATACCAATAGGCCCTGCGATTTGTGAGAAGTCAGCTGAGAGTGTAAGTGCTTGGAATAAGAATGTTCCAATACCAATAGTAATTTGCTTAAGTAGTGCACCCGTTACTATTACTGATTCAGAAAGAGTTTGTGTGAATGGAAGATCTATAACGCCAACCACAGCAAGACCAACTCCAATAGCACCCTGCCCTTCCACAATTCCATCCTCTGGAGTAACTGAAAGCAAAACCTCTTCTCCTTTTCGCTCTACGATGAGAGAAACTTCTGTATCTGTAGCGCCTCCTACAAATGCAACAAACGAATCAACTGAATCCCCACTGAATGAAGCATTTCCGTATGTTCCTTCCACAATTGCATCTCCTGCTTGGAGACCTGCATCAGATGCGGGAGTTCCTGCAACAACATGCGTAACAATCAAATTAACATCAGAAGCTGCTGGTATTTGCTCAGCAGTAAGTGCGCGTGGTGCGCCAGAATTAAGAACAATAAGAAGCAGCAGCCACGCAACAATTACATTCATTGCAACTCCCGCAAGAAGCACGAGCGCTTGAAGAATCTTTGGGCGACTTGTAAATGCTCGAGCAGAGTCTTTTGTTGCCTCCTCTGAGTCCTCTCCGTGTATTTTTACAAAACCACCAAATGGAAGTGCATTCAGTGTGTACTCAGTTTCTCCAATCTTCTTTCCCCAAATCTTTGGAGGGTACCCAAGACCAAACTCATCCACTCGCATACGAGACCACTTTGCAACGATAAAGTGCCCAAATTCATGAGCGATAATAAGTACGACAAGTACAACTATAAATGTAAGTATTCCCATTATTCTGAAATTTCTACCCTCTTTTTAGCCCCAAGCTCATCAAGATCCTTTGTTGCAGTCTCAATAATCTTCTGAATCTCATCTTTCTTTCCAAAGAATTCATCCTCTCCAATTGCAGCATCTTTCTTTTGCTTTTCAAAAATAGACACGGCATCATTTCGTGCACCACGAAGCGTTACCTTTGATTGCTCAAGACGATCTCCAATAAGTTTAAGCAACATGTCTCGCCTTTCCTGTGTAAGGTCTGGGAAAATAACACGAATAGTCGTGTCTCCTGCTTGTACTGACACCCCAAGGTCAGCCTCAGCAAGTGCTTTTTCAATATGCTTTGTGTTTTCCCTGTCCCATGGAGAAATAACTAATGTCTTTGCATCTTCTACTCCAACGCTTGCAACTTGTGAAAGTGGTGTCATTGCACCGTACACATCTACTCGAACATTCTCAAGAAGTTGAGGTGCGGCTCGTCCCGTCCTAACACCAGAAAGCTCCTTAACAAGCCACTCTTTTGTTTCTGCTACTTTTACTTTTAGTTCATCCATAATGCGGTGATTGTATCACGACTCACTTAAGGATGGGAAGCGTTAAAGCCAGATGTTCCAACATAAATTTCGCACTTGCTCCCCGCTGCTCTATATACTGCCTAAAAGCCATCACATCCCCTATCTCATCTTTATACTTTTCTTTATCTACTGCTGCAGAAAGCACTACTTCTAAATCCCTTATGAGCTTCTTTGCTCCTAGTGCATCTTTATCTTTTATAATCTTTGCAGTTATTTTTTGTCGCGCAGTAGTTGAGGCGCTTAAAAATTCTTTTGCGAAAGAGAGATCATCTTCTCCCGAATTAATCCCAACACGTACAAAACGAGAAAGAAGCGTTGGGAGCAACATGTCTATACTTGGAACAATAAGTGCAATGTGCGCATGTGCTGGTGGCTCTTCTACAATTTTGAGAAGTGCGTTCTGTGCCTCTCGATCTATTTTTTCTGTTGCAATTACCGTTAGCGTCCTTTCTCCACCAAGCGGTGTTGTATTGATTGCACGCACTAAATCTCGCGCATCTTCTACCAAAAACTTTTCTTGTTCATAAATGCGAGTGTCTATGTGCGCTACAGGAAGTTCCTCCTGCAAAGCCTTTGTGCAGGCGCCACATGTGCTTGGAGTATCTATATATAAGAGTGCGTGGTGCATTGGAAATATAATACTACATATTGACTAATTATGTATTTGTGCTATAGTCTTTCCCAGAAAACCTCCTTTTGTTGGGGGTTCTATCTGGGAGAGAATCATGAAAATCTCTACTTCTTTTGCTGCCGTTTTGGCAGTCTGCTCATTGTCGTCAATCGCGTCGGCGCAAACCGTGCCGACAGAAAGTGAGGCGTACGTTTCGTATTCCTCACAATATATACACCCTGCCTTTGGGGAAATATCCGAAGACGGATATTTCCGGGCCGGTGTCAGCCACATTTTTGAAAATGGTTTCTTCCTTCAACTTGAAGGAACATACCACGATCAGAATGACTGGCAGTACAGCGGTGAAGGTTCTGCCATTACTGGCGGCATCACAACTGGTTGTTTTGGCATGCAGTGTACCGGTGTTGTCACGTTCTACGATCGGTTCGACTGGGATACAAGCGTGTACTATATGCGCGTCCAGGTCGCTGACACCTACAGTGTTGCCGGTGGCGAATTTTCCTGGGACTTTGGTCTCGGAGAATATGCGAACAACTGGCGTGAGCCGTCGACCGTCTATGGAGATGTCGCTTTTGATGTCCCCTTCGGCGAAAGGTGGTCAGCTGGTGTTTCGGTCAACATGAGCGAGGTTACTGATCGCTGGGACACCGAACGCTTTACCACCTATGGTGTTGAACTTCAGCGCAGATTCAATGAATTTGAGGCCGGTCTCGAATTTACGTCAACAACGTACAATGGGAACACATCGTGGATGGACGGCGGTAACGCTGTCACATTCCGTATTGCACGACCGCTCACGATTTCTTAACTGAAATTATGTGAGGACAAACAAAAGAGCGACCTTTTCTGGTCGCTCTTTTTCTTTACCTCTTACTTATGATACTTCTCTGATAGGTATCTAAATGCTTAAGTGCAATCCCCGTACCCTTTACTACACAAAAATATGCATCATTTGCTAACCGTGCCTTTACTCCAGTCTTTCTAAATACAAGTTCTGGGAAATTTCGAAGTTGTGACGTACCTCCTGTCATTATGATTCCCCTATCGATAATATCGGCGGCAAGTTCTGGAGGAGTTTGCTCAAGCACGGTACGAATTGCACGAATCATTTCCCTAAGTTCTTTTGCAACAGCATCTACAACATCATTAGTATTTAATTCAACAGTTCGTGGAAGTCCTGATACCAAATCTCTTCCTCTAACCTCCATGGTTAATGGCACATCAAGAGGAAGTGCCGCTCCAATCTTTACTTTTATATCCTCTGCCATCTTGTCTCCAATAGCGAGGTTATAGTTTTTCTTTAAATAATCAACGAGTGCGTGGTCAAGCTTATTTCCTGAGCACTTTACAGAATTAGCACACACGATTCCCCCCAATGAAATTACCGCAGCATCAATTGTTCCTCCTCCAGCGTCTACGATCATATTTCCATACGGCTCGTGAATTGGAATACCTGCACCAATAGCAGCAAGGATTGGTTCCTTTACCACATATGCATTTTTAGCTCCTGCACGAGTTGCGGCTTCAATTACCGCTCGACGCTCAGTACCTGTAACTCCAGCGGGTACTGAGATCATTACGTTAGGCTTAAAGAAATTCCACTTGCCCAAAGCTTTTCGCATGTAGTACCTAAGCATAGCTTCTGTAACACGATAGTCTGCGATAACGCCGTCCTTCATGGGGCGATACGCAACGATATCATCTGGAGTACGTCCAATCATTTTCTTTGCCTCAGCTCCAATTGCGAGCACTTTATTATTTTGCTCAGACACCGCAACTACAGATGGTTCATTTAATACAACCCCTTTATCTGGCAAATACACCAAAATATTTGTGGTTCCAAGATCTATTCCTAATTTTGGTGAAAAGAAACTCATGATTCTATACGTTCAATTTTTGCCCCAAGAGCTGAAAGCCTTCCTTCAATATCTGCATACCCTCGATCGATAAGATGCACATTATCTATAGTTCCTGTTCCTTGTGCAAGGAGCGCTGCAATTATGTACGCCAGTCCAGCCCTAATATCAGGACCTGTTAAGTGTCGTGCTTTTAATTTTGATGGACCATATACGGTAATTTGATGCGGGTTCCAAACACTGGCCCTTGCTCCCATACGAACAAGATCTTGTACAAAATTAAATCTATTATCAAATACTGTCTCCAATACCGTGCTCTCTCCTTTTGTCTGCGTAAGAAATACAACCATAGGAGCTTGTAGATCGGTTGGGAATCCTGGATACTCATGCGTCCTAAATGAAATTGGTTCAAATGAACTGTTTGGTTTTATATTGTTTTTAATAACAATAGAATTCTTTGTAGTTGTAATTGGAACTCCTGATTCTTTCAAAAGTTCAATAACAATTTGAAGGTGTTCTGGAATCACATTCTTAATTACAAGATCCTTTGCTAGAAGTGCTCCAAGAATCAAGAAGCTTCCAGCCTCAATACGATCAGGAAGTACCGGAAATACTTTCTTTTGCTTTAGGGTTTTTGTTGGAGTAATTGTAATTGTTGGAGTACCTGCTCCTGTAATTTTTGCCCCTCCTGCATTTAAACAATCTGCCAAGAAAGCAATCTCTGGCTCCATTGCACAGTTATGAAGCACTGTTTTTCCATTTGCTCTTGTTGCTGCAAACATGAGCGCCTCAGTTCCTGTCATACTCATTGTTTTGAAGAAGATGTCAGCACCACGCAATCCCCCTCGTGGAGCAGTAATGGTGTAAGCCTCACCACTGTGCGTTACTGTTGCGCCCATTTTTTCATACCCGCTTAAGAAGAGGTCAATTGGACGTGCGCCAAGCACACATCCTCCAGGATGCGGAAATACAACTTTCCCGTACCGAGCAAGTGTAGGACCTGTCAAAATAATTGAAGCCCTAAGACGCTTAGCAACATCAGCGACTAACTCCCCTTTTGATTTCTCCGCTGGAGTAATAGTAAGCACTTGCCCTTTTTGAGAAACAGTTGCTCCAAGTCCTGAGAGAAGTTCTTGCATTGCAATAACATCTCGAATTTCTGGAAGCTTTTTTATCTGTACTGATTTATTAAAAAGAATTGCAGCTGCCATAAGTGGCAGTGCTGCATTTTTCGCTCCACTAATAGTAACTTCACCTGAAAGAGTCTTCCTTCCGTTCAAACCTTTTACTACAAGCATTTCACGCGAATTCATCTACCTATTGTACGCAGTATTTTATTCCTGTCCAAATTGCTTCCCTTCGTGATTTTTTGGATTGATCTCCCACCAAAATTTCTTTGAAAAATGTTTTGCTTGATTACAAATGCTTTTAAGGTAATACAGGTCTTTGGTTGGGATCCCTTGCAAGAGCATCCCCATACGACTCATCGCTAGTGGTTTTAAGCCATCTTTCTCACGAGAAGCATTGAGTTTGGTGCGAAAATATACCATAAGTTCCCCGCGCTCTGTTTTGCGGCTCTTCTCTTGTTTAAACTCAGGTAAATTTGCTCCAATGTGTTCCATATTGTATTTCCTATTATATAGGAGTACTATCAGTCTTAGAAGAATTTGAGTGCCGAGGCTTGAAGCACCCCCTTCCAGCACGCACTCAAAAGCAAGTGGTTCGAGCTTCCCAACCCCGAGGGAACAGCTCTACCAACCATCCGCTTGCGACCCGGTGGCCAAGGAAACCCTGTCCAGAAACTCCTTGGCCACCACCTTTCGCCCTCAGTTCACTCTGATGGGCGTTTTTTGTTATACTCAAACAGATGAAAGAGATCGTACAAGATGGAGACCCAGTACTAAGGGGAGACGCGCAGGAAGTACCTGCGGATCTTTTTAATACCCCAAAGCTTTCAAAGATGCTTGAGGACATGAAAGCATCCCTCGACAATGCAAAACACGGTGTTGCCCTTGCTGCGCCACAAATTGCCATCCCTTACAGAATCTTTATTGTGCGATATGACCGAATGCTCCCTGGAGAAACAGAAGAAGAGGTTGAGGAAAAAATTGCAGATATTGGGATTTTTATTAACCCAGAAATTATAAAAACCTCAAGGAAGAGGTCTCCTGTACCCGAGGGGTGTCTTTCAGTTGATGGAGTATACGGAGAGACAGAGCGATTTGATCGAGCCACGGTAAAGGCACAAGACGCTGAAGGAAATTGGTTTACTCGCGGCGGAGGAGGAATTTTGGCTCAAGCCTTCCAGCATGAGATAGATCACTTGAATGGAGTTTTATTTATTGATCACGCAGAAAATTTACAAAAACATGAGTCTTAAATTTGCATACTTTGGAACACCACCCTTTGCTGTACGCGTACTAGAAGAGTTGCAAGAGCGAAACCTTTCTCCTTCTCTTATTGTTACGGCGCCAGACAAAAAAGCTGGGCGAGGCCTTACACTCACTCCCCCTGCAGTTAAGGTGTGGGCAGAGAAAAACAATATCCCCATAATTCAACCTGAATCTCTTAAGGAAATTCCTGAGGAACTCAAGGCTGATTTTGATGTCTTTGTAGTAGCAGCGTATGGAAAGATTTTGAAAAAAGAACTTATTGACCTTCCTCGATGCGGGACACTCAACGTGCACCCTTCCCTTCTTCCAAAATACAGAGGAGCGTCTCCTATTGAGGGGCAGATTTTACATGATGAAAAACCTGTTGGCGTAACGATAATGCAGATGGATGAGGACCTCGATCACGGACCTATTGTTCTGCAGAGAGAAAAAACCCTTCCTGCATGGCCTATACGAAAAGATGAGCTCACTCGAGTATTTGCAGCCTATGGTGGAGAAATTTTAGCTGAAGCAATGACCAAGTGGTGTGATGGAAAAATAGAAGCTGTACCCCAAGACCATGAGAAAGCTACCTTTACCGCAAAATTAAAAAAAGAAGATGGAGAAATTAACTTTGCTGATGACCCATACCAAAATTTCCTAAAGTTCTGTGCATTCCATCCGTGGCCTGGAACATTCTTCTTTGCTGATGGCATTCGTATAAAAATAGCTGACGCCACGTATCACGAAGGAATCTTCCTTCCGACAAAAGTAATCCCGGAAGGTAAGAAGGAAGTCCGCTATCGCGAACTTACTGGTTACAACCTACCGCTTGAAGCCCCGAAGCAGTGATTTCACCGCTCGACCTCCATTCTTAAACATAGAACTGTCTTTCCCTCTATCCTTTCGAATTTCATTTGAAAGACCTTTCTTTACATCAGAAATAGCATTTTGCATTGAGCGACGTGTTGATTCAGCACGATAAAATTTCCCATTTACAGAAACATTTGCTTCTGCACGGTATACCGCATTGTTATTCTTCCGCTCTTCTACAAGCTGAAGCTCAACCTCAACAAGCGCTGCTTCCTGATCTGCGCCAAGCATTCGCGTTGCTGACTCAATTTTTTGCTGACAAAGCTCTTCTATGTCTGGACTGATAGTGTAGTTTGTTCCTTTAAAGATTATATTCATGATTCAATTGAAAATACTTTATTAGGTGAACGAAATCCTGATAACATTTGGATCGTTCTTGGCGGAACAGAAAATCTCTCCGCCAATATTTCAATAATACGCCTGTTTGCCATATTTTGCTGTGCTGGCTCTCGCACATGTATCGTAAGCTCACGCCGATCATCCATTTCAATGATCCGCTCCTTCTTTGCTCCTGGAAGTGCGCGAACTTTTACGTACATATTATTCTCCTGCGTAGTGCTCTTTTAGATAAGAGATAATATCGTCTGACTCATACATACTCACCTCTCGCTCACCATCAACCAAGAATGGAACCATTTGCTGACCTCCCTTTTCAAGAAGCTCGTCCACAACTCCATCGTCTGCAATGTTTCGCTCTTCAATCCTGTCTTCAATATCAAGTTCGGCAATAGTATTTTTTACCTTTGCGCAGAACGGACACCCTGTTTTTACGTATAGTGTAAGCATGTGAAATATAAAATTACCTTATATTTGTGGAGTATATCACATTGCAAATTAGAGCTTTTTGGGTACAATGCCTGCACACCTAAAGGAGGTGCAATTATATTCCGTGGTAGCTCAGCGGTAGAGCAAACGACTGTTAATCGTTAGGTCACAGGTTCGAATCCTGTCCACGGAGCAAGATAAAAAATAGCCTTATTTTAGGGGCTATTTTTTTGAATAAAGTTTATATTTTTTTAGTTAAGTATCATCACGACCAACCTCAACCTCTTCAAGAATTTGCTTCGTTACATAAAAGGTTCTTGTATCCTCTACCATTGGCTCTGTAGCAAAAGATTCACCTTCATCTCGAACAAGGGTTTGTACACTAACTCGATACTCTGCTTCTGGATCATGGACCAACTCGCCAATCCCAACACTAGTTACTTTAATACGGTCACCAAGAAGTATTTCTGACTTTTTAGTAAATACTTCACCTGATATATCAAAAAGTGTTAGATAGTAGAAAGTTCCTGAGCCACCATTGTTAACAGCTACTACTGTTAGCAGATCAGTGTTTAAACCATTCTTCCACACCGAATACTGATCAAGCACGGTTAAATTTCCTCTTGACGCAGATTCTGGAACTATTTCATAAGACCCAGTACCATCGGTAAGTTGTACCGATTTATTATTTTCTGGAGCGAGAATTTCAGAATTTTTAAATAATAAATATAAAACTGTATTCGCTTTATATTTATCAAAAGGAATTATTTCACCACTCTCTGTTTCGACGTATATGTCGTCGTTTGTGAAATTAAATTTATAAATTCCAAAAGCTACAACAAGTAGAATTAGAAACCCTGGAATGATTAAAATTTTCATACTTAAAGTATAACGTTAAATGCCTACCCCCTCACGCCACTCACTGTAGGATCTGTAACCTCAAATGAGGATCCTGTAACAACACCCTTAAACCAAATCCAAGCGCTGCTCATTCCATTTGAAATACTATTTTGAATTGAGCCTCGCAAACACTGAGTATTTTTATCTGCCTCTGTTACAGGTATTTGAAAACTAGTTTTGTTTTCTATTGTTACAAGACCTGTGTCTGTTGTTGTAAGTTTTACCACCAGATCTTCTGAAACAACCACACGGTCACCTGCCATAAGGGGTGCACCGGCTGAAGCTATAAAAATATTAATACCTCGTGAGATCCACACCTTATTCTCACCTTCTACTGAAACGATTGACCCTTTTGAGATATATCGAGGCTTTATATCATTACAAACAATATTATCTGCAAATCCAGTTGCAACAGCCTTCGCCTGCTCTGCAAGAATATCCTGGATAGCAGCAATGGCTTTACCTGCAATGTATTTTGTTTCTTCTGAGTCAATTCCATCATCAAAATTTACTTCATTCTCAATACCAGAAAGCCTCTTTATAACCTCATCTTCAATTCCTAGACTGTCGACATCTATTCCCAAAGTTTCTTCTACTTGTGCCTTCCCTTCTCGATATTGCTGATCATACGCAACTTGAGCAAATACATTGGGGGTAAATAAGAAAAATCCTATAAGTACTGAGATAAATATTTTCATGTATTTAATATATCATCTTGTTATATACTTATATTATGAAAACTTTAAAATGCGACTTATGTGACGTAACAGCTGAAGGAGAGACATTCGAGGAGTGGATGAAAGCACTTCATCCACACTACATGGAAGCTCACGCTGATGTGATGAAAGACTCTGGAAAAACAAGAGAGGACATGGAAAAATGGATGGTGGAGAACAAAGCACGTTTTGATGCAGCAGAATAAATAAAAATATATGCAAAAAATAAAAATTGAACAACACACATTTGCAGGAGGAACTTGGTTTGTGGGGTGGCTATTTACCATCGGCTTTCTACACCTAACCTTTTGGCAAGGAGTGCTCGCAATTATTCTTTGGCCATACTACTTAGGAATAAACTTCAGTCCTTTAGGAATGTAGTAGTAAAAAATCCCCTTCTAGGGGATTTTTATTTATACAAACAATCTTGCTAACCTAAGTTCTTCATAGGAGTACTTCCCCTTTAGCTTTTTATACGCACCAGAAAGTTTTGCTTCTTTTAAAGATTTAAATGCCGCTTTAATTGCCTTAAGGTCAGCTACTTCTGGTTTTAGATACTCAATATCCCCCACACCTTCTGTCTGCAGTTTTTCAAGATGAGAAATAATTGTTCCAACTGTCATACTTCGCTCTTTCGCCATATCCTTGAGACTCATCTTTTCTTCTACCATAGGAAGTGTTTTATGATGTGATGCTATTACGTCCTCAAGACCTTCAGACACTACTGCTTTATTCTTTGCTATCTCTCGCTCGTCATTTGTTCCTCCACACAAATTAATAAAAGTGTCGTGCATTGCACAAAACTCATCCTTACTAAATTTCGCAACTCTCTTTGACCATTTTGATGATTCGTCCAAAAGCCATTTATTAAGTTCAATTACATACGGATCTACTGTTAGTGCCATTCGGTTAAGCCCAAGTAGCGTAAGTCCCTCAATGCTTCGAAGACGTGAGAGTGCCACATACCCTTGCCCTGGCACAAATGAGCGAGAAAGATCGATCTCAGCGGCATCAAGGCTCATTCCTTGGCTTTTGTGTACAGTAATAGCCCAAGCAAGGCGTATTGGAAGCTGATCTACTGCTGCAAGTATCTTTCCATTATCTTCCACCTCCCATGTGGCAGGCTTTACGGTTATAGATTTCCCAGAATACGTCTCGACTATAGGGGCACCTTCATCAAATCCTACAACTTTTCCAAGAGTTCCGTTCACGTACCCTTCTTCAAAAGAGTTCTTCACGAACATTACAATTGCGTCTTTCTTTATATTTAAGTATTGAGGAGCCAAAATACCTTTTGAAAGGGTTGCAACAAGATTAGCCTTCCCTCTGGTCACCATTTCATATGAGGAAGCCTCTCCAGGAAGTTTTGCAAGCTCAGCTTCATTAATCTCATCTACATCTGCATTGTGTGTATACAAGCGAGTTGGTTCACCGTTTCTTCTTTCTTTTGATTCAAGCAGCTCTTCTAATACTTCCTGTGTGCTATATGAAATTTCCCCATCACGAATCTCAGCCAAAATAGATTCTAGTGATCCACCACTTTGTCGGTGCTGTTCTTCAAGATAACAAACACGTATGTCCATTGTTCTCCAAGCTTCCGAACTGTCTATGTATGTTGTTGCTCCACCTTTTGTAATTGGAGGCAACTGAAAAAAATCACCTGAAAGTACCACCTGCATTCCACCAAAAGGTTTGCTACTCCCCTTCATTGCTTTTGCAAGCCGGTCTAAACAATTAAACATTTCTGGATGCATCATTGAGACCTCATCAATAATAAGTACTTTTGTTTTGTCGTACCGTTTCCAAAGGTGCTCTTTTTGTACCAACATCTCTATATCAGATTCTGAAAGTGTGTCTTTGATACCAATACCACTCCAAGAGTGGATTGTCATACCTCCTAAGTGTGTTGCTGCTATTCCAGTTGACGCAGTAACGGCAACAGGAACACCACGCTCTTTAAGATGCTTTACGTATTTGTTAAGCACGTATGTTTTCCCGGACCCCGCAGCACCAGTAAGGTAGACATTGCGTCCCGCTTTTAGAATATTGAGAGCTTCCGTTTGAATCATGCTCGCCATTTTAACACGTACCCCATTTCATGTATTCAGGTGGTGATACAATACATCCAATGAAGTTCTTCAAAAGCATTTTGTCTAAGTCTTTTTCTGGAGACATAAAAGATGACGCACAAACAATAGAAAAATTTAGTAAAGACACCAGTCTTTTTAAGGTAATACCCTCTCTTGTTGTTTCTCCCAAAAACACTAGTGATGTGCAAGATCTTGTACACGCTGTAGCACAAGCCAGAGAACACGGAGAAGACGTTTCTCTTACAGGCCGTTCTGCAGGAACCGATATGACAGGAGGACCTCTTACTCAATCTGTTGTTGTTGAGTTTACTGATTATATGAACCACCTTATTGAGGTTGGTGACGGATACGCTATTACAGAGCCTGGTGTCTATTTCCGAGACTTTGATGATGCAACACAGAAAAAAGGATGGGAATTCCCTTCATACCCTGCATCTCGTGAGATTGCAGCACTTGGTGGAATGATTATGAATAATGCAGGAGGAGAAAAGTCTCTCACGTATGGAAAGACTGCGAACTTTATAGAATCATTATCTATGGTACTTGCAGATGGAAAGGAGTACGATTTTTCAAAACTTTCTCTTGAAGAATTAGAGGCAAAAAAGAAATTGAAAGGTTTTGAAGGAAAGTTGTATCGGAAGATGGCAGTACTTGTTCAAGATAATCAAAAAGCAATTCAAAAAGCAAAACCAAACGTTACAAAAAACTCTTCCGGGTATGCTCTCTGGGATGTATTTGATGAAAAAGAGAAAACATTTGATCTCACTCGCCTACTTACTGGATCCCAAGGCACCTTAGGACTTCTTACAAAAGCAAAAATACGTCTTGTCCATCCAGAAAAAAACACTCGAATGCTGGTTATCTTTCTTGATGATTTACATAAACTCGGAGACCTCGCGAAAGAAGTTCTGGAGCACAAGCCTGAGTGTCTTGAATCATATGATGACAAGACACTTGGTGTAGCACTTCGATATTTTGGCGACATTGTAAAACGAATGAAAGGAAATCTTTTCACGCTTGGATTATCTTTCCTTCCAGAATTTTTCTCTGTACTTACCGGAGGTATGCCCAAGCTTATTATTATTGCTGAGTTTACTGCAGACACAGATGAAGAAGCCTACAAGAAAGCGGTGGAAGCAGAAAAAGCAATTGAACACTTTGATCTTCGAACTCGTGTTACTCAATCCCCTGCAGAGGGTGAAAAATATTGGACAGTAAGGCGCGAGAGCTTTAACCTCTTACGAAAACACACGAAGGAACTTCGCACAGCTCCTTTCATTGAAGATATTGTGGTGCGTCCCGAAAAACTTCCTGAATTCCTACCAAAACTTTACAACATACTCGATGAGTATAAAGATCGAATGATCTACACAATTGCAGGTCATGTAGGGAGCGGAAACCTTCACGTCATCCCTCTTATGGATCTTTCTATACCCGGGACAAAAGAACTCATGGATGAGATTTGTGAAAAAGTTAATAAACTTGTCTTTTCATACAAAGGCTCAATGAGTGGAGAACACAATGACGGACTTATCCGCACCAGGTACCTTCCTGACATGTTTGGTCCTGAAGTGTATGGACTTTTTGAAGAAACAAAAAAGATCTTTGATCCTAAAAACATTTTTAATCCTGGTAAGAAGGTTGGCTTTTCAAAAAAGTTTGTATACGAGCACGTGGACACCTCTATGTCATAAACACTCTCTTCTTTCAGGATTCTTCCTGCTGTGACACACTATGTGTATGAAAATAGTAATAATACTTATAGGAATACTTGTCGTTCTTGGGTTTATTTTTGTTAAAACATATCAATCATCTCCTGGATTTACGACACAAGAGTACGCTGAGGAATTTTATAAAAATGCTCCAAAATGTAATGGGTTTAGTTTTGTCCTTAACAAAGAAGCCACATACGCTGATGCACCAGAACAAAGTCTTTGTATTGGTCTACTTATTAAATAAAAATAACTACTATGAAAAAAATACCTTGCTACGACTGCAAAGAAGAGTTTCAGGCAGAAACACCAAAAGAAGTTCTTGATCAAATGTACGCACACTATATGAGCGAACACAAAGACGTTATTACTGGTGCAACCGAAGAAGAAAAGAAAGCGTGGATGGATGTGTTCAATGCTGACTGGGAGGAAGCGCTAGAGGAATAATCGTGAACCAATAAGGTAGCTGGTAAGCGCAACTGACCCAGACAGTGTTGCTCCCCATACCATATCAACAAGTGTCACAGTAAGTGGCCAGTCTTTAGTTGTAGCAAGATTTGTAAGATCATAAGTAGCATATGCAACAAAACCAAAGAAAGCACCGAGAAGAATTGCTTTCGTGAGTGAACCAGCATCCAGCGCAGGAAGCACTGCAAATACTAAGATTCCAACAATGAACAGTAAATAGAAGATTATTGCAGCAACCCAATTTACAGGACCTAGTAAAAATCCAATCTGATTTTGATAAAAGTTTTTTGCAACAAAACCAAGCCAGATCATATCAATCAGAAAAAAGACAGGAATGGTGAGAAAGTATAAATAAACTATTTGAATTAATGTCATAAGATAAAAGTATATCAACAAAAAATATTTTTTTGAAAGAAAAACAGCCACTTTGTTGCTACACTCAATGTACATAGAAGATTTATAGGTAATTAAAAATTTAAATGAAGAGAAAAGATTTCTTTAACCTTTCCGCACTCCTTTTTGGACTTGCTGGAGCACTACACCTTATTCGATTCTTTAGATCATGGGATCTAACAATTGGGACATTTGAAATGCCGCTTTGGGCAAGCCTTGTAATTGGAGCTGTCGCTGCAGTAATGGCTTTCAATGGATGGCAGATGGGACGAAAATAACCCCCAGACATAGTAAAAAGCACTTTCAAAAGGTGCTTTTTTGTTTGTATTAAAGAACACCCCTGCATGAGTGCGTTAGAATATAAACATACTAGTTAAAGCATAATTTTATGATTGAATTATTTCACCTTGCCAGATTTTTCTTTTTTGACTGGATCTCCTGGATCTTGGCATTTTTGGCACTTGGAATAATTCTATTCATTGCCGCTAAAAAGGTATGTTCTACCAAGATGGAACTTACACTTCTCGGCCTCTTTGGAATTAGTGCAATTTTTTGGCTACTCTCTTCTGGAATACCAGCAACACTCGCCTACCCTTGGAACCTAACAACCTACGGACCAGCTGCAGGACCTTCTCTTCCAGTTGCAAATGCACTCACCTTCTTCAAAAACTTTAGTGAGTTTGAACGAGTGGATGATATCGCGAGAGATCCTAGAGATCTGCCTGACCCAATCGATAGAGATTATGTAGATGATGTATTTATCACAATGCAGGCAAAAGAGGTTGTCTCTGAAATGGCTGATGGCGTAACTTTCAACTACTGGACATTTGATGGACAAGTACCAGGGCCATTCCTTCGTGTTCGTGAAGGAGATATGGTGCACCTAACGCTTGAAAACCCAGAGGAAAACATTCACCAGCACTCAATAGATCTTCATGCAGTTACTGGTCCTGGAGGAGGACACGCTGTTACGCGAGTGAATCCAGGTGAAGAGAAGACACTTAACTTCAAAGCAATGAAGCCAGGCCTTTATGTTTACCACTGCGCTACTCCAAATGTAGCAAATCATATGGCGCACGGTATGTACGGACTTATTCTCGTTGAGCCAGAAGAGAAACTTGCTGCAGTAGATCATGAGTTCTATGTAATGCAGGGAGAGTTCTACAGCGTAGGAAATCTTGGACGTAAAGGATTGCAGGTATTTGATGGACAGAAAATGCTTGATGGAGATGCCTCATACATTGTCTTCAATGGACGAACAGGAGCATTAACTGATCAAATGCAGGTTAAGACTGGAGAGTCTGTTCGTATGTATGTTGGAAATGGAGGAGTAAATCTCATTTCTTCATTCCACATGATTGGAGAAATCTTTGATCGCGTGTTCCCTGAAGCTGCACTTAACGTTGTGTATGAAGATGTGCAAACAACACTCGTGCCTGCGGGAGGCGCAACTATCGTTGAATTCACACCAGAAGTACCTGGAACATACATTCTTGTAGATCATGCACTTGCTCGACTAGACCGCGGTGCCTGGGGTACACTCATTGTTAATGGAGAAGACCGACCAGACATCTTCCAAGGAGACGAGGGTCACGGTGAGCACAGTCACTAAGACCAAAACTCTTAATAAGAAGATTGGACAAACTCCCCTACAAGCAATTCGGGAGTTTGTTTCAAAAAATATTCCAGCAACCTACGCTGGACGCCTTGATCCTATGGCAAGCGGAAAGCTACTTGTGCTTCTAGGAGAAGAAACAAAGCAGAAAGAAAAATATTTAAACCTTGATAAAGAATACATTATCGAGGTAATTCTTGATGTTGGAACTGACACAGGAGATGTTCTTGGAATTCCACAAGAAGCGCTTCAGGAAACACGGCTCTCAAACAATATTATTCAAAAAGCACTTGAAGCTGAGCTTGGTACCCACACACGAGAATACCCTCACTTCTCCTCAAAACCAGTTAATGGAAAGCCTCTTTTTGTGTACGCATTAGAAAATACACTTAACACTATAGAAATCCCTACTCATGAAGAGACCATTCATCGTTTAGAACTTATGGATACGCGTTTTGTGTCTTCACAATATCTTTCAAAGCATATTCAAGAAAAACTCTCTCATGTACCCCGCTCTACCCTTCCATCAAAAGCTATTGGTGCTGATTTTAGACAGGATCAAATACGAGAAGAGTGGAATACTCTCTTGCCTCAGACATGTAGAGGTTTCCAAGTTTTAAAAATACGAGCCGTTGTCGGGTCTGGAACTTATATGAGGACCCTTGCAACGCGTCTTGGAAAGACTTTTGGGACAAAAGCTCTTGCTCTCTCAATCCATCGTTCAAAAATTGGGAAATATAGAAAACTGCTCACTATCCCCATTTGGACAAAACTCTATTGACACATACACCACTTAGTACTACTATGCACGCATCAAAGCAGTCTGTACGGGATTCCTTAAGTCGAAGATAAAATCTGCAGAACAAGTTTTGAGTTAGTAAATAGTTTCTCATACAGAAATGAACAAAGGAACAATCGCTCGTGTCACTGACCGAGGATTTGGATTCATTAAGCCAGAGGACGGAGAGAAGGATCTTTTCTTCCACGCCAACGAGCTTAACGGAGCAGAATTCAATGATCTTCGTGAAGGTGATGCCGTTACGTTTGAACTTAGCGACGGACCGAAAGGACCAAACGCTACAAATGTAGCCCGAGCATAAACCAAAAACACCCGCCTCACGGCGGGTGTTTTTAATTGATTTAACCTTCTATCAGCTGTATAAGTTCTTTCTGCGTAGAAGGAACATTGGCGAGGTCAATATGACCAACTACCTCAAGCTCTACTCCTTCACAGATTCCAAGAATAATACTTGGGTTTAGAAGCTTACCGTTAAGATCTACAGGTTTTGTATGGTCTAGGAGAACGTCGATTTGCATCGACTTACGCGCATGCGTTACATCTCCGATCACACGGTATCCAATCGAGTCGGACACAACCTCTACACCACAACTACCTGTGTGCTTTCGATTTTCAGAGTTAACTCTAACAACCGTACCAAATGGAAGATCCAAATCCCTGCTCTTGGCCACAATAATCTCAGGATTACTGTATAGACCACTGGCAGTCGTGAATGGATCAGCATCGGTCTGCGCCTCAAGTGCGTTGTAACCGGTAAGCTTTACCGTATATGTTTCTGGAATGTGCGCTGCGAGAAAGTATCCTTCCTCAGCTGACTTTAGATTAGCTTCTGCGAAGGGAGCAACCATGGTTCCTCCAAACAAGAAATTCGCAATAGCGATCGAAGTTATAAGATGCATCATATGAATTGAGGTATAAATATACCGTATTAGATTAATGCCGCGCTATTATAATACATAATTGCACTATTTGTCAAGTATCTAGACCATACATACACTAAAAAGAGCCCTTTGTAGAGCCCTTTTTAAAAACTTGCCTAGTAAGAAATTGTGTATTCTTGTGGCCCCAGAGCGTATGCAGCAACTCTCGAGGGTTCAAAGAAAAACGTGATCTCATTTTCTTTGATTAAGAAAGAGCTATAGTTTGCTTCTCCTGCCTCAATTCCCTCTTTAAAGTACGCGTCTCCAAATTTTTCAGTGAAGTGTTCTTCTGCACCCTCAGCAATAGCTACAAGCGTCCAGCTACTAATGGCTAGTGCATCTCCAAGAGAAACTTCCTCTCCTGTGTCCTTATAGAAGTTGTGCCCCATTAATCGGGGAATACCATGCGCTCCCGCAAAGTCTTGGTACACAAAAAGAAGGACTCCAATAGTCTCATCCGTCTCAAAGACTTCTTCATCTTCTACAATAAGAACGTATGGTCGTCCTGTAGGACTTGGACCAAACTCCTCAGCTGCATCCCTAAAGTCAGCAACATATTGATCTATAATTGCTTCGAGATTTTCTGAAGCTTTTTTGTTCTCAAGCTTTTCATACCCAACAATTATCTGTGTATTTTGAGTTTCCTCTTGAAAATCAACAAGATTTTCATTTGGATCAGATTTTTCTGGTGCCGGAATAAAGAAAAGAGCCAGTAGCAAAATTATAATAAGAACCGCTCCTGCTATAACGCCGCTTTTTAATGTCATGCGTACAGTATACTACTTTGCCAAATTCTTTCTTCCCCACCTTAAACTCTTCCCAACAAAACAAAGATCATTAAGAAATCCATCAAGCCGTTCTTTTGTTTGTTCATTTTCTATCTCTCCTTGTGCCATTGGAAATAAAAGATCGGTTCGAATAGCTGAGAGTTTTAACTCTCGAACAACAGGTAGAAGATTTTCAATAACACGAGTACCTCCCCACGGTCCGGCTGATACTCCTGCAAACCCAACAACCTTGTTTCCGTACTCTGCGTGGTGCAGCAAATCCAAAACACTTTTTAGTGGACCTGGGTACCCATGATTATATTCAGGAGCCACGATAATAAGACCGTCTGCATCAGTCATTGTTTCTTTCCACTGAGGGAATTGATCTTTTATATCTTGCCCGTAGTTATCTAGCGGGAATGCAAAATCTTGCACATCAATAATTACCGTCTCTATGTCATTTCTATTTTCTGTAATATAAGCAGCAATAAGAGACGCAACTTTTTCGCTTGCTCTATCTTTTCTGTTTGTTCCTAGAAGGATTGGTATAAGAAGTTTCTCTTCAGACATATTTTATAAGTAATCTAGTAATGCTTCATAGTTTAGGAAATCAAAGAACTGATATCCATATTGAATTAGAATTCCAAAATTATCAGTGAGGAGCAAGAACCCAAGCCCTAAAAGGAACACCCCTCCAATCATTGAGACATATTTCAGATACTTACTTCCCTTCTCAATAAAGCTACTTGCATAACTTGTTGCTGCAGCAACAATAAGGAATGGAACCGCAAGACCCAAAGAAAAGATAAGGAGCAAGAACCCGCCCTGAAATGCAGTGGATGATGTTGAAGCAAGAAGAAGGATACTTGCAAGAATTGGGCCCACACAAGGTGTCCATCCAAAGGCAAATGCTGACCCGATTCCAAATGAAGTTGTTGGAGATCCAACCTTCATAAATGAAGGAAGTTTGATTCTTTTCTCAACTTGTAAGAATTTAAGATCAAATACCCCAAGCATAAACAACCCGAAGAGGATCACAAACAAACCACCAATACGAGCAAGCCAGATACGAACAGGTGCCAAGGCTTGTCCAAATAAACCAGCGAGTGTACCGAACATTACAAAGATAAGTGTAAATCCAAGGATAAAAGCCACTCCATTAAGAAGTATCTTTCTTTGCGCCTTCTTACGCTCTTCTCCCTCAAGTTTTGAGAAATCCTTTATTGATACTCCACTAATGAACCCAAGATATGCAGGAACAATAGGTAGCGTACACGGAGCAAGAAACATAACGAGTCCTGCTATGAATGCTGAAATGATAAACCCTATTTCTATTTCAATCATAGTGTTCCATCTAGTAATTTATTAGTAAGATCTTTCATTTCAGACAGTGTCATAAACCCTCGTTTATGGAAGATAATTTCTCCATCTTTAACAAAGAGTGTCTCCGGCATTGAGAACCCTCCGATTGCTTTATAGAAGCTGTCTTTGGGATCTTGCAGGAATGTGAGATCTGCAAAATGAACGTCTATCTCTGCAAGGAATGATTCAACCCTTTCACTATCTTCTCCTCGGTTTATAAGAACTACAGAAACATCCGTAAATTCTTTTTGAAGTTCAACAAAGTCTGGGACTTCTTGCACACAGAATGGACACCACACAGCCCAGCTATTAAGTATTGCGAATCCCTCAACAGAAGACGTCGCAATCTCTTCGCCGCTTTCATGATGTATGAGTAGAATATCTGGAACCTCGTCTCTTAATGCAGGAGAGTCACCTTTTAGAAACACTGCTCCGCCAATAGCAAGAAGTGCAACTAAAATGATTCCTACAATTATTTTCATAGAGAGTTAATGAGTCCTACTACATTGTCATATGGAAGTGCACCAGAGAACGGAACCATCTGACCATCATCAGTCACTACCACAGAGAATGGAGTGCCTCTTCCTCCAGCATTAAGTGCATCATCAAGATCTGCCTGTACTCGTGCAAGGTGCCTGTCACTATCAAGACAGCTCTGCATATCAACCGCACTAACGCCAACACCTTCAGCAAGACTTATATAAAGGCTCTCTCCCAAGCTTCTTTGATTCTCAAAGAGCTGTGATGTGTAGGTCCAGAACGCATCATTCCCTCCAAGCTCAGCCACACACTCTGATGCTTCTGCAGATCCTTGTGCATTCGCATGAATGTTTAGTGGGAAGTGTCGAAATACCCAAGCTACCTCTCCATCAAAATCTTTTACAACTCGGTCTACTGTTGGATGGAATCGTGAACAGAATGGACACTCAAAATCTGAATACTCCACAATTTTAATTGAGGCATTTGGATTTCCAAACAAGTGATCTGTCTCATCGATTGGACGAATATCAGCACTTGGATTACCTCCTCCCTCATGATTACCCTCTGCTACCATTTGTGTATTCCCTCCACCAAATAAAACAGCTCCAGCGATTAAACCTCCTGCCACTACGATTGACCCTGCAATTATTGTTCCTTGATTCATATTATTTATATAATTCAGTTTCTGGATGTACTGCGAGCCAGCTGAACCAGAATCCTCCTGTGTATGGAAGTTCTTCGCCCGCAATACTCATAGCCACCTCTCCGATACTATTCTTACTAATCACTACCTCCACGCCACCAAAAGAATCTTTCGTCTCGCCTTCTTTCAATGCATCCTTTGGATATGCCTTAAATGTACCATCTAGCTCAACTCCAAGCACAAAAGCCTTGGGGTGCAGCCGTTCATCATGGAATGTGGCACCAAAGGACACTGATTCACTGGTGTAATACTCTCCATATGGGTCTTGCCCATACAAGCGTACTGCCCCAGTGTCTTTTGAGAGTACTTTTGTATTAGGATGCTCTTTCTCCCAATCTCCCCACTGCACAGTATTTGAGCGAACAATAGAAAGTTTCTCTCCCACATGCTCTCCAACCACTGCTTCTCCAAGAACCTGTGACCAGAGAGACTCTTCTTCCCCTCTGTTATACATAAGGAGATTGCTCTTCCAAAGGCGACCTGATACACCAAACTCTTGCTCCTCACCCCCAACCCTCCTTTCAAATACAATTCCTGTGGCACAAAGCGGACAGTATGTTACCAACACCGGAGTGCCTCCTACTGTGTCATTTACAATTTCATGCCATACAAGAATTTGGTATGGATAAAAACGGTCTTCACCATTAATAGAAAGCCCAAGACCTACGTCACTTCCAATTAAAAAGTTTGCATCCTCAGCTGATAAAAACTTTGGGTCATCAATTGAAGGAATACCATCTTTTGCAGGTCCTCCTGAAAGAATCTCATCAAGTGGTATTGAGTGCCTTACACCATCTGTTACTGAAACTTCTCGTGTATTGTTTTTTTGCTTCATAGTGTCTATTTCTATAATTGTATCAGTTTGTTCAAAAGTAAATTCAGGACCTCTATTTTGCGCGATAAAGAAATATCCAATACCTGCAATTACAAACAAAACGACTATTGCGATTATTTGGACAGGGCTTTTCATACAACTTTTAGGATTTTTTTAATTAAACCAACAATTGGTTTGTTAGTAAGTTCATAACAAACTTTTTGCCCATCTCGAAAACAGCACACGATATTAAGTGCTTCTAGTTTAGAAAGCTGGTGACTTGTCGCCGACTGACTTGCACCAACCTCATGTGCAATTTCGTTTACACACATATCTCGTTCTTCAGAGAAAAGAAGATTGAGAATTTTCAATCGAGTAGTATCTCCCAAAAGTTTCAGGAGTTCTGCTGATTCTTCAATGTTTGAAGATATGAACATATATTCATATTACTTTAAAGTTTTTATTCTGCAACTATTAATAGCCAACAGTTACTTGTCTAGCCTCCACAAGTGTGAGAATTTCCTGAAGCTTTTTGCTTTGCATGTTCTGCATTCCACCCAAGCCAATTACATCCAATTTGAATAGATGTTGCTAACCCACCGACAGCAAGGAATAGAATGAAGAACCAGGCGTATGGCGTTAAGAAGAAGAAGTACGAAACAAAAAATCCAAACCACAGCCCCATGCACCAAGGACAATTAATAAGAGTGCTTAATGTCCCTAAAAATGTTGTTTTTGGCTGTCCATAGAACCATCCTCGTATAAATGCAGTAATGCTGTCATACACAAAGAGTCGTGTGAGACGGAATGTTGCAAGTGTAAGTAAGAAGAAATCAAAAACCGAAATCCATGTTGGGAGCAAATCTTTTGACCCTAAATGAACTACCGCGAAAATAGCAGCAATGAAAAAGAACAATGAAAATATTGTGTGCCAAAAATGAATACGCATCACTTGATTATATCAGGTGATGCGTATTCTTCTAGAGTAAATTTTTATTTCTTGAGGAAAGCTTTGATGAACCCTTGGGCGCTATGCGCCTGCGGACTTCGTGGAATCACTGATGTTGTGATCGGTTTTGCCACTCGCCCATAATTTAGCTTCTTCAGAGGAGTTGCGAGAACTGAATCTACATCAATATCACACACGTTGTCATATTTCATAGTATCTGCCTCAAAGGCATGGAGTGTCTCACGGAGGATTTTATTACAATCTCCCTGCAAACACTCTCGTATTGCTGATGGATTATCGTTCATGATGAACGTATTATACCACTCTTACATCTCTTTTGTCAAGCGCTACTATTTGCCTTATATTTACGATATTTTTTAAAAACAAGGGGAACAAGCGACAATCCCCCCAGGAGAAGGAGTGCGAAAACAAGGGATGGGGTCATTATGTCTCCCGTACTGGCAATACGTGAGAGCTCCTGCCCTGCTACTGCAAAAATTAGTGACCCTGGCAGAAGCCCTACAACACTTGTCCAAAGAAATGTGCGAAAACGAACATTTACGAGTGCTGGCACAACATTAATAACAATGTACGGAACAACAGGCATTAGTCGCAGGAATAAAAGATAGGACGCAGGGTGATCACAGAGCTCCTTCTCGATCGGCGCCAAGTACTTCCCATAATGCTTTTCTATCCAATCTTTAAATCCATATCTTGTGAGGAGAAAAATTAACACCCCTCCAAAGGTTGCACCAAATACTGTAGCTGCAGTTCCAACGATTGCTCCAAACAAGAATCCTGCAAGCAATACCAAAATACCACCAAGAGGAAATGCAGTAGCGGCAGAAAAAGCGTACACCACAGTAAAGGCAAATAGTGCAACAAAATAATGAACTTCTACAAAATCTTTTAATTCCATCTGTCGCATCTGAAGAACCTCAAGTGTGATTACATCTTTGAGAAAAAGCCATACGATTGGTATGGCAATAAGGAAAAGTCCTAAAGCAAGGACTCTCTTTCGGACTCCGAACATGAACGTAGTATACTGCGAGAAACCATTCCGTCTATGTCGTACCAACACATTTCCTATCTTCTCCTATTGCTTGCTTTTATTCTTCTTGGTTATATGGTGCACATACTTTTATGATTGATACGCGAGATGAGCAGCAACTGCTCCAGGAAAAATATAATGGATCTGCTACTGCAGAATTTAAGGAGGATAAAGTACGTCTTGATAATGGTGAACCTCTCGCCTACGTGATTGGAAATATTCCCTTTTTAAACACAAAGATCTATCTTGATTCAAAACCTCTCATCCCTCGAGTTGAAAGTGAGTTTTGGTTGGAGCAGGCGCTAAAAGAAACTGATGATTCCCCTAAAAAAGTTTTGGATATTTTTGCAGGGTCTGGAGCCCTTGGTATTGCATGGGCAAAAGCACGCCCACAAGACACGATTACCTTTGCAGAACTTGATGAGGCACATCTCGCAACTATTACTAAAAATATTGAAGAGAACGGCATCACAAATGAAGTATCTCTGATTCAGAGTGATGTGTTTAAAAGTGTAGAAGGATCTTTTGATATTATCTTGGCAAATCCTCCCTACGTACCAAAAGATAGAGACCTTCCTAAAGGAGTTATTGCCTTTGAGCCCCTTATTGCACTTTTTGCAGGAGAGGATGGTCTTATTTTTATTAAAGAAGTTGTGGAGAAACTGAAAGATTATCTTGCTCCTGGTGGATCACTTTATTTAGAACATGACAGCACTCAGCGAGATGCAATCACAGAGCTCTTTTCTTCTTCGTTTCGTGTAGAGTCACGCACAGACCAGTATGGTGTATCACGCTATACCGTGGCACACTATACACATGACTGACGTAGCAGGACTACTTCAATACCTCCAAGACATTTCTGTTGTTTCTGTGCTTGCAGCTATTGTTGCAATTTTCTGGATTATTTTCTCTTTCTCTATTACTTACCACTGGTTGGTATACGGGAGAAATATTGTCGTCTCGATACTCGTACTAATCCTCTACTATGGAGTGTCTCTTTTCCTTATTGGTTCTATAGTAAGTAAATTAGCTTATGTTTAATTTAGGGCACGGAGAACATCACAAAAAGACAATACGTCGACACTGGCTTGTACTCCTTTTTGGAATACTTCCCTTTGCGCTTGTTACTTACCTCACGCTTCTTCTTCAGGAAGTTTTTGTTGCAGGAGCAATCTGGACACCATTTGGAAGCGCTCAGTTTCCAGCATTCCCAGAAGATCTAGTATATGCAGGTGGGAGTCTTCTTATTCTCGTACTTTGGCTCGGTGTTATGCATTTTATAACCGACTTCTATCTTGATACATGGATTATCTCAGACCAGCGTATTGTTGGTATTTTACAGCGTGGATTTTTTAGTAGAGAGATTAATAGTTTCCGTCTAGAAAGAATTCAAGATGTACAAACAAACGTACATGGCTTCTTCCCTACACTTTTTAATATTGGAGACGTGCACGTAGAGACCGCAGGACACAGTCATGATCTCGTAATGCGTACTGTTGGGAATCCTCACAAAATACGCCGAATGATTATGGAAGAATTAAAGAAGAAGGCAGGAAGTTTACATGGCGTGTAAGACCCCGTAGAATAGAGTTATGAAATTAGAAACAGACCCCTATAAAGGAGTGCGTGACTTCTACCCAGAAGACAAGGCTCAACAGACAGCACTTTTTACAATTGTGCGAGATGAGCTTAGTCGGTATGGATACTCTGAATATGACGCGTCTCCTCTTGAGCGTGCCGAACTTTATGAATCAAAAACTAGTGAAGAGATTGTAAATGAGCAAACCTATACTTTTACTGATCGTGGAGACCGGAAGGTAACATTGCGTCCTGAGATGACACCTACCCTTGCCCGTATGGCGGCAGGAAAACGCCGAGAAATGCCTTTTCCTCTTCGATGGTTTTCAATTGGAAACAGGTTTCGATATGAGCGACCACAAAAAGGACGTCTTCGAGAGTTCTATCAAACAGATGTTGATCTTGTAGGAGCACCTGAGGGAGAAGCTGATCTCGAAGTAATTCGAATAGGACGAGATATTTTGCGAGCCTTTGGTGCAGGAGATGAGACTTTTTCAATTCGAGTAAATTCTCGAACACTTTTAACTGCAGCATGTAATGCCGCAGGACTGAAAGAAGAAGATCACGCTGTATATATGCGACTGCTTGATCGAAAGAACAAGATGTCAGCCGAGGAGTTTGAAGAAAAGCAAAAGGAAATAACAGGAGACACTTCTCCCCTTGCGGCTATTGATGAGGCATCAGATTCTATAGTTAAAGAAGAGAAAGAAAAACTACAAACTCTTATTTCTACACTTAAAGAACGAGGTGTTGAAAACATAGTGTACGATCCAACACTTGTACGTGGCTTTGATTACTACACTGGTGTTATCTTCGAATTCTTTGACACTGACCTTGAAAATTCACGATCACTCTTTGGTGGAGGACGATATGACAATCTTCTCTCACTATTCTCAGACGATCAGATCCCTGCAGTTGGATTTGCTCTTGGAGACGTAACTCTTCTAGACTTCCTTGAAACGCACGAACTTCTCCCTGAGGTAGATTTTGCAGCACATGTATACATTGCGACACCATCAATTGAAGCTGTTCCTGCAGCACAAGAATTTGCTAATACGTTGAGAGAAGAAGGTCTTTCAGTATTTGTGAATCTTCTTGATAAAAAACTCGACAAACAAATTAAAGATGCAGAGAAACGATCTATTACACACCTTATTGTCTATGGTGAGGATGAAGCAAAGAGCTCTATGGTTACGCTCAAAAATATTGAGACAGGTGAAGAACTTGAGACAAAGAAAGACAACGTTGTTGATCTTATTTCCGAATCTCTATGAACTACATAGTGTTCGACATCGAAACAACGGACACTCTTCCGTATCTTAATGAGAAGACGGTACCAACTCTAGATATCGCTATTTTGGGTGCCTATGACAGCAGGACAGATGAATACACCAGCTATACCGCCGAAGAGCTTGTTAAGTTCTGGCCACTTATTGAAAACACTGATGCACTAATTGGCTTTAATTCAGACACTTTTGATATTCCCCTTCTCAACAAATACTATCCTGGAGATTTAACAAACATGAAGAGTATCGACCTTCTTACCGATGTGTACAAATCTCTTGGCAGGCGTATCAGACTTAACAACCTTGCTGAAGCAACACTTGGCGAAGGAAAGAGTGCTAATGGACTTATTGCTATTGAGTGGTGGCAAAAAGGTGAGGTGCAGAAAGTTCGAGACTACTGTCTTCAGGATGTGAAAGTGACAAAAGATTTATTTGAATACGCACGTGAGCACGGAATTATAAAATGGAAGGATCTTACCGATATACGAGATATTAAAATTGATACTTCAGCTTGGGAAAAAACTGATGGAGGTGCGGTGACGCAGACGTTAGGACTTTAGAGCAACTACGTAGTTGGATTACACTAACCAAATCAACACAACTACAGCCAAAACTATTCTATACACGGCAAACACTGTAAGAGAGTGGTTTTTTACAAACTTTAATAGGTAGTGCACAGTTAGAAGTCCACTTACAAATGCGGCGATAGCACCCCATAATATTGGAGCAATATTTGTATCAAACGCTCCTGCATTAAATAGATCTAGAAGCTTCTTTCCTCCTGATCCTAGAATAATTGGGAACGCCAACATAAAACCAAAACGTGCAGCCGCTTCTCTTGTAAGACCAAGCATAAGTCCTCCAGACATTGTCATACCTGAGCGACTCATCCCTGGAATAAGTGCAAGTGCTTGGAAAAATCCAATCCAGAGTGCACGAACTTTTGTGGGAACTTCTTCTTGAAATTCATACCGCTTCCCTATCCACTCAGCAAATAGAAATACAAGTGCTCCCAATACCAAGGTCCACGCAACAAGCACAGGACTTCGAAAGATAGTGTCCATGTATCCTTCTAGGAAAAATCCAAGTACTGCAGCTGGAATAGTTCCAATAATAAGAAGCCACATTAATTGCTCATCTTTCTTCTCAACCGGCCTTCCGGTAATACGATACAAAAATGCATAGAACATTTTCAGGAAATCCTTTCTGAAGTAGATTCCAACAGCAAGGGCTGTAGCCAAATGTAGAATTGCATCAAAAGAAAGGCCATATATATCAGACACTCCAAGTACTTCTTGTACCAAGATTAGGTGCCCAGTTGACGAAATGGGGAGAAATTCTGTAATTCCTTGGACAATTCCGAGGATGATGGCTGTAAAAACTTCCATGGTATACTGGCCCACATAATAGCACGATAATAATCAAGTATATGGCCAAATTTGCAATTCCCGGAGCGATAGTAGTGGCAGGATTGTTGATTGCTGGAGCGGTATTTTTCAACTCTAGTGCACCTGCAAATCCAAACCAACAAGGAGGAGAGGCTGACGTAAGTGCAGCACTTCCTGTGACTGAAGATGATCACATCCTTGGAAGCCCAAACGCGAAGATTACTATTATTGAGTACTCAGATATTGATTGCCCATTCTGTAAGCAATATCACGAGACAATGAAGCGGGTTATTGATGAGTACGGACCAAGCGGAGATGTTGCTTGGATCTACCGTCACTTCCCTCTTTCTTCCATTCATCCAGATGCTGCAAAGCACGCAGAAGCTGCTGAGTGTGTAGCAGAGCTTGGGGGAAATGATGCCTTTTGGAGTTTCCTAGATGTTCTATTTGTAAATGCACCAGGAAACGAACGGACTGACCCAAGTAAGTACGGAGAGTACGCAGCTGAGGTTGGTGTATCAAAAGAAGCACTCGATGCTTGTGTGGCAAGCGGAAAGTATGCAGAAAAAATTCAGAACTCTTTCGACACTGCAGTTGCTGCAGGAGGAACAGGAACACCGTTTAACATTGTTCTTGTAGAAGGACAGGATCCAGTATCATTCTCAAGCGCTCTACCTTATGAGCAAATGAAGAGTATTATTGATCAAATTATTTCTTCAAACTAATCATCTCGACTAACTCAGAATAGTCATCGGTAACCGGCGCACTTAAAAATGCGCCGTTTGCTATATCAACCAAATCTTTTTTGAAATCCTCCTCAAAAGCATTGAGTTCCTCTGCATCAACGGCAAATACTCGAGATACATACTTTCCTGTTGCATTTGGTTCTACAAACTCCAATACGCCTTCTTTCATTGCATACTTGTGTGACGGATCATGTTTAAGCAGCAATGCATAAAACATAAGCTGTACGTAGTATGAAGGATCGCTATTTTGCGTAAGTCCTTTAATTTCATTCTCACTCTTTGGCTTCCCTGTCTTGTAGTCAACTACACGTACAACGTCTCCATCTACAATATCTAAACGGTCTAAGTTTCCTCGAATAGTAATAGTGCCTATTCCCGGTATTTCAAATGGCGCAGACACTGAAAATTCAGTTTTTCCATCTGCTACAAAATTTGTTTGTGCCAAATACTTTTCCAATACATCTTTTCCTAAATGAATGTGTTCTTTTTTCTCTTTATCGGTGAGATCAGAATTGTTCATCTTATCTTCAAAAACAGTTTGGATTTTTTGCATATCTACATCAGTTCCTCCAAAAACTTGTTTCCCAGCTTCCTCAAGTGCTGCATGCACTGCGGACCCATATATAAGAGGAAGAGTTTTCCCTTCAGGAAGTCTTATGAGATTTCTAAAGAAATATTTCCAAGGAGAGGTTTTAAAGTTTCCATACGCTGTTGCTGACATTCCAGAACTTAAAAGCAGCTGTTTGATGTATTCAGGATCTAGTAATGAAGTTCCTGCTTCTTCTCCAATGAGCGGCAAAGTTACTTCCGTTGTCTCCATATCTTCAAGAAGTTCTTCCATATCATGAATAAACCGTGTTGGTGTATCTTCCCTTCCTAATGTGTTTTTTGAAGCATATGTAATGAGAGCTTCTTTTTCTGCACGAGTAAGCGCTACATACAAAAGTCTTCGCTCATCATGCTCTTCTTGCACAAGAGAACCTGGAACTGAAAGCTCTCCAGCACGTTTCTTTCCGTACCTTCTGTCTGTAGCAAACGGAATGATTACATACGGAAACTCAAGACCTTTTGAACTGTGTGCGGTCATTATTTGAATACCTTTCGCCTCCTTTCGTGTAGAAACAACTGAGAGTTCATGCTTCTCAATAAGATCAACCCTTTCAAGATATTTGCCAATATCAGCTCCTGGGTGTGCACCAGAGAACTTTTCAACATCAGCTAGAAGTGCCTGCAATATTCCATACAATTCCTGTGAGTCTAGACGTTGCGCTATTCCTGAGACAATACCAAGCTTTGAGATAATGTGTGGCACCACACGTGCAGCAGGAAGCGCGTGCGCCTCTTCGTGGAGTTCAGTGAGTGCAGTCTTCAAAATTTCTATTTCCCCGCCCTCTTCAAAAGAAGCAGTGCTCACATCCTTTAATAGATTTGTTTTTGTTTTTCGAATTGCCTCAATAAGCTTTAGTCTGTCTGTTCCATTTGAAATAACTCCCGGAAGAAAGAGAGCTCTTGAGAGTGCAATTGTGTCCCCTTTCCAAACCGCCCTGAGTAAATCTAGGTAAAGTTTTGCAAGCGCAGTCTTTAGTACATTTTCCTTTGCCATAATGGTGTAAGGAATCTTTGCACGCATACATGCTCCTGCGATTGGAAATGCATCAGCATTGTTTCGCACAAGTATGGCGATGTCTTTCTCTCCCACTCCAGAGTCTAGAAGTTTTTTAACATACCCAATAACTTGTGCGAGCTCATCCTCATAATCATTCGCTCTACAAATACGAACCTTTGCACCACTTCCATGATGCGCCGAAAGCTCTTTTCTAAGAGACTCATCTGGAATAGGCGCTTTAGAAATAAGATTGTGCGCAGTATCAAGAACCTCTTGTGTTGAGCGATAATTTGTTTCTAACAAAATAACTTCAGCATTTGCATACCGCTCTTTCAAACTCAAAAAAGTATCAAGGTCTGCTCCCTGGAATCTGTAGATTGCCTGCTTCTCATCTCCTACTACAAACACATTTGGCGCATCATGAAAATCAGCGAGCTCTAACAAAATTTCATTTTGTGTAGCGTTGGCATCTTGATGCTCGTCGGCCAAAAAATATAAGAATTGCTCTTGCAGTATTTGTTTAAACTCTGTCTCTGCTTTTAGTGCAGCAACGAGTTCCAAAAGAAGGTCTTGGTAGTCATACCTGTTTTCTTTTTTAAGAATACTTTCATACGCTTTGTATATATCTGTAGCCTGTCTATTCTTTTCAATCTTATGCAGCGCTTTCACATACTCTGCGCGAATCTTTCCCTTATATGCGCCCTTTACATGCATGAAATCTTCCTGACTTCTTATGCGTCCCTCATCTTCTTTATACTCTTTAATTAGACGTTCTGGCGTATAAAGCTCACGCTTTGCAGTGTCAATAAATCGAACCACTTCTTTAATCCCTCTGTACGCATCTCCCCGAGACGTAAGCAGTGGTGCAGAGACACTGTCAAAAGCACGCTCTAGTATTTCTCTCTGATCCACATCATCTGCAAGTACCCCATCACGAAGACGTTCCAGATATTCTCCATGCTCTTTTATTAAACTCTCTGCAAATGAGTGGTACGTATGAATCCGTACTGTATATGCTTCAGCTCCAATAAATTGAGCTAGACGCTCTCGCATGGCTGTAACACCAGCGTCAGTATATGTGAGTGCCAAAATAGCACCTGGTGGAGTATCGGTGTTTTTAAGGATGTTAGCGATACGAAGGGTAAGAATCTGCGTCTTACCAGTACCAGGCCCTGCAATAACCATTACAGGACCCTCTATGGTGTCTACAGCCCTCTTTTGGTCCTTATTTAACCTTTTGTATGCCTCCTCAAAAAGATTCATATAGAGCCCATTATACAGGAACAGCCACCGAAAGGTGGCTGTTCCAAAATATTTATTTCTCCCTAGTAACTCTTCAGTCTTCGCGCTTTATCATGACTTCGAATCTTCTCCAAAGCTTTTGCCTCAATCTGACGAATTCGCTCTCGCGTAACGCCAAACTCCTTTCCTACCTCTTCAAGTGTATGATACACACCGTCGGTAAGTCCGTGACGCATCTCGAGAATCTTTCGCTCCTTGTCTGAAAGATCGTCAAGAATCTGTCCAAGCTGTTCTGTAAGGATTCGCTCTGAAGTATCTTTGTCTGGAGTTGGAAGTTTATCGTCTGCGATAAAGTCTCCAAGTGTAGATTTCTCATCATCATCAGATCCAACAGGATTCTCAAGAGAAAGAGTGTCCTGATTAATCTTTTCGATTTGATAAATCTTCTCTACATCTACATTCATCTCAACTGCAATCTCCTCTGGCATAGGATCACGCCCCAATGCTTGAGAGAGACGTCGAGAAACTTGTCGATACTTTGCAATGGTTTCAACCATGTGCACAGGAATACGAATGGTTCGTGACTGATCAGCTAGCGCACGTGTAATAGCCTGCCTAATCCACCATGTCGCATATGTTGAGAATTTGTATCCCTTTGTGTGGTCAAATTTCTCTACTGCCTTATATAGTCCGATGTTTCCTTCCTGAATAAGATCAAGAAGTGTGAGGTCAGGACTTCGATTGGCATACTTCTTTGCAATAGACACCACAAGACGAAGGTTACTTCGTGCGAGAATGTGCTTCGCCTCCTCATCTTGATCGATGATTCGCTTTGCGAGCTCTCGCTCCTGCGCAGCATTAAGAAGTGGGTATTGCCCAATCTCTCGTAGGTAAATTTGAATTGAATCGTATCCTCCTCCTTCTCCCTTTCGGTATACGTTTCGATTCTGCAGATACTCATCTGCGTCATTTTCAAGCATCCCTCCTCCCTCGAGTACATCCACACCAACAGTGCTTAGTCGCTCATACATTTCCTCAAGGAATGGAATGTTCTTTTCTATTTCTGGAAACTCTCGAAGAATCTCACTATATGTGACATACCCTCGAGCGCGCCCCTTATCTACCAATAACTCTGCCTGCTTATACATCTGTGCTGCTTTCCCCCTTGGTGCAGCTTTCTTTACAGGTGCTTTTTTAGCTGGAGTTTTCTTTGCTACTGGTTTCTTTGGAGCAGCCTTTTTTGCTACTACTTTCTTTTTTGCCGCAGGCTTTTTAGTTGCTGCCGGCTTTTTTGATGCTGTCTTACGTGCAGCTGCCGCTTTAGGCGTTTTTGTAACGCTTTTTGTAGCCTTTTTAGTTGTAGTTTTTTTTATAGCCATTATGTATATGTTCGAAGTTCATGTGAGAGATCTTGTACCTTTTGTGCAAGCTCCTCAACGACCTTCTCGTTTTTCTCTCGCTCTGCAAGACGAAGCTTGTGTGCAGCATTTGCAAGCTCTCGCTTCACAAACTCCTTCTCACACTCGAGTCGAAATAACTCGATGTCTTCCGTCTTGGGACTTTCCCCAAATACTTCCTCGGTCTCAAAATAAAGAGACTCTGGAACATCTTGCTCCCCTCCAATTCGTGCAAGTGTTTCTTTCAACTTTTCTATTTCAGAATGATCTTTGTACAAATTCACAAGTGCAGAAAGCGTCATAAGCCTTCTTTCAAATGAATCTTTCTTTTCAACAACAATCTCTGGATGAGGAACTGAGACTGTTGCCACTACGGGCGCCGGAGTTACTGTTACTGAATTAAGTGACTCAGATACAGCAGCCGATGACACACCAAGCACTTCTGCAACCTCTCCAACAAAGTGCTCCCGCTCAATAGGGCTTGGTATTACCTTAATGAGCGGAATAACGTGCTGCTCTACAAGCTCAAGTGCATGTCTTGTATCTCGTCCCATGTGCACATAGTGCGCTGAGAGGAAATCAATAATATGTACTGACTTTGCAACCATATCCGCAAAGACCTTTTCATCTTTCATGATTATGTCTGCGGGGTCCTCGCCCTCTGGCATTGGTACAACTTTTACCTTGCACCCCAAAGCAATTGCGAGTGTGGCACTTTTCTCTGCTGAATTAATTCCTGCCTTATCACTATCAAGTGCAAGCATTACATTCTTTGCAAAACGCATGATCAAACTCATTTGAGTTTCAGTAAATGCGGTTCCTGAGAGCGCGATGGTATTTGCAAACCCTGCCTGATGGCAGAGCATCAAATCCATCTGACCCTCAACAACAAGTGCGTACCCCCGAGTCCTAATTTCCTGCTTGGCTTTATCCAAACCATACAAAAGTTCAGACTTCTTGTAGACATCAGTCTCTGGAGAATTTAGGTACTTTGCTTCTTCTTTGTCTGTACTTAGTGTTCGCCCAGAGAATCCAACAGTACGTCCTGCAATATCACGAATCGGGAACATGAGCCTGTTACGAAACCTGTCGTAATACGTGCCCTTTTTTCCATCAGATTCCTTGATGAGACCCGCATTAAGAAGGGTTGGGATATCCACCCCTTTTCCTTCAGCGTAAGTGAGAAGTGTTCGCCAATCATCTGGCGCATACCCTATACCCCAATCACGTGCAGTTTCTCCAGTGATTCCACGACCCTTTGCATACTCTTTCGCAACATCACTTCCTTGAAGCTGTTCTTTGTAGAACTGCTCAGCAAGTGACACAGCCTGATAGAGCTTGTCTCGAGCATCCTTTTTTTTAGGAGCTTCATACACAATCTCTACACCAGCTTGTTCCGCAAGAATTTTAAGAGCACCTTTGAAATCTACTCCTTCCATTCGCTCAATGAACGAGAAAATATCTCCTCCCTCATTACTACTAAAGCAGTGGTACGTCCCTCGATCAGGTGACACAAAGAAAGAGGGTGTCTTTTCTTTGGTAAAAGGAGAAAGTCCTTTTTGGTACCGACCTGCCTTAATAAGTTTTACGTACGGTGCGACAACATCAACGATCGAAAGTTTGTTCTTGATTTCTTCGATCGTTTTTGATGCCATATGATTATTTTACTGTTTCAGTCTCGTCTGCTTCTCGCGCTTCTCGTTCTGCTCGCATTTTTGCTACGCGCACATCACGCTCTCCTTGAAGCCCTTCGATCATCTGCTGCTTCTTACTTCCCTTGAATCCTGTTCCCGCTGGGATAAGACGTCCGATGATAACGTTCTCCTTAAGACCACGCAGCGTGTCTGTTGCTCCTCGCACTGATGCGTTGATAAGCACCTTTGTTGTGTGCTGGAATGATGCAGCTGATAGGAAACTCTTTCGAGTAAGCGCTACATCTGTAATTCCAGACACAAGAGGATCTGCCTTTGGTGCATCTGTTCCATTCTCTTTTGCTGCAATAGCAAACTCAGCAAGCTCACCCTGAGAGATAACATCTCCTCGAGAGATAGAAGCATCTCCTGGATCTGTGATCTTCATTCGTGAGAACATCTGACGAATGATTACCTCGATATGCTTGTGAGACACAGGCGCTCCCTGTAGCTCGTAAATCTTACTTACTTCAGAGATCACATAGTTCTGTGTTACTTCACGTCCTGCATACTTGAAGAGATCTGGAAGGTCTGCTGACCCGTCAGTTAGGAATTGACCCTTCTCAACCTTATCTCCCACCTTCACAAGTGGCATACGTGCTGGAAGAACCTTGAATGTAACACTGTCGTTTTTCTTTCCTCCCTTCTCCTCTCCAATCTCAGGAGCAACAACGATAGTCTTTGCTCCAGTTTCGTTATTTACTTCAATAACAGTTCCTGAACATGCTGCGATAACTGCAGGAGATTTTGGATGACGCTTGTCAAACAGCTCCTCTACACGAGGAAGTCCTGCTGTAATATCTCCTCCAACCGCTGCAATACCTCCGGCGTGGAATGTACGCATGGTTAGCTGTGTTCCTGGCTCTCCAATCGCTTGCGCTGCAATTGTTCCTACTGCCTCTCCAAGGTCAATTCCTTCTCTAGTTGTAAGGTCTGATCCATAACACTTCTGACAAATACCATTTAGTGCAGTACATGTCATTGGAGATCGAGCCATAAGACTGTCTACATCAGAAGCTTCGATTGCTCGAGAATCTGGGTGTGAGATTAGGTGACCCTTAGCGAAGAGTTTATTTCCTTTCTTGTCAGTAAGCTCCTCAAGAAGATTTCGCCCCACGATACTTTCAGCAAAGTTTTTCTGAATTCCTGAAGCACTTTCTCGTGAGATTTCGATTCCTGCTTTTGTCTTACAATCAGGCTCAGTGATGATGGCATCTTGCGCCACATCAAAGAGACGGCGTGTAAGGTATCCCGCTTTCGCTGTTCCAAGCGCAGTATCGGCTAGTCCCTTTCGAGATCCGTGGGTACTCATAAAGTACTCGACTGGTGTAAATCCTTCGCTCATAGATGAGATAATCGGGAACTCAATAACTTCTCCCTTGGGGTTTGTTACAAGCCCTTTCATTCCTGCCATCTGTGAAAGGTTTGAGATTGTTCCTCGAGCTCCTGAGTTCATCATGGTTGCTACAGGACCATGCTCATCGAGTGTCGCAGGAAGTGTCTTCTCAATGTCTGCTTTAACCTTGTACCAGATCTCAGTACTCATTCGCTTTCGCTCCTCTCGAGTAATAAGTCCGTTATCGTACTGGTCTCGTAACTCCTGCACTTTTGCAGTAGCTTCTTTTACAATTCCTGCCTTCTCCTCAGGAACTCTAATATCACTAAGGCTCCATGTGATTCCTCCATCAGTAGCGTACTTGAATCCAAACTTCTTGATCTTGTCAGCAATAGCAGGAACCTTATCAATTCCATATCGCTCGATAAGCTCATTAATAATCAGACCTAGACGCTTCTTTGTGATGTCGTCGTTGATGAAGTCATAGTCTTTAGGGAAGATAGAGTTCGCAAGAAGCCTACCAACAGTTGTCTCAAATCGCTCTCCATTGAAGATTGCGTACTTTGGATTGTCTTCTGTAGGAAGTACCCAAACCTTTGCACGGAAATCAATTGCATCATAGTCATGTGCGGTAATTGCAGCATTTGGAGATTCAAATGCTTTTCCTTCTCCCTTTGCGCCATCCACAGAACGTGTCATCCAGTAGATTCCAAGTGCGATGTCATGACTCATTGAGATAACAGGCTCTCCAGATCCAGGCTTTAGAACGTTTTTCTTTGCAGAAATAATTTCTCGTGCCTCCATCTGTGCCTCATCTGAAAGAGGAACGTGTACCGCCATCTGGTCTCCATCGAAGTCCGCGTTAAACGCAGGACATACTAGAGGATGAAGCTGAATAGCATTTCCCTCAATTAGAGTTGGGCGGAAGGCCTGGATTCCCTGACGGTGAAGTGTCGGTGCTCGGTTAAGCATTACGTACTTTCCTTCAATCACCTCTTCAAGAATCTCCCACACCTCAGGAACTGAGTCTTCAATAAGACGCCCGGCTCCTCGGATGTTAAAGGCAAGCTCTCGCTCAAGAAGCTTTGCAATAATAAATGGTCGGAACAACTCAAGCGCCATGTGCTTTGGAAGTCCACACTCATCAAGCTCAAGGCTCGGTCCAACCACAATCACTGATCGTCCTGAGTAGTCTACTCGCTTTCCAAGTAGGTTCTGTCGGAAGTATCCGTGCTTTCCCTTTAGATAGTCAGTAAGTGACTTAAGCGGACGACGCTGAGATGCGTTAAGTGCTCCTCCTGTACCACGACGGATTGAGTTATCTAGAAGTGCATCAACAGCCTCCTGAAGAATTCGCTTCTCGTTTCGGAGAATAACCTCGGGTGCATGAATATCCATCAACTTCTTCAGTCGATTGTTTCGGTTGATAACACGTCGGTATAGGTCGTTTACGTCAGACGTAGCGTGCCTTCCTCCTTCAAGTGCAACCATGGGCCTGATTGCAGGTGGAATAACAGGAATACGTGTTAGGAACATCCACTCAGGCTTAACACCTGATTTGATCATGCTTGAGATAAGAGAGATTCGCTTTGTAAGCTTCTCCTTCTCTTGTGCTCCAGCTTTTCCAAATCGCTCTACGAGAGTTTCCTTAAGCTTTACAAGATCAAGTTTCTTGAAGATCTCAAATACAGCTTCAGCCCCAATCTCAGCCTCAAAGAGTGTTGAGTACTTTACTGAGAATCGGTGATAATCAACCTCATCAAGAACCTTTCCGATAACGATTGAATCAATCTCATTCCGAGTCTTTGTTGCAAGCTCCTTTAGTCGATCCTTCTCCTTTACGTCAGTTGCTGCAGCAAACTTTGTTGTGTACTCATTTTCTAGCTCAGCAGAAAGCCTGTTCTTCTCAGCTTCCTCAACTGAAGTAACGATGTATCCAGCAAAGTAGACAACCTTCTCAAGGTCAGCAGAACTCATTCCGAGTACTGTTGCCATTCGTGAAGGTAGTGCTCGAAGGAACCAGATGTGTGAGACAGGTGTGGCAAGCTCGATGTGTCCCATTCGCTCACGTCGAACTACAGATCGTGTAATTTCAACTCCACACTTATCACAGATAATTCCCTTATACCTAATTCCTTTATACTTTCCACAGTAACATTCGTAATCCTTCTCAGGCCCGAAGATTTTCTCATCGAAAAGACCGTGCTTTTCTGAGCGCTGTGTTCGGTAGTTGATAGTTTCAGGCTTTGTAACTTCTCCATGACTCCACTCAAGAATCTTCTCAGGTGGTGCGATTGAAATCGCCATTTTGTCGAAGGTATGTAGATTATTTCTTTTTCGCATAGGCATATTACTTAGTTACATCGCTATCGTCCCCTTCTAATAGCTCTACGTTTAGGGCTAGTCCCTTAAGCTGGTTTAGAAGCACAGAGAATGAAGCCGGTGTTCCAGGCTGTTGGATTGGCTCCCCTTTAACGATTGCGTCAAAGGCAGCTGAACGTCCTTGGATATCATCAGACTTGATAGTAAGCATCTCTCGAAGCGCATATGCTGCTCCGTATCCAAGAAGTGCCCACACTTCCATCTCTCCAAATCGCTGTCCTCCGTTTTGCGCTTTTCCTCCAAGAGGCTGCTGCGTAATAAGAGAGTACGGACCGATTGAACGCATGTGAATCTTGTCTTCCACCATGTGATGAAGTTTCAAGATGTACATGTACCCAACAGCAATGTCCTGCGCGAAAGCTTCTCCAGTTCGTCCGTCATAAAGCTTCTGCTTTCCTGATCGGTCGAATCCTTCAGACTCAAGCTCATCTTGAATCTCAGCCATAGTCGCTCCTCCAAAGGCAGGAACAACAGCTTGGTATCCTCCAGCATTAGCTGCAAGTCCCAAGTGCATCTCAAGAATCTGTCCCAGGTTCATACGAGAAGGAACTCCAAGAGGTGTAAGGATTACATCTACTGGATTTCCATCCTTGTCATATGGCATGTCCTCAGCTGGAAGAATTCGTGAAATAACTCCCTTGTTTCCGTGACGTCCCGCAAGCTTATCTCCTACAGTTACGTTTCGAACCTGAGCCACAGTGATAACCACTTTCTTGATGATTCCACTCTCTAGGTTGTCTCCCTGCTCACGAGAGAAGATTTTCACACCAATAACTCGTCCTCGCTTCCCACCCTCAAGTCGAAGTGACGTGTCCTTCACATCTTTCGCCTTGTCTCCAAAGATAGATCGAAGTAGTCGCTCCTCAGGAGTAAGTTGTGTTTCTCCCTTAGGTGTTACCTTTCCAACAAGAATATCTCCTGAGCGCACTTCTGCTCCCATTCGGATAATTCCCTCTTCGTCCAAGTTCTTCAGTCGAAGTTCTCCAACGTTTGGAATATCGTGAGTTGTAACTTCTGCTCCAAGCTTTGTGTCTCGCACAACTGACTCGAAGTCTTCAATATGAATTGTTGAGAATTTATGTTGCTGCACAAGTTTCTCTGAGATGATGATCGCATCCTCGTAGTTCCATCCTGACCATGTCATGAAGGCTACTCGAGCGTTCTGCCCTAGCGCCATTTGTCCGTGATCTGATGAACTAGCGTCAGCAAGAAGATCCCCCTTCTTTACTTTATCTCCAAGAGATACTGCTGGTCGATGACTGAATGCTGAGTTCTGGTTTGTCTGAGTAAGTGTTGTAAGCGTGTATGCATGCTTCTTTCCTTTACTGTTCTTAACCTCGATCTTTCGTGCATCTACAAACGTAACTTCTCCTGCTTCAAGAGCAAGAACAAGTCGTCCTGTATTTCGAGCAGCGTGCTCCTCAATTCCAGTTGCCACAAGAGGGGCCTCAGGAATAAGACAAGGAGTAGCCTGCTTCTGCATGTTTGATCCCATGAGCGCTCGGTTCGCATCGTCGTGATCCACAAACGGAATCATGTTTGTTGCGATTGAGAACATCTGGTAGCTAGACACATCGATAAGATCAATCTCGTCTCGAGCCACAAGTGTAGGTTCTCCTCCTTTTCGAGCCTCCACGTAGTCATCTACGATCTTTCCTTTATCATCTACATTTACCGCACCGTGTGCGATTGTGTACTCTTTTTCATCAAATGCATTGAGGTACACAATATCCTTCTGCACCATTCCCTTTGCAACCTTTGCGTATGAAGTCTCAATAACTCCAAAGTCATTCGTACGCGCATGTGTTGCCATTCGGAGAATAAGTCCAATGTTCTGCCCCTCCGGTGTATGGATAGGACAAAGTCGCCCATAGTGAGAAGGGTGTACATCTCGAACCTCAATACCAGCTCGCTCTCGAGAAAGTCCTCCCGGTCCAAGCGCTGAAAGTGTTCGGAGATGTTCTAGCTCAGCTAGAATGTTCTGCTGATCCATAAACTGACTTAGCTGGTTTGCGGTAAAGAATTCCTTTACTGATGCAGCAAGAGGTCGTGGGTTAATGATCTGCATTGGTAGAGTTGTCTCAGCATCGATTGTAGACATTCGATCCTGAATGTTTCGCTTCATACGACTCATTCCAACTCGCATTCGCTGCTGTAGTAGCTCTCCAATAAATCGTACACGCCTAAACCCTAGGTCATCGATATCATCAGGAGTTGCATTTGGGTCTGCATTAAGTTCTGCAATCTTAATAACAATATCTACAAGGTCATTAAGGGACAGCGTACGCCTATCAAGATCTTTCTCTCCAAGACCATGATTAAACCGGTGATTAAATCGGTATCGTCCTACTCGTGAGAGGTCATATCGCTCATCTGAGAAGATAGAGTTGATGAATTCCTTTGCATTCTCGGCTGTTGCAAGGTCTCCATCTCGAAGTCGCTTGTGGATTTCAATAAATGAATCCTCTGGAGTTTTCGCAGGATCCTCTTCTAGAGTCTTTGTGATTACTTCTTTCGCTGCTGAACTCTTTCCTACAAGGTCAAGCATATCTTTGTCGCGAGTTGCGCCAAATACACGTAGAAGTGTTGTTACGGGGAATTTTCGCTTTCGGTCAATTTTTACATTGATGGTTCCATCAGGAGCACTCTCAAGTTCAGCCCAAGCTCCACGCTGTGGAATAATCTTGGCACCAAACTGCTCGTGTCCACGAACAATGTCACTTGTGAAGAATACTCCGAAACTTCGAGCAAGCTGAGGAACGATTACTCGCTCTACTCCGTTAATAACAAAGCTACCCTGCTCTGTCATAAGAGGGATATCAGCAAGGAAGAGTTCTTGAGTCTTTTCTCCTCCAAATGTCTTGTTCTCTAGCTTTACGGTTGCACGTAGAGGCGCATCGTATGTGAGCTTATTTCCTTTCGCATGTTCTGGAGTACATTTCGGTGCTCCAACTTCAAAACTTTCAAATGAAAGATTGAACTTCTTTCCTGAATAATCTGGGATTGGTGAGAATTCATTGAAGAGTTCTCCAAGTCCTTCTTCAGTAAGCCATTTAAATGACTCACGCTGATGAAGTACAAGATCGGGGAAATCTACGCGGGGCTCCACGTATTTCCCAAAATGCTTTTGGTTAATTCCTGACATAGCCGAGAGTTTTTTGTTTAAAGCGTAAACGCAAAAAAGTGCCCCTATATACAAGGGCTAGCGCTACGCTGTGCGCTTCTTTAATAATCTCTTTAATTGTACGAAAATTCACTCGTATCTCCCGTAACTCAGTCGCAAAATCTTCAATAAGAGTATATGCTTTTGTTGGTTTTGTGTCAATTAAATATGGAAAGACGGTGCAATAAAGCACCGCCTTTTTCAAAAATGTACCCTAAGAAGTACAACTTACCACCTCAGACACGGTTATGAGGAAGTCATTAAGAGTATAATGATCATCTTCCCAACCTTGTGGCCGGTGTTCCTCCAAAAAACCAAGAGTATTAACAATCTGATTTTCAAGACAGTAAAGTGTTTCGGCAGATGCAAAATTATTTGTAAGAAACTTCATTTGCTCCTCTATAGCTTCCACATCTTCCATAGTTAACCCGGACTTCTCAGCCACACAAATGTACTTGCAACAAGCACAGAATGCAGCGTGAAGATTTTGATCCTCTATACGTGCGGGAACGGGCATGGCACACTCCTTTCTTTCTGTAATAACCGTACCACAGAAAAACAGTTGCCATTTCTGGCAACTGTTTGTATTAACCCTTCTTCTTAAGAAACTCGATTCGACCCTCAATACCTTCAATGAGACTCTTGATCTCATCTTCATGGCCAACTTTGTTTGGGTTCTCTCCCCAACTTTTAAGCTGTGGCACAAGCATTTGAAGCCGAGGCACGTCTCCAATCCCTTGATTACTGTTATCGAAAGCGCGTTGTGCCATTTGTATAGCACCAACACCAATAGCATGCTCAAGATCACTTAGCGTCAGAGCTTCATTTTTTTTAGAAGATTTCATATCTTCCTCCCTTTTCTTCTACTGCCACTATGCTCTTCTAGAGCAGGTTCGTCAATTCTCTTTTCGGAATTCGTCAATTTTTGCGTGGTTCCCAGACCGAAGCACTTCGGGCACACAATACTCTTCCCCTTTATATTCAAAACACTCAGGACGTGTATACGGTTCTTTTGTAGCAATGCGATTTTCTTCAACGGACAATTCATCTCCTAACACTCCTGGAATACGCCTTGTAATAGCATCAATCATTACAAGCGCTGGAAGCTCTCCTCCTGTAAGAACATACTTTCCAATAGAAACATTCTTTGTTTTTAGTATCTGAGTTACGCGAGCATCTACTCCTTCATAGTGTCCACAAATGAATATCACATCTGTATATTCATCTTTAATCTCATCTGCCATGTTATTTGAAAACTCTTCTCCATGAGGCGTAAAGAAAATAATAAGAGGATTTTCTGATTTTGTTACTGCCTCCTCCACCGCCTTAAGTACTGGTATAGCAGATATAACCATCCCTGGACCTCCACCATATGGGCGATCATCTACTTTGTTGTGCTTATCTTCTGTATAGTCTCGAATATTATAAAAAGACACGTCAATAATCCCACTCTCCTTTGCACGCTTAAGAAGCGAGCTCTCAAGGTATGAGCTTAGTGATTCTGGGAAAATTGAAATGATGTGATATTTCATACAAAAATGCGTATACCACTAAGATACACGCATTTTTATATTCGTCGAGATAACTTTATCCCATTCCTTCTATTGCTTCATCTATAGTCTGAGACTGCTCTGGTGCACGCTTCCCTCCTATTGGCTCATTAATCTTTAAATTAACGCGTGCGTTGTGCTTCATTCCAACAACTCGAAGGAGTGTTCGGATAGCTTTTGCAGTCTGACCATCTTTCCCAATGATAGTACCCATATCTCCTCGATGTACATCAAGTGTCAAAAGTACTCCCATCTCATCTACACTACGTTTAACAACAACCTCACCTGGTTGCTCTACCATAGCTTTCACTACATTTTCTAGAAATTCGTGGTCTGGTTCCATATCAGAGTTCTATCGTTACTGGTTATCTGAATTATCTAAGGATTAGACAATTACGTCAATGGCTCTCCGGGGACTACTACGCTTCTTCTTTCTTTTCTTCCTCTGCTGGTGCTTCCTCAGTTGGTGCTTCTTCTGCTGCTGGTGCCTCCTCTACAGGTGCAGTTCCTTCTGCTGCTGGTGCTTCTTCTGCTGCAGGGGCAGCCTCTTCACTTGGAGCCTCTTCTGCAGATGCTTCTTCAGCTGGTGCTGCTGCCTCTGCCTCTTCTACTTCCTTTGCAATTGGAGATTTCTTTGGAAGAACGTTGATCTTTGATCCTTCAACCACACCTTCCTTTACAAGGAGGTTATGTACAGAATCAGAAGCTTTAGCTCCCACACTCATCCAGTGCAAAATACGATCCTTCTTTAGGATAGTTGCTTTTGTCTTTGGATTGTATGAACCAAGCTGCTCAACATTCTTTCCGCTCTTTGGGCCGGCTGTGTGTTCTATCACTACAATACGAAAAGACGCATCGTTGCGACGTCCAACCCGCTGATATCGAATTACTAACATGCGGGAAACATAGCAAGAGGGCTGTATTTCGTCAAGGTAATACGCTATAGTCATGGGATGAAAACAGATGAAAAAACTCCAAGTGAAGACACAGGTATTATCTCTATCACCCGAAAGGGTGTTGGTTTTATTGATTTTGGTGACAAAGAGTCACTTGTAGTAGTTGCTGGAAACACTGATACAGCGCTCTCAGGTGACCTTGTACGCTTTGCTCCAGCTGGTACTGAGCGAGGGCGCCCTGCCGCAAAAGTAGTTGAAATCCTTGAGCGAGGACAAACAAAGTATGTGGGACGAATTATAAAAGAAGAGGGTGATTGGCTTTTCTATGCAGATCATAAACGAACCAAGGTTCCCTTCTTTATTGCAAAGGGTGAGCCACAAGAAAACACAAAAGCTATTCTTGAATTCTCAGGATGGAATATTGAAAAGAAACTTCCAGAAGGAGAGCTTCTTGAAATTCTTGGAGCCGTCGGAGACCATGAAGTAGAAATGCGTGCACTTCTTTTGCGTGGAGGATTTGAAGCTGACTTCCCTATCCAAGTAGAAAATGAAGCGAAGAAACTTGAAGAGACAGGTGCTGATCTTTTGAAAGCTGGAATTGAAGGTCGCAAAGATATGCGAGGTATTCCAACCTTTACTATTGATCCTGTAGATGCGAAAGACTTTGATGATGCCATCTCAGTAAATAAGCTTGATGATGGAAAATTTGAAATTGGAATTCATATTGCTGACGTTTCTTATTTCGTAACACCAGGCACAGAGATTGATACTGAAGGACGCAAGCGAGCAACAAGCGTATACCTTGTAGACCGAACTATCCCAATGCTTCCGCACGTACTTTCTGAGAACCTTTGTTCTCTTCGACCTGATGAAGACCGCCTTGCAATGAGTGCCATCTTTGTTCTCGATGCAGAAGGAAATATTCATGATGAATGGTATGGAGAAACTGCCATTCACTCAGACAAGCGATTCTCATACGAAGAAGCACAGGGAGTACTTGATGCACAAGACGGAATTCTTCTTGAAGAGCTGAACATTCTTAATACTCTTGCAAAGAAGCTTCGAGTAAAACGAACAAAGCGAGGCGCCGTATCTTTTGATCGAGACGAAGTAAAGATTGAGGTGGATACAAATGGAGTACCTACTCGCGTGTACCTAAAGGAACGGCAAGACACCAACCTCCTTGTTGAGGACTTTATGCTTCTTGCAAATGAAAAGGTGTCTGAGTACATGACAAACATTGGAAAGAAGAGCAAAACTCCACGACCATTTATTTACCGAATCCATGACTCTCCAAAAGAAGACAGGATCAAGACACTTTCAGAATTTGTGAAGGTACTTGGGTACGAACTTCCAACAGAAAAAGATGGAGGAGTATCTGGAAAGGATCTCAACATGCTGTTTAAAGATGTTGAAGGAACTCCAGAGGAATACCTTATTAAGACCACTGCCGTGCGCTCAATGAGTAAGGCTATTTATAGTACGAAAAATATTGGACACTTTGGTTTAGCCTTTGAATTCTACTCACACTTCACCTCACCTATTCGTCGATACCCAGACCTTATTGCACATCGACTGATGAAAGCATTCGCAAATGGACGAGAACTTCCACAAGCAGAAATCGCGAGTATTGATGAGGATGCGCTTCGTTCAACAGAGCGAGAAATCTCAGCATCGGAAGCAGAGCGAGATTCAATCAAACTTAAGCAGGTTGAGTTTATGGAGCAGTTTGTTGGAAAAGAATTTGATGCCGTTATAACTGGTGCTATGGATCGAGGAATCTTTGTAGAAGAGCAAGACACGCGCTCAGAAGGTCTTGTGTCTATCAGAAGCATGAGTGATGATTTCTACTCATATGAAGAAAGTAAGTATCGTCTTGTTGGGCAAAACAAAGGAAAGGTTTACCAAATTGGAGATACAGTACGGGTGCGCCTTATAAAGGTAGACACTATCAATCGTCTTCTAGACTTTGCGCTCGTAGCAGAAGAAAAGAAATAAAAAGAAAAGTTGGGTAATGTTACCCAACTTTTTTTATTTCTATATCGAACCTCCTGGAATATCACGTATACGATCTTCTTCAATACGACGTGTATTCTCAGCAATTATTCTTGCACGAGGCGAACCAATAAGTGGCGAACCTGTTGTATCAAGATGCAACCGATCATCTTCGTCTCTGGTTCTCATTGGAGCATACCCGCTTACACCAGTACGTACTTTTCCCATACCCCATTCCCTTCAAGATCAACCTTCTGGAAATATATCACTACTTTGCAACCTGCACAGCCTCTTCAAACTGGATAGAGAGCAGTTTACTAATTCCATCTCCGAGCATTGTTACTCCATAGAGTATTCCTGCCCTGCTCATGGTCTCTCTATTGTGTGTAATAAGAATAAGTTGAGACCTTTTGGCAAGGTTTTCAATCATATCTGCATATCGTTTACTATTTGCCTCATCGAGTGCTGCATCCGTCTCATCTAGAATAAGAAAAGGAGGTGGGTTTACCTGGCTCATCGCAAAGATAAGCGCGATAGAGGTAAGAGCTCGCTCCCCTCCTGAAAGCGCCATGAGCCCCTTCACACGCTTCCCAGGGACAGATACGGACACATCTATACCAATGTCTTCCTCTCCATCTTCTTCACCTTTTCCTTCGGCTGCCACAAGGCGAGCAGACCCCCCTCCAAACATTGTTACGAAAAATTCATTGAAAGCTTTGTTGATTGCAACAAGTCCATCATTAAATGTGGCTGCGAGCTCTTTTTCTAGGTCGGTAATGAGTTCTTTGAGTGAGCCGGCAGATGTGCGTAAATCTTCAACCTCTTTTGCAAGAAAACTTTCTCGTTCTTTTACATCATTAAATTCCTTAAGGATATCTTCTCCTCCTCCACCGAGCTCTTCTACTCGAATCTTTGTTCGTTCAATTTCCCTCTTCCTATTCTCCTGAACTGAGCGACTTTCATTTTTTACTTCTGTTTTTTCATACCGAACAGCATCTTCTCCGATAAGGGCTAGAGCTTCTCTATGTTCTCGTTCAAACTCTTCTCGTTCAACACGCAGACGCTCTCCACGTTCTTTATGAGAAGTTGTTAGCGCGATAAGTTTTGCTTCCTCCGCAGTAAGCGCTAATCGTTTTATCTGACCTTCTTGCGTCTTGTTTCGAGTCTCCTCCCGCTTGCTTCTGGTCTCAGCAAGTACTGCCCGTGTTTCCTGCACATCTGTTCGTGCTTTTTCGTATGCAGCCTGGAGTTCTTTATACTCATCCTCAAGAGCAGAAGTATCTTGTGTCTCCACCTCTGCAGTTCCATACGCATCTACAAATGGACGTACGATATTTAAAAGCACATCAAGTGCCTGACGCAAACCATTAAATGTATCTGATCGTTCAGCATTCTCGCTTGCTTTCAACACTTCGCCACGGAAGTGTGCGAATGTATCTGCGTGAATTGAAATCTTCTCTTCTGTACTTTGATTTTGTTTTGTTAGCTCAAGCGCACCTTCAATACGTGAAAGCTTTTGCAATGCATTTTGGCTTGTCTCCTCAAGAAGTCTTAGGTTTGTTTCTTTTTCTTGAATCTCAGTATCAAATGAAGAAGTATCCACAGGAGTATCTGCTGGAAGTTCTCTCAACCCCTTTTCTATTTCCTTCAATCGATCTTCTGGTTCTTCCCGAACCTCTTTATTCTTTTTTTCTTCCGCTGAAAGCCACGCGTCTTCAAGTGCAAAATACTCCTGGTATTTTGTTACCAGCTCCTCTTTAAGCTCTTTTGCTCGCTCTACTTTTTCTACCTGCTTCCCAAGGAAACGTAGGTGCGGCGCAATCTCTTTCCGAAGACTTTCTATGTTTGCGATGTTTTCCTCTGTCTTTGAAAGTTTCTTCTGCGCTTCTTCTTTTTTATATTTATATATTCGAAGACCAAGCGCCTCCTCTATCATATTCCTTCGCTCTTTTGGATTTGAAGACAAAATCCTATCTGCTTCTCCTTGAGAGATGATGTGGTGCCCACTTTGTCCAATGTTGGCATGCGCCAGCATCTCGTGAACATCTTTAAGACGAACCTTTGATCCATTGATCGCATATTCATTTATTCCATCTCGGAAAACTGTTCGTTCAATACTTACCTCAGAAAAATCTACATTGAAAAGTTTATTTGAATTATCAAAAACTACTTTCACACTCGCTTTATTGCTTCTGGGGGTTTGCGCACTTCCAGAGAAGATAAGGTCCTCTCCACGCTTTCCCCGAAGGCTTTTGATAGATTGCTCACCTAAAGCAAAACGAAATGCTTCAGCAACATTACTTTTTCCTGACCCATTGGGCCCCACAATAGATGTAATTGGCTGAGTAAAAGAAAGAGTCGTTTTCTTTCCAAACGACTTAAATCCAGTAAGTTCCAGCGCCTTAAGCTGCATGGAGATAGTGTATCATTTTTTACCAACCCTTCGCTGCAAGTCCAGCACGTGCTGCACTTTGCTCTGCTTCTTGTTTTGAAAGTCCTGTACCTTGTGCTATTTCATCATCATTTAAAATAACTGCAATTGTAAATGTCTTGTCGTGGTCAGGTCCTTCTTCACTCAACACTTTGTATTCTGGAGTAACGCCAGCTTTTTCTTGCGACCTCTCTTGGAAAAGACTCTTTGCATCCTGCCAAAGCCTTTTTTCAATAATCTCATCTAATTTTGGATAAAAATAAGTAGCAACAAAATTCTCAGCTGTTGCGTATCCTTTATCTAAATAAAGTGCGCCAATAATTGCCTCTACTGCATTTGCCAAAATAAACTGTCGTGCTCGTCCTGTGTCTTTTGCTTCTCCTTTTGAAAGCCTTATGTATTCATTGAGCCCTAACTCTTCTGAAATGCTAGCGAGTGAGAGTGTGTTCACAAGCGCAGCTCTGTATGCGGTAAGTTCTCCTTCAGGTGCTGAAGGATACTTCCTGTAAAGTCTGTCTGTTGTTGCAAGCTCAAGAACCGCGTCCCCCAAAAATTCGAGACGCTCATTGTGACCAATCTTCTCATCACGGTTCTCATTTAAATAAGATCTGTGTGTGAGAGCTTGTTCTAATAGTGAAATATCAGAGAATGTAACTCCTAGTTTCGTTTGAAATTCTTTTGTAGTACTCATTAATCTTTCTTCTCGGCGAGCTTCTGCACAGCAGTAGTCACAACAGGGAGCATATCACGATAGAAATTCAACTCAAGAATATCCTGTAATTTGAACCATTTTGCGTCATCCAATCCTCCTGATTTCTTCAGTGTTAGCGGTGCGAAATCAGATTTTGCCAAATGATAGATTCCAACCTTCTTTATCTTCCCTTTCTCGGGGTGACTTGCAATATATTCATTATTTCCAATTTCATCCTCAACGGTAACAGTAAGGTCTAATTCTTCTTTTATAACCCTCTTTACACCCTCTTGCGTACTTGGATCATCCTCAATATGTCCTTTTGAAAGCGTCCAGTGTCCAAAGATATCATGCACTAATGCAATGTATGTTTGCCCATCATTTATTGAATACACAACAGCCCCTCCATACTTTTCAATTGGGAGATCCTTTGTTACTTTCCCTTTCCCAACATCATTTTTCCCTGGCTCTCCAATCTCTTTATACACCGCACCAAGTACTCCATTTATAAAACGTCCACTACTGTCTCCTCCGAAAGTTTTTGCAAGTTCAATAGCTTCGTTGATAGCAACTTTTGCAGGCACCTGCTCTCGGTCTCCAAAGAGCAATTCAAATAGACCAATACGTAAAATATTTCGGTCTACATTTGAAATTTTATCAAGCGGCCAGTCTGGAGCAGCTTTTACTATAATGAGGTCAATATCTTTTTGTTTGGCAAGTACACCATCGAGAAGATCCTTCATGAATCTATCGTCTCGAGCATCTGATGCGAACTCTTCTACATTTCGATCATAGATCTCTTTTGCATTACCTTTCTCCCCTTCCATGGTGTCCCATTCAAAGAGTGTCTGTAAAACAATTGATCGTGCTAGATGTCTGTTTGCCATATAAAAGAACTTATGACTAAACGTAGCACACAAAAAGCCCCGCACAAGCGGGACTTTTTACTTTCTGTTTATTTCTTTTCTTCTGTGACCGCCTCGATCACCTCCTCAATGTCTTCTTTTATTTCTGTACCAATCTCTTTAACATCCTCTGCTACCTCTTCGATAACTTCCTCAACCTTCTCTACTGCTTCCTCAACTACTTCTGCTACCTTTGGAGTTTTTACTTTAGGATTAAAAACCTGCTTCCCTCGGTACATTCCTGTTGCGAGATCTACGTGATGTCGTAGGTGTGTAGAATCTGTCTCTTTATCATGCGAAAGACGCGGGGCATCTAGCCCGTGATGAGACCGACGGCTTCCCGTCTTTCCTCGTGTGATTCGCATTCGTGATGACATAGTGGCTAGAACTATACATAAACATAGTATAAAAGGCAAGCGAATGGGCCCTGTCTATTAGACAAAGGCCCTTTCTAGATCTCCTAAGAAAAACATTGTGAGAAACGCAACTATTATGAGTATTGCACCAACAGCATAAAAGAAAACACGCGTACGCACTTTCATGCCAACAATAAGCTCTGGCAAAATACCTCCGATAACAATACCTGCTAGAAGCGTTGCAAATCCAACATAGAACAACATGAGCAAGTTCCTTTCTATAATCGTTTTACATGAGAGTCACCTCTTGGTCAAATTCCTACAGAAGCTCTGCCGATGAATATCTGAGAGACCACACTCAACAATTGCTTCCATGTGTGCTTTTGTTCCATACCCCTTATGTTTATGCAAACCATACTGAGGATAGTCTTCTGAGAGCTTCTTCATATACCTATCTCTTTCAACTTTTGCCATTATAGAAGCTAGAGAAATAGCAGGAATTTTTGCATCCCCTCCTACTACTGTCTCCTGTTTAAAACTATCAGGAGCATGCAGTCTTCCGTCTAAATATATAAAGGTATCTTCAGGAAGCTTTTTACACCCTTTAGTAACCGCATCTTTAATTGCAAACTCTATTCCTTTTTCATCTATAACTTCTGCGGCATTGCTCACCACAACATACGAAACTTCAGAATCTTTTATAGCTCTCTCATATATCTCTTCTCTTTTTTTCTCTGAAAGTTTCTTTGAATCATTTAACGTTGGGTATTTTTCTTTAAGATCAATATCTTCTGAGGTCCACACAACACCTATAGAAACAGGACCAGCTAGTGGTCCACGCCCAACCTCATCTATCCCAGCGATATACATACTTAACAACTTCCGGACGGTGTCCCTTGTTTCAACTGGTACCTTCCACCTTTCTCAAAGGGTACTCCTAAACAATAGTTTTGTCCTGAAGGGTTTGCAGGTTCGTAGTTGTAATAGTAATTTCCAGTATTCAGTGGATCAACTGGAAGGTTCGGTATATACGTAGGTACAAGTGCTTGATAGATAAAACTTGAGGCCGTCCAATCTGTCCCTGTATACCCAGCACAGTTTCCGCTACCACTTCCTTTACTGGTATCACAAGCGACTTCTCCTGGATATGCGTTATTATCGTTGTAATAAAGCTCTAAAGCTGTCTGAATTTGCTTTAGATCTTGTTGGCGCCGTGCATCACGTGCATTTCCACGAGCAGTGTTAAGTGATGAGAGCACCACAGATGAGAGCATTCCAATGATTGCCACAACTACAAGGAGTTCAATGAGTGTAAATCCTCTTTTCATACACAAACACTATATCATCTACTTTGGTATACTACTGTTTAAATGAGCAACTACGTCCAAATCAATACCCACAGCCACTATAGCTTCCTTCGTGCCCTTCCGAAGATCAAAGAGCTTGTAGCTACTGCTAAAAAATACGAATTGAAAGCTCTTGCCCTTACTGACGCAGGAAACCTCCATGGTGCTATTGAGTTTTATAAAGAGTGTAAAAAAAATGAAATCAAACCCATCATTGGAGTGCACGCATATGTAGCACCGCAAAGCATGAAGGAAGACCATGAGAGAGATCATGAGCTTGCTCGTATTATCCTCCTTGCAAAAAACCAAGTTGGATACAAAAATCTTCTTTCTATAATTACCGAGTCACACCTCACAGGTTTTTGTGAGCGACCCCGAGTTGATCTTGAACTTCTCAAAAAACATTCAAACGGAATCATTGCCATCCTCCCAACTCATGCGAGTGAGACATCAGTACTCCTTCAACAAGGAAATGTAATTGAGGCATCTGCCCTTCTCGCAACCTACAAGGGGATTTTCAACGATGACCTTTATCTTGAAATAACAGACCATCCTGAACAAAAAGAACGAGCGGCACTTGTAGAGAAAATCGTAACACTTTCAAAAGCTGAGGATGTTGCACTTGTCGCAAACCAAGAAGTTTATTACCTAAAGCCAGATCAGCACGAAGCTCGTGAGGTACTTATGCGTATCCGAGAAGGACGTCACGCCGCAAAAACTGGGAAGCTCGACCTCTCATTTAAAAAACCAAAAGATATTGAGAAAGCCTTTAAAGCACACCCTGAGGCAATCGAGAATTCTAAAGTTATCGCGGACAAGGTTGATCTTGAGTTTGAATTGGGTAACTGGGTGTTCCCTGATATTAAAGTTGAGAGTGGTCTCTCATACCAAGATGAACTTCATCGGCTCGCATACGAAGGAATTGCTACCAGAGGACTTGAAAAAACAGACGAAGTTGTAGAACGAATTGAGTACGAACTTGGAATTATTAAGAACAAAGGGTACGCACCATACTTCCTTGTAGTAGCAGACCTTCTTCGCTTTGCTCGAGAAAAGGGAATTCTTACTACTATTCGAGGTTCTGTTGCCGGATCTCTTGTTACCTATCTCCTTGGTATTACGAATGTAGACCCTCTTGCCTATCGCCTTCCTTTTGAGCGATTTCTTAATCCAGAGCGACCTTCTGCCCCTGATATCGATATGGACTTTGCTGATAACAGACGTGATGAAGCAATTGATTATGCTCGAGAAAAATACGGAGCAAATCACGTAGCTCAAATTGGAACCTTTGGAACAATGGCGGCGCGTGCTGCTGTACGAGACACTGCACGTGCATTAGGGCACGCATATATGGTTGGAGACCGTATCGCAAAACTTATACCTATTGGAAGCCAAGGATTCCCTATGACAATAGACACAGCGCTTCGCATGGAACCAGAACTCAAGAAGCTCTATAAGGGAGATGAGGATGTAAAAGAAATTATTGACCTGGCAAAACAGGTTGAGGGATGTGCACGACAAACAGGAGTGCATGCTGCGGGAGTAGTAATCTCACCCACCCCACTTATTGAGTGGGCACCTATCCAATACGACCCTAAAGGGGGAAAACTAATTACTCAGTACGACATGCACTCTGTGGAAGATGCTGGCCTTTTGAAGTTCGACTTCCTTGGTATTAAAAACTTGGCAATTTTGGCCGATGCTGTTGCCATGACAAAAGAACAAACAGGCGACATTGTTGATATTGAAAATGTTCCTGTTGATGATGAGAAAACATTTAAACTTTTGGCTGCGGGACAAACCGAAGGACTCTTCCAGCTTAACGGAGGAGGAATGACAAGATATCTAAAAGAACTAAAGCCAACAAACATTAATGATATTAATGCGATGGTAGCGCTGTACCGCCCTGGCCCCATGGAATCTATTCCTGATTATATTGAGCGAAAATATAACCCTCAAAAAATTACCTATATAGATGATCGGATGAAAGACATTCTCGATATGTCTTATGGGGTTATCACCTACCAGGATGATGTGCTTCTTATTTCTATTCATCTTGCTGGATATTCATGGCTTGAGGCAGATAAACTTCGAAAAGCCATGGGAAAGAAAATTCCTGAAGAGATGGAGAAGCAGCAGGAGAAGTTCCTTAAAGGATGCGTTGAGAACGGGATGGAACTTCCAAAAGCGCAAAAGATTTGGGAGCTTATTGCACCGTTTGCGGGATATGGATTTAATAAAGCCCATGCTGCTAGCTATGGGCGTGTGGCATACCAAACGGCATACATGAAGGCAAACTACCCCGTTCCGTACATGACCGCCCTCCTTACAGCTGACGCCGGAGATGTAGATAAAATTTCAATACTTATCTCTGAGTGTGAGCGGATGGGGATTCCTGTGCTTCCACCTGATGTGAATGAAAGTAACACTGACTTCACAATTGTTGAAAACAATACAAAGATTCGCTTTGGGCTTGTTTCAATTAAAAACTTTGGAGAAGGAGTTGCTGACGCTGTCTTGGAAGAACGTACCACAAACGGAAAGTTTACTTCTATTGCTGATTTCCTCTCTCGAGTAAAGTCACATGCACTTAACAGAAAGGGTCTTGAGTCACTTATTAAATCAGGTGCGCTTGATTCATTTGCCACAAGAGGAGTGTTGATGAAAAATCTTGATAAACTCATCACCTTCCACAAAGAAGCGGGAGCAGAAGGTGGCGCACAAGACTCTCTCTTTGGAGCGCTTACGCCAACACACCGTCTTGATCTTGAAGAAGCACCTGACGCTTCAAAGCCTGAAAAACTTATTTGGGAAAAAGAACTTCTTGGCATTTATGTATCTGGACACCCGCTAGATCAATTTGAAGAGAAGCTAAAGAATGTAAAAAAGAATATTTCACAATTAGTTGATGGGCCAAAGAGTACACTCCCAGCTGTTGTTGCTGGAATGATTGAAGAGGTGAAACCATTCCTAACAAAAAAAGGAGACAAGATGGCTTTTGTAAAAATTGGAGACAGAACAAGAACTATTGAATGTGTAGTCTTTCCAAAAACATACGAAGAGTGTTCTTCAATCCTCTTCCCTTCCTCATGTGTTGTTACCAAAGGTTCAATTTCAGATCGAAACGGAGAAGCCAATCTTATAATCGACAAAATCCAGTCCCTCTGATACCTTCGAGATAGAAACGGGAGGTACTAATGAATAAGGCTGAACAAAAAATCTTTCTTCTTGATGCTCAAATTGCTGGAATCAATACAGAGATCATTGTTCTGAAAACTTCAGATGAGAGCAGGATTATGGAAGTTCGCAAAGGGTTGAGGAAAAAAGTTGCCCACCTTGCAGAAAAAAGAAAGAGACTCAAAAAAGCGCTCAAATCATGAGCGCTTTTTACATTGACTTCCCTTACCCATTTGATACTCTCTAAGTATTACTATGATCGTAACAAACACAACAACCACAACGTGGTAAACGCTCTCTGGCGGTTGTGTTCATATTATGAAATGCGGCCCCAGTGGGCCGCATTTGTTGTATAGTAGAGCTATATGGATGAAAAACTTTTAAAGATAAGACACTCTCTCGCGCACGTCCTTGCAGGCGCCGTGCTTGAGCATGATGACAAAGCGAAGTTCGGAACGGGTCCTGCAACTGATACTGGTTTTTATTACGACATTGAACTTTCGTCTCCTGTTAATAGTGATGATTTACCAAAACTGGAAGAGATCATGCGAGAGATCCTCAAAGAAGGATTTACTCCTGAAATGCATGACATTACATATGAAGATGCAAAACAGCGTTTTGCAGACCAAACACACAAGCTTGAACTTATTGAAAAGTTTAACGAAGAAGGCTCAAAGCTTTCTACATACACAATTGGAAACTTCACCGATCTTTGTGAAGGTCCTCACGTAGATTCTTCAAAGGATATTGATCCTGAAGCTTTCATGCTGAGCAATGTTGCGGGAGCATACTGGCAAGGAGATGAAAATAACCAAATGCTTACACGTATCTACGGAATTGCATTTGAAACAAAAGAAGATTTAGAAAAATATAAGACACAGCAAGAAGAAGCTAAGAAGCGAGATCATCGAAAGATTGGTAAGGAACTTGATCTATTTACCTTCTCTCCTCTTGTTGGAGCTGGTCTTCCTCTCTTTACACCAAAGGGAAACACTATGCGAAAGGAACTTGAAGAGTTTGTGTGGAGTCTTGCAAAACCTTATGGATACGAGCGAGTAAATATTCCTCACATGGCAAAGTGTGACCTGTACAAAACAAGTGGTCACTACGAAAAATTTGCTGATGATATTTTCTTTGTAAACAGCAAGAAAACAAATGATGAGTTCATCATGAAGCCGATGAACTGCCCACACCACACACAGATTTTCGCATCACAGCCAAGATCATACAAAGACCTCCCTATTAGATATTCTGAGGTAACAACAGTGTATCGAGATGAAAATACAGGACAGCTTGCAGGACTTACACGTGTACGTTCAATTACACAGGACGATGCACACGTATTTTGTACAGAAGACCAAGTAAAGGAGGAAGTGCTCGCAATCTACGACATTATCAGGCAGTACTACGAAGTGTTTGATATGCCCCTTACTGTGCGGCTATCCACAAATGATCCTGAGCATCCTGAGAAGTATCTTGGATCACCCGAGCTTTGGGAGAATTCAGTAAACACCCTTAGGTCTTGTATTGAAGATATGGGGATGGAATATAAAACTGACCCAGGAGAAGCTGCTTTTTACGGCCCTAAGATTGATTTCATCGCAACCGATGCAATTGGACGAGAGTGGCAGCTTGCAACCGCACAGCTTGATTACAACCTTCCTGAGCGCTTTAAGCTTGAGTACACAGACAAAGATGGAAGCAAGAAGCGTCCAGTTATGATCCACCGAGCAATCTCAGGATCACTCGAGCGATTCCTTGGAGTTGCTATTGAGCACTTTGATGGAAACTTCCCTCTATGGCTTTCTCCTGTGCAGATTGGACTTGTGCCAGTAGGAGAAGAACAGCAAGCATATACACAAGAGCTTAAAGAGAAGCTTGAAGCCTTGAACCTTCGTGTTGAGGTAAATGCTGACAACAAACCTCTGGGGAAACGTATCTACGGATTCAAAGGACAGAAGGTTCCTTACGTTGTTGTTATTGGAGACAAGGAAGTTGAGGGCAATGAAGTATCTCCAGAGCACCGAGAGCTTGGAAAACTTGATTCAATGAGTGTAGACGCACTTATTGAAAAACTTATAGCAGAGAGAGACACTCGAGCAATTAAACCAACTACGTAGTTAATTACGTAATTAACTACGTAGATAATAAAAGAGCACTCAATGAGTGCTCTTTTATTACATTGGTGTAAAAATAATTGAGTATTATCCGCGCTCAATAATCGCGTGCGCTCGAGCGAGTGCTAGCTTTGCTCCAGTCTGAGACTGTGAGTATGTTGTGTCGATTGCTGATGCTAGTGCGCTAATGATTTCCTCAAGAACAGCCGTATCAACTCCAGCACACATACGACGTATATCGTTTGATACGGCGCTTCCCTCTACACGTTCTCGATATGCACTATCAAGTGATACAAGAACTTTCTCAATAAGAGCTTCTGAACGCACCCCATTTCGTGCACTTCGTCGCAAGATGCTAAAAGAAGTATCTCGATCTCCGCTCATAAGAGCATTGAGAAGTCGCAGCTCTTCACCTTCCACAGCAGGTGCCGTGAAGTTTGTTACGGGAGGCATTTCCATTTCTTGTGCAATATCTGCATCAAGCACTTCCTCTGCCTCCTCTACTTCAACAACAGGCATTGTGGGTACAACAGGACGTGGCTCCTGGTGCATTCGTGATAGTCCACGAACGATATCTTCAACAGAAAGGACCTCGTCCCCTGACTTTGGAGAAAATCCATCCATTTGAATATCTTCCATTTCCTCGTGCATAGTTACATCTATTGTACCCTCTTCTGTGGCATTTACCGCCTCAGATACCCCATTTCCAATTGCAACAAGCTTTCGGCCTGTAAATGGAAGGATTTTAAAGAGCAGTAAGTACGCAACAGCACCACTCCACACCATTAGGAAGATCCAGTAGATAATTGTTCCAAACTTTCCAAGTTCAATTCCAGTATAAGGAATCTGTGAAAGCGTAACAAAGGCAAGAGGTTGCTCATTTGGTCCTTTAAGGAAATCGATAGTTACATTTGGCTGACGACTTCCCCCACCTCCACAATTACTTGTACATCCACCTGATCCACCTGATACCGTAAGTGTTGCTCGACACGTAACAGAGTCTGAGTTTCCTCGAGCAGTTAGCACGTATTCATGCATCCCAACACCAGCTTCTCGAACTTCAACATCACCGTTAAGTGCAACTGCACCAATACCGTGGTCAAGTTCAACTGATTCTGCACTTCGTGTAGTCCATCGAAGCTCTGAAGTTTCTCCACTTCGAACTGACGACTTTGTAAAACTCATTCCACATGAAAGCCCTCCACCTCCTGATCCTCCTGTTACCTGGATAGTGTCAGAACACTCAACAGTGTCCCCTGCTGCGTTTGTGGCAATTCCTGTGTACGTGTGTATCTGTACTCCTGCTGGTGAAATACTCTCCGTACCATTTAGATCTTTATCGTCTCCATTAATAGTGAAGCTTGCTGCTTCATTTGTTTCCCACTCCATAGTTGCAGATTCTCCGCTTCGCATTGAAGACTTATCAATATCAAGCGAACAAGAGAATCCTGTAAGAGGTGGATCAATCACAAGATCACATGTTTCAGTTGCTCCGCTTGCACCAGTAACTACAAGTGAGTATGTTCCAGCACCAACGACGTCTGATCCATCAGCTGGTGTGATAGCAAGGGTATTTAGAGTTGCAGATACTGCATTTGCGATAGTCCAGTTAATGGTTGCTTCTGTTCCTCCTGTTGGAATACCAGTTGTTGTTAGCGTACAGCTTGGTGCGTTTACAACAACAGGATTAACCGTAACGGTATCTGTACACGTTGCTGTTGCTCCAGTGCTGTTTGTTACTGTTCCTACATATGTGTGTGTACCTACTGCTGGTGTAATTGAAGTGTCTCCAGCTACAACAGGAGTTACAGACCCAATACCATTGTCAATACTGAAAGTACTTCCATTGTTTGTTGTCCATGCAAGATCTGTCGAATCTCCAAGTGTAATGCTGTTTGGAGAAATTGAGAGCGTACATGAAGGCGCATTTACGACAGGAGGCGTTACGACAACCTCTCCTGTACATGTTGCGGTATCCCCTACACTGTTTGTAACAACTCCAATATACGTAAAGGTTCCAGTTGTTGCAGGCGTGACGCTTACACTTCCACTTGTAACAGGAGTTACAGACCCAATACCTGCACTAAGACTAAATGTGCTTGCGTTGTTTGTTGTCCATGAGACTACAGCTGAGCTTCCAAGAGTTATAGAAGAAGGTGCAATTGTAAGTGAACAGCTAGGAGCATTTACCACAACAGGATTAACCGTAACGGTATCTGAACATGTTGCTGTTGCACCTGCACTGTTTGTTACCGTTCCTGTGTATGTGTGTGTACCTACTGCTGGCGTGATGATAGTCGTACCTCCTGCATTTGGAGAAGTAAGAACAGGAAGTGACCCTACGCCATTATTAATACTAAAAGTATCTCCATGGTTTGTTGTCCATGAGATTGTTGCTGAGCTTCCTACCGTTAGGGTGTCTGGAACAATTGAAAGAGTACAACTTGGTGCATTTACGACAGGAGGTGTAACCACAACAGAATCAGCACAAGTAACAGTATTTCCTGTGGCACTTACTACGGTCATAGTATATGTAGTGTCTCCAGTTGGAGTATGGTTGACTGATCCAATGGCAGAGCTAACAGCACCAATACCATTATCAATGTTTGCTGCTACTGCATTTTCACTCGTCCATGTAATAGAAACCGCATCTCCTTGAGTAACTGTCCCAGGCACTACAGAGAGCGTACATGCTGGAATAATAGGTGAGGGAGTACTCCCTCCTCCACCTCCACCGCCTCCTGGAAATGGATCATTGATGTTGATCCATGGATTTGGATCCCATGTTTCCCAACCGCCTCCACCACAACAACTAGGACCAATATCAAGAGCCTCCGCAATATTTGGGGCGACAACTGAAAGCATTCCAAAACCTGCACCAAGAATTGTAAAAAGTGTAAATACACCAAGAACAACCGATTTAATCGGGTGAGCCTTCATGTATGTGATTGTGGTTTTTTGTTTTGAAATCATAAGCATAAAAAGAGAGGGTGGTTGTCAGTGTGGGTTTCCCCACACTGACTTCCAGTTTAGCCATTTGGACACCGACGACCCCAAATCCAATATTCATTTGGAATTGGAGCGAATAGTACGATTGGATTTCCTCCAATAATCGCTTCTTCGGCTGGCTCATACCAGTCGTCTTCTGACTCACGAACGCGTTCACGTCCACGAGTCTGACGACCAACCGGGTTAACTGTCACAGAACAAGACTGGCGTCCATTTCGAGTGATACACACTGAAATGAAGTGTCCTTCTGTAGACATTTGAACCGGCATGAGGAGGACTTGATGACCTCCTTGCTCTGTCGTATAGACAGAGCGACGAAGTATATCTCCACGATACAATCGGTCAACTCGGTCCCAATCGCAAAAGTCACATGGCGCAGGAACATCAGAGATGTACCCATTGTCCACAAGACCCCAACAAGGGCTTCGCGGGAGACGACCTTCGGTTGTGTGGAATGCCACACGAACCTGGTCACCCGGTTCCGTCTCAAACGAAACCGCCACACAGTCTTCCGGAGGTGTTTCCACCACACGAATTTCAGTGCGTACTTCAATCTCTCGTACTGCGTACGACCAATTGAAGCAAATCTCAGGGAGAATGAGGGTGTACATGACACCTTCGTATTCAATCTCCCATTTGCGAGCACGTGCTGACTGCACAATCGTTCCCGATTGGTTTACCGGAACCGCTGCGACAGGCACATCAAACATGGCATGAGGGTTTGCACCCCCGCTCATCATTGCGACGAGATGGTCATCAGGATCAAGGAAGATTTCTTCCCCATCCGGATTTTCAGAAACCATGTCAATGAACTCCTCATGAAGCTCATTTGGGATACCAAGCGCAACAAGCGCTGTAGGAAGTAGCCGGAAGGCTTCTTCCTGCGAAGACGCATATGGGGCAGAACCCCAATTCGTCCATGGTGTTTCTTCTGCGTGAGCCACTGATCCGAAGATGAGCGACGCAGCCAGAATGATGATTCGAATAATCATCGGCTTTCCTTTCCTCTCTGTTGCGTCGCCGTAGCGACGGTTTTTAATGTTCACGCTCTCATAGAGAGCACACAAACCTCTGTCTTAGATCTGTGTGCTTCCCACGAAATGTGCCTCTACTACATACCGATCATTTAGATCACCAAATGAATTACAAGTAGATAGTGTCAGCTTCTTCCCATCCTTTGTAAGAGGGATGCGTGCATTTGTTGCATCAGCCTCATATACACGATCTACTACGTACTCATATACAAGTCCGTCTCCATACACTTCAATACTTTCTCCCTTTGAAAGATTTTTAAGCCCATTGAAGGCTTTGAAGTTTTCATTCTTAACAACTGGAAGGTACGAACTGTGCCCGAAGATAACAACATTTCCATTCTCTCCAAGCTCAGCTGATGTTGGGTATCGTGTCACTCCTGTAAGAAGTGAGTTGTCTAGTGAGGCAATATCCGTTTTTACAGGATTATTAACCACCACATCAACACCAACTGAGGCCACAACAATTCGTACAGGCTTCTCTGGAGCTTCAGCTACTGCGGCAAGCGCTGCAGCAGGAAATGATGTTCCTGCCTTTGCAATTGTTACAGTACTCAAACTATTTGCGGTGTTTGGCTCAGGAAGTAGATCAAGGCGCCCAAGAATCCATACAAATGTAAAGAAAGCCAGTATAAAAACAGCTAGGAACTTCCACTTATCCCGGAGGATAGTACGGCTTATTCGCACCGTTTTTACAATTGTTGTGTCGTGCTCAGTCATATTGACTTGCACATTTATACACCAGAAGGACCTTATTGTCAAGGTTTGGGTCCCCTCCTATCGCTTGACATTAGGTTCTCTATATGGTACAAATCTGCACATTACTAGTGAGCGTTAGTACACAAAATATGGAAACAAAACGAGCAGCAACAAACGGTCTTGCAGTAGTTGGGTTTATAACCCTTCTGTTTCTTGCCGTTGTACTTGCAGGAAATGCAGCACGGTTCATTCCTACCATTGTAAATGGTGCGGTAAATGGACTTTCTGCTACGGTAATTGGAATTACTTCAATTTTCGTACCTGCTGAAGGAGACATCATAGTAGTTGAAACAGGTACTACAACAACTCCAACAACAAACTTCCCTATCGTGCTTGAGCCCGAGACAGAAGTTGAGGAGCCTGTGAAGCCCCCTGTAACAGTAAACCCAACTCCTGGAGGAGAAACTGTTGAGGTAACTGAGCAGAACCCTGGAGGAGTAATTTCAGACCCTAATGGTCTTCCCGATCTTGTTCCCGTTGTTCTTGCAACAGGAAAGCTAGTTGGTGGATATGCCGCAGATAACTTTGTAGCAACATCTACTCTATCTAAGACAGATCGTATTGCAATTAAGTTTGCAGTAGAGAACAAGGGAACAAAAGCTAGTGGTTCTAATTGGCGATTTAATGTCGTAATGCCAACTGAAACTACTTACATCTTTGAAGGAAAGGCTGAGCATGTACAAAATCTTAATCCTGGAGAGAAGATTGAGTACGTAATTGGATTTGACCGATCAAAGGTTGGTACTGATCTACAAATTGCTATTGCAGTTGATCAGAACAAAGGAGTAACAGAAAGCGATGAGACAAATAATGGTGCATTTGTAAAAATCACCGTAGCAAACTAACGCTTACATTTTCTCACTAATAAAAAACACCCGCGGTATAAACCGCGGGTGTTTTTTATTAGATTAAGGTGCGCAAGACTGACTTGTATCATCATTTACCAGACCAAGATCTGAACTCTGGTAACTAAACGCCCACCCGCCATATTTCTCAAACAGGTTATACGCGGCTACTGCATTTTGAGAATCACACTCATAGTCAGAACCTCCTTTTTCGGTACTTATGGCCGCCCAACGAATACCTTCGGGGTTCAAAAATATTTCTGCTAACAAACCATTGTTCACAGCATTTGGGCCCCAATACCCACCATTGGCAACATAGAACCCTTCAAAGAAGATGCTGTCTTTTTCTTCATCAAAGTATGGTGAGTTAAGTGCGAACAAGATTTCAAGACCTCCAAACATGGTGTTTAGCATCGCCTTTTTATCCATGAGGTGGATATAACTAAGCACATTATCTCTAACAATAGGACCAACAAACTGTGTTCCTAACAAATCTACAAATATTCCGTCAATATATTCTCCACTTTCTGTTTCAACCTCAAGCCAACGATTGACCCAATTAATTACATCTACGCAGATTCCATCAGGACAAGTGAGTTGTGCAGGTGCTACCGGGTCATAACAACTAACATTGTCTGCAGTGGCAGAAATGTAACCATATATCTCCAAGTCCGGGTTTATACTCCGGGCAATCTGTATAGCTTCAACCAACAATTGATCAGTGTAGTCTACACAGTTTCCATTTACCCAATGCTCTGCACCATTTCGCGCATTATAAGCATGGGTCATTACAGCAACGTCATGTTTTGCCATTTCAGCACCAAGGTTTTCAGCAGTTTCAAAATGTGAATACAGACCTGCATAAAAGAACATGTTTGACTCAACACGATCATTTCCCCCAGCTGAAATAACGCTCGCAGCAAGTGTTGAAGGAACAGCTTTCATTAGAGCTGTAGCTTTAAATGCTGTTGATTGAGAATGAACTCTATTACTAAAATCTTGCACTTCCTCCACATCTTTAACGTAACTGTCTGACACAGCAATCTCTTCCTCAAGAAAAGAACCCGGCCTGTCTCCTGTAATAATAAACCAACCTCCTACAAGAAGAACGCTAACTGCCAATACTCCCATTGCAACATTATTTTTCATATAACCTAACGTTAACACGTCAAAAATATTCTTAAGTTGGCTGCTGTTTATAGTGTTTTGAGGTTTTTGTAATAAAAAACAACGTGTTTACTCACCAACTTCTACCCCGTTCCAAAACGCTATATAATCACTAAAATCTTTCCCAACCCTCTCTACCGAACCTTCTTTAGGAACTTCATAGTACCAAGCAGCATTTTCATTCTTCTCTTCGTTTACTACAAGTGTGTAGTACTTTGCTTCACCTTTCCAGGGACACTCACTTGTGTGGTTGCTGTCTTCTAAAAATTCTGGATTTACAGAATCTCTTGGAAAGTATTCATTTCCTTCAATTGAAATAGTTTCAGCACTTTCTGCTATAACCGCTCCATTCCAAACTGCTTTCATATTAGACATCTACATTCGCCTTCTTGGCGTTTGTTTGGATAAAGTGTTTTCGAGACGGCACGTCTGTTCCCATGAGAATATCAAAAATCTTATCTGCTTGAACACCGTCTTCAATAGTTACCTGCTTAAGTACACGGTTTGCTGGATCCATAGTTGTCTCCCAAAGTTCGTCTGGGTTCATCTCTCCAAGTCCCTTGTATCGCTGGATACGAGCTTTGGGTCCCGCTTTCTTTGTTGCCGCCTCCTCTTCTGTATCTTCTTCTGTCTCAACACCTTCTTCTTCTGTTTCTTCAATAGCATCTGCGTCCTCCCCAAGAAGCGCTACTTTCTCTTCCTCTGTATATACGTACGTTACTTTCTTTCCTTGTTGAATTTTGAAAAGAGGTGGCTGTGCAATGTATAGGTACCCTCCTTCGATAATGGGTTTGAAGTATCGGTAGAACAAAGTCAAAAGCAGTGTCCTGATGTGCGCTCCATCTACGTCGGCATCAGTTGCGATAATTACCTTGTGATATCGAAGCTTTGAAATATCAAACACATCCCCAATAGCTGTACCCATTGCAATAACAAGGGCTTTAATCTCAGCTGATGCAAGCATCCGATCAATACGTGCTCGCTCTACGTTTAGAATCTTTCCTCGAAGAGGAAGGATGGCTTGAGTCTTTCGGTCTCGTGCCTGCTTTGAACTACCTCCCGCTGAATCTCCCTCTACAATGAAGATCTCTGAGTCTTCAGCTGATTTACTTGAACAGTCTGCAAGCTTTCCAGGAAGTGTCATTCCTTCAAGTGCACCTTTTCGAAGCACGCTGTCTTTTGCGGCTTTGGCTGCCTTTCGTGCCTTAAGAGCAAGGGTTATCTTGCTGATGATCTGCTTTGCATCATCAGGATGCTCCTCTAGGAAGTATGAAAATCCTTCTCCAAATACAGTCTCAACCGCACCACGAGCTTCAACTGATCCAAGTTTTGATTTTGTCTGCCCTTCAAACTGAATCTCTGGAAGCTTTACGGATACAACTGCGGTAATACCCTCAAGCACATCGTCCCCTGTGAAAGCTTCATCCTTTGCACCAAGATTATTCTTTTTTGCGTATGCGTTTAACGTACGTGTGAGCGCTGTCTTAAATCCAGTAACGTGTGTTCCTCCTTCTGGGTTGTGTGTGTTGTTTGCAAAAGCAGTTAGGCGAGATGAGATATCATCTACGTACTGAAGTGCAACTTCAACCTGAACATCCTCAATTGACCTGTCTACATAGAAAATATTCTTGTGTACTGGAGTCTGGTATTGGTTTCGGAAACCAATAAGAGATCTGAGCCCCTCCTCAAAGTAGAAAGATTGAGATGGCATCTCGATACCAAGGTCTCGAAGATAGAATTTGTTTGCAAGGTCAATCTCCCCTGCCTCTCGTGCGTCTAGTACTGAAATACGCGTACCCTTTACAAGGTATGCCTGCTGCCGTAGGTGCGCTACGATCTTATCCCAACTAAATTCAATAGTTTCAAAAATAGTGTCATCAGGACGGAAAGTGATTACGGTTCCTCGCTCCTTACTCTTTGCCATCTTCTTTACTAGAGCTTTTGATTTTCCGATATTGTACTCCTGCATGTACACATCTCCTTCTTTGTGAACTTCAGCACGAGTCATTATTGAAAGTGCGTTTACTACAGAAACTCCTACTCCGTGTAGTCCTCCCGATACTTTGTATCCTTCACCTCCAAACTTTCCTCCCGCATGGAGTGTTGTCATGATGGTTTCAAGAGCTGAAACTTTTGTCTTTGGATGCTTGTCTACAGGAATACCTCGCCCGTTATCAACAACACGAATAGTTGAATCAGGAAGTAGTGTTACCTCAATATCATCTGCTTCTCCTGCCATTGCCTCATCACGAGAGTTGTCAAAAACCTCCCAAATCAAATGATGTAGTCCATCAGGCCCAGTTGTACCAATGTACATACCTGGCCGCTTTCGTACCGGTTCTAGCCCTTCGAGAACAGTAATATCCTTGGCGCCATAGCTGCCTTTTGTTTCTTGCTTACTTTTTGCCATATATCCTGTTAGTTAGGGGTATTTTAGCACAAATACCACCTCTTAACTACCTAATTTCAAACCCTTCCTGTGTACGGAGTGTCTCATATACCCGCTCCATAATAGTATTAATCTCCTCCTCTTTTAGCGTCTCAGTACCAGACTGGAAAACCAAATGGTATGCAAATGAAGTTTTTCCATCTTTGCTAAACTCATCAAAAAGATCGAGCCTTGAAAGAAGTGTCCCTGCTTCTCCTTGTATTAATTCACTTACTGCATCTTCCTTTGTTCCTTCCGGAGTCCACACAGCAACATCGCGAAGTGCAAATGGATATGCAGATGGAATAACAAACTGAACATTGGGGGCTTCATACTCAGAAAGATTCTTTCCTTCAATATTTTTAATAACGGAAGTTAGGTCTGCCTCAAACACATTCTCTGATATTTTCCCTTCAATCTTTATGCCAAGGACTTCTTCTAGCTTTTCTTGTAGATCTACAAAAATCTTTTCTTTCTTCTTTCTGTTTGTTGCAATACCAAGTACCGTCCTTTCTTCTTTTCCAAATACATTTCCTACCTCAAAAATATCCACGAACTCTTTTCCGAGCAATGGTAGGTTGTTTTTATTCAAAACAATTGCTTCTTCAAGCCCTTCAACAACATCCGTACGTAAGTAGCTCTTCTCTGTATTAAGAGCATTTTGAAGCTTCAATTCCCCTTTCCCCCGCAGTGAGTATGTATACACTTCAGAAAACCCTTCACTCGTTAGTAGGTCCCGAATTAAATCCAATACTAAAAATTCTTTGTGCACTTCAGGTGCATCAGCTTTTGGAAGATCCATCTCTGGCAATTTTTCATATCCATGAAGTCTTCCAATCTCCTCAATTAAATCTTCTTCAATTCGAAGATCCATTCGCTCATGAGGAATTTCAACAGTAAGCACATCGCCTCCACTGTATGAAGCACCTAACCTTTTCAAAATATCTAACACATTCTCTCGAGAAAGAGATAGTCCCAAAATACTATTCGCTCGCTCAATTGAAAGCTCAACTTTTGCATACTCAGGAAGTGCGCCTCCTGCACGACTCATTCCAATTACTTCTCCCCCTGCAAGATCAAGAATCATCTCCAAACACTCGCGAGCACCATGTTCTGCAAAGTATGGTGTTGGATCATTTTGGAAACGCTTTGCGGCATCAGTCCAAAGCTTTAGCCTTTGTGCAGTCTTGCGCACCATAAGGGGATTAAAGTGTGATGAAGAGATAATGATGTCAGTAGTACCCTCATCAATCTCGGCATCTTCCCCTCCACGAATACCAGCAACATCAAGTGCTTTCTTTCCATCACTCACTACAAGATCCTCTTTCGTTAACTCCACCTTTATATCTCCAAGCAGCGTTAGCTTCTCTCCTTCCTCTGCCCTCTTAATCTTAAGCACTCCATTAAATGCTTTTGCATCAAAAGCATGAAGCGGCTGCCCCATGTTGAGCATGATGTAGTTTGTTATGTCTACAATGTTATTTATTGAGCGCTGTCCAAGGTTTGTAAGTTTTTCTTTCAACCAATCTGGAGACTCTTTAATTGAAACTCCTTTTACCAAAATTGCGATAGTACTCACATCCTCAAGACCACTCTCTACCTCTGCTTTAATCTCATCGCTCTCTGGTAGTTCAAGGAAATTATCCCGCAGTGGATCAATATGTAAATCTCTTCCTAGAATACTTCCAACCTCTTTTGCGATTCCTCGATGATTAAGACAATCATGTGCTCTATTTGGAAGCACATCAATATCAATAAGAGTATCGTCTCCTTTTTCTTCCACTCCTTCAATCTCAAAAGAGTGGACTGATAAAAGATCAGCAAGCTCTCCTGCTTCTGGAAGCGGCTCATCAAAGTATTCTTGGATCCATTTATAGCTAACTACCATATTAAAATTGATCTATCGTTCTTAAATCTGGATTGCTAAACCGCCTAGTGTCTTCAATACCATGCTTAAACATAGAAAGACGCTCTAGCCCTGTACCAAACGCAAATCCTGAATATTCTTTTGGATCTATCCCAACACCTTTCAAAACATTCGGGTGAATCATTCCGGCTCCCAATACCTCAAGCCACTTCTTTTCTCCATTTGGCATCTCCCATAATACATCTACCTCAACACCTGGCTCCACAAATGGGAAATACCCAGGACGAAACCTGAGCTGCGTTTCTTTTCCGAAATACTTTGAGAGAGCTTTCATTAAAGTTGTCTTAAGGTGTGCGAGTGTAATCCCCTTATCTACAACAAGCCCTTCAATCTGATGGAACTGCGCTTCGTGCGTTGCGTCAGTTGCTTCGTTTCTGTACACACGTCCTGCAACGATAGTTCGAATAGGAGGTTTGTTGTTTTCCATGTGATGGATTTGCACAGGAGATGTGTGCGTACGAAGAACTTTTCCATTCTCAAGATAGAACGTGTCCTGCATATCTCGAGCTGGGTGATCCTTTGGCACATTGAGTGCGTCAAAATTATAGTGCTCAGTCTCTACTTCAGGCCCCATATCAATAGCAAATCCCATATCAGAGAATATGTCGTACATTTCACGAATAGTGTGAGAAAGAGGGTGTCTACTTCCTTTCATATATGGGGCAGTATAACGTAAATCTGTCAATTAAAAAATGGCTTAAATCGTGCTAGGATGCCTCTAATGGTGAGCATTCTCACGTGGGCCTTCTTTTTCTCTGTCCTCTACTTTGAGGTTCTTCTTTTAATTGGATTTGTAGAGCGGCTACGAAAATCTACAGAAGTATCAAAAGGGCTAGCAAAACACCCTAAAGTTGAAATTATAGTCCCCTGCTTCAATGAGCAGAACACTGTTGCTGCAACAATCCGTTCTCTTCTGGCAATGAACTATCCTGCAAAGAAACTACGAGTGCACGTAGTAGATGACGGAAGTACTGACAACACACCAGAATCTCTTAAGGAATTTAAGAACCACCCACAGGTAACAATTTCTCATAAAGAAAACGGTGGGAAGCACACCGCTCTTAATCTTGCGATTAAAAATACCAAAGCTGAAATCCTTGGATGTCTTGATGCTGATTCATTTGTAGATGTAGACGCACTTCAGGAATCTCTTAAAGTGTTTGAGACAACAACTGCGATGGCAGTTACTCCTGCTATTAAAGTAGAGACTCCAGACTCTTTCTTCAGGCATATGCAAAAAGCTGAGTACGAGGTGGGAATGCTCTTCAGGCGAGTCTTTGCTGACGCAAATGCACAGTTTATTACACCCGGTCCTTTCTCTCTATACCGCAAAGAGGTATTTGAGACATTGGGAGAGTTTAGGTCAGCACACAATACAGAAGACCTTGAGATGGGGCTTCGTATGCAGGAGGCAGGATTGTTAATTGAAAATGCCCCTAAGTCTGTTGTGTACACTCGTGCTCCCCGAACACTAAAACCCCTCTTTAAACAACGTGTTCGATGGGCATATGGATTCCTCCGAAATGCAGGCCCATACAAACACCTCTTCTTTAATACAAAAAACGTATACCTTGGATTCTTCATCCTTCCTCTTACTTTCGTTTCAATACTTGCAGCAGCGTACATGCCCTTTGCCATGCTTAGCAGCACCGCACACGCAGCAGCTATGAAAGTGGTTGAGTTCCAAACTATTGGATTCTCTGCCTTCTACTTTAATCCCCTTACGATTGATTGGTTTACATTTACACCAAGTTCAATTGTGTACGTAACACTTTCACTATTTATCCTTACAAGCATCCTTGTTCTCGCAGGAAAGCACATTGGAGGAGAGAAAGTGCGTCTTGATCGTGGAGTAGTGCTTTACATCACACTCTATGGTATCTTCGGCCCACTGTGGCTTACAAAAGCACTTTTCGACGCAGTTGTTACAAGGAAAAATAGTTGGAGATAATATGAATAGAACAAGTCCTCGAACCTATGTGATAGCACTACTTATCACGGTAGCAATATTTGGTACCGCCCTTTTTGTTGGAAACAAGATATCTGGTATTAGGATCTCCCAACTACAAAGTATTCAGGATCAAATAGCTATTGATATTCTTTCCCTTGAAACACAGTTCGAACTTCTCTCTCAAGTATCGTGTGAGGACTTAGCAGATACTCCTCTTCTTTCCAGAGAGCTTGGATCTCTTGGAGACCGCCTACAAACAACAGAGCTACGACTTGGAACAAACGACGCAGAGGTGGTGCAACTTAAAGAGCAGTACTCTCTTCTACAGATTAAAGACAACCTACTCCTTACTCGTGTAGCGGAACAGTGTGATACTGGAATCACACCTATCCTGTATTTCTATACAAATGATTGTGAAGACTGTACACGAGCAGGATACGCACTCACAAAGCTCCGTAAGGACCTCCCAGGGCTCCGTGTGTACTCTTTTGACTACGACCTGGACCTTCCGGCACTTAAGACTCTTATTGCCATTCACGACGTGCTCAGAGAAGATCTGCCTACTTTTATAATTGACGGAGAATCATCAACTGGATTTACAACACTTGATGAGCTTACGCAGAGACTTCCTGAGTTTGTAACCGCCACAAGTACAGAAGAAATATAAAGAAAAAGTCACGCAGATGCGTGACTTTTTTTAGGAGTATAGTCTACTCCCGGAATAAGGATTTTATTGAAGCCAAGAGCTTCAAGCTGATCCCTGCAATTAATAACGAGATCAAACTCCCAATGAGTTCCTTTCAATACCTTCAACGGAGTTGGAGGCAAAGAGCAATCTCTGGGCAAAGAGTACGTGTATATCACGCCAATACTTTTATCTCCCCCGAGACCATTATCTAAGACAAGAGTCTTTGTTGGTCCAAGAGGTTTCAAAAAGGCCACTTCTCCTCTTTCCAGAAGAAAGTCATCCTGAAGAACTTGGAGGCCAGCTTCGAAAGCAAAAGAAGATATTGGATCTGAGACAAAAAAGTTATTTTCGAACTTGTCCCCAATAATTTCTTCGAAACAGTTTTTTAAAGGATTGTCGCTCATTAAAGTATCCTCCCTTTCTGTTGAGCACTATACACAAAAGAAAAGCCCACACAACTTGTGTGGGTTTTTCTACCTGGAGCCACCTCTCGGGTTCGAACCGAGGACCTGCGCTTTACAAGAGCGCCGCTCTAGCCAACTGAGCTAAGGTGGCAATACCTTATTCGTCCCGAAGGACTTGGGCTTCCTTCATGCTTTTTACAAAGTGTGAAGGTTCTTCTTGCGGAGGCTTCGCAGCATGAATTCGTCTACGTGCCTTTCGCAAGAACCGCTCGCTTCTTCGAGCCATGAAGTGCAGCAAGGCCACAACCCCATGTGTTATCTGAAGTGTCAGATACCGCATAATGTACTCGAGAGCTTGAATAATATCAAGTGCAGAGAAGATCTCTTCCTGCTCACGAATAAAAATATCAAACTTCTCGCGCTCTTCCCCAAAGAATTTCTGATCTCTTTTCCGTTCAAACCAAACAATCCCAATAAACAGGGCGGTTAGCAAAAAGAAAAATAAAAAGAAATACATGGAAACCATGTACGGGTATGCTAACCCCGTACTGAAAAGCGCGCAATACGCGTAATCTCAATTCGCTCACCAAACTTCTGTGTAGCCTCGCTAAGTAGGTCAGCGACAGTCTTTGAAGGGTCTTTGATGTATGGCTGTGAAAGAATAACCATATCCTTAAAATAGCTCTGCATCTTCCCTTCTAGAATCTTCTCTCGCATCTCCTCAGGCTTGTCAGCAACCTCCTCAACAAACACTTTGTGTGCTGCCTCCTTCACCTCAGGGGTGATCTCATCCTCATTGATGAACTTTGCGTCTGTTGCTGCAACCTGCATAGCAATTTCTCGTGCAAGTGCAATATAGTCTACATTCTTTCCTACAAAATCAGTCTCACAAGAAAGTACTACGAGTGATCCAACTTCTCCACCGTGGATATATGAAGCAACAGTACCTGCTCCCAGGTCTCTTCCTGACTTCTTCTCAGCAATAGCTCCTGCTCGCTTCTTTAGAAGTACCACGGCCTGCTCCATGTCTCCATCAGCATCCTCAAGTGCTTTCTTACACTGCATGATAGATACACTTGTCTTCTCTCGTAGTGCTTTGATGTCGTCTGTTGAAATACTCATAGATATAAAAAATTAACTTCTAGTATTACTACCCTAAGAACCACACTGAACACTCAGTACAGTTCTTAGGGTATTACTCAGCCTTCTTTGCTTCTGTCTTCGCTTCCTCTACCACTCGCCCGTCTCGTCCTGCTTTGAAAGAAGCCGCTAGCTCCTCAAGGATGTGCGTCACTGTCTTTACTGAAGCATCGTTTGCAACGATTGGGTATGTTGCGTCCTTAAGGTTACAGTCTGAACTCATGATTCCAATAACAGGAACTCCAGTAATCTTAGCTTCGTTTACTGCGATGTGTTCTGCGTTTGTATCTACAACCACAAGAAGATCAGGAATCTTTGTAAGTCCTGCAAGTCCTCCCATTCGTAGTTTCAGCTTATCCTCTTCTCGAGAAAGCATTAGTCGCTCAAGCTTCTTGTACTTCTTCTCAAGCTCTCCGCTCTCACGCATGCTCTCAAGATCAGCCATACGTAGGATTCGCTTTCGAATCTCTGGGAAGTTTGTAAGAGTACCTCCTAACCATCGCCCAGCAACGAAAGGCATTCCTAGAGACTCAGCAGTAGATCGAGTGATCTTTACTGACTCTCGCTTTCCTGCAACGAAGATAACATTCTTTCCCTCTGCTCCGTATCGCTTAATAGCATCTTTGGCTGCCTCAAGGTGCTTCTCAGTAGCAGAAAGATCAATAAGATCCATCTTGTTTTTTGTTCCCAAAATGAACTTCTTCATTGAAGGGTGCCGCTTGCTCTTTACGTGCGCAAAATGCGCTCCTGACTGAGCGAGTGCTTCTACTGCTTCTGTTCCTTGTATTGCCATATGTGAGCGCTACACTATCAAATAAAACGTTATTCGGCAATAGCAGATTCCCTCTCTTTCAAGGTTTCTACGATATCACTGATGTCTCCTCCCATGATTTTTGGGAGATTATGCCAAGATTCTTTAATACGGTGGTCTGTTACGCGGTCTTGAAGGATATTATAGGTTCTGATTTTCTCTGACCTATCTCCTGTTCCAATTTGAGACCTTCGCGCATCTGCGTGCTTTTTAGCCTCTTCCTCCTCATGAAGTACCTCGAGTTTGGCAGTTAGGATCTCCATGGCTTTTTCACGGTTTGCTAGCTGAGACCTCTCACTTGAAGAACGTACGTCTATATTTGTTGGTCGGTGGACCAGCCGAACTGCAGTCTCTACCTTGTTTACATTCTGTCCTCCAGCTCCTCCAGCCCTAGAAAACTCCATATCAATATCTGAGGGGTCAATTACAAATGTACTTTTCTCTCGAATAGGAAGTACCGCAATTGAAGCAGTTGAGGTATGAACTCGACCCGACTTCTCCGTCTCTGGAATACGCTGCACACGATGCACTCCTGTTTCGTATTTAAGATCGTCGTACACTCCTTTTCCTGATATCTCGAGAGTGTAGTCATCTATAAGTTTTGTTCCATACCCTTTTGATTCAGCAAAGTGTAAGTACATATCTCGAAGCTCTCGTGCAAAAAGGTTTGCTTCATCTCCCCCTGCTCCCGCTCGAAACTCCATAATTGCCTTTTTTGCAATTGCCATTTCTTCTTTCTCTTCTTCTAGAATTCCTTTAATTGTATTTAAAATTCCTGTCTGTGCTTCATCAAGTGTTTTTATCTCTTCTTCTGCGAGTTCTTTAAGATCTGCATCTCCTTCCGAATCAGATGCGAGTTTTTCCTTCTCAGCAGAAAGTCGCTCAAACTCTTGAGCTAGAAATTGTGTCTTATGACTTTCTTTCCAAACGGGATCGTATTCCATATTAGATAGCATATAACAAAAAGCGCCCGTTGGGCGCGTGTTGTTATTTCTTTGCTTTTGCTGCTCTTGCTTTAAATCGCTCTACTCGTCCTGCCTTATCGATAGTTCGATCTTCTCCTGTATAGAAAGGATGACTAGCGCTTGATACCTCAATAGAGATTTTAGGATACTCGTTTCCATCCTCCCACTTATCAGTCTCTGTAGAATTTGCAGTAGACATGATCAAATACCGGACACCTGCTGAGATGTCTTCGAAGATAACTGGTCGGTGATTCTTTGGGTGTGTATCCTTTTTCATATGTAGCCAGGAGTGTACCAAAACTACGCTATTTGGCAACCTTAACCGCCATAGAGTATGTCTATCTGCTCTTGGAAGAAGTCTGCGTGTTCCATTACTGAGTCTCCATAGAAGGCATACTGTGGCTTCTTGGCATTCGTCCATCCTGCAAAATACCTGAGTGCAGCCATGCGTTCAGATGCCCATGTCCCAGCATCTGCGCCATTATCTGCCATAAGCATACCTGTTGCGGTAAAGGCATGCTGATTGTTGTATGGGTTTGAAACTACACCAGAATTAAGAGCTTTACGGATACGGTCCTTGTCTGCCTTGTACTCCCACGGCCCCTGCCAGAAATCATCCCACGTCATAGACCTGCGAGAGTTATTACAGTCTCCTGTGTTTACATTGATAAACCCTCCATAGCAAACCCATGTTGAAGGAATAAACTGAGATGGCCCCATAGCTCCTCCCCATCCATAACTTGGAGCTTTTGAAACAGGAACACTATCTGGGCTAAGCCCTACAGCTGCCATAATGTAAGGGAATACAGGACGATCCCTAGTTGGATGTGCGTCAGTCAACCAGTTACCTGTACCAAGAAATTCTCCAAGACGTGTCTCTTGCTTTAGTACCCCCAAGATAACAGCAGGACGAACTCCAACTGCAGACCCTGCTTTCTCTGCGAGTTCTAGAGCTTCACCAAATGGAATTGCCGCAGAGTCCCTAAGAGAGAAAAGTTCTGATCGAATTTCAGCAGCACTCTTCTTAATAGTATTAACGAGTGTTAGATATGCTTCTTCCTCCCCTTTCGTAACATCAAGAATTTCTTTTTTCTCTGCTTTAAATCCTGCAATTTTTTGTCGTTCTAGCTCCTGCAACTGCTTTAGTTCAAGTTCATCTGACCGCCTATCAGTTAAAACAACTTTCTCTTCTTCTGTCTGCACTTGCGCATCTTCAAGATCTTCAAACGAAACAGAGAGCGCTAATTTAATATCTGAAAAAGTATCAAGATCTCCAAAAAATTCTGAAACATTTTGTCGAGACAAGACAACCTCAATCAATGTCACGCCTCCTACTCGATCTGTTTTGCGTAAAATCTGAGCGAGTGAATCTTTTTCTCGAACAATCTTTGCTCCTAACTCTCCAATAGTTTCCTGCTTTTGTGAGATGCCGCTATTTAATTTTCGAATTGCAATTGTGCGAGCTTGAATTTGAAGCTCTGACTTTCTAATTTGTGCATCAAGAATTGCTACGTCACGCTCAAGACTTGTTCGCTCTCTTGATTTGTCATCAAGCAATACTTGCTGCTGTGCAATTTGTTGTTCAATAACAACAAGCTCAGCTTCAAGTGCCGCCCTACGTTCAGCAACAACATCCGCCTGAAGTGTCAGGGGGACTAGAAAGAGAAGTCCAAATACAATAGCTTTGTACATACAGGGCAGTATAACAAAAGCCCCGGCATTTGCCGGGGCTTTTCCTTATGTTCTTTATGACTCGTCTTTCTTCTCTTCTTCATCTCCTCCTTCTTCATCTTTTCCTTTCTGCTCTACCTCTACTGCATCCATGTCTACTGAAACTGTTTCTTCCTCAACCTCTTCAACATGCTCCTGTACAACCGCAACGGCCTCCTCTGCGTCATTTACGATTGTTACTCCCTCTGGTGCCTTAATGTCAGCGATAGTGATTCGATCTCCTGTCTCTGCGAGTACAGAGATATCAACTTCGATTCCTGCAGGAATGTTTCCTGGAGTTGTCTTGATTGTTACTTCGTGGATGATCTTCACAATCTGTGATCCACCCTTCTCAGCTGGTGACTCACCAACAAACTCAAGAGGAGTTGTAACCTCAACCTCCTTTCCTCGCTCTACTGCATAAAAATCAACGTGTGTTGGGTTTCCTTTAACTGTTCCGAATGTAATGTCTTGGATAAGAACCTCGTGATCAGTATCAAGCCCTTTTAGAGTAATAAGTGCTGTTTCTCCAGTGTTTCGAAGAATCTTTGTAAAGTCATTCTCTGAGATAGAGATTGCCGAAGACTCAACCTTTGCACTGTATACAACAGCAGGAAGAACACCTTCTGCTCGAAGGGCTTTTAGTTTCTTTCCTCGCTCTGCTCGAGGTGTAGCTTTCAGTTCAATCATTGTGGAGTGGAGTATAGCGATTTATGGGTTTTTTGCAACTAACAGCTACCTCCTGATGTCACAATTCCATTTGTTCCGTTTCCGTAATGGAACACTTGCCCATTACATGCGGTAGATCCATCATTATTTTCAAATGCAGGTTTTGGTTGTTCTAACTCCCACACAAGCATGTACCACCGTCCTGATCCTCCGTATCCAGAAGCATAGTATGAGTATACGTACTGATCATTGTTATATCCTGCGTTACCTGTATTCAGAGGGTCATCAGGAAGAGAGGGAATAAATGGAGCAAGTGCTGTTTCAAGATTATTCCAGTTTGTATTTCCACCACCTGCACTGTGTGCCCAACCTGAAACTGGATATACACCATTAGTATTTTGGTATAGCTCAAGAGCTGTTTGGATTTGCTTTATGTCCTGCCCTCGCCTAGCATCACGTGCTGATCCTCGTGCTGTGTTAAGAGAACTAAGCACAACAGAAGAAAGCATTCCGATGATTGCTACTACTACCAAGAGCTCAATGAGTGTAAATCCGCGTCTAGTCATATTTGTTAAGGAATGAATTGTCCTTCTGGAAGAACGTTAGGTTGCCCATCTCCAGGAGCTCCATTTCCTGAGAACATGAAGAACCCTCCGATAAGGATCGCTATTACAGCAATAATAAGAAGTACCATTTGTGCGCCCTTTGAATCTTTTGCAAGACCCGTCTTAATAATCATTTGTTCTAACCCCTTCTTTTTAGGAGCGGTGTATGTGCTTTGTTGATCTTGAAACTGTACGTTGTTCATATACGTTTATTGTACTACGTGTTTAGGGGTATCACCCTTTAGCATGTCGATAATGTTCTGGGCTGCTAATTCTGCCATCTTGCCTCGTGTGCTTTCTGTAGCTGATGCAATGTGCGGCGTAATGATTACATTTGGAAATTCCACTAATCCTGGCGCTAATTTCGGCTCTTCCTCAAACACATCAAGTGCTGCTCCCCGTATTTTCCCTGCTCGCAATACCTCTACGAGTGCTTTCTCATCCACAACAGGTCCACGTGAGGTGTTGATAAGGTATGCATCTTCCTTCATAAGAAGGAGTCTTTCCTTTGAAACCAAATGTTTTGTAGAAGGAAGAAGGGGAACATGAACAGATACAATATCTGCTTCTTTAAACACATCATTTACACCCTTTTTATAAACAGCACCTACTTCCCTTTCTAATTCTTCATTTTGCTTAATATCATAATAGGTAACTTTTGCACCAAAATGGTGGGCGTGCCGTACTACCTGCTGTCCAATTCTCCCCGCTCCTAAAATTCCAATGGTTTTCCCTGCAATATTTCTTCCAAGCAAAAGCTCTGGCGCCCACCCTTCGTATTTCCCTGCTCGAGTAAATTTATCTGCCTCAGGAATGCGATGCAGCAATGAGAGGATTAATGAAAAAGTGTATTCAGCAACTGTTTCCGTAAGCACCCCTGGTGTGTTGGTAATAGTTATCTTTCTTTTTGTTGCCTCCTCTACATCTATATTGTTATATCCAACAGCATAGTTGGCAAAAATAACCGCTTTGGGGGCAGCGTCATATACATCTTTATCAATTTGATCAGTTAAAAGACAAAGCACTGCTTCATACTCTTCTTTTCGTAACTCATCTATAAGTTCCTCTTTACTAAGTACTCCGTCTTTTTTTGAGACAGTTACTTCATGCCCTGCATCTTTAAGCATCTCGATTCCAATTTCTGGAATGTGTCGTGTGATATATATTTTCCCCATAGTTTTAAAGTAGTGCCTCTACCTCTTTTTCCATTTCTTCTCGATACCTACCATCTCGAGCTCGAGCAACAAGCTCAAGTCGTTTTATAAATATCTGTTGTGCATGCGGAATGTTCTCATCTTCTCCTGCCCAGTACGCAAGTGCTTCTCCTTGAAGAGCTCGAGCAAATGAAAAAGTAAGTTGCCACATGCTTTCTTTACGCTCTGCAATAGCCTGCAGGTTTGCAGTTGCTCCTGCTGCAGTTTGTCCCCCTGATAAAAACACAATCCCTGGCACCTCCTCAGGCACTGAGTCATGAAAAGCAGTTAAGGTATCTTCTGCCACATCAAATGATTTATCTTTGCATCCTGAATCAGACCCAGAAACCGCCATGCTTGATTTAATAATGAGCGCCTCAGGGTCCACACCTTGTGCTGACACCTCTTTAAATATTTCCTGCAGTGCTTCTGTTATAACTTCAGCTGCTCTGGATCTTGCATGGTCTCCCTGTAGCAATACTTCGGGTTCAAGAATTGGAACAATGCCTGCGTCCTGACAATTCTTTGCATACGTTGCGAGACGTACCGCATTTTCACGCACTGCAGCTGGAGTTGGGAGTTCGTCTCCTTTAATTTCAATAACTGCACGCCATTTTGCAAAGTCTGCTCCTTTTTCCTTAAACGCTTTGAGTCGGGCTGGAAGTCCTACAAGCCCATCTGTTGTTAGCTCATCTTTTCCAAATGGAATTGTTCCTTGATCTACTTTTATTCCTACCAAAATTTCCTTCTGCTTTAAAAGGTCTATAAAAGGAACGCCTGATCGAATGGAGTCATTAAATGTCTCTTCGTACAAAATTACTCCTGAGAGGTATTTTTCTACATGTGGAGTAGTTAGAAAGAGTTCTCGATATACTCGCCGCATAAGCGGCGTCTCAGCAATAGAAACTGCTTGTAATCTTTTGTTTGCAGAGCGTGTGCTCTCATCGGCTGCTAAAATTCCTTTTCCAGGAGCCACAAGTGCTGCAGCTACATCTTTAAGTGTATTCATTAGATTTAGTGTACCACTCACGTGCTACGATATTGGTATGAAAAAGCTAGATTTTTTGGGGATTGGAGACCCTGTTATAGATGCATTTATTAAACTTGAGAATCCTGAGATTACTTGTGATATTGATGATGAGAATTGCAAAATCTCAATGAATTGGGGAGATAAGATTCCCTTTGAGGGCGTTACTGTCGTACCTGCTGTTGGAAATGCAGCAAATGCAGCAGCATCTGCACACAGACTGGGACTAAGTAGTGGCCTTATGGCATGGATTGGAGATGATAAGTTTGGAGACGAGATCAAAAACCAATTAAAAAAAGAGGGAATTGATACCACCTACCTAACTCGTCAAAAAGGTATGGGAAGTAACTACCATTACGTACTTAGTTATAAAGCCGAGCGAACCATTCTCGTAAAGCACCATGAGTATGATTATAAACTTCCAAAACTTTCACCTCCTAAATACATGTACCTTTCTTCTCTAGCTGAGAATTCTCTTCCATTCCAACATGAGATTGCAGACTTTGTACAAAGGCACCCTGACGTACGTCTAGCATTCCAACCTGGAACATTCCAAATCAACCAAGGATATGAGGCACTGAAAGATTTGTACAAAGCTTCATACCTTTTCTTCTGCAACAAAGATGAGGCAAAGAGAATTCTACAAACAGAAGAAAATGATATTGGAAAGCTACTTGTAATGCTACACAAGAAAGGACCAAAAGTTCCTATTATCACCGATGGACCAAATGGTGCACACAGTTATGATGGAAACCGACATCTCTTCGTGCCGATGTATCCTGATCCAAAAGAACCAGTTGACCGAACTGGTGCTGGAGACTCTTTCTCCTCTACTGTTGTTGCAGCGCTTGCTCTTGGTGAGCCACTTGAGAGTGCTCTCCTTTGGGGACCAATCAACTCTATGTCTGTAGTGCAATACATAGGAGCTCAAGAAGGACTTCTAAAGCGAGGAAAACTTCTTGATTTCCTTGAGCATGCTCCTGAGGACTATAAGGTGCAAGTGCTGTAGCATCGTTTTATCTATATACAAAAAATACGGCTTACATAAGCCGTATTTTTTGTATATTTATTTCATCTACGTAGTTAATTACGTAATTAACTACGTAGTTACTCTCGTATCCTCCACCCTATCTTAAACAGGTACCACACTACCCCTCCCAGACCGAAAAGGAGGCTCAGGAGAAGAATATTTCCAATTAGTAGATTGCTATCTGAAAATCCCGTCATCGCATACCTCATTCCATCAATAAAATAAAAGAAAGGATTAAACACAGCAATCTTCTGCATGATTGGAGGGAGCATATCAATTGTATTAAACATTCCTCCCATAAATGAAAGCGGTGTTATTACAAAAATACTCAAAGCACCAAGCTGTTCAAAACTATTTGCCCAAAGACCAACAATGATTCCAACGAGTGAGAAAATAGATGCAATTACTACCGTGTAGTAAAGGAAAAGAATTGGGTTTGCGAATGTTACCGCTCCAAAGATAAGTCCTATGATTAAAATCCCACTTCCAATAACAAGTGCACGAATAATTCCTCCGATAGTAAACCCGAGCATTAACTCAAAATATGAAAGTGGAGAAACGAGAAGTTCTTCGATAGTCTTCATGAAGCGCTGAAAGTACAATCCGTTTGCCGCCTGCATAAATGATCCTGAGAGAACATTCATTGCAAGAATTCCCGGAAACACAAAGAGGATATACGGCACACCTGCAATCTCTTCTATACGTCCTCCAAGAACAGATCCAAAAATGAATATAAACAGCACTGCTGAAATCCATGGGGACACAATGGTGTTGATAGGCGCCCTAAGCCAACTATCCATTTGTCGTCGTATAAGTGTATATAGTCGAATCATATTATTTCTTTACTATTTCAAGATACGCACTCTCAAGCCCTCCCGCATCTTTATAAAAATCGTGCTTACTTCCCTGCTTTACAACTTTTCCATCTGAGATGATTGCGATTGTCTTACAAAGCTTTTCAATCTCTTCTAGATAGTGACTTGTAAGGATTATTGTTACCCCTTCTTCATTAAGCTCTTGTAGGTATTGCCACAACTCATGTCGAAGCTCTACATCTACTCCAGCTGTAGGTTCATCTAAAATAAGAAGTCTTGGGCTGTGCATCATTGCACGCGCAAGAATTACACGACGCTTAAGTCCGCCTGAAAGTGCACGGAATGATTTCTTTCGGTGGTCTTGTAGATTGAACTTTGTAAGAAGTTCTTCGATTCGTTTTTTTCGTGCCTCCTTTGGCATTCCATAATACCCACCCATCCAATCTAAAATCTGCACAGGAGTGGCAAACATATCTGCATTAAATTCTTGAGGAGAAAGCCCAACAAGCGCTCGTGCTTCTCTATAGTCTCCAACCACGTCTTTATCAAAAATCTTAATAGACCCTCCTGTTGGATTCACGATTCCGGTAATAGAGTGGATAGTGGTACTTTTTCCTGCTCCATTAGGACCAAGTAGTCCAAAAAAATCTCCCTCCTTTACTTCAAGGCTTAAATCATCAACGGCTTTTGCTCCTCCTCGATACTCTTTCGAGAAGTTTGTAATAGTGAGTGCATTCATTAGTTGCCTATTCTACTCTAGAGTATCTATTACATCAAAAATATCAGCCTCATCTTCATGGTATAGAAAATCATGATCTCCTCCTGATTTTACAATTACCGTTACTGCAAATACAGCAAATGCTGCAAAGAGAATAATTATAAATAACTTATTTTTAAAAAATTTCATCATATACGATCAACTGCACGGCGAACCGCACCTTCAATGTGTGACACTCCCATGCCATAGTGTTCGATTAATTCTGCAGGATCCCCTGATTGTCCAAACTGGTCTTTCACTCCAACAAACTCCATTGGCATTGGTTTTACCTGAGAGAGGTACTCTGCGACTGCAGAACCAACACCTCCAGCAATCTGATGCTCCTCTACCGTTACTATTGCCTCTACATCATTACTCAAAGCAAGAAGTGCTTTTGTATCAAGAGGTTTAATTGTATGAAGATTTAATACAATACTTCCAATCCCCGCCTCATCCAGCTTCTTTGCAGCAAGAAGTGCGTTGTATAGAAGCGGTCCACTTGCAACAATCCCAACTTTTGGTTCCTTACTCTCCCACACTCGATATGCTTTACCAATTTCAAACGGAGTATCCTTTGAAGTTATTTCAGGAGTGCTTGTTCTTCCAAACCGCAGGTACACTGGTCCATTGTATTTTGCAGCTGCGAGAGTTGCTTTTCGTGCCTCCTCTTCATCTGCAGGCACAAGAACAACCATGTTTGGCTGTGTACGCATTAGTGCGATATCTTCTAGTGCTTGATGTGTTGCCCCGTCTGGCCCCACCGAGATACCTGCATGCATCCCACATACTTTTACATTTGTTTTTTGAAGAGAAATAAGAGATCTAATCTGTTCATTATTTCGCCCTGGAGAAAATGCTGCGTATGAAGCGATGAAAGGAACTTTCCCAACAAGTGAAATACCTGCTGCAGTTGAGGCAAGGTTTTGCTCTGCTACTCCCATTTCAATATACCTATCTGGGAATTTTTCATTAAACCAATGTGAGCGAGTACTCTCCATAAGGTCAGCACACATTACAACAACATTCTTATCTTCCTCTGCAGCCTCAACAACACCGTGCCCGTATCCATCACGTGTTGAACCTTCCTTCTTATTCTCAGGGTTAAAAATCTTCTCTGAAGGATGTATATCTTTATTAAGCATATTCTTCTGTAACTTTACCGGAACAACTACGCACGTTCTTTAGGAAGCGCTCTGCCTCCTCAGGTGTTGGTGGTTTTCCATGCCATGTGTAATCACACTCAATCTCAGGAATTCCTTTTCCAGGAATGGTCTTTGCAATAATCATTGTTGGCTTTTCTTTTTGCTTCTTCCCTTCCTCAACAGCAGCAACAATTTCTTCGATAGAGTGTCCATCAATTTCAATCACATGGAAGTTAAAGGATTCAAACTTTTCCTTCAGCGGCTCAAGCGGCATAACGTCATACGTCATTCCATTAATTTGAATATTGTTTCGATCAATTATAGAAATTAAATTGTTCAACTTATTATTCCCCGCAAACATCGCAGCCTCCCAAATGTTTCCAGCTTGCAGCTCCCCATCTGAAAGAAAACAATATGTGTAGTTATCTTTCTTATCCATCTTGAGACCATACGCAATACCAGCTGCTTGTGAGAGCCCAGATCCTAGTGGACCTGAGTTTGTCTCAAGTCCTGGAAGGCGCTCGGGCTCAGGGTGCCCCTGTAGGCGTGTCCCAAACTTTCTAAGTGTCATGATTTCTTTCATGGGGAAATACCCGGCGTGTGCCATGGCAGCGTAACGCACAGGAACAATGTGTCCGTTCGAAAGGATCAAGCGATCACGCTCTTCCCACTCTGGATCAGATGCCTTGTGCTTAAGGATATGAAAATAAAATGTTGAAAACACATCAGCCATACCAAGAGGTCCTGCTGTGTGCCCGCTCTTTGCTTCAGTAAGCATCTCAATAATAGTCTCGCGTATATCGCACGCTTTTGTTTCAACTTCTTTTATTTGTTCTTTTGTAATCATTATTCGTATACTCCAAAGTGTTCCGATAGTTTTTCAAATTCCTTTATAGTATTACCTACATTGGGCGTATTAAAAAGTGCAGAACCCACAGCTAATCTGTCTGCCCCTGCATCAAGTAGACTTGGCGCAGTCTCAAGAGACACGCCTCCATCTACTTGTATACATACATCTGGATATCTTTTGTGAAAATCTTTTATTTTTGCAATAACACGAGGATCAAATTTCTGAGACTGCTTCCCAATATTTACAATTCCCATAAACTGTACAAAATCTATGTACTGCAAGTACGGCGCATACTCTGTAAGATCAAGATCAATTGGTACCGCCATACCAACTGAAAGTAAGTCTGGTGCGAACTCTTTGTCGTACCCATACTTTTCTTTTATAAGATCAATTGTCTTCTTAAAATCTTTGGTGCTTTTAAAATGAATAATGAGACGAGTTGCCCCAAGTAAGACAAAATCTCCAAGTACTTCATCTGGATTTGAAACCATGAGATCTATTCCGTAGTGCACTGTATCTGCCTCAGGGAGCAACTCTCCTCTTCGAAACATCTCTTCGATTGATGGCCCTGCTCCTGTGTATGGCCATGTTTTATTCTCAACGTAGTTTCCGTCACAAATATCAAGCTGCACTTTTGTTACGTGCGGCTTAATAGCATTTATTTTCTCTTTAAGTTCAGAGAAACTTTTAGGAAGTATTGCTGGAGTTACAAGTTGCATTAGTAAATTGTATCACGTAGAAATTCTACCCATCGCACCAGCCGCCCACACTTGCTGTAGGGACGCCATTATTCATCCAACATCCACTACCCTTATCATTTGAACCGTGTCGGACATGACAATACTCTCCTTTCTTTTCGCTAAATACTAAAATTTCAAATGCTACCCCAGTAGTACAGTACCGATACGGAGAGGTTCCTGTGTTGTTATAAAGTGGGTCTACTGGAACTGAAGGAATATATGTAGGCGCAAGAGAAGAAACTGTATGTGCAAGGCAGTAGTTTGCACTACACCCACTGTCTCCGTGTGCTGGGTAGGTGTTAGTGGCGTTATATCGAAGCTCTATAGCTGTTGCTACCTGCTTTCCGTCTTGGAGTCTTCTTGCGTCACGTGCATTTCCACGAGCGCTATTTAATGAAGAAAGCACAACAGAAGAAAGCATTCCTATAATTGCTACCACTACAAGAAGTTCAATAAGTGTAAATCCTTTTTTCATTAGTCTATTTTAGACAACCTTCTTTTATGTCGAGCATCTCCTGGGAATTTTGTATTGAGCCAAAGTTCTGCTGCTTTCTTTGCTTGATCTGCTGAAAGGAACCTGGCACCTAGTGAGAGTACGTTTGCGTCATTGTGCTCTCGTGAGAGTGTGATGATATCTTCATCACCCCCATAGTAGACAGTTGCGCGTACATTCTTAAATCTGTTTGCAACCATTGCTTCTCCTTCTCCTGAACCTCCCATTATTACCCCAACATATTTCTTTGGGTCTTCAGATATTTTCTCAGCAAGAGGCGCGATAATATCTGGATAATCATCATCTTCTTTTAGCTTCTTTGGCCCCATGTCTTCTACGGTGTAATCCAAAGCCTTAAGGTGATCCAGCACGAAGCCGCGCAACTCAAACCCTGCATGATCTGTGGCGAAGAGTATTGTTTTATTTTGCATGAGAAGCGGTTTTAATTACGTGTTGTACTAGCGTGTTGGTATATCCAACTTCATTGTCATACCACGCACATACTTTAATAAGGTTTCCATCTACTACTCGTGTCATATCAAGATCTGCAATTGAAGCAAAAGGAGAGCCTAGTATGTCAGTAGAAACAATTGGGTCGTTCGTTACTGTGAAAATATCTTTCCACCTATCTTCATGTGCAGCTTCTACAAGAATGTCATTCACCTCTTCTGCAGTAACATCTCTCTTTGCGATGAATGTCACATCTACAATAGATCCAGCAGGTACTGGTACTCGAATAGCAATACCATCAAACTTCCCTTCAAGCTGCGTATGCGCTTGTGCTGTTGCAAGGGCTGCTCCAGTTGAACTCGGTACGATATTTACCGCAGCCGCTCTTCCCCTTCGCATTTTTTTATTTGGTCCATCTACAAGATTCTGAGAGGTTGTGTATCCGTGGATAGTATTAAGAATTGCTTTCTCTACCCCGATCTTCTCATCAAGAATTGCCATAAGAGGACTTCCTGCATTTGTAGTACACGATGCATTTGAAGAAATATCACATGTCGCAAGCTTTTCTTCATTTACTCCCATAAGTACTGTAGCTCCTGTAATGCCACTTGGGGGCACATCTTTTACGGGAGCTGATATAACCACCCTCTTTGCTCCAGCTTGTAGGTGCATTTGTGATTTCTCATAGCTTGCAAAGAATCCAGTTGATTCTAGTGCTACGTCTACATTCATTTTCTTCCAAGGAAGTTTTGAAGGATCTTTTTCACTTAAAAGTGGAATTTCTTTCCCATTTACCACAAGAGCCCCTTTCTTTACCTCAACATCATATCCACTTGGTCCATATACCGAGTCGTATTTTAAAAGGTACGCAAGGTTCTCTGGATCTCCGAGATCATTAATAGCTACAATTTCTAGCTCATCACGTTCCATCGCCAATTTAAAAAAGGCTCTACCTATTCTTCCAAATCCGTTTATTGCTATTTTCGACATATATTTCTATTCTACCACGTCCTCTACGGGAGCCTCTGGAGTTTCTACAGCTACTACCGTTACGATACGTGATACTGAGGCTTCATTCCCTGAGATATCTGTTGCTGTGTACGTAAGTGTATATAGCCCCGCAGTGTCTGTGTCTACTGCACCTACCACTACTGGCGTTAGATCTCCATCAACATCGTCTGTTGCTGTTGCTCCTTCATCTGTAAATGTGTCCCCTACTGTTAGTTCTACTGCTGCAGACCCCACAAGAGCTACCACTGGTGCAGTTGTGTCAGCTGGGGCTTCCTCTTCTACTACCACCTCTTCTTCAACAACTGGTGCTTCCTCTTCCTCGTCTTCTACTACAGCTGGTGTTGTTGTAGCTGTTGGAGGAGTTGTTGTCCCTGTGTCTACTGAGTTAAGTGATACGTCTGCTCCCACAACTACAGCACGTGTTTCTGTTGTTAGGTTTCCTGCAGTATCAATTACTTTGTATGTAAGTAGGTGCTCTCCTGCAACTGATGTGTCTAGTGGATTTGTTTCTGCTGCGTATCCGTCTACGAACAATGTGTATGTTAGATTCTCATCTACATTGTCAATAATGCTTACTCCTGGATCTACAAATGTTGTTCCCGTTGCTAGGTAATATGGATTTGCTCCATTGATTGTAATGCTTGGTGCCTCTGTATCTATTACACCAGTATCAGATGTAGGAACAGCGTCTCGCTCAGTTTGAACGATGAAGTAGTCAAAGGTTACGTCTGTTGTCTGTGTCTGGTCCAGTGTTACGCGGAAGCTTCCGTTTGCTTTGTCTGTAATAAACCAACTTCCTACAACAGGTGATGTGAATGTAATGAAGACCTTTGAACTTGCTTTGATCTGGCTATTCTCAACCATAACCAACTTGTTCCCTGAGTAGATTGTTCCTGTACCTGCTGCTGCCTCTCCTGCAGTATCTTTCTCTGCGATAAGTTGCTTGAAGGCAAGCTTATCAAACTGTGCAAACCCCTTTTCAATCAATACTCCAAGTTCTGCAAATGCGCTTTGCAATGTTGTTGTTGAGAACACTCCTCCACTTCCTGCAATAACTCCAGATGCCTCAAGTGCTGCAATACGCTCTTCGAGAGTCTCAAGCTTAACTGCAAGCTCCTGTACTGAAGCGAGCGTGAATGTAGCAAGCTTATAAATATCTACACCTTTCCCAGATACTGAGAGGATTTCAGACGGTGCTTCCTCTGCAATAAGCCCAAGTCGCAATGGATTACTATCACTTTCGTAATTGTATCGATACTCTGCAATCTGTACTGCTTTCAACTTCTCAAGAATGTCTTCCTTTCGAGCTTCATCAAGATATGTAATTCCATGCTTTGATTCTCGTGTTGAAATATTTACAAATGAGGTAGCAGCTACATCTCCAAGTACGTGAAGCTTGTATGAAGGTGTTGTTGTACCAATACCTACGTTTCCACCAAGTGTTGTGAATTCACTTGTTCGTGCATTAAGTTCTTGAATACCTCTAAATGCTGGAGAGATAAGTTGGACATAATCAACTCCAAAGTGACCCTCATCATCAATGACAGAAACAACCTCTGGGAACTGCGTCTGCACATTCTGTGCAGTAAATCCGTACTGTGTGCGAGCATCACCAATCATATTGAAGGTAACCGAATTAACTGCAGCAATCTTATCAAGCACTGAACCAACTACAACAATATTCTCTTTTAGTCGCTCATCTGAAACATCAGTAATAGTACCGGTGTATTCAATATCTCCAGTAACATCAAGCTCAACGCTTGGATTGGTCATACCGATACCTACGTCTCCATCGGTATCGAGATACAACTGCGCACCAGAACCAGAACGTAGACTCAAAGGATTGTATACGGCTCCTGTTGAGTTAAGCCCCAAGAATGTAGTAAGTCCTGCAATCTCACTAATCCAGAATCCAGTATCACTTGTACCTGTTACGGAGAATGTTCCGTCTACTGAAAGTGTTGTGTTTGGACTTGTAGTACCAACCCCCACGTTTCCGTCATTATCAATACGTACACGCTCAGCAAGAGTTCCTCCACTGTGTGTTGAAAACGTAAGTGCAGTTTCTGCAGCAGCACTTTCAGCCACGGCCTCTATGTACGCAGTTGGTCCGCCATTGCTATACACTGAGAACCCAATCCCTGCTCGCCTGTCAGTTGCATTACCTGTTTGGTTATTAAGAAGAAGTAGATTGTTGCCTCCAGCAGTTGTTGCGGTACTATCACCTCGAATTTCAAGCTTTGCAGCAGGTGCCGTTTCTCCAATACCCACGTTTCCAGAATTCTTAACAGTGAGGAAGTCCCCTGAATTAGTTCCCAGACGTAAGTCTAGATTGTTATTAGAGCGAAGAAGCACATTTCCACTTGAGTCAGACCCAACAGTAAGTCGATAGCTTCCTGCAACTGAAGTTGCAAGTTGAGTAGTATTTTCAGCTCCTTCAACCTGAAACTTTACAAGAGGGTTTTCAGTACCGATACCTACGTTTCCACTAGTTGTACCTGGAATTAGGTTAATATCTGCTCCTGAATAACCAGCTGTAATGGTTAGGTTTCCTGTTGACCCATCGTACAGTTCGATATTTGATCCTGCACCATAATTTGTTCCAATTGTTGGATACCCACTTGTTGTAAAGTCAAAGTACAGATCGTTATCTCCTGTTCCAGAATGGACTTCAAACTTTGTTGCAGGCGATGTAGTACCAATACCTACGTTTCCAGCACTTAGATCTCCATACAAAACCCCTCCAATATTCAACTCATTTGAAGCTGTTACTGAGGATAGGTTTTCTGCATACCCAATGATGATGTTGTTGTCTCCTGTAGTAGCTGTGCTTCCAGCCTGATACCCAAGGAATATATTGTTGTTTCCTGTTGCATTTGCAGTACCTGACTGGAATCCAACAAATACGTTGTTTTGTGAAGCAGCTCCTGCAATTCCCTGTCCTGCACCGTATCCAATAGCAACAGTACTTGTTGCATTGTTGTTATACAGCGTATTTTGTCCAATTGCAGTGTTGTAAATACCTGTTTTATTGTTGTACAAAGAAGCATACCCAACAGCTGTGTTTGATTGTCCTGTTGTATTGTTAAACGTAGAAGCGTATCCAATTGCGGTGTTGTAAAGACCGTTATTGTAGTACAAGGCCTGCCTTCCTACTGCGGTGTTGTACGCTCCTGTTGTATTTAGACGAAGAGCTTGAGATCCAAGAATCGTATTGTACGAACCTGTTGTACTATCACGCCCTGCAAGGTATCCAACAGCTGTGTTTTCAATCGCAGTTGTACTTAGATAAAGAGCTCCTCCTCCAATTGCGGTGTTGTTGTCTGAGCTTGTTGCGAAAGCCAAAGCAAGGTTTCCAATCGCTGTGTTGTAAGTTCCGTCTGGAAGCAGCGCAGCACCTGCACCTATTCCAACAATAGTACTGAAACTAGTACTTGAAGCGTACAATACTCGACTGTCCCCGATCTTATACCCTGTTGTTGTGTCACTAATATTTATATCTCCTGCTACATCAAGTTTTGAGCCAGGGGCAGTGTCTCCAATACCTACGTTTCCAGAGCCAAGAACTGTAAACACCTCTGAGCGTGAAGTGCTTCCATTTGGCGTTAGTTGGATACCAAAATCAACACCGTTGTTTGAACCTGTCCAATCTCCATTAGCAGTAAAGAGTGCCACTCCCTTATTACCAGTTACAAAACTAGTGCCATCATGCCCTCTTACTCCAAAGGTAAACAGCAACTTATTATCTGTAACGGCTGTTGGGCTCGCTTGTGTTCCATTGGCACTCCTACCAATAATTACTGATGGAGTATTGTCACTATAGTGTGTAAGTATAGTGTTTAACACGCCTAATCCTTCTGATTCTACAGTTAGTTTTCCATCAGGTGTTGTAGTACCAATACCAACGTTTGCAGTACGATCAATTGTAAGCGCCTCAATCTCACTAGCCCCTGCGCCATTAGTGATAGTAATAGCCCCGCGGTAGTTACCACTTGCGTCTGATTTTAATCTAAAACCTAGCTGTGTATCTTGTGGAGCTCCAACAGAACCACGAGTAAGGGTGATTCCTTGGTTCGCGTTTGAGCTGTTACCTGTATAAATACTTAGTTTATCTCCTGGAGTGGTAGTACCAATACCTACGTTTCCAGTCGATTCAAGATACAAAATATTTGTTGCCGCATATGAACCATTCTCCCAATTGTGGAATGCAAGATTTGATGAACCATCAGATTGACCGATTGCTGCAACCTGCCAAGAGCTATCAGATGCACCAAAATAACTTGGCCCATTAGTAAGTATGAACTGTGCATACTTACCAGATGCTGTGGCATTTGGCTGATGTATTGAGAAGATGGCATTATCTTCTTCAACCAACTTAAGGCGTTCGTCGGGTGTTGTAGTACCAATACCTACGTTTCCGCCTGAGGTAATAGAGAATGCTGATGCGCTTGTTAATCCGCTTTCTCCAACTGCTGTGAAATACCCAATACCGAAACTGCTATTTGTGTTGTCCCTACCAACAACCCAGTTTGTAGCTGCATCACTTCTTCCAAACTGAATTGTTTGATCTGATGACCCAACTCCCTTAAGAAGGATGGCCTGTGTTCCTGAACCTTCTATGTGCAAGATGCTTTGTGGAGAAGAAGTACCAATACCTACGTTTCCAGTAGCAGCATCTATCCTGACAACCTCTGTACTTCCTGCTGCTGTACTAAATAGAATATCCCCTGTATTAGTCTGGATGTTTAAGTTTCCAGCCCCTTGTTTGTATATTGAAGTATCTGAAGTTCCTGTATAAATATTTCCTTCTACATGCAACTTATCTCCTGGACTTACAGTACCAATACCTACGTTTCCACCCTGCAAAGCAGTTAATACATTGTTCCCAGCGTTGTCTCGAAGCGCAAAAAGGCCTGATGCAATATCATTTCGTAAACCAAGCGTCCAGCGCTGTACTCCTGCTCCTGTAAATCCAATCGTTTGCGACGCACTTGAACCAGTGCTTTCAATACTTAGCGCCACAGCACCTCCTCCTCCTTCGTATACATGTAATTTGTTTTGCGGAGTGGTGGTACCAATACCTACGTTGTTATTTTTTATAACCAAATCACTACCTCCCGCTGCACCAAGGTAGAAATGATCATTGGTAGCATCAATCCCTATATATCCTGTAGCATTTACATTATCTGAGAACTGTAAAAGGTCTCCTCCATCATAGGAATCAAGTCGAAGAGCAATATTACTACTTCCTCCTGACTGAGAGATTCGAGTCTTTACTGTACTGTAGGTGGTAGTAGTACCAATACCCACGCTACCTCCACCCGCATTAAGAAGCAAAGGTTTAATCGCAACGCCATTTTCTTGTGATTGAATATATCCAGCGTCTATAGCAGAATCATACCCAAAGTTAATACGCTTGTTGGGTGATGTTGCGTTTGTTACAACCAATGCATTACCTGCGTTGGCATTATAGGTACCATCTGCCGCAATTTGCAATTTAGTATCACCATAGACTAGCCCTGGCTGTGTATTAATTCCAACGTTTCCGTTATCCAATATAGTGAACTTTTCAGCATTACTTGAATTCGCTACTACAAACGCACGGCCTGTGCCAGTACCTGAACCAGTTATGGCAGTTTTTGCAGATGGTGTGGTAGTACCAATACCCACGTTTCCAGTGTAATCAATACGCAATCGCTCAACTCCAGGCAAGTCTCCTGCTACCTCTGTGGTACCAAACGTAAGTGCAGTTCGCTGATGTGATGCAGCAAATGAATTCACTGCAATAGCATTTATATATGCACTAATTCCTGCTGTTGCTGTGCTGTCATTTGTTTCAAACTCAATAGCACCTAATACGTCAGTTGCTGAAACAGTACTATCACTATTATCAATACGAATAGTTGGAGATGTACCACTCCTTATGTGTATGAGCTCCTCAGGAGCAGAAACACCGAGTCCTAAGTTTCCTCCTGTAGTTAGAGAAAACTTGTTGCTGTTTCCGATATTACTTACATCAGTTCCAATTTTGAAGGTATTACTGTCACTTTGATCTATTCCAACTGCCCACTCTTGTGTTGAGTTCTTAAACCCAAGAGCAACATCAGCATCACTGCTTCGCTCGATAAGAGCTTGGTTTCCTGATGTACTACTATATACATGGAATGGAGATTGAGGAGTTGTTGTTCCGATACCTACGCTTCCTCCATTAAAGTATGAATCGGTATCTGAGGTAATTGAAACATTTACAGTTCCTCCATCCAAAAGTTGTAGACGTCCTGCATCTCCAGACTGCCACAAGTTTATAGTGTTGTTTCCAGTATCACTATCGTACCCAAGATAGTGGTTGTTTGAACCTGCAAGGTATACAGCTAGTCCATCTGCTGTCCCTGTACCATCAATACGAATACCCCTGTCGTCTGCAACTGCAATCTGCAGTTTCGCACCAGTTGGTGTTGAATCTCCAATACCCACATTTCCAGTACCAAGAACCGTTAGGCGCTCTACTGGGGATGCTCCTGTCCACAGAGAAATACTACGAGAGTTGCTTGCCGCTTCAAGTCCAAGTCCCGTGTCGTTTACCCTAATTTCTGTGTTATATCCAGACGTAATATCTTCTACATCAACACGAAGCCTTCCAGTAGCTCCTCCAGCAGTATTTGAAATAACAATTCCTTTACCGCCAAGGTTAGTGAGTGAGTGTGCATTTTCTCCTACAGCAACCTTTCCTGCTGTTGCATCTACATAAAATGCTTGTGCATTTCCTGCTTCTCCTACATTGAGGTCTCCGTCTACATCGAGAGAGTACCCTGGTGTAGTAGTACCAATACCTACGTTTCCAGTTGTATGTGCAATAACAAGTCTTGCAGCATTTACTGAGTCATCATAAATACCATAGTACGACTGCGGTAATTTTGTTCCCCCTCCTTCTCCAATAGACCATGTATACGCACCACTACGGTTAAAGGTTATAAGGGGTTCTGCATCATAGATGTGCAACTCTTCTCCACCATCTGTATTCGTACCGATAGCAGCATAGTTTCCTGTTGCATCTACATAGAAAGCATTGGTATTCCCTGCCTCTCCTACCCTAAAGTCTCCGTCTACATCAAGTAGATATCCTGGAGTAGTAGTACCAATACCTACGTTTCCTGCTCCAGTAATTCGAACACGTGATTCTGGAGACCCTCCGCTTGAGCCCCTAAGATCAAGATCAATTGTGTTTGCACCATCGTTTACAGCAACAATATCAAAGGCTCGAACTGTTCCTCCTGATGAGAAGGCACTTGGAGCAAGTCTAATTCCAGCCCCAGTACCAGCATCGCCTGATGAATTTTGGCCAAATAGAACAAATTTTTCTGCACCTGCCGATGTATCCAATACAGTAAGTTTTGCAACAGGAGTAGTTGTACCAATACCTACGTTTCCTTCTACCAGTAATCCATTTGTTGGAGCTGCTGTTGTGTCATATCCTGATCCAATTGTTGCACCTCCTGACACGGCAAGCATTGATCCTGGAGATGTCTCTCCAATACCAAAGTTTCCACCAGCATTAAACCTTCCAACCTCAGAACCATCTAGCTCGAAGCTAATCTGTGTACTTCCTGAAGCTGCTCCAGGATCTGCAATAAATACCAAGTCTCCTTGCCCATTACTTTGTACTTGAGAGTAGATAGAGCTAGAACCATCTGAGTCCTCAAGACGAATTGTTGGGTTTGTATTTGTTATATGCAACGCATTTGATGGATTCGCTGCTCCAATACCTATATCTCCGTCCTCTTCAATTGTAAGTCGTGCTGCACCACTGAATGTTGCAGGTGTTGGATCTGTGTAAAACGCTATATCTCCTCCCTGATAATTCCATAATTGGAAATTATCACCATCACCTGGACCATCACCTACACTATCAGCAAGACCAAAGAAGGCTCCTTGCCCTCCTATACCATTTAGAATCTCAATCCAAGTACTGTTATCTCCTCCATTGTTCTGAACTGAAAGTGTATATGGAGATGTTGATGCTAATCCATTTCCAACAATAGTTACGGCATGCTCTGTGTCTGCGGTAACGTTTAGTTTTGAAAGTGGAGAGGTTGTGCCGATACCCACGTTTCCAGAGGAATCGATTCGTACACGCTCAGTTCCTGCTGTACCAAATGTAATGTTTTTATCTACATCGCTTTGTGTTGAGTATCCCGAAAGATCAATATACGAAACAGCATTTGCACTTGTTCCACCCCCTGCACGGAGACGCAAGAAGCCATGATCTCCTGCATCTGTACCTCCCACCCCTCGAATTTCATAGTCTCCAACTGTTGTGCCTCCTGCAATACTTGGTCTAGCTGTAGAGTTTGCAAAATCAGTATCCTGCACAATTACACCTCCATTAGAAATCTCAAGTTTTGCTCCAGGGGCAGCAGTACCAATACCTACGTTTCCAGAACTATCCACTGCCAAGAATACATTTCCTGCGCTTGGACTTGCGCCGTCTGTAAGTTTGAACTTATCACTGTCTGAATTATCAATTCCAAGTGTGTATGCCTGTGTCTCATCTCCCACAATCCAACGAGTATATATATCACCAGAAGCTCCTGTATTTGCATTTTGAAGCGTAAGACCTCGTGTTGCAGCAGCATTTGCATATAAATGTAACAACGTGTCTGGAGTTGTAGTACCAACACCTACGTTTCCATCTTCAGTTACTACAAAATCAGTATTTCCTGAAGAGTCTGCAACCACCAGTGAGTTTCCAGATCCATCTCCTGCAACGGCAAGCTTGCCCCATGGAGTTGTTGTACCAATTCCTACATCTCCAGATGAGTTTATTCGAAACCTCTCTGTTCCCCCTGTAAATAGTGAGATTACTCCAGAATCCAGGCTCAATTTTTCATCTACAGCATTATCTGCTCCGTGCGTCACGAGGATAAGTCCTCCATTTCTGTTGTAAATAGAAGCTTCTCGTGCGTCTCCTAGCTCAGTAAGACGTATTTGTGGAGCACCAATGTTTGCATTATTTGAAGAATCCTCAATATGTAGTTCTGCTACATCTGGTGTTGTAGTGCCGATACCAACATACCCACTAGTATCAATCGTCACCCGTGTACTTCCCCCTGTCTCAAACGCAAGATCATTACTATCATTTGTTCCAAGTACTGCGGTTGCTCCAAAACTATTTCCTCCTTGCTGGAAGAAGCCTGAGGCAAGTGAGGTAGTTGAAACATTCAATACTCCATTACTTACTGAGAGACCATTTCCTGTTATGTCATTTATATAATCACTTCCAAAGAGAAGGTTTGATATTGAAAGGTTTGGAAGTGTTGAGGTTGCTGATGTGCTTGTTGCGGTAAAGTACTCAGCTACTGCTTGCCCTACTACTGAGAGCTTTGCGTATGGAGATGTGGTTCCGATTCCTACGTTTCCTGCTCCTGTTATTCGCACTTTTTCAGTTAGAGCAGACCCTGTCCACGTATCAAAGGCTAGAGCGTAACCACTTTCTCGTATCTGAGCATCACCAGAGTTAAATCTAAAATATCCACTATCCTGAATGTTTACATTACCTGCCACATCCAATTCATAACTTGGATTTGTCTTACCAATACCAACGCGACCTTCCACAATTAACCCGTTACTTGGTGCTGCGACGCCATAGTTCGCGCCAATGCTTGCCCCGCCACTTACGGAAAGTTTTGACCCAGGTGTCGTCGTACCAATACCTACGTTTCCAGTGCTATCGACAGTAAGAATATCTCCATCACCTGACGCAGAAGAAGAAATATTCAAATAATCATATACATTAGACCGTGCAATTTCTAGAGTTGCGTCTGGTGTTGAATCATTTAACCCAAATTTAGTTAACCAACCATATAGATAATTATCTCCATTAGAATCTTTAAGATTAATCCCGCTAATAGAATCTGTTGACTCTACTATAAGCGGTGCCTCGCTTGCACTATATACATGCAAAGTGTCTTGTGGCGTTGTTGTACCAATACCAACAAATCCATTCGTTGCATCCACAAAGAATGCATTTGCGCTTCCTGCCTCTCCCACTCTGAAGTCTCCGTCTACATCAAGCAGATACCCTGGAGTTGAAGTTCCGACTCCTACGTTTCCAGCTGAAGTTATCCTTGCTGTCTCAGCATTCGCTGTATAGAAAATTAAGTCTGTAGATTCTTTATTTCGTAGAATTGCATTTTCTGAAGCATCTACACCAACATGGAAACCATCTCCTCCCGTAACTCCAGTTGTACTGTTTCCAAATTGCAGTGTGGCTGCATCACTACCAGAAGCATCAATGACAACTGAAGGGTTTCCTCCTCCTGTCTGTACTCGAAGACGCTCTCCTGCGTGTCCTGATTTACTTGCAATACCCACTCCAACAAAGTTTCCATCAGGATCAACTACAAAGTCAGTTGAATCAATGGTTAACCCTCCTGCGAATGTTGAAGTAGCTGATGCTGATGTTGCTGTGAAGTATGGAGCTGATATTGAAGATGTTGCTGTGAGTGTTGTTGCTGTAAGTGTGCCGTCGAAGTATCCGTTCCCTGCTACTGATAGTTTTTCAAATGGTGATGTTGTTCCGATACCTACACTTCCTTCTATAATCATTCCGTCTGCAGGTGCAGTTATTCCAACGTAGTCATCGCCAAACGAAAGTCCACCATTTGAATATATCCTAGCAACTTCATCATTTGCAGTTGAAAAGGACAGGTAATTTGCTGCTGCATTTGCTGAAATTGACTGATCAAAGTCAGAGCCTAGATACAACACTGGTGCTGCTGCATTTAGAACTATGTTTCCATCCACATCAAGAGAAGTTAAGGCAGATGGACTGTTAGTACCAATACCTACGTTTCCATTAGTAGCATCTACAAACAAAGCATTACTGCTTCCTGCCTCTCCTACTCTAAAGTCTCCATCTACATCAAGCAGATACCCTGGAGTTGTTGTTCCAATTCCTACGTTTCCTGATGAATCAATAACCAATCGATCCTCATTGAGGTTTGTCTGGAAACGAAGAGCATTCAATCCTCGTACTACAGCATCGCTTCCAAACCAGGACAGTTGTCCAACCTGTTCTGTATCCCCCCAACCAAGTGAAATCGTACCGTTCCCCAAAACAGTAAGTTTTTCATCAGGAGTTGTTGTACCAATACCAAGACGACCATTTGCACTGTCCCAGAAGAGGTTGCTGTTATCTTCTGTTACAAGTCCTCCTGTGCCAATAAATGGAACTGAACCTTCTGTAAGACTAGAGATTGCAAGATTCGTTGTAGTCGCATTGGTAGTTGTAGCGTTTGTTGCAGTTAGGTTTGTGAGCGTTGCAGTAACAGCTTCAAGAATTGATGCGTAGAAATTTGTTGTAGTAGCTGATGTAATCGTTGCATTAGTACCAATAATATTAGTGAGGGTGCTATTTGTTGCAAAAAGATTCGTGCTGGTTGCATTAGTTGTTGTTGCCGATGTAAATGTTGCTGTTGTACCTGTAAGAGGACCTGTGAGAGTTGTTGTTGCAAGAGTTGTCGTTCCTGAAGCAACAAGTGTTGGAATTGTAAGAGGTCCTGTGAGAGTTGTTGTACCAGCATTTAATGTGCTAAATGTTCCAGTACCTGCACTTACACTTGAACCACTGAATGTAGACCCTTCGTTGATCTGAACCCCTCGTAAGAATCCCCCAATAATTTCTGGCCGTCGAATAATTGTGTCGCTGATATCCTCAATTTTGTTTACCCACTGAATTGTTTCGATATTTTGAACAATCTGATTTCGATTTAGTGAGGTTATTTTTTGGAGTTCTGCTGTAACTGCTGCATGTAGTGCAGTAATACTTGAATCAACATAAAGCTTATTTACATCAGTGGCTGCAAAGTAATTGCGTGTGACATTTTGTGGAGCAACATAAATAGGCTCGTCTTCTTTTATGACAACATTAGTTTGTGCGGGTCCTGGATTTACAAGCAGTACAGGATCTTTCTTCCGACCAAAAAATCTATCAAATATATTTTGTGCTCCATTTGTAATGCCCCCAATCACGCTTGCTTGATTTCCTTTAGTGGCAATAACTGCTTCAGATGTCTTGTCTGAAGCAGTTATTGCTAGCTCAGATGCTTTACGTGAAGCTTTGTCTGAAGTTGCCATTACTGTCTTAACAACAGGAACAAAAAGTTTTGTTGCAACATACTTTCCTCCACTCTCAATCTGAGACACTGTGAAGCCTGTTACTGCATCAAGACCTTTGTTTACGACAGCAAGTGACTCGCTAGGCAGCTCAAGACGTGAATATGCGAATGCGTTACCTATACCTGCCCCAACACCCTCTATAGCGCTCTTATACGTACCTGTAAGAGCATACGTACTGTCCACAAAGTTGTATACGAGAGCAACATACCCACCAATGATTGCTCGTCCAAGTTTTGGCGAAGTGTCTCGTACAGTCTTTCCGATTTTTATATTCGCTTCTGGAATTGATTGCCCTGAAGAAAGAATTGCGTCACCTGTGTTGTACGGGATTGCTGCAAGCGTGTTTGCAACTACAAAACTTTTATCTACAAAACCATACACTAGCTCAACTTGTACCTTTGGAATTTTTTGAGCGCCAGATACAAAAGTATCAATTCCATTTTCATAAGAATCAAAAACCTGATTGCTTACTCCTCGTGAAATATCTCGAGCAGTTAATGCATTTTTTAAACTTGCCTTACCAAGAAACTTTACAAGGTTTGCGTATGCCCCAGTTGAAGCGTGTGCTGCAGATACAAGATTCTCTCCAACAGCAACGTAGCTATTCCAAACATCTTTCACTTCTGGAAGTAGTTGAATGTTTTTATTTGGAACGAATGCAACTACGTAGTTGCTCTGAACCCCTTCGTATTCAAACTTCTCACCGAAAGCATGGACGCTTGCAAACCCCTTTCCAAAAACATTTTCTATCTCGACACTTGTTTCTTCGTGTTGCATTTTCTGAACAACTACGTAGTTGGCGTGAGCTAACTTTGGATCACGATCTGCTCGTACAAATACTCGATTTACATTTCCTGCATGCTTATGAATTGTGCTTACAATTTGAATGGGAAGATTTGCAAGACCTGAAGCATGCACTAGCGAGTAACCTCCAAAAGCAATCAGGACAGCGACGGCAAAAGAAGCAGCTCCTTCAAAAGAAATTCTATCTGCAAAATTAGAAATCTTTTCTTTTAGCTTCGGTTCTGGTTTTTGCACACTAATATATTCACCTTTCCTTTCCTTTGAAAGAATTTCTTTTTTGATTTCTTTTGAAGCTTCCTTGAGATCAAAGAAAGACAGAAGCCCCTCTTTCTCAACAACCCAGGCTCGTCCAATTCTACTCGCAGGTATTTTTCCTTCACGTGCAAGACGTCCCACATAGTCAGAAGTACGCCCGATTAGAATCGAAGCTTCTTTTGTTGAGATAAATTTTTTGTTGTCGGCAGACACAGTTCGGAATAACGATTTCCCTATTAGTTTAACAACATTTTGGACATTTGACGCACACCACATGTGGATACTAATTACTACAAATACGTAATTTACGTAGAAGAAATTCTAGGCCGAGAAAGTTAAGAAAAGTATCAAAAAATATCATTTGAAAAAGCAACTTTCTTTTTCAAAACAGCTCTCATGATGCGATTTGATCTTCCGCGCTGACTTCTGTTGCAAACTTTTAATACAAAACTTGCTCTTAATCAGTTAAGGATTTAAGGATTTATTTAGAATAATAAAAAGCGGGCGCCTTTTATAGATTATTTTTATTCATACATTTTGCGACACTTCATATTGACGGCATTCCAGTATTTCTAACATTTAAGCCACCAAACTATTTCTCAAAGAGAACAAAATAATGTTTTGGGTAAAAAAAATATACAAAAGACCCTTACCGAGATTTGTTCTAAATTAATACTTGTATAGCGATTAAAGGTTTATGTGCAGAATAAATATAAAGATTCATACCTTATAAAAGGGTGCTGAGACTCCTTTAATACCAACACGAACACCTATATAAGGATGTGAGTACAGAATGTAAAAAGAGATCATAATAGATGATCTCTTTTGCATCATGTTTTAAGCCAATCTCGGATAAACCATCTTTATTTTTTAAACGAGATTGACTATTTTTCTCCCTTATCTTGGCTATCTCGGATAAACGAGGTGACTATTTTGACTCAAATCTTTGAACTCCAAGAATATAATCTCCCACACCTTGATAGACAGAAGCTACTGGTGATCCTGTACCTTTTGTAAGGACATAGCCAGTGGCTAACGTAAGAACTCCAACAAACATAAGTGCACCCACTGCAGCAAGAGCAAGTCCTGTCCCCGCCCATGAACGCTGTGCCGGTAATGTACTTACAACAGGCTCTTCTGTCTGAACATCTTCTTCTAACAAAACCTCCTCCTCCTGAATAGGCATTGAGACTTTTTCGATTGGCACCTCCTGTACTGCTGAGACCTTCTCCTCCTCTTTATCCTCTTTGCTTAAGAAAACCTCTTCTTCCTCCACAGGAACACTTCTCTGAGCTTTATACCACTCCTGCCAAGCTCCCTGCATCTCATCGAGCACAGCACCTTCCTCTACCTCCTCTTCTTTATTTATTAAAACTTCCTGTTGCTGAGATACTTCCTCTTCCTCTTTTTCATTTAGTGCTTCTCCAGCAGAAGTAACAAGCACCTCTAGTGCGGGCGAATGTCTCTCCTCCTCCTCTTTCTTAATAGAAATTTTTGCCTCACCAAACTTATGCTTCGAGATTGATTCTTCCCCTATATACCAATTCCTCCCAACAAGTTGCGCTTCTACTTTCCCTTGTCGAGCAAGCTGCCCCACGTAATCAGTAGTGTAGCCTGTGATCTCTGCAGCCCTTTTTGTAGTAAGAAATGTTTTCCCATTTAGTGTTAGTTCTTTCATTGCATACAGTATAGCCGAGATAGGTATATCTCGGCAAGAAAAACTTGGATATAAGTACTTTTCTACCCTATCTCGTCTAAAATAGCCTTCTTTAGAGCTGCTGGATTTGCAGCACCTTTTGTCTTCTTCATGCCCTGTCCAACAAGAAATTGCAGAGAAGCTTCCTTACCTCCTTTGAATTCTTCAACAACAGTTTTGTTTTCTGAAATAATCTCAAGCACTGCCACCTTAAGTGTCTCAGTATCCTCCACCTGGAAGAGACCTTTTTCTTCTGCAATATTCATAGGTGCCCCTCCCTCCTCCAGAAGTATTCGCAGGATGTCTTTTGCTCCACGTGAAGAAACTTTGTCAGCACACACCATTTCAATTAGTTCTGAAAATGCACCGGGTGTAAGTTTCTCAAACTCAACTTCATCAGAGTATTCATTGTAGTAACCAGCAACATCTGAGGTCAGATAGTTTACTGCACGCTTTACCTTCTCTGCATCCTTAAGATTCTCTACCACTTCATCAAAAAACTTTCCTCGCTCAAGCGACGCTACAAGATCTACAACGTCCTGAGACTTTACTCCAAGTGCCTCGTACCTCTCTCGCTTTTCCCACGGCAATTCTGGAAGAGCTTTCTTTAAAGTCTTTATTGCGAGTTCTGGAATTTCAGACAGGACTAATTTTGGAAGGTCAGGCTCTGGGAAGTATCGATACTCTGCAGCACCTTCTTTTATACGCTGCCCAAATGTCTCCTGCTTCCCTTCATCCCACCCTCGAGTCTGCTGAACAACCTCCTCCCCTGCTTCAAGCATTTTCTCCTGTCGAGCAAATTCATACGCGATGGCACGCTCAACAGATCTAAATGAGTTAAGATTTTTTACCTCTACTTTTGTACCAAATTCTTCTGTCTTACTAATTGAAATATTTGCCTCAATACGCATCTCCCCTTTCTCAAGATTTGCATCAGAAACACCAAGTGTTCGAAGGAGTAATTGCAGCTCTCTAGCAAATGCTCCTGCCTGCTCTGCACTATGAATTACGGGTTCTGTTACAAGCTCCATGAGTGGAATCCCCGCTCTATTAAAATCAACGAGAGACTCGTCACCTTTATGCATTGAGCGTGCAGTATCTTCCTCAAGGTGTACACGTGTAATATCTACACCGTTTAAATTTCCTCCACTTACAAGAGGATACTTGTACTGACTAATTTGATACCCCTTTGGAATGTCTGGGTAAAAATAATTCTTTCGATCAAACTCTGTAAAATCTGCAATGGTCCCCCCAAGTGCAGCACCAACTCTACAAACGTGCTCTACAGCTTTTTTATTAATCACAGGAAGAGTCCCTGGGTGACCCATACATATAGGACAAACATGAACATTTGATTCACGTTCATTTGGGTCGTTCTTAGAGTCACAAAACATTTTTGTATTTGTTTTGAGCTCAGCATGAATCTCAAGTCCAATTGTAAGTTTATAGTCCGACATCTTCTTTTTCTACTTTCTCAATAATGGTAGCACGCTCTTCCTCTAGAAGTTTTGAGAGTTTTTTTCCAAATTCCTTGAGCATAGCAGGATCTTCTACCGAAAGTTCCCACACCTCCCCTCCTACCTCTGCGAGTTCCTTGGCATATTTTTTATGTGTCTCAGGGTCCACAAGGTCAGTTTTTGAAAGCACGATTATCTCGCGCTTCTCTGTGAGACCTGAATCATGCCGAGATAGCTCTTTTCGAATAGTTTTATATCGCTCAACAACTTCTTCATCTTCAGCAGATACAAGGTGGAAAAGAACTCGAGTACGCGAGATATGGCGCAAAAACTTGTCTCCAAGACCTTTTCCATCTGCAGCACCTTCAATAAGCCCAGGAATGTCTGCAAGAACATATCCAAAATAACTCCCCAAATGAGGCTCTAACGTCGTAAACGGGTACGCACCCACCTGAGACTTAGCATTGGTTAATGCATTCAATAGGGACGATTTTCCGGCACTTGGGAGCCCAATAAGACCAATATCAGCAACAAGTTTTAACTCAACGTGGAAATTACCACGTTCTCCCGCCCTTCCAGGTGTTGATTGCTTCGGAGCAACATTTCGAGAGTTTTTAAATCGCGCATTACCAAATCCTCCATTCCCACCTTTAAGGATTTTGTGACGCTCTCCTTCATGTAAAAGCTCATACACGTCGTCTGTTTCAGTATTTGTAACAACAGAACCTATGGGAAATTTAAGAATAAGGTGTTCTCCATTCTTTCCTTCCATATTTTTCTTTGTTCCATCTGCCCCATCTTCTCCTGAGAAACTTTTCGTGTGTCGGTAATTTGAAAGATATGCAAAGTCTCGTACTGCCTCAATGTATACGTCAGCTCCACTTCCACCGTCACCTCCAGCAGGACCTCCTCTTACATTGCTCCTGTCTGATTGCCAACGAACAACGCCGTCTCCGCCGTTGCCTGCTCGTGCAAAAATATGTACTTCGTCTACAAATGCCATAATTATTTTTTAACAATTCTCCAACCGTTTTCTAGAAGCTTTTCTGCTTTCTTAAATTTAATCTCCTGCTTCTCTTTTCCATCAGTAATAGTTACAAGGTCATTTCGTCCATACTCAGAACTCTTAGCAAGCGCACCTGTTGACGCAGTCTCTGACCCCCCACTTGTTTCCATTTTTATTGGAGCTGGTTCAGGTTGCTTCTCTTCAATATTCGGCACAAGAGTAACCACCTTTTCATCAATAGTTTCCTCCATCTCTTTAAAGTAATTAAGTCCTTCCCTTCGATACTCAACAAGAGGGTCTCGCTGACCATACGCACGAAGACTTACACTTCGACGAAGGTACTCCATTGTTTCAAGATGATCAATCCAAAGCGTATCAAAAAGCTGGAGCAACAATCCTCGCATTCCTTGGAATAGTTTTTCTCTTCCAAACTCCTCTTCCTTTTTTGAAAGAGCTTCCTCTGCTGGAGTGCTAGCAACAATATTTTTTAAATATGTCTCAATCTCATCAACTGTTCCACTCAATACAATGTTACGTCTGTCGTAGAAAATCTGCCGCTGATGGTTAAGCACATCATCATATGCGAGCACCTGCTTTCGAGCATCAAAGTTTACTCCTTCAATCTTCTGCTGTGCACTCTCAAGCGCACCTGTGATCATTTTGTTTGCAATAGGCTCATCTTCAGGAATACCAAAGCGACCCATCATATTTTTAATAGAGTCAGTGGCAAAGATACGCATGAGCTTATCTTCAAGCGACACAAGGAACTGTGTGGCTCCTGGGTCTCCCTGACGACCTGCACGTCCACGAAGCTGATCATCAGTACGTCGTGCCTCATGTCGCTCTGTTCCAATTACAAAGAGACCACCAAGTTTCTTTATTTCTTCCTGCTGCTCAACAGTAGCAGTCTCTCCCCCAAGCTTAATATCAACTCCACGACCTGCCATATTGGTTGCAACCGTAACATTTCCTTTCCTTCCTGCATTTGCAATAATTTCTCCTTCTCGCTCATGATTCTTCGCATTAAGAACCTCATGTGGAATTTTTGCATTAGTAAGCACTTGCCCAACTACTTCGTTGTCATCAATAGAAACAGTACCGATAAGCACCGGCTGTCCTTTCTCATGAAGCTCTCTTACCTTCTTCGCAAGCGCCTGATATTTTCCAGCACTTGTCTGGAAGATAAGATCTTCGTGATCTACTCGAGCGATTTCTCTGTGTGTTGGTATTGGAACAACCTCAAGCTCGTACACGGTATACAACTCCTCTTTTGATGAGTATGCGGTACCAGTCATACCAGCAAGTTTTTCATACATTCGGAAATAGTTCTGGAATGTAATAGACGCCATTGTTCTACTCTCCCGATTAATCTTTACCTTCTCACGAGCCTCAACTGCCTGGTGCAGTCCCTCACTCCACCGACGTCCTGGCTGTAGTCTCCCAGTAAACTCATCGACAATAACCACCTCTCCATCACGAACTACATATTCTTTATCTTTTTTGAAAAGTGCCTGTGCACGGACAGCATTCTCAAGGTGGTGTGCGTACTTCACTCCTCCTGCAGCGTAAAGATTCTCTACATTAAGAAGTTTTTCTGCTTTATCAATTCCACTGTCTTTTATTGAAACGGCTTTTTGCTTTTCATCAATAACATAATCATCTTCAGTAAAGGTACTTACAATTTGTGAAAATACTTCATACAGATTTTGTGAATCATCAAATGGCGCAGAAATAATAAGCGGTGTACGCGCCTCATCAATTAAAATAGAGTCTACTTCATCAACAAGTGCGAAGTGATGCTCTCTCTGCATTTTCTGTTCAACGTTGTACGCTGTGTTGTCTCGAAGGTAATCAAAACCAAATTCATTATTTGTTCCGTATGTAATGTCTGCAGCGTACGCCTCCTTCTTTGTTACTGGCCGTAAAAACTCTTCATAGATTTTAAAGAAACCTTTTTCATCTCGCTCCTTATCAACATCAAGGTGCTCTGGATCGTAGAGATACGATCCGTCACCCGTAACAATACCAATACTCATTCCGAGTCCGTGGTACACCTGCCCCATCCATGCAGCATCTCGACGTGCCAAATAATCATTTACTGTAATTACATGCACACCCTTTCCCTTAAGGGCATGCGCATACGCTGGAAGTGTCGCCACAAGTGTCTTTCCTTCTCCTGTTCGCATCTCAGCAACCTTTCCATGAGTAAGAATAAGACCTCCAATCAGCTGTACGTCATAGTGACGTAAGCCAGCAGTACGAAAGGCTACTTCGCGAGTATTTGCAAAGGCCCGTACTAAAACACTATCAAAATCAGCCCCATCGGCTATTTCAGCCTTTAAAGTCTCAGTTACAGCTTTTAGCTCATCATCGCTTTTATCCTTAAATTCCTGCTCTAAAGCGTTAATTTCAGCCACAATAGGACGCAAACGCTTAATTTCAGAAGCGCCTGGTTCTCCGCCAAATATCTTTGTAATTCCCTCAAGCATTATTTGATGAGCATAGCACAAAACCCCCCATTTCTGGAGGGTTTTGAGTCGTGATGAAAACTACTTTCGTCGCTTTACCACACGCTTCTTTGGAGCTGCTTTTCGCTTTGGAGCGGCCTTCTTAGCTGTTCGCTTCTTAGCAGGTGCCTTCTTGGCAGCCTTTCGCTTAGGAGCTGATTTCTTTGCAGCTTTTTTCTTCACCACTCGCTTCTTAGCTGGAGCTTTCTTGGCTACTCGCTTTTTTGGAGCTGCTTTCTTCTTTACAACTCGCTTCTTAGCAGGTGCCTTTTTTGCTACACGCTTTTTAGCTGGAGCTTTCTTAGCGACCTTTCGCTTAGGAGCTGCTTTCTTTCGTGTAGTTTTCTTTTTTGCCGGCATAGAATCTACGTAGATTACTGAATTTATAAGTCGACCGCGCGCTGCAGGAACTCACCTGCGTGTCCATACATGTATTATCGAACACGAACGTGTAAACATGTGTGCAAAACAAAAAATTTGGGGATAAGTATTGTCTACGTAGATCCTGTAGTTAGTTTTTAGAGAGACAAGGGGGCGGGTGCGAGCTCCACCAATGTTAATATGTGAGTCCAGCCGTCCCCATGTCTACCTACAAACTTCTCTCAATATTGTATCGGCAATTTAGTAAAATGCAAAAATCCGCCGAATGGCGGATGCTTGCAAACATTGGTGGGTGCCCCATGCACTCACGAGAGTACTATACCAGAAAACTACTCAGTAAGCCTTTCTTGAGCCTCTTTATATAACACCTCTGCCTGTTCGTATGATGTATCAAGTTCATGTGCATATTTGAAAGCCTCAAGTGCCTCTTCCCTCTCTCCAACTGCTTCAGCGGTAAGTGCATACTCAAAAAGAACAGATTGTTTCTGAGGCGCTATCTCACGTGCACGAGTCATTATTTCATACGCGGATTCATTACTTCCAAGCAATCGATGCATGAGCCCATAGAGCAAGTGTACACGCGCACTTTCTGGCATAAGTACTGCTTGCTTTTCAATTTCAACAGCAGCGTCTATAAGAAGTGCAATTTTTATTTCAGAAGAAAGGCCTTCCTGCTGAACTGCAGTAAGTGCGATCTGTACCATCTGTTCTCTAATTTCTTGATCTCCAAATGATTTATAAGAAAGAGCTTCTTTAAATGCCGCCTGCCTTTCATTTACTGTGTATTGAGAATTAAGAGCACGTAGGAGCGCTCCGTTCGCATTAAGCGCTGGTACATTTACTGTATACATAATAAATATACCGACAATAATAATTAGTGACCGACTAATATTTTTAGGAAATGGTATTGATGGCAATGTATATTTCCACTCCACCCTGCTACTTATCCATGCTGCAATAAACACAAAAAATAGATAACTGAGGAGATTATCAAATACGAAAAGATTATTTACTGCGTACCCTCCAAGCAGTCCGAGGCCTATAGACTTTTCGATAATAGAAAACTTCCCACGAAACAAGAAGTACACGAGAGAACCAAATAGAAGAAGGTATGCACCCAATCCCAATACACCACCTGCAACAAGCCAATCAAAGTACACATTGTGTGCACGATCAAACCACGGCTCTTGGTTATACAGCTCAGGTTTGTAATATTTACTAAAAATTAAATTGAAGTTTCCTTGACCCCATCCAAGTATAGGACGCTCCACAATTCCCTGTCTCGCAATATCCCAAATAGCAAAACGTGTCTCACCTGCCTCAAGTGAAATACTTGCGATACGAGCAAGTGTCCCATTACCAACCACAAGGGGTGTGTCTTTAAGCGCTACGATTCCACCAAACAAGATTGCCACGACCACAGAGAAGCTAATCAGACCTGCAAACACCTTCTTACTTTTAGACAAAAGTGCATATGCCAATATAGAAACACCTATACCAAACACTAAACCTAGCAAGGCACCTCGTGTTGATGTGTAATACAACAACACACCATTTAGCACAGCCGCAGCTCCGTAGATAACACGTGGCCACATACGACTACTTGTAAGCAAAAGCCATCCTGCAAAAAAGATGTGGAAAAGTGTATACACTGCCAAATATGTAGCATTACCAAAGTTTGCGTCCAAACGAACAGTTCCTTGGTGAATGTTTGCGATGCCAAGAAGCTGCAAGACACCATGCATTCCAACAATCGCAGAAACTCCTAAAGATACTTGTATCCACTTTTTCCATAAATTTGAAACAAAAAGTACGCGATCAAACAAAAGAAAAGCTCCGAAAAGATGCACCAAGGTAATCCATCCTTCCATACGTTCAAAATTACTCCATATACTTCTAGTAATATTTGCACCAAGAAGATCTGCAAAAAGCATTACCGTCACAAATAATCCAAAAAATATGGTTACTGGCGTAATCCTTGGAATATATTTCTTGTCTTCAAGCGCTAATACAAATAAAGACATAAGTCCCACTTCCACTAATATTCGAAACAGAAATGCTTTGCTTGTAATAAAAGGAAAGAATAGTCCGTCAAAAATAATGAGAGGCAGTATCGTAAGTAGAAATACTACTCCAACTAAAATGTGTGTGAGAAACTTTTGCATGAATATTAAAATGCATTATTGCACATCAACTGCCTCATAGCATGTGCCATTGTTTGAACTTATTTTTCTCAATCTCTTTTCACCTACAAGTTCATGTAAATACTTGCTGGCAGTGTCGTCACTTATACAGAACAAGTCCTCTGCATCATCTATGCAAACAACCCCTTTTTCTTGTGCAAACTTAACAATTCTATCTTTCCTGCGAACAATACGTGCTGCAATAGCCACCCTTCCCTTCTCACTCAACTCTTTTGCTCTCTCTGAGCTCCAAGGTGCAGATGTAAAATGCTTGCGTGTAAAAAAAGCGACAAAGAAACCAATAACAAAACCAATTGCTATACCTATATACATATGTACTATGATATCAAGCCATCTTGGTATACTTAAATAATGAAAAGCAAAGCGACACAGCTTCTTAAGTGGAGTGAACAATATACGAAGACAGACATGCTTTATCTTGCAAAAGGTGGCTTTTGGCTTTCTCTAGGATCTTTTATATCTAATGTGTCTGTTCTTATAATTGCTATTGCATTTGCCAATCTCCTCCCAAAAGAAATATACGGTACATACAAGTATGTAATATCAATTGCTACAATCTTTTCCTTTTTTACTCTTCAAGGAATGTCTGACTCTATCATTCAGTCTGTTGCAAGAGGGTACGAGAAGATGTTTATAGAGGTAACAAAAACAAAATTAAGATGGGGATTACTTGGAGGTTTTGCAGGACTTCTAGCTGCTGCGTACTACTACCTAAATGGAAATATGCTGCTTGCGACTTCTTTTACAATTGTTGCTGTCTTCATCCCTGTCTGGAACACATTTAATATTTACAATTCCCTTCTTACTGGACGTAAACGATTTGATATATCTACCAAGTATCATTTTGTGAGCCAGATTTTTATACTCGCAACCACTGTAGGGGCACTATTACTTACGGATAATCTTTTTATTCTATTAGCAACCTATTTCTCTTCATGGTCACTTGTTAGAATCTTTTTCTATTTTCGTACATTACGTGTTTACCCTCTAAACAAAAAGGCTGATCTTGATGTTGTTTCTTTTGGAAAGCACTTAAGTTTTGCACGAATTCTATCTGCTACTGCTGAACAATTAGACAAAATACTCCTTTGGCATTTTATAGGGCCTATTGGCCTTGCCACATATTTCTTTGCACTTGCTCCTGTAAAAGTTCTTGGAGAGCCTTTAAAAAACATTGCTGCTCTTGCTCTGCCAAAACTAAGCACTCAAAACGTAGAAAGAATTAAAAATACTTTATTACAAAAAATTTCACTTCTCTTTTTTGTATCTGTACCAGTAATTGCAGCCTACATCTTTGCGGCGCCATACATATACGCACTGCTCTTCCCTCAGTATTTAGACGCTGTTATTTATTCACAGCTTTTTGCACTATCACTTCTTCTTGCTCCAAAAGTATTTATACGCCAAACGCTAGTTGCGCAAAAAAAGAAAAAGGAGCTGTACCAACTGCAAACAATTATTCCTATTGTAAAAATTGTCCTGCTACTAACACTGCTTCCAACGTATGGGGTACTTGGTGCAATCGCCACTCTAATCTTAGTAGATTTTGTAAACCTTTTTGTAAACCTTTACCTATTTAGAAAGATTTAAAACTATATTGGGAATATTTGAAATTGAGGTAACGTATTTCTTCATTTCTTCATCAAGACCCCATTCGTTCCAAGCGTTATCTATTCCAATAAATTCTGAGTTAATAGCTTTTGCTAATTTGTAGTCACTTCCTCCATCACCAATTACAACATACTGATATTTTTCAGAATCCTCTATCCTTTTAAAGTTCTCTACCTTTGTACGTGGATTTCCAAATAAATCAGTAAAATACTCTGACACATTAAAATGATCTGCCTGATATTTCAGGTCCTCTTCTTTTGTTGCTGAAATGACAAGCATTCTGTAGCCTTCATTTCGCAAAGATTCTAATACATCCTTAATGCCAGGCATTAGAGAAATCTCTGTTACGCCTTGCTTCAAAACATTTGAAAATTTTTCTGCTATCTCGTTCTGATACTCTTGACTACTTTGCGGTGCAATTTTTGCTATTAACTCATACCTGTGAAGAGCCCTTCCCTCAGATGTACCCAAATACTCAACTGCGAGAGAAGCTTTCTCTTCATCTTCTTCAAATGTCTTTTCCCAAGCTCCTTTCCACTTAAATGCATTGGAATCAACAACTACACCGTCCCAATCAAAAATAATTACTCTTTCCATTATTTCTTATTTAAAATTTCCTCTACTTCCTTTACTTGATGCTCCCTATCTACTTCAACCCAGTCTACTCCTTCAAGCTCTACTCCTTGTACAAAAAAACCATTCATATACAACCTGATTGGGTGACTAGATTCAACCTCCTCAATATTTGAAACTGGCAAACTGGCAAACTTTAAAAGAGCTTCTTTTTTCCATAAATATAGACCCAAGGTTCGATACCCTGTCTGTATTGGTTGCCTTGTTTGGAATATCAGCCTATTGTCCGCATCAACAACAACCTTTAGTACATCAATAGAGTTTGTCTGATCTTCTGTTACTTCCGCATATGGAATAACAACATCAATATCTGGATTTTTCTTTAACTCTGCAATAGAACGAGCAATAAAGTCGTCTATCACTTCCTTGGTTACAAGTGGTTGGTCTCCCTGCATTTCAAAAATATATTCAGCATCTATATTTCCAGCAACTTCTGCAACCCTTTCTGAACCATTTGGACAATCTTTGCTTGTGCAAACATAGTTAATATTATGATCTGAACAATGTTCAAATATTTTTTCGTCATCTGTTGCAACAATCACATCATCGAAAAAACTTGATTTACAAGCGTTATCATACACATGACAGATCATTGATTTACCAGAAATATTTGCAAGTGGCTTACCTCGAAAACGAACCGATTCATATCGCGCCGGAATAATACAGGTGAACTTTTCTGGAATATTCATTTAGTAACTTATCAATGATCCTATTTGAAGATAGGCTGGTCTTTCTCTACGGCTCCGTTTAGAACAACACCATCTCCAAGATCTCGTGCCGAGTACTGGTTCTCCTCAAGAGGAATCGCAAAGTAGAAGTCTTTATCTAGAGATTCTTTTGTAAGCTTGTGTCCTTCACTTAAATCTTTTTTGGCATACATTCCTCGAGAAACACTTTGAATGTAATCCCTTTCTTTTTGAGGAATCTCGCGCTCACCCTCCCCTTCTCCAACCATCTCCTTTGCTGTAAGAAATGCCTTGAACCAGACATCTACTTGCTCTGGAAGAGAACAGTACTTAGAAACCGTAATATCATCAGCATCAATGTCTACGTGCCTCTCGAAAGTCCTGGCACCTTTTGCGTATGCAATAGTTACAGAAGATACCCAGTCATTATATTCATGTGTTGAAAGACCTATTACATTGTTTGGATATCTGTCTATAAGAAAATCAATCTGATGTAGATGTAGATCACTGTTCTCTGAAGGATATAGAGATACGCAGTGATTCACAGCCAAAGGAACTTTTTTATCCTCAAAAAGCTTAACAATTCTATCAATGTCCTCAATATCTGTACCTCCATTTGAAACAGCTGTTGGAATTCCTGTTTCTGCAATTTTATCGAGAAGACTTAGTGCCTTAGTGTCCTGGCTCGCAATCTTCAAGACTTCAATTCCAAGCTCAACACAAAGATCCACTGACTTTTCATCAAATGGTGTGGCCATTGCGATAATCCCGTGGCTCTTAATTTCATCAACAAGTTGCTGAAACTCTTCTTTTGTAAGCTGTGTTGATAGAGTCTTCTTTATATATCTAGAGTTTTGACCAGGAGGAACCACAATTTCATCAGCACCTTTTTCTAGCCTGTTTTCTTGCTGTGATGGATGAACAAAGGTTTCCACATCACGTAGCTGAAGCTTCATGGCTGCCTTTATTCCATTTTTTTTAACAACATCTGCGTAATCACGAATAATCTTTAACCCTCGATTAACATCACCCCAGTGATTATTAGCGATTTCAAGCACAAATAGATCTTCAAAAATATTGCTTTTCATAATCATTCTATAATATAGACAAGTTGATTATTTGCAAATATCTTTAAAAACAGACTCCGCCAGCCTTTTCCCAGAAAAACCATCAAATGCGGCAACAAAAGTCTCAACAGCAATCTTTCTCCCCTCTTCATTTAGCAAAGGATTGTCAAAATATTTATTTATTATCTCTATAAGCTCATCAGGGCTCTCTGGTAGGGAGATTCCTCCAGTTGCAACAAGCTTTTCGTAATGATCAAAATGATCATATAGCCTATGAACCTTTTCCCAATGAGAAAGTTTCTTGTTTTTTGAATCAAAATTTATACATATAGCAGGCTTATTAAATACTGCAGCATCGATAGAGAGAGTTGAGGCAATATTTATAATTACATCTGAATGATGCATAAGGTTTATAAACCTTTCTGTGTCAGAAAAAGAAATTTTACTCTTGTCTACAAAAGTTGGATCTAGAATCACGTTCCCTAATTCATCTAAGCCATACTCCTCAAGAGTAAACAATGAAGCTGGATGAGGCCTAAAAATAACCTGTGCAGCATCTTTTATTCCACCCTCCTCTATCGCCTTGTTCAAAATTCCAGGCAGCGCATCTTCACTATAGTAAAAATCAGATCCCCCTAAAAAAATAAGTTTTTTAGATGTATCCAACCCCAACGCCTTAAAGAACTCATCTCGAGACATTAAGTATTTTTCTGGGTTTTTGTATGCGTCATAGTGCGGCAACCCAACAACATCTTTATTGAGAATATCTGTATTAATATTTTGAAATTCTTTAGCTGCTTCAACAAGCCAAGTATTTTGGAAAATAAATTTATCAGGAATAACTGCCAAGAGTCCGTGATTGTTTAGATTATCCCAACTCCTTACCATTCCAATTAAATTAATTTTTCTTTTCTTTGTTTCAACAGCAACATGTACATCGAACTCATTATCAATCAATGACGGTGCAAACACGTGGCTAAAATCACCATTTTCGAACACTTCTTGAATTCTTTTTGGTGTTTGAATTTTTAGAACAAGTTTTCGAACAAACGCCTGGTACCAAGCAAATGGAGCCAGGAACTTTCCAATAAACCCTTTTACAAGTGTTGAGATTAAACTTGCCTGATTCCTTGAATAAGCACGCATTCTGTACGTAACAACACTATGTGACTCTACTCCTGTCCTAACAAGAAAATTTACAATCTTTTCGTAAAATGTACGCGGCACACGCGTAAACCCTTCCACCATCACATCAGAAGAAACTTTTTCTTTAAAAAAAGAAACTTTTTCGTCCTCTACCAACAAAGTGATTTTATTACCTTTGTTGTATTTTTTAAATTCTGACCAAAAATTCGTATCGAAAATGTTCCTACGAATAATGTCTTTTGAAAAAACTATTAATATATTTTTCATGTTATCTAATCTTTTTTATATGCTCGAATAATATATGTTTTGAAGCCATCTAGTTTTTCAGCATTAAATATAATTTTATAAAGGAAGTTGTTCATTTCAAAAAAGGAAAGAATTCCTGAAAGATTATTGTTTGAAACTCCAAATGAGTAATGATACTCCATTATTACGAGCTTGATTTTTTCTATAACACTAGAATTTTTAAGATCTTCAAACACAGCCCCCTCTGATAGCTGTACATCAAGCTTTAAAACATCAATATTTTCATTGATATATTCAGATAGTTTTTTCTTTTCTACAGGAACTTCTTTCCCTTCACGTCTTTCTTCTACAGAAGCTGTTGTAGCAAGCGACATTCCTTCACGAACAAAAATATTAATTGTTCCAACTGAATCAGACAAAGCAACGTCGTGTACCGACACGTTCTGTAAAGAGTTTTGTTCTATATTTTTTTTCAAAAGCAATGCAACATCAGGAGAAGGTTCAAATACTTTAATTTTTGCATTCGGATATAAATGCTTAAAGTAAAGTACTGACATCCCAATGTTTCCCCCACAATCATAAATTACCGGGTCACTCTTTTCTGACTTGAAATAGTACGGCTCATCAACAAATACTTCAGCAACCAACATATCCAACTCAGAAATAGAATCGAAATAGACTTTAAAATTTAAAAATTTGATTGATTTTAAATTTAAAAGTCTTCCCTGCAAAAAATTTGCCCCAACAACCTTTGCATAAAAGTATAAAAGTATAATTTTTCTATAAAAACTTTTGTTTTTCTTAGAAAAAATCTTAAATACATTTAAGATAAATTTTTGCATTTTGTGAAAAAAGTTTTTCATATGCTATTTCCTAAAAGCAACAAGCATTATGTGAGAAAAACTTCTTACACGCATGTCGATTACTCTACTTACATTATTAACGAATGATATTTTAAAGTCTGCATTCTCCAAATTCGCCACTAGACTGGAAAGAGGATTTGTATTCCCAGATATAGAGTGGTACTCCATTGTTAATCGCTTAATCCTTTTCAATACAGAGGCATTTGAGAGCTCTCTTATCACACTCTCCTCAGCACCTTCAATGTCCATTTTTAGAAAATCTACATCCTTTTTAATGTACTTGGAAAGCTTAGCCACTTCCACTTTCGTACTTTTGCTCATATCTGACTTATCATGAGTATTGGTCATATCTTTACAGATTGTTGCAGCTCTCCTATCTCCATATATTTCAAGCTCCCCTTCCTCATAACCAACCGCCTTTGCAATTACTTCGACGTTAGAGAGATTGTTGTTTTTGACATTCTTTTCTAAAATTTCAACATTTTCTGGAAGAGCTTCAAATACTTGAATTTTTGCACTCGGATGTAGATATTTAAAATAAAACACTGACATTCCAATATTTCCGCCACAGTCTATTATGTATGGATTTTCTTTATTTGAATCAAAATAATAATCATCTTCTAAAAAGATTTCTCTGAATGTCCAATAGAAGTCAGAGAAATCGTCAAAACTAATAACAAAGTTTAGGAACTTTTGTTTTTTTATTTGGAGAAATCTACCATCAAGAAATCTGTTTATTAGTATATTGAAATACGAATACAAGAAAGTAAACTTTCTTCCTGAAGTAAGATATTTTTTAGAAAATATCTTACTTATATCAGACAAAATTTCTGTAAGTTTTTTAAACATGTTATTTCTTATACCCTTCTAACTCTTTTTCTCTTTTCTCATGGTACTTAAAATCTGCAACAGGTGTTGCTACAACATAGAAATGCGGAGCAATAATACTCAAAAGATTATCGAGAAACTTATTTGCCATATGGAAGCTTCTAACCTCAGAAACATTCCACCCCCCACGCAAAACAGTTTCTTTTAAAGTTCCTTTTGTAAAAAAATTAATATGACTTACTGCGAGACTCCCTCTGAATTTTGTAAAATTAAGCAATAGAGAAATCTTTGGGAAACAAGGCACTCCTAGAACAAGAGCTCCCTTTGGTTTTAAAAATTTCTTAACCTCAACTAAAAAACCATGCGGTGAGTACAAATGTTCAAAAATATTATTAGCAAAAATAACATCAAATGTTTTTTCTAACTTAATATTTCCATCTTCTATATTTGCATACCTAACATCAAGACCTCTTTCTTTTGCCTCCTTCACCTCATCATGTGAAATAGTTAGCCCAACACTACCTTTCCCAAAATGACGAAGAAATTCACCGTTTGAGCAACCAATATCTAAAACAGAGCGATTTTTTAAATCTAATGAACTTAATAGATGCTTGAACGTTTTAGAATTATCTATATTTTTAAAACGTTTATCGATATCATTCATGCGTTGTATTTTACAGAAATACTGACTAATTAGCAAAAAGCTGCGTAAAAATTCTTCCAGCTCTCTTACTCCAAGAATATTCTTCAATATCTGATCGAGATTTTACTGCCTTTTCAAATCTTTCTTCACTTTTAAAGATTTCGATAATTTTTGTGGCCAATTTATCTGGATTGTCTGGTTCTACCAAAAAAGAGTTTGAGGTGTTTAAGATTTCAGATATTGAAGGAATATCCGAGGCAAGAATTGGAATTCCACTTGCCATGTATTCGAATAGCTTCATTGGCGAAGTATAGAATTTAGAAATATCCTGCTTGGCTGTATTAGGCAACACAAGTAAATCTGATGCCCGTTGCCAAAGTGGTATTTCCGCATGCGGTTTAAATCCAAGCATAAAAACATTTTTTATATGTCTATACTTTTTAGTAAAAGTTTCTATGTCTTTTTCTGTTCCACCAACAAAAAGCACTTCGTAAGAATCTCCCAGAAATTCTGCTGCCTCAGCAAGAGTGTCAGCTCCCTTCCAGTCATATAGGTGTCCTGTATATAAGATAATCTTTTTATTTTTTGAAAAAGTATGTTCAATTTTTTCCTGAGCTTCTTCTTTTGACTCTTGTATATCAAATTCAGAAATTTCAACTGCATTTCTCTCCAAGAAAATTTTATCCTTTACTTGATCGAAATCTTCTTCAATTTTCTTTAGTTTCCATTTATTTGTAACAAGTATCCACCTAACACTCGAAAACAGTAGCCCGTAGAACCATTTTTTGTTCTCTGGATAATCATGAACCTCAAAAAGAGTATTTTTGAAGAAAATCGCTGCAAACAAAAGAGGCAGTGTCTCGTTTGTATAAATAACGTCTTCCTTTTTTGCGTTCTTTAGAAGAAATAGAGTAGAAGAAATAGAGTAGAAGAAAAGGCTTATGTGAAAAGAAGCATCTCCAAGAAAATTAAAAAAATCTACAGTTGGAACATATTTAACCTTAAAATTTTCTTTAATATTATAGTACTCTCCAAAATTCTTTGTTTTTACCTTAAGTCTCTTGGGAACAACAAAGGTTACTTCTGCACCGAGGTCAGAAAAAGACTCACAGCTCTTTGCAGCAAAAAGAGAAGCTGCCTTCTCGCTAGGAAATCTTCCGTGAAATAATAAAAATATATTTTTATTCATATTTCCAAATACTTAAGTCTCTACCTATTAGAGTTTCTAATTTTTTAACATCATCTCTGTAAAAATCCTGCAGTCTTTTTTTATCAGACTCTAATAAAATTTCTTTTTCCTCTTTTACATCTCCTGCGCTATTCATCTTTCTTAAATAGTTAAGCAGTGCTGCAATTTTAAAAAACTTTAATACTCCAATTATAATTCTCCAGAATAAAAACTTTTTCTTTTGGAACCTCCCAGAAAAAAGTCGCTCGAACCAATTAAACTTATAATTAAGATCTCTAGATTTGTTTGTTTGTTTTAATAATGACTCTGGTACAAATGTATTATCTACGCCCAAGAAATCATATATTTTTTGAATAAAGCCTGTTGCGTCTTTTTTATAATCATCATGAATCACAACAAATATTTTCTCTTTATCAAAGAGTCTGTAAACATTTTCTAAATACTTGTAATACGCACTGTGATCAATAATGTGGCGAGGATCCTCATCAAAGAGTTCACTGAATTCTTTGATTCCACCATTTTTCCTTTTTACATATAAGAAGTGGGAAAAAGCTCTTTCGATTGGATTTCTAAGTGAAATGAGTATTTTTGTATCTGGGTAGTCTTTCTTGATTCTTTCAATGGCCCTGTCTTCAAAGATGTACTCTGGGCAAAACTCTCCGGTTACCTTTTCTGTGCAATTTTCAAAGAAGGTTTTGTAGAAATCTAAACCTTTTTCATAATTGTAATCATAATCAAAAAAATGAGTCTCTTTCCATCTAGGAGTACAGATTTCTGGATGTTCACGCAAACACTTAGCAATCCACGTGGTACCTGACCTTGAAGTTCCTACACCAATAAAATCGACTTTGAAGTCTTTATCCATTTTTTATAACAATGTAATTACCCATCACGAGAACATCAAATCCTGTTGAAAAGAAGCAGCGCAGTGCATCTCGAGGAGTACAGACAATTGGCTCTCCATTATCATTGAATGAAGTGTTCAGAGTCATTGGATATCCATTAATTTTCTCAATTTCTTTTAGAAGATTATAGTATTTTTCATTCTGCTCTTTTCGAACTGTTTGAATTCTACTGCTTCCGTCTACGTGCGTGATTGCAGGGAATGTTTCTTTGAAATCATCTTGCAGGTAGAAGGTGTGGAGCATGTAAGGACTATCCTCTGCCTTATCTACACCCTTAAAAAACTTTGAAGCAGATTCTTCTGCAACAGAGGGAGCAAAAGGCCTCCAAACCTCTCTGTGTTTAATTTCTACATTTACCTTGTCTGCAATGTCTTTAATCGTTGGGTCAGCAAGAATCGTCCTGTTTCCAAGGGCTCTAGGACCCATCTCCATCCTTCCCTGGAACCAACCAACCATTTTCCCACTTGTTACGTGTTTTGCTGTTACTTCTTCTATATTTTTACAATATTCATAATCCACCTTTGACTCCTTAAGAACTTTTTCAATTTCATCATTTGAAAAACCTGGTCCCCAGTATGCGTGAATAAGAGTCATGTCTGGATTATCACCAACTGTTGCAGAAACTTCCATTGCAGCACCTAAGGCAATTCCTCCATCATGTGCAGCTGGTTGGATAAATAGAGCGTCACAAAAATCCTGCTCTAATAATTTACTATTTGTATTGCAGTTCAAAGTAACACCTCCTGCAAGAGCAAAGTTTTTAACACCTGTTTTTTCATATGCTTCTCGTGCAAGATTTAAAACAGAATCTTCAAGAGCTTTTTGTAGACTTGCTGCAAGATCTTTATGATCCTGAGTTATCTCTTCTCCTCTTTTTCTTTCTAAATGACCATATAACTTCTTAACGTTTCTTCGATCTATTTTGTAGTTATTATGATCTTTAATATTTAAAATTGTAGAAAAATCATATTTTGGCTCTCCATAGCTTGCAAGTCCCATTGTTTTTCCTTCTCCATGAGCTCCCATTCCAAGAAGAGTCGTAACACTAGAGTAAACAAGACCAATTGAGCTCCATTTTTTCTTTGTAAACATTCCCCCGAGTGGAATATCCCAAATTCTCTTTAAGGTTCCATTTTTTCCTGTGAAAAAAGCAAAGCTTTCTGTTTCTCCAGAACCATCAATTGTTAGTACATTTGCTTCTTTAAACCCAGCACAACGATATGTGCTCGCTGCATGTGACAAGTGGTGATTAACATATTCAACCCTTGCGCCAGATTCTCTCTTCAAACCTTGTAGGTAAAGGGTGAAAAATATGTAATTCACAATATCTTTTACCAAATTTTTAGGATATAAATTTACCCTACCTCTTTTTATGAAAGCGAGTGGGTCATACGCAACCGCAATAACATCAACGTCCTTCATTGTGATCCCACCCTCCTTTAAACAGTACTCTACACTTAGTTTTGGATACCCTCTTGCGTGCCTGAGACGGTTAAACCGCTCTTCTTCTACTGTTGCAATGATCTTTCCGTCTTGAACAAGTGCAGCAGCACTGTCGTGCTGCCAGGAGATCATATTTGGAACCTGATTTATACCTAGAATATTCATTGTTTTGTAGTATATCCTCTTTAATTTTGTATTACAAACAAAATTATTTCATCTTGAAAAAATGTTTTAAATACGCCTTAAACGTAACCCACTGTAAATAAAGTCGATTTAATTCATACTGAATCGGAATTCCCTCTTTTCCAAACAAAATTTGTACGTAGAGCATTTTTATAACCGTTTTAATAGTTTCTATAAGAGGATTATAGATTCCACGCATAAAAAATACTTTTATTGTTCTTTTTTGTGTCTGCGCCATAACACCGACTCGGTATACAACCTTCTTTTTAAACTCTGTGAAATCTAACTCTTCCTCCAAAAGTACATACCAAGGTTCATTGATGACTCCTATTGAAATACTTTCATCAAAGAAGATTTTTTCATGAATCTTCTTCTGGAATCGTGCTCCTGATTTTTTATTAAAAAACCTAGTTTGGTAGTACTCCTTAAAAGTTTTGTACTTGGTGGATAGATCTGAACTTGTTTTTACATACCGAACCTTGTACACCAAAATCTCTTCGTTATTTTCAGACACAATATCACGCATGCTCTCTACCAACTCAGTAGAAACGACTTCATCTGAATCAACATAAAAAAACCAATCATGCGTCGCTGCATCAAGTGAAATATTCCTCTCTTTTGCAAAGTCTTCTATTTTATTGCCTGGATTACTTTGAGAAACAACTTTGCATCCATATTCTTTAGCAACCTCTAGTGTGCCATCTGTGCTGCCTCCATCAGTAAGAATGATTTCATCAAAATCTTTTATACTGTTTAGTAATCTAGGCAGTTCATCTGCAACGTTATAGGTCAAAATACCTACAGAACATTTTATTTTATTTTCCTTGCTCATATATATCAATGCTCCATTTTTGACTCTCTGTTTCTACACCATACCGCTTTATCTTCCCAAAGCACAAGCGTATATGTATCCAGATAAAAAATGACCTCCAAGACTCGTAATAAGAAAATACTATATCTCCTGAGTAAATTTCTTTTAAACGTTTCAAGAATGAAGTAATCGGAACATAATAAATAACCTCATTACAGATTACAATATCTGCACTTTTTACTTCTTTTGGTATTTCTTTTGATAAATCAACACACCTATACTCTCCTTGCGGAAATGATTCTTTCGCAGTCACAAGAGCTGTTTCTGATATATCGACACCAAAGTAAGAAGATATTGGCACATTAACTTTGATAAAAGATGCTCCCAAACTTCCATTACCACACCCAAGATCAACAACAGAAATAGGTCGATTTAGTTTTTTTGAAAGCCCTAGACAATATTCAGCAATATATTCTGTGTTTGGTTGTACAGAAGCAAGAAGTCTATCCCAGCTCCCGCTCTCGTATTGAGCATCCCACTCTTCTTTAGAAAGAATCGAAGAAACCACCTCCTTGCCACGAAAGAATTTATGAAATACCCTATTTATTTTTTTCCACGGAACCATGAGATTATTTTATTATAAACCTGCATTGCGGATGTTGTTCGCAAAACAAAGAGTGCAAAAGGCATTGTCCTATCTACCTGTACTCGCCGAAGCTGATAGAGATTGTCTCCTTTACGTATAACTCCTTCGGTAATACCGAACCCTGCTTCAAAACTAAGGTTCTTTACCCTGTCTTCAACTTCTTTGTTTCTGTGCCCTGAAGCATACGCAACGTACCTTGGTATTTGACCAGTATAAGAAATAATATCTTCACGACAACCATCGAGCTCTTTTTTAAATTCTTCTTGTGAAAGCTCTTTTAAATTTAAATGGTCTCTTCCATGAACTTCAAAAGAAACGTGTTTTGAATCGTTCATTTCTTTTATCTGTTCTTTTGTTAATCGAGGAATATGACTTAGTTTTTCTTTTTTTTCAAGATTAGAAGTTAAAAATACTGTTGCTGTTGTATTGTATTTTTTTAAAAGCGGAAATACATTTGTATATGTGTCTAAGTACCCATCATCAATTGTTATAGCAATTTCAGTTCTTTCGAGCTTCCTCTCACCTTTTGCATAAGAAATGACATCATTGAGAGAGACAACCTTATACTTTCTAGTAAGAAACTCTATTTGCTGTTCAAATAAGGTAACCGGGACATCATATTTTGTATCTCCGCCAGAAATTGAGTGATACATAAGAACTGAGACATGAGGCTTCTCCCACACAAAGAGTCGTACCAGCCCCAGGAGCCCTATTTTGATATATCCACGAATCATATTTTTATTGTCTCACAAGAACCTGTCTGCACATTATAGTTATTTTCTTCTAACAGTTTAGATAACATCTTCTCATGTGCAGTTGAAATACTTAAAAGCTGTTCATCTTCTTCTTCAGATTTTGTTCGTGAAAAAACTCTCCCACGCTTTGCTGCATATTCTTTTTGGGTAGATTTAGAAACAACAATGTGTAGATACGCATCTGTAATCTTGGGCATGCTGTAAAAAAGAGATTCTATTTCTTTTTTAGAAAGAAGTTCATCAGAAAGATTCATGATGTTTTGAAGAAGCCCTTCGTCAATAACTCTTGTACCAACAACGGGCACCATATACCGAGCGAATCGTACACCAAGTCCATGGATACATTTTGTATACACTCCACTCTTTGAGAACCTCACTATGAGTAAGAATATTTTAAAAGTGAAGATTGGATACTTAACCCAAAAAAGTAACGCGTACCATGCAATTGCATATTTTGTATTAAGCTGCGGCCTCTGATACCCCTCCCTTCTACACAAAGCATCTGCACATGTTGTTTTTCCTACTGCAGGTAATCCAAAAATCTCAATGATCATGATTTTTTAAAACGAATTATATACGACTCGCAAAAAAGTGAATGTATGAAAGATAGCGGCAGCTGTGCAAGTAACACAAATGCTAATCTATTTAGTTTAGAAGATTTGAAAAATGGCACCGTTACGGTAAGTGGGTATACAGAAACAGTCTCAAGCCCTGCGGCTTTTAAGAATTTTCTGAAAGTTTCAGGATGAACCCTGCCTTCATGAAGGTTAGAAGATGTCTTCCCTCTTGGAAATTTTGTACTTACGATTCCAACGCCTCCAGGTGAGAGAATTTTTGCAATGGTTGCTACGGCCTCCTTCTGGTCTGGAAGGTACTCAAAAACTCGAGAAGAGAAGAATAAGTCATACACACCTTCTTTTCCATCATAAGAATTGAAATCCCCCTCAATAAAGTTCACATCACAATTCTTAATATTCCCCTTTGCCATATCCAACATATGTGAGGAAATATCAAAAGCATCAATATGTATAGATGGGAACTCGGTACACAAAACTTTTGTCCATGTACCTGCTCCTGGCCCAAGCTCAAAACAGTTCTTTGAACTAATGCCTTGCAGAGACCTTTGAATACCTTTCTTTGTCATCTCGTACCCGGCTTGTGAAATAGGATCTTTATGCCACCTATCAAATTCATACGCGTTCCCAGCTCGCGCTACCACATCATTATTATAGTGACTTCGTACGTTATTACTTTTCATATAGTGCTAAAATTTTTGGAATAAGCTTTGGAAGCGAATGATTCTGTATAACCTGATCTCTTAACTGCATCTCAAGAATTGCCCTCTCTTTATATGGCATTTCCTTTATTTCTTGTAGTGTTTCGGTTAATTTCAAAACATTGTGCTCTTCTACATATGCACAATAAGGAAGTGTGGAAAACATATCCTTAAATGCCTCATTCGTCGAGACAACAAGTGTACCAGTACTCATTGCCTCAAGAACAACCTTATCGATACTTCCTGTATTACTGGTATTTACAAAGACATCTGCTTTTTGATAAAAAGCAGGGAGCTCTTCTTGTGTTTTTGCTCCAATAAAAGAAATTTTTGAATTAGGCACTTTTTGTAAACTTTCTTGATACGTAATATCAGCTTTGGTTATAGCTGCGCCAATAATCGAAAGTGTTGAATTTTTACAATTTAAAACCGCAGCAATTAAAACTTCAATTTGCTTTACTGGAGCAATACGTCCTACAGAGAGAACCTTTAACACCTCGTCTTCTTTTTTAGGTATAGATGTAAAAAGATTTGTGTCTATGCCATGACCAACAATGTGAAGTTTCTTGCTTTTAATTCGAAAGCTTTCTTTTGAAGCAGATATCACACCATCTACAAAAGTATGCGCAAACTTTAGAGAGGTTGTAACTGACCTGTGCATGTACCAAAGAAAAACTTTCTTTTTAAGTCCATTCCAAAGAAAAATCCCCAAGAGAACATATATTTGATTCATATGTACAAACACATGGTCATATTCATTTCTATATTTCCAAACATAAGAATAAAATCTTCGAAGATACTCAAACGTACTGACACCATCCTCTTTACCTAAAGAATGTACTGTTACATTTTCTGGAAAGTCGTGTTTACCTACCTGAAGCGCAATAACATGAAGATGCTCGACATGTTTCGCAAATTCAATAATCCACCTATGAAAAAAACCAAGTACTGGATGATTTATATCTACAACCTGAGTAACGATTAAGAGCTTCATGGAGTTATTGTTCGTTCTATATCTTTCGCAAAGAGTTCTGGAAAATTTTTATACTTCGCAATATGCGCAATTGCCTGATCATAGGCTTGTCGCGGGATAGTTTCTCTAAGATACGTATTGTTCATAAGTTCACGCACACCAGCAGAAAGACAGGCGACATCATCGACCGGACAAGCAAAAATATCTTGCCCTAACCTGAACACCTCTCCCACAACACCTACATCAGTACTTACGAGCGGTAGCTTCGCAAGAGCAGCTTCTACAAGCACACGTCCATATCCTTCATACGCACCAGTATGCAAAAGGCAATGTGCTTTCCCAAACCACTCATGTGGCTTTGTGCTCCACCCAGCAAAATGCACTGAATTTTTTACTCCTTTACTATGAGCGTACGCTTCAAGTTTTCTTCTCTCACCCCCATCTCCCACAAATACAATTCCTGCCCCAGGGAAACTTTTTTGTGACTCTACCAAAACATCAATCGCCGTATTCCAGTGCTTTTCTTTTTCCAGGCGCCCTACACACAGTATGGTGAAAGGAAATCGCGGCTTCCCTTTTTCTGGCTGCACAGCAGAAAGACCATGCACAATTGGAAGCACTGATGGCTCAACAATGTCTACAACTTTTGATTTCAATCCTCTCTTAACTCGCTCGCTTACTACTCGTACTGCATCTGCTTTTTTAAGCACGCGACTCATAAGCCCCACACGAGCTATATTCTTCGGATTATTCTTCATAAACCAGGGGCTTGTTGGGTCTGTATGCACTTGTATGTGAAGTTTTGCTTTTGCCTTTTTAGCAATCTGCACCCCTATTTCACCTACCTCAAATGGATCTTGGGCAGTAACAACACTCACATCTTCTTTTTTGGCAATTCGTGTACCAATTTTTATTGCATCAAAAGGAACGAGCGCTTTCATTAATGAACGCGTAGCATATATCCAAACACCCTTTGCAATCTCTTCCTTTGAATCCCCTATCCCCGTATTCAAAACAAGAATATGAAGTTCGTCAAAGTGCTTTCCATACTCTATGAATCGTAACCGCACTTCGCTATCAGCGTTTAGTGCGTTTTTGTCTGTTGAGAGCATTAGTACTTTCATAGTGATTCAAGCAATTCTTTTGTTTCCTTTACCATTAACTCTTTTGAATATTTCGCTGCTTTTCGTTTTCCAATATCTCTTGCACTTCGCCTGAAAGACTCATCTGTAAGAGCCTGTGTAATAGCCTTCGTAATAGCTTTTGTGTCCTTGTATGGTACCAGGAGACCATTTTTTCCATGAGTAATGAGCTCTGGATTTCCTCCGACATTACTTGCAACTGTTGGTGTACCTAGTGCTTGAGCCTCCAGCAGCAAGTGACTAAATCCTTCGTACCCACTATTTAACACAAACACATCAGCAGCCTTTAGATACGCAAGTGTGACATCGTGCGGAAGACGCCCTGTAAACGACACCTTCTTCCCTTCTGCATATTCTTCAAGCATTTCTCTATCTGGCCCTTCTCCAACAACCAGAAGCTGCACCTCAAGCCCTGTCTTCCCCATGTCAGAAACAGCATCTACTAATTCTTTTATTCCTTTCCAAGGAACAAGTCGTGCAATTGTAATGATGTATTTACCATGATACTTGAGCAACCCTCGAAGCACTTTTTTGTGCCCTACGCCCTCCACACTTGGTGCGGCGTTATAAATTACAGAAATCTTCTTTTTATCAACTCCCCATGAAGCAACAGCTTTTTTAAGATACTCACTTGGAACAACTACTCTATCTGCAGACTTCGCTACAAAAATCTCAACACTTCGAAGCATCTGCACAAAAAATGGATAGGAATCTTTCTTCAAGAAATCATCAAGCAGTTCGGTTATTCCAAACCTCTGCATCCCTTGCTCCCAAGCATAGTCTCCAACAATCTTTACTGCGAACTTCTTTCTTGAAAGAAGCGCTACAAGAGAAGCTGGGAACCCAACAGATACTGGATCAAGAGCATAAATAATATCTGCCTTTTTTGAGAGACTTAAACAATGGAAAAAGTATACAAGATGTCTAATACCTGGTGGATACATCCGTACACGAGAAAACGGCAGAACTGTTATTTCTACCCCCTTCTTTGGTAATTCATCAAAGAGAACTTTTGCATAGGTGGCTGGACCGCCCCCTTCTGGAGGATATAGCCCTGTAGCCACTAGAATCTTCATATATGGCTATATTAGCCTTTTGTAAGCGCCTTGTCGAAGAGAGACTTCATATCCTTCGCTATAATCTCCCAATCATATTTTTGCACTACCATTGCTTTTGCTGTTTCAACAATGACCTTAGTCTCTGCTTCATCTTTCAAAATATCCTCAACAGCAAGACCAATTTGCTTTGGACTATCGCTATCTACTGCCCATCCAGTTGATTCTTTATCTGGATTACGTTTTTTATCAAAAAGAAAATCCGCTATACCTCCTTCTTGCGTTGCAATAACAGGGAGATTGGCTGCCATAGCTTCAATAAATGAATTCCCCATGCCTTCAGAGCGTGATGGACGTATAAATATGTCACAAGCTTTGTAAAAGGTTGGGATTTCTCCATGATCTACAAAACCATAAAAATGAACTCGTCCTGAAACACCCTTCTTCTGAGCTAACTCTTCAAGCATTTCTTTATCTGGACCTGTACCCAATACAAGAAAATGTATATTCTCAGGAAGAAATTCTAAAGACTTGATAACATCATCTACGGCATTTTTGTGCACAAGTCGAGAAGTTGTAATAAGCCACGTCTCTCCATCTTTCTTCCCTATTTTATTTTGAACATTTTTTATGTCATCTTCAGAAATACTCTGAGTAAAGTGTTTTATATTTACCGCGTTTGGAATAAGAACTGCTTCTCCAGCAAACCCCATTTTCTTTCCCCATTTCATCAAGAATGTTGAGATTGCCTGAAGATAATCAGCACTGGTAAACCCTTGAACAAAAAGTCCCCACACCTTTTTCATTAAACCTTCAATGTGTTCTGTTGGGTCTCCTTCTTGAAGAGTGAGAATATATGGAACTTTTGTATTTTGCCTTTTAAACATTCCGGCTGGAATACCAGTTGAGTGTGCCATCATTGCCCACGTAGCATCAAATTTGTACTTTTTATGAAGTTTTTTTGCTTCAGCGTATGCTGCAACCTGATACAAGTGCTTATTGAAGTGTAATGGGAACTTTTTTAAATCATCAGGAGAAGGATTGTTTTTTGTAAATCCAATTCTGTGCACAATTACATTCCCAATCTTTTCTTCTTTTGGAAGATTTGAATCAAAATGAAGTGTGACCATGTGAAATTCAACATCTCCAACGCGGTCTGTTATTTCTTTAATGGCTACTTCAGCACCCCCAACAAATTTTGGGTAGTAGCTCATTGAGAATATAAGAATTTTCTTTTTAGGAATCATTGCTGGCTTTAATATAATCTAAAACATTTTCTTTTGCAGACCATTCAAGTTCTCTCATTTTTGTAAAATCACATTTTGATCTATTTCTGTCACCAGGAAGTGCTTCCATTATTTCAATCTCCCCTCCATAGGCTTTTGCTATCTCTAAAATTGAACACTCTTGATCTGAGCTAATGCAGTAACCATCGCCCTTACCCTTTTCTCCAACGAGAACAACACCTTCTACGGTATCCTTCACGTGTGTAAATGCCCGTTTTTGTTCTCCAGAACCAAATATTTTTAACTTTTCACCATTAAGCATTTTTTGTCTGAAGATTTCTATTACCGTACCGTACGTTCCGGCACGCTCTCGTGGACCGTACACATTATAAAAATATGTTATTGCGTAATCTAAACCAAACCAGTCTCCATAATTATTTACCAGCTGTGTATTTGTTGTTTTAAAATATGCATAAGGTGATTGATTTTCACCATCTTCAGCATCATCAAATTCTCCAAATTTTGTACTTGATCCAGCATAGACAAGACGAACTTTTTTCTCCTTACAAAAAGTAAGGACGCCAAAGGTTCCGACTGTATTTAAATCCCAGACTTTTTCAACATCATCAAAAGACGTAAGAACACGTGAATACTCCCCCAAATGGAAAAGAATATCTGGCATTTCCGATATGTGTTTTGCAATATCTTTTGTGTGTCCCTCCCTGTACTCTACTCCCTCCACGTGATTCTCACGTGAACCTGTAAAGTAATTATCAAGCGAGATTACTTGATACCCATCGGAAACTAAACGCTCACACAAATGAGACCCAATAAACCCCGCTCCCCCTGTAACAACAGCTAATTTAGACATATTTTCGTATGTACACGATACTACCACCAACTGCCAAAACTAGCACTATCCAGGCATATATCCATATAGAAAGACCTTCTGTGCTCTCATTTGCAATATATGCTGACGCAGCGTGTGATACTTCTTCCTCTTCAATCTTTTCAGGAACCTCCTCAGCTACTTCCTCTCTGTACACTGGTACATATTGAACCTTTTCCTCCACAACTTCTATTTCAGAAACTTTCTTTCCATCTGAATATGTGAGCTGCACATCTTCTGAAAATTCAAAACCTGAAACTAAATGAGAAAGCACGAGTGAACCTTCCGGCAAAATATACGTATGCTCTGGAAACTGAAACATGTTTGCTCCATCTATAATTCGCCACCGAGAAACATCTAACTCTTCAGTATCAATATTTTTAATATGAACAGACTGTTTGTCTTTAAATGAAAAAACTACATTCGAAGAACGTACTGTAACAATAACTCTTTTAGAAATTTCTTCTCTTCCATACAACGCATGCACCCTGGCAACGTATACACCTGGATACTCGTACTTATGGTACATGTTATTTCCCTGAACACTTGAACCGTCACCAAAATTCCAAGATACGAGCGCACTATCAAAATATGTGCCTGCCGTATCTCCAACTTGGGCATGAAATACAACCTCACTCCCTGCGACGATACTCATGGAGTCTGGGACAGTGAGTGAAAGTTTTGGTTTTACATAAGAGGAAGATCCTCCTGTTTCTGTTATGGCATCTTCTGCCACTACAGCAACTTCAATAGCTCCTGGTGTTGGAGTCGCTGTCTTCCAAACCTCAAGTGCATATTGCGCAGTCTCTTTGCTTGTATTGTCTCCACCTACAGAAGACCAGCTTGAAGATCCATCCACTCTATCAACTTCAATACCATCTGCATTCGTTAAAATTAAAATCTCTCCCCCATTCTCAAGTGCTCCTGAATATAAAATATCTGCAGTAGACGGGAGTGATGTTTCGCTCCTCTCTAGCAAAAAAGCTCCCTGTATCTGACCCTCCAAAGAAATGCTAGGAACACCATCAAGTGCTGAGAGGCTCCACCCCTCGAGATTTACACCTTCAGTACTGTAGAGCTCTATCCATTCATTATTGGCACTTTCTGCATTACCCATCCATGCGATCTCACTTATGTATATCTCCGCCATTACAAACTGCGGGATAAGAAGTAAGACAAGAATGAAAAGTCTATGAATCATCAGCGATAATCTGTTTCAAAACCTCTTCTGGAACCTCATTTGTTTTTGCTGGTGTTTTCTCTGTCTTTTGCACACCAACTTTTTTAAGCGCTTCCTTTAATGGGTTCACATCTTGTTCTGTCGCAATCTTTTTATCATTTTTGTTTCCTCCATTTTTAGCAGCAACCTTTTGAAGAGTCTCTCGTAAGTCACCCAATGTTTTCTCACTTCTTTTTGTCTCAAACTTTTTTATGTCGTTTTTTGGTGTATTAGTTTTTGGTGCGCTGTTATTTTTCTTTGGCGCAAAAGTGTTTTCGTTTTTTTTAGGAGATCCCTTATCTTCTTTCGAATTTTTTACTTGAGATTTTAAAGGAATGAAACCTTCGCTAACTTCTTTTTCAATTCCCGCACGCTCATGCCCGTATATTTGTTTTGAATTTTTAATAACATCCTCTCGGTATGAAATATCTGGAGCTTCAATTGGAGGGATAGTGAGTGCAGAAAAAGGCTGGCTTCCCACTCCATTAATCATGAGCGATAGGTAAATTTGATATTGACCAAGGTTTACTAGATCTTCTTTTGTAAAATTAGGAGTAAATACGGTCTCTAATACCTCGGCATCAAATGGCCCAACTCTAAAGGAAACCGTTGTCCCTACGTTTCCAAACACCGCATTCTTAACCTCCTCTTCCATTTGTTCAATATACTGATGCGCAATAATAAGGTTGAGTTTATATTTACGTGCCTCAGAAAGAATCTCCGCAAATGTCTCATTAGCAAAGTTTTGGAACTCGTCTACATAGAAATAAAATGGAGGAAGTTTATTAAGTTCAGTCTTCTTTAAATCAGCCCTGCTCATAGCAGCAAGATACAAACGAGTAGTTAGCATTGAACCTAACAACTGTGCATTTGTATCTCCAATCTGTCCTTTTGAAAGGTTGATTATCAGGATCTTTTTTTGATCCATAATCTCTCGTATATCAAACGATGATTTTGGCTGCCCAATGATATTTCGAATAACAGGGTTGCTTGTAAACTGTCCTATCTTATTTTGAATAGCGGGCGTCGCTTCTTTTGTAAACCTGTCGGTATACCCAGCATATTCTTTTTCCCAAAAATCTTTTACAACAGGGTCGCTAATATTATCTACTACAGCTTTTCTGTAGTCATTGTCGGTATACATTCTATTCACTCCAAGAAGAGTGGATCCCGGATATTCCAAAAGTGCCAACAGAGTGTTGGTAAGAATATATTCCATTCGAGCACTCCAGGCATCTACCCAAATCTTTTTAAACGTAGACATGAGTCCACTTACTACAAGATGCCGTTTGTCATACCCAACATCTTCCATTACGTTAAACGCAATAGGGTTGTCTAGATCAAACGGTGCAAAGTACACCACATCTTTTACGCGGTGTTCGGGAATGTAATCTAAAAGTGTTTCTGCTGTTGATCCATGAGGATCAATGAAGGCCATACCTTCACCATTATTTATGTCTTGTATTGCAAGGTTCTCAAGAAGGGTACTTTTTCCCATTCCTGTTTTCCCAATGACATACATATGACGTGCTCTATCACCCTTTCGAATTCCAAAAGGTGTGTTTTTCCCACGTGCATCGGCAGCACCAAAATATGTAACCTTATCAAGGTCTTCCATCTGTTTAGTATACAAGACGCAGAGGACTTTTTGCGTAACTTATAACCAAATTATTCTCCTGCAGTCAAAAGAGCATCCTTTGTATATTTATTACTTGGATCCCAAAGCATCCATGAAGTAAGACCCGCATCATAGATGGCTTGAATTTGCGCACGCACTTCAACTGGTCCGTAATTTCCTCCATAATCAAAGTCTTGTACCCAAGGGCGAATTTGTGCGATGTCTTGCGCATCTTTTAGATAAAGAGCTGGTGTTGTTGAGGCAATAGCAGCAACCCCCTCAAGTGGTACGAGTGTACTTACAGCAGTAAGTCTCTTCACGGCTTCATCAAGTGAAATCTTCATAACGTTGTACACTTGCTCATTTGGGTTAGCGATCCCAAAAAAACCAACTGGATAGTGGGACGGATATGTCATTGGAGCAATGTAATCAAAGTGTGGAAGCGCATACTCCATAACTTGTCCAATATTTAAATCATCAACATTTGTTGTGGTCATACCAAAAAGATCTGCTGAGGTTATAATTTCTTCCCCTAACCCTTCTTCAAGATACGCAAAAAACTTTTTAAGTTCTTTTGCTTTTCCGTAATCTGGATCGGCTGAAACAGCTGCCTCAGTAATTGGATAGTAAATATCCTTCATATTTCCATCTGATGGATATCGAACATAATCAAAATTAAGTTCGTCAAAACCAAGAGCGTATGACTCATTTCCCAGTTGTGTAATGTAGTCCCAGTACGTTCGTGCACCTACATCAATAAAAGAAAGCCCTTTGTAGTCTGTCCAGACACTTTTATCACTTTCTTTTTGCACCGCAACCTCTGGGTGACGTGTTGCGTAATAGGGGTCTTGGAAGACTGTAATACGGGCAATGGTATAAACTCCAGCCTCATGGAATGAAGCCAGAAGTTCTTTCATGTCAGAAACAAAGCAACCTGTTGCGTCACTTTGATCAAGCCGCTCATCTTTCGCCTGAAAAGCAATTGTTCCACTAAAATCTTTCACATCAATCATTACGGAATTTAGTTCAGTATCAGCAAAAAGCTCCATGAAGTGGTTACGGAAACTTTGTGAACTTGCCGCACATGCGCTCATGTAAACCGCCTTTACAGCAGCTGGAGTTGGAAGATGTGGCACCTTTTCCTGCTGCTCTTCAACTGAGTGTACATCGACATTACTTAAACTATTAAAAGAAAAATCATTTGTCGGCACCATCACTAACAAACCTCCAAGGGCAACTCCTGCAACAAGAGCTCCGGCCTTAGCTACCATGATTATGTTCTTCTGCTACAACTTCTTTTTTTGCTTCTGGTTTTGGAATCAATAACACTAGAGCAAGTACCACCACTGCAAAGAGCTGCATTAGTGTATCTTCAAGACCCCCCGGGATACCAGAAAATGGCGTCAGGATAATTAGTATTGAAAAGATAATAAGTAATATTCGGTACATTTGCTCCTACTATACTATTTAGACGAAACTGCCACAACAAACTCTCCTCGAACATGTTCTTCGTTTTCTTCAAAATATGACAAAACCTCTGTAGCACTTCCTTGCACCACCTCTTCATGCATCTTTGTTATTTCTCGAAAAATACTCACTTTTTGTGTATCTAAAACTTCAGACAATGATGTAAGTGTTTTCATAATGCGATGGGGAGATTCATAAAAAACCATTGTTCTGTCTGCGTCCGCAATTTCTGCAAAAAGTGTTTGTCTCCCTTTCTTGTGTGGCAGGAATCCAAGGAATGTAAATTCATTTGTTGGAATACCTGCAATTGAAAGCCCTGCAGTTAACGCAGACGCCCCTGGCACCGCAACGACCTGAATTCCTTTTGCGCGAACGTGATGCACTAACTCACTTCCTGGATCTGAAATTCCTGGAGTCCCTGCATCTGTTACAAGTGCAATATCATCCCCACGCTCTAACTGATCAATAATTTTTGCAAGAACTGAATCATTACTCTGTGCATGATATGAAATTGATGGAGTGCTAATTTCATAATGCTGAAGTAGCTTTCGTGTCACCCGTGTGTCTTCTGCGGCAATAACTGACACACTTGAAAGAACCTCGATTGCTCGATGTGTCATATCTCCTAAATTTCCAATTGGTGTTGCCACCACAAAGAGTGTTCCCATACCGCAAGAGTACAGCAAAGATACTACTCTCCGCAACTATAATCTTCTTCTATTTCAACAGCACGTAAGGGCTTGTCTGTCTTTTTCACAACAACAATATGATACGGGTTTGTGAGGGCTTGGGTTGTGGCACAGCCTGCCTCAGGGGACACAACAACTACCTCTATGATACGCTCGTCTGTCGCTTCGATAATATCTTTAACATAGATATCGTACCCGCCTGACGACTTAACTCCTGACATCACAGCGACAACATGGTCTCGAGCAAAACTTACTAATGGGGCTCGTTTTGCAGAAGGATCATTTCCGTGTAGCAATTCCCAAAATGCATAGTAATCATCTTCTTCTCTGAAGATATAGTTTTTCCGTTGTAACAAAACATCTGTTGGACCATTTACACTCGTGTCGAGTGTTCTGAATGCTGGAGAATACGTAGAACTAAATCCTGGAATACTTCCCCCATTGACCACTAAATAGATACCTCCTCCAATGAGAAGACTAAAAAATGTTGCTACAGCTAAAAGCTGGAGTTCTTTCATTACTTACAGTGTACCTCTTGTTCTTCCATCTCTTCTCTCTACTCTCCAAAATTCGTGGATATATATTCTGGAACCCACGTGTAAATATCACCAGCTCCCATAGTAAAGAAAATAGTATTCTCATCACAATCTTCAAGTATTTGTACCAGATTTTCTTTTTCTGAAATTGTTTCAGCGTCTCCGCCTTTTTCATTTATTTTTGAAGCAAGCAGATCATTTGTTGTTACTCCATCAAACTCTTCCCTTGCTGCAAAAATTGGTGCAACGTAAGTCGTATCAGCTAAGGCGAGTGCTTTTGCAAAGCCATCCATAAAATCATGAGTTCGTGAGTATAGATGTGGGTGAAAAGCCACAACCACCCTCTTACTTGGGAAATGTTTCTTTATCGCAATAACTGTCTTCTCTATTGCTGTTGGGTGGTGTGCGTAATCGTCATATACCAAAGTTCCATTATGAGTCTTTCCTTTAAATTCAAAGCGTCGCCATGTACCTGGAAAACTTGAAAGACCTTCTGCGTATGCATCACTCTCTCCAAGAAGGTTTGTGGCGACCGCCATGGCAAGCTTTCCATTTTCAATATTAAACGCTCCTGGCACAAGAAGCTCGGGTATCTCTACGTCTGTATAATTCACCACCTTACACGAAGCGTGTTCAATTAATTTTTGCTCATACTCCCCTGAAGTATTCATAATAAGCAGCCCATCTTTTGGGAGCTTTTGCACAAGCTGTATATATGAACTAACTAGCTGATCGATATCTTTAAAATAATCAGTGTGATCGAGCTCTATGTTTGTAATTGCCAAAACCTTTGGAGACAAGTGTAAGAAGTGGTCGTTATACTCACACGCTTCTACCAGAAGACACTCACCCTCCCCAATTACCACGTTCGTTCCTGAGTCTCGCATAATACTTCCCACTATTACGGTAGGGTCAATATTTTTTAACATCCGTGCAAGCATTGCTGTTGCGGTTGTCTTTCCGTGCGTTCCTGCAATAGCAATCGTTTTATATTCTTTTGAAATATCTCCCAACGCATTAAAATACGATTTTTGAGGTACATTATTTTCTTTTGCCCACACGCGCTCTACATTGTTCTCAGGTATTGCGTCACTATAGATAACGAGGTCTGTATTAGGATTAATGTGTTCTTTAGAATGACCTTCAAATACAAAAACTCCTCTTTCTTCGAGAAGTTTCGTATTTTTTCCTTTTTCTCTATCAGATCCAGAAACGGACACTCCGCGTGAAGCAAGGAGCCCAGACAGTGCGGACATACCAGCTCCGCCGATACCTACACAGTAGACGCATTTCGCATCTTTCGTATTCATGTGCGCGCACTAGGATTCGAACCTAGGACCTTTCGAGTATCAGTCGAATGCTCTAAACCAACTGAGCTATGCGCGCATTAATGTACGAGCCATACTAGCAAATATGCGTCTATACAGCAACGATATTACACTAATGTGGAGAAGCCTGTGGACAAAGCGTTCATAACCTCTGTATAGTAGGTGTAGAGTACCTGGAAAAGAAAAGGAGACATTTTGCCTCTATCCTATCAAAGCCACCGTGGGTATACACGGGACAGCACTTCACCGACAACCCGCAGATTACTTAGTCGCGGAACCAAATCAACGAAAAGTGTCATCTCGACACAAGAAGATAAAGACCGTCGACACAAACGAAAACGTGGGCACTAGAGCCCACCCCTCGCCTCACACCACGTGAGGCGAGTACTTTTTTATAAATATATGGTACGTTTTTAAAAGAAACCCACGGAGGATGAAATGGCAAAAAGTGAAAGTGTATGGGAAGAAATTATTTCTTTTGGGAAGAAGTATGGGTATATTCCTGAGCAACTTGCAGATGGAACCATTCTTGACCCCAAAGAAGTTGAGGATGCTGGTTTTTGGAAAGCTATAAAAACCTAAGCATTTCCATGCTTCTTAATGAGCGCAACGAACATATCGTTGCGCTCATATTCATTTACAAACATACCAAATGAGGCAAACCCTGGACTAAAGAGGATTGCGTCCCCCTCTTTAGCATTTTCAAAAGCTTCTTTAACAGCAGACTCAAGAGAATCATGTGGAACTTCTTTTCTTCCGAGTTTTTCTGTACCAGACCCTGCAAGCAACACTAAGTGATCTACAATATCTAGAACCTTATTAAACCCATCTAGCGGAAGTTCTTTATCTGCCCCTCCTACAATAGCAATTACTTTCCCTTCCCCTTGTACAGCCTTTATTCCTGCTTCTGTTGCGGCAGGAGTTGTAGAAGTAGAATCATTAAAGATTCGCACCCCCTTTACTTCTCCAATATTTTCAAGCCTCCCTTCGATACCAGGAAAGGATTTGAACGCTTCTTTAATTTCATCATCACTTAGTCCGTATACCTTAAGTGCGTGGTACGCACATGCGACATTTTTTTCATTATGCTCTCCAATAAGATTTGGGTGCCATGAGGAATCTACCTCTCCCTGCTTCGCAACAATATAATTTTTTGTATGCTCCCTCACCCTATCCTCTATATCTGCACCAATAATAAGTGTCTCTCCCTCCTTCTGGTGTAAGAAAATATTTGCCTTATCTTTGAAATAAAGATCCATGTCACCTCCATAATAATTAAGGTGATCTTCCATAAAGTTTGTAAATACAGCTATATTTGGGCTTATTTTCTTCTCTTCAAATCCCTGCAACTGCCATGAATCAAGCTCAAACACTGCAACATCTTTCCCTTCTGTTTCTTTAAGAAGTTGCAGATTTGAAATACCTCGTACATTTCCCCCAAGCAGTGAATTCTTGAGTGCATGATGTACCAGATGGGTTACTGTTGTCTTTCCTCTGGTTCCTGTAATACCAATCATTGGAAGATTACTTAGTTCATGAAAAAGTGCCCCGCTCATTACAATTTCTACCCCGTGTTCTCTAGCGTGTTCTATATATTTATTTCCTAAAGGAACTCCATTACCCTTAAGTACCATATCTATATTTTCAAAATCTTGAAGACGATGCTCTCCAAGCACGTACGTTATATTAGAAAATTCCTTAAGCTGATCGATAGAAGTTTTAAGTTCCTCTGCAGTCTTTAAGTCTGTTACAAGAAGATTGGCTCCTTGCTCTGCAAGGTACTTGGTGTCCCCCACACCACGCCCCAAGAGCCCTAGACCCATTACTGTTATATTCTTTCCTTTAAACGGATTCATCTATGTATCTTGCATTATTTTGACCTACTATGCTACCTTGGAAGTAGACGCCCCTGATGCACTTATATATGGAGGAATTATGTGCACAAATATTGCGACAAGCGCTCGCCCACGAGACCGGCACACTCAGCACGGCCCAAGTGTTCAAAATGGAGTTTTTGCAGGAGATGACAAAAGATTTAAAGGTCATCAACATGCAAGTCGTGGCGACCGAAAAAGGAAAAAAGGGAAACTTTAGTTTAATAGGACCGAGCAATGCTCGGTCCTTTAATATGCATATACAAAAATAACCCCATTACAGGGTATATATTTGCACAACGCGATTTAGAGTACGAAATATATCTTCTTTCGTTCCGCCTATTCAACATTATGTTGCGAATTCGCCAACACAATGTCCCATTTCTGGCCATATGGGGGGCCAAGCACTGTTTAAGGACAAGTGCTATCTCCTCACACATAAATGTGCGATCGCCATAACCTCGTACATAGTACGAGAATCCATTTGGAATTGATCCACGACCAGCTTCCGCTAGCCGTGCCTTGTTACGACTTAGTCCTTGTCATTGAATTTGCCTTAGGTCCAGATAAACTGGAACGTCGGGCACCCCCAACTCCCTTGACTTGACGGGCGGTGAGTACAAGACTTGAGAACGTATTCACCGTGGTGTTGCTGACCCACGATTACTAGCGATTCCAACTTCATGAGGTCGAGTTTCAGACCTCAATCCGGATTGAGATTGGTTTTAATAGATTTGCTCCGGGTTACCCCATTGCGTCTCGTTGTACCAACCATTGTATCACGCGTGCAGCCCAGGGTATCAAGGGACATGCTGACCTGGCGTCATCCCCACCTTCCTCTCCCGTGAGGGAGCAGTCTCGCCTGACACTTATAACAGGCAACGAGGGTTGCGTTCGTTACCCCACTTAAGGGAACAGTTCAAACCACGAACTGACGACGGCCATGCATCACCTGTCCAGCACCCTCGAAGGCTTCCTCCGTTTCTGGAGGCGTGCAGCTGGATTTCTAACCCTGGTAAGGTTCTTCGCTTAGCGACGAATTAAGCCGCATGATCCACCGCTTGTGCAAGTCCCCGTCTATTCCTTTGAGTTTTAACCTTGCGATCGTACTACCCAGGCGGCTCGCTTACCGCGTTAGCTTAGCCTCCGAGAGGGTCGATACTCCCGAAAGCGAGCGAGCAGCGTTTAGGGCCAGGACTACCGGGGTATCTAATCCCGTTCGCTACCCTGGCTTTCGTCCATCAGTGTCAGGAATATACCAGTTGAGTGCCTTCGCCTTTGGTGTTCCCCATGATATCAACGGATTTCACCCCTACACCATGAGTTCCCTCAACCTCTTATATCCTCTAGTTATACCGTTTCTCCCGCAGACTATAGGTTGAGCCTATAGATTTAACGAGAGACTAATATAACCACCTACGGACCCTTTACGCCCAGTGATTCCGGGTAACGCTTGAGGCTTCTGTATTACCGCTCCTGCTGGCACAGAATTAGGAGCCCCTTATTCATGAGGTACTGTCAATAAACTTCATCCCTCATAAAAGGTGTTTACGCACCGAAGTGCTTCATCCACCACGCGGCGTCGCTCCGTCAGACTTTCGTCCATTGCGGAAGATTCTCGACTGCGGCCTCCCGTAGGAGTATGGGCCGTGTCTCAGTCCCATCGGTGGGGGTCAGGCTCTCACCTCCCCTAAACGTCGTAGCCTTGGTAAGCCTTTACCTTACCAACAAGCTGATATTACGCAGGTCGCTCCCATAGCGATAAATCTTTACCCTTTCGGGACCATCAGGTATTGCTCTGCCTTTCGACAGTATATCCCTGACTATGGGGTACGTACCTACGCGTTACTACCTCGTCTGCCACGGGTCTAAACCCGTTCGACTTGCATGCCTTATCCACGCCGCCAGCGTTCACCCTGAGCTAGGATCAAACTCTAAATAAGAATAGGCGGAACGAAAGAAAATACATTTCATTCCACTTTTCTAGAACTTCTCTTTTGTATGTGATCATTACGTACTCTAAATATAATCAGCGCACCATTCTCCGAAGAGAGCGTTGCGTATGCACTGACTCGAGTTGTCAAAGAATTAAAAACTGCCTCTTTTAGACAGTGGGGCTATTATACGGATATATGGTACTAGGTCAAGGAAAAAGCGGGCCGTTTTACGGGCCCGCTTTGGTGCTTGGACAAGTTGTTAATCAGTGCTAGAAGAGCTCCAATTAACAATGCGTGCACCCAGAAGAGAAAAAGAAGTGTCATCCACCCATAAAGGAAGTGATTGCATGTCTTCTTCAATTATTTGACTCAAACGAACCAAAAGCCCAGTTTGAGTTACCCTAAGCGGATCACTCTCCACCTCACGAATTAGGCGTTCAATTTTTGGAGCAAAAAATGCTTCAAATCCAGCGGTCCTAAAATACTCTTGCCGAAAAATGGCCTGAGCACCGCCCCGATAAGAATAACCAGATACTGGACGAAGCCAAACCGTCGTGGTTGATTCACCAATACCAAGCTCTTGAGCATGACCCATGAGGAGTGCATTGTACTGACTTTCTTCAAGGTGGAACCGAAAAGAAACTGCGACTCTTACCACTCCTTCATCTGTTTGAATATCATAGGAGTGGGCCCAGGACATATACCTTGATGGAACTGGAACACTTATGATTTCGCCACGAGGAACTGTTATTTCCTCCTGGCGAACACTGTGATGAGTAGACGAAAAGACTGTCAGGAACCCATCTTGCGGCACTACATTCATTGGAATTTTTCCAATAGCAAAAGAGCCTAAAGCGAAAATTCCAAATAAAAGAGAAAACATGGCAACAAACCAGGTTGGATGAGTTAGCTCATTTCTTACATGATATGAACTAAGTTCAGAGTTTGAAAACCTTCTGAAAGCCCAAGGAATCAATGATTCCTTGCCTTTCTTAAGAAGCATCAAAGAAATAGTTAATCCTACAGACACAAGAACGACTACAGGGCGCCACGCAATAAGTGAGACATACTCAAACCTTTGCCGCTCAAGAACTTCTCCATACTGCGAAAATTTGGACACAGAATAAACAAGCGCCATAACAATAGCAAAGCTTACCCCCGCCCAAAAAACTACTCTCCAAAGCGGTTGCCACGAGATTCTTATTCCAACAGTTCTTGTAGACAAGATACCCTCCTCAAGTTTCTTAAAAGATCTAGTTAACCACTACTGAAAGTACTGAAAACAAGTTGCCTTGTCAACTCGACAGTACTTATTCTTTATCCTCTATCCACACTTTTTCTTGCACCAAATTTATAAACTCGTATAGTGGAGAAAGCCGTCAAAGCTTTGCCAAGAAGCGAAGAAGACAACTCAAGAAATTTGCCACGAAAGCGCTCCCGCTTACGTATTTTTATTGCCCCAAACCAAGATAAAACCGCCCAAGTAGGACTTGAGCGGTTTTTGCATTACAGTGCGCGCAAAATGCTTTTTATGGAAGCATTTGTGAGCATTGCATAGCAATGCAGATGTTCTGGAAAATCTGGAATACTTGCATGTCGAAGGTATCCAGTGAGTCCACGTGCATCTCCACTTGTGAGAATACGTAGCCGACTAGCATTTGTTGTCTTTTTAACGAGACGTTCCAGGTACTTGCGATCATCTTCAGAGAGGTTTCTCCTCCAAGAAGAAATTGAGCGCGTATTAAATTTTTTGAGCTGTTGCTCTAAAAATTCAGAACGCTCTCTGGATGGAATCATTGTGTCCACCCCAATAGTGCTCCCTGTCATTGAAATTACCTTCCCTGTTCCAGGTACTTCCCCTGATGCATGTAGACCCCCTGTTGGGCCGCCCATTACTGCAGTTTCCATTTTCTTACCTTCCCTAATTTAAAGATCAACATGACCTCCTTAATCAAAAGTCCCGCATGACAGCGGGACTTTTGATGGAGAGAACGTTTCGTTATCAAGCACCAAAGTCCCGGTCTTTGAGAAAGACCGTCTTTGATGTAATGATTGCGAAAACATTCGAAGTCATACCTCTACCCTACTCTTGTATAAAAACATGTCAATCTAGGCTGTAGTGGAAAACTTTTTTAATGCTTCGTCAATTTGAACGTACAGTTCCTCAAAAGAACCGTTATTTTGTACCACCGTATCAGATAGCTGGAGTGCTCCAAAAATATTTTGCTTTGTGGGATCACTTTGATTATTCTCCTCTTCCTCTTGTTCTCGCCACTTTTCAAACGTAACTTTGTCTGTCTCAGATCCTCTAGCAAAAGCTCGTGCGTAGCGAATTTGAGGATCTGCATCAACTCCTAACACACACCCTCCATGTGTTTGAAGACTCTTCACTTCTCCAACAGCACGCAAGCTTTCAATAACAACATCTCCACCAACCTCTTTTGCACGAGCATACAAAGAATCAATAATATATGATGGCCCAAACTTTTTTCGAAGTTCATTCCCAATTAAAATCATTGAATCCCTATCTACAGGAAGACCTCTTTCTTTTACCACCTCAACAATAAAGGCTCGTGCAGAGAAATGCACGAACCCTTTTTGTTCTACAAGGTACTCAACAGCCGCTCCTTTTCCTGCACCAAATGAGCCTGTGAGTCCTAAGATCATACCTAGCCTTTAAAAATTTTCTTCTGAAGCAACACGAGAAGTGGTGCTGCTAAGAATAGTGATGAGTATGTTCCTGCCACAACTCCAACAAGAAGCACTAGTGCGAAGTTTTCTGTAACCCCTGCCCCAAGGAAGAAGAGTGCAAGAAGTGCAATTGCTGTTGTAATTGAAGTGTTGATTGACCGTAGATATGTTTGCCTCAAACTCTTCCCTACTGTGATTTCAAATTCTTCTTTTACATTGCGTTCAATGTTTGAAGCGATGTTCTCTCGAATACGGTCAAATACAACGATCGTATCATTTACTGAGTACCCAAGAATGGCCAGGAGAGCCACCACAAAGAGCGTATCTATCTCTGCCCCGAAGTAGTACCCCATAATAGCAAAGAAGCCTGTAGGGATGATTATGTCGTGTAGCAGCGCAAGCACTACAATAAGACCATAGTAGATAGATGGTACCGGCTTACTCACTCTCCGGAACACATATGCTACATAAAATACAATTACAAATGAGAGTGCAAGAAGCGCAAAAAGAGCCTTTCGTCCAAGCTCATTTCCAAGCGACGGTCCAATAGTTGTAACCCTATCCATTGAAACAATATTCTCTTCAAAGGTGAGGAGCTCCGTAACTGCATCCAGCTCGTTTTGGTTTAGGTCTCGTGTACGAATAATATATCCGTCTTCCCCTGAGGCTCGCACTGAAAATGACCCTAACGCCAAGTTTTCTACTTTACTTTGAACGTTTTCCTGACTTGGCCGCTCCTGTGTGTATGAAATTTCTAGAAGTGTTCCTCCGGTGAAATCAATTGAGTACCGTAGCCCAAAGAAGGCAATTGACCCAATAGCAGCTGCAAGGAGCAAAACACCGATTCCTAGGAAAATATTTTTATAGTGTACGACAAACATATTATAGTTTTATTCCGCTACCAAATAATGCGCGTGACATCTTCCCTACTTCTTTTGGAGCGACAGCAAGAAGAAGTACTCGTGTGATGGTAATTGCTGAGAACATTGAAAGCAGTACTCCTAGTGCAAACACCAGTGCGAATCCTTCAATGATTGAGGTTCCAAACCAAAAGAGAATTATCGCAGCAATAAGAGAAGAAATGTTTCCATCTCGAATTGGAAGCCATGCTCGAGTAAACCCATCTTTTACAGAATCCTTAACACCCTTTCCTGATATAAGCTCTTCTTTCATACGTTCAAAAATAAGAACATTCGCATCAACCGCCATTCCGAGTGAAAGAATGAGCCCTGCAATCCCCGCTGCTGTAAGCGTAATTGGAATAAGCTTCATCATAAGCAGCATGAGTGCAATGTAGAAAATAAGTGAAAGTGATGCCACCACTCCAGGAAGTCGGTACCACACAACCATGAAGATAATGATTAACATTAACCCAAAAGCTCCTGCAATAGCGCCTTCTTCTAGAATTGCTTTCCCAAGAGATGGTCCAATTGCCTGAGTTGAAATAAGCTCAATTGGTACTGGAAGTGCTCCAAAGTTCAAATCTCGTACAAGATCTCGTGCCTCCTCTGGCGTAAACCCTCCTGAGATTGAAGCTGTTCCTCCTGCAATTGCTTCTCGTACTACCGGCGCTGAGATAACAGCTCCATCAAGCACAATAGCAATTTGCTTCCCAACATTATCTCTTGTGATTTGCTCAAAAAGATCTGACCCTTCTGTATTGAAATTAACAAGTACTACAGGATCATTTGAAAGTCCCCCACTGTGTCCTCCACCCGCAAAGGTAAGCTCAGCACTATTAATAAAGCGCCCTGTTAAACCAACAGAAACGTACCGATCTTCTTCTGCCGCATCGAGCGCTGCAGTGCTATCTTCAACACGAAAATCAAGAAGCGGTGTTTCTCCGATAATACGCACGGCTTCTGAAAGATTTGTCACACCTGGAAGCTCTACAATGAGTCTGTCTTCTCGAGTTTCTGCAACAAATGAACTTTCCTCAATTTGAACAAGAGGTTCGGCAACCCCAAAAAGGTTTGTCCGTCGTTCAATTACTTCTCGAAGTGCAATGAGTGATTCCTTTCGCTCTCTCTCATCAAGCGCTGCTGTGTCTGCGTTGTAAATTAAATGTGTTCCTCCTGCAAGATCAAGACCAAAGGCAAGGGGAAATGGTCCTCCATTTTTCTCACTTATATAGACAAAACCGCTTAGGAGAATACCTGCGGTAACTACTACTACTCCGAAGATCTTTGTAATCATATATTGAGGTAACGTTATCAGAACAACCTACGAAGAGCAACTTGCGCTTTTTGCCAGATTCTTGAATAAAGATATTACGGTTAAAGGCCCTACACCACCCGGAACAGGACTTACCAGTCGTACATTTTCGTAACATTCAGGATTCACATCTCCGTGTATTGCGCCTCGTGATTCACTGGTGCCAGCATCTATAACCACAGCATCAGGATGTAACATGTCTTTTGTAAGAAGCCCGGCTCTTCCTGCTCCAGATACAACAATTCGAGCTTCCAGTAATTTTTCAAAATCTAAACCAGTTTCTTTTGTCATAATAGAAACATCTGCGCCCAAGTCTTTTAAAAGTTTTGCAGCCGGCTTCCCCACCAATTTCCCCGAACCAATTACCACAGCATTCACACCTTGGGTTTCAACATCGTACGCCTTTAAAATTTCAGCTACTGCACCAGCTACAGGAGAAGTGTATATACTTTCCTCCGTAAGTGCATCCACATCTTTCTCTGCAGGAATAAGTGCACACAGAGCATCATTGTCTAAATGATTTGGTATTGGTTGCTGCAACACAACGCCATCAGATTTTTCTATAAGCTTTTGCAGAACAGCCACAACCTCATCTTGCTCTGCATCCAGAGCAAGATCTTCTTCAACTACAGAGATCCCTAGTTCTTCTGCTTTTGTTTTTTTAATACGAACAAAACTTTTTGTTTCAGGAGTTGGCGCAATCATAAGTAAGCCAAGGACAGGCGTTTTTGAACACTCTTTAATTGTGCCTTTCAACACTTCACTGATATCACGCGCAAGCGCTTTCCCATCAACAATCATAATATTTAGGCTTCTTTAGGAACCACGTATGAGTACCTCCCTTCCTTTGTAATAAAGGCTTCTTTAGAAGAGTACGCGTACGTGTGATGGAGCTCTTCTGTTACTTTCGTCCCATCCATTGCAATTGGATAACAGTAGAAGCGCCAAGCCCCCGCGGCAGTTGGGACCTTTCCAAAAGTAAGGTGCCTCATGAAGAAGAACACGATTTGAATTACAAATGGAGGAAGAATCAAAACCTTCTTCCCTGTTGCTTCTGCCATATCCTCAGGTACAACCACATCCCCTGGAGGAGTTAAGTTATAGAGCGACACTGTCTTTGGAGCTCCATCAAATGCAAGAATGGTGATGATATCTGCAATATCATCTTCATGAATAAATTGCCTACACCACTTCTTTGTTGCAGGAATAAATGAAGTAAGTGCCGTAACAATTGAATATACAAAACTTCCTTTTAGATTTCCTGAAAGTGCAGACTGCAAACCAAAGCGGATTCGTCCGTAGCGTCCTCGTGGTCCTGAAATAGCAGCTGGACGAACGATGGAAATATCAAGGTCTTCTCGTTTTTCAGAAATCATATTGTGGAGATTTTCTTCTGCAACCCTCTTCTCTTTTGCATACAAATACACCTCATCACGAAGTGGCGCATCAGTATCAAATAAATGATCTATTTCATTTTTTGGGTCGGCACCGAAAATAGAAGCACTACTAAAATACACCAGTCGCTTCACTGATTCTGTTTTAAATGCAAAATCAAACATGTTTTGAGAACCTTCTACATTCCACTTCCACTGCCTTTTTGGATCCCAATAGAGATTTCGGATCTGCCAAGCTGCGTGGATAACAACTGTTGGGTTTTTCTTTGCAGCAATTTCCTGCCATGAGTTATCTGAAGTATTTGCTTTGATCCAGGTTGTTTTAGGAGTATTTTTTACAAATTCTTCTGTTGGATCGATCATGTCTAGCGCGATAATTTCTTCTACATCATCCCGCTTGCTCCATTGGTCAACAAGCATTGCACCAACGTACCCCGCTGCTCCAGTTAAAAGTATTGTTTGTTTAGTCATGGTTGATTCGTATTTTTGGAAATAATCGTGAAAGCAGTGTTTTTATTGTACGCAGTGCAATAGAAATATCTAGCAAGAAAGATCTATGCTTTACATAGTATAGATCATACTGCAGACGAACTTTTGAATCCTCTATGGATTGCGGATTAATTTGTCCCGGAGCATATCGCTGATGAGTTTGTGCCCACCCAGTAATTCCAGGAGCTACTGTATATCGAACATTGTAATATGGTATAGCTTCTTGCAGACGCTCAGCAAGACCCATCATGTCAGAGCGCGGACCTATAAGAGAAAGTTTTCCTGAAAGCACGGCAAGTACTTGCGGCAACTCATCAATACTTGTACGCCGAAGTGTCTCCCCAACCTTTGTTACCTTATTCTCTGTCTCGCCAATCCACGCGCCATCTTCAACAGCCGTCATGGTCCGAATCTTAAAGATTCGCATTGGTTTTGTGTGTCGTCCCATTCTATTCTGCGGAATAAAAAATGGACCCTTCCCTTCTATATGCATAAACATCCAAATAAATGGAGTAAGTATAAGTAATACTAAACCTATAATAAGCCCTCCTAAAATATCAATTACACGCTTGAGTGCATCGTATGCAATTTGTGGTGGGCGCGAAGCGTACTCAAGATACCACTCAGGGTTAAGTGATGAGAGTGCAACCCTTTCAAAAATTCCCTCGTACATCTCATTAAAGTTAACAAAGGTCGCTTTTGGGTTTGCAAAAACATATCCAAAAAGGTGTGACAGTAATGGTTTTAACCTATCGTCACTTGGGTTTGCGATGAGAACAGTAGGCTCATCACTGGCCAACCTTTTCGCAAGAGCACGTTTGAGTGTTTCGGGAGTATCTCCATCAACAATTTTTATGGGAGAAAGGCAGGTAAATCCATATCGATCGTTTGCATTCACCTCTTCAATAAGTTCATGCACCTCGGGTGAATCCCCTATAACAAGTGCCGTCTCGCACTTTGCGCGTGACTGCACTCTCGGAGCCAAAACTATTCGCCACGCAATAATAAATAGTATTGAGATGAACAGATAAATAACAAGATTTGTTTTTGGCGCAATGGTAAAAATGGGTATGAAAAAGAATAATAATGCGGCAAAAATAACATTTACTAGTTGGGAGAAAAATACTGTTGTTGGAAGTTCTGCCTTTGCAAAAAGCGTTTGTTTATCATAAAGGCCTGCAACAAAAAAGATGCTGAGAGAAACTATAAAAAGAAGAGAAAATGGAACAAGATGCAGCGCGAGCAGATCACTGCTGGGGATATCTTGATATCGAACAACCAACGTCATTACTAGCGCGAAAGCAAGGGAAAATAGGTCTCCCAAGAGAAGAATAAGCCACTCATTACGGAGTGTATGCATAATGCGACATAATACAACAAATAAGCCATTTTTTAAAGAGTGTGGTACCGTATACGCAAGATGAAAGTTTTGCTTGTTATCACAAAAGGAACCTGGGGTGGAGCCACAAAGTACGTCTATGACATGGCACGATCACTACACGAAAGCGGCATTGAAGTCGCTGTTGCCTATGGCCCCAAAGGAGAACTTACAACAAAGCTTGAAGAGCTTTCTATTCCCCAATACCACATCGATGGTCTCACTCGAGACCTTGGTTTCTTTAGAGAACTAAAAGCCTATAAAGGCATTCTTTCTATTATTGATGAGTTTGAACCTGATATTGTCCACGTAAATAGTTCCAAGGGTGGTATTAGTGCACTTGCTGCAAAACTTAGAGGAAAGAAGGTTATTTTCACAGTCCATGGATGGGCTTTTAATGAACGTAGAAACTCTATCTTGAAATTTATTTTTAAGGTTGCGTACTTCTTTACCATCTTCTTTTCAGACAAAACTATTCTTGTTTCAGAAGCACTCAAAAAACCAATACAAAAATGGCCCTTTGCGAAAAAGCTCTCTGTTATCCCAAATGGAGTACGGCCACTTAAGCCACTTAATAAAACAAGCGCTCGAAAAGAACTCGCAGTACTTGACCCAACACTAGAAGAACATCTGCAGAAAACTTGGATAGTGACAGTTGCAGAGCTTCATGACAGCAAAGGTATAGATACCATGCTTTCTGCACTTACAGTGTTACGAGAAGAAGGTGCTGAACTCCCCCACTATGTGGTACTTGGTGAAGGAGATGAACGTTGGCGACTTGAAAAACTTATTACCTCTTATGATATTGGTGAGTACGTACACCTTATTGGTTTTGTGCAAAATGCTTCTCTTTATATGAAAGCCGGGGATATTTTTGTATTACCTTCAAGAACAGAAGCGCTTGGATACGTACTTATAGAAGCCGGCATGGCAGGAGTGCCTGTTGTTGCAAGTCGCGTAGGAGGAATTCCTGAAATTATTGAACACAATAAAAATGGCCTCCTTGTGCCCCCTGGAAGTGGTGCGGTATTTGCTGTAGCAATTTTGAACTTCTTAAAAGACAGGAACAAACAAAAAGAGCTCGCGAAAGCCCTCCAAGAACATGTTGTAGAAAAGTACTCCCTTGAGACAATGTTTTCAAAAACAAAAGATCTCTATACTAAAGCACTTCGCGGGTAAGGTCTTCTCGATGAGCGCCTCTTGAGTGCTGTCTCATTGAAGCAACTAGCCCTAGTGCAAAAAATTCAGTTAGAAGGTGTGAGCCTCCGTAACTCATAAATGGAATTGTTGTTCCTGTTACTGGCAATAGACCAAGATTCATACCGGCATGAATAGCAATATGACTTACGAATAATGATGCTACGCCCATTGTGAAGAATGCCTCAAAGTTTGTTGGAGCTCTCCATGCAAATGAAATGAGTCTAAATATAATAATTGCGTAGAGAAGTAGCAAAAGAAGAACACCTAAGAACCCCCACTCTTCTGCAAACGCAGCAAATATAAAGTCAGTTTCGTACTCAGGTAAAAACTGGAGTTTACTTTGTGTTCCGTACCCAATTCCCTTTCCAAATACCTGACCTGAACCTACAGCAATTTGTGACTGATGTGCATTGTACCCGGCGCCTTGAATATCTGTTCGAGGATGCAAGAACGTTAAGATTCGGTCTCGTTGGTATTCCTGAAAAACGAACACCCACATGCTCGCTACAGTAAGTACTCCAATTCCAAACACTGCAAAGAGATGCTTCTTACTAATTCCTGAAACAAGTACCATGAGAAGCCATGTGAGAAAAATAATAATCGCTGTTCCAAAGTCTGGTTGAATAAGGACAAGGAAGAAGATAATTGCTACATACATTCCTGAAAGGAAAATGTGTCGGAAGTTTGCAATCTCTACGTGACGCCTTGAAAAATACTTTGCCAAGATTGCAATAACCACAAGTTTAATTGGATCTGATGGCTGGAATGCGATTGGCCCCAAAACAAACCAGCTCTTTGCTCCTTGAATTGGATCTGCAATTAAAAACACCAAAATAAGAAGTATTATTGCACCGCTGTACAGAGCCACAATACTCGTAGTTCTTCGTAAGAACCGTACGTCAATCATTGAAACAAGAAAGTACACAAGGAAACCAAGTGAAAGCCATATAACCTGTCGATCAAAAAAACTGCTATCCGTACCAAAGGTATTCATTGTTGTAAGTCCAGCAAGAGAAACCAGCAATACTGAAAAAAGAAGCATTGGATCGTGCTTTTTCAGAAAACCTCCAATCTTTGAGCTAATTGTCCCCATACGCTCGTGGAAGATCAAAAGTAAACTCTACACGTGTTGGCTTTGCACGGAAGATTTCATTCCACGTAAACACACTTTCTTTCTCTTCATCAATATCAATAGCATCGATAATAGTTTGCGATACTGCCAGTACAGTATTCCCAACATCAAAGACAGTAATGGTGAGAGGGATCCTACGAAGTGATTCTTCTGTATCTCCAACTATTCTTGCAGTGAGTGTTGGTGCAGTGTTTAAATCCTCCCAAGCAAATGAAGAAACTGAGAGATGCGGACCTTCCAGTGCCGTAAAGAATGTCTGATCTGTAATAGTAAGAAAGGCACGACCAATAAATGGTGCGGTACTTGCAATACGTGGGACAAACACTGCTCGCGTACTCTCATGCGGCACATCAAGCACTCCTGAGTGTCGCGCAAACAAATCCCCTTCATCTGTATAGACCTCTATCTCATATTTTGCAGATACTGCATCTGCATTTTTATTCACATTAGCAATGTGTGCAATGACATCTGGCCTCCCATCAGTAAGTACATACTGCGCAAAAGAAACTACGAGAGGCCGTACTTCGTTAAGACAAATGAGCTCACACCCTCCCCCGCAATCTATTCCTGTTTCAGCTCCATTTTGCTCTCCGTCAAAACATGTTGCCGGGTTTGTAGTAAAGACAACTGCAAAAAGCGTAATAAAAGAAACAGCCACAATTGATATAATTGCAATAATAATCGCTTGTCGCTTAGCTGCCCAATCCATTAATGTAAGTATACCAAAAAGAAAGGCCTGACAGTTATAGCTGTCAGGCCTTAGTGGTGCTGGTCGGTCAGGACCATTGGCGTCTGCTTCCCGCTGCGTCTACATAAATAATAGCATAAAAAAATCCACCCGAAGGTGGATGGACAGGGTGGGAGGATTTGAACCTCCGTCAGTAAAACTGATCTCAGAGAAGCCTTTGTGTGCACGGTTGCCCGTAAACGTCTACTTCTCTCCACCCTGATAAAGTATGGCGCAGGCGGCAAGACTCGAACTTGCGACCCTCTTGCTTAACAACAAGAACTCTACCACCTGAGCTACACCCGCAAACCCATACTTTGTGTTGGCGACGACCTACTCTTCCCTTGCGAGTACCATCGGCGCGGAAGCGCTTAACTTCTGTGTTCGGAATGAGAACAGGTGTTTCCACCTCGCTGTATCACCAACACAAAAAACACGTTTGCGACGTTTATATAAATTTAGAAAAGCGAATACATTTCATCAGCAACGGAAAATATTGTGACCTCCAGGGTTCCTTCTTGGAGACGACGACGAATTAGTACTCCTCCGCTGAACACTTCACAGTGCTTCTACGTAGAGCCTATCAACCTAGTCATCTCCTAGGGGTCTTAATGATTCATAATCTTAGAGTTGGCTTCCCGCTTAGATGCTTTCAGCGGTTATCCATTCCAAACATAGCTACTCGGCAGTGCCACTGGCGTGACAGCCGATAGACCAGAGGTTTGTCCACCCCGGTCCTCTCGTACTAGGGGCAGATCTCTTCAAGAATCGACGGATGTGGAAGATAGAGAACCAACCTGTCTCACGCATGTATTCCCTCTATTACTAGAGGCATTGGACTATATCTTCACCCAAATGGGTGGTTAACGTTTAGTCTCTACGGGCATACACCTTGTATTTCCCTCGGTATTGCCCACGTGGGGTTCTACCGATATAAGTTAACTTCTCGTAACATTTTTCGACGTTACGCCGCCGTGTTGATGTCTTTTTTGTCCATCGGTTGGTATTGATGGACCTTCCTCGGGTTCAAACGGGTTCAATAGCCGTTAATGAAAACCGCTACTGAACGGTTTGAACCCAGCTCGCGTATCTTTTTAATTGGCGAACAGCCAAACCCTTGGGACCTTCTCCAGCCCCAGGATAAGATGAGCCGACATCGAGGTGCCGAACCGCGCCGTCGCTATGGACGCTTGGGCGCGACTAGCCTGTTATCCCCAGAGTAGCTTTTATCCGTTGAGCTCCTGCCGCATCTAATGCGTACAGTCGGATCACTATGCTCCGCTTTCGCGCCTGCTCGGGATGTACCCCTCACAGTCAAGCCAGCTTTTGCCATTACACTATCGGCACGGTGTCCATTCGCGCCTAGCTGACCTTAATAGACTCCTCCGTTACTTTTTAGGAGGAGAGCGCCCCACTCAAACTACCCACCACGCACTGTTCCTCTAGGGTTTCCCTAGGGGTTAGAGTCTGAACAACATGAGAGTGGTATTTCACTGACGACTCCACACCCCCCAAAAGGGGTGCTTCAAAGTCTCCCACCTATGCTACGCACATGTCACGCAGACCCAATACGAAGCTGTAGTAAAGCTTCTGGGGTCTTTCTGTCTTTCCACATCTACCCGGCATCTTTACCGGGATTGCATTTTCACCGAGCAAGTCCTCGAGACAGTTCTCCAGTCGTTGCGCCATTCGTGCACGTCGGAACTTACCCGACAAGGAATTACGCTACCTTAGGACCGTTATAGTTACGGCCGACATTCACCAGGGCTTATACAGGCCAGCATAAATCCGAAGAAATATACCACCCGTACTTAACCTTCTGGCATTGGTCAGGCGTCACCCCCTATACATACTCTTACGAGTTCGCAGGGAGCTGTGTTTTTGATAAACAGTCGCCAGAGAAACTTTCGCTGCGGCCTTAATATCCGAAGATACAAAGGCAGACCTTATCCCGAAGTTACGGTCGCTTTTTTGCCGAGTTCCTTGAGGACCCATTACTCGTTCACCTTGGGCTACTCGCCCTGATCACCTGTGTTGGTTTGCGGTACGGATACGTTACTACTATAGCTTAGAGGCTTTTCTTGGAACCGTGCTCCGCACTCTTTATCCCGGCCGAAGCCGAAACATTGTGACTCTACTTGGACTATATGCTTCCGGATTTACCTAAAAGCAGCCCTCATAGCATCAACCCAAATCCAATAATGGGCAGTGCGTACAACAATCCGTCCCCCCGTCGCATAGCAACGTAGTCATGGAATATTAACCATGTGTCCATCGGGTGCGGCTTTCGCCATCCCCTTAGGCCCGACTAACCCGCAGCTGATCATCGTAGCTGCGGAAACCTTGATCTTTCGGTGTGCGAGGCTCTCACTCGCATTGCGGTTACTCGTGCCGGCATTCTCACTTCTGTACGCTCCAGTGTGGGTCACCCCTTCACCTTCAACGCAAACAGAACGCTCTCCTACCGCTTATACATAAATGTATAAACCCGCAGTTTCGGCATAGTGCTTAAGTCCCGATCATTTGCGGCGCAAGGACCCTTGATGAGTGAGCTGTTACGCTATCTTTAAAGGGTGGCTGCTTCTAAGCCAACCTCCTCATTGTCGGAGGATCCTCACTTCCTTAAGTTACACTGAGCACTAATTTAGGGGCCTTAACTGGCGATCTGGGCTGTTCCCCTTTCGACCAACGGAGCTTCTCCCCCGCAGTCTAACTGCCGCGTTATTAATCTTCGGTATTCGGAGTTTGATAGGGCTAACGAGGTTTCCCCCTGTTTAGTCCTTCCAGTGCTCTACCCCCGAAGGGAACACGCGACGCCAACCCTAAAGCTGTTTCGGAGAGAACCAGCTATTACTAGGTTCGATTAGCTTTTCACTCCCTACCACAAGTCATCCGATGGCATTAAACGACCAACCGGTTCGGGCCTCCCACTTGTTTTCACAAGTGTTCACCCTGCTCATGGCAAGCTCACCTAGTTTCGGGTCGTATGCGTACTACTAACGCGCTATTAACACTCGGTTTCCCTAAAGCTCCATCCCATAACGGATTTAGCTTGCAGCACACATACACTCGCCGGCTCATTCTTCAATAGGCACGCTGTCGAGGTACAAGTACCTCTTCAACTGTTTGTAGATGTATGGTTTCAGTTCTATTTCACTCCCCTCTCGGGGTTCTTTTCACCTTTCCCTCACGGTACTGGTTCACTATCGGTCTCAAACAATATTTAGCCTTAGGAGTTAGTCCTCCCTGATTCACTCGAGCTATTCATGTCTCGAGCTACTCACGAACAAAAGCGAAAGAGGTGTAAATATTTCGAGTACGGGACTATTACCGTCTGCGGTGATCCTTTCCAGAATCTTCCTCTATATTTACACTTGATAACTCTTCCTACACAAGTGCAGCACTTTTGCCGTACAACCCCGGATACCGAAGTATCCGGTTTGGGCTGTTTCCGTTTCGCTCGCCGCTACTAAGGAAATCGCAAGACTGTTCTTTATCCGACGGCAAAATGTAGCCGGATAAAAAACAGTCCCTTTTGCTTTCTGTTCCTCTAGGTACTTAGATGTTTCAGTTCCCTAGGTACGCTCGTACTGGTGCGACCCAATACGTGACCAGTAAAAACTGGCCGGGTTTCCCCATTCGGACATCTCCGGATCAAAGGTTGTTTGTCACCTCCCCGAAGCTTTTCGCAGACTTCCGCGTCCTTCATCGCTTGTTTGAGCCAAGGCATCCCCCATACACCCTTAAGTCTCCAAAAAGGAGACCTGGTAACCACAATATTTTTCATTTGCTGATGAAATGCATTCGCTCTTCTTATTCAGTTGTCAAAATACAGTGTGTTTCCTTGAGAAAGAAAAAACCGCTTCAGGGGAAGCGGCATGCATAAATGCACGGAAGTCCGCTTTCTTTAATTGGTTGTTTCTTTTTCTCTTAACACGTAGGGACGAGTATACACGAAGATGCCTATATAAGTCAACACTTTTTTGCTATTAAACGCTTTGTATTTTATGTATAAAAATAACCGCCTCAAACTATATAAAAAGCTCCCAAACGGGAGCTTTTTATAAAACGAAAAACCAAGAATTAGTCCTCCATGTTCTTCTTAGCCTGCTCAAGATATCGAGCTGCCGCATCTTGTCCACCAAGACCAAATGCGAGACCTACGGCAAGTGATACAGCGATCACAATACCAGTGAAGAGTGTTTGTACGAATGCTGACGCAACCTGAAGATGATCAAGCGCTGCAAGGATCGCAAAGATCCAAATGCTCCAGCGTGTGATTGTCCCCATGAATGCTGCGCTTCTCATATGAGCAGCACGAGCTGAAGCGGTAACAACATTTTGTGCCATGTCCGCAACTACTGCTGCAATAAGAAGTACAAGTACTGCAACAATTACTTGTGGCAAGTACCCTAGTACAACATCACGCAAGAATCCGTTTACCTCAGTTAGTCCAAGTACATCAAGTGATGCAACAAGGAATACTACGATAAAGAACCACTTTACAAGTGATCCTAGGAACGCTCCTGCGTCAAGATCTACTCCCGCTCGCTTTGTCAGTCCGTCAATTCCAGCTGAACGAAGTGCATTGTTCACCTTTAGAGAATTAACAAGCTGCGCAACAATACGTGAGAGACCTGCTCCAATAAGCCATCCCACCACAAAGATGAGGATAGCGACTATTAGATTTGGAATAAACTCAACTAATCCATAAAAGAGATTCTGGAATGAATCGTTGAGTACCTGTGTCCAAGTTTCAATAAGCATAGCTATGCAAAAATGCCCAGTACGGGCTTACCGATAATGTTTCTGTGTCCAATTGGATTTTTAGGCACCTATATATTTTACCACCTACGTAGTTAAGCCATTTTTAGCTTTAGAAACTCTGGGGATTAGCGAGAAATACCAATTTTGTCTACAAGTGAGATATGGGGGTATTCAATAACATCTCGGAGAAGTCTGTCGTACACTCCTAGGCGATAGTTAAAGTCCTGTGTAGAGAATGTAGCGTATGAAAGCTCTTGCCCAAGCTCTGCCTCAAGCGTTCGTACTGCGCGCTCAAGCTTTGGTATTACAATCCTATCTCCAACAATAAGAAGATCTATTGAAGATTCTGTAGTATCGGTGAGTGTCCCACTTAATATTAAAAGTTTAATAACGCCGCATCCCTTAATAGCCTTTGTTACTTCTGAGTGCTTCAGCTCAGTAGTTCGCCTAAAGAAAGCTTTGAGTTGCTCATAGTGCTCAAATCCATCGTTAGCAACATACACGGTTTCCCTTCCCTTCTTTTGTTTCTTTAAAAGTTTTACGCGCGCAAAAAGCTCAAGCTCTTTTCGAGCAGCTTCTTTACTTACCTTAGAGCGGTAGGCGGCCTCCTTAATCGTAAACTTAGAATCCTTATTAAATAGAATTAGTCGCAGAGTTTTCACGCGGGCACTACTTCCGAACAGCTTCGCCAATACATCCATATCTCCTCTATTCTACGCTTCTATATATAGGTACGCAAGAAAAACAAAAACACCCCACTTGGAGGTGTTTTTGTCTATAGAATAGGTGAATTATTTGAACTCTACTGTTCCTCCAGCTGTAACAATTTCAGCCTTTAGAGCCTCAGCGTCCTCTGCCTTCATCTTTTCCTTTAGAATAACCGGTGCTGAATCTACAAGATCCTTTGCTTCTTTAAGCCCAAGACCAAGCGCATTCTTCACTGCTTTAATAACCTGAATCTTTTGTTCTCCGATGGCTGTAAGCTCAACGTTAACTTCACTTGATCCAGCATCACCTGCATCACCTCCTGCAGCGGGTGCTGCAGCAGCTGCGGTTGCAGATACTCCGAACTTCTCCTCAAACACCTTTACAAGTGTGTTGAGTTCAAGAACAGTCATCTTCTCAATCTTCTCTACAATGTCCTTAAATTCTTTAGGAACTTCTACCTCCTTAGCTTCCTCAGCAGGTGCTGCGGGAGCTTCGGCTGCAGGAGCCTCCTCGGCTGCAGCGGGTGCTGGAGCCTCAACTGTCTCCTCTACTTTTACATCTTCTTCTGCCATAATAATGTTTGTTATTTAATTACTCGCCTTTCTTTTCTGCAATCTGTCCAAGAGCTACTGCAGTTCGTTGAATTGGTGAATTAATCACATTCACGAACATACCTCGCAGAACCTGTAGAGAAGGAATGTTTGCAATCTCAGTCATCTTTGTAGCGTCAGTTAATGACTCCTCAAAGATTCCTCCCAAAATCTTTAGACCTTCGTGCTTCTTCCCGTGCTCAAAAATGAGTCGAGCAGGAGCGGTAGTGTCATCAGATGTTGTGTATGCGATAGCAAGCTCTCCTTCAAGTTCTGGAAGATCTCCAGCAACTTTATTGTCAGCAATTGCCTTTTTGATAAGCCGCTTTTTTGCCACGAAGTACTTTACGTCTTCGTCCTTTAGCGCACGTCGCATTTCAGTTGTATCAACTCCTGCGATACCTTTGAAACCAACGAATACCAAACTTTTGGCGTCCTTAAGAACGTCAGAAAGATTTGCGAGAATTTCGCTCTTTTTTTCTCGTGTAATTGCCATACTAATATTTTTTCTATACGAAACGAAAAAGGTCCCTTGCGGAACCTTTTTGTGGAGATGTATAAGCGTATTCGCTTAGTACAACCTCGGCAGGGCTTATATGTGCCTGCTGTCTCCGGTCCGTATGAGAGCAAATGTACTACACATTTGCTTTTTTGCCAAGAAAGAGTATATTCGAATACAGAAGTAAGGAGGTGATGTTTTGAGTACTAAAACAACGAAGTCTCATAAGCCGCGTAGGGGAAGGTCCTTGCCGCACCTTGCGACAAATCGAACTTTCCCTGTTGATCCAAAAACCGGCAGGATGCGGCCCACATATCAACGCCGCAACGAATGAAGTCACATTCGTGACAAAAAACGGCTCACCTTTTTGGTGAGCCGTTTATTTTTACACTCCCCCAACAAGCAAGAACAGGAGTAAGGAAGCAAATACAATTGCCAAAAATCCTCCAAGAAATTTAAAGAAGTGTGGACTAAAGATTTTCATACTATTGAAGTGCGTTTTGCAATGACTGAATAAACAATGTATCCGTCCCTAGTATTTCTGGCTTTTCTGATTGTATCAGTTCTACAAGCTCTACAGCTCCGTCAATATCCCCATCTAAGAATCTAATTTTTGCTAGATCAAATATTGCCACATAATCTGTCGGCCTCTCTCTATATACAATTTCTAAGTACGGACGTGCTTCACTTATTTTATTCTGCGCAAGAAGCATACCTGCAATACGTCTCGCATCAGCAGGGTCTTCATTCTTATATAAAGAAAGACCTATAGTAAACACCTCTTCTGCTTTTTCAGCATTTCCAGTTACGCGATATAGCTCTGCAAGGACAAGGTACGGGTCCGAAATATTTGGCGCGCGTACTCTGTACTCTTCAACAATAGCTATTGCTTTTGCATGCCACGCGTCACGCTCTGCCCCAATCAAAGTATTCCCTTTTGCAATGTAAATATTTGCAAGTATGTAATATGGCTGCGACCTGTCTGGAGAAAGTGCCAACGCATCAAAAAGCACCTGTTCATTTTTTTCTTGATTGTAAGGAACGCTACCTGGTCTTGCCTCGATAACATGCGCTAAGTACACAAGTGTACGAGTGTCATACGGATACTTGGTTGAATTGTTTTCAAGAACTTCTTTAGCGATATTATACGCCGCAACCTTTTCCTCTCCTGAGAGAAGATGCTGCTGTCTATCTGTATACATTGAATACGCTTGGTATCCGAACTCAAGATCTACGAAAGAGTTTGTTGCCAAACCTTTCTCAAAGGACTCTCTATACTTCTCTACATCTGATATGTGGTTTATATAACTTGATCCAAGCTGTAAGTTCGCATATGCGGGTTGTAATACCGCAAAATATAATCCGAAGATGCTTGCGGCAGCAAGCACACCTAATTTACTTTTTATAATATTTCCATTACTTACACGTTCTTCTGAGCCAATAAATCCAAATGCAAATAATGGAGCAAGAACAACTAACGTGTTAATTGTATCGAACACGAACATGCTTTGCAGCACGTGCGTACCAACAAGCAGCAAGAGCATGTTTCCTGTGAAGGCATCTTCTCTACGTACTGAAAATGCAAAGCGGAATAGTTGAACAATAAATAGAACAAAGAATATTAAACCAAACACTCCGTACTGTATTAGGTAATCTAGATAAAGACTGTGAGATCTATCAAACCACTCTTCTGAAATATCTTGTGCGTTGTAGAACTGATTAAAAACATAATCAATATGTTCTGCTCCGTATCCTGTAAGTGGTTTTTGAAGAGCATATTCAAATGTATTACTCCATACAAAAAGTCTGCTTGAAGTTGTTGCATCTTCTACTCCAATACTTGCAATACGACTTATTGGTTCAAATGGTACATTTTGTAAACTTTCTCTAAAACCAAGAAATCCACCTGCAATAATAAGCGCAGTTACTAGTCCACCTATTGCTACTTTTTGTAATTTCCCCTTGCTTTGTATCGCTGTATACACAAATGCCAAAGCAAGCATTGCAGCCAAAGCAAGAATAGTTCCTCTTGTTGCCGTAAGAACAATTGCAACAAACTGTATTAGTGCTGCTGCATACCAATACTCCTCATGACGCACACTACGCCTCCCAACAATAAGTGTTATGAAAAATGTAAGACCTAAGTACCCTGCCAAAAATGCAGCATTTCCAATTGTTGCACCAACACGCCCATCTACTTCTAAGACACCTGGAATGTCTATACCACTTGTATCTCCAAGCCACTGAACAATCGCGTACAAACCAACAGCACTTGCAACAAAAGCCGTAAGCTTAAAGAACTTCCAAACAAATTCTTTTGAAACTGTAAGAAGTAGCATATATAGATATGCTGTTCCATAAGTTAATGCAAGCAGTCCTCCACTTCTATCAAACACAGACCAGAAGCTGTGATAGAAATCAACTCCAACAAATGACGTTATGTATGCAGTAACAAGAAGTAGTGCTGGAATCCATGACCAGAAACTCTTAAGGCGTTCTGCATATATCCCCCTCCCTTTTATTGCCAAGTACGTAGCAGAAAGTATTGCAACCATAATTGCAATTCGAAAGAAAAATGCTTTCGGTGCAACAAGCGGATAGAAAAACAAATCAGAATATACCAGCGGAATAATAACTGGCGCCAAGAGTGCAAAATGTTGAATCTTACTTATCATGTATGTTCTTCCAAGATTCGTACCTTTGTTCTAATACCTCACTATTTGGAAACTTTTCTATTGCAAATGTATGTGCGCTCTCAACCAATTTTAGATTATCTCCGAAGTATTGCTCGAGATACTGAACATACAAAATTCTATTTTGCACAGTATCAGCCCTATCAAGAGCTTCCTCATGTGCAACCTTCCCAGACTCTAGCGCTCCAACCTTCCCAAGAAGATTTCCAAGATTTAGGTACGCAACAGGCTTCTTGTCATTTATATTGAGAGCAAGAAGAAGGTGCTCATATGAACCTTTTCCTTCTCCAAGAAGAAGGTACTGTTGAGCAATTCCTATCTCTACATCATATTTTGAAAACTCTACACCATCTAGAAGACCCTTTAGCCTTTCAAGCTCATTTTGCGCACGAAGAGTTAGCTCTTCACTTGCCTCATATGAACCTTCAAAATCCCACGTTGGGTGGTCTCCTGCAGCAAGTGAAAACAATGCCTCTTCTTTATCTCCAACTTGTGTTGCAAAAATAATTGCACCTATTAAAACAATCACTACACCTAATATAAATCCGATCTTTTTCATACTTGGAGAATAGCATATATAACAAAAAACCGCCCGAAGGCGGTTTTTTGTTTTTAGCTAACTTACAGAGTTACTAATCGGGATTATGACTGGCTGTATGATACAGCGTCACCTCCTGATAGATCGTCTACTAGATAACTGTTTGTCCAGTCACTTGTTGCAGTGGTGTGGCTTGTTGCCGCACGATCACTCCATACAAAGTTCTGTCCAGCTAGAAGTCCATTAGCACCGGCTACTGCCACTACTGATGTATCTTCTACGATGTTGATGTTGATTGAGTCACCTGAAGTTCCCCATCCAGATACCGTTGTAGCGAATAGCTGGTATGTCTTTGAACCTCCGGCTGCAATCTGCTCTACATCGCTGTTTGTTGAAGTACCAGCGTAGATAACTACGTCAGCGCTTCCGTCAGCGTTAACTGTTGAGTCATTGATGTTTGTAGATACTCCCTTCTCTCGAAGGTAGAATCCTGCCAATGTCACAGAGTTTGTAGCTACGTCGATTGTAAGCTGCTTCCACTCAATAGCTCCTGCTGAATCAGCTGAGATAGTGAATTCGTAAAGCGCAATTCCTGCTGAAGGAACTGATGTTGGCTTACTTGCTGCTCCAAATGTTGGTACAGACTTTCGAACGTAGAACGTTCCTGCTGCAGATGTATCTGCTGATCCAACTGATGTAGTTGTAGCTCCTGACTCGTCAATAGCCTTGAAGCTAGTGTCGTAATCAAGATCAACAGAGATAGCTGCTCCTGCAGTTGCTCCAGATGCGATTGTTGGAATTCCAACATACACATCAACATTTCGGTCCTCATCAGCTCCGATGTAGAAGTCAAGACCAGTGAATGAAGCAGTTCCTGCTCCAGCACCTGTTACAAGTGCCTGTGTCTTCTCCTCTACGTTTCCAGCTGTGTTTGTGTACTTCAATGTTACATCTGTAATAGATGTTGAGGCGTTGTTAGGGATCTTAACCTGAAGCTCACGCACAGTGTAAGCACTGTTTGCTGCTGCAAAGTTAAACTGTCCAACGTGTACAGAACTCTGTCCTGCAGTCACGTTGTCGTTGTTAGGATCTCCTGCACCTGTTGAGATAGCAAGACTTCCTGATCCGAATGTAACTGTCTGTAGAGCAAGTGTTGAACCTACTGTTACAGATCCACCTGTCACAAGTCCTGTTCCTCCTGATGTTGTATCAAGAGAAGCAATCCATGATCCGGCGTTTGCTCCAGACTTGATGTTTCCAACCACGTCGATAGTGATTGATCCACTCTTCGCAAGATCAAAGTTTGTTGAGAAACTGTTGCTTGTTGAAGGTGAAGCCTTTGTAACACCAATCTGAGCTCCTGAATTTCGGTTCATCAACTTGAGATCAGTAATTGAAGCTGCTTCAGCTGAAGAAAGAGATACCAACAGTGTGTTGATGTTTGCTCCTTCTACTGAACCTGCTGTCAATGTGAATGATCCAAGAAGTGCTCCGTTAGTTCCGGCGATCATTGTCTGGTTACCGTAACCTGAGTACTTAGAAGCTGTAAGGCTTGTAGAACTGATAGTTACTGTGTTTCCAGCAATGTTAGATCCAGGAAGATTGATTGAAGTCAATGATACCTGTCCCTGTCCGTTTGATGATCCTGCTCCTAGAGTAATTGCAACAGTGTCTCCACTATTGAATGAAGCTGAAGTTGTAGTCTTCGCGTCAGCGTAGATGTCAACAATAGCTACCTCTCCAGACTTAAGAATCATACTTGAACCAAATGTGAAGTTAACATCGGTAACCTCAGTAAGATCCTTTGTAGATCCAACCTGTACTCCGTTAAAGAATACTTTACCGTTATCAAGTCCTCCGTTTGATCCTGTTGTTGCTGCGTTAACGTCAAGGTTCTCAACCTTCACATCTTCTCCTGAAGCGCGAAGCTCAAATGAAGCCCACTTAACGTTTGTTGAGTCAACTGCTACCGCCTCACTAGGTGAGTTGTTAGCCTTTGTAACTGATACTGATCCAGCGTCTACAGTTGCCTGTGTTGCTGATCGAGCTGAGAAGCTTGATCCGTTAGCTGTTGATAGAACGGGCTGTCCTACCTGTGTGTCAACGAATCGAGCGTCAGATGCTCGTCGGAGTGAAAGTTGGAATGTTTCATTCGCTCCTCCAGTAATGTCAGCCATAACCTTAATTGTTCGTCCTCCAGTTTCTAGCCGCTTTGGAGCAGCTGTGAAGTCCCAAACAACGTAGTCATCGTTTCCGATCATTGCAACTGCAGATCCGATCTGAACTCCGTCTACAAGTAGTCGGAAGTTACCTATATCGCCCTTATCAATTGAACCAATGTTTCGGAGACTAAATGTCTCAAGGTTTACTGCTCGTGTTCCAACAGTAGTTGTATTCTGCCAAACAACGTAATCATCCTGAGCTGTCATTGAAGACGTGCTTGGAAGTGTTGTTGTGTTGAAGTCAACTGTTGCTAGAGTTGCTGATGAGATTGTCTGAATTCCTCCCGTAATTGGGAATGAAACTCCAGAGTTAAGCGCTCCAGTTGATCCAACTGAAACTAGCTGTACTCCAACCTGCTCACCGTTTGTGCTTCCAGCAATGTCAGCTCGTACAGATACTGTTACAGATGATCCTGCAGGAACCGTGAAGATTCCAGCTGACTCATTGTAAGAGAACTGAGAAACTGATACAGCTGCTGAATCAGTCAAACGCTCAGCTCCATTGTAAATGTAAACATTTGATAGAGTCGCATCGTTTGATACTCCGATTCGGTTGAATGTAAGGTTTGTTACATCCATAGCTGCACTGTTGTTGTTTGTGAACGTGAACGTTGCAAGCTCTCCTAGAGCCTGTCCCTGTACAAGAGCCACACCGTTTGGTGATCCTGCTCCTAGGGCAACACTAAGTCCTGCTCCAGTAACTGGTGCTGGGTTTCCTGGTGTTGGTGTTGTTGTTCCTCCAGACACACAAAGACTATTTGCCTTTGCACGTGTAGATGATCCAAAGAATCCTGTTCCAGCTGAAAGTCCAACTGGTGTAAGTACCTCTGAAGCATACTTGTTCTGGAATTTTGCTACTGCGGCTGCTGTTAGGCCTCCGAAGTAATCTGTCTCGCTTCCAGCTGATCCAATTCCTGATGCAGCAATCATTGTTGCTGAATCTGAGTTAAGGAACTTCTGAAGTGCAAGTACGTCTGCTCCTGAATCTCCTGTTGTAAGAGATTTTGTCCATGTGAATGGACATACTGCTGCTGAGGATCCTCCAGTCGTTGGTGCTGTCGGTGCTGTTCCTCGTAGAGATGAATCAACGTTTGAAATAGTTGATGCATCAGCTCCGAATGAACTTAGCAATGACAGGATTGACTGAATCTGCGCCTCAGAAAGTGCCGCCTGTGCAACTGGTGCACCAAGGGCGAAAAACATTCCGATTGACAGAATTCCTGCAGCAATTTTATTTGTCGTAAGACTCATATATCGTTGCTTCCTTTAATTTTAATAGTTTTCTAATAAGAGTATGACTCGTTAAAGTCATGCTCGGTTTTTATTCAATGTCGATATCTCTTGGCAAGCCTTGAGATAATTTTCAACACTACCCTACGTAGTACACGTCGACCGCGCACTACATAAGACAGCTGGCAAAGTTTAGACTGATTGCTTTCATTTCTTTCATGGGATCCGTATCTCACATATCTGACCGTTGTTATAACGTTAACAACTCCCCATTTTCACAGGGATAAAGACGCTGTGTTCTCACACAGTTAGCCGTTTTGAATATTATGTTGTCAACGTACGGTCCTGCTTGCCGTAAAGCCGTGGAATATCGCTCAGTAACTACTCACGCAGTCCTAGGAACAAGTATACCTGTACGACCTAAAAAACAAGCTAAAATCAATGTGGATAAGGATTGCAAACAGTAGCAAAAAGAGACCCAATTAGGCCTTTTCCTTTGCACTATTGCGCACATCGTTCCACACCGAGAATATTACGGTATTTGGACCAAAAGTCAATGGTTTAGCCATTTCGATATTTACCCTCAAATCTCATCTTTTTTACCCTATACGTAGTGATATGTACTCCACCTTCGCTCCCCTTCTTTACGAACAGATCCTTCTTGAATCAATGTATTTAAAAGCCTTTGAATAGTTTTCTCACTGCAGTCAGTAATAGTCTGTGTAATATCTTTTATACCCAAATTGCCGTGCTTCTTGATCATTTCAAGCACTTGTCCTTTACGGTCTCCAGCTTGTCCTTTATGTCCTTTAGACTCTTTTGCTGGTGTAGACAGGGTCTGTGATTTTGATGCTCCAATCTTTGTTACTTCTTTTACTTCTTCAACACTTGTATCAAGATCTACATCTACTACTTTTTGCTCACAAGAAAGTACCAAAAGGTAGTTATATTCACGTACCAAAAGTTCAATGTTTTTAGGCGCAATTACACCTGCGGTTCCCCCTACCTGAAGGATGCTTATTATCTCCAAAATAGTAGTGCTTCCTGCTGTCTGATTTTGATTATGCAAAACCTCTCCAATTAACTGCACTGAAAGATTACTTAGCCGGTCGGTTATTCCACTTGTTTCTTTTACATGTGTGAGTACAACATGCATCGCTTGAGAAAGTTTTTCTGCCTTCTTATAGATATATGCTTTTTTGTGGTCCTTTAGAAATACGCTTTCAATAATAGAGTTATTAAGGACATTCTGTCCTCCTTTCTGGATGTCCTTTATTGTTATTCCACTTGTATAAGACATATTTATATCAGTCTTTTAGACTGCCTTAAGGACATTATACGTGTCCTACATACCTGCCGCAACTTGCGCAGAGTAATTCTTTATGTCCCAAAAAAACCCATGGTACAATGGGCTCTATATATGGCCGCGCGTAGACGAAAGCCGGGACGACCACGTAAGAATGAGCGTGAGTTTGATTCTGTAATTCCACCAATAGTATTTGCTATTGCTTCTTTAGCTGTAGGAGGGTTCTTCGCTATAGCAGCAACAGGAGCAGCAGGGCCCGCAGGAGAGTTTGTATTTGGTCTAGGAACAAAGCTGCTTGGTGCAGGATACATACTGCTTCCTTTGGCCCTACTATCTCTTGGAGTACTACTGTTCACCTCATGGAAAGAAGAGATACCTATTGGGAGTTCAGCTGGAGGAGCCCTCCTTGTAGTAGCAGTATTAGCACTCATTGCTATGACGCCACTTGATAGTGGTTTGCTTGGATCTTTCATTTCAGGGGGCTTGGCTTCTATTTTTGGAGTTGCAGGAGCAACGCTATTTTTGATCGCATTTGCCCTTATAGGAGCAATTCTTCTATTTAAGTTTGAATTCAGCTTTGACAACACTCTTCCCTCTTTCAAACTTACATCGCTATTTGGAAAGAAAGACATGAGTGTTGAGTCATACGGAGACGATGACGAGGAAGAAGAGTTTGAGGGTGAGGAGGAAGAAGTAGAAGAGGAGGAAGAGCGAGAACCATCTATAAATGTATTTAGTGACAATGAAGAAGAAGTTGATGGAGAACCTGTTATTACATCATATGGAGAATACAATGCTCCTCCTGTAGAGCTTCTTGGGAAAGATAAAGGGAAACCTGAGGTTGGAGACATAAAAGCCAACGCTAATTTAATAAAGAGAACATTTGCCAACTTTGGAATCAATGTAGAGATGGACGAGGTATCTATTGGACCGACCGTAACACGCTACGCAATCAAGCCGGCTGAAGGAGTTCGTCTATCTAAGATCCTTTCACTTCAGAACAACCTTGAGCTGGCGCTAGCCGCCCACCCTGTTCGTATTGAAGCTCCAATCCCTGGAAAGAGTTTGGTTGGTATCGAGGTGCCAAACACTTCAAAGGCAACTGTTGGGCTTGCTGGACTTCTCAATGCTGCTGCCTGGAAAGTTGAAGATAAACCTCTTCTTGCTGGAGTTGGACGAGACATTACAGGTGAACCTCATTATGTAAATGTGGCAAAAATGCCCCACGGTCTTATTGCTGGAGCTACAGGTTCTGGAAAGTCAGTAGCTATTCATACTGTTATTACTTCCCTTCTCTATCGAAATGGGCCTGACCAGCTTCGGTTTATTATGGTTGATCCAAAGCGAGTAGAACTTACTCTATATAATGGTATCCCTCATCTTCTTACTCCTGTTATTACAGACCCAAAGAAAGCAATCCTTGCTCTTAAGTGGACTGCTAAAGAGATGGATAGGCGTTACAACATCCTTGAGCAGTTTGGATGTCGAGATATTGGCTCATACCACGAGATAGCAAAGGAGGATGAAGAGGCAGAGAAAATGCCATACATCGTAGTTGTTATTGATGAGTTGGCAGACATCATGCAGGCATACCCTCGAGAACTTGAGGCTGGAATTGTTCGTCTTGCTCAGATGAGTCGTGCGGTTGGAATCCACCTTATCCTTTCAACACAGCGCCCATCGGTAAATGTTATTACCGGACTCATTAAAGCCAACGTACCGAGTCGAATGGCACTACAAGTATCAAGTCAGATTGATTCTCGTACTATTTTGGATACAGGAGGAGCTGAAAAACTACTTGGAGCTGGAGATATGCTCTTCCAGACTGGAGATATGAGTAAACCTATCCGTCTACAGACTGCCTTTATTGCAGAAGGAGAAGTAAAGAAGATTGTTGCGTATATTAAGAAAAACAATGCTGGAGACACTACAAGTATTGATTTTGGAGCACCAGATGGTTCACACGAGCCAAATGATGCAATGATGAGTATTGGTGACAGTGATGATGATCAGGACGAACTATATAACGAAGCAAAAGCGTGTGTGGAAGAAGCTGGGAAGGCATCTACATCATATCTACAGCGAAAACTACGCGTAGGATACGCCAGGGCTGCTCGTCTTATGGATATTCTAGAAGATAAGGGTGTTATTGGGCCCGCTGATGGATCACGTGCTCGAGAAGTACTTACTCGTGGTACAGATAACGAAGGATATGAAGAGGAGGAAGCTGAAGAAGAAGAGTATGAAGAAGAGCGGTAACAGAGGATTTGTAGACACCAGACTCCTTATAGCCGGCTTTTCTGTATTGCTTGTGCTAATCCTCATATTCACTGCATCACGCGCGTATGGGCTCATTCAAGGGCCTTATATAGCACTTGATACAACTAACCTAACCTCAGAAATAGAAAATGGATTTATTCTTTTAGAAGGTAAGGTGTATCGAAGTGCCTACTTTTCAATAAACGATCGAGTGGTAGCTCCAGAGCAAAATGGCAACTTTTCTGAGCGGTTGTTGCTCTCTCCTGGCCATACTATAATGACTATACAAGCACGGGACAGATTTGACCGTACTACACAAGAGATTATTCCTATTTACGTACCAGAGTATGCCAGCGAAAAAAGCAGCAGCCAAGAAAGCACCGAAAGCGGAGGTGAAGAAGTCAGTGGAGAAAGTGGAAGTGAAGGAGAGCCCGAAGGAGGAGAAGAACAGTAAAGTTGATGCTGCTCTAAAAGAAATCCAAGCAAAGTTTGGAGAGGAGTCAGTGATGACATTCGGAGACAAGAAGCCAGCAAAGATGGATGTTGTTCACACTGGATCAATTGGGCTAGACGCTGCACTTGGCATAGGAGGACTTCCTAAGGGACGTATCGTTGAAATCTATGGACCGGAGAGTTCAGGAAAGACTACCCTTACCCTTCACGCTATTGCGGAAGCTCAGAAAGCTGGAGGTGTTGCTGCATTTATTGATGCAGAGCATGCACTTGATCCCGAGTACGCATCTCGTATCGGAGTAAAACTTAAAGATCTTATTATCTCGCAGCCAGATACAGGAGAGCAGGCTCTTGAGATTGTAGAGAGTTTGGTACGAAGCAATAGTATGGACATTATTGTTATCGACTCAGTGGCAGCACTTACGCCAAAGGATGAGATCGAGGGAGACATGGGACAAACTCACATTGGAAAGCAAGCTCGTCTTATGAGCCAAGCTCTTCGAAAACTTACCGCTGCTGTTGCAAAGAGTAATACAACAGTTGTTTTCATTAACCAGATCCGAATGCAGATTGGTGTAATGTTTGGAAACCCTGAGACAACTCCTGGAGGACGAGCACTTAAGTTCTACACATCAGTACGACTTGATATTCGTCGTATAGCGCAAATTAAAAAAGGTGAAGAAGTTGTGGGAGGGCGCGTGCGCGTAAAGGTAGTGAAGAACAAAGTAGCTGCTCCATTTAAGAAGACTGAGTTTGACCTTCTCTACAATGAAGGAATCTCACGTGAAGGAGAAATCCTAGCACTTGGTGAGAAGTACGACATTTTGCAAAAGAATGGAGCCTTCTATAAGTATGGAGAGCAATCTCTTGGCCGAGGGTATGATGCTGCTCGTACATTCCTTCGAGAGAACAAGCCTGTTACTAATGAAATCTTGAAACTTATTCGAGTTGAGTTAGCAAAAGAGTAATATGGCAGTCCTATCGTATAACGAAATAGTCCCTAAAAAGGTCATTAAATTTAATGGTGAACCCTATGAGGTTATTTCAGCTGCCGTAGCACGTAAGCAGCAGATGAAGCCGCAGAACCAAACAAAACTTAAGCACCTGGTAAGTGGACGTGTAATTTCTAATGCCTTCCATGCAAGTGACAAAGCTGAGGAAGCTGACATGGAAACAAAAGATATTGTGTATCTTTATACCAATCGAGGAGAAAGTTGGTTCCACCTTAAAGGAAATCCAAAAGAGCGCTTCTCCCTACCCGAGAATACTGTTGCTGATAAAGTGAAGTGGCTTGCAGATAATACTGAAGTTGAATCACTTCTTTTTGAGGATGAAATTATTTCAATTCGTATTCCTATCAAGGTAGATCTTGAGGTGGTTGAAGCTCCTCCTGCAATACGTGGGAATACAGCTCAAGGTGGATCAAAACAAGTAGTACTCAAAGGTGGTGCTGTGGTCACTACCCCACTCTTTATTAATGAAGGAGATATTCTACGAGTGAATACTGATACGGGAGAATACGTGGAGCGAGTTGATAAAGCATAGGATTTCTATATACTCTTTAACAGAATCCTGGCACATTGAATGGGTTAGGGACGCTTTGGTCTCAGGTCCATTAAGCTGCAAAAAGTGGGGTATTCTTCCCCCGCATGAAAGAGTTTTGATGTGGATTAAAATGTGCCAAGGATAGCCTCCTGCGGGATGGCTTTGTACGCAAGGATGAACTTGTATACTCCACCAATCAAAACAACTAAGGCCGGCGGAGCCGTGTTCCCGTCTTACCCAAAGGTGGAGTGCATGCTGTACGCATACACTCCACCAACACACCAGGCGCACACTATGTGCGTTTTTGTTTTACATACAAAAAAAAGAGCGATCCAATTGGATCGCTCTTTTTTAACTCTTGCTTACCGAGTGATGTACGGCATCAAAGCCATAAATCGTGCTCGCTTGATCGCAGTTGCAATCTCACGCTGGGCTCGAGCACTTACTCGTGTTCGTCGCCTGTTGTTGATACGCGCATGCGGATTCACAAACTCCTTCAGATACTCCGTATCCTTGTAGTCCACAAATCGTGGTGTTTCTACCTTCTTTTCTTCTTCTTTTTCTCTCATATAAATATATTAGAAAGGAATATCCTCAGGGTTAATATCTTCGTCTGGGTACTGAATAGCATCAGCTGATGGTGCTGCCTGCTCAGTTGCAGCTGGTGCTGCGGCTGCTGCAGCTCCTCCTGCGGGTGCTGCTCCATCTCGTGGGCTTGGTCCAAACTGGAACCGATCTGCAACGATCTCAGTACGATAGTGCTTCACACCATCCTTCTCCCAGTTTCGAGTCTGTAGACGTCCTTCGATGTATACAGGTCGCCCCTTCTTTAGGTACTGTCCTGCAACCTCAGCAGTCTTACCAAACATTACAATATTGTGGTACTCCACCTGATCCTGCTGCTGCCCTGCCTGGTCTTTGTATGTTCTGTTTGTTGCAACAGAGAATGATGCAACCTGAGATCCAGAAGGAAGTGCCTTCACCTCAGGATCACGAGTTAGATTTCCGTAGATAGATACTTTATTGATATACATATTACGCGGTTGTTTTTTCTAATACCTCGTCTAGTTCTTGTTCAGAAACAGCGTCTCCCTCAGGCTTTGCAACGATAAGCTTCTCAGCTGCTCGGTCCTGTGCGTACATTGCCACTTCCTTTGTAGTAATAGTAACAAGATGACGGATAATAGTCTTGTCTCCTCGTAATACCTCATCTACCTGAGATTGGTTCTCTGGTGTTAGTTCGTATGCAATCCATGCAAAGTGTGAGCTTGTGTGGTCACGTCGAACTCCCTCATGAATCTGAGAGATAGTGTATGCAAGGTTCATACGTGTAGGAAGTGCTTCTGCAAACGGTGTTCCACCTGCAGCAACAACAGCTTCCTTTACGCTATCAAACGCTTTCTTTGTTTCAGTCTCAGAAAGGTTCGCATCAATATGAAATGCCGCCTCATATACTGAGATCTCGTCTTTTTCTAGTACTTCTGTATCTGCCATATGTGGGAGAAAGATAGCATATAGAATTAGCTATAGCAACGTTATATGCCAAAAATACGCTTCGTATTGCTATTTAGAGTTTCTCTCGCTTCATCTTCGTCAATTCCCCATAAACCAGCTATCTTTTTATATACATGAACTACATTCAGCGCTGAGTTACGCTCTCCCCTATGTGGCTTAGGCGCAACGTATGGAGAGTCAGTCTCCCCAAGCAGCATGTGATGCTCAGCAGCTGTAACCATAGGGTTATAGTCATCTGTGAAGGTAATAACTCCCGTAACAGAGACCGTAAATCCAAGATCACTAAACCTCTGCCTTTCTTCATTCCCTCCTACAAAGAAGTGGATGTTTCCCCGAAGCTTCTCTCCATGTTCCTTTTTATATGTAGAGAGTGTCTCGATAACCTCCTTATAGGCATCTTGTGTCCCTTTACTAGGCCGTGAGTGGATCATGAGCGCCTTATCTAGTGAACATGCCAACTCTACCTGTTTTATGAAAACTTCTCTTTGTAGCCTTGAGTCTTCTTGTCTAAAGAAGTCGAGGCCACACTCTCCTATCGCTACCACATTCTCGTCTTCTGCGAGTGTTTTGTATTCATCTGTAAATTCTCCTTTGTCTGTGTAGCAAGGATGCATCCCTACTGTTGCGTACAGGTGTTCGTGCTTCTTCGCAAGTTCGATTGCTTTTTTTGAGGATTCCAAATCAACACCCACGACAATGCCATGTATTCCCTTTTCTCTCATCTCTTCAATAATCTGCTCACGATCTTCATCGTATGCATCAAATTGAAGGTGGCAGTGTGCGTCGATGTATTTCATATCTATGACCCAGCCCAAGGAGTTCCGAACAAACCAACCCCTAGTTCAATCCAAATAAACAAAAAGGTTATAACAACGAGCACTACTATAATTGTATTTTTCTTTTCCATATTAAAGACGAGCAAAGAGTCCTTCCGGCTTTGTGTTCTCAAGCACTGCTTTTTTAATAAGCTCACTTGATTCTGGAAGTGTTGCACCAAGAAGCTCTCCAATTGCATAGAGTTCTTCTAGATATTCTTTAATTAACTCTCTTCCCTTCTCAAGATCAGTCTTCACAATCTTAAATGGTTCTTCGTCTGTTATTCGCTTATCGAGTGCTCCTATACGAGACCAAATGTAATCAAGCGCTTCATTAAACTTAAAGTTGTCGAGTGCGTCTGTGTATTCAGATGGTGTTGGTGTTAATTCGGGAGTTTCTATAGGACTTTCCAGATGTGTCTCTGCAAGTTTTGTTATACGAGCAGTTAGGTTTCCAATTCCATTGGCAAGGTTTGCGGTGTACCACTCATCAAGTTTCTCCCATGTTATATCTGAATCGTCCACTGGGTGTACGTGTCGAAGGAGCAGGTACCGCGTAGCGTCGGTTCCATACTTTTCTATAAGCTCATACGGAGAGATTACATTTCCAATAGACTTACTCATCTTGTGCCCTCCTGAGTTAATAAACCCATGATAGAAAACTTTGTCTGTATTCTTTATGTCAGCTGAGAGCAACATTGCTTGAAATATAAGAGACTGGAAACGTACCTGGTCTTTCCCCGCAACCTGTAGTGTTTCTCCTTCCTCCCAGTATTTCTTAAAATTCTCGCCATCTGGCCATCCTAGAGTTGAGATGTAGTTTGTTAGCGCATCAAACCATACGTACATAACCTGCTCATCATCCCCTGGTACTGGCACTCCCCATGAAAGTCGTTCTTTTTCTCGAGAAATAGAAAAATCCTCAAGTCCATTTTTTACAAACTCAATTGCTTCCTTTCGTCTCCACTCAGGGACAATGGCGTTTTCATTTTCCAGGTACTTCAAGAGTACGTCCTGGTAGTTACTGAATTTAAAGAAGTAATTCTCTTCCTCTATTTCAGTCACTTCCATTGTTGGATGGTTTGGGCACTTTCCATCTACCAAGTCGCTCTCTTTTAGAAAGGCTTCATCTCCAACACAGTACAGTCCTTTGTACTTCTTTTTATAAATATCTCCCTTTGCCTCACATCGTTTCCAAATTTCTTGTGCTGCCTTTATGTGATCTTCATCTGTTGTACGAACAAATGCATTATTTGAAAGATTGAGAGCTTCCTTTAACTTCTTAAACTCAGCAGCATAATGGTCTACATATTTTTGTACGTCTTCCCCCTTCTCTTCTGCTTTCTGCAAAATCTTTTGTCCGTGCTCATCAGTTCCTGTACTAAAAAATACGTCATCTCCTTGAAGGCGCCAGTGTCTAGCAAGTAGGTCTGCTTGGAGAATTTCAAGCGCAAAACCAACATGCGGATCCGCATTTACGTATGGGAGTGTAGTTGTTATGTACTTATTAGCCATTGCTATGAGGGTATCATACCAAGTAAAAAAGCGAAGTATTCAAAGATTTACTTGCACACATGATTATTTCACTGTACTTTGAAAAAGGACTTTCAAATATTGATCTTAAGGGGAGACTACAAAAATGAGCGAAACACATCCTTGCAGTCAGACATGCGCAGGGTATGTCGGGCAAGCAGTTTGCAAACATATTTCATCTGTTCCTGCGAAAGCAGCAGGATGCATTGGCTGTAAGAGCCCTTGGAATGTTGGCGCAAAGCCAGCAGACCCCAATGACGGATTACCCAGTGTTGCTGATACCCATTCCAAATTTGGTATTCTGAGCGGCAGCAGTAATGGTGGAGATTACGCCGTTGCAGCCACCACAGGTGGCGGTCGCCAAGCAGGTGCTTCGAAATATTAAGAAAAGGGCCGTCGAGATTTTCTCGACGGCCCTTTTAATTTATGAACCGTTTACTCGTTTTTGCTGGAAGTCATGTACAAGCTCCTGAATACCAGCTGCGATAGGGACGGCGAGGATTACTCCGATAACTCCTGCGAGCTGCCCTCCTGCAATAATGGCAAGAATTACGAGTAGTGGTGGTACGCCAATCACCTTCTTTACTACCAAAGGATAGATGAGGTTTCCTTGGAACTGATTTACCACAAGGAAGAGTCCTCCAACGATAAGTGCGAGTGTTGCTCCCCCATCAACAAATGCCACGAGCACTCCAGGAATTGCAGCAATAATAGATCCGAATACAGGGATAAGTTCGAGCACTGCAGCAAACACTGCAAGCAAGAGAGCGTACGGCACACCAAGTATCATAAGACCGAGGTATACGAGTATTCCAATAATAAGAGAAAGCATCAGCTGCCCCTGCATCCAAAGCCCAATCTTTCTTTGAGATCGTCGCCATAGATCAAGCACATAGTCTTGATGCTTTGTTGGTGTAACAATTTTAAGGAAGTCATCGATACCTGTTTCTCGTACTGCAAAGTAGAATGAAAGTACAATAGTAAGGAAGAGTGAGAAAATACCTCCAAAGATTGTTGCAAGCAGTCGTACAATTCCCTCTCCTGTATCAGCAAATGATTCCTGAAGAGAAAGAAGTGAATTAAGAAGGCTTGATTTTGCAGTTACAGTCTCTACTCCAATAAATCCAGCGTTTCCAATTGATGTTGGAAGCTCTACCGTATCAAGATATTGCGGCAGAAGTGCAATAAATGATTGTGCTTCGTTTAGTACTGGCGGTATGAAGTAATAAATACCTATGAAAATGCTTCCAAATACCAGTAGGTACATGAGGATTACTGAAAGTACACGGTGTAGTCGTAGCCTTTTCTTGAAAAACTCAACTCCTGGCTCAATAGCAGAAGCAAGCACAACAGCGGTAAGTACAAGAAGGAGAAGTTCTCGAAGTACAAAAATTGCATATGCTCCAAGAAGTACGAGCAATATATTAATTACACTCCCAGCGGTTATTGAGATATTGATAGGTGCTTTTGTCATAGGCCTATATTATCACGAGAGTTTTGAAATGAGATCATCTATCTTCACACGTTCCTGCTCTGCGGTGTCTCTGTTACGTACCGTAACGTCATTTCCTTCAAGAGAATCGAAGTCGATAGTCACACAGTACGGCGTTCCAATCTCATCCTGCCTTCTGTATCGTTTCCCAATATTTCCATTATCATCAAACATCACGTTCCCAAACTCTTTCTTAAGCATAGAAAATACTTCTCGAGCTTTCTCCTGTAGTTCTGCTTTATTTTTTAGAAGTGGAGACACCATTACACGCACAGGCGCCAACTCTTTCTTTAGAGCAAGATATACTCTTTCCTCTCCTCCTACAGAGTCCTTTTTAAATGCAGATGTAAGGATTGCGAGGAAGGTTCGATCAAGTCCAAGTGATGGCTCAATTACGTGTGGCGTGAATACTTCTCCTTTCACATCATCCCTGTACTGCAGTTTTGCTCCTGAGTGCTCAGCATGTTTTGTAAGGTCGTAGTCTGTTCTATATGCAAGACCATACAGTTCTCTTTGTCCAAAAGGAAAATCAAACTCAATATCAATTGTCTTGTCCGAGTAGTGTGCTCTGTCTTCTTCTTTAATATCCACTTCGTGTATCCGCCCTTTCTCAAGACCAATGTCTTCCATCCACTCACGCAATTGCTTTAACCAGTGATTGAAATTCTTCTCCCACTCATCAGGATGTACAAAATACTCAACTTCCATCTGCTCCATCTCTCTAACACGGAAAATAAATTCTCTTGGTGTAATTTCATTTCGGAATGCTTTTCCAATTTGTGCGATTCCAAAAGGAATCTTTGGCTGCATTGAGTCCATTACATTTTTAAAGTTTACGAAAATACCCTGAGCTGTTTCAGGCCTTAGGTATGAGTACTGTCCTCCAAGTGCTCCTACCTCTGTCTTAAACATCATATTAAATTGCCGCACCTCAGAGAGTTCGTTCTTATCAGGAGATACAATATTGTTCTCTCGTATTGCAGCGGTCATCTGTTCGAGCGTCATTCCTGCAGGATCAATCTTATTCTCTTCAAGAAGATGGTCCGCTCGATATCGCTTCTTTGTTTTTAGATCTTCTACAAGAGGATCTGAGAATCCTCCAATATGTCCTGATGCTTCCCACACTTTTTCATTCATTAAAATAGCGGCATCTACTCCATACATATCTTCCCTGTCATCAACAAAACGCTTCCACCAAAGTTTCTTAATATTATTCTTAAGTGTTACTCCGTGTGGCCCGTAATCCCAAGTACCAGCAAGTCCTCCATAGATTTCAGACCCTGGGAAAATAAGCCCGCGTCGCTTTGCGAGAGATACAATCTCTTCTAGTGTTACCTCGTGATTACTCATATTAGTTACTTACTACTCCTTGTGCCCCAGTATATGACGGATCATCTGTAATTGCAGTAGTCTTCGCTCCCCCAATAGTCTGTACTTTTACTTGTGTAGAGCGATCAAATCCTTCAGCTATTTGCTGTCCCACAACCTGTATTACGTCTCCTGCTTGAGATGCCTGTGGTGTTAGACCAATTTGAAGTGCCACTGTCTTTGATGAATGTGAGGCAATCTCTCCAACATTCCAGACCATTTCTCCTGTTCGCTCATCATAGCTAACAGTCGCTGAGAGTGGTGCTTTTGCCTGCGTGTATGTCACATACGAAGGAAGAACAAACCGCACAGCGGTATTAGCAACAGTGTTTGTAGTATTCCCTGCAATTAAAGTAAGTGTGTAGGTACTTAAGTTTCCTGCTTGTGGCGGCCATGGCCCAATGTTTGTAAATGGTCCTGTTGTCCGTGTAAGTGAGCTAAGGAGACTGAGTGTTGTTGCAATGCTTACCTCACGCTCTACTTTGTTTGAAACAATAGATGGCACTCCACTTCCTACCTCACGCCCTGAGATTGTTCCCACAACATTCATTGAAGGGCTCCGAGAGGTTCCAAAGCTTTCGTTTGTTTTTATGGGAATTGTAAATGTAACTGTTCCCCGCTCCTCTGGATCTAGTGTCTCCAGTTCTGAATTGGTATCTCTATTAAACGTTAGTGTTTTTGTTTCGGCATTATAAAATCCTCGTCCTGCAGAAATTCGAGCCTCATCAAATGCATCGCCTGTGAGTGCAATTGTAATTGAAGCATCAAATATCTGGCTATCCAGATTATTCTTCCATGTAAGACGCCCTGTGAGATCATCTCCTGCATTTGCAATGAGTTTCTCACTTGCGTCTCCATCAAGTGAAATACTTACAGCAAGCTGTGAATCAACGAGAGAAACTTTTACGTCCTGCTCCATGTAGATAAGACTCAATGACTCCCCTCCTGTTGCAAGACCAGTTCCAATGAAAGCTCTTATGAAGCGCTCGTCTCCTGAGCTCCCTACAATGTCTCCTGTAATTGAGATAGTCTCTTTCTCTCCAGGCTTTAGTGTCCCTAGTTGCCATACGTTGTTTCCAATGTCTGCAGTTGGGTTTGTGTCTCGTACTGAATATCCAAATGGATACTCTAGAAGCAGTACTGCATTAGGAACTGACTCCTCACTATTTGTTTGTACGGTGATGGTTGTAGTAAAGCTCTCACCTGGTGCTACTTCCTCAGGAGCTGACAGCGTTACGGCAAGTGGTGCGCTTGTAATGATGATTGGATATACCTCTTCTTTTACTACAATTGCATTTGAGCTCTCGGGGCGGAACTCAACACGAAGTTTAATTTCTTTCTCCTCCCCTTCTGTTCCGAAAAGTATTCCTTCAAGTGCGATTTCTTTTTCTTGCCCTGGCTTTAACGGCCCAAGTGAAATGGTTTTATATTGGAGTTCTTTTTGTACATCAAGTGGGTCTCTTGTTCCTGTTGGGAATGTAACGGTAAGTTCAGCAAATGGAAGATTTACTGGGTTGGTGTTTTTTACTTTTGCTTGGATGAGTACGTTTTCTCCTGAAGCTATTGCGGGAGGAACCTCTACAGAGAACTCAATGTTTTTTGGAGATACGGTTCTTCCACCTTGGAGTATGAAAAACGAGGCTACTACGATAGCCAATGCAAAGAATCCAAGAGACCCCCACAGAAACCACGTTACGTATGGAGTGTGTGGCTTTTCTTCTCTTACAGGAGGTTTCCATTGCTGTGCTTCTTCTTTTCTTGGAGCTGGAGTTTTTGTTGCTGGAGAAAATCCCCGCCGTGAAGCAGTTTTCTTATATAAATTAGTCCGTAAAGACTCGAGATTTCTCTTCTCACTCATGAAGAAACTATACCATTACTTCTTTTATAACCCAGCCGCCAATATTCCCTTATTAACCTCCAGTATCAAATCCTTTGTATCTTGTGTATCTGCAGCGCTATCTGCATACCCAAGTGCAATAAGGATTTCAAATGCCATCTCTGCTTCTTCCCTCTCAAAGTCTGTTTGTTCCTCTTTTAACACAAGCGCTCTGAGTCTTTCATATAATCCTGGTTGTGGATCATGTTCTGGAAGCAAGCGCCCTAAGAGGGCAATCATTTTGAAATACATTTTCTTTCGCTCCCCTTTGAGGGTGTACGTGAGTTGCTCTATCTCATGCATTCCTTTTAGTCGCCAGTAGTACCTTCCTTTAATGAGAGCGTACGTTGCAAATGTTCCTGGCTGCGTACACGCAGCGAAAGTGGCACCTGCTCTTTTTGCAGCTTGTGCTATTACGCGAACTTTCCCTAGATCTTCTGTAAAGATAACTGCTTCTACACTATCTTCCTTATGTGGGCGAGACTTTAGTACAAATCCACGACTAGTGTACGTCTCATGCATGAACGACGTTGATGGTAAGTTTCTTCTCGCCAAGGTCTACTTCAACACCGTTTGGAAGTTCTTGTACTCGCTGAATAGTTTTTACTCCTGCGACACTCATAATCTCACTCTTATATGCATCTAGGAATGCAGCAGGTCCTGCAATAGTTAGAATTGCTTCATCATGTGGAGAGAAGTCTGCTTTCTTTCGTGCGTCTTGTACTGCTCGAATAAAGTCTCGAACCATCCCCTTCTCTGTAAGCTCTGGCGTGAGCACAGTATCGAGAAGAAGTTCTTCTCCTGCGAAAATAATGTTCTCTACATTTACTTCTTCTTTAACAACATTCTCGTATTCCTCTGATAGATGTTTTTTCTCTGGAATTGTTAGTGCGTTTAGTGGCTGCCGTACCTTAAGCCCTTCCTTCTGCCGAAGCATCAGTGCATCACTTACAATATCTCGCACTTCTTTCATAGTGGCGATAACACCCTTATCAACTGCTCCTGCCTCTGGCCAATCACATAGGTGCACACTCTCTGGAGTATTTTCATCTTTTAGTTCTCTATATAGGTACTCTGCATAAAATGGTGTTGCTGGTGCCATTACCTTCGCAGTCTCAAGGAGCACATGCCTAAGTGTGTGCATTGCGTACTCTGCATCTTCTCCTCCTTCTTTAATACGATCTCGAGAACGTCTGACGTACCAGGTTGATAGATCATCAAGGAAATCAAAGAGTGGTCGTACTGCTTTATCAAAAGCATATCCCTCATACCCTTCTGTTGTTTCGGTTATAAGTTGTGCGAGTCGTGAGAGGATCCATGTATCAAGTACATTTGTACTTCCCTCTTTTTCTCCTACCGTATCTTTATATAGACCATAGAAAGAAAGTACGTTGTGTAGGCGTCCTGTTATTTTCTGTGCAATTTCTTTTACCCCCGCCTCGCTAAAGGCCAAGTCTTCTGAGCGTACAATAGGAGATGAGAGCATGTAGTACCGCAGTGCATCAGCTCCATACTGGTTTACCACCTCAAATAGATCAGGATAGTTCTTAAGTTTCTTCGCCATCTTCTGTCCATCCTCTGCAAGTACCATTCCGTTTACCACTACATTTTCAAACGGTGCTTTTCCAAAGAGTCCTACGCCAAGCACAAGGAGTGAGTAGAACCACCCACGAGTTTGGTCCAGTCCTTCTGCAATAAACTGTGCAGGGTATCCTTTTGATTTACTGAAGAGCCCTCCTTTTGGATTAAAGGTATCGAGATTGTTGTATGGGTAGTTGTTTTGTCCGTATGGCATAGATCCAGACTCAAACCAACAATCAAATACATCAAGAATTCTCTTGTACACTTCCCCATCCTTTTCGAGTAGTACTTCATCAATATATGGCCGATGGAAATCAAGCTCATAGTCTTTATTGTGTGGTAGTGGCACAAATGAAAGCTCCCTCATCTCTCCAGGCTCAGCACTTGTTTCGTCATGAATTTCCATTGAACGAGCACTGTTTGCCCCTTCTACTACCGCAGGAAATATTTCCATTCCAATACCGTGTCCAACAATGAGAATATTCTCATTAGATTCTTGCGCTTCTTTCTCATACAAGAAATCACCCAGACGCTTCTTTACATCAAGGAAGCTCTCTCCTCCAGGAAGTGTTGTTTCGTATGTGAAATCTTTTTCGATGAATTTAAAGTACTCATCAATAGACTTCCCTTGGAAATCTCCAAAACCAAGTTCTGCGAGCCTCTCATCGAGAACAATGTTCTCTTTAGTAATTCCTGCAGCTTCAGCCACAAGCTCTGCAGTTTGCCTTGTTCGCTTAAAGGGCGATGCGTAAATTTTTGTAATACCTTCGCTCTTTAGTTTTTCACCAACTTCTTTCGCGAGCGCTATTCCCTTTTCAGTTAGTTGGTATGGATCATCTTTGTGTGCACTTACTACTCGTTTTACATTATGCTCACCCTCAGCATGTCGCATTACCCTGTATGTATTTCCAGATTTCTTTACGTTTGCCTTAAGATCTTCTATGCCACCAAGCACAATGCGCTTCTCACTCTCACTCTCCCATACGGGAAGGGGTGCTCCCCAGAAACGACTTCGAGAAATTGACCAGTCCTTTCCACCCTTAAGCCAGTTTCCAAATCGTTTACTTCCTACCTCTTTAGGCACCCAATTTACTTTGTCATTCTCAGAAAGGAGTTTATCTGTTATTTTCGGTGCATTCACAAACCATGAGTCCATCGCATAGTTAAGGAGTGGTTCATCTGTTCGCCATGAGTGCGGGTAGCTGTGCTCTATCTTCTCTTTCTTGAAGAGTTTCCCGGCGTGTGCAAGATATTTAATGATTTCAATATCAGTTGCTTGATGATTGTCTTTTGGCTTTGCGTCCATTCCTGCAAAGTCTGTTACCGCATCTACAAACTTTCCATATTTATTTACGTGATGCACGATTGGAATTCCAGTCTTCTGCGCAAGCTCAAGATCCTCAGCTCCAAAAGCAGGCGCTAGGTGTACTGCTCCTGTTCCAGATTCTTCCGTTACATAATCTGCTGCATATACCTTCCATGCATTTTCCTTTCCTTCTAGATCTTGTTCTTTGTAGTAATTAAATGGAGGTTCGTATTCTTTCCCTACGAGGTCCTTCCCTTTCATCTCTTCAAGCACCTCATGGTTCATTCCTTCAAAGAGAGAAAGTTTTTCTTTCCCAACAATATACGTACCGTCTAGTTTTTCATCTCCTGTTACTTTTACTTTTACGTACACGAGATCAGGGTGTACTGCTGCTGCCATGTTTCCAGGGAGTGTCCAGGGAGTTGTAGTCCATACCAAAAGATCCGCATCTTCCCCTTTTAGAGGTAGACGTACTGTTACTGCAAAATCTACAATGTCTTTATATCCCTGTGCTACTTCAATATTTGAAAGCTCAGTTCCAAGTAATGGACTTAAGTGCAATGACTTAAACCCTTTATAGATAAGGTCTTTTTCATAGAGCGTTTTAAATACCCACCACACACTCTCCGTGTAGCTTGGGTCCATAGTTCGATAGTCATTGTCCATATCTACGAACCGTCCCATTCGAGGAATTATTTCCTTCCAGTCATCTCGATACCGAAGAACGATCTTCTTTGCTCGCTCTACAAAATTCTCAATCCCAACATCTTCAATAATTTCCTGCTTTGTTTTTACACCAAACTCTTCTTCTACTTGTGCTTCAAGCGGAAGCCCGTGGCAGTCCCATCCCCAGCGACGAGGCACTGTGTACCCGCGCATTGTTTTGTATCGCGGCATCGCATCTTTTAGCGTGCTAGCTAGCACGTGCCCGTAATGTGGGAGCCCTGTTGCAAATGGAGGCCCGTCATAAAAAGTGAATGTCCCTTTCGGAGCTTTCTTCTCTACTGTTTTCTTAAAAATCTGCTCTTTTTCCCAAAAAGCCTGCATTTCTTCCTCTCGCTTGGCAACATCACTTTTATCGCTCATATAAAGGATATAGTAGCAGGATGTATGGAAAACGAAAGACCGCGTCAAGCGACGCGGTCTTTAATGATCATTGGGGGAATAGTGTGCATCTCCCAGCGAACAATACTTCCTTGAGCAAAAAGACTTCCTAAGGTCTCTGCTGCTATAGAAATATCTCTATCTGTTCGGTTTCGGAGCGGGATTTCAGCTTTCCCGCTATCGTACAAAAAGCACTGTATGGTCGTAAGGCCCTGCTCGTGCATTTGCAGATGCTCCCTCACCCTTCCGTTCCAGATTATAGAATCTGTTTTTGAGAGAGAAGGTGCATCTTCACTCAATCCAAACATTGTGACTTCCTCCTAACCCTTCTGCATTATCTTCAGCCTCCTGAAGACAAGCGTCGAGATCGTTTGGGTGTGAGACAGTAATTACTGACCCATCAATTGGTGTAAGTCCTCTGCATCGTGAGTGCAGAGTAACCACACCTTTTTCTTCAAGCGTCATTCTTGCACGGTCCGATAAGGTTGGCGCAGGAAAAAGAGCTTGTAAATCCGTTTTGAGCAAAACTATCCCCTTTTTGTATTTAAAGAACGAAAAATACTATACCACATATTTATAAAAGCGAAAGCCGCAGGTTACCCTGCGGCTTTATGCCTTTGAAAATGTCGTGTTACTTGATCTAGATGCATTCCTCGGACAGGATCGTCTTTGGGTGGAACATAAAATCCTGGAGGAGAAGTTCCTTCCTTGTACACACGAACGTCACCTTCTTGAACCTCTTTCGAGCCAAGGCATTCATCGAGACTTGAAAACGCAATAGATTTGCACATCTCTTCCCTTTCTGTGTTTGAGAACCTCTAAAAACTTATTATAGCACCTCTACATTCTCTCTGGGGCAGGAATTCCCAATATCCATAATCCATTCTCGAGTGTCATTGCGACAGCCTCAACAAGGAGAAGTTTGTATCCTTCGTACTCTCCGCCAAGAATCTTTTCCTTTGCATAAAAACTATTAAACTCTGATGCGATTTCAGTTAGGTATTGCGTTACGTGATGTGGCTCGTACTTTTCTTGTGCTTTTGCCACAACTTCTGGGAATCTATAGAGGAGTTTCTCAAGATCATATGGAGCCTCAGGAGAAACTGCATCTGCATCATCTTTCGTACTGTCTGCGAGAATCTTCTTTGCTCGTACAAGTGCGTACTGGAGGTATGGCCCTGAGTCTCCTTCAATAGAAAGTGATTGATTTACATCAAAAACAATATCCCCTCCTGGCTGCTGCCGAAGAATACTGTATTTAATTGCAGCTACCGCAACCTTCTTTGCGGTTTCCTCATCTGGACTTTGTTCTTTTACTTTTTCTACAAGATCATCAATGAGAGATTTTGCGGTTACGATATCTCCCTTTCGAGAGCTCATCTTTCCTTCAGACAATTTCATCAAACCGTTTGAAAGGTGTGTGATCTTCTTTGCCTGCTCTGGATGGATATCCTCAAGCGCTGCAATCATTACTTTGAAATACTCAACCTGTTCCTTCCCTGTGAGGATGATTGATTGATCATGTCCCCACCATTCATCTTTAACACTCTCAAGACCAAGGTCTTTTGTTTCGTATGTTGGAGTTCCCTGCTTTGTTCTAAATACTCGTGTATGGAGACCTTTCTTCTCTCCTTTATATACAACAGCTCCATCACTCTCCTCAAACACTCCCTTATCGAGCCCTTCTTCAACCACCTTCATTCCAAATGGTGCTGACTCGCTCTCGAAAATAAACCTATCTAGTTTTATTTCTAGAATATCTAAAATATCTGACACCGCCTGCATAGATACTTCCCTTCCTTTTGCATGCTCTCCCATTAACTCTGTATCTTCTCCAAGATAAATTGCTTTGTTAAGGGTGTCTATTTCTTCTTTTGCAGACTCATCCTCTTCGTATTCTTTTGCACCGAGCGCATATGCTTCTCCAATTACCTCAGCAGAAAGTTCCTTTCCGAGCTTACGCAATCCATATATTGCCTTTGCAGCGTGTGGTCCTACGTCTCCTCCGTAGCTCTCCCTTTTAACTTCTGCTCCAGAAAACTGCATGAGTCTTGCAAGTGCTTCTCCGATAGTAGAGCCCATAAGGTGTCCGATATGCAGCTGCTTAAATGCATTCGCATTCACATACTCCATGATCACTTTGTGATCTACGTTTGAAGTATTACTTCCCCACAGTCTCCCAAGAGACCCTATTACCTTTAGTGACTGCGTGAAGAATTCACGTGAGAGTTTGAAGTTAATAAACCCAGGACCTGCAACAGAAACCTCTTCCACAAAAGGAAGTTCAATCTTTTTTACAATCTCTTCTGCTAGTTCCTTTGGATTTACTCCTCGCTCCTTTGCAAGCGCCATGGCTATGTTTGTTGCGTAGTCTCCGTGCGTTAATTCTTGAGGGTGCTCAAGATGCACTGAAGAAGCCTCCACTCCTGCGGCTTCTGCTACTGCTTTTTGTAGTTGGTCTACGATGCTCATAGGTGCACTCTATATGAAAAAAGTGGTAATTGGAAATTTCTTTATGCCTTGACTATTTACATAAAAGATAGCATACTACATATAGTTCGTTAACTCTCGAAAAGGAGGCATCTCATGGCCAAACGCGAGCTGAGTAAACAAGAAGCAAGAAACCTTGCTCTTTTCCTCGCAAAAACATTTGTGCCAACTCTTTACTGCTTAATGGATCGAGAGCCAAATGTGCACGGGAAACTATTTCTTATGGAGTGCGCAACTGCTGCAAACAACGATGCCAAAAGAATTTGGCACGAAGCAGCTTAACTGCCCTTATTGGGCGAAATGAAAGCCAGGCTTTTGTTTCGTACAAAAGGGTGGTTTTCTTTTTATATGAAAGTTTCTGGAATAGGAAACTTTTCGCAAAGGTCTTTTATCTTTTCTCGCACCTCCCCTGCCTTGCTTGTATCTTTCAGTACTTCAATCATCCACTGTGCTACTAGCTTAGACTCTGCTTCTTTAAACTTTCGAGTGGTTATTGCTGGTGTTCCAAAACGAATTCCAGATGGATCAAGTGGTGGCCGCGTATCATCAGCAATAGCATTTTTGTTAAGGGTTATACCTGCCTCATCAAGTGCCTTCTCTGCTTCGTCTCCTGTAAGACCGAATGAGGTAAACACATCAAGAAGTATGAGGTGGTTACTTGTTCCTCCCGTGAGCATGCGGGCACCCTCTTCTTTGAAGACTTCCTCCATTGCTTTTGCATTTTTGATTACCTGCTCTGCGTATTCTTTAAACTGTGGAGTTAGTGCTTCTCCAAAACAAACTGCCTTGGCTGCAATCTGGTGCATGTGTGGCCCTCCTTGAAATCCTGGGAACATCGCCTTGTCTACCTTCTTTGCAATATCTCCTTTCTCTCGAATAAGGATCATTCCTCCTCGGGGTCCACGGAGCGTTTTGTGTGTTGTTGTAGTCATCACATCAAATCCATGATCAAAAGGGTTCTCGTGTGCTCCTCCTGCAATGAGTCCTGCGATGTGCGCTACGTCCGCTACTGTGTATGCGCCTACCTCATCTGCAATTGCTTTAAACTTTGCCCAATCAAGTTCGCGTGGGTATGCAGAGAATCCTGCAAGTATAATCTTTGGCTTTTCTTTTAGAGCCACTTCTCGCAGTGCCTCATAATCAATCTCCCCTGTTTCAATATCCTTCATTTTGTATCGTACAAAATTAAAGATCTTTGAAATTGCTGTTACTGGGTGCCCGTGTGTTAGATGCCCTCCGTGTGAGAGGTCCATACCAAGCACTGTGTCCCCTGGCTCAAGGAGTGCGAAGTACAATCCTATGTTTGCATTAGCCCCACCGAGAGGTTGTACGTTTGCGTGTTCACATTTAAATAGCTTCTTTGCTCGCTCAATAGCCAAAAGCTCTACTTTGTCTGTAAATTCTTGGCCACCATAGTATCGCTTTCCTGGATACCCTTCTGAGTACTTGTTGGTTAGGACTGAAGACATGGTTTCTCGTACTGCAGCTGATACGTAATTCTCAGATGGAATAAGCTCAAGTCCTTCATCTTGCCTCTCCTTCTCTCCTTCTAGAATCTCGAATACTTCTTTGTCCTGTTTTTTTAGATATTCCATGTTATTTGCATTTACATGATTTTAAATCTGCCTTATACAAAACAGCATCGGTATCTTTTAAAAACTTTCCATCAACAAGTTTTCCTGTTCGTGAGTTAATTTCTTTACAAACTTCCTCCATTACTTTTGATGGATCGTATCCTTGTTTTTTAAGTGAACCAACAGCAAAAACAATTATGTCCGCCCAAGCATCTGCAATTTCCTCCTCTGGTGCTTCTACATCACCAATGATTTCTTTTGCATATTTCCCCGCACGCTCTCGTGCCGTTACGCTGTCGTATTTTCCCGTGCTTTCAAGGAGCTCTTCGATAATAAAAGAAGCTTCTTTCTCATGATTAAAACCATTGGCAATTAATCCTCTGTCTTCATTCCATTTCACAATGTTTTCAAATGCATTCATATCGGTATTTTCTTATCCTTTGCTGATCAAAACTACTTATTTGCCTCAATGATACCATGAGCATATTGATGGTATTTGTGCTACATTCTGCAAAGAAACGTACATAGAAAAAAGGAGAGTACCATGGAAGGACTATCAGCATTACAACACGTTGAAAAGACAATGGAGAACGGTGGGACCGTTCTCGTTCTTGATACTGGCGCAGTTGTAGGGCCTCCCGCGCAAGCCATGCTTGCGGCACTTCATTCACGAAGTATTGGAGGAATCAAAAGCCACCTTGAGGTCTTGAACAAAAGAGGCCCCGCAGGATTTATGAAGACCTACTTTGTCGAATATGGACACAAGTCCATCGGCGACCTGGGAAGTCTGACTATCTTCATTGAGGGTGTCTCTATGCTTGCTGCAAAAGCCATTCAGGACTCACGTCTTTATAATGGGCAGGAAGCATCTACTCGATACATCGACTTCAGCCAGCAACCTTTCATTGACCCAGTGAATATGAAAGCGACGCAAACACTGCTCGAAAAGCAGCGGACCTTCTACCTTGAAGGTCTTGAGGTTTTGAAACCATTCCTTGCGGAAAAGTTTCCTCTTACAGTGGAAGGCAAAGAGCGTGCGCACCAAAAAGCGCTTGAGGCTCGAGCCTTTGACATCATGCGGGCATTTTTGCCGGCTGGTGCCTCAACAAATCTCGCATGGCATGGTCCAATTCGAGTTTTGGGAGACCGTCTTCCAGAGCTTCGGAACCATCCTCTTGAGGAAGTTCGAAGCATTGCGAAAACGCTTCATGAAGCTTTGTACGCAGCTTTTCCAGAATCCTTTCCGGAGCCTGGAAAAATCTATGAAGACACTGAAGCGTACGTTGGAAGCTACATGCGGGACTCGTATTACTACGACAATCCTGGGCTTCCTACATTCAAGGCTCCTGTGTGTGGTATTGATATTGAAAATATTCCTCCTGAAGTACGGAAGATTCTTTCAACTCGACCCAACGGAAAAACTGAATTACCGAAATGGCTTGAAGAACTTGGGCAAATTCAATATGAATTTCTCTTGGACTTTGGTTCATTCCGCGACGTACAACGACACCGTGCTGTTATCCAACGAATGCCCCTTCTTACAACTGGGCATGGATTTGAGCCATGGTACTTCGATCAGATGCCGGAAGAACTCGCAGAGCAAGCGAGAGCGTATCTGAAGAAACTGGAAGGATCCCTTGAGGATCTGGCAGTCTCTCCTGAAGTGCTTCAGTACTTCATTCCTATGGGCTACCGCTGTGCAAACCGCATAACTGGTGGTTTGCCAGCACTTGTCTATCTGGTTGAGTTACGTGCTCAAACGACAGTTCACTCAACGCTCCGCATTCGTGCGCAGCAAATGGGTGAATACCTTGGTCTTACTTTTGGTGAGACGCTCGCATTGTTCTACGACAATTCCGAAGATCAATTCGACATTCGCCGAGGCGAACAAGATATTATCGTCAAAGAGCAGTGACTCTTACCCTGTAGCCGCACACATTGTGCGGCTACTTTTTTATAACCTTGAGCGCAGTATCAAAAATTTCTTCGTGAATGTCTTCTATTGCGCGAAGTTTGTTTCGCTTTACACAAGAAATTTTGTGCCAAGCATTTAGTTTTTTAATAATTGCGAGTGCGCTTTTCTTAGAATTTTCCTGATACGCGAGACTTTCTTCTGTTGCATCCTTTTTCCCTTTTGCATAACCCTTCCCTACTTTTGTCTCTTTCAGTAGTTCTGCTGCAACCTTCACAGGCATGTCTAAATATATAATTGCATCTGGGCGAGGAATCTTAAAAACTGAGTGCTCCATCTCATCAAGCCGTGCAAGAAACTCTTTTAGTTTTTTTGTGTCAGCAATCTTCCCACCTTGATGTATTTGATTTGCACTCACGTACCTATCGAGTACCACTGTGTATCCTTTCTTTATCCAACTCTCTATTTTTCCCTTTGATTCAAAACGATCAGCAGCATAGAGTGTTGACGCAATAAGTGGGTCAGTATTTAAAAAGTCTCCATGATCTCCAACAAGACACTCCCCTATTAATTTCCCAAAGAAATTATTCTCGTATTGAGGAAAATCTAATGTACGCACCGGAATCTTCTCTTTCTTTAAACTCTTTATCAGCAAAGCTGTTTGCGTTGCCTTTCCTGAACCATCCCCTCCATCCAAAACAATCAGTTTTCCTCTTTTCATATTGGACCAGTATAACAAAAGACCTGAGAGAGTTAACTCTCAGGTCTTTTTTTTCCTATACCCCAAAAATGTTTTGCGGCACTGCCCCAGAACACCCGGAGATTATTCTTTGATACCCAATAAAGGATTGGGTCCCAGCTTGCAACGTACCCGCATTTATCCGCATGGATAAAGTCTGTAATATCAGCAACATTGTAATGGTGCATGAAAAACATACGGACGGTAGCAAGTGAGTCATCCCCTGGTGCAAGCTGACGCTTCTTGTCATCAACAAACAAATCGTATTCCTTGAGCAAGAGAGTCTTATCCTTTGCATCAAAAATGATTGGAACATTGAGACCCTGCTTCTTACACCAAGCTTTAACGACTTGTTGTGAAATGCCTGGTCCACGAGATGTAACGATTGTCACATCATGTCCATCTTCGACAAGTTTGTTGATTGCAGCAACTGCACCTGGTATTTCGGGAATATTTTCTGCGTACCCAGGATGCTCGTAGAGGACGACTTTCATTTCCTCATACTGTTCCTTTGAGACAGAGAGCAAAGTGCCATCTTCTCTCGCGGATTTATCTTCCAAAACCCAATCTTTGGTGAAGGTAAATATCGGAGCGCGCCCCGAAACCACATCTTCAAACATTCTGCGGTACTCAGGCGAGAATGGAGTAATTCCATCGTTGCCTGAGAATGGCCCCATAAGAGGCGCACCATTCTCGAAAGTGCCATGCATTTCCATAAGCACGAGACGTCGTGCTTCATTTACGTCTGCGATAACGCCAGACCAGTCCAGTCCAATTTTCATTGGCAATCTCCTTTTCTTCTAAGAATGAAGGTACAGTATCCATAACAAAAAACAAGCCTTTCGGCTTGTTTTTTACTTTCCTCTTTAAAAGATTGTTACTCAGTATCTACTCCCATTGAGCGAGCAGTTCCTGCAATAACTTTCTTAGCCTGCTCAAGATCCTTTGCGTTCAGGTCTTCCATCTTCTCTGTTGCGATAGATCCAAGTTGATCTTGTGTGAGCTTTCCTACCTTAGAAAGGTTTGGCTTTCCTGATCCTTTGCTCAATCCAAGCGCTTTAAGAATAAGACGTGAAGCTGGTGGCTTCTTAAGTGTGAATGTAAATGATCGATCATCATATACAAAAAGGTCTACAGGAATGATGTCTCCCATCATCTCTTTTGTCTGATCATTGAACTGATTAACAAACTCACCGATATTAATACCTGCGGGTCCAAGAACAGTTCCAATAGGAGGCGCTGGTGTTGCCTTCCCTGCGGGAATCTGGAGTTTAATTTTCTTTACTATTTCTGCCATATGCGAGCTTATACTACTTATATTTTCTTAACCTGCAAGAAGTCGAGCTCCACAGGTGTCTCCCGTCCAAACATAGACACGAGAACCTTTACCTTTCCTCGCTCCTCATCTACCTCTCCAATCTTTCCTTCTAGCTCCTTAAATGGTCCATCTGTGATGGTAACAGCGTCATCAACCTGGAGGTCGATCTTGTGTTTTACCACCTCAGTGTTCATACGATTCATAAGCGTATCAACTTCTTCCTGACTCATAGGTACAGGATGAATTCCTGACCCAACGAATCCTGTTACGCGTGGAGTATTTCGTACCACGTACCATGAGTCGTCATTTACGATCATTTTTACAAGAATGTACCCTGGGTATACGCGCTCCTCTTCTGTTACGCGCTTCCCTGCCTTAACCTTGATCTTCTTTTCAGTTGGAACAACAACCTCAAAGATTTTTGTTTCCATTCCAAGAGATTCGATTCGCTGCCGAAGATTTCGAGCAACAGCATTCTCATATCCTGAGTAGGTATGGATTGCGTACCAATGTGGGTCCTCTGTTATTTCTTGCTTTGACATATTTAGAAGATAAATTTCTCTGCAACACTAGTAAATACAAAGTCGAATGCTCCTAGAAGCACTGCAACGAAAAGTGAAATACCAATAACAAGAAGCGAGTATGCAATAGCCTGCCTTCGTGTTGGCCACGACACATGCTGCATCTCTCCTCGTACGTCTTTTAGATAATTGAAGAATGATTTCATGGTTTTAAAAAAAGCCCCTGGGGCTTTACTTAGCGAGAGTATAGCACTTATATGGTGCTCGTCAATAGAGAAAGGGCGCCTCAAAAGAGACGCCCTTTATGTTTTCACCGATTATCGACTCAAGCTGCTTCCAGCTCACGATAGCGTGTTACCGGCTTTTCACCAGGTGCCAGGCGCAGGATAACCTGCTTCCCATCGTCCTTGATGACTTCAGCACCGGCGTCGATCAGAAGATCAATATCCGAAACATGTCGGATATCGTAACCGCCATTCCGAATACGGAGGCGGTGGCTGTTTCCGAAAAATGTCTGATTCGTTGCCAAGAATAATTCGATCTTGGCCCGGAGGGCTTTGTCCTGCTGCTCTTTTGCCGCTTCGGCCTCGAAGAGATCGAGTCCGGCGTGGAGCACCCAGCAAATAGCGCCTTTGGCTGTTGCTGTAGAACGAAACCGTTTGATTTCAGCCAATTTCTTGGCAGCACCGTCAATCTTGGAAAGGTCCAACATTGTATTTCTCCCGTTGTAAAAGAGAAAGAGGGCCTCATGCCCCCTATCTGCTTCTACTATACCATTTATATAGTGTTTGTCAATACTACCTTATTTCGTACGTAATGTTTACGCGGGCAGTAATCTCACTCTCTCCAACTGGAATTTCAGGTGTAATACTTCCCCCCTTTGCATATGAGCTATCAAAAGCAGCTTCATACATTGGATATCCGTATCGATCATTGTTCTCCCAGAAACCAACAACCCGTACAAGACTTACGCCAAGATCCTTTGCGAGAGTTCGAGCTTTTTCTTGTGCCTCTTCAATAGCCTCCTCTCGAGCCTCTGCCATGAGTTCATCTAGATCATCGATCTCGAAGTTTGGTCCATTGATATTTTGTACATTCATTTCTCCAAGACCTCCAAGAACTGTCCCAACCTCATCAAGGTCCCGAATTTTCACCGAAACACTCTGACTTACTTGGTATCCACTAAGTACCTGCTCTCCCCCACGACAAGGTACTCCTGGAAGACACGTTGTTTGGAAATAATCATACTGAGGATATACGTTGTATGAATTTGTCTTTACATCTTTATCAGCAATATCCTGATCATCAAGATATGCGAGCACTGAACTCACAAGTTCTGTTGTCTTTGCCTGTGCCGCAGCAACAGTCTCTTCCTCAAAAGAAACAGTGAATGAAATTGTTGCGATGTCAGGTACGGCAACTGCCTCCCCCACTCCCTCAACTGAAATAGTATTTGTTGCAGGTACTCCACTCCCTATAAATCGAAGTTCTGCCAAACTACTAAGTGTCTGTACTGCCAAAAAAGCAGCAAGGAGGAAAAGAACTGCACCTGCAGCGTTACTTTTCTCCCAGTCCATAAATCTCTTAAATATTTCGTGCATATACCGGCAGTATATCACTGCCATTTACTTTTGCATCTGGTGTAGGTATGGTGTTTTTAGAAGCAGCAAATAAGGGGAAGTTAATGTCTGACTTTGTACAAGAAAGACTCTTCCCCGAAGAAGAGTCTGACAATCAACTTGAACTGATACGCACAACCACCACTCTGGGCAATGGCCAAAAGATTGTTGACTACCGTTTCCAAAATATGGTTGATACACCAAATGGTCGGTCCTGCACATCTTCAGTGCCATTTACCGTGGAGGATTACGCGCGCCTGAAGGAGTATTTCACATGTCCGAAATAAACAGGGAGTTGGTTAAAGAAGTAAAATCCGCTAAGGCTCTACGCCTTGGCGGATTACTCTTTATATAAAGCTTCTGTTTTTGCTACCTCCTCACAAATACCATCAATACACTCTAGTTTCTTAACCTCTTCAGCATTTACCCATATGTGGTCATCAAAACACCCTTCCTCCAAAACCACATCCCCACTTTTGTATGAGACTGCGAGCTTTATAAGCACTACAGGAATACCATCCGGTCGAATAAATGTATTGCTGTTTATGAATTTAAAATCATCATTAAGCTCAACCCCTGCTTCTTCCATTGTTTCTCTCCTTAATAGAGCTTCTACTGAATCAAGATAGTCGAGCACCTCTCCATTTAAACGAGTTGGATTATCGAGATCAAAATCCTGCCACTCCATCTTTCCCCCAGGTGTTGCCCATCTTCCCGGGTGCACCTTTTCGGTTTCTGATCGTTTTAAAAGAAGACATCTCCCATCTTCTTTCCGATACACAAGTGCATTTGCAACAAAGTAAAAGAGTTTATCTTTCTTTGCTTTATCTAGGCTAATTTCTTTTGCTGGCATTATAGAGAAACACTACTTACAACATCTTCTACCGTTTGGAGATCTTCGAGATCGTTTATATCAAAGTCTTCCATCCAATTTTCAACAGCAATGTCTCGAAGTGAGACAAGTACGAGGAAGTCTTCGAGGAAAATTCCGTACGTTACTTCAACTGTTGCTTCAAATCGTTCATTTACAATTCGATACACATCTCTATCTCCTATTGTAACTATCTCAAAATCTTCAATTGATTTTGGATGTAAGTCAGATGGTGTAAGCGCAACCTTCTCTAAGAGAGTTTGTTCAGGATTTTCTGTTTTGAATGCATGGATAGTTATGTTGTTTGAAATGGTGCTTGGTTCTTTCGTGTAAAAACCAAGACGTCCCTCTACAATTGAAGACAATAGAGGAAGACTGTCCTTGAAGCCTTCAGGAGCGGTGTACGAAATTGGATCTGTGCTACATGCCTCAAACTCACAAAGTGGTCCTGTGCGCCCTACAGCACTTCCATCAGGACAAATACGCGCCTCAAGAGTACAAGCAATTGGTCCTTCTGGAGCATTTCTGTCTGTTAGAGCATTTTGATAGACGAAGCTACCAAGACCAAGAAGGATAACGAGGACTACACCGAGCATTAATTCTTTCATGGGTATCAGTATACCAATTTATAAGAATTATCTATCTACGTAATTAATTACGTAGATATTCTCTCTTATTAAATTAGCCTTTTTCTAGGGCGGCCAGAGAGAATTGAACTCTCGATGCCGGTACCACAAACCGGAGTTTTACCACTAAACTATGGTCGCCAGGTAACGCATTTATACCAGTTGTACTAAAAATAGTCGAGCTTTCTCGACTATTTTTAATTTATTCTATAAAAGGATTTGATTACCCTTCCTTCTTTTCTTCTGCTGCCTCCTCAGTTGGAACTTCCTCTGCTGCAGGAGCTTCCTCCTTTGTTTCCTCAACCGGGGCCTCTTCTACAACCTCTGCAGGAGTTTCCTCAGCCGCCTTCGCCTCCTCTGCTGCAGCATCAGCTTCTGCTTTTGCATTAATCTCTTCCTCTTCCTTCTTTCGAGTATCTGACTGCTCTTTCTCAGAAACAGTAGTTCGATCCATAATACGCATACGTCGTAGCTGTCGTCGCATTTCTCGAGCAACCTTCTCTCGGATGAAGTACAACTTAGATCGTCGCACCTTAGATCGCTTCACGATCTCGATTTTATCGATATTTGGAGAATATAGAGGGTAGATCTTCTCTACACCGATTCCTGAAAGAGTTGTTCGTACTGTAAAAGTAGCTCCTGCTTCAGCACCGTGCTTCACGGCGATAACAAGACCTTCGAAAAGCTGGATGCGAGTCTTTCCTCGCTCCTGGATTTTCTGGTGTACACGAACAGTGTCTCCTGGCTTCACGCCAAGCTCTTTTCGCTCATCTATATTTACTGGTGAAATTACCGTCTGCATGGCGCGGAGAATAGCATACTACTGCTCATTAAGGCAAGTCTTTAAAGGAAGTGAGGGCATTTTCGAAGTCTTCCGGAAACTCCGCCACAAAGGTCTTCTCCTCCCCTGACGGGAGCGTAAGAGTAAGACGTCTAGCGTGAAGAGCCATTCGTTTGAACCCTAAAGCGCACTCTCGCTTGGGCGCATAGAGCTTATCGCACACAATTGGGTAGTTTAAATACTTCATATGTACACGAAGTTGATGAGTTCTTCCTGTCTGAGGAAATAGCTTTACTATTGAAAATTCTCCATTATCTCTATACACCTCATAGTCAGTTACCGCATCTCGTACAACACCACGTGAGCCACGTTGTGCAGATCGCATTCTAAAGTTCTGTGCTGAGCGCCCAATAGGAAGATCGATAACACCCTTCTTTGTCTTTGGCACACCATACACAATAGAAGTATATTCTTTCTTTACTTCCCTCTCCTTAAAGAGCTCTTTGAGGTACTCATGTGACTTTTTTGTCTTCGCTAGTATTAAAACTCCGGATGTATCCTTATCCAATCGGTGCACTACTCCTGGGCGTGTAATTTCCTTTCCATTTTTTAGTGTCATTGGTTCCCCCACGTCTTTACTCTCCGGGTACTGCTCAAGCATCCAGTCACTAACTGTTTTGTCAGAAGAAAGCCCATCCGGATGAACCATCATCCCTGCGGGTTTTCCAATTACCACCACATCATTGTCTTCGTATATTGTTTCTATTTTCATACGCCGTGTCGTCGCTCTCTTGTATTGTACTCTGTTACGCACCCTATAAGTGTATCTTTACTGAAATCAGGCCAGAACGTATCTATAAAGAAGAACTCACTGTATGCTGCTTGCCACAAAAGAAAGTTTGAAAGCCGCTTCTCTCCTCCTGTTCGAATAATAATATCGGGGTCTGGAATACCAGCAGTGTCGAGTGCGCTACTTATTCCCTCCTCTGATACCTCTGCACCTTTTTGGATTGCTCGTACAATCTCGTCGCGCCCTCCATATGAGAGCGCGAGCGCCACCGTCCCCTCGTTATCTTTTGTTCGCTCCTCTATGTCTTTCATTTCTTTTTGAATTCCCTCATCAAAACGAGCAAGGTCTCCAACAAATGAAATCCGTGGCGCTTCTTCTAGTTTCTGTAGCTCTTCTTCAATTTTAGAAAGGCCGCTTTTAAGAAGTGCCATGAGTGCGGTAACTTCTTCTTTGCTTCTATTCCAATTCTCTGTTGAAAATGCATAAAAAACATAATGTTCGATACCGTACTCCTTCTTCAAAGACACATACTCTTTGAGAAGATCTGTGAGCGCTGTAAATCCTGCTTTATGCCCCCCTACAGAAGACACTCCTTTTGTACTCGCCCATCGGCGATTTCCGTCCATTATGATTCCAACTGAGAGCGGTTTAGTCATGTAGTATTTCGAAGTATTTAAATTCTCCGGTTACGCCATCCCACCACTTTACGTCTACATTCTCTACTTCTGCAAGTATTGGACCCTTCTTAAGGGCCTCTATGTACTCTAAAAGCCTCTCCTTGCGCCCTTCCGCCACAATCTCGACAGTATTGTCCTTGAGGTTCTTTACCCACCCTGTGAGCTTAAAACGGTTCGCTTTTCTACGTGCGAAGTCCCTGTACATTACAAGCTGTACGCGGCCAGAAACAATGATATGCGCCCGTTTTTCCATAAAAGCGAGTGTATCACTCTTGCAGAAAATTGAGTAATTGCGTATGCTCCTATCACAGGGCGATTAGCTCAGTTGGTAGAGCAGTTCATTTACACTGAAAAGGTCGGGGGTTCAAGTCCCTCATCGCCCACCAACAAGGAAAACCCCAAGACAACTATTGTCTTGGGGTTTTTCTTTATTCGTCCGCATACCAGGAAAGGTCTCCCTCAAGTTCTGGATACGATGCGCTAAAGATATAGGCATGATCACCTTCTCCAACGCGCTTCACGCTGTGCCAGATGCCGGGGCCAATGAAGTACGGTTTCGTACGTCGAAAGAGTAGTTCCCCAGATGACTGCTCTTTGAGCCAAAACATCTCAAACGAGAATAAATCACATTCCTCAGAATTTCTTCCAGGGATCAGAAGTGCGCTTGAGGTTTTGAGGTGTTTGTGCAGATCGATATGATCTCCTTCACCAAACTTGAGCATCTCAATAACAGGTGCTTCCTCGAGGTCTGCGAGCTCTGAGAAATCTTTGTAGAATTCCTCAGGAATATCTGCAGCCCAAAGCTTTGCTCTGCCGCTTGGACACTCCTCTCGGTCCCACGGAAGACCAGAACAAGTACATGCAGACATTTTTTGGTTTACATGTACGAGAAGGTTTCCCAAAACCCTCATGATGCGTGTTGGCTCAGTTTCCGTTGTGCCAGCCATACTTACCTCCCTTAAGGTTCTAACTTTCTACAACCTACCCCAAAACAGAAACAGACGCGAATATTCGCGTCTGTTTCTACACATGTGCTCCCACCAGGAATTGAACCCAGATCGAGAGGATAGAAGCCTCTTGTTTTATCCATTAAACTATGGGAGCTCCTATACCCTACGGCTAGTTTCGCGCTGGGTCAACAAATAGATATGGAGTATCAATAAATTCTCTTTTCTCTGTCTCTCGTATCTCAAAGATTGTTTCTATTCCCTCAAGACGTTCTGAAACCTCTTGTGTATCTCGAAGTGGCGGGTTTGCATCTACATTTTCTGAAAGTGGCTCTCCATCATATACGCGCACAAAGAAAATTGCGTTTGTTACTCCTGAAATAAGAAGCGCCACAACTGCAAGTATAAGGAGTATCCCCCAATCGCGATCTGCATCAATAGATCCTGCGTACCCTTTCTTGAGAGAGTTGATGATTGTGAGTATTTTCTTTGTTAGTGCTTTCGTATTCATATTATTGTTTTTGTACGCTATATGAAGCTGACGCAGTCCAGAGGCTTTCCGTCTCTCCATCTCGTAAAATGGTCTCTAATGTTCCATTTTTGATGGTTATAAATATTGGAAGCTTCTCAATTGCACCAAGTGTTTGCATTACCCTCTTGAAAGACCCCTCTACTGTTAGGTTCACATCAAAAACATCTAGCTCTGTATTTGCAGCAACAGAGAGAATATCAATCTCTACTTTTGTCTCCTCCTCAATGCCTTCAAGTATTTCCAAGAAATCTACTACGGTCTCCTCTGCCACAAGATATTCAAACACTGTATTCTCCTGAGAGTTAATAAGAGTAAGTGTGCGCTGTGCTCGATTGATGCGTTCTTCTTTATCAAATGAAGCTTCTATCTCTTCTGCTAATAGGAAACTCTCTTCCTGAAGCTTCCCCACTGCACTGAAGGTAATAAAGTAGGCTCCTCCTGCTATAAGCAGGACAATTACTGAAGTTGTGAAAATAATAAGTGTTCGCCGATTCATGATTCTAATATAATTGAGATGTTAAACGGCAGATCTTCTTCCTTTGAGAGATTCCCAATTGGGAAATCAACACCTGAAACCCCCTCTCTTTCCTCAAGGCGTTTTGCAAAACTTCGAAGTGCATCTCGATCAGTTGCGATACCTCGAACGCCAACCTGCACCTTTGGATCATTTGGAGTGTATGAAATCTGCGTAACTTTTATTCCTATACGAGACACCTCAAGCACCTCTTCTATTGCAGAAATGAAAAGCGGCTCATTGGGAAGAGTTTCTAGAAGTGCAATTTTTCCATTAAGTACCTTGAGCCTGTTTTCTACCTCGCCGCTTCCAGATGCCTCTAGTGTTTTTCCGAGAAATTCTTTCTCAACCTCTTGATTAAGCACACGTGCCTGCAGAAAAACATATGAAGGTACGAGCAAAATGCTGTGCACGATTACAAGAAAGGCCCCGATAAAGAATGCAATCGTAAGGAGGCGGAGAAGGTACATTCTCTTAAATGCTTTCTGTATATGGTCTGGAAGTAAATTAATCATTATCAAATTCTCGAAGTGCGAGACCCATCGCAACGCTATAGCTTAGTGATTGCTCAAACTCAATTGGAGGCACCACCTCACTAAAGGGCGCCAGGTTTACAAAAGGGTTTCCAGTACGAACAGGAACACCAACTGATGCCATGAGGTACTCAGGTAGTCCTCGGAGACTTCCATTTCCACCTGCGAGCATAATCATTTCAATTGGCTTCACCCCTTTTTCATTACGCGCTCGATCCTGCCAATACTCAAACCTTTTTGAAACTTCATCGCGAAGCCCTGAAAGAGTTGTGAGCACAGAAGAAAGGTATCCCACATTCCCCTCTTCTGGGATGATTCCTTTTTCTCTTTTAATAACTTTCGCCTCGTCTTCTGTTACACCATAGAATTTCTGCACGGCCATTGTGAGTGCATGCCCTCCAATATCAAGTGTCGTTGCAAAGAGTGGATGCTTCCCATCCTGGATAATCATGATCTTTGTTGTGGTCTTTCCAAAATCAACAATCATGCACGTTCCTTTATCTCCTTTTGAAAGAAGTGCTCGTGGAAGCGCGTGCATCTCACTTTCCATTGCTCGTGCTGTTATTCCACTTGCTGAGGCTGCGTCTGTGTACTCAGCAACAACCCGCCGTGCGTATGCAACACCCGCCATGTTTTGAACATCCTTTTCTCTTGAGAGTTTTCCTGCATCGAATGCCGCCTCATGAATTGGAAGTGGTACCTGCTCTGTAATGTTCTGTGCAACAGAAGCATGCAACACATCATCACTCTTTGAGTATGGAACCTGTGCTTGAAAGAGATACGACTTTTGCTCTGGGAGTGCAAAATTTGCAAAGTGCACACCGTGTGCTTTTTTTATTTTCTCAAGAACAGCCTGGATGGTGCTCCGCTCTACAAGATCTCCATCAACAATAGCCCCCTTCTTAAAGCGGTATGTTCCGAATGCCTCAATAACCACCCCAGAAACTGAGCGGTTAAGAACTACAAACTTCACCCCGCTCGTTGACATGTCGATACCAGCTGTTGGCATCTTTAGAAAACGTGGAGGCGGAAATAGCGCGCGAAATGTTCGCGATAATCCTTGTGCCATAGACGTAGTATACCGTCTGATCGAGCCTTTCCTTTTACTTTAAAGGACGAACTGTACAAAAAGTCCTCCTAGGAATATTGCGGCAATAATTGCAACTATGATTCCTGTTGTTCCCATAATGCGCATACCCTTCAACACAAGCGCGAGACCTCTCTGTCCTAGATGCGCTACTAAAAATGCAATTATTCCAAAACGAATGATTCGTGCGAGTACTACTCCAAACAAAAAGATTCCAAAATTGACTTTAAACACTCCCGAAGCAAGAAGAAATGGCACCCACGGTATTGGTGTTACTCCCACAAATAAAATTCCTATAAGAGCATTGAGGTTGAGAAGTTCTTGTACCTCAATAAACGCCGCTTGCCCTCCGACAAGTGCCAAAAGAGCGCTTCCGAACATATCAAAAAAGTATGCACCGAGTATGTATGTGATAACTGCACCAACTGCCGCAAAGAATGTTGCGAACAACGTATAGAAAATCCACTTACGCGGCTTTGCGAGAACAAGGGCTGCAATAACAATCTCTGGAGGGAAGAAAATAATGATTGAATCAAGGATTGCAAAGATAGCGAGTAGTACTCTTCCCAAAAAACTGTCGCCACATTGCTCAAACCACCTCCACCATCGAGGCATTTGCTCTAGTTGTGTTTCTTTAATTTCTGGTGTCATCCTATTTTTGTTCCTGGATCAACGTTTTCTGTTGGAGAAAGGAAAGCAGTCTCCCCTGCTACCAAAATCATACCGTTACTTTCAAACCCTTTAATTGTTCGCGGCTCAAGATTTGTTACAAATGGAAATTGTTTTCCAACAAGCTCCTCAGGAGTTTCAACTCTATTTCGAATTCCTGAAACAATTTGTCGGTCTTCTTCTTCTCCAAAATCAACAGTGAGCCTAAGTAGCCTATCAGTCTCTGGAACAAGCTCGGCACTTGTTACAGTACCAATACTAAACTCTAGTTTTGAAAAATCATCAATTGTTGCCATATCGTTCTAAGTAACTAGTTAAAATAATTGCTGCAGCTATTGCATCTGCCCGTTCTGACTCCTTTCCCGCCAGCTTCTGTGCATCACGCGCCTGCTTTGTTGTGTAGTACTCGGGCTCAAACGCAATATGTATTCCCGTACGCTCCTCAAGCTTTGCGGCGAACTCTTTTAGTTCAGCCTGTACCTTATTCTCAGTCCCATCAAGATCTTTTGAGTCACCAAATACAATTGCACCAATACCCTCTTCTTTTATAAAGGCGCTTATCTCATCTAAAAGTTTGGGTGTATTACTTAAAACCGTATGAGGGAAACCCATTTTCCCGTCATCGTCTGAGAGTGCAAGTCCCACACGTTTTGTTCCATAATCTATCCCTAGGTATCGCATAGATGAAGCATACCAGAGGAAAAATTCTATGCTATAGTCCCCGCATATGGATTACACAGGAATTTTAGAGTCAGCAATAGGAGGAGGAACAGGAGAATTTAGCATTTGGTATGCAATTGGAATCCTGGCATTAGTAGTATGGACAATGGTTTGGAAAGGGCTTGCCCTTTGGGGATCTGCAAAGAACGGACACAAAATTTGGTTCATTGCACTTCTTATTCTAAACACCGCAGGATTACTAGAAATTGTTTATTACTTCTTCTTCCGAAAAAGGGAGCAGAAGGGACAGCAGATTGTTGAGGAGAATTTCCCAGCAAAAGAAACTGAGGAAGAGCCAAAAGAAGCCCTTTAATAAAAAAGCGCCCATATGGGCGCTTTTTTATTTACTTCTTTAAAAGATCTCGTATTTCTTCGAGCAATATCGCTTCCTGTGTTGGCTCTGCTGCTTTTTTCTCTTCCTTCTTTTCCTCCTTTTTCTTTAAACGATTAATTTGCTTGATTACGATGAAGATCGCAAATGCGATAATAACGAAATCTAAAACTGTGTTGAAGAAGATTCCGTAATTTATAGTAATCGCTGCCGCTTCTTCTGTTGCCGCAACAAGGGTAAATGCAAAACTTGAAAAGTTTACTCCTCCCATAAGCACTCCTATTGGGGGCATGATGATGTCCGTTACAAGCGAACTCACAATCTTTCCAAAGGCAGTACCGATCACAACTCCGACTGCCAAGTCAATTACATTCCCTTTTACCGCGAACTCCTTAAATTCTTTTAACATATGCGGGTATTGTAACAAAAAACACCTTTACGGTGTTTTTTGTTTCCTGCGGAGAGGGTGGGATTCGAACCCACGGTCCCCTTTCGAGGACTTCAGTTTTCAAGACTGACGCATTCGACCACTCTGCCACCTCTCCCGGTCTTGGGCTGTAATGTACCACCAAAGTTACTTTTTTTCTAGATAGTGCTCTTACTTCTGTAATGGTGCTATAATTTTTGCAATGGAAGCTGGTCCACTATCCTGGAAAACAACAGAACGAAATATCAAAACAAGAAAACCTGATTGGTATTGGATTCTTGGTATTTTTGCAGCCGCACTTTCTATTGCCTCAATTCTCTTTGGGAACATTCTCTTTGCAATAGTTATCGTTACAGGAGCTGTTGCACTTGGGTTTGCTTCAACAGGAGCTACAAAAGAGTACGACATTTCTCTTACTGATCGCGGAATACAAATTGACACAACCCTCTTCCCTTACGAAAACGTTGTTTCGTTTTGTATTCTTGAATTTGAGAATGAACACCCCGTTCTCTCTCTTCGAACAAAGAGTGTGTTTGCTCCACAACTCTCAATTCCCCTTACAGATGTAGATCCGTATGAAATATATGAGGTTCTTGATTACTATGTGAACGAAGAACTTCATGAAGATGGAGTGTTTGAGAGACTGGTAGATTTTCTAGGATTTTAGTGTAATTTATTAATCACGCTCTCGTCGTTCAATGGATAGGACGCAACTTTGCGGAAGTTGTAATGTAAGTTCGATTCTTACCGAGAGCACAAGAGAAAAGCGCCCACATGGGCGCTTTTCTTATTTCTCCTCTTTTCGTCCAACTGCTCGTGCGAGCTGTGACTTTTTTCGTGAGGCGTTGTTCTTTTTGATAAGTCCTCGCTTTAAAGCTTTATCAATTGCTTTGTATGCTGTTGGAAGTTTTTCTGTTGCAGCTTTTAGATCTCCTTTTGCTACAAGGTCCTGAGTTCCTTTAATCTCAGACTTAAGAGTACGTCCTACTCGTACGTTAAAAACGCGCTTCCGTAGGGACGCTCTGTGGGCTTTCTTTGCTCCTTCTGTAATTGCCATATGTGACCGCGATAATATAGGAGAAACGCGCTAATTGCAAGTGCGTGATACGATATATCCATGATTAGAACGATTTCCGGAGTTGTGCAGACAGTTAAAGAAGAAAGCGTGGTTATTGGCGTATTTGGCTTAGGTCTTATTGTTCGTATGCCTAAAAGCGACCTTTTGAGTCTCACAGAGGGTACGGAAGTCACTCTCCACACATATTTGGCTCTTAGAGAAAATGCCGCTGATCTCTACGGCTTTATAAATGAAGAGACGCTTCATTTCTTTGAGCTTCTCCTGGGAGTATCTGGTGTTGGCCCCCGTTCAGCAATTAGTATTGCCGATCTTGCTCCAGTAGGAGTATTATCAGATGCTATTCGGGCACGAGACATTTCATACCTTACCCGCGTTGCGGGTGTTGGGAAGAAAATGGCTGAAAAAATTATCGTGGAACTTAAAGATAAGGTTGAGGGAGAGGGAGAAGCTCTCATTCGTGATGAAGATACTGAGATTCTCGACACACTTGTAGCACTTGGATATAAAGAGAGAGAGGCAAAGCAGGCGCTACACGCAATTCCAAATACGATTACCGACAAAGACGAACGCCTTAAGGCAGCACTAAAGAAACAATCATGATCTCAAAACTAAAATCATTTATACGGAGTCTCACTCCATCTTTCATACTCTCTATATATCACTATGGGCTTTCTTTCATAAGCGCCTTTCTTACTGGCTTCCCTGCCAAGAGCATGACTGTGGTACTCGTAACAGGAACAAAAGGAAAATCTACTGTTTCAGAACTTCTCTATACAATTTTAAAAGAAACAGATCATAAAACAGCACTTATTAGCACCATTAAGTTTGCACTTCCTGAGGAAACCATTCAAAACAAACTAAAGATGACGATGCCGGGGCGAGGTCAAATTCACAGGCTCTTAGCTCGAGCACGTAAGCAAGGTGCGACACATGCAGTAATTGAAGCTACGAGTGAAGGAGCAAAACTTTTCCGACACACCTTCCTCTTCCCTTCTGTTCTTGTTTTCACAAACTTACAAAAAGAACATATCGAATCTCATGGTTCTTTTGAAAATTATAAAAATGCAAAACTTTTGTACGCAAAAGAAATTCAAAAGAAAGGAGGAGCTATTGTTGCGAATACAGACGATCCTCACGCACAAGATTTTCTTGCACATGGAAAGGTGCAGATACCTTTCTCTGAAAAAGAACTCCTTGGTCTTCAAACAACGCCTAAAGGAGTTTCCTTTACATACAATGGCGAAGATATCTCACTTCCCTTGCCTGGAGTCTTTAATGCACTCAATGCACTTGCGGCACTCAAGGTTGCTGAGCTTCTGCAGATAAAGGCGGTGGATGCAGCAAAAGCCATCCAAAAAATTACACAAGTGCGTGGGCGCGTTGAATTTGTTGATGAGGGGCAAAACTTTGCTGCTATTGTCGACTACGCACACACTCCTGACTCTCTGAAGGCTCTGTATGGAGCTTTTGAGGGTCAAAGGAAGATTTGTATTCTTGGGAATACTGGAGGCGGTAGAGACACCTGGAAGCGCCCTCTTATGAGTCAAATTGCTGCAAGCAACTGTGATGAAGTGATCCTTACAAATGAAGATCCATACGATGAGAGTCCTGAGAAAATCATTGCTGAGATGAGCAAAGGAATGAATCCTGCTCCCATAGTAATCATGGATCGACGTGAAGCAATCGCACATGCACTTAAAGAAGCTCGTGAAGGAGATGTTGTTTTGGTCTCAGGAAAAGGGACTGATCCTTACATTATGGGAGCGCATGGAGCGAAAACTCCATGGGACGATGCGACTGTTGTGCGTGAAGAGCTTGCAAAGCTTGGTGGTTAAAACCTATAGTACATATATATGGCTGATGAAAGCAGTGGTGACGGAGGAGGATTCGGGGATGCCTTTTTTATAATTGGGATTATTATCCTTCTATTCTTTGTGTGGGTTGCTACTGGCGGACCAAACAAACCAATCGCTCAAGGTGGGTTTTCTATTACTTCTCCAAAACCAATCAGTTCAGGAGAGGCTCGAGGAAACGCAGCGCTTCTTAATTTCCGCGCACCAAGCGTTCTTCCTCGTGTTAGCACACGCACAAGTTCAAACTCAGGATCTAATACGAAAGTAGACACAGAAGCAGAAGAAAAAAAGAAACAGGTTGAAGCAGAAGAAGAAGCTCTTTCTTTAAGTCGTTCTACTTATAGAGGGGTTGTGTCTATTTCTAGAAGCACGAGCGGAGCAAAGAAAACTGACCCACGAGAAGAGTACCTTCGTATCTCTGTATCAAGTAGAGCAGATGAGGCGGTTAATGTTTCTGGGTGGAAACTTGTGTCTGAAGTTACAGGAAAAAATTCAGTTATTCCGTATGGTACCGAGCTCCCACTTTCTGGAATTATTATTGAACGCGAGGCGCTTATCTTAGACCCAGGAGACGATGCGTACCTTATTACCGGAAGATCCCCTATTGGTGCATCCTTCCGAGTAAACATGTGTATGGGTTATTTTGGGCAATACCAAACTTTTTCTCCAAGTTTACGAAACTCGTGTCCCAAACCTGAAGATGAGCTTGCTGACTTCTCAGGAATTGATTTAAATCGTGAATTTACTTGTGAGGATTTTGTGGAAGATATTCCAAGGTGTTCAATTGCCCCGAGTATTCCTCCCACTGTCTCTGCATCATGTAAGGGATTTGTAGAGACAAACATTAACTACAATGGATGTGTGCGGAACCACCAAAACGATGAAAAATTCTTTGATGATGAGTGGCGTATTTATCTTGGACGAAGTGGAGAGCTTTGGAAAAAAGAACGAGAGACTATTCGTATCTACGATAATGTTGGCAAACTCGTAGATCAGATCTCTTACTAGTTGATATTCTTGCCGCTTTGCGGTTATATACAGTGACTTCCGCCCATAGCTCAGTTGGTAGAGCAGCTCCCTTTTAAGGAGAAGGTCCTAGGTTCGAGCCCTAGTGGGCGGACAAGAGAAAAAGACCCAGCAAAATTTGCTGGGTCTTTTGTTTTTCACCACAATAACTGAATAAGTGGTTGCACAGATACTCTGGCATCATGTTTGAGGAATGTTATGACAACAAAAGTGATGGCAGCAATTGCTGCAAGTATAAATCCATTTGCTATCAAGGTCACTAACACAAAAATCGCAAGCACAATACGAATCATGATGTCACCCCTTTCTAAAAAGAAGGTATCACGTTAAATCTTTAAAAGAAATAGCTCCAGCCCCTCTTCAAAATCCACCTCTCCCCTCCTTGCCGCATGATAGAAATCAATAAACCTTCTTGATTGCCTTGCTGCATTTTTATCTTTTGGAATATTCCGCCGTAACTTTGAATGAATGAATCCCGCAAGCATCTCTGGCTCTCCTCCAGTTCTTCTTTCTTTTTGGTATTCCTTCCACAAAGAGAGTCCGTCGCCCCTATCAATTGCATTCCAGATAGCAAAGTTCGGCTTACTGTCTTTTGCTGGAAGATCATATGAGAAAACTTTTGTAGCATTTGCCTCAATTTCTTTTTTAGCTTTTGCCAGAAGCTTTCCTTCTATTAGAGCAAATACATTATCCGACTCTGCAAGACTTTTAATATTTTTTATAAGAAACTCTTCGTTTTTTGTACAAAGCCCATCAAGAGATATAAGCATTCGCTTTGCAAAAAGAGATTGTCCTCCAAGGTTTTCTAAAATGAGCCCTTCGTCAAAAAGATCTTCTGTTATGCGCAGGTATGTAAGACTTGGATCTTTTGCACGCCCTGCTTCAATCCAGGCATGTGCTTTTGCCTGCACCTTATTAGTGTCTGTTCCTATAAATGCGTAGATCATATCTTTGTAGTCTCTCCCCAATTATCTCCTACTGCCCCATCTACTTTAAGCGGTACATCATTCGTTTCAGATACAGGTACTGCATTTTCCATAATCTCTTTAATCTGTGGAGCAATACTTGGATCTTTCATTTCATATACCAATTCATCGTGTACTTGAAGCACAAGATGAGCATCGTGCCCTTCCTTCTTTAGGAATTCATCTACTTTCACCATGGCAATTTTAATTATGTCAGACTGTGTTCCTTGTATAGGAGCGTTGAGTGCCATGCGCTCTGATTGTGCCCTAACAAACGGAAGAGATGAGCTCATGCCTTCAAAGTGCCTTCTTCTTCCAAACATGGTTTCGGTATATCCAAACTTTCGTGCATTTCCTTTTGTCTGCTCAAGGTACTCAGAAAGTTTGCTGTACTTACTGAAGTATTCATTTAAATATGTCTGCGCCTCTGCCTGTGTTGAATCAATTGCTTTCTTAAGAGCATTTACTCCCATCCCGTATAGAATTCCAAAGTTAATTGCTTTGGCACGTCGCCTCATCTCCTTATCTACCTCCTCTGCTGGTACCCCAAACACTTCAGCTGCTACAGCAGTGTGTACGTCCTGCCCGTCTTTAAAGACTTGCATGAGTTTCTCATCACCAGATAAGAAAGCTGCGATACGAAGTTCAATTTGTGAGTAATCAAAAACTCCAAGCGTGTATCCTTTCTCTGCTACGAATGCATTTCGAATCACCTTCCCCTTATCACTTTTGATAGGGATGTTTTGAAGGTTTGGATTAATAGATGCCATTCGTCCTGTTGTTGTTCCTGCCTGAACAAAATCAGCGTGCAGACGATCTTTCTTATCAAGCACGGTAGTTAGTGTGTCGATATATGTTGAGAGAAGTTTCTGAAGCTCTCGATATTCCAAAATTAAAGGAATGATCTCATGATCCTCCATCATTTTTTGAAGTTCACTCTCTTTTGTTGAGCGTTGTCCTGTTGCTGTTTTCTTTTGGTTCTTTGGTTTAAGTTCTAATTTCTCATAGAGAATAGTACCGAGTTGCCTTGGGGAGTTAACGTTAAATTCTTCACCTGCGAGTGTATAAATTTTTGCTCTAAGTGCTTCTAATTCTTTGTGGTAACTTTTTGAAAGTTTATCCAAACTTTTCACATCAAGTTTTACTCCCCTATCTTCCATTTGGTACACCACAGGAAGAAGCGGTAGCTCAATCTCATCATAAAGTTTTTGTAGTTTTGGAATTTTTTTAAGATCTGCCTTGAGAATCTTTTCTGCTTCTTTAAAGTTTCGAGTTTTTGTATACCCGTATATATCCTCAAGGTTTGGGTTACTTGTATCTGAGTGCAAAAGCCATAGCATTATTCCTACACGCTCTACCTCCTTCTCGTCTACCTCTTCTTCTACAACCTCTTCTTCTTTTTCAGCTTCAATTCCTGCTAGTTTTTGTACTCGGTCTCGAAGTGTTCTAAACCCTAACTCTTCAAAAGCTTCCATTAAGGTTTCCGCGTGAGCACTCACACTCCACTCATTCTTTGGCACTTCAAAATCTACTGGTGCATCCTGATGGATAACAGCAAGTTCTTTTGAAAAGATGGCTTGGTCTTTGTGCTCTTTAAGAAGATTTATGATTCGAGGCTTTATTCCTTTCTCAATAAATTGTTCTTCGTCTTTTTTAAGTGCCTTATATACATCCTCGAGTGAACCGAATGCTTTTATTAGATTTGTTGCAGTTTTGTCTCCCACTCCTGGAATACCAGGAATATTGTCTGAAGGATCTCCTCTAAACCCTTTATAGTCTGGTATTAAATCTGAATGAAACTCAAAACGATCCTGAACTGCTTCTTCATCGTATAAAACAGTATCAAGAAGCCCTTTGCGCATAGTGTAGACACTTACTCTTCCCTCCTCTACAAGCTGCAGTGTATCCATATCACCTGAGACGATAACAATCTCAAGGTTTTTGTTCTTCTTTGTCTTCTTAACAACTGTTCCGATTACATCATCGGCCTCATACCCTTCTGCGTCATATAGAGGAATACCAAATGCTTCAAACACCTCAGGCATTCTGTTTAGCTGCTGCCCAAGCTCATCATCCATTTTCTTTCGTGTTCCTTTGTATTCTTTAAAGGCAATGTGTCGATGTGTTGGCTTTGGAAGATCGTTTGCCGCTACTACGAAATCAGGATTTAGATCTTTAATTGTTTTAAGAAGAATTGTTGAAAGACCATAGAGTGCTCCTGTTGGTTCTCCATTATCTGAAACAAAGTCAGGCAATGCATGATACGCCCGATGTATCAGTGCGTGAGAGTCAATTACAATTAATCGTTTAGTTGCCATAGGTTATATTTCTACTCTCACCATCTAGTGTTATCTCCACGGCACTCCTCCACTCAGGAAGTGATTTCTCTACTCTCTCCGGCCATTCAAGCACAACGAGATTGTTTGAGTCTTTCATAAGCTCTTCAAACCCAATTGTTGAGAGGTCCTCTCCTTCTTCTAATCTGTACGCATCGATATGAATAAGTTTTTCATACTTCTGATCTTTCAGTTTGTATTCTTTTGCCAAAACAAATGTTGGGGATGTGATGTGTTCTTCTATACGTAAAACTTTTGCCAATTCTTTTGTGAATGCAGTTTTTCCTGCACCAAGATCTCCTTTGAGAGTTAGGAGTGTTGCATGATTCTCATCTTTTTGAAGAGAAGAATAGACCTCTTCTGCTATAGCGTGCAGTTCTTCAAGTGTCTTTATATTCCATTGCATTAATGACTATTGTACCAAATAAGAAAAACCGCGCCTTGCCTAAGCAAAACGCGGTTTCTTATCATTGGTAGCGTCCACGAGTGAATCGCTGACCACGGCACGAACTGTGCCGTTCGAAGCGAGTGTTGCAGGTCCAACGGTCTTCGTGAAGAAGAACATCGAATTCCTCTGAAACACATGCTCCGCGGCGGCGAGGATCGCAACGAGGAATGGTTATGGTGAACCAATCTTCATCGCCTTCCATACGCACCCATACGAGATGGGTTGGTGCACTCATATACCGAAGTGATGCTGAGTGCATTGCGCCTGGTTGTCCGAGCACTGTGCAGTGGCGGCCATTTTCGCTGAGACTGTTCGGGGTATACCCTTCAGTTTCTGTTGTGCACACTTCAAAAGGAAGAGTGCTGCGAAGCTGGATGTTTCCAGTGTCCCCAAACCCAAAATAGGTTCGGGAGTCACCAGATCCAGACTCTGCTGTGGTTGCACACCCCGCAAGGAGCGTGGCAATGATAAGTAAAGGTACGAGATGACGCATGTCACCCTCCTGTTGTTACGTTAAATACTGTGTATATTATATAATATTAGAGAAGTATTGTCAATATACCCTTTCTGTCTACGTAGTTAATTGCGTAATTAACTACGTAGACACAAAGAATCACCATCCCTGGTATTATGTGCCTATGCCGGAGTTTTTCGATGGAGACAAAACACTAGAAGCAACACGCCGAAATGAAGCTGAGGATATCTCAGAGATTTTGGCGAATCGTTACAACATCGGATACATAAATCTAAACACCTTCCCTATTAATCCCGAGGCACTTCGCTTGAGTACCGAGGAAGATGCACGAGCAACACGTATTATTCCCTTCCAAAAAGAAGGAAAGATTGTGAGTATTGCTTTTGATAAGGCAACAAACCACCACATTGATGTGCTTGCTCAAGAACTTTCCCAAAAAGGCTTCTCTGTTGAGAAATTTCTTGTTTCTTCGTATAGCATTGAAAAAGCACTTACACGGTATGCAGACCTTGATGCTGTTTCTACCAGTACTCCTGGATCATTTGCCATATCTGAGGAGCGTCTTGCAGAAGAATTGTCGCAACTAACTTCTGTTGCAGACATTACAAAAAAAGTTGAATCTCTTGTTTCAATGGATAAGGCACGACGTGCCACCCGTCTTCTTGAAATTCTTTTTGCAGGTGGAGCTTCAGTTGGAATATCAGACATTCACCTTGAACCAGGCGAGGAGGCGGCCCGAATTCGATTCCGCGTAACAGGAATGCTTAAAGACGTCTCTCGCATTGATCTTCCTACATACAGCCTCCTTCTTTCACGTATTAAATTGCTTGGTGCAATGAAGCTAAATGTACACACTCGCCCACAAGACGGACGTTTCAGTATTAAGGTTGGAGAAAGTGATGTTGAGGTACGAGCGTCATCTATTCCTGGGGCATTTGGAGAATCCATCGTGCTTCGTCTTCTTAATTCTGAGCAAGGCCGCATATCCATTGAGTCTCTGGGTATCCCCGAGAACATTCTTACTCGTATTGAAAAAGAAATCAGAAAGCCAAATGGAATGCTCCTAACTACAGGACCAACAGGGTCTGGAAAAACAACAGCTCTCTATGCTTTTTTACAGAAAATTTATTCTCCCGATATTAAAATCATAACTATTGAAGATCCTGTTGAGTACAAGTTGCCAGGAATTGTACAGACACAAGTAGATGGCGAGAAATATACCTTTGCTGGAGGACTTAGGTCTTCCCTTCGGCAAGATCCCGACATTATTATGGTTGGAGAGATTAGAGATTCTGAGGTAGCAGAGACTGCAGTTCGCGCATCTCTAACCGGACACTTTGTGCTTTCAACACTTCACACTAACTCGGCAGCAGGAACCTTCCCCCGTCTTGCAAATCTTGGTGTAGATCCAAAAAGCTTTGGGTCTGCAATTAATGTTGCTATGGGGCAGCGACTAGTACGTGTTCTTGATCCTACAAAAACAAAAGACTCCGAGCTTGCGGGAGAAGAATTAGCGTTTGTTGAAAAACATTTGGCAACATTGCCAGAAACAATAGAAAAACCTGCTATTCCTGCGATGGTAAAGGTTCCTGCGACAGAAATACCAGGAGATGCCTTTACTAGCCGTGTTGGAATCTATGAAGCGATCTTTATGGATGACCAATTAGCTGATTTCCTTAAGGGAAGTCCTAGTGAAAATGAGATAAAAAAAGAAGTGTACCGTCAAGGTACACTTACTATGGCTCAAGATGGAGTATTGAAAGCCCTTTCAGGCATTACCACTATTAAAGAGGTAATGCGGGTGGTTGGAGAATAAAAAGAAAAAACGCACAGTCCCTAAGGCAATTAAGATTCCTGAACCTAGGGGGACAGTCAGCATCAATACCGGAGTATTGGACCAACTGATCCTTGGGACGGACCCAAGCCGTCAAGCTTTGCCTTAGAGACTCTACGTTCTTTACTAAAAATCAAAAGAAAAAATGCGAGTTAATGAGCTCGCACTGGAAAGGATTCTATCATATAATATAAACATGTCAAGTACCCCCGACGAAAATAAGGATATACGAATTGATCTTGATTCAACACTCCGGCCAAATAACTGGAAGGAATACGTTGGCCAAGAGCATGCGAAAGAGAATTTGAAAATCTCTATTGAGGCTGCAAAGAGCAGGAACGAACTTCCTGAGCACCTTCTTTTCTATGGACCTCCTGGTGTTGGAAAAACAACGCTCGCTCATATCATTGGAAACGAGCTTGGAGCTCCTGTTCGGGTTACGTCAGGAGTTGCAGTAGAGCGTGCAGCTGATCTTGCCGCTATTTTAACCAATCTAGAACCGGGGGATGTTCTCTTTATTGATGAGATTCATCAACTTTCTAAAAAAGTGGAGGAACTCCTCTACCCTGCACTTGAAGCAGGACGTTTAGATATTATTTTAGGGAAAGGACCATCTGCTCGTACGGTGCAGCTAGATTTGCCCCCTTTTGCTTTAGTTGGAGCAACAACACGTATAGCACAAGTATCCTCTCCCCTACGCTCTCGCTTTGGAGGAGGAGTGCTTCAGCTCGATTTATATACTGACGAGGAAATTCAAACAATTATTTCCAGGTCTGCAAAACTTTTGAAGTTTGAGATTCCTGAGAACCTTCTGAAGATTCTTGCGGAGCGATCAAGGTCTACTCCACGAACTGCAAACTATCTCCTTAAGAGATTTAGGGACTATGTTTCAGTACAAGATAAAGCACCTGATGTGGAGTTACTTGAGAAAGCCTGCAAACTCTTTGGTATTGATGACATGGGACTTAACAAAGATGACAGAAGGTATCTTAAGGTGCTTATTGAGACATTCCGTGGAGGGCCGGTTGGGAGCAAGACACTAGCTACGGCTCTTGGAGAAGAAGTTACTACTCTTGAAGATCTATACGAGCCGTATCTTATTCGTCTTGGATTTGTTGAACGTACAACGAGAGGGCGCATTGCTACACAAAGAGCTTATCAGCACTTAGGAATATAAAATATGAATAAAAAGACAAAAGAAATGACTTTCGCAGTTGCCGCAGGATTAGCGTTTGGAGTAGGGCTTGGTATAGCACTCCAGAACATACTTCTTGGTGTTGCTTTTGGGCTTATTTTTGGATCGACAGTCTTTGCCACCAAAAAGAAAGAGGTTGAAGAGAAGTAGTTTCTTTTTTAAAAACAAATGCGTATAGTAAGGACACTATGTCAGGACACAATAAATGGTCAAAAATTAAGCACAAGAAAGCAATTACCGACGGAAAGCGGAGTAAAGTTTTTTCTAAGTACGCAAAACTAATCGCTGTTGCGAGCAAAGCAGCAGGTGGAGATGTAACAGATCCGGGTCTTAGAGCTGTTATTGAAAATGCGAAAGCAGAATCAATGCCAAAAGATAATATTGAGCGAGCGGTAGCAAAAGGAGCAGATAAAGACGCTGCTGACCTTGAGCCCATTACATACGAATTTTATGGACCAGGTGGACTGGCCTTTCTTGTTGAGACACTAACTGACAACCGAAACAGAACAGCACAAGAGATAAAACACCTTCTATCAAAGCGAGGCTTCGCGCTTGGCGAGCCTGGATCTGCCGCATGGGCATTTAAAAAAGAAGGAATGGAGTGGGTTCCAAACTCTCCAATGGATCTTTCAGAAAGTGATCACGAATCATTTGAAAATCTTATTGAAGACCTAGAGGAACAAGATGACGTACAAGATGTCTACAGCAACAGAGCCTAAAGTAATACTAGCGTGTGATCCTGGATATGATCGTCTGGGGGTTGCTGTTATTACAGGATCTGTTCATGAGAACTCTCTTCTCTTCTCTACTTGTCTTCAGACAGATAAAAAAGACAATCTTTCAAAAAGACTTGGTGAATTACACACTGAACTTCTTTCAATACTTAAAGAATACAAACCTCAAGCCATAGCAGTTGAGAAGCTTTTCTTCTCTACCAATAATAAAAAGAGTGCGCTTGCGGTAGCTGAATCCCGAGGAATGATCTTGGCTCTTGCGGGTATTCATAATATTCCTGTTATGGAGCACTCTCCTCAAGAAGTGAAGATGGCAGTGACAGGATACGGAAGTGCAACAAAAAAAGATGTTATTGATATGACAAAACGTCTTATCAAAGGAATTGATCCAAAAGCGCTCGATGATGAGTACGATGCGGTGGCACTAAGTATTTGTGCGCTTGCGTCACACAGGTAGTTGATATACCTTCAATTACAGGTTGATCCAGGAGGAAAAAGTGAACACTACAAATTCTTTTGAGTATCTGTCGACGAGTGAAGCTATCATTGCTGCACTCAACACAATTGATCGCGAGAATGACTTTCTCCCGATTTTGTACTTTATTGAACGCACCCCTGAACTTTCTCTTGTTTCTGAGGAAGAGCGTTCCAAAGTGTTGGATACATTTGATCTTGAGGTTCAGTCCTTTCTTTCGGAAGTTGATCCAGAAGAAAAAACCTTGGAGCAAGTGTCTTCCCTTTGCGAAAAAATTCGCAAAAAAGAATTTGGTATTTATACTGCCTGTGAAATTTTGCAGGAATGTGCCAAGAGGTTCAAAACTCCAGGACAAAAACGTGTCCTGATTGAACTGTGTAAAATTACCGGACCGGATAGAAATATCCACCACCGAAAAAGACTTATTGGTCAGCTTTCTTCTTCTTTGAAGGAAGCTGCATAGTGAGCATTTGGGCCACCTTTTTAGGTGGCCCTTACTATATCCACAGACTCCTTTTCACCCTATTGTTTATCTACAATTTTCTGATAAAACTGTAGGGCGCAAATGCGCCATTAGATCTAATTGTTTAAGTTTTATGAGCGATCATGAAATGAATGAGGAGGAGGTAATGGAGGGAGAGGACATGCCTATGAATCCTGAAATGGAAGATGAGGACATGGACGACGAAGACGAGGATTAAGTTTAAAAACACAACGACCACAATGGTCGTTGTGTTTTTATGTAGGACTCGCTAGTATTGATGAATGAAACGCAAAGGAATGTTGCGAACCCACCACAAAAGAATACTTGCCCTGTTTTTTGGAACTGGTTTTTTAATGACCGGTATTCTTATTCTTTGGGTAGGACTCCTCCCAACCCCTGACCTTAATGCATTTGAGGAGCGTAAGGTGGTGCAGTCTACAAAAATTTATGACCGCACTGGAGAGTTTCTTCTTTATGACTTAAGTCAGGATGTAAAACGAAGCCTTGTTCCTCTTTCTGATATTTCCCCCCTTGTTCAAAACGCCACAATTGCAATTGAGGACGATCGTTTTTATGAGCACTTTGGAGTACGTCCTATTTCTTTCATTCGAGCGGTGCTTGTAAACATTACAAAAGGGTCTTTTGCTCAGGGTGGATCAACAATTACTCAGCAAGTAGTTAAGAACTCAATCCTTACCAAGGATAAAAGTATTTCTCGAAAGCTTAAGGAGTGGATTATTGCAATTAAGCTCGAGCAGGTTTATTCAAAAGACCAAATTCTTTCTGTATATCTCAACGAGTCTCCGTATGGAGGAAACCTTTATGGAATCGAAGAAGCTTCATATGCCTTCTTTGGAAAAAGTTCAAATGATCTAACACTTGCAGAAGCTGCCTACACAGCATCCCTTCCTAAAGCCCCCACCTACTACTCACCCTATGGAAACAATAGGGATAAATTAGAAACACGAAAGAATGTTGTATTGCAACGAATGTTTGAAATTGGATTTATTACCGAGCAAGAGCATGCGGATGCAAAAGCTGAAGAAGTAAACTTCTTACCTCGAGGAGATCAGAGTATTAAGGCTCCTCACTTTGTATTTTATGTACAAGAAAAACTAGAAGAACTTTATGGACCTCGTGTATTAGAAGAAGGTGGCCTTACTGTTATTACATCTCTTGATTATGAACTTCAGATTAAAGGAGAAGAGATTGTAAATAGGTTTGCTCTCGCAAATGCAGAAAGGCACGATGCAGAAAATGCTGCACTTATTGCTATTGATCCTACAAATGGAGAAATCCTTACCATGGTTGGATCACGGGACTATTTCGATGAAGATATTGATGGAAACTTTAATATTGCATTAGCTGAGCGACAGCCCGGATCTACATTTAAACCCTTTGTCTATGCTCAGGCATTGCGTGAGGGATATACGAGAGACACTATTCTTTTTGACCTCCCAACTCAGTTCTCTGCAGCTTGTGATTCAGACAAGTTTGATAGTGAAGATGGGTGTTACTCACCTGGAAACTATGATGACCTTTTCCGAGGTCCAATGAAATTAATTGATGCTCTTGCTCAATCTGTAAACGTGCCGGCAGTTAAACTTCTATACCTTGTGGGTATTCAGGATGTAATTAATCTCTCATCACGAATGGGACTTACTACCCTTACTAATCCAGATCAATATGGACTTTCTCTTGTACTTGGAGGTGGAGAGGTTCGTCTTCTTGATATAACGAGTGCATACAGTGTGTTTGCAAATGGAGGTACTCGCAATGAGGCAATTTCAATATTAGAAATCAAAGACAAGGATAATACTGTTTTGTATCAATCTTCTCCTTCGCCACGGCGTGTTATTGAAGAAGATGCCGTAGAAGAACTTAACTACATGCTTTCAAATAATGAGGCTAGGACTCCTGCCTTTGGAACAAACTCTCCTCTTCACTTCCCTGGATATGACGTTGCAGCAAAAACCGGAACAACAAATGATTACCGAGACGCATGGATTATTGGATACACTCCAAACATAGCTGTTGGAGCTTGGGCTGGAAATAATGACAACCGACCAATGGATAAGAAGGTTGCTGGATTTATTATCGCTCCCCTATGGAATGAATTTATGCGCGAAGCACTTGTTACTCGTCCTCGAGTATTCTTTGGAGAAGTTCCTCCAATTCCTCAAGATATAAAACCTGTACTGCGTGGCGTATGGAGCCTTGATAATGTAAATGGAGTAAATGTTGGACACTCTATTCTTCATTATGTAGAAAAGAACAATCCTCGAGGGTTACAACCTCTTCTACCTGGAAATGATTCTCAATATACTCACTGGGAATTCTCTGTACAAAATTGGCTACTTGGGAATGTTAATTAATTTCTTTCGAAACAATTAAATGAATGTGAAAGTGTGCGGGTATGGACTTATTCTTAGACATTGCCTCAATAATATAACTGTATTCCGAATCTATATATTCTCTTTTAATTTCTCTTAACTCACTAATTTCATCTTCATTTAAGCTAACTTCATCAACATGTCTTTTAGGAACAAGCATGTCGTGTTTCTCTGCAATAAGATCATAAGGAAACTTATTTTTTACAATCCTCCAGTGCTTAAAATCTTTTATTGAAGGCACTACACACAAAGGACATCCCTCTAAACCTCCCTTATCTATAAATTTTCTATATACCGCCTGACCTTCTTTTGTCCTGAGAGTTTTTCCCATACTACCTGTTCATTGGCATTACAATATAAACAAACGAAGTATCCCCTACTCCTTGAATAAGAAGAGGTTTTCCAGGTCCTGCAAATGAGAACTGTGTACTATCTGAGTGAATAACTCCATACACATCAGAAACGTACCTGTGATTAAAGTTCATTGAAATATCATCTCCCTCAAGAGCAGCTTGTACTGTTTCAACTGTCTCTCCTGTATCCATATTTTGTGCCAAGAGTAAAAACTTCTTCTCAGCTGGAGACACATCAACCGAAACCTTTGAGAAACTGTCACTAAAAATGGCAACCGTCTTCATCGCATTGAGCACGTCTTGCGTAAGAAGTGTTGCATGTGTTGAATAACTTTTTGGAAGAATCTGTGTGTAGTCTGGGAAGTTTCCTGTAGTAAGTCGTGAGGTAACAAAACCTTTTCCTGTATCAAATGTAACGTGATGCTCATCTAAAGATACCGAAACAGTCTCTGCTCCATCTAGAATAGATAGAATATCTGGGACATTGCGAGCAGGAACCAAAATAGGATCAAATTCAGTACTCTTTTCAATAGGAACCTTCTTTTCAGCGAGTCTAAATGAATCAGTTGCTACACTCACCAACCCATCTTCCGTCCCTTTCAAATAAATAGAAGCTAGTTCGGGTCGAATCATCGATGGAGAGGCACAGAATGCCACGCTGTCGAAACTTTGACTCAGTTTAGAGGCAGGTACTGTGAAGGTGGTACCTGAAGCTTTAGGGAGGTCTGGGAAGTCCTCAGCAGAGACTGTTTTAATCTTTGTTGATCCAACCTTTGTCTTTGCGGTAACTATGTCTCCAGAAGCTTTTAATGATAAAACATCATCCCCTTTCAGTGTTCCTACGAAACTTGTAAGGATAGGTGCCGGTATTGCTACCACCCCTTCTTCGTTTACCTTTCCTGGTAGTACGTACTCAATACCAACTTCAAGATTTGTTGCTCTCACCATCACTTTATTATTCTCAGCAACTAAAACAACACAACCTAGTACAGGTAGTTGAGGATTTTTTTGTACAACGCGTGCTGCTCCTCTCACTGCGTGTTGTATATCCCTGTGTTTAATTTCTATATACATAAGTTACTGTTGTTATTAGTACTGTGGAGAGGTGGAAAAGTCTTTTATATCCCTCTGCTCCCTTCCCTTTTTGTGTGGACTACTGTTGATAGTGCTGTTGAGGAGAAAAATATTTATGGGGACAAGTTTTCACTTTTTAAAGTTGGTGTGGAAAAGGTTGTTTTTATGAAGAGGTTATCCTCGACTTTACACTTTCTTTTCCACAGGACTTTACCCACAGTATCCCCACCTATACCAACAGTCCCCTCACCTGATCTACCTCTTCCCCAAGTGCATTATCTGTGAGAAGTTCTCTCTTAATCTTCTCACATGAGTGAATTACTGTTGTGTGATCACGCCCTCCCAACTTACTTCCAATGGTTGGGTATGACACACTGAAATCTTCCCTGAGGATGTACATAATCACCTGTCGTGGACGTACAACCTCACGTCTACGAGTCTTCTCGTAGATAGATTCCTCATCGATACCGTAGAACTCAGCGATCTTGGATACTATATTCTTCACCGAGATAGATCGCTGAGGCTTGCTGATTGTTTTAAGGATGTGTTTTATGTCAGTTAGGTTTGGTACCTCCCCTTTTAGCTGTGCCTGACACACAATACTGTTAAGTATTCCCTCTAATTCTCGAATACTTCCCTTTGCAGTTGTTGCAATAAACTCAATAGTCTCTTCAGGAAGGACAATGCCGTGTTGTACTGCCTTCTTTCGGAGGATTGAGATACGAGAGTCAGTATCTGGCTCTCCAATATCTACAATCATTCCCATTGAGAAGCGTGTTTGAAGACGATCTGCAATTTCAGGGATGTGGTTAGGGTTTCGGTCTGATGAGAAGACAATTTGTTTGTTGTTGTCGTGTAGGTAGTTAAACAAATGGAAGAGTTCTTCCTGTGTCTTCTCCATTTTCGCAATAAATTGTATGTCGTCCATGATGAGAAGATCATACTGACGATATTTTTCTTTAAATCTGTTTGCTGTTCCATTTGCAACAGAGCTTTGGAACTCGTGCGCAAACTTCTCAGATGCTAGATAGAATACTTTTCGGTTCGGATAGAGTCTTTTGTATTCATTTCCAATAGACTGAATAAGGTGTGTCTTCCCTCTTCCTGTATCTCCATATATGAAGAGAGGGTTGTACGTTATACCTGGTCGCTTAACTGATGCTTGAGATGCAGCGTATGCAAGCTCATTAAAAGAACCCACAACAAACGAATCAAACGTATATCGTGGGTTTAGATTGTCGCTTTTATTAATGTAGTACTGCTCTAGAGGTAACTCCCCTGTTGCATTCTTTGTCTTGTATGAGCGATCAGCATGTCGCCTCTTTTCGTCTCGTACAATAATGTACTCAACATTGCGGAGGTCTTCGCTAATTCCCAAAACAATTTGGAGAATGAGTTTATGGAATTTCTTTATGTACCAGTCTTTGAAGAATTGAGACGGTACGCCGATGTAGACAACGTTGTCATCTATCCGTACAATACCGCTGTCCTTAAACCAAGTGTTGAAGTTTGCAGAGGAGATAGAGAGTTCAACTTGAGCCAGTATCTTTTCCCAAAGTTCACGCGTATCAATCTGTGTGTTCATAACTATGTATTATAAAGATATACGCAGAAGTTTAAAGGGCTAGAGAATAACGAGAGGAATTGCCATTTTAATAACAACCTGTTAGTATCCTGTGGATATATGCCAAAGCGAACCTATCAACCAAAGAAACGTAAGCGAGCGACAACGCACGGCTTTTTAGCACGTTCTGCGTCCCCTACTGGAAAGAATGTACTACTTGCCCGAAGAAGGAAGGGGCGAGCAAGCCTTTCAGTGTCTTCTAAGTAATGCTTACAAAGAACCAAAGACTCACACGGGATGAATTTTCTACCGTATTTGAGCATGGGAAACGCATCAATTCTGATGCGTTTACTCTTATATATGCACCATCAAAAGAAACACCAAAAGCGTCTGCTGTAGTCTCAAAGAAGATTGCAGGAGGTGTAATAACAAGGAATTTACTTAAAAGACGGCTCTACAACGTTATTAAATCCGAATTAAATCAGGACACCATTCTTCTTGCGAAGAAAGGAATGAAAGGAAAAAGCTTTGCAGAGCTTGTGGAAGAGTACAAAGGCCTGGTTGTTAATACTAAATAGGGTAAAATACGAGACATTATGATTTCAGATATATTTCACGCAGTAGCATACGATCCTATTTACAACCTTCTAGTATTTCTTGTGGATGTAATTCCAGGAGGAAGTGTTGGGTTGGCTGTTGTTCTCGCTACTATTGTAGTGAAAATTATTCTCTTCCCCCTTTCACTATCTGCTGTACGTACACAGATGGTAATGAAGGTGGCACAACCTAAGATAAAGGACATTCAGGAGCGTCTAAAGGACAAGAAAGAGGAGATGGCCAAAGAATTAATGGCTCTATATAAGGAATATAAGATCAATCCGTTCTCGTCTCTTCTACTTTTTATAATTCAAATCCCCATTATTATTGCCCTTTACCTCGTATTCCTTCGAGAGGCATTTCCAGAGATTAATGTAGATCTCCTCTACTCTTTTGTAGCAATCCCTGATGTTATCAGTCTTGATTTCCTTGGGTTTATTACCGTAACAGAACGAAGTATTGTGCTCGCACTTCTTGCAGGTATTACGCAGTTCTTCCAGATTCGTTTTGCTCTTCCGGCACCTGGGCCACGTAAAGAAAATGCGTCTATGAAAGACGATATGATTCGAAACCTACAGGTACAGATGCGATACATGATGCCAGTGCTTATTACGGTATTTGCATACATGATCTCAGCTGTTGTGGCTCTCTACTTCATTACAAGCAACCTGTTCGCAATTGGACAAGAGTTGTACATGCGTCAGACAGTAAAGAAGGAAAAGAAAGAAGAGGAAGGAGTTGTTGAGGCTGAGGTTAAAGAGGTTTAAGAAAGGATGGTATATAAAAAGCCCTCGTATGAAAACGAGGGCTTTTTATATTAACTTCTATTAAAGATCGAATCCCCAAAGGCTTCCATCTCGCCTATTTATGAAGGTTAGATATTCCTCGTCCTCATCTATAGAAAGTTGTACTCCATCAAACGGCCCAGCCTCATCAAAGAAAGCGATTGCGCGAGCTGTTCCTGTTTCTACATCAATACGCCAAAGTGAGTCAGTAAATGAAATGTATCCCTGGTACCAGCTCTCTGGGTAACTTGCGGGAGGAATGACCTCAGGAACCATACAGTAGAGTGTTGTTTCGTTTGTCCAAACACACTTCTCTGGAAGTGCGGCAAGTGGAAGCCCTTTCACTATGTTCTCTTCCCTATCGTAGAGAGATGTTGAAAAACTTCTGTCTGTTGATTCACTAAATATAGTAAATTCTCCAGTTGCGTTTGGAAGTGCAGTTAAACCTTTCCTTCCTCCAAGAATTCTTTTCTGAGATCCGTTTTCATAGAAATAAAGTGACCCGGCCAATGAGCTTACTGGCTTTGTAAGTACCGCAGTAAAGGATTCTGTGAATACAGGGATTGAAATACTTAGAAGATTACTTTCAAACGAAAGCTTTTCTCCCCTTCCCTCTGCATCTGATACATACCCGTCACTTCCTCGGTCTGTTGTAGATACGCTCAAGAGCGAGTCCTCAAAAGTTTGTGCAGAAAGAAGATCAATTGGAAGATATGATCCAGTTAGAGAACCACCCTTAAGTTCTCCTAGGTATGTTTCTACTTCCCCATCTCCATTTACGTATCGAAATACTAATTTATCGATGTCATTAAACCAGTGTACGTTTTGAATACCTGGGAATGTAGTGTTTGAAATTCTTTCTGCAGTGTTTTCTTCAGGGTCGTACGTAAATACGTGTCCCGTTTGCTTGTCTACATACTGTACGAGCGTAGAACGCACTGATTCTGTTGTGCTTCCGACAGTTACTTCTATTTCATTTGTTCGAACAATAGATCCTGCTACAGGAGCTTCGTGTATTTGTGTAAGGGTAGTTTTTGTTTTAACAGGAGTGTCGTCCACAAGAAAATCGTTTGTATCGTCCCGAGGAATACTGATAGGAGTACCATCAATATTAAATGATCCATTTGATATTGGGGCTACAGAAGTGTCTCGAAGGACAAAGAAGTACACTCCCCCAGCAAGAAGGACGAAGAGAAGAATTATTCCTAGAAATACTGATACTTTATTCATGGTTAGTTTGAACACCAAGGCAAATCTGCTAATGGGGCCCAGTTTGCTGCTGGAATTGCAGGAGTGTGAACTGTTCCGTCACAAGTTATCTCAATAGCCGCACCATCTCCCTGAAGAAGGCCGTCTTCAACCTCACACTCTGCAAGAGTCTCGAAATCTCTCGAACCACTTTCTTTGCAGGCGAGTGATGGAGTTGTAAGATTTTCTCCAAAGATATAACTAACAGTAAACTCCCCTAATTCTACTGGTTCAGGTGGAATTAGATCCTCATCAAATCCGCAGCAAGACCCTGAGCCGGTGGCATTCGCTGCAGCACAACATTGAGAATCAATTCTTCGCCAACCATCCCCAATAACCTCTTGGCAGCTTTGACTTAGGCCAAGCTCAACCTTACGAAAGTTTGAGTAGTCTTGGCAAAAACTAGGTGCTGTTTGAGTGTTGCCTCTTCCGTCATCAATAACCCCCCTCTCGTACTGCAGGCGGTCCAGCTTAAAATCAAGATTTAAGATGTCCTGGTTGATAACACCAAACACAAGCACTGGAGACAATAGAAGAATAAGTCCTAGTATTGCTCGTGTAATAGCTTCTCTTCCTTCGCTCTTGCTCCCCACTGCCTCACTCGTCATGTACTGGAAGCCTCCATACATAACAAGAAGTACAGCAAGGATGGCTCCTATTCCAACTCCATACTTGTAAATTAGATTAACAAAAGGTCCTATTCCCGCTTGGTTTCCTGCTTCAACACCAATACTTGTAAGAGGCTCAACAACGATAGCGTTCTGTGCCAAAACGTCTGCTCCGAAAAGAAGTGCGAGTGCGAGTAGTCCAAATGTGTAAAAAAGTGTTTTCATATTAGAAATTAAATAATCCTGAGTTTTCTATACCAAATGTAAATGAGGCTGAATCCCCTCCTTGAATTGTAACCTCTTGTGGGTGCTCAATTGATACACTCACTTGTGCTTTCCCTCTCCCGTTTCCTGCTTGGCGGAGTGTAATAGTTCCAAGGTCATCATTGGTGCTCTCTACGGTCTTTCCATTTAGCTTCCATGCGTATGAAATAGGGAGAGACTCTCGATACGTACCAGGCACATAGAATGGTTCTGCATTTATTGTTACCTCCTCATCTGATAGCTCTGAAATGTTTGCCAAAATGCTCGCAGTACTTAGTCCAAGGAGAGGATTGATGGCGTAGAGAAGTACTTGAGGACGCTCTGTCTTCAAGCTAACAACCTTCCTCCCTTGAATTCTTCCATCTGCACTTTCTACATCAACCCGAATTTCAGTTCGCCTACTGTACGGTGCGGCAATAGTGTTTAAGATGCTCTTCCCTGCTCCAGAGAGAGATCCTTTTACAGTTCCGTTTATACGCCATGTGTAGATAAGGTCTTCTGCTGCATACCCGTTTCCAAAAAATGGTGCAGCAACAACTCGAATTGGTGCCTCGTGTGTTGGAAGTGTTCCTCCTGGATACAGAGGGGGTGTATAGGTGTTTGCCTCAACAATAAGGTCAATTACCGAAGGGGTAATAATGGTGCTGTGCGAGATGGTTTCCCCACTTCGTGTTGCAGTAAATGAGACTGTGGTTTTTTCTCCAATATTTCCTACAGCAACATCAACAGTTTTAATCCCTCGTCCTTCCTTTACTGTTTGTCCATCAACCCTCCAAACAACATTTGCTCGAGATATATCAAAAGAATAGGTCTCTGCAAAGACAGAGACTGTTTCTCCAGGACTTGGAAATTGAGGATTTATTTCAAAATCAAAAGCACGTTCCGTTTGTGCTGAAACAGGCAGTGCACTCATAAGTGAGAGTACTAAAAGCGCACTAAAAATCCGTACAAGACCTTGCATATATCGTTATGGTAGCACGGCCAAACAAACAAAAGGTGTGGTTTTCAACTAGATTGCACGTTGTTTACCCTTTAAGTACTTTATTGGCAATTTTCCCTGCAGGTGTCATTTTGAGTAAGAAATCAGGAACGAGTGAGGCAGGAAATCCTTTAGCTCCATTTGCTTCAATAAGAGTAAAGAGAACAGTTGCTGTAAGAATAGGAGCTCCTGTTAAAAAAGGAAATGATTCAGCAACAAGTCCTCCAACACGTGCAAAAAATGACATGGGTTTCTTCATATTAAATAAAGAAACGTTCTGAAATGAGAACCAAAAGAAGAATAATAGGTATGCAAGGGCTGTAATTGGCGTAGACACTACAAAAGCAAGCACTTGTGTTGCTCCTGTTGGAAGGAAGGCAAAAAATGTTATGACAAATTGAATGAAATCAAAAAAACCAGCAACAACAAGCATTATTGAAGCGGTAATAGTTCCTACTTTTGGTTTATCCTGTTCCATTTTGCTGGTTTGTTGCAGCTAGACGAGCTTTTTCTTTTCGTATTGAAAGAAGTTGAGATGGGTCTGAGGTAATAATCTGGTCCTCAGTGTATGAGGCAACTATTTTAATGGCTACGTGCTTTAGTCCTGCAAAGAAAATACCTTCCCCCACCCCGCTCTCAAGAAGCAAGAACTTTTCTTCTTCTGTCAGGTTAAATATTTCCTGCAGTTGATCAATTACAGTTGGGGACTGCTTCATCAAAAGTTGCATTGATGAGTTTGAAAGCATCGGCCTTCCATATGGAGAGTTTAGGAAGTCATCCACGTCTTGTGTAAGTGCTGCTACTACCAAGAAGTACTTTCGACCTCGCTTTACCATCGAGTAAAGGAAAGATGCAGTATCTTCATTCTTCATCATCCACCATGCCTCATCAATAACAAGAAGTCGCTTCTTTAGGTTACGTCTAACCGCGTTCCAAATGTGGTGCGTAATGATGTACATCGCAATTGGCTTCAAATCATCCTCCATGTCTCGTACAGAGAACACAATAAATTGTTTGTTGATGTCTACGTTGGTTGGCTTATTTAGGAATCCAGACCATGTACCTCGTGTGTACTTTGAAAGACGCTGCACAATTGAGTCAGACCCCTCCATTCCTGAGAGCACCATCTCAAAGTCTGAGAGAAGTGGTACCTCCATGTTTGAGAAATCAGTTTCTCCTGTGATGTCTTTAAGTGCGTATGTTTCAGCAATAGCTCGGTCAACAAGCGCGTCTTCTTCTGGCGTTAAACCGCCAAGCATAAGGCGGAAAAGACCAACAAGGGTGATGATGTTAGATCGTAGAATATCTTTTGGCTCCTCCCCTTCTTGAAGTACAGGAAGATCAAACGGATTAATATGATGCTCTGATGAAAGTGCAATGTTGAAATACCTCCCCCCTGTTGAAGTTGCTAGTTGTTCGTACTCTCGCTCTGGGTCAATTACGATTACGTCTGTACCAAACATGAGTGATCGAAGAATTTCAAGCTTTGCTCCATAACTCTTTCCTGCTCCCGATGTAGCTAATGTAACTGAGTTGTAGTTTGGAAGAGAGAATCTATCAAAAAGAATAAGGCTGGCATTGTGTCGGTTGATTCCGTAAAGAATTCCAGTGTCACTTGAAAGGTCAAATGATGTGAATGGGAAAATGCTTGAAAGTGGAGATGAGTTTAGCTTTGAGTGTACTGCAAGCTCGTCTGTTCCTGTTGGAATAGAACTTTTTAGTCCCTGTTCTTGTTGGAAGAGTGCGGGCTTTAGATATACAAGCTTTGAATCAAGAAGTCCTCGTACCTCTGCTTCTGTTTTGTCGAGCTCTTCCCTAGTGTTGGCATAGAGTGTTATGTAAACACCAATATCAAAAAGCTTTTCCTGGGCTTGTTGTAGTTTGTCTCGAAGATCTTCAAGATCTTGGAAAGCGGTATCAAGTTTTGGATCACGAACCAACCCTTTTTGTTGTCGATCAAGGATTTGGCTTTGTACCTCAGCCACCTTTCTTTGAAACTTTCGAAGAGCCTGTGCTGTATCTACTGGGTGAATGAATACTGAAACGTCGAGTACTTTGTCTAAGTTGATAACAGGGTCAAACCATCCTTGTGAGAGGAAGCGCGGGTATGAAATTACGTAAAGTGTTCGAATGATCTTCCCTCCCAGTTCGATATCCTTTGAATTTACCTTTAGTGCAGTAGGTGCAATTACATCCTCAAAGGAAAGCACCCCTTGCTGGTAGATATCACTTGGAAGAACCGGTGTTATATCCACCGCATCTTTGTTTTTATTCTGATTAAAAAAGTCTCCAAGTGCCATATTATTTTTCCATTTGGATAGGTGTTTCAAATACACCAGGGTTAAAGGCTCGATACAGAAGCTCAAGAATGGCTTCTGTATCGAGCTGTGTTGTCCGTACGCCAGAAGCTGCAAGTCCTTGTGCTACAACAGCTGTGCGTTGTTGTAGTTGTTGTACTTGCTCATTGAATCGCTGGTCTGCCTCAGCTCCTTTTTTATTTCCTTTCCCAAAGAATGGGATACTGCTTGTGATATCAGCAGCAGAAACAGATTGATACGGCACAACAACGTAGAAATGCTTTCGCATAACACTTGTCTGGTCTACAAACTGGTCCACGAAGCGAATGTACTCCCGCAGTTGAAGTTTCATAAGGTCTGAGTTTTGTTGTTCAGACTTACTTTCAAGAAGTGTTAGGTATGGACGGATGTCCAACTCTCTAGATTGCACAATAATCTGTACTGAGAAGTCGAGTGTATTAAGGAATGTTTGGAATGCTCCAATGATTGCGTTTTGCTCGTCCTCCCCTTTTAGTGCGAAGTTTACAGAAGAAGCCATAATTACACTTCGAAGACCACCATTCTTTAGAATCATGGTTCCATTTCGTACTTCTTGTACGGGTACGAATGATTGTGTTGCGTTACTTGCCATATAAATTGTCTTGATCCTTTATATCAAGTGACTGTGCAAGTGATTGGATCTTTCGCATTGCTTCTTGTGGGGCTACCTGTGCTGAGACAGGTTGTATAGTCTCTACAACCTCTTCTTTTTTTGCAGGACTCCCCTTCTTTTTCCAAAGGTACATCTTTCCGTTGGTGAAAAAGAAGAAACCACTCTCAAGCACCTCAACAAACGGCTTCTTGTTTATTTTAACGAATGCAAGCGCTCCTCCCAATGCCGCAAATGGGATAGAGAGAAGAAGTGCAAAGAAAAATGGAAGCGTAAGGAACAGAATAGCAGCAATACCACCGCTTCCCGCGAGGTATATAAACTGTTTGATAGTAAGAGGTCCAAAAATCTTATCCTCTACTTCAATAAACTGAGGAACTTGGTACTGCATTGCTACTAGTATAACGTGTATTACTCAATTGGCTCCCGGTAGGGATCAATTGCGTACTTCTTCTCAATCTTTTTTTCTACAACTGGCTCCGGAGGAGTTTCAACAGGTATCTGAATTGGAACCTCAGGTACCTCTGCCTCCTGAATTGGTGCCGCAACCTCTTCTCTTGGAGCTTGTACTGCAGGTTCGTCTGCGAAGACATTTGGCGTTAGTTCTGGTGTGGGTTTTTTGTACTTTGCCACAAGTGGTTTAAACACCTGTTCGTTCATGTCGTTTGAAATTGCTCTAGCGAGTCCTTGGGGCAGATTAGCGGCAGATACAAGTCTTTGTTCGTATTCATTTGGTGCCACAAGACCAATAAGGAGGAGTGTTGTCTCTATCTCTATTTTTGAAGCGGTGTTTATATGTAGATTATGTTTTGAAACAACATCCCGCATCACTTGAGGATAGTTGCTACTTTGAAGATACTCTCGCACTTGGGGAGGAATCTTAGGTATTTGTTTTTGAATAAGATTTTCTAACTCAGTCATAGATTTATTCATCCTCGTCCTTCTTCTTGTCTCCTCCAGAATCATCTTTTAGACCTTTGATAATTGCATCAATATTTTTCTTATCATCTCCTTTTTTCAACTCTTTTTCAATTGCAGCAGCTCCAGCAAACTTACCGCTTGCATCAGTACCCATGAATCCAAGCGCGCCTGCTTTGTAGTCCCCTGTTCGTGCTTGGTACTTGTTGCTTGATTGGAGAACAAGTTTGTCAGCCTGAGCGCCTTGTAGTTGGGCTTTAAGAACTTTTAGCTCTCCCTCAAGAGCAGTACGAACAGTTTCAGTTGAGGCATCCTTAACTTGATTTCCTTTGTCTTCAATTTGCTTTGAAAGGTCTTCTAGCCTGTCTTCAATATCAATACCTTCTGTAGTAAGTTCCATTTGTTTAACCTTCCCTCTAACTTCTTTCTTTAGGTTATCAGCGAATTCTTGTTTAGGTCTTGCGTCAACCTCCTTCTTGTCTTTCTTTAGTTGTTCATCAATCTTTTTCACTTCTTTGTCTATTGATTTTGAATCAATAGATTTGAGTGCTGCAAGCTTCGTTTCTGCATCTGAAAGTTCTGTGTTTGCATCAGCAACTTTTACATCCCTCTCTGCTTCAAAAACAGGGGCTTCAGAAGCTGTGGCGTATTTAAGTTTAGTCTCATACTCTTTCTTCAGGGCTTCTAGGTTGTTTGCGGCTGCACTCCTTTCATCCTCAGCTGCCTTAACTGCTTCAGGAGAAGCAGAGGTAAGGCTTGCTTTAAGAGCTTCTTTCTTCTCTTCTGCATTGTTTTCAAGTTTAGTCTTTGCTCCACGCTCTTGAATATTAAGACCAAGATCTTTCGCGTATGCTGCATCGCTCTTTGCCCTATCTTTAACTTGGCTCGTGAATCCTTTAACAGGCTTTCCAACAGCTTTTTGGAGGTTCTTGTCAGCTAGTGCGCGTCCATCAAAACTCATATCTCCAACCTTATCGAACACTTGAGTTGTGGCTAGCTTGCCAAGACTTGTTCTCCCGAACTTTGTATTTCGAAGTCCTCCAGCTATTGCTGCGCTCCCGCGCCCAATAGTGTTCCTTCCTGCAAAAGCAACTCCTCCTGAAGCAGCGGCACTCATTCGTTTTGTTCCCCAGTTCTGGACCCCCATAGCCATCTTTGCTCCAGAAACTCCCATGTCTCCTGCAACCTTGATAGACATAAAGAGAAGACCAAGTGCGATAAGGAAGATAACGATAATATTTACGGAATCCAGATTTCCGTTTACAAAGATTTCTGCGAAGCTTTGATCCCCCGAAACAAATGTTCCTCGTGCGGTATTTAAGAAAAGAAGAGATATTGCAAAGAGAAGAAGCAGTACAGGTGCAAAGAAAGCTTCTTTTAGAAGAGTTTCAAGCCATGTATTGAAATGTTTCCGTGTGCTTGGCAGCACATACGCTGCAAGTGCCGGAGCTGATGCAATCATAAGCAAAAGTAGCTTCACAATTCGCATAATAAGAAGCACAGCACCCGCTAAAAATACAATTGCCGCTGCAGAGAGGAAGATAAATCCAAAGAGACCAAAAAGAAGTGCGCTAAACCCATCGCTTAAACGATCTCCTGTAAAGATAGGCCGGTCTCGCTCATGTGGCCCAAGAGTAGTGTCTACACTTGCTCCAAAGATGTTTACCACACCTAGTTGTTCAATAAATGCTGTGGCGACTCCCTGGGTGATATCACAGTTTCCTTGGTCACACTCAGTTACTACTACCCCACTCTGATTAAGTATTGCTCCTGCAAATCCATGAGCCACATCAATGGTTACTTTGGTAAAGAAGAGGCTAAAGTTAATCAGTACAGCAACTGCTAGAAGGACTGGAAGAAGTTTTTTAACACCATATTGTTGAAGGTTTAATATTGTTCCAATACCTATGGCGAGGAATATGAATATAAAGAATACATTTGTTATATCTCGGAGTACGGTCCAGGCAATAGGTATTCCAGAGATATTTGCAAAACTGGCAAACTCCAAGATGGAATATTTTATTCCAAAGTTAAAGAGCGCACCTGCCATCCACAGCAGCGCGGCTCCCATTTGAAGGAAGAGTGCAGCAATTGCTTGAAGGAAGCCTGTTAACTCCTTCTCTCCCAAGAAACGAGTTCCATTATCAGGAATAGCGCCCCCTGTTTCAACTTCTGTTGTCCCTTGGGCAAAGGCAATGTTTAAATCAATTGAGTTTGTATCAATTGCAACAGGCGCCGCAAATGTTGCGAGCAGAAGAAGTGAGAAAATTGTTGTAATAAAAATTCGCATATTATGAAGATGATCCACAGTTATTTAAGATGCTCTGAGCTTCTGAGCTAAGTGCTGAAACTCTCGCATTCAAAAGTGAGGCCTCAGCAACCGTTGCTTCATTAGGAGCCTCCCCTGCCTGAAGAAGTCTCTCGTATTCATTTGCTACAGCGAGGTACTCAGTACGGCTGTTTGATGCAATAAGGTCTCCAAGAAGAGTTTGCAGGTTTCGAATACCTCTATCAATTGTGTCTTGCATCGCAAATGCCTCAGAACGATATCCGGCAGCTTCTGAAGAAATGTCGCTTAATCGAGAAAGGTCACTCGGAGTACAGTTTCCTTGTGACAGGGCTGTGTTGTAGAAGCCCCCTGCCCGTACTGCTTCAGAAATTATTCGATCAAGAGATCGCCTTGCTCTGTTTCCACTCGATATTCCATTTTCAAGTACCCTCTCAAGATCTTCACGGTCATCTGCTGAAACTCCAGGGTTACTTGTTCTGTCAAAGTGTGAGCTGCTTCCTCCAGATGAGTTGCTTGCTCCAAGAAGTCCCTGTGCTCCTCCAAGTGCTTGGCTTACAAGCTGATTTAGAAGCGCTCCCACAATCTCATTAATGTCATCTGCAACAACAAGTCGATCACGCCCTATCCCCAGAGAATCGTTTAGTTGGTTTTGGATTGTGTCTCCAGGTGTAAGTACATCTCCTGTACAGTTTGGCTCTTCCTCTCCTGCAAGACACTCTCGCTTTGAAAGGAATCCTCCGTTCCAATCAAGAAGTTGTCGCTCTCCTTCCTGTGCTCCAAAGATCCTTCCATCAAGCTCTTGTCGAAGATCGAGCGCAAGAAGGTACGGACTATTTTGTGGACGTGAAGTTACATTAAAGAATTGATCAAGTCCTCCTTGTGAGAGATCGTTGTCTAAGAAGTCTTCTACATTTCCAATTGCGTCACTCAATGTACACGAGTACCTGTCTGCTAAGTCAGACTGACCTCCTGATTGGTAGTATCCAATTTCAAGTGCGAACTGAATATCTGCCGAGAATGGACTACATAAAAACCCTCCACCTATTTCATTAAGAAAATCTCCTGCAACGTTGTCTGCAATTTGCCCTAAGAAACTCCCAGGGTCTTGTAAGAAGGCGGGGCTTCCGTTAAATCCAGAATTGATCCACGTAACAATGTCTTGCGTCATTTGCTCTAGTGCAACATTTCCAATTTGCCACGCTAGACCATCAAGAACATATTCTTTCGCATAATCTGCAATAGACTGAACAGTATTAATTGTATTTTGAACAAGGTTTGCACTTACCTCAATAGTTTCTTTTATCTTGATTGCTTCTAGTACAGGAGCACTTACAACAAGTTGGGCATGTGCTGGTTGTGCGCCTGTTATTCCAACAAGGAGAGAGAGGGTTGCAAATGTTGTTACAAGGAGTTTTTTCATAGACCAAGTGCCTGACGAGCGGCAATAACCTCATCATTATTGGTAATGGTCTCCCTCTTTGAAATCTCTTCGTCTATAACCTGGAAAGCAGAAAGAAGTCTTTGAGCTTCAGTTTGATATTCCGGAAGAACAGCAAGAGAATAAACAGCATCATTAAAAGTATTTGCGAATGCGTAATTAATAGCGCTAAGTCGTGCGGTTGCTGTTACAAGCGCGCTGTGATTTGCTCGCAATGTTTCTGGCACAGGCAGAAGAGCCAGAGTGTTGCTTAATCGACCGTACCCCAATGCAATATCTCCAATGTCAGAAAGAAGATCAGGATCACTTGTATCAAGGGCTTTCTCCAATAGAGTAAGTTCTCCCTCAGTTACACCCTCCGGCGTTGCCTTCTGAGAGAAGATAACAATAGATCTAAAGTATGTAACAAGAGCCTCATCGCTTACTGGTATTGTTTTTACTTTTGAAAGTGGAAATGCTTCTGGGAGTTCAGCAACAACACTGTTTGCGAGTCTTGCAATAAGAGCATTCTTTTCAACTTCAGTTAGTTCCCCATCACTTTGGTACTGCAGGTACTCTGCAAAAAATGTTCGAGAAAATTGTGAGGTAAATGAAAGACTTTCAAACTCAACAATTTCTTCAGGAGTTTTGTTTGCTTTCCTACTTGCAACAAATTCCCCATCGAGGATTCCATCTCCATCTGAATCGATAACAAATGGATCAGTTCCCCATAGAGTTTCTTCCCAATCAAGAAGTCCGTCTCCGTCAGAATCTTTTTCAATGATCTGAGTACGGAGAGCACTAGATGGTGACGCAACAGCTCGCTCGGCAAAGTTAACTGAAGTGTTCATGTTTAGAAGAAATGCACCAGAAACAATAGCAACTCCCAAAATGAGCGCCGATACAATTCCTGTATGGTTCTTCAAGTAATTCACACGCGTTACTTTGTAAGTATAGCAGTGTGACTCTTCATTCCCCGACCCTATTTGTGCATAAGAGAAGCGATTTCTTTCCACTGTGAAAGCGAGACGTCCTCAGGTCTTGTTGCTCGATCGATAGGAAGCTTTTCTTCAGGAATAAAATCAGACAAAGTCTTTCCAATTTGTTTCCTCTTCTCTCCAAATGCTGCATGGAGCATTTCAAAAAACTCTCTCTCATCAATGTCATTAAAATACTCCCCTGTTATATCGTAAATGGCCAAAATCGCTGAATCAACACCAGGTTTTGGGAAAAATGACCCTGCCTTTACTGTTTTTATGTATTTTGGAGTACCAAATGCCTTAACAGAGAGGGATAAAAGGCTTTCTTTCTCAGATCGAGCTATACGATCTGCCACTTCTTTCTGTACCAAAAGCGAAATAGTTGTTGGTTTCTCTACTCTTTCGAGGAATGTACGGATAATTTCCCCTGTTATGTAGTATGGAATATTGGCAATAAGCTTATATGGCAGCTTTGTAGGGGTATATTCCCGCACATCTCCCTCAATAACCTCAAGTTGTCCCTCCTTTATATAGGTATCAAACTCTTCATGCAGAAATGGAATACATTCTGTGTCTTTTTCAATAACAATTACATGTGCTCCGGTGTTGAGTAGCTCACGGGTAAGCATTCCTTTTCCAGGACCAATTTCAAGTACGGTGTCTCCCTTCTCTACCTTCCCTGCTTCCACCACGGCACGAGCAATATCCACGGATGTCAGAAAATGCTGACCCAGGGATTTTTTTGCGCGTATGTTATCTGATGGTTGGTATTCCATAACTATCTCCATCTTCAATTATAAGATGTGCTTCGGGAATGTCTCCAATAAATGGAGATGGCAATGTTGCATAGAGTGTTCCATACAACCTCCTCTCCCTTGCAAGTGAAAGGTACACTTTTTTGTGCGCTCGCGTAAGGGCCACATAGAAAAGTCTTCGCTCCTCCTCTTCATCCTCCACGTCATCACGTTGTTGTGGGAAGAGTCCTTCTTCCATTCCTGTGATGAAAACAAATGGAAACTCAAGACCCTTTGCAGCGTGTATCGTCATTAGCTTTATTCCAGCAGTCTCATCTTTCATAGAATCCTGCTCCCCCATCAAAGTTGCATCCTCAACAAGTTTTACAATTCCCTCTTCTCCAACAAACATGTCGTACTGGCTGGCAACAGTTGCAAGCTCCTGCAAGTTTTTTAGTCGCTCCTCATTCTCTTCCCCTCCCTTTGAGTAGTGTGCTTTCATTCCAGACATTTCAATAACGTAGCGCACTGCATCAGATGGTTTTAGTTTTGCGATATCCGCTTTCATGCGATCCATCATAGAGAAGAAGCTCTGCACTTTTGCTCGGGGCGCTGCCTTTAGCTCCTCCGTTTTACCCTGCAGTACAGCCAGTTCTGTTACTTTTCCAATTCCACGTGCGGGTGTGTTGATGATACGTGCAAGGTCTACACTGCTGTCACTCATAAGCGTGTAGCGAAGGTATGAGAGAAGATCTTTTACTTCTTTTCGGTCAAAGAATTTTGTTCCAAGTACTTGGTACGGAATTCCTGCGTAGAGCATTGCCTCTTCAAGTACTCGTGACTGGAAGTTTGTTCGATAGAGTACGGCAATGTCTCCCGGGTTTGCTCCCTCATCAATTATTTCTCGACACATTTGTGCAATTGTTCTTGCCTCGTCTCCTTCAGATGAACACATAAGGAGTCGCATCGGATCCCCTTCCACATTTTCAGTGAAGGCAACTTTTTCTTTTCGGTTTACGTTCTTTTCAATAACTGCTTGTGCAGTATTCACGATCGTTTTTGTTGAGCGATAGTTCTGCTCAAGAATAATTGTGACTGCTTCAGGGTACGTTTCTTCAAAACTCATGAGGTGTTCAATAGTTGCTCCTCTCCACGAGTAAATATTTTGATCAATGTCTCCTACTACAAAAATACTCTTATGGTTTTTTGCCAAAATATTTACGAGCTGTGATTGCACACCGTTTGTATCTTGGTACTCATCTATAAGGAGGTGTTTGTATCTTGCTTGAAGCTTCTCTCGTACTGCGTCGTTCTTTTTTAAAAGGTCTACAGGTCTGTTTAGTAGATCATCAAAATCTAGCGCACTCTCTCTGATGAGTGTCTTCTCATATCTTGCCCACACTTCCCCCACTGTCTTCATAAAAAAGCTGGTACTTCTGCTGCTAAGGAAGGCTGTTGGGTTGTTTCCCTCACCTTTCTCCTTTGAGATCTTAGAAAGGATCATTTTGGGTTCTACATGCTTCTCATCTATACCCATTTCCTTCACAATCCCCTTTATTACCTTCATTGAGTCTGCTCTGTCATATATAGGGAAATACTTCTTGAGTCCAGCTTCAGCATGGAATTCTCGAAGCATTCGTACACCAAATGAGTGAAAGGTTGTTACTAGTGGCTTAGAATCAGCTCTGTTTGTCTCAGGATTCTCCTGCATAAGGGTTACGACACGCTCTGCCATCTCCTTTGCGGCCTTATTAGTGAAGGTTACGGCAAGTATTTCGTGTGGTGCTACACCGTTGTGTAGCAAATGGAGTATTCGATGTGTTAAAACTCGTGTTTTTCCAGATCCTGCACCTGCAAGAATGGCAATTGGGCCAACTGGCGCAACTACAGCCTCTTTTTGCCTTTCGTTTAATCCTTCGAGGTACTGCATTTAGAGAAATATAGCATAGAGTGCTTTAGATAAAGAAAATCTATGCTGAAAATTTCAGCATAGATTAGATTTATTTTAGAAATACGGTGTTCCTAAGTTTAGGATGAAATATATAATAGGTACGGCAAAAAATTTAAAGAAGATGATACCGGCTGCAATAACAAGAAGGTAATACACTCCGTATCTATGTGTTCTACTACTAACATCTTTATTAGAGGTAGAAAAGCTTCTGGAATCGTCACTGGGACTTTTGTAGTGAGGGTCCCAAGGGTCTGGGCAGCCACATTGTGGGCATGGAGAAGCATCGATGCTTATTCCAGCGTCACATTCTCTACAGTTGATTAACATGGACTTCCTCCAAGTCTGTGTGTTTAAAGAACAAAGCTATTTTGCATCAAAATACACCTTATGTCAAGTTTTCATCTCTCCACCCCACCCCTTCAAAACACCTTGACTACCCCCTATATGGTGCTAGTATGCCTCCATCTGACAGATATGGATGCATGATACGTGGCTTAACAAAGCCATTGAGATATGGAAGAATGGAAGAACGCACTAATTTCAACTTATAACTGAAACCCAACAGGATCCTGAAGATGATATACATCTCCAGGTGACAGAAAAAGTTAAAAAAGTTTCTCTCGGTTTGATAACCGTTAGTTCAACTGTATTAGCTATTACTCCATTTTTTGCGTTTGCAGGCCTTATCGGCGGTCTGTTTGGTGTTTCAAATTTGCAATTTAGCGTTCCTAAGTTTTCCGTACATGCATCTAGTCTTACTCTCCTAAAGAGTGCTACTAATATTGACCCAAACCCAGCTCAAGGAGGTGCTGACCTTACTGTTGTGGGAGGAACAGCTCTTATTGCAGAAGGTGGTGTAAACCCAGCTATTTCAGTAAATGAGTCACGAACAGGGAAAATTAGCCTATATGTAGTGCGAGATGGTGATTCCCTATCACAGGTGGCTAAAATGTTTGGTGTTTCTATTAATACTATTGTATGGGCTAACAACCTTCGGTCTGCTACTGCCATCTCTCCAGGGCAAACATTGGTTATTCTTCCTGTGTCAGGGCTTAAGTATGAGGTTAAAAAGGGAGATACACTGGCTAAGATTGCAAAGAAGTATAAGGGAGACGCAGAAGAGATCGCTGTCTTTAATGGTCTAGAGAACAATGCAAAGCTTGCTGTGGGTGATGAAGTTATTATCCCTGGTGGAGAAATGGCTGTAACAGTAACGTCTAGCACTCGATCAAGCGCATTGCGTGGTACTTCAGGTCCAACATTTAGTGGATATTATACAAAGCCGGTACCAGGAGCCGTAATAACTCAAGGACTGCACGGATATAATGCTGTTGACCTAGGAGCACGAAACGGTACCCCTATCGTTGCCGCTGCCTCAGGTTCTGTAATCATCTCTCGAGAAGGAGGATGGAATGGAGGATATGGAAGTTACATTGTAATTAGCCATGATAATGGAACACAGACTCTCTACTCTCATAACTCAAGTAACATTGTTGGGGTTGGGCAGTATGTGGTTCAAGGGCAGGTTATTGGATATGTAGGAAGTACCGGAAGATCAACCGGGCCACACGTCCACTTTGAAGTCCGCGGTGCAACAAACCCGTTTGCACACTCACATTCACACTAAAAAAACACCCTCTCGGGTGTTTTTTTAAATTAACTAGTCGTTCATGTGTGCTTTGCAGGTTCTCGCTGCAGGATTTGCATCAAGTCTGTCTTCTTCTATTTCCTCTCCCGATGTCTCACACTTTCCATATGTCCCCTTCTCAATCTTCTCAAGTGCATCTACTACGTTCTTGTATCGAATTTCGAGATCGGTAAGGATGGCACTTCTCTCCATAGACTCTTCGTGGTTGTCTGCTTTGTCGATGGGGTCAATATCTAGTTCACCATCGTTTGATGGAGTTGGTTCCCAGTCCGCTGGGTTACTTGGATTCTGGCGGCCAACACCTTTCATTTCTCCTTCTAGTTTCACTCTTTCTTCCTCTAGCCGCATCTTATATTTTTCTGTATCCATATAGGAGGATTTTACCAAACCTGCTACTCTCGCACAATTCGATCTGCAAGATCAAGGAATGCCTCTTTTGTTCTTGTTATGAAAAGAACGTTTGGTGTTACGAATCCATATATAAGATGTGTGTTTCCATCTGCGTCATAAAGTACTCGTGCGTCTGTTGTCTCAATCTCTTCATCTATAAATTCCTGTATGTATGGAGGAGTGCTTGTGCCAAAGGTTGTGCTTGAAAGGTCTCCAAAGAGAGGAGAAAGTGCATCAGGCATTTCACTCTCCCAAGAAAGAAGACTCTTGAAGCTCCGCTCAAATGAAGTAACCGCAAGCACGAGTACTGGTTCTTTCTCTTCTCCATATATCCCGAGCATACTTTGTGGGTAGATGCTTCTGGCAAGTGTTCCTGGAACAGAGTTTGATTCAAGAAGAATATTTGAGAATGGAATTATTTCTGATCCGGTTTCTCCTGGTATCGAGAAGGTTACGTGTGTGAGTGTGTTCCCTACTGGAGGCGCTACTGAAGAAAGAAGATCAGCAAGATCGTTAAGGTCTGGAGTTGCTGATGCACTCACACGAGTTCTGTCCTCTGCAAATACTGGAGTTACAACTCGTGAAGGAGTTGTAACAGGAGCTGTCCCTTGGTTTGCAAAGTAGAAGGCTCCTCCGATTGCTGAAACTCCAAGAACAAGAAGCACGACAGCAGTGGCAATGATAGGTGTAGAAGATTTCTTTGCTGTTGCTTTCCTTGGTGCAGCTTTCTTTGAGTCTTGTTGTTTTGCAAGAATAGAAAGAGAGGTATCGTTTTGTTTTTTAATACCCTTTCGTGCATCACTCGTATAGGTACTGATTGGAGAAGGTTTTTTAAATTCTGTTCTTGGTGCTGGTGGCTGTACAGGAAGAGAAACTTTCGGCATTGCAGGCGCTGCTTCTTTTGGAGGAGCAAAGAGAGGGTTGCTCGACCTTACGGGTGCTTCTTTCTGCTCAAGCACTACTTCCGGATGTCGTTGTGGTTCAAGCTTTGGCAACTCAGGCTTTTTTGGAGCTGGAGCTGGAGCTGGTTCGGGCTTCGGTACTTCAGGTTTTGGTTTTACATTTGGCACAACGGCAACACTTTCAAGTTTTTTGGCAAAAGTTGGTGGGACTACTTTTTTCTCTTTTATTTTGGGAGCTGAAGCTTCCCCTGTTCCGCCCATGAGCCACGCCATAACACTTCCAAGCAAATCTTGCTTTGGTGCTGAAGCTTCCTCGGTAATAATTACAGAATCTTTTTTGGGAAGTGTCTTAGGAAGCGGTGTTTGCACAGGTGCTTTCTTTGCTGGAGCAGGTTTGTCTTCAGGTGGTGTGTTTATAATTTGATCAAGATCTTTCTTGGTGAAAGATTCTGTATTCATTATGTCGATAGTTTCAGTTGATTCAATTTCTTCTATGTAATGTTTCTTCTCTTCTGTCTTCAGGTTTTCTTTTGGAAGCTCTACAGCATCTTTCTTTGGAGGTGTTACAAGTCCCTCAGGTTTCTTTGCTACTACTTCTTTTTTATTTTTCTTCTCTACAGGCTTTTCTTTTGGAGCCGTTGGATTTTTATCAAGAGACACGTCCATGGTCTTGCTTAGTTTTGCAAGATCACTCTGGTACGTGCGGACCACTCGCTTTGGAGTTTTTGCTGGTGTTGCGAATTGTGGTTGTTTGCTGTTTTGTTCCTCCATATAAAAAAGAAGTATCCCGATTGATACTTCTTAGTATACCCTTTCTCTTTTATTATTTTCCTCGATATCCAATGAGGAATTTCTTTGGGTCCTCTGCCATGTCGTGGAAGTCGTGCACCGCCTCTTTAAATTTACTTGAAGAAGACTTTGCAAAACTCATTCCTTCTACCTGACATCCCTCATGTACTCGAAGATATTCAACAAGTGGTACGAAGTCTCCGTCCCCTGTTACAAGGATTACACTGTCGAGCTTGGGTGCCATTGTTACCGCATCAATTGCGAGACCAACGTCCCAGTCTGCTTTCTTTGCTCCACCATAAAAAATCTGAAGATCTTTTGTCTTCGTTTCGATTCCCATCTTGGTAAGAGCGTCAAAGAAAGATGACTCTTCCCCACTCTCTGTACTGATAACGTATGCAACTGCTCGAACGAGTGTTCTTCCTCCTACTGCTTCCTTTAGAACGTTTGCAAAGTTAACTCGTGCCTTATACAAATGTTTTGCGCTGTGATAAAGGTTCTGCGCGTCAATGAAAACTCCAACACGCTGTGCCGGGTGCTTTATAGCCATATTAAAATTATTTACTTTATAAAATGTACAAATGCGAGGCAAAGTGCCTCGCAGTTATAGTATCACATCAATTTTCCCTTATTTCTTAAGCCCAAGCTTCTTGATAAGAGCGTTATAAGACCTCTTATTCTTCTTCTCAAGATACTTCAAATGCTTTCGCCTATCAGCAACCATGGCAAGAAGGCCACGTCGTGAATGGTTATCTTTCTTATTTTTCTTAAGGTGCTTAGTTAGCTCCTCAATTTTTTTACTCAAAAGTGCCACCTGTACTTCAGGTGATCCTGTGTCTTCGTCGTGCCGCTTAACTTCCTTAGTTGCGGTTGCCTTTTTTCGCTTGGTTAACATAACTTAAGTCGCAGAACAATAGCATGTTAGCCATATTTTGGCAAGGGTTTAGGATAATGTCTTTTGCGTCGCAAAACATTGCTATACTCTCTATATGACAGCTCTTGAACTAAAGCGAAGATTCCTCGAATACCTTGAAATAGAGCGCGGAAGAAGCGTAAAAACCATAGAAAACTATGATCATTACCTCTCTCGTTTCCTTGAGTATTCAAACATAGTGAAACCTGAACAAATAACTGAAGAAAAGGTCCGAACCTTCAGATTATGGCTTAACAGACAGGAAGGAACCAATGGTTTCCTTAAGCGAAAGACCCAAAACTACTACCTTATAGCACTCAGGGCCTTCCTAAAATATGCCCAAAAGGTGGAAGTTAAGACCATGTCCCCTGAGAAGATAGAGCTTGCGAAAGTTCCACAAAGATCAATAGACTTAATAACAGTGGAAGAACTCAATCGCCTACTTAAGGCAACTGCAGGGACAGATGAGAAAGCATTTAGGGATAAAGCGATACTTGAACTCCTCTTCTCTACCGGACTTCGTGTATCAGAGCTATGCTCTCTTAATGCAGACATAGATCTCTCTCGAGAAGAATTTTCAGTACGAGGAAAGGGAGATAAGGTGCGTGTTGTGTTTGTCTCCCCTTCTGCAAAGACTGCTGTTATGCAGTATTTAAAAGCTCGAAAAGACATGGAAGAGCCACTATTTGTTTCATATTCAAAAGCAGGAAAAAGTGGTGGGCGTCTCACTCCCCGCTCTGTTCAGCGCCTAATTAAGTACTATGCTACAAAAGCTGGTATTACAAAGAAGGTTACACCTCACATTATTCGGCACTCATTTGCTACCGATTTGTTGCAAAATGGAGCAGATATCCGCTCTGTTCAGGCACTTTTGGGGCATGCCAATATTGCTACTACCCAGGTATATACACACGTAACAGACTCACATCTGAAGGATATCCATAAGGCGTTTCATGGGAAACAAAGGGGTTAATATGCTATTCTGTTTCTCATGAAACTTATCTCATGGAATGTAAACGGACTTCGTGCGGTGCATAAAAAGGGCTGTTGGGAGCCATTTTTAAAGCTAAAGCCTGATATTTTTGGCCTTCAAGAGATAAAAGCAGAAGAAGATCAACTTCCAGAGGAGGTGCGTAACCCAAAGGGATATCATGGGTATTTTAACTCTTCAAAAACACGTAAGGGATATAGTGGTGTAGCACTCTACACAAAAGAAGAACCGTTTGAAGTATTTACAGGGATGGGTATACCCGAGCTTGATCAGGAGGGGCGTCTAATTGGAGCTGAGTTCAAAGATTTCTATGTTTTCAACGTCTACTTCCCTAACGGAGGTGGAGGGCCAGAGAGGCTCGCATACAAGCTTGATTTTTATGATGCATTTCTTGAGTTTATAGAGAAAAAGCGCGCAGTTAAGCCAGTTATCTTTACTGGGGATGTAAATACAGCACATGAGGCAATAGATCTTGCTCGCCCAAAACAAAATGAAGACAACACAGGTTTCTTGCCTGAGGAGCGAGAGTGGTTAGATGAGGTTGTACGAGCAGGATATATTGATACCTTTCGACACTTCTTCCCCACCAAAGAAGGCTCTTATAGTTATTGGGATATGAAGACAAGAGCACGCGATAGGAATGTTGGGTGGCGTATTGATTACTTCTTTGCAAGTCAGGAACTACAAAAGAAGTTAAAGTCTGCAGATATCCACACAGACATATATGGCTCAGATCATGTGCCTGTGTCCCTTACTTTGTCTTAAAGGACACTTATCCCCAGGCATGTCCTTTACGTGTCCTTTAGAGGAGCTATACTCATAAACAGACAGAGGGTTCTTTTATGGCTCTTTCACAAGTAGAAGTAGAATATAATTCATTTTTTGTTGCCAAGGTATGTATATCCGCATCAAATATATAGGGTCTCCCTGACCCACCTGCCGAGCATCGATATCATTATTGGCTCAAGGATGAATTAAAAGATCGTGCCTGTTTTGCACATTTTTCTCCCAACAACTCACAATCAAATAGCTCACGCGCTCAAATCTCAAACCATTTAGTTGTTCTTTCCCCGCAAAACCATCAGACACGATCTTTTTTATAGAAAAACCCCGCAACAGCGGGGTTTAGTTATACGTGAGACATGTTTCACGTGATACATATGTTCGACGTGTAACTAGTTTACGTGATGTTTTGAGCGAATATCCTTGATTGCTTGCTCTTCTTGCTCTTCAATCTTTTTCTTTCCAACTTCAGCTGACTTCTTTAGATCTTCTAGAGAGAGTTTGTTTAATTCTGTTGCCCGCTTTTCTAATATTTCCGCTGTATTAAGCGATGGATCATCTAATACTTCTTCTAGTAGGGTATGGAGCATATAGCCAATCTTAGGCCCTGGGTTCATGTGTAACATCTCCATAAGGCGAACACCGTCAACCTTAAGCATCTTTACTGAAATAGGGTCTCGGAGAGCTTCCTCTACAAATGATTTGTATTTCCTGAAGCGGAATGGCTGCTCCTTAGGGCGTCCAGTACCTACGCGATCACAGATACGAAGGTTTAATAGGTCCCAGATATTCTCCTCACCAACATTGCGAATCATACGCCGTACAGCCGATAGGGTAATAAGGTCTGGATCTGAGAAGAACATGTGCCAACGAACCAGTTTTGTCACTCGTTCAATGGTTTTCTTAGGAAACTTAAGGTCTGTAAGGGCTTTTTTGGTTACACGTGCGCCCACCACCTCATGATTATGGAAAGTGTAGTCTTGTTTTACCTCATCAAAGCGACGTGTTTCAGGCTTTGAAACATCATGAAAGAGACCTGCAAGACGAATCTCCCAAGCCCAGTCTTTATCAGCTCCATGCTGCATGGTTCGTATAAGGTGCTCAAATACATCAAACTTATGAGCTTGGTTTTGTGCGATACCAACCCCACGCTCCAAGTCAGGTGCAATGTATTGAAGGATTCCAAGCTTTTGGCACACTACAATTGCCATCATTGGCTCTTTTGACTTAAGGATTCGGATAAACTCATCTCGAATACGTTCTTTTGAAATATGGCTTAGGTTAGAGGCATTTCGGGCAATTGCAGCCGCAGTTTCACCATCTAATGCGAAGTTTAGCTCAGCTGAGAGCCTAACAGCACGCATCATTCGAAGCGCATCCTCCTGGAACCGCTCATCTGCAACACCAACAGTCTTAAGGACTTTCCCTTTAATATCCTCCTGTCCTTTATAAAGGTCAACAACTTGTCCTTTAGAAGGATCGTATGCAATTGCATTGATTGTGAAGTCACGTCGTGACAGGTCATCCTCAAGAGAAACACCAAAAGAAACTTTATCCGGACGCCTGCTGTCTGAGTATCCTTCTTCTGATCGATATGGAGTTACTTCAATAACTTGTACTGACTCATCTTCTGTTTCAAGTGTCACACCAACAGTTCCAAAGTCATTGTTGTAGAAGCTTTGGTCAGGGAAGAGGGAAGTGATCTCCTCGGGCTTTGCGTTGGTTGTAATGTCCCAGTCTTTAGGCTTTCTTCCAATAAAGAGGTCTCTAGTACACCCCCCAACAAGATATGCGTCAAAACCACCCTTTATAAGGGTGTCGGTAACGAATTCAACCTCTTTTGGAATGGAGAATTTCATATACGTAGAGTAGTATATTTTTTGCATATTTCCTAGAAAAATCGTAGTATTACGCCACTGCACCTGTGGTGAAAAGGATATCACAACGGTCTTCGGAACCGTTATTCCAGGTTCGAGTCCTGGCGGGTGCACAAATAGGGGAGAGGGCTAGTATTAGAGCCGTTTATACAAGAAAAGAATGTGTGTAAATGATTCGTATTGGTCGAGAATTAATGCCTGTTACCGTATGTGTAACAGGTGTTAATTCTTTATATGAGTTACTAACCGCTATGTTGTCTCCTAAATAAATGCCAACATGCTCGTGCATTTCATCTCCTGCTTGGCTGGCTTTCTCCCAGATGATAATGGCTCCGGGTGTTAGCTCTTTTGTTTCATCCCAATTATTCTTTATTAAATCTTTCTCAAGACCAGAGACTGTTGCATGAGGGGAGGTAACAAGATCAAACATTTTCAAAAGTGCTGAGACAAAGAACGCGCAAGAGACATCTCCACCTTTGAGTATGTTTATTTCTTCTCCATCAATGTCTGCCAGGAGTGTCTGGAAGAGTTTTGCCCCAACACTGTCTTTTGCTATCTGCAGGTAGGTTTTCTTTAAAAGAAGCTTCATAAGCAAAGTATACGACATGTCCGCTATGTCCCCAATAGTGTGGACAACTGTGTTGATAGTGGGGATAAAGGACATGTCCTTTTGTCCAATAAGAAGATTTTATCGCTTTATTAAGCCAAATACTTAATTGGACACTTATTCACAAATAAAAGACGAATCGCGTGAATATAGCAGAATATTTATAGTGTGATAGTATTTCGGCACGCCAATCGGGGCGTAGTATAGTGGTAGTACGCATCGTTTGGGACGATGTAGTTCGAGTTCGATTCTCGGCGCCCCGACTCGATTTATAGGTTAAGAATTTAAATATGGATATAGCATTAGACGCAATCTATTTTGGTAACAGTGTGCAGCAGTATTTAGAGGCCGTTGGTCTTTTTGCTGTTTCATTTGCAGTATTTGGAGTAGTGCAGGTTGTGGTGGTGAACCGGTTGGCAGCTTTTGCAAAAGAGAGCGCAACAACAATTGATGATGCAGCTATTCGTATCGTTAAAAGTATCCGTCCAGGTTTCTTCGCATACATTGCTGTCTTCTTGGGGTACCAGAGACTGATGTTCCCTGAGATCGTGGACACAATCGCAGGAGGTATTCTTGTTATTTGGGCAGCGTACCAAGTTGTTATCGCTCTTCAGATCTTAATTGATTACATAATCTCTCGTTGGCAGAGTGAAGATGACGTTGCTACAACATCTGCATACAGTTTCCTTGGAGGAATTGTAAAGGTAATTCTATGGGTGCTGGCGTTTGTCTTTGTGCTCTCAAACTTTGGAGTAAACATAACAGCATTTATTGCAGGAATTGGAATTGGAGGTATTGCAATTGCATTTGCTCTGCAAAATATTCTAGGAGATCTCTTTTCTTCATTCGCCATTTACTTCGACAAACCGTTTCGGGTTGGAGATACAGTAAAGGTGGGAAGTCACACTGGAACGGTAGAGAAGATTGGTATTAAAACAACACGAATCAAATCTCTTCAGGGAGAAGAGGTTGTATTTGCAAACCAAAACTTAACAGGAGATGTTATTCAGAACTTTGGAAAGATGGAAGAGAGACGAAATACCTTCCAGTTTGGAATTTTATACGAAACACCAATTGAAAAAGCACGTGCGGTACCAATGATGGTTGAAGGAATCTTCAAAAACCTCAAAGGTGTGCGACTTGATCGAGTGCACTTCAAAAATCTAGGGGACTCAGCACTTGTGTTTGAGGTTACATACTTCTCAGAGAACCCAGACTATGCACTTACGCTTGATATCCAGCAAGAAATTAACTTCTCTCTTATGGAGCAGTTTGAAAAAGAGAAGTTGGAGTTCGCATATCCAACACAGGTTATTTATTCAAAGAAAAGTTAAGATTTTCCCAAAACCTTCAACAAAAGATCAGTTAGAGCAGGCGCAATACCTGCCTGGAATTCTTCGTATTCGGGAGTGATGTCTCCAAACGCATAGTTTGCAAAGCTTGCTTGGTGTTGTTCTGCAAAGCTTCTGGCAATGTGTCCTGTACTAATTGCTCTAAGGTCTCTCTCTTGCGTATTCTCTTCAAGAGAGCTGGTAACCACAAGACCAATCAAACTCCCGTCTGAGCGTACTACAGCACCTCCTGAGGCCCCTTGTTGTGCTAAGGGAACACCTCCAAGTGCTAGTACATCAACGGTTAGTTTGTTAAAGGTAAAAATGTCTTCAATAATTCCTGCTGCGGATATCTGCACTAAGTTTCGTTTTATAGCAGCAGCACTTAAAAAGCTTGCGGGGTATCCTGCGCTAATAACAACATCTCCAATGCGTGCTTCATCAAAGGTGAGTAGTATATATGGAAATACTTCAGGAACTTTCCCAAATTCTGAAGGGCCTGTAATGGTAAGAAGAGCAAAGTCATCTTTTCCTGTACCCATTGGGCTGCTTTGTGCAATTGCTTCTTTATTTTCAATAATCCAAAGAGGGGATATGTATGCAAGATCTGCTATGTATGCGGGAGTTGCAGGAGACCCAGTGCGGACAGTACAGACAATAGAGTCCTCTGTAGGGTAGTCCTTCAAAAGAAGGTTTTGTGCAATGTGCGCATTTGTCAAAATTGTTCCTGAGGGATCAATAATAATTCCAGATCCTGAAATTGAACCAACAGGAGATGAAGAATCTGCAATACACAAAATATTTACAAGAGCTTCCTGTATATGTGTGTTTACAAGTTCAAGATCTTTAGGGACAAAGCTTTGTGCCACAGGAGCAGGTTCAGGATTTACAGCAATTGGCTCAGCATTCTCTGCAGCAACAGGCGTTGTTACCTCTGGTATTTCAATAACGGGTTTTTCTTCAACAATTTCTTCCTCAGGTTCAGGAAGTAGGGGGGGAGTGCTAGTAGGCAGAAAAGGGGTGGGTTCAAAAGTGTTCTCCACAACATCAATTGGAACAAAAACAGGATCCTCTATGGCAAGTTCAACAGGCTCAGTTGTCTCTGCAAAGAAGAAAAACCCAGCTGCAAAGAATAGGGCAGCGGTTGTTGCGGCAAGAAGTGTTTGAAGATGTGAAAAACTCTTCATATAGGGGTAGGGTAGCAAATATTTGACCTGTATCAAAAGTTCTTGATTTAGGTAGACGAGAAGGTTTCTTGTGCTATACTCTCCCGCAGTGCTTGGCCTAAGGCCAGGCTTTCATTATTAGTCTAGTGTATATATACATATGGACGAGAACACACCTATGGACGCACCTGAGGCACCAGCAATGGCACCTGAGGGAGCAGAGGAGGCACCTGCAGCAGCAGAGGAGGCACCAGCAATGGACGCACCTGCAGCTGAGGAGGCACCAGCAGCTGAGTAATCTCAGTTGAGCCTATAGAAAACCCACCATCTGGTGGGTTTTCTTATATCAAATATGTGATATATTTCTTTTCATTGCGGGTATAGTTTAGTGGTAGAACATCTGCCTTCCAAGCAGAGGATGGGAGTTCGATTCCCCCTACCCGCACCAGAGATACAAAAAAGACCCTGAAAGGGGTCTTTTTTGTGTATTGAGTGATGATATTCTACTTATTGACAATACATAGATATAATGGTATTATATAGAAAGTAAATAGAAGCGCTATACATGGAAGGAACCCACATGCGCGAGTTCATTAACAAGCACAAGTCTAATATCAAATTTGGTGCAGCCCTTTCGGCTTTCACAGTCGTAGCAATGTCTGCGATATTGGTTCCGCCTGCCATCAAGGCAGACCGCCACTACGCAGAAGGGCTGCAATATGCAGCTTCTGCTGGCATCACCGCAGGAAACTGTGATGGTCGCCAAAGCCAAGACTGCTTCACCAATAACGGATATGCATATATCTTTCCTCCCAATGAGGAAGATGGGTTGTATAGCATCAAGCTTGATGATTTGTCAGCCTAACGGCTCGCAGCTCACCCCAAACCCCCGCCAACATACCGGCGGGGGTTTTTATTGCAGAAAACCTCCAGCACCAGTAGTATTAATTCTCTTATGCAAAATGGTCTATCAAGGGAAGCTGATCACCCGGAAGAAATTTTAGATTTAGTTGATGAAAACGACAGTATCGTTGGTAGTGCCACTCGCAAAGAGGTATACGCACAAGGTTTAAGGAATTATCGTGTTGTTCATGCATTTATCATAAATTCAGAAGGTAAAATTTGGACACCAAAACGCAGTGTTTCTAAAAAACTTTACCCAGGCGGACTTGATTATAGTATTGCAGGCCATGTTGAGTCAGGGGAAAGTTATGAAGAAGCTTTACATAAAGAGGCGCGTGAAGAGGTGAGTTTAGATCTAAAAAATACTCCCTATAAGGAAGTAGGACACTTTAATCCGTATACAGATAATGTTCATTGTTTCCAAAGAGTGTATGAAATACAAAGTAATGTAGACCCAAACTATAACAAAGACGATTTTTCTGGTTACGAATGGCTTTCTCCACAAGAAATTATTACACGTTGGGAAAGTGGGGTTTCTATGAAAGGTGATATACCAGAAGTATTGAAAATCTGTTACTCATGTTGAGTGCATGAAGAATATAAAAAAGACCCACATGTGGGTCTTTTTTATTACCTAGGTAAATAGGAGAATTATCCCTTCACCGCATCCTTAAGCGCTTTCGCTGCTCGGAACTTTGGTACTCGCATTGCGGGAATCTGGATAGATTCACCTGTTCGCGGGTTACGTCCTGTTCGAGCTGCTCGCATCTTGGCTTCGAAAATTCCAAGTCCTGCGATTGATACTTCTTCTCCAGCTTTTAGTGAACTAACAACTGTGTCGATAACAGTATCAACTGCTCGCTCAGAATCTGCCTTTGTTCCACCAAGTGTTTCGTGAACTCGTGCGATTACATCTGCTTTATTCATGTCTTACATTTACTATTTATAAATGATCCCGGAAGGCATCTAACCAAAAGTATACCTATAAAGGGCTATATAGTGCAATAGCCACCATCTAACGGGCAAATTCAACCACTCGATTCTCTCGAATGACATTCACCTTAATTTCTCCAGGGTATCGAATGTCGTGTTGCACCTTTGTTGCGATATCACGGGCAAGTTTATGTAGTTCTACATCCTTAATCTTTCCAGGATTTACAAATACACGTACTTCTCGCCCCGCTTCGATGGCATAACACTTCTCAACGCCAGGGAACTCCTTTGCAATACGCTCAAGGTCCTCAAGGCGCTTCAGATAGTTCTCTACTGTGTCACGTCGAGCTCCTGGCCGTCCTGCTGAGATTGCATCAGCAACCTGCACCAAGATAGATTCAGGGGTTTCATACGGATATTCCTCATGGTGTGCCTGCATTGCTTTCACAACAGCTTCATCCACATTAAATTTCTGTAGAATACGTCGCCCGATCTCAACATGTGTTCCTTGTACTGCATGGTCTACTGCTTTCCCTATGTCATGAAGGAGAGCTCCAGCTCGTGCAGTGCCAACATCTGCTCCAACTTCCTCGGCAAGCATTCCTGCAATGTGTGCCATTTCAATTGAGTGCTGCAGAATGTTTTGCCCATAACTTGTTCGGAAGTAGAGACGTCCAAGAAGTTTTGTTAACTCAGGTGGGAGATTATGAACTCCTGCTTCATATGCCGCCTCCTCACCACGACGTTTAATTGTTTCTTCAATCTCAAGCTTTGCCTTTACTACAGACTCTTCAATCTTTGCGGGCTGAATTCGTCCGTCTGCCAAAAGCTTTTCAAGTGCAATCCGCGCAGTGTGGCGACGAATTGGGTCAAATGAAGAGATGGTAACGTGTCCTGGAGTGTCATCAATAATTACGTCTACTCCGGTTGCGCGCTCAAACGCTCGAATATTTCGTCCTTCCTTTCCAATGATCTTTCCTTTTGTTTCATCATTAGGAAGAGGGAACTGGAAGCTCATAACATCACTACTTACTGCATTTCCAAGTCGATGGATTGCGCTCGTTATGATGTTTTGTGCCTTTGCCTCAAGTGTTTCCCGTCCAATTGTCTCAAGTCGCTGTGCACGCTGCATAAGCGTCTCTTCCTGGTCTTTCTCAATATCTTCAATAAGCTCCTTTCGAGCTTCTTCTTTTGTGTAGTCTCCAACTTGTTCCAATTGTTTTTCTCGTTGTTCTTTTAGTTCTTTAATTTCTTTCTCTCTTCGCTCAAGCGTTGCCTTTTCTTGCTCAATACGATCGCCATCACGATCTACATCGCTTTGTCTCTCATCAACAAGTTCCTCACGCTTGATAAGTCGGTGTTCTTTTTCACGAACTTCTTCTTCTCGAATACGAACATCTTTTAACTTTTCTTGCTCAAGACGCTCAGCCTCATCTTCTGCTTTATGCAGGATGCGATTGGCACCTTCTTTTGCTTCAAGAAGTCTTCGTTTAATTTCAAGCTCAAGGGACCCGCTGTGTCCAAGTGCCACAAGCCAACGGAAGGCATATCCTATAAGGATTCCAAATAGGAGTGACAGTGCAATAAGCACGAATACTAATTTTAATGACATATTTTTTGTGTCTCCCTACCCACAAGGGAAGAGAGGTTTATTACTAGGGTATGGGAGTACTCTACCTGAAAGAAGAGAAGGGTTCCATTGACTAAAGCAATCTGTAGTGGCACTGTATTTATAGAAAAGGGAAGAGAACATGAAAACATTTCTTATGGCTGTAGGAGCCATGTTGCTCCTTTCTGTTTCAGCAGAGGCAGAAGAAGAGTGTCGCTCTGGTTTCCTGATTCTCCCCGAGAGAATTTTCATTGGATGCCAGGTTTCTGAAAACGAATACAAGTATATTGATCACGAGCGGCGAGTAGAAATTACAGGCCCACTCCCTGTTATCGAGATTGTGTACCCTGGAGATGAGCAGTTTGCTCGCCTGGAATCTCTTATGAATCTGGGGAGGATCGAAGGACTTCTCGCCAGTATTCCAAGCATGCATACTGCCGCTCAAATGGGTCGAGCAGTTGGCCAAAGAGAAGGCTATGCGGCCGGGCGTCGTGATTCACAAGGAGCAATAAGTGTTCCACAGCGCTGTAGTATTGAATTGTAGTACCTTTGAACCTGGCCGTTACCCACGTGGGTAACGGCCATTTCTTTTTTATGAGGTACTCTGAGTACAGGAGGAAGAGCCGATGCTTGTTCTTATATTTGCACTTTTGCTTTCAGATCATGAAGTATTCATAACCTCAGTTGAGGAAGCAACAGAGTTTTATTGTGAACGACGAAACGATGGTTCTGTGGCATGTCGCTCAGGAGCCGTTGTTATTCGCTCAGATGGCCTGCGGGGTTTCGTTGCATACGTTGATTCTGAAGAGTTTTGCATAAAAGTTCGCTACGAAGATGGTAGTGAGTCGTGCGAAATTCCAGAAGACGCAATATTTCAACGATCGCCCTCTTTGTATGAGGAGGTACACAGCTTGTACCACGGGTCACACACTGAAAATGTTGCATCTGTTGCACAATAAATAGTTTTTCTCCATCTACGTAGTTAATTACGTAATTAACTACGTAGATGAGATGAATATACTAAAAACAGCGCTTTGTTAAGCGCTGTTTTCATATTGGTTTCTAACACATAGAGTGTAGGTAGGGGACTAACTTGCTTTACTCTTGTGCACTTTGTCTATCAGTCCGTACTTCTTTGCTTCATCTGCAGTCATAAAGAAGTCTCGGTCTACATCATTTGCCACCTTTTCAATTGTTTGTCCTGTAGCATCAGCAAGAATCTTATTTAGACGATCTCGAGTTGAAAGAATGTGCTTTGCGGTAATCTCAATATCACTCGCTTGTCCCTCAACACCTCCCCATGGCTGATGAATCATCACCTCAGCATTAGGAAGTGCAAATCGCTTTCCTTTCTTTCCTGCTGCAAGAAGTACTGCTCCTGCACTTGCTGCAAGTCCTACACACACAGTAGAAACATCAGGCTTGATGTGGTTCATAGTGTCGAGCATCGCAAGCGCTGCTGTTACTGAACCTCCTGGAGAGTTAATGTAGATCTGAATATCTTTCTTTGGGTCTTCTGCCTCAAGGAAGAGAAGCTGCGCCACTACAAGGTTTGCAGTATGCCCATCAATCGCTCCGCTAAGGAAGATAATCCGCTCTTTTAAAAGCCTAGAATAAATATCGTATGCTCGCTCACCGTACTGGCTCTTCTCTACAACCATCGGTACGAGGTTATTTTGTATCTCTTTTTCCATAGTATTGGCATGGTATCAGGGAGTATGCTGAAGTACAAGAAAAGCGCCCATTGGGCGCTTTTTCGTAAACAGAAGAGTGTCTGTTTAGATTGCGAATTCTTGATCAATTGCGTCTAGTTCAGCATCAAGTTCTGAAAGGTCGCTTGTATTGATGTCTGCTTCAATTGAAGAAAGCGCAGTTGATTCCTCAACTTCAGCGATAGCTTGTACTTCAGCACTTGCCGCATTCTCTGCTGCGTCAAATTGCTGTTCAAGATCTGCTTCAGTTTTCGGAGCTCCTGAGTACTTGTCTCCAAAGATGAAGAATGCACCAGCAAGGATAACTGCAACAATTACTCCAAGTGCTACAAGTGCAGTTCCTCCACCTCCATTCTCCTCTGGTGCCATAGGTTCTGCAGCCTGCGGTGCCGCATTCACGGGCACTTCATTCATAGGAGTCTCTGGCGCCTCTGGTGTTGTTTCTTGTGGTTGTTCCATATTATTCAACAGCGTTTAGAACGCTTGCAGATAGCTTAAGGTTTTTAATAGCTTCGACCGCATCTCGTAGTGACTGGTGTGCATCTTTAAGTGCTTCTCGTGCAGTACTTGCAATCTCCTTTACCTTTGCAAGGATTTCTCGAGGGTCACTTTCATCATCAGCTGCAAGAGCTGCGATAAGTTCTTCTCCTGTTGCTGCAAGGGTTCTGATTTGCTCTCGCGCATCATCAACCGCAACTTCTGCTGCTGCAATTGCAGCTTCAGCCTCACTTACATCAACCCCTTCAGCTTCAATTGAAGCTATACGTACTTCAAATCGCTCGATAATCTGATCAAGTCGATCTGCCATTGCTCCCATTTTAGAAGTCATTCGCTCAAGGTACTTCTCAATACGATCTTTCGCACGGTCTGTGAGTCTCTCACGTAGCTCCTCTTTCTTTTCTTCTCGAGCAACTTCTCGCTCCTCTTTCTTTTCTTCAAACTCGGCTTTCTTTTCGTCTCGAGCAGCACCAAGTTCTTCTTTCTTAGCATCTCGAGCTTCTTGTGCCTCTGTTTTCTTCGCGTCCCGTGCCTCAACTGCCTCTACCTTCCTCGCTTCGAGTTCCGCACGCTTTGCTTCTCGTTGTGCATCAAGCTCAAGCTTTTTTGCTTCACGATCTGCAGATACAGCGTTAGTCTCCTGTGCAAATGCAGGAGCTCCTCCAAGCAAAAAGGCAAGTGCAAGTGATGCTCCGGCTACTTTTTGTATTGTATTCATGTATCGATACATTTTTATATTTATAATTGCTACGCCGCATGCATACGGGTATCTATATAAAAGTATAGCAATTTTTTAACCACTCAGAATTTCTCTTGAGTATAAAGAAAAAACCGTAGTAGAAAGGGAAAAATATCCTTTCTACTACGGTTCTTGGTCTAGCCAGTCTCCGCTACAAGCGTCGACCAGGCCGCGTGGACCGAAACCCATTCACGGAAACGTGACGGATTGTCGATACGGTCGGCTTCGGTGATGGTTGGTACGACTCGAGTGATATCAAGTTGATCAAGATCTTCGATCAACACCATTTGTGGTGGAACCACCATGTGGTTGCCTTGATCATCGTACATTCTTGAAGCAATCATGTATGTGCCATAGTCAGCCGTAAACACGAATGCGCCGGGTTCGATTTCGTCGAGGAGCACAGCGACAGTCCATTGTTCACGAGCGTCAAACCACGCATTGAATGCTTCTGGGTTGTTCACCCTGTCTTCTGCTGTGACAGGCGGTACAATTTCCAGAATATCCAACTCATCGACATCATAGATGCGTACCATGTGTGGTGGGGTTGGAGTGATCCAGCCGCGATCATCCAGCATGTCCTGAGTTACAGCCAGCGTTTCGCCACTGGATGTAACAACGAACGCGCCGGGCTCGATTTCATCGTTGGCCATGGCAGGTGCAGTGAGTGTAGCTACTGTAGCTATCGTGGCGCAAATAATCAAAGAACGTATCATCTAAGCTCTCCTATAAGCTATATAAGGGAGTATTCCCTTATATAAAATATCATAAAAGCACGCCTAATGCGTGCTTTTATTTCCAATTACTATAAAGATTACTTTGAGTCTTTATACATCTGCACTCCTCGATCAAAGGCTTCAGATGCTGCTTTTGCGTCTTTGAATCCGTTTGTTTCTACCTCTTTATTCTGAATCTTCTTGTATGTTCCAAAGAAGTGTTCAATTTCCTTTAGTGTGTGAGGGTTAACATCAGAAAGGTCCTTCACGGTATCAAATCGTGGGTCCTCTACAGGAACAGCGATTACCTTATCGTCTTTTTCTCCTCCATCAATCATTTCAAGGATTGCTACAGGACGAGCCCGTACCAAAATACCTGGCGCTAGTGGGTATGTAGTGAGCACAAGCACATCAAGTGCATCTCCATCATCCCAAAGAGTCTGCGGAACAAATCCATAATCAAATGGGTAGTCTTGAGCTGTGTGCATTACACGATCAAGTGCAATCATTCCTGTCTCTTTATCAATCTCGTACTTATTCTTTGAGCCTTTAGGGATTTCGATGATGACATTCATTGCATCTGCTTTCCCTGGCTCTATATCGTGCAATAGATTCATATGATATTAGTTATACCACTAAGCTTTCTCCTCTTCTTTTGTTTCCTCAGCTGGAGCTTCTGCCTCTTCTTCTTTTTTCTCTTCCACTTTCTCCTCTGTGGCCTCTTCGGTTACTTCAGTTTCAACTGGAGTCTCCTCAACTGTTTCAGGTGCTGGTGTTTCCTCTGGCTTTTCTGCAACCTCAACTGCCTCTCCATCAGACTCAGCGATAGCGTCTCCTCCAGTTGAAGCAATATCAATACTCCATCCTGTTAGCTTTGCTGCAAGACGAACGTTCTGTCCTCCGCGACCAATAGCAAGAGACTGCTGGTCTTCATTTACGGTTACAACTGCCTTGTGCTCTTTCTCATCTAGTTCAACTGAAACAACTTCAGCTGGAGAAAGTGAATCTTTTACAAACATCTCCTCATCTTCATTCCACTCGATGATGTCGATTCGCTCTCCTCCAAGTTCACTTGTTACGGTTGAAACCCTAACTCCGCGCTGTCCAACAAGGGAACCAACTGGGTCGATGTGGCTATCCTCTGAGATAACAGCAAGCTTTGTTCGGCTTCCTGGCTCTCGTGCAATAGCTTTAATTACAACAGTTTCAGAAGCGAGCTCAGGTGCTTCAAGTTTAAATAGCTCAATAACAAACTGAGGGTGAGATCGTGACAGTCGAAGGAATACTCCTCGTGCTCCTTCATCGACTGAGTACAAGTAAGCTCTGATTCGCTCTCCTGTTCGGTATCGCTCTCCTCGGATCTGCTCCTCAAAAGGAATAATTCCTGTTGTTCGTCCAAGATCTACGTAGATCATTCCACGTTCCACGCGCTGAACAGTTCCAGAAACAATTTCTCCTTCACGTCCTGCAAACTCCTCAAGGATTGATCCTTTCTCAGCCTCTCGGATCTTCTGAATGATTACCTGCTTTGCAGTTTGTGCGGCAATTCGCCCAAAGTCTGCCTGCATTTCAAGAGGGAATGCTAGCTCGGCATCAAGTTCCACGTCTTTCTTCATCTTCTGCGCATCTTCAAGAAGAATATGCTTTTCAGAATCAAACAGTGTTCGCTCATCGTCTTCTTTCCGCTCCTCTTCTGCGTCAAAGTATACGAGTGAGTCATCCACAACCTGCTTTACCTGCTCAAATACAGGAGTTCCAGTATTCATATCTAAAGAAGCACGAATAATCTGGTTTCGCTTTCCGTACTCTTTCTTATATGCGGTTGCAAGTGCAGCCTCAATAGCTTCGATCATTTTCGCTCGGGGAATATTCTTTTCCTCTTCGAATTGGTCTAGCACTGATTGGATTACTTTTAAGTCAAACATGTTTAATTATCTATTTTTTGTAAAAATAATCGCCCGCGGATGCGGACGTTGATAGGTGAATTGTACAGAATATCTGAAATAAGTCAATAAATGTTATTGACGGTATATATAGATGTATGTAGTGTGTGGAAAGAATCAGATTGGGAGATTGAATATGGACAGAGTTCTTTTGGCCAATGCAATGCTTGCGCTTGTTATGGGTCCTCCTCCAAGCTTTACGGAGGTTATGATCTTGAGAATGCCGGAGCGCCCAAAGGAAGAAATGCCCCTTATGCTGCCGGATGTTATTTTGCCTCGGAAGCCGCATCTTGTCGTTAAAGACAAAGATCAGAATCCTTATGGCAAAGGTTCTCGGGCAAAATTACTCCGGGGAACAAATCAAACGGCCCCAGGAAGGCCTGCGCATTCTGCGCGAAAATATCCTTATCTATAAAGAGAAGGCCGGAACAGATGTTCCGGCCTTTTGTATATAAAAGGCCCGGTGGGAGCTGCGCAAAGCAACTACAACACCGGGCCAACCAAGGGGTGAGAGGTGGGAGAGCGAATCAGATTCGCGAAATACCTTCTATCAGCCCTGGTTATCAAGCAGTCTTACTTTCAGTGGTAGGTGCCACCTATGCAGTGTTTGCTCGAGTTCGGAGATATTACAGTATTTTAGTATGTATTGTCAAGCGTTTATAAATGTGGTTAAATACTGCCGGTCTTAACAGAGGAGAGTTCTTTATGAAAATGTCTAATCGACTGCGCACTGTTGCAGGACGAAAAAAGAGTAGGAGAGAGGAAGAATCACGTATTCTCCAAAAACTGGAGGAAAAAATGATGCAAAGGATGAGAACTATTTTTCTTATACTTCTGCCAGTTTCTTCGCTCACAATAGGATTTGCAGGAGCGATTGTATATGAAAGTGTTGTTGGACCGTTTTGGTTTGGGTTCACTGTTGTCTGTCTGCTTGTTGCTTGGATGATATTCATCTTTGCACTGTGGCCAGGAAAGTGGCTTACACTACAGCGTGCTAAATACGCTTTTCGTATCAGATCGTACCTTCAAGCTATGAGGGAAGATACTGTCTACTTCTTGAAACTCCCATTTCGTTATCTAACAGCCCGCGGTTAAGGCCTTAAAGCCGCATATATTTTGTCCGAATGTTCGCACTTTGTATGTGCGGCTTTTTAATTTGGGGAATCTATACATATATATGTACGCGCTCGTGCTATCTTTTACATATGAAAATCGATGAGCGCCAACTCCATGAATTTATTGCAGATTCAGGGCTTGTATCAAAAAAAGATGTTGATGCAGCTGCTGAAGAAGCAGAAAAGCTAGGAAGATCCCTAGGAGATATTCTCGTATCTTCTGGAAAGATTGAAGAAAATGATCTGCGACGTATTAGCGCGTACGTTCTAGGTATTCCTTTTGTAGATTTGAAGGAAAAGAAAATTGACCCTGAGCTGCTCTCTCTTATTCCAGAGCCTGTTGCTAGAAATAACAATATTATTGCGTACAACAAAAAGGGAGATGAGGTTGAGGTAGCCATGCTTGATACAAAAGACCTTGCCGCAATCGACAATGTACGAAAAAAGATTGGTATGAAAGTGCGTGTGCGCCTTACCGATGATGTATCTATTAAAAATGCATTGCTTCAGTATCAGAAATCTCTCAAGGAAGAGTTCGGAGACATCATCTCAAAAGAAAGTAAGTCTTTGAAGATAATAAAAGAGGGAGGGGAAGATAAAACAGAAGCAGAGTTGCTTAAGATTGCAGAGGATCTTCCGGTTGTCCGTATTGTAGAGACACTTCTAAAGCACGCCATTATTCAAAAGGCATCTGATATTCATATTGAGCCATCTGAGCATGAGGTTATGGTTCGTTATCGCGTAGACGGACTCCTTCATGATGCTATGACTCTTCCTAAAGAGGCAGGTCCTTCTATTGCGGCACGTATTAAAGTGCTCTCAAGTCTTAAGCTTGATGAGAAGCGCCTTCCACAAGATGGACGATTTAAAATTGATAGTGATGGAGAGAAAGTTTCCTTTCGAGTTTCAACACTTCCAATATTTTATGGAGAGAAAGTTGTAATGCGACTCCTGCGAGAGGGAGGAGGAGGGTTCTCACTTGAGACTCTTGGCTTCCATGGAGAAAACTTAGAGCGTATTCATGAAGCGACTCGTCAAAAGACAGGGCTTATTTTGGTAACAGGACCTACAGGGTCTGGAAAGACAACGACACTTTATACAATTCTAGATATTTTGAATCAGCCTGATGTAAATATCTCTACTATTGAAGATCCTATCGAGTATCAGATGCCTCGAGTAAACCAAACACAGGTAAACCCACACATCGGTCTTACGTTTGAATCAGGACTTAGGTCTCTCGTGCGACAAGACCCCGACATTATTATGGTGGGAGAGATCCGAGATAAAGAAACAGCTCAGCTTGCTATTAATGCAGCACTTACAGGACACCTTGTGCTTGCGACACTTCACACAAACTCAGCAGCAGGTGCTATTCCTCGTCTTCTTGATATGGGAGCAGAGCGATTCCTTCTTTCATCTACACTTAGGGTAATTATCGGACAGCGTTTGGTGCGTCAATTGTGTGAGAAGAAGGAAGAGTACAAATTAAATAAAGCAGCACGAGATAAAATTGCTCGAACCGATCACTTCGAAGCTGCATTTAAAGCGTTGCAGGACGAGAAGCTTGTAAAACCAAAGAGTGATATAGATGACCTTACGTTCTATCACCCTGAGAAGAGTGCAGAGTGTGAAGATGGGTACTCAGGACGAATCGGAATTCATGAAGTACTTCGTATGAGTGAGGGGATGCGCGAAATAATGATGCAAAACGTGAATACTGACGCGCTTGAGGCTCAAGCCCGAAAAGAAGAGATGCTTACAATGCTTGAGGATGGTCTATATAAGTCTGCGGTAGGGACAACTTCACTTGAGGAGGTGCTACGAGTTATCTCAGAGTAATACTTGACATGCACTGTATATATGCTATAATGTATACAGGTTAAACAAGTAACAACAAGGAGTTTTGTTATGGGAGAAGTGCAGGCAAATAAGAAAGCCAAAAAATTTGTCCATGTCATTTTTATGGCACTGGGCCTTATCGGCCTCGTGTATGGAGCTCACCAAGGCTTCGCAATGGCTCGAGGGATTGAAGAATCGGTCGTGGCCTGGGGTTGGCTTGGAGGATTCTCCGTAACCCTCCTGCCGGCAATCGGCATCCAGATGATCCTGGACGGCTACAAAAACGTCGATCTTGGCTAACCATTCGCCCCGTTTGTAATTTCACACAGTGAAAATGCAAACGGGGTTTTTGTTTTGCGTGCTACATTTAAGGGGTGAAAAAGTTTTCGTATAAAGCGCAAAAATCAGATGGAAAAGAATATGATGGAACTCTCGAAGGAGAGAGTAAGGCTGATGTATATGCGCATGTTGGGGCAGAAGGAGGGACTGTTGTTTCTATAAAGGTAACAGGAGGAGGTTTTTTAAATAAACTCAGAGGATTTTTAGGAGCAGTGAAGATAGAAGAGAAGATTGTAGTTACAAGAACCTTGGCTGCCATGCTAAAGGCTGGTCTTTCAGTATCTCGAGCACTCCATGTGCTTGAGCGCCAGAGTAAAAACCCTCTTTTGAAGGAAGTGATTACAGAAGTCGGAGAAGATGTGTCAAAAGGGCTTGGGCTACATGAAGCTCTTGCAAAGCATCCAAAGATTTTCTCAAAACTTTTCATATCGATGGTAAAAGCAGGAGAAGAGAGCGGAACACTGTATGAGTCACTGCTTGTAATTGGGAAGCAGATGGAGCGTTCTCATACTCTTGTAACAAAAGTGAAGAGTGCAATGATCTATCCTTCAATCATTTTGATTGCCATTGGAGTTATTACCGTACTGATGCTTTTGTTTGTGGTTCCAACCCTTACGAGCACTTTTGAGGAGCTTGGAGTAGAGCTTCCTGCAATGACGCAAGCAATTGTTTCTTCAAGCGCATTCCTTGAAAACAACTTCTTGCTTGTTGCCGCCCTGTTCATACTTTTCTTTGGTGCAATGTCATACGCACTTAAGACAGAATCAGGTTCAAAGATTTTTGGAGCAATCACACTTAAGCTTCCTGTTGTTGCTCCTATTGTAAAAGAAACGTATACAGCACGAACAGCACGAACACTCGCATCTCTTTTGGGGTCGGGAGTAGACATGCTTCATGCTCTTGAGATTTCAGAGGAAGTTATTGGGCACCCAAGTTACAGAAAAGTATTTACAGAATCGCACGAGCACGTAAAGAAGGGAGATACACTTTCAAAAAGTTTTATAGAACACACTGAGCTCTTTCCTGTGCTTATGGGAGACATGATTGCAGTGGGAGAAGAGACGGGAGCGGTGTCAGACATGTTGCTTGAGGTAGCAGAGTTTTATGAAAAGGAAGTTGAGCAGAAGACAAAAGATCTCTCAACAGTTGTTGAACCACTTTTGATGATTTTGATTGCGGGAGTTGTGGGAGTTTTCGCGCTTGCGATGATCGCGCCCATCTATTCAATTACAGAAAGTATTTAGTATGAAGAAAATCTTCACCAGAGGCCTCTCACTCGTCGACGTGATTGTCGGGGTCGCTCTTCTTTTAATTATCTTTATGGCACTCTTTGGAGTGTTTCGTGCATCGATTGCACTAACCGCTTCTGCAAAGGCACGTGCAGGGGCAACATCACTCGCATCAGAACAGATGGAATATATTCGATCTCTTACATATGCAAATACAGGAACTGTCGGAGGAATTCCTGCAGGATTAATTGATTCAGATTTCGATACTGTTTTAAATGGACGAACATATAGCACACGAACATTCGTGCAGTACATAGACGATCCCGCAGACGGCCTTGATGCACTCGATGACACAGGAATTATTACTGACTATAAAAAAATAAAAGTAGAAGTTTCGTATTTGTTTAATGAGCAGACAAAAAATGTTTCGCTGGTTTCCAACAGAACGCCAAAAGGAATTGAAGCTCCAGAGGGAGGAGGGAACCTTCGTATAAATGTAATGGACGCACTTGGGGCTCCGGTTTCTTCAGCACAAGTGCGTGTACAAAATACACTAACCATCCCAACAGTTGACCTCACTGCTTTTACTGGAGAAAGTGGTTTCATATTTTTACCAGGTGCAGCAACATCAACCGGGTACCGCATAACGGTAAGTAAGAGTGGGCACTCAACTGCCGCAACGTATGATTTGGATTCAGAAAATGTAAGTCCAAACCCAGGACATCTAACCGTTGTTGAAGCAGAGACAACGCAAAATACATTTGCTATTGATATTCTTTCAACACTAAGGGTGCAGACATGGGAAAAGATCGCATCTACGTTTATTGAAGACACGCTTGTAAATGAAACAGGGCTCTCTGTTGCAAGTAGTACAGAAGTTGTTGCAGGTGAGCTTGTGCTTACAAATACACTCGGCGCATACGATTCTTCTGGAGTTGCACGCAGCACAGCAATTGCTCCAACGTACCTCCATGCATGGGACTTTTTCCAAGCAACAAGCACAAGTCCGGCAGGCACAAGTGTTAGTTACCAAATCTTTTATGACAATCTCGGAGTGCCAACACTCCTCCCCGAAGTAGACCTGCCTGGTAACACGGCTGGTTTCACCACTTCAGTAATAGATCTGTCAGGCGTGGCGACAAGTACGTACAGCACTCTATTTGTTGAGGCCACACTCCAAACAAACGATACGGCAACTACTCCGGCGATAGACGAGTGGCGTTTCGTGTATGACGAAGGGCCAATCCCAATCCCAAGTGTTTCATTTACGCTTACGGGCTCAAAAGTCATTGGAGAAAACAGTAGCGGAGGAGAAATTGAGAAGAATGTTATAGATGCAGCAACAGGCCTTGATGGATGGAATGAAGTTTTAAATATTGAATGGGATGGGTACGTACTTACAACAACCGGATACGATATAGGAGCAATTTGTAGTCCAGATGATCTTTTGATTGATCCAAATAGTTCAAACACAGTAGATCTTTATCTTGAAAGTGATAGTGCACATTCATTGCGAGTAGTGGTCCGAGATGATGTCGGAGGATTTATTAGTGATGCTGATGTTTCACTTACACGAACTGCATACTCTGATAATGGTACGACAGGTTTGTGCGGACAAACATACTTTGGAGGACTTGGAAACTTTACTGATTATGACGTGTCTGTGAGTAAGTCAGGATTTATTACTGAGGTGATCAATGACTCTGTAGTGTCAGGCGATAGTGAGCTTACCGTGGTACTTACAACGAGTTAGCACATGCTAAAGTTAGTGCATGCAACGAGGTTTTACTCTCATGGAAACAGTGGTGACGATTGCACTTATGAGTGTTGTGCTTTTGGCTCTCAGTTCGGCAATTGTTTTTTTCTATAGAACAAATGCAAGCATCTTAGAGCAAGCGGGGGCCATCACAAGTGCACGTCGTGGTATTGAAAGTGCGATGAAAGATTTGCGAGAGGCAACTATTGCAGAGGATGGAGCATTTCCAATTGTTTCAGCTGGACCGAACTCAATTACTTTTTATGCAGACGTTGACCAAGATGATTCTGTAGAACGGATTAGATACGATCTCGCAAATAATGTGTTGAGTAGGTACACATTGCAGGCAGCAGGCAATCCTCCAGCGTACACAGGAACAGAAACGGTAGAGATTATTTCTGACAACGTTCGCAACAGTATTTTTGGAACAGACGTCTTTAGGTACTTTGATGTAAATGGAGATGAACTTTCTTCAACTCCTTCTGCGCTTGATATTAAATTTATTACGGGAACGATAACAGTAAACGTAAATCCAGAACGAGCACCAGAAGAGTTTACGCTTACCTCAAGTGCAACGCTTCGAAACTTACGTCTTGAATAATATGTTTTTAAAACAAAGACAGCGCGGATATACAACTCTTCTCGTAATTGTTTTCGGAAGTCTTTTTGTATTTTCTGTGTCTGCACTTTCAGGCCGTGTATTGGTTGAGCAAGATGCAGAGCGTGCACGAATGCACAAAGCACAAGCGCGTTCTATTGCTGAGGCTGGGCTCGAATACTACAAATGGTTTTTGGCACACAATCCAGATGACATACAGCATGGAACAGGAAGTGGAGGCCCTTATAATATTGAGTATGAAGATTCAGAGAGTGCAGTCGTTGGAACGTACTCACTTGATATAACAGGGAACGAATCATGTGGGGCAATTACCTCAATCGATATTGCATCAACAGGGTGGGCTGCAACAGATCCAACAATTACAGCAACTGTTACAGGGAGGTATGCACAGCCATCAGTAGCCGAGTATGCATACATTGTAGATGACAATGTGTATGTGGGGGCTGATCGGCAAATCTCAGGGCAGTATCACGCTAATGGAGGTATTCGTTTTGATGGTACAAGCAACTCAGAGGTATCAAGTGCTGTTGCTACATGGACGTGCACAAGTAGTTTTGGTTGCTCTCCCTCATCAACTGAAGCAGGAGTGTTTGGATCGGGTGAAGATCAAGAATTGTGGGAATACCCAAGTCCGCAGTTTGATTTTGCAGGAATTGCACAAGACTATAGTTCAATGCGTTCACTTGCGATAGCAGATGGCATTCATTATTCAGGGTATGGGGGGCACTCAACAGAAGGAAGGGGGTATAGGTTGGTATTTCAAAGTGACAGAACCGTAGATGTGTATAGGGTGCGACGCTCATACAACTACTCTGGTGGCCACATAGACTCAGGTGTGTATGAAAATGACTACTATGTTCCTAGGAGCGGAAATAGAAACGCTCGCTTCATGGGAAATTATGATATTCCAGAAGATTGTGGACTCATCTATATAGAAGATAGAGTGTGGGTTGCAGGAACCGTCTCAGGAAAAGTGACGCTTGTGGCAGCAGACACCGTGCATGCAGGGTATGAGCCAAAAGTAATTATTGAAGATGATCTCGACTACACAACAACAAGTGGTGCAGATGGGCTTACCATCATTGCAGAGGGAGATGTACACATTTCTCCAGAGTCTCCTGAAGATTTAGATATTAATGGAATTATTGTTTCTCAAGAAGGGTACTTTGGACGAAACCTCTACCCATGTTTCTATTCAAATTCACACCAAGATACACTTACGATTAGAGGGTCTATTGTTTCAAACACTCGTGTAGGAACAAAATGGAGCAATTATTCGTATCCGCCGTATTGCTACAATCAAACTTCAGGGTATGACAACCGAATAAACAGCTATGACAGGAACTTAGCTACTGATCCGCCTCCGTTTACGCCCGTATCATCACCTGACTACCAGTTTGTTGAGTGGCGAGAAGACTAGCATGCTAGGATAAAGGCATGATTATCGTTGGAAATTTCAAAAGCTACCTTACCAGTAAAGAGGATGCAGAAAGTGTTGTAAAAGCCGCAGGGAAGCTTAAAACAAAGCATAAAATCATCCTTGCACCATCGTTTCCGCACCTTGGATACGTGGCCTCAAAGAAGATGGGTGTGTCACTTGCAGCACAAGACCTTTCTATTTTTGAGGGAGGAGCACATACGGGTGAGGTTTCAGCGGACACTCTTTCCAACATTGGAGCAGAGTATGTAATTGTCGGACACTCTGAGCGTAGGGCAGCCGGAGAAACAAATAGCATTGTTGCCACAAAGGTGTGTCAGGCACTTAGTTCAAAACTAAAAGTTGTTTTGTGTGTGGGTGAGGCAGATAGAGATGCTCACGCTACGTACCTTTCATTTATTACAGATGAAATGGTGTCTGCATTGAAGACAATCAAAGAAACAGACTTTAAAAATGTGGTTATTGCTTATGAGCCAATCTGGGCTATTGGGAAAAGTACTGAAGAAGCTATTACATCTGACGATCTTGAAGAGATGGTTCTTTATATAAAGAAGATTCTTCGAGAAAACTTTGGGGAGAAGGCACAAAAATCTATAAAAATTATCTATGGAGGTTCTGTAAGTGCAGATAACGCGCAGAGCCTTATGGTTTCAGGAATTGATGGCTTTCTTCCAGGGAGAGCAAGCTCAACAAAGGAAACACTAACTGCACTTGTTGCAGCATTAGACGCATGAAGCGATTAGAAGAAATAGCAATCTTAGAAAATGTTCCGGTCCTTGTACGGCTTGGACTTAATGTACCTCTTGTAGAAGGGAAGCCTGTTAGTACATTTCGAATTAGGAATGCACTTAAGACGGTGAAATATCTTCAAGAGAAAGGTGCGCGAGTAATTGTAATTAGCCATGTTGGAAGGGATCCGTTTGCAACACTAAAACCAATGTATGAATTTATTCGTACACAAATTCCAAGAACTTCATTCTCAGAACATATTTGCGGGCCCATGGTTCGTGATCGGGTAGGGATGATGATGCCAGGAGATGTGTTGGTACTCGAGAACCTTCGACGAAATAAAGGAGAGGTAGAAAATGATAGAGAGTTTGCAAAAGAGTTAGCGTCTCTTGCTGATGTTTTTGTACAAGATGCATTTGATACGTGCCACAGGAATCACGCATCCATTGTTGGTATTCCAGAATTGCTTCCTTCATATGCGGGAAGAGTAGTGTGCGCTGAGGTGGATGAGCTTAAAAAAGCACTTACACCAAAACGGCCTTCGATTGCAATTATTGGAGGGGCGAAGTTTGCTACAAAAGAACCACTCATTGAAAAACTTTTACATACATATGACCGCATCTTCATTGGTGGAGCTTTAGGAAACGATCTCCTTGCTGCACGAGGGTATCCCATCGGGCGTTCTGTTACTTCAGGGCAAACAGGATCACTTGAGGCACTTGCACGAGATGCTCGTATTATTGGGCCGGTTGATGTTGTTGCTTCATCTTCAAAAGGAGGAGGTACTCGTATGCCAAATGAAGTAAAAGATGACGACATGATCCTTGATGCAGGTCCTGCAACGGTTGAAGTTTTAAAAGGGTATATAGATGAGGCAAAGACGGTGCTTTGGAATGGGCCTCTTGGGTATTATGAAAATGGATATATAGAAGGAACACATGCGCTTGCTGAAGTTATCGCAAAAGCACAGACACACGCCATTATTGGAGGAGGAGATACTGTGGCTTCAATTGAAGCACTTGAGTTAGAGCACGAGTTTTCTTTTATCTCTACAGGAGGAGGTGCCATGCTTGAGTTTCTAACGCATGGGACACTGCCGGGTATTGAAGCACTTGATTAAGTTTAAAGTTTTTCTGTAATTTTCTTCAATGTTTCCTCGGCTTCTCCATCTTTGTATTCAATGTGACCCCAGTGCTCATACCCATCATTTTCAAAGCGGGGCATGATGTGTGCGTGTAGGTGAAAAACGACTTGTCCTGCTGCAGGTTCATTATTTATTCCAATGTTTATTCCGTCAGCACCAACAGCTTCTTTAATTTTTGGAGCAAGCATGTGCACGGTTTTCATAACGTGTGCGAATGTTTCAGAATTTGCAGTTAAAAGATTCCGAGTTGGAGTTTTAGGGATAACCAATGTGTGCCCTTTGTTAATTGGTGCGATGTCGAGGAACGCGAACGTGTGCTCATCTTCATATACTTTGTGTGCAGGAATTTCTCCTGAAAGGATTTTATCGAAAATGGTCTCTTCAGTCATATAAAACTACTATATGCTAGAATCCTTCTAATGAAAATCTCCTTCAAAGAAGAGGTCCCCAAAGATGTTCGGAAGGAGTTGGAAGAGTACGACGACTTTATCGCAGGTCTTCTCTATCATCGGGGCATAAAAACAGCAGAGGATGCAAAGGTATTCCTAACACCAGATTTTGAGCGTGATTTGCATGACCCGTTTTTAATGTCTGGGATGGATGTTGCTGTTGATCGTATTCTTAAAGCAGTAAAAGAGAATGAAAAGATTGTCGTGTGGAGTGATTATGATACTGATGGTATTCCAGGAGGAGTGCTCATGCACGATCTTCTTGCAAAGATTGGTGCAAATTTTGAAAACTATATTCCACACCGACACAATGAGGGGTATGGATTAAATATTCCAGGTATCGAAAAGCTTGCAGAGGGTGGGGCGAACCTTTTGATTAGTGTGGATTCAGGTATTACTGATGTTGCACAGGTAAAGCGAGCAAATGAGCTTGGTCTCGATGTGATTATTACCGACCACCACCTTCCGCAAGAAGAACTCCCTCCCGCTTTGGTTATTTTAAATCCAAAACTAGAAGGGCAAACATATCCATTTAAAGATTTGTGTGGTTGTGGTGTCGCATTTAAGTTGGCGCAGGCGATTTTAGCAAAGGGAGAGTTTGATATTCCTAAAGGATGGGAGAAGTGGCTCCTCGATATGGTTGGTATCTCTACCGTTTCAGACATGGTGCCCCTTACGGGAGAGAATAGAGCACTCGCATACTTTGGTTTGGTTGTGTTGCGCAAATCTCCACGACCAGGATTGCAGCAACTACTAAGAAAAGTACGTGTAGATCAGCGGGCTATTACAGAAGATGACATTGGTTTTATGATTGGGCCTCGAATCAATGCTGCGTCTCGCATGGGAGAGCCTATGCAGGCATTTGAAATGCTCGCAACAAAAGATGTTGCACTGGGCGCTCAGCATGCAGCAGATCTTGAGCGTATTAATGCGTCTCGAAAGACGGCGGTTGCCACTATTACGAAAGAGGTAAAGAAAAAGATAAGTATAAAAGGTATAGAGTCTCCCGTTATTGTTATGGGAAATCCAGATTGGCGCCCATCGCTTGTTGGTTTGGTTGCAAACTCTCTCGCGGAGGAATTTGAGCGCCCCGTCTTTCTTTGGGGGAGAGAAGGGAGTGGTCTCATCAAAGGTTCATGTAGAACAGGGGCTGATGTAAATCTCGTAGAGCTTATGACACTCTCAACGGATGCCTTTGTTGGGTTTGGAGGGCACGCAGAAGCTGGAGGATTTGAAATTCATGAAGATGCTGTCTATACAATTGAGGAAACACTCTCAAATGCATTTGAAAAACTTCCAAGTGAGAAGATTGAAAAGAACTTTGAAGCGGACCTTGAGCTTCAGCTTGATGCGGTAGATAAGGGGTTGCTTGCAAAGCTCTCGCAGCTTGCGCCATTTGGTATGGCAAACAATAAGCCGCAGTTTTTCTTTAGAGACGTAGTGCCTGAGGAGGTTGTTTGGTTTGGAAAAGGAAAAGATCATCTCAAGGCCGTATTTAAAACAGGGTTTGGAACAATAGAAGCAATTGCATTCTTTGCAAAAAGAGATTTGGGGACTGATGCAAAGAAGCTTGTTGCAGGAGAAGCTGTTTCTCTTCTGGCTGCAGTTGAGCGTGATTCATATAAGCGTGTTCCACGGCTACGTATTCTAAAAATATTGACATAAATAGAATACGTGTTAAAAAGAGTACAGCAACAACAGCGGAGGGAAACCGATGTTACATAAAGTTCTTTCAAGTGCCAAGCAGATTTTTAAAGGATCGCCAAATTACATGGTTCAGTTTTTGGACCGTGATCCTCTCAAAGTTTACTTGGGTAAACCAGCAATAATTAGAGCTCTTAGGGGCCTTGTCTATAAATGGACAATCTCTGAAGAGTCTTTGATTTTGCGATGTTCTCTTTCTGAAAATTGTGAAAAGTTTAGAGATGGAGAAACATTTCGTGCCCTGGTAAGGGTAGGGAAAAAGAATTGTGGAACACTTACTATTGAAGCAATTTAAATAAGCGCTCTCCAATATGGAGGGCGCTTTCTGCTATACTAGCCCCAATATGTACACGATATATACGGATGGAGGAGCAAGAGGGAATCCAGGACCAGCAGGAGCTGGTGCGGTTATTTTTGATAAAAACATGAAAGCGGTAGTAGAAGCCTCAAAGTTTTTGGGCGCACAAACAAATAATATAGCTGAATACGAAGCTGTTATTCTTGGACTCGCAAAGCTTAAAGAGCTTGTGCCGGCAGAAGACCAAGAACAAACAGAAGTAACACTTCGACTAGATAGTGAGCTCGTGCAGCGGCAGATTATCGGACAGTATCGTGTAAAAGATGCAGAACTCTACAAGAAATATTTGGAAGTAAAGAATCTAATGAATGCCTTTCCAAAGATTGCGTTTGAACATGTGCGTCGAGAGCAGAATAAAGAGGCTGATCAATTAGCAAACATAGCAATGGATAATGGAACTACGTAGTTAATTACGTAATTAACTACGTAGTTCATGAATTTGTATGCAATAAGCATTGGATTTGTACTCGGAATTCTATTTACAACACTCTATAGTGTTTCATCTTTTTCTCTTCTCTTTATTAGTGTGCTCGCACTTTTATTTTTTGGGTACGGAATTATAAAAAAAGTTTCAAAAGTCCTTCTCATAGGACTTTTATTATTTGGTTTTACTCTTGGAGGGTTGCGGGTACTTCCAGAACTCACACAACAAACGAAACTCCATTCATTTTTAGATACTGAAATAATTCTTGAAGGAAAAATTGTAGAAGAAGTTGATGTGCGAGAGACACACCTGAGATTTATTTTAGAGGGTGAAGACCTTCGCGTACTTGTAACAACCGAACGGTTCACCCCAATCTCATTTGGAGACACTGTGTCTGCAGTTGGAGTGCTTGGAGTGCCTGAGGCATTTGAGACTGATACAGGAAGAGTGTTCCAGTACGATAAATTTCTAGCAAAAGATCACGTGTACTACACTCTTTCATTTGCTGACGTTACCGTTTTAGAAAAAGGAGATATTTCTATCCGAGGAAGTTTATTTTCAGTTAAAAATTTCTTCTTAAAAAATATTACAAAGTCTATTCCTGAACCGCAGTCAGCACTTGGGGGAGGGATTACTGTTGGTGCAAAACGTTCTTTAGGTGACGAGTTACTTAAGGCTTTTCAAATTACCGGACTCATTCATATCGTGGTGCTTTCAGGCTACAACGTAACAATTATTGCTGAAGGAATCATGCGTTCTCTAAAGTTTCTTCCTCAAAGAGCGGCACTCTCTATTGGCGCAGGTTCAATTGCACTCTTTGTGTTTATGGTTGGCGCAGGAGCAACCATTGTTCGAGCAGGAATAATGGCAGTGCTCGCGCTTATTGCACGAGCCACAGGAAGAACGTATGCACTTACGCGTGCACTTATTCTTGCGGGGGTACTTATGCTTCTTCTAAACCCTCTCATTCTTGTATATGATCCTTCATTCCAACTTTCTTTTATTGCGACACTCGGTTTGATCTACGTTGCTCCAAGAATTGAAAAATATATTCCTTGGGTAAGTGAGAGATTTGGGTTTCGAGAAATAGTTGCAGCCACCATTGGTACACAAATTTCAGTTTTTCCTTTCCTTCTCTATTTAACAGGTCTCCTTTCTCTTTCCTCTTTGCCCGCAAATGTATTGGTGCTTCCAATTATTCCTCTCGCAATGCTCTTCACCCTCATTGCGGGAGTATTTGGGAGTATCCCAGGCATTGGGGTGCTTCTGGGCATTCCTGCGTACCTCACGCTTTCCTATGTGCTTGTATTGACCGAGTTCATAGCAAGCATTCCTGGTTCTGCTGTTACACTCCCAGCTTTTCCGTTTTGGGTTACGTTGCTTCTCTATGGTTTCATCATTTGGTTTTTGTGGAGTAGGCGGGAGAAAGTCTAAAGGAGGCGGAAAGCAAAACGCCGCGAATTGCTTCGCGGCGTTTGTTTATGAGAATCTGTTTCCAACAACTTCCCAGTTCATGTTTTCTAGTATGACGTTAAGGTAGTCACCTTTACTTGCTGGTTTGTAATCAACCATAAAAGCATGTTCCCACATATCAATTGCGCAGAGCACTTTTGTGCCAGCTAGGTGTCCAAGTTCATGGTCTGCTGCAAACGTTGTGTGGATCTGGTTTTCTTTGTCGTCATGACTTACAACAATCCACCCAATACCTCGACTTCCTCCAACCTCTTTTATGTGTGCGATGAAATCCTCAAAGCTTCCATACTTGTCTGATACAGCATCTTTGAAATTATCTCCGGCTTCTTTTGCTCCTCCCTCAAGCTGCTCGAAATAATATTCATGCATTCGCATTCCATCAAACTCAAATGCAAAACGTCGTCGTAGTTCATCAATTACGTATTGTGGAGTGTCTGAATCTTTTAAAGATGCGATCTGTTCTTTAATAAGGTTCGTGTGTTTTACGTATCCTGCGTAAAGTTTTAGGTGTACATCAATCTGATCTGCTGATAATCCCTCAATAGTTGGTAAATTAAATTGTTTTTCTTCGTAGAGTTTCATATGCGGGTATCGTACCATAGGGGTATGGCACGCGTCAGCATCTTACTTTTTCTGGTTCTTGTACAAGGAACACTCCTCTTAGGAGTATTTGAAGATCGGTATTTAACCGTAGCATTTCTGGATGTGGGTCAGGGAGATGCAATTTATATACAAGCACCAAATGGGAATGACATGCTTGTTGATGGTGGTGCAGGAGAAGGGGTTCTACGAGAACTTGCGACTGTTATGAGTGTCTCAGATCGAGATATTGATGTGGTTGTAGCAACGCATCCTGACAAAGATCATATTGGCGGACTTATTCCAGTACTGGAGCGATACAACACTTCCTACTTTCTTGATCCAGGGGTAGTAAACGACACTCTTGTGTATAGGGAGTTACAAAAACGAGTTGAAGAAAAAACAAACTACGTAGTTGCAAGAAAGGGAATGAAAATATATTTAGACAAAGACACGGTAGCGGAAGTTTTATATCCAGACAGAGAAATACAGGGAGACACAAACAATGCCTCGGTTGTGTTACGTATTTCATATAAAGATTCAGACCTCCTTCTAACAGGAGATGCAGGGAAAGGGGTAGAGCGTTACTTACTCAAAGAAAATATTGAAAGTGAATTATTTAAAGCTGGACATCACGGATCAAAAACATCAAGCGATTCTTTGTTCTTAGAAAAGGTGTCTCCTGAGTATGTAGTTATATCAGCAGGGAAAGACAATAGGTACGGACACCCTCATGCAAACGTACTTGCAGCATTTGATTCACTCAACGCAAAGGTTCTCTCAACAATAGAAAGCGGCACAATTGTATTTGTAAGTGATGGAGAACGTTTCTTTCAAAAGAAGTAGAGTATAAAAAAAGAACCCCGTAGGGTTCTTTTTGTTACTTGATGATTCGAGCCTTCTTGAGTGTGGCGAACGCTCCGTTCTTCTTGATCTCTTTGAGTCCTTGAGTTGAGACAGTGATCGCAATTGATTTATCTAGCTCAGGTATGAAAATGCGTCGACGCTGTAGGTTAACCTGACGACGTCGTTTTCCTGTTGGGTTGAACTTAGTAGCACGCGTACGGTTTGAGTATCCGCCGCCCACTTGTGAGGTCTTCCCTGTGATTACACACTTTCGTGACATAGTGGGCGTAGATTACTAGGAAATGTAAATAATTGCAACATATATAAAAGAAATGCCCACATAAATGTGAGCACTATTCTTTTCTGAGAACCTCCATGGGCATCCAAATTTTAAAATCTGGAAATTTTACGAGAGCTTTTTCGCCTTGGGAATTGGTGACATATCCTTCCATTACTCCTTTCCCACCTTTTTTCACACAATATTTGCCAGAATTTCCACAGCAGTAATCTTCAGCAACTATAACTATGGAATCAATCAAGGCATGATTTAACATGTTCAATCCTTTCTTTCTTTCTATACTAAACTCCTGTTACTCCACTATGTCAAAGTTAAAAAGTGTATAAAATATGTTATACCTAACTAACTATGTCAGAACTTCTTCTTTTCACGGTTATTCTCTTAATCTTTTCAATTATTTTGCATGAAATAGCCCATGGCTATGCCGCATTTGCACTTGGAGATCCAACCGCAAAGAATGCAGGACGACTTACATTAAATCCTCTCCCACACATTGATTTGGTGGGGTCAGTACTCATCCCTGCATTTTTGGTGTTAACAAGCGCTGGATTCCTCTTTGGTTGGGCAAAGCCAGTGCCATACAACCCTCTAAATCTACGAAATCAGCGCTTTGGAGAAGGGTTAGTGGCAATTGCAGGTCCTGCAATGAATATTGCCATAGCCATTATCTTTTCTTTAGTTATTCGGTTTGGGTCTGCACTGCCAGATACATTCATAGCGCTAGCTGCTCTGGTGGTGTTGATCAATCTCTTTTTGGGATTATTTAACCTTATCCCCATTCCACCTCTAGATGGATACACCGTGCTTCGCTCTGTTCTGCCATATAAGTTTGCTCTTATGTTCCGAAACTTTGAGCGAAAAGTACAATCTTTTGGCATCCTTTCTCTCTTTTTGTTCATATTTCTCTTTATATCGGTACTTTCTGGGCCATTTTTTGCTCTTGTGCAGCAAATATTCATTCTTTTCACGGGAACAACAATAGGAGCTTTTTAAAGGACATTCAAAATGTCCTTTAAACAAGCCAATGTCCTTTATTGACAAATTGATAATATGTGGTAGTTTTTAATTACACATGAGCACATATTCTGTAAGGATGTTTGGACTCTCAAGCGCACTCCTCGCCACCTTTTTTGGTGGTTTTCTTTTTGCATCAGCTGCCGCCGCTGACCTGTCAGTATCTGTATATGATGGTCCAGACGATATAGGTGCAACACTTATATCTGATTCTGTTTCTCTTGCTCCAGGTGATATTGCATATGGATTTGAAATTGAACTTACTCCAACTGGAGATGGTGTGGAGCTTTTAGATATTTTTATAGAAGACGAATCTTTTGACCTCGTAGTCGGATTTTCTGATGTTTCTTGTGAGGGTGGAGTAGATGATTCTCCAGATGATTCTGGGGTTGTTTGTTTTTGGGATCCACTTCTTACAGGGTCAGCAATTATAAGTTTTGGAATAGTCCTTGATACAGTTGGAGAGTACACGCTTGTTGTTATTACAACCGGTTCATCTCCAGATGACGAAGATATATTTGAATACACTCTTGATGTGACCGATGAGGGTGTTCCTTTTACTTTTGACGCAGCTGCAACACGAGACCTTGATGGAAATGGACAGATCGATGTCTTCAAATTGGACTTTCTATCTGCAGTAGACGCAGCCACAGCTGCAACAAGTGACGTAAGTATCGCAGGATACACGGTTACTTCAGTAATTGCGTGGGATGGAGACACAAGCGCACTTAAAGTTTTTGTAACTGAGGGAACCACATCAGACACAGGCGCTACACCAGATGTTACAGCTTCAGGAATTTCAGGAACAAACGGAACTGAGATTGATGAGACCACACTTGCTGCAGCTGATGAGAGTGGTCCGGTTATGACATCTGCTTTTATTGCAGAGGATGGTGCTTCAATTGTGGTTACTTTTGGTGAAGACATTGATGGAACAACAGTAAATGGAACGGGAACAGACTTCTCACTTTCTGAGAATTCTATTACTGCTGCTGACGAGACATCTCCAGGCGTGGTGACACTTACGCTGGGCGCTACAACAACAGCCACTACTATAGATGTAACTGTTGGTGCTGAGGATATTGATGATCTAGAAGGAAATGCAACAGCAAACCACACTGTTACTGCAACAGAAGCCCCAGATACAACACCAATTACTATTACAAGTGTTGGGCTCACAACATCAGCAACCTCAACTGATTCAGTGGTTATAGGAGATACCGTGACCCTCACTTTTGTTTTGGGAGAGGCTTCTGCAACAACTACTGTTGGTATTTTAGATGAGAGTGATGTTGCTGTCGCGACAACAAGCACAACGTATACAGCTGCATACACCGTAGATGCAGATACAGCTGCAGGAGCAGTTACTTTTAGTATCTCAGTACTTGATGAAGCAGGGAATGAGACAGTGGCGACTACAACAACAGATGAAAGCTCTCTTACTATCGTACAACCCGAAGAAGAAGGAGGCGGAGGAGGGGGAGGAGACAGCTCTATCCCATTTTCAATATCACTTAGCGCAGCTGATGCTGGGATGAACCTTATTTCACTTCCTGTGTCGCCAAGCGATACCGCTATAGCATCGGTACTCTCAGGTATCAGCTCATCAGTTGAAGCGGTGTGGACCTATATAGATGAGACTTGGTATGTGTACTATCCAAATAATACTGAGCTCTCAAACCTAACAACTATGGATGCAGGGTATGCGTATTGGATTGAGGTGTCAGCAGATACAACACTCTCTGGAAGCGGTACAGCCTCAACTCTTTCACGAACTTTAGATATTGGGTGGCAGCTTGTGGGGTACATGCAGCCGGATGCTGACACTACTGGCGCAGTTTCAATCGATACTGCCTTTGCAAGTGTTGGTCTTGCAGGGATTGCCTACGGGGATCTCGTAGGATATGGAACAGGCTCAGCTGCAACTCCTACAGCGGTAAATCCAGGAGAAGGTTTTTGGATGAACGTTGTTGATCCATCAAGCGTGATAATTACACCTGCATAATATGAGATTATTTTTACTTACAGCACTACTTATTATTCCAACACTTATGTTGGCAGCTCCTGGTGTGCCGCATCAATTGCACGGAACAGTAAAAGATTTCACAGGAGGAACACTCAATGTGTTTATTGATGATGTAAATGTAGGAAGTACGAGCATTCAAAGTGATGGAACGTTTGGTACGGGATCAAATCTTTTTTTCGTAACTGATGCAAATGGTGTGTACGCTGGGGAAACAATGACATTTAAGATTGGTAATGCTCCTGCAACAGGAAATATTGTCTTTGTGAATGGAGGAGTAACAGAAGTTAATACTGAGCTCGTCATTATCGGTGGAGGAAGTACTTCAATTGGAAGTACCCAGACAACAACACCTGCTCCCACAGCACCTTCTATAACTATCGTTGCAGGAGATCTAAATAAAGACGGGGTGGTAGATACACAAGATCTCAATCTATTCTTCTCGCTATGGGGCGATGAAAGCACGGATCTAAATGGAGACGGAGTAGTAAATGCTCTTGATTTTAATATTCTTATGATGAATTGGTCGTAATATGAAATATCTACTTCTTACAATTCTGTTCACCCTTCCAATGCTGACATCAGCTGCAAGTTTTGAGTTTGTTGCAGGGGATATCGCAAAAGGAGAGACAGGGGAGGTAACGCTCTATGTGCTTCCAGAAGGAGAGAGTGTATATAGCGCACAAGCAGTGATTGCTTTTGATGGGAAGTCTCTTGCGGTAGATAACATTGCTGTTTCAAGCACACTTGTAGAGCTTTCAAAGACAGGGTATGACACACAGGTAAATGGGCAGATTATAAAAACAGCAGGGTTCCCTGGAGGAATTACAGAGAAAACTGCGCTTCTTACATTTTCTGTTACGAAACTAACAGACGGTGTTGGAGTTATTGCGGTTGAGAGTGCCTCTGCAATCTACAATGGTGCAGGAGTTAATGTGGCAACTAGTTTTGATACAAAAATATTTGGTACCTTCACGCCAGCCGCTACATTGCCCGCAGGATTTACTCTTTCTGAGGATGTTTCTACACCAGAGCCTATAGTAGAAGAGGAGGTTGCAGCCCCTATTGAGGAAGTAACAGAGAAGATTACACTTCCTGCTGCTGTTATTAGCGTAGAGGGAGCTCTGCCGGTTGTGCCGTTTCTGATTCTTCTCGTGGTGCTTCTTATCGTACTTGCCATCTATTTCATGATTAGGTCAGGACGTAGACGTGTTTAATATGCTTGCAAAGAGCTGCGTTAGATAGTAGAGTAGCGCAGTCTCGGGTTGGGACGTTTTTAATTATGCCGACAGTAAATCAACTAACAAAAAACGCACGAAAAGATAAGGTTCGAAAGACTCGAACCGAAGCTCTTTCACGTGGGTTTAATTCACTTAAGAACAAGCCAACCAAATATCCATCTCCATTCAAGCGAGGAGTGTGTACGAAAGTAACAACAAAGACTCCCCGAAAGCCGAACTCAGCGATTCGAAAGATTGCTCGAGTGCGACTTACAAACGGACAAGAGATCACTGCATATATCCCAGGAGAGGGACACACATTGCAGGAGCACTCAGTAGTACTAGTGCGAGGAGGACGAGTAAAAGATATTGGAGTTAACTACACAGTAGTGCGAGGAAAGCTCGATGCAACTGGAGTAGAAGGACGAAAGAGTGGACGATCACGATACGGAGCTAAGAAAGAAAAGAATTAATCATGCGAGGACCTCTTAAAAAACAACGAACATGGCGACCTGATCCCAAGTTCGATTCAGAAAAGCTTACACGGTTCATGAACTACGTGATGCTTGATGGAAAGAAGGAGACAGCAAAGGCTGTTGTATATGATGCATTCGACATGATCAAAGAGGCTGATAAGGAGGCAGATCCTATGAGTGTATTTGATGAGGCAGTAAAGAATGCTGGACCTCTTATGGAAGTTCGTTCTCGACGAGTTGGAGGAGCTAACTACCAGGTGCCTCGAGAAGTACGTGACGTACGTCGAATGAGTCTTGCATATAGGTGGATCATTGGTGCAGCGCGAAAGCGAAAGGGAGTACCTATGGCAAAGGCTCTAGCTGAGGAGCTAAAGCTTGCAGCTTCAAACGAAGGAGATGCAGTTAAGAAGAAAGAGGATACGCACAAGATGGCAGAAGCCAACAAGGCGTTCGCTCACTTTGCTTGGTAATAGATTTATATATAGAAGAGAGAAAGCACCTGGAAGGGTGTTTTTTGTTTGACTTACTGCCTTAGGAAGAGTATCACTTACATAGGTGGAAATGGGAGGTGCAAATGAGCACGATTATTACTCCGCAGTACATTGAAAAGCCTGGAGACACTGTTTTTCAGGTAGAGATTAACCCTGATCAAAGTCTGTCCGAGTATTTTGGCCAGAGCGCTTTCTTTGATTATGAAAAAGTTGCAACTGCAGCAGCAGCAAATTGTTTGTGCAGAAATGAATCTCAACAAACACTCGTCTTTTTTCCTCTGCGAGGGAAAGAGGCCGTGTCTGTTGAAAAACTTTTTGATGAGTATGCAAATCGAGGGCTTAAGGCGCCCGATGTTCGTGCACTCATTGTGTTTGTGGCATCTTCTGCAGGTACGGTTCGCTCTAATGCAGTTAGCTTTGCTTGGGGTGAATACAGGACAACCTGTTTCCCGGGCGGCGGCCTCTTCGGCTGGAGTTCGGTCAACGTTTGCACCAAGAAGACATCCGGGTTTCTTTCTACAGGAAAATCTTTGGTACCTGGCTGTGGTGTTGGATCACCAATTAAATAAA